>BNJS01000574.1_pt1 | contig 244105 bp, 289 predicted proteins | sample 8540461 | NCBI WGS metagenome assembly BNJS01 (sample SAMD00202454, study PRJDB9452) | human saliva metagenome | isolation source: human saliva | place: Japan
CGAAAAGTCTTTGGACTCATACAAGTTCAATCTACTATTTAATAAACAACTCTTTATCGACCAACTTAAAAAAACAATAAGCTGGGCAAAACGAACCATTGATGAGGGTGCTATGGACGAAAAGTCGGGAATGAACTATTCTGAATATGTAGCTATCCTCTCAGGAAATACCGATTTACTCGAAAAAGCGAAGTTGGAAAAGAAGATTGGGAGCTTTAGAGTGAAAAAAACAAACGTTCTTACGCTCTAAATATACCTCTAAAAACCGTTTAGATAACCTCTGTAGCGATTTGAAATGCCCCTACAAGATCGCTTGTATCGTTTTCAGACAGATTGGCAAAACTTTCTCAGATAAAGCTGTACGCCGAGAAGATGGCTCGGTAGTCAATGCCTTGCATTTGGATGGCTTAGACGAAAAGAGCAGTGTAAAAGCAGTTAGCCCAAAAGTTACAAGACTATGCCCAAAACGCTCGTACCAAAGGCGAATATCAAGAAATAGGAAGTATCTATGGTTTTCAGATATTGGTAAAGACTGAAGTCTCCAAAAAGACGAACTTGACTTAAAAGAAAACCGCTTTTTTGTACAAGGAGAAGGAGGTATCAAGTACACCTACAACAACGGACGATTGGCAAGTGACCCTAACTTGGCTGTGATGAATTTTGTCAATGCCATTGAGAAAATCCCAGCAATGATGGAAAAAGGAAGAAAAAGAGATTGCTCTTGTTCAAAAGGATATTCCTCTTCTAAAGGAAATCATCGAAAAAGTATGGGGAAAGAAACACAGCTCTCGAGCTTAAAAACTGAGCTCTCAGCCCTCGATAGGAAAAATACAACTTTCACTCTCCTCCGATACTTCACAAGAGGCTCAAGAAAAACAAGAAAAACAAGAGGAACAAGAGGCAGAAGAACTCAATAAAGAGCTATCACAAGAGAGTCAAAAAAAGCGAAACTCAAGAAGTTCCCAACTCCCACGAAGGAGTTTGTAAGAGAGACTCTTAACAGAAACTCACGAGGGTTTAAAATGTAGCATTTATTCCTTAAAGAACCTGTATATCTCCATTTTGAAAATCAGCAGAACTGATGTTTTGCTGGTTTTCTTTATTTTTAAACGTGTTTAAACTTTTTTGAGGAACTTGGAGATAAACCCTAATAAGAGCATTCCAATCCAAGTTACATCAAGATACTCATATCTCATTATCAAACCTTTATATCCGTCAAGCCAACCATTTGCTTGTTCAATCTTAAACCTATTTTTTTGTACAATTCTTCATCAAAATAAACATCTGGTTGCTTTCCATTTCGGGGATTAGGTTTAATATTTCGCTGAAAAACTACCATCTTTACTCCATTTATTGAAGTAGTAATAGACATTTTGCCAAGAGATTTCTCCTTTTTCAAAATAGCTCTCAATTGGAAGTTTTCTCCATTGTACCCCTGTTTTTTTAATCTCTTGAGAATCAAATAAAAAAATATTGAAGCTAAATCAAAATTACTTTTTAAATCCTCTTTTTCCTACACTTAAAAAGGAAATAATCCATTTATTTATTGTATCTTTGCCCAAAGTTCCTGAAATTTTGGTGTTCTTTTTCAAACACAAAATTACTAATTTTTCGGGAACTTTTACTTCTCTAAAAAGTTTAAACAGCTTCATTATTTGAAAGCGTGCTTGCAAATATTAAAGATAAAACCCAATTATGATTGATCCAAAAACAATACCCTTTATGTGAGCAATTTGTAGAAAAGTTGCTTTTACAAGTTTAATAATAGTGGATGGATTACGCTTTGTGATAAACGAATCTTCTCATGTTTAGTAAATGACAATATTGCTGCAAATAGCATGGCATACGATACTTGGGATATCAATCACTCCCGAGTAGGTCCTCTTATTAATGAACAGTCTGATGGCACATTTATTAGTTATTCTCGTTATGAGAGCAATGACTCAGAACCAATCGTTATGTATTTGGAGAATGAAGGTAGATGGAGCGAAGAAGCTTTTTCTTGCGGAGGAGTTTGTCATGTACTTTAAGTTGCATAAGGAGGAAAGGTAAAAATGAGTATGTATATTATCAAGTAGACGAGTGTGGCGATGATGTGAAGTCGCTAGAGTTACGGGAATGAAATTTAGTTGTTAAGTTGAAATATGTAAAGGAGTATATTGCCGTTAAGAAGCTTAATCTCTTAGTATTTATCGATGAGGTTATAAATAGCACAAGGAGTATAGATGAATTAGGGAGGTAATAGCATTCCAGATGCACACAATTAAAAGAGAACGATTTATATTCAGCTATTCTTTAATAGAATCTGCAGGATTCGGCTTTGGGATATAAATCTTCCGCAGTATTTCGTGGGAAATGTATATGAGACATAATGATAAGGATATTCAACATCTATGGAAACTCCGTGATTCTGGATACGAAGACTTTTATAGTTGGTGCAGATGAAGATGGAAAAGAAGTCTTTTATGTCTTGTGATGAAAATAGGATGCCAAATCTGTTTTACAAGGCAAGGTGACGAGCCCTATTCACTGTCTCCTGTTTTTCTTTAAAAGAGATGTTTTGTCAAAGATATTTCTCAAGCAGTAGAAATACTCGGTTCAAGATGGTTACCTTTCAGGGGCCATCCTGGGGAATACGAAATTGATAATGATCGCTCAGACGAGTATGTAGTAGTGGCTCTTGTTGATTTAGGGTAGAATGCCACATAAAGAACAACTCCATTGGAAAAAGCTTTCAATGTTTTGCCCTCCCCGAAATGAGTTCTTATAGCATAACAACTTTCATGTCGATGGTTTGCAGGAATCCCCAACAGATTGCTCGGTAGCTCCAGACTTGGTATTCAAAAAAACTTTATGTACAAGGTTAAATGATAAATGGAGAAACTGAAATATGGTTGGTCATTGTTCAAAAGAATTAGCAACTGATGACCAATATCATTTCGAAATCCTTGCATTTGATGGGACAAGATAATGACCAGAAAAGAATTTGACGGACTAATTCAATCAATTACGAAAACTACTTATTGATTCGTTGAATGAAAAGCAATTAGTAAAACGCTATTGATAGTACTAACTCTGATGTTGAAAAAGATTCTGACAGAAAAGAAGGTAAAAGAACATAGTCCATCAAACATTCAAGGGGAATCACAAAAATTTGAATGCTTCTTGATCTCAGAACAGGCTCAAAATAGTGACCTTGTCAAACTATTGCGTAAAGTTCAAGAATTTACGCTCTTCTACTGTGGCTCATAGAAAGAGTACTAAACTAGACACAAAGACAAAAGAGCTATTTGACTTCTTCGGGCTACTTCATGATTCTGATAAAGTAGTATTATTCAATCTACTATCTCGCCTCAATGAAATGCTAAAGTGGCTAATCTTAATAGTAGAATAACATATACCTTTTTGTGTGAGAAAAATTTAGAATTAAGTTAGTCCCCTTTGTTATTGATGTTGGGGCTTTATGCCAAGTGTGCACTTAAATCAAGATGATAATTGAAAGGTAACCGTATTTCTTAGGGGACTTATTCCTTAGCGACTTTCTTTTGCTTCTTTTCTTTGGTCGCCTGCTTGTTCAAAGAAAAAGAAAAGAAGCCACGCAATTTTTGATGTTGTGTGGCTCATTGTGTTAGGGCTTTTCAGTAGTTTCAATTATCCGCTCTTTCGGGGTGGGTATCAAAAAGCCCAATTGATTTGTTCATCGGGCAGGGTGTGTCATATCCTGAAATAGGTTTACACTAAAAAAACAGGGAAATATATGACAATAATGAGAAAAACAACAGTTCGGTACAGTGATTGCTTTAAGAGAAGCTCCCTACCCTCATTGATAAAGAACAACAAAAGATCACTGACCTCCAGAAACACCTACCTGTACTTCAAGAGATCCTTTCTGGTACTTGGAACAAAGAAGCAGAACTTACCCAGCTTAAAACCGATCTTGCCACAATTGACCGCAGAATACTCTTGTCTATTACTCCTGAGAGTGGTGGTACTGAGGAAGGAAAGTCGGTAGAGCAGGTAACACCAATGGCACACGAGCAGCACGATACTCCTGAGAAGCAGGAGGTGAAATCAGGAGTGAAATTTAAAATATAACTCATTATGTATGATTATTTTACTCTTTTAAAATTCTTATTATCAAACTTTTACAATTCTGTCAAAAAAAAAGGCTTTAAAAAGTATGTCGTTTTAAAAAAAAGCAGTACATTTGCGCAATTATAGCCATTATGAATGTATGGAGTACCTAAAAACCTCTATTGATTTCTCTCAGTTGCTTCAAGGTAGGCAACTGGCGCGTTATAGCACACAGGAGTCCATCGCCCAGCATATAATGATGATAGTCACTTCTCATTATGGGAGGTGGTCTCACGTGAGGATTATGGTTCTGCTATATGGGAGTTAGAATTTCATCAATTAGTGAGAGCAGATGTATGGGAGGATGAGGTCAGTGCCTCTTTGCTGGCAACTATTAACAAATACGAACCACGTTTGAAGCAGATAGAGGTAAAGGTTACCCTCTCTGAAATTGAGGATTATTCGCACCATAGCAAAGTACACATAAGGCGCAAGGCTGATATAACTGTAAAAAGGACAGCTTGTTACCAATCAATTGCCGTTTTACTTTACAACTGCCATTTACATTAGTCCCCTTTCTCAACAACAAGCATAGCAATACTTTATGAGAGACGATTTTTTCTATACGCTGAAAAATAGGATACTGCACAATGCGATGGATCTATGGGGCGTAAAAAGACCTACAAAATGCAGATCCTGTATTAGACCTACTAACCGACATCTTTGCTTATGAACTCTCCAAACTCTACCAAGAGGTAGAGGTCTCTAACGCTCAATTGCTACATAGGCTGTCCTCTATCTTAGTAGATAACAAATGGACACTGCCGTTACCCTCACATGGACTTTTTCGCATCTTTCCTAACGAAGAAGTAGAAACAGTACAGCCTAACAATCATTTTTTTATACCACTAAGCGAGGCTTGGGATTAAGTCCTACGCCTATCTATTTCACCCCATTAGTTACGCAAACTCTTTATAACGCTTCTGTAAAATACACCCTATCTGGGGAATCGTATTAGTTACTATGAGAATTTCATTCGGCAGGAGCAAGTAATATCTTCCTTATCACCTATTAGCAACGAAAAAAAGCGTGTTGGATAGGTATTGAAGCCACTCCTGCTGTTTATGCCGCTATGGATGAGCTATTGCTTACCATTCTCATAAAGCATTCATCTCTTTACAGCTATGCACATCTGATTCGTTTTTACGATATTGAAGGTAATGAGATAAATGTGCGCAGAGATGTTTTTAAAAAAAGCAACTAAACACAGAAGAACATTATTACTCCGATATTATCAGCTACTACCAAGACCATTTTTTACAGTCTTAGCACCGATTTTTAGCAGCCAAAAACTCCTATCCCTTAGAGAGCTTTCACCTGAAAATAAACCTTGAATTAGAAGGTATTAGTTACGACACAAAGCTATTGTGGATAAAGATAATCTTCCCTAATTTCTTTACCACTGCTGAGCTGCAAAACATCCGTTTTACCCTCAATACCATTCCTGTGGTCAATCGCCAGCAGGTTTACAAGCAGCACAATGTAAAGCGCAACGGACGCATAGCCTCTTTGCCGTGTGAAGGTAAGAATTACCTTTTGAAATCTCAATTCTATATGGGATAACAACGGACATATATACCAAAATATTTTGAACAACTACAAGGAGCACCCAGAAGGTACTTACTCATTGTATTTTGGTGATTTAGAGAAATTCGATGTGCGCAACGCCAAGACCATTCTTCAAAAGACGATGTACTTAGTAAGAGAGGAAGGCAGCGCCTTTGCAGCGATGAACCCTGAGAAGCTCAACACCGATTTAGAAGAACTAATGCGCCGCTTGGATACCTTAGAGCGTAAGATGATCTCCGAATGGGGTAATATCGATGAGTTTAACGATAAGACATTTCTTTTGACAACTCCATATCCCAAAGCGACAACCTATGAACTTAGCTATTGGACTACCAATGCAGAAGAGGGCAATGGTTTTGATGAGCACTCTGTTTTCCATCAACACACTACCAATGAGTTTGATATGCAACGCAGCAGGCTTATTACCCCTACCATAGGAGGTGCTACCCGTCACACGGAGCGCGCTCAAATCAACAACCTGCGTTACGGCTTACTCTCTAAAGAGCGTATCGTCTCAGAGCAAGATATCCGAAGTTACCTACAACAGCGATTTGGAGAGGAACTCATAGAGATTAAGATTTGTTCAGGAACAGAGATTGCCAAAGAGAAACGGAGGGGTATTATTCGTACCACAGAGGTACATCTGAGCTTTTCCCATCGCCCTACAGAAGAAAAATGCAGGGCGTTTGGCTTTGTTTTTTTGCAGCAGCAACTTACCGAAAAATCAATTAGCAATATTCCCTATAGGGTGTTTATCAAATAACGCATAATACTATGGAAGATACGTTTAGCACAGGATTAAACGCCGCGTTGAAGTTGGCTAAAACATGGCAGTAGCCGAACACCACAAGAGTTTTGGGGTGGCGCATCTGGCATTGGCGATGCTTTATGAACCCACAGGACTCCGTGAGGTCTTGGAAGGCTTGGGTAAAAGATATCGCCTATATGATAGAGTGGTTTGAGGTGCGCAAGGAGTCCTATCAGTCAGAAGAAATACCCTTTGACGATTCCTTTGAGGATAGAGAGGTCAAAAAGCTGTGGGAAGAGGCTGTCCGTTCCAAAAATCAAATTAGGAGCGGATACGATAGATGCCGTATGTGTTTATGGCAATTGTAAGAGAAGGCGTGATCTATTCTGCTGCGCAAATAGAGCTATTGGGTGTAGAAGAAAAAGAGTTTTTAAATCAGTTTAGTATCTCCTCCTTTGAGCTAAGCGCATCCGATAGCCAGGCGATAGAGGAAATGACCTCTGGATTTGCTTTTGCTGTAAACCTTAAAACCGATAAGATTATCACAGAGGGCAGTCTTGTGATAGGTCGTGAAGAAGAAGTACGAAATATCTTAGAGAACTTAGAGCGTACCCAGAACAAAGCCACTTTATTGGTGGGTGATTCAGGTATAGGTAAAACAGCCATTGTAAAAGCCTTTGTAAAAGAACTGAGTGAAAACAGAGATCACCAACTGCAAAACACCTTGGTTTTTGGGCTAAATGTGTCCAAATTGCTATCAGGCAGCACCTCTGAGAATGAACTCTCTAAGAAAACGGTTGAACTCTTTGAAAAACTAAACAAACTGCAAAATACATCTATCTTAGTTATTGATGATCTGCAAGTGCTATTAGAGAATGCCACAGGTAAATCCAATTTGATGATCAATGTGCTTAACTCCCAGCTTAGTGAAGGAGCTACCAACCTGATAATGTGTATTTCTTCAGATGCTTACCACAAGTATTTAGAAAAACACCCTATCCATACTAAGTTAGAGGTACTACAATTAGAGGAATTAGACCATTTTCACCTGCTCAAATGCTTAGAGCGACACCAAGAACACTTTCAGAGAGCCTATCAGATTGAGATTTCTCAGGCTACACTTGCTGAGGCAATTCACCTATCACGGCGTTATTTTAAAGAGAGTAAACTCCCTTATGGGGCTATTGACCTTATTGATCGCACCTTGGCAGCAGTGAAGATGAGCAATGCCAATACCTCTACAACGATAACAGTTTTTAAAAAGGAATTAGAAAAAAACTTAAAACCAGTGAAGAAAAAAAGACTTTTCAAAACTACAACTCTGGCAAAAATACCCTTTTAAGCAAGTTAAGTGCTATTATCAGCAGCAGGCTTATCGGCAGCTATGCACTTACTGAGGAAACTCCTTATGAGGAGGGTATTGCTAAAGATGGAAGCCCTTCTTGTAGAACTTGAAGCACTATCAGCTCATAAGATCACTTGTATAGAGCCCTACTGAGATAGAAGCTATCATTGCGGTGATTACAGGTATTCCCTATCGGTAAGATACAAGCCGATGAAAAAGGATCGTTTGCTCAACATAGAAAACCGTTTGCAAGAACGGGTAAAAGGTCAGAATAGGGCTATACAAACCCTTGCCGATGCCATTATAGAATCGCGTAGTGGACTGAGCAATCCCAAGCAACCTATTGGCTCGTTTTTTTCTTCTTAGGTCCTACAGGGACAGGAAAGACAGAGCTTACCAAATCGCTTGCAGAGCTGCTCTTTGACGATGAAAATGCAATGATACGCTTTTGATATGTCTGAGTTCAAGGAAGAACATTCAGCAGCTTTGCTCTATGGAGCGCCACCAGGTTACGTAGGTTATGAAGAGGGCGGTATGCTTGTAACTAAAATACGACAGAAACCTTATTCAGTAGTGCTCTTTGATGAGATAGAAAAAGCCCACAGCTCTGTGTACGACGTCTTTTTGCAGATAATGGATGAGGGGACTATTCACGATAAGTTAGGGCGCAGTGGTGATTTCTCTAATGCAATTATTATCTTTACCTCAAACATTGCCAGCAGCTGGATAGCAGAAGAAATTAGCAAGGGGCATACGCCTACCTCTAATGAGCTTATTGAGGTGATGAGTGAGTATTTCAGACCTGAGTTTTTAGGACGCCTTACAGAGGTAGTGCCTTTTTCACCTATTACAGAAGCAGTAGCTCAGGATATTTTCTTATTGCACCTCTCAAAATTACAACAGCAATTATTACAGCAAAAGAATATATCCTTATCCCTTACAGAAGAAGCATTGCACTACCTTTTCTAACAAGGGCTATTCACAAAAATATGGCGCACGCCCCATTGCAGGGATTATCAGGAATTACCTGAAAAAAGCGATCTCCAAGTTTATCGTGGCGCAACAGGTAAAAGAAGGGGAAACCTTAAAGGTACATTACAAAGATAACCAGCTTATATGGAGTATTGAATAAGGGCTTTTTTAAAGAATGTTAGAAGACAAGTACAACATATCAGAACTAAAGCAAAGTGAAGCTGCTGATTTTATCGCAGAGGTATTCTATGATGAGCTTAAATTCATCTTAGGAGAGGAGCTTGACATCCTACTCAAACTAAAGCTACACGGTATGAACGCTCGTGTACACTCGAAGGATGTGCTTAATATCTCTACTGATTACCAAGCTACCCGATTGGGGTATAGGGAGTTTTTGGTCTTACACCTCAGTAGGAACAGTATGTACCACCAATTGCCAGAAGCACTCTTTCATCCTTTGGTAGTCAGTCGCCCTTCAATGAGCAATAGAGAGATTGTAGAGGCAGTACGCAAGAATCGCAAACGGGAGAAAAAAACAATCTGTATTTCTTTTTCTGCTTTTGATACACAGCTGTTTAAAGAACGCGCACATATTTTCAGCAGACATTTAAACCTGCTTACTGATGAGAAAGCCAAAGAAAATTTTTTAAATATTGCTAAACAGTTGTTAAATGTAGGGCTTACCATTCCTAAAAAGAAGTTAGAGATACTATTTTTGGAGCTATGCCATAGTGAGCAACTCAAAGAAAAATCTCCCTGCTATTGAGCGTCTGTTAGAGCTTGTATTAGAACTACCTCTAAAACTCTGTTACATACCTAAAAAAAGTTAGAAAAAAACTGCCTTTTATCCCATTAGGTGAAGCGCGTATAGGCGTGAATTTCGGTTTTAGATGGTAGTATGGAGAGTGAAATAGAAGATGTAAAAGTAACCTTATTTTTTAAGTAAAGCAATAGATTATGAACTATATACTCAGCATACAGACAATATCAGAAAAAAATACTCAGTTTTTTTGCTATTGGCAGCAAGAGAAGTTATTTTCTCTTATGAGAAACAGCAAAAGATAGATTTAGTAATAGGAAAAGGACATTTTGGGGTTGGATACTTTTCTGTGATTTTTGTAAATAGAGATAAGAAAAATTAAGAAGATATGGAAGCGTTAATTTCATTTTTTGTAAAAATACTTACTTGTACCCGCTCTTGGCAGTGGTAATGCTTTTTGTGGTTAATAAATTAGCAGGTATAAAAAAGAAGATACAGGTTAAAAAAGTCATCATCTTTGTCCTTATTGTGGTGCTTATCTTAACGCTACCTTCACTTTTTGCGCTGCTCAAAAATGAGTTTGTGTGGGGTGGTTTGGTACTTAGTATCATCTCCTATCTCATCTTAGGAATAGGCTTGGTATACTATGTAAAGAGCAGTTATTACGCTAAAAACACTCGGGTTTGAAGATGATTTACAAGATAAGGCAATTTTCTTTTTAGTGCTGTGTATTGCAATGTTAGTCTCAGCTTGGGCTTATTACCTCTTCTTTAACTTGCTAAGTACGCTTCCTTATGCAAGCACTGCAATGTTTATTGTCCTGTGGTTTGTAATACCTTTATTATATGTAACGGCAAGGGATTTTTATCTTGATATAGAGCCTGCCTTTTATGATGCTTGGGTAGTACAGTCTGATCCTCAAAGTTATAAATACTGGGAAAATGTAGACACCTTTAATCTTATACAGGTAACTGTACGAGTAAAGAAGTCTCCTGATGCTGAGAATTACTCTTCTTATGGAGTTAAATTACCTATGGGAATTCCCATAGGAAAATGGTTTGATCGTTTTATCGAAGACCAGAATGTGCGTTTCCCAGAAAGTCCTATACTCACCAAAAGATGAAGATGAGGGATATCGGTTTGGGTGTTTTATACTCCTAAGTGGTTTACTATACCATTGTTTCTAAGAGTATTAAACCCTAATGAAACGGGTAGTTTTAACGAAATAAAAAAACCAGCAAGTAATCTATGTTAGAAGAGTAAGAATAAAAGACAAAAACGAATAAAATAAATAGCATAAAACTATGAATAAGATACAATATTTACCAGTAAATTGGGAAGATGGTATGAAAAATCACTCAAAAAGATTTTTTTGTGATGATTACTTCCATACTATTGAACTTATAAAAGATTACAACGCTACCAATCAAAGTAACTTTGATTACGGCTTATTAGAGCCTATTGACGCAAACATACCTAATTTGGATTTAGAACTCTCCTATGATTCTAATACGCTAATAGTTACTTTAAAAGTCTTGTCATATCATCACTAAAAAGGATATAAGATTTTTGTTCTATGATGAGCTTTATGGTGTGGAATTACGCCCCTCAGCAACGATTAATCTTGGAAACATAGCACCAGATACAGAGGATTTTTTATTATCGTATCAGTTAATCCCTATCAGGGAATACCTGTTGGATTGCCTGACCCTGAAGAGATTCCCTTACATCATCCCTATATCCTGCCACAAATTAAGTTAGATATAGTTCCATATCAACAGATTAACACAAATTTTCTGAACAACTATTTTTTTAGTCCTTGAGAGATACAAATTAAAGAGAATAGTTTTTGAACTCAATTCAAAAATATATTCCAGCGGTAAAAAGTAGCAAATCATCAGGAAACAGAAAATTTTTAGAGGATACATATCTGAAACTTTATCTAATATTAAAAAGAATGCCATTGGGATCATTAAGAAAAAAATAGGAATAATGAGCGAACAAGTGATTTAGGAATAAACACCTGCTTATTATGTGAAGATAGTTGCAGGTTTTACACACAAAATAGTTTTTTTCTTCAATCACATAGCCACAGAATCATCGCCAATTGTGCTTGTAGAGCGACTCACTCATTGGGCACATCAACTCTCTATTTCTATAAACTTTATGGAAGATAGAGCGCAAGAAGAACTATTGCAGTATTACTACGAATGGATAGATGTAAAACCCTCTGAATTTACAGCTATCATAGAAAGTGTGATCAATGTGCGTTACAGTCATATGAATATAGCTCCTACATTAAACATACTCAGAGAGTTTATCTCTACAATGGATAAGCTATTTAAGAAAATGAGTAATTTAGAGTACATCGGACAACGTAAAGATAATATTGTAGTCAGTCAAGAATTATCCACTCAGAAAGAAAAAGAGTAAAGGAGGTTCTGTGTGGTCTTTGTTTGATTAGTTTCTTTGATATGATTTGCCTAATAATCAAAAATTAATGAGTAGGAAAAATAATTTTATGGTAAGATAGTTTAATTCTCAAATAAAATTTGTACCTTTGCGCCTCATTTTATTCTAATGAAACCGAGTAATTACGATAGAAGAGTAGAAGGATTTATAGCATTTTTACGCTGTATTTGCCGTGCTGTTGCTGGTATTTTTTTATCAGTAGCTATATTACCATATCCATAGCAGAAAAGGGGATTAACTTGTTAGAGGAAAAGAGGAACAAGTACGAACAAGTTTTCAAACACCAAGCAGAGCTTAATTTTATGTTAGATGACCTAAACAAAAAACTCTTTGCTTTGCGCAGTAAAAAAACGCAATGCTGGTGAGCACAAGCAGCTACAAAAAGATCATCTCAGAGGCACGAGAGGAATTAGAAAAAGATATTGACACCACTAAGATTGGAAATGAACACTATACCATCTATAGCCAACTGCTCTCTCAAGTGAGAGAAATACAAACTGTAATGGATCTCTATGAAATAGAGGACAACAAAAGGTCTTACTATATAGAGCAGTTAGAGAAATGCAAGCAGATTTATCAAGACCTGAGCCGTCAAAGAAGTAGTAATAACAAAGCAACAGGAAAATAATAACTATGGATGAAACATTTTGGAAGAAAAATACGCTTTGCAATGATATTCGTACTCTTGGCTTCACTCCTACTTTTGGTGTTAGTCAAACTCATACGACCTATTCCTTTTATTGAGGGCAGTGAGGTAATGAAGGATATTCAAACCTCAGAGAAAAATCCTCAAAGAACAAAAAAAGAGTATACTCATAGGGTGCGTATACTTTGTGATACCATCAAAGGAATTGACTTTCAAGTCAATCAGCAACAGCGTTTAGAGGAGATAAAAAGAGAAATACAATCCCTTGAAGATGTTTACAAGGAAAACAAAGATGCAAAGTACATTTTTGGTCTGCAATCGGCAAGGGTACTGAGAATTTATTTTTGAAGCGCGAGAATCATTCAATAAAATTCAGACAAAACAACAAAAACTCAAAAAGCAACTTAGATGAGTGTAAAGCCAATATTTAACATATAAATACGATGAATCAAAAAGACCGCTATTATCGTTGGAGGTTCCCTATTGTTGATTTTACTCATTTTTAGGGTATCTTTTCTTCACTCCTTTCTCAAAATCAGAGAATTTGGATTTCTATATCTTTGACTCCAATAACAACAATCACTATGAAGTAGGAGAACCTTTAGAGTTTACCATAAGTGACAGCACTATGGTAAAAAGTCATCAGATTGTCTGGAAGTTCGGCAACGGTGATATGGCAAAGGGTAAAAATAGTGTAAAATACGACTATAAATCTGCTGGCAAATACCTCATCACTTTAGAGGTTGGCAAAAACAATAAAGTCTCTAAGTATATCAAGGTTATCCCTACTGAACAAAAACAGGCTTTGGATTCTATTCCTCGCCTTTTAGGTCCTGATATTGGTTATGTAGGGGAAGAACTCGTTTTCTACGCTGAGGGTCCAGGAGCTAAGATTTGGTATTGGGAGTTTGGAGAATCAGGCACGGTAGACGCCTACGAACAGCAAACCGTATATGCTTACTCTGAGCCAGGTACCCTATAAAGTAAAAACTCTCCACTAACACCACTGCCTTTCCTATCTTTCACGAAATAGAAATTTTGCCCCAATTTGAAAAAAGTAAATGACCTTATCACTGTTGATTCATTGGCTTTAGCAGAAGATGATATAAAGAAACACCTACAAAGTATTGCCAACACAGAGGTGGGCGACAGAAATAACTTTTTATAAACAACTCAATTATATCAAACAACGCTATATATGCCATGACCTCAGTGAAGTAGTTGTGGTTATCAATCAGAATAAGTACAACGACCTGTATAGTTATTGTCAAGGATTGCACTACCTGAAGCTAAGAAAAAAACAGAAAGTAAATATCACCAAAGTGGAAATAGACACTTTCAACTGTGTAAAAGCGGATTAATGTATCACAAACGGAGTAGAATAATGCGTTACAATAAAAACTACATACCTTCTGATTTTAATAGGTGCTTTTTTTGATCACATCAGAGGCTTTTTCTCAAATTGCTAAATACCAAAAGATAGAAAAGACGGGAGCTTATAATTTCAATTACGTAGCCCCTGAGAGACGCTGGAAAAAAAGACAAGGATGTTTTTTGTAGTCTACTCTGATAGGAATGATAATAAGGCGTATACCAATGCTTATTTTTCAAAAGAAGCTCAGCAGTCAAAAACTACTCACTCCTTACTTTTGTAATAGGTCGTAAGAATGGCTGCTTTGAACTTGTCAAGGCAGATTCTTCAAAGGTAGGTAAGCCCAAAGGGTTCTTTTTCGCCTCTTATGGGGCGCAAACGCCATTTTAAGGATGCTAAATCTGTGGAATATATCGGTTGGATACCAGTGCAGCAACTCTTATTACACCACTCTGCTTTTTACAGATTTTTAGCAATAACAAGCCCATTAAATACAAAGTTGGTGTCAGTAGCCCAGAGGGATTACTTGAAAAAGCAACTCTATTTTTGCAAATGATTCGCTGTGGCTCTTTTAAAGACCCTACCCTAAAGGGAAAAGAGTAAGCAAAAATCAAAAATAAATGAAACTGTATATGCTTTTAAATACAGTCAAAACAAGGAAGCGGTACTTATCTCCAATAAACCTATAGTAAGAGATACGATCTCTCAACTGATAGGCTGGGTCTCTGCAAAGGCTATTAGCCCTGTAGGACAAGGCAAAGTATACAAACTTGTCAATGACTATCAGCATACCATCTCATCGGATGAGTGTGATTCCCTTTCTTTGGGAAAGCAAACAGTGCGGTCAAATTACGTATATAACACTTCCAACAGCCTTATAGGGCATCAGAAAACGAATCCCCTAAGTGTGCCTTTCTACGTATGGGATCACACCAAGGGTAAACTCATCAATGTAAAGGAGATTATCTTCCTATTACTGAAATTGCACGAATGGATAAAGAAAGAAAAATAAACTTTTCATTTTTTTCTTTGATGCAGAAGATGTACAGCGCGTAAAAACCACTGCTCAACGCCCCTACAAAACACTTGGCTTTCTCTCTCAGAAATGAAGGATATAACTCCTACCTTCTCTGCGGTTTGCATAGGGAAGAACACCTCTTATAGTCTGCTTAAAACCACTTCTTTTGAAGAGTGGCTTTACTTTATTGAAAACCCTACAAAAACTATTAGTGGCACTACTACACAGTCAAAAACAGACCTTGCAGCAGCACTATTAAAGACCTTACCTAACTACGGTCCCAATAGTTTTGAGAGTAACTTTTATATTATTGTGGGCACCAATGAGCTACATAAGATAAGCGAACAAAAATCCTCTACTCTCTAAGATGGCGCAAAACTCAGCCATTGTTTTATTTGCTCAGATAGAAAACAACCCTGATGGTGCTTCTCAGAACTTTTTGTTATATGCCAAAGAAATTCTCTCTAAGATTGGCAAATATCGCACAGCACATTTAGAGAACTATATAGTAGATAACCAGCTGATAACAGAGGATAATAGCCTCAAAAACATTGCAGATGAACAGATGAACATCTATGTGTATGATGCCCCTAAAAATAGCTTGTTTAATGGTGGACTTGTCTTTCCTCAACTCTACCAGCGATTAACACCAGCGGCACTCAATACAGCTATGGATTCTATTTTTAGTGCATAGCAAACTCACCCAAGAGAAACTTATCACTTCATTGGAGAATTACAAAAATAACTTAGGAGTGATTTACTCTGAACCTTCAGTAGCTGCTAAATGCTTTTTAAAGGGAAGAAGCTAAACTCTCTCAGATTAAGAAAGACAATATCAATGAGATATTCTTTGATCGCTTTCAGACAGATAAAAAAACTTTATTTAGACGCAGGTTTAGAACTTACCAAAGAGGAAATCACCGACCTTATTGACAATTACAGAAGTTTGCTACCTGATTTTTAACGAGCTTAATAATACAAACAAAAAGCTACTCAAACGACTTTATATGCAGCAAATACGCAATATCAATCGTATTTACAATCGTAAGGTGATTCGCAGAGGTGCTCCTTTATCAGAACTCTTCTCGCGAAAGACAAGTATCTTTGTAAATGACACAAAGGAATTTAATAGCTACAATAGCAACGAAGTGAATACTAAAAAAAGCACAGAAGCAAGGTTTTGATACTTTCTATCACAAACTCATTGATAAAGTGAATCAACTTGAAAAGCTATTCTTAGAAAAATAAGATAGAAAAAGACAGAGAATAACACCTATTTCCTACCTAATAAGTTGCTGTTATAGAAGAACTAAGAGGTCTAATTTACAAGAATAAGTAGATAATGGATAAAAATGCAAGTATCATACAGGAATATTATAAAGTAGAAGGCTATTGGCGTAGTATCGCTGATAAAGATTTCTGGAAATTAGCTATTTGGGTAGCTCATTATCCAGATATAGAGGTCATAAGTCAATATATGAATATTGAGTCTACTGTGCTTGGAGAGACAAAAGACATCTTCCTACAATTTAACGCCGTATTTGAAGAAGATGAATCTTATGAACGAGATCTTTGGAATGAATTTATAAGTTGGTTTAATCCTGCTAATGAAGAAAAATATGATATGCATAAGGCGTTAATCAAAGATCATTATCTATTAGAGCCTTTTGTTCCCAATACATCGCTATCTCCAACCATTGAAAACCTCATTAGCGAATTAGAGCGTTTTAGAAAAGCCATCAGAACTGTCTCTATATCCTTTGTAATTGAATTTAGTTTAGCCAATCATCAAAAAGCCTTTAACCTATGGCTAAACAAGCTCTTACATATAGATACTCCTAAGGAGATGCGTTTTGTTACCATTGATATTGCAGAAAAACGTATCTGTAAGGATTTTGACAATGATGTTAAAGATAAGGTGGTTGAGTTATATCCTAAGCTCAATATGGTGAATGCCATAAAAGATGATATGGCAAAAATGGCAGCAGGCAATGCTCACATAATTTAGATGCCAAGTATCGTCTGACTGTAATGGAACTATTGGAAGCCTTACCTGATAAAAAGAAGGTTGGAAAAATTATACCTTCTCTTTTGCAGCAAGCAAAGTTATTTGGTGAAAACAGCTTGCTGGTCTCTACCTATCTTATCATATCCAATGCCTATTACTCTCTGAGTATGACTAAGGAAGGATTATTGCAGGTGGAAGAGGCGTTAAAACTTATAGAAACTTTAAATGATGAGCAGCAAAAATATCCTCTATGGCGTTCTGCAATGCTCTATAAAAGCAGCCTTTCTTATGCGAGATGAAAAAGAAGAGCTTTCTTTTGAAGTCTATAAATCTATAGCTAAGGAAGCGACTGCTCAAAAAGATTATTTTTATATTATGGAAGGATATCGCCTTTGTGCAAGTATTAAGATGCATCAAAAAGACTATCCTATGGCATTTGAATACGCCTCTTTAGCACTATATGGGGGCAGTATTTAGATTTAGAAACAAGACGCAATTCTACTTATCTGTATGTAGCCAATATAGCTTACAACACTTTAAAATACGTTCCTAAGCCTGATGTAAAACGTCCTATTTTTATATGAGTTTTTATCCGATACTTTAGGGCGGGATTGGGAAGATATTATCAGCAGTGGGGAGAACCTGCATCGCCACTATGCACCACTTCCTGAAGAGGAAGAACTCACTGATATTCCTTTGGAAAGCACAGAAGGTTAGTGATTTTTTTGAAAAAAATATATCAAAAAAATATTTCTGCAGGTTTAAGAATAATAACTATTTTTTTGTAGCGAGTTACCCCAAAAAGAAAATGGAGTTACTTACAAAATTTGAATTTAAAAAGGAGATAACACCCGTTAGAATATGTCTACAGGTATATTAGGTTGGTTATTTGGTAAGGATCCCAATAAGGCGTTCAATAAAGGAGTGGAGAAGGTAGCTAATCACCATTCTCACAAGAGTTTTGGGCAGCTTTTTGAGGAAGCTACTGAGGAGTTAGGTAATTTGCAGGCAGGATTAGCCAAGGCAATTACCCCTTTTAGTGTGTCTTTACCTGCCGCTAAATACCTTGACTTAGGTATTGGTGTAGACCTTCATAGCACAGTTGCACCACCTTCTCCTATGATGCCTGTACCTAATACGATTATGGTCTTTGACATCATAGGGGCTATTTTTGGTGGGATAGCGATGTTAGTGCCTGACCCGCCACCACCTCCCCCTCCAGCTGAAGGTGAAGAACCTGCACCTTCTCCTATTACCCTTGCCAGTGTAGGACGAACTATCGTAGATATGATGCGCCCAACGGTAAAGGTCAATGGCAGGTGGATTGCCAATGCAGGAACTTCTATTCAGCACTTACCAGCTATTTTCTTTCACTTAGCTCCCTCTGTAGCCCCAATGGCTGAGGGAGAGGTCTATATGGGTAGTAGTACAGTGGTTGCCGATGGAGCACCATTCACCCTATCAGTTTTTACCTTGTCTTTCGTGTAACTTAATAGGCATACCCTCTCCTTTTAGACCCAGGAGAATGAAAACTCCTAAACTCGCTTTAAAAGCCCCTACAGTAATGCTCACCTCAGTGATTCCCAGTGGCAACCCTGTAATGGTAGGAGGTTCTCCCACTATTGACCTCTTTGCTCTGCTGATCAACTTAGGGCTTAAAGGTCTTGGAAAACTATGGAAACACACAGGGGTGCTTTATTTGATAAGCTATGGCAAAAAAATAAAATAAAAAAATACCCAAAATTTGCTAAGTGGAAACAACACCTTAAGTGTAAATTATTTGGTGAACCTGTAGACGTAGCTACAGGAAGGGTAGTCTCAGAGAACGAAGAGTTTAGCCTTACAGGAGCTATCCCAGTACGCTTTTTGCGACAATACTACAGCGATAGAGATGAGGTAGGAGCTTTGGGCAGAGGTTGGTTTCACAACTATGAAAATGTACCATCTACCAGCAGACGATGAAGGGTATATCTTGGTACACCTCTGGGATGGGAGATGGACAGGAATGCCTGCCCCTGCTGAGGGTGAGACTTATTGGAATACCAAAGACAAACTCCTTTGGCGAAAAGAACAAGGACAATACATCTTAGAAAAACCCTGCTGAGGGGTTGTATTATCACTTTGATACACACGCTAAAAAGCGGTTAAAGAGGATGTTAAAGAACCTATAAAGAATCAGCGACATAAACTAACCACTATTGAAAACGGTTTAGGAGATAAGATAGTTCTTACTTACGACCCTAAAAAGAGCGTCTACATAACCTTACAGATACCGCAGGGCGTATACTACACTTTGAATATGAAAATAGTGAATTTCCATACTTGCTTACTTCAATAAAATGTGAAGCAGCAGCACTTAGCTGGCAACACACTTATCAGTACAATGAGCAAGGGCAACTCTCAAGAGTGATAGATGCCGCAGGAGCTGTAAAACTCTTTGAGTACAACAATATAGGGCTTTTTATGCCATCTTAAAAACCAATTAGGGAGGGAATTTCTATTGGGCTTATGAGGGTAAAGACAGCAATGCTAAATGCGTTCATACGTGGGGTGATGAGGGTATTTTAGAATACCACGCTGTATACGAAGAAGGGAAAACCATTGTTACCAACTCATTAGGGCATACCACTGTATACGAATACGACCATAGGAAGCTCATTACCCAAATCACTTCACCTAAGGGGAGATTACCATTTTCCGCTATGATGACAATGAAGATCAGGTTTTGGTGCTTGACCCTATGGGCAATGCCAATAGGTATGAGTACGACACCAATAGCAATCTGATAGCTCATACCAATGCTTACAACCAAACACAATATTTTTTTCCTATGACGCAAAGAACCAACTCATCAGCCATAGAAACTTTGAAGGCGGTAAAACTCAGTGGAGTTATAACCCATCAGGGCAGCTCACTGAGGTTATCTATCCCGATGATAAAAAAAGTTACAATTAAGCTATGAGGGTAGCCACCTAATAGAGATTGTTGATAGAGAAGGTAATAGTACTAAACTCAGCTGGGATAAGGCACATAACCTTACAACCCTTATCTTGCCCAATGGCAACCAAACCCAGATGCAGTACGATGCATTGGGACGACTCATTCGCAATAGAGCTGACAATGGGGCTATCAGTACCTATGCTTATGATATAGTGGGCAATCTTTTGGAACTTACAGAGCCCACAGGAAATATACATCGCTTTACTTTACGACCGCGCAGGGAATGTACTCTCCGCCAAAGATGAAGCCCGAGAAGTACACTTTAAGTACTGGGGCTTAGAGCAAACTCAAAGAGCGTATAGAACAAGGCAGAAAAACTCATTTTTTTACTACAATACCGAAGAACAACTCAAGAGTATTCGCAATGAAGCAGGCGAACGTTATCGCCTTTGAAAGAGATGCCAATGGCAATGTAATCGGCGAATGGGGCTTTGATGGGCTTAATAGAACTTATGAGCGCAACCCTAATGGACAAGTAATAGAAGTTACCTCTCCACTGCATAAAGCTACTTACAGCTACACTCCTCTGGGGCAACTCAGCAGTGTAAATTACGATGATGGCAATTACGAGTGGTTTACATACGACAAGTTAGGACGCATAACCCAAGCTGAAAACCCCACCAGTCAGACGCTGTGGGAATACGATGTGCTGGGGCGTATTATAGCAGAAACTCAAAATGGGCATCGCATCACCCATCAGTACAATGCTTATGGCAATCGCACAGCGATGGAAAGTAGTTTGGGTGCAAAGCTGCAACACACCTACAATGAGTGGGGAGAGTGCCTGCGCACAGAGGTAAACCAACAGGCACAGGCACAAACGCAAGCACAAGCTACCACTCCCATAGCCTTATGGCAAGCGAGTTATGGTTATAATCGTATGGGCTGGGAGGTAGCACGATTTTTGCAGGGTGATGTAGTGCAGCATACTGATTACGACCTTGCTGGGCGAGTAGTTGCCCAACGTACCGATAAAGCACATAGTAGTGGTGGTTATGAGCTTAGCAGACGGCAATACGTATGGAACCCCGCTAACCAGCTTAAGGCTATTATCTACAATGGCAAACACACAAGTTTTGATTATGATGCAGTGGGAAATCTTGCCTCTGCCACCTATAACCAAACAGAGACGATTTATAAAGTTCCTGATGCCGTCGAGAACTTATAGAACCCCTGACCGCAAAAGGGTATACGTACAGCGAGGGCGGCCGACTTTTTAGAGTGTCCTGATTGGAAGTACGTTTACGACCTTGAAGGGCAACTAATAGAGAAAATATCCAAAAAGCAACAGCTCAAGCGTTTTAGTCTGATAGTCGAAGAAGACGAGAAGCCTGCAACCTTGCGGTGGTTTTTACTCGTGGAATGCTAATGGAAGTTTAAAAGAGTGTCGCGAACAACGACAGGGTACATTTTGCCTTTTGAGTATGATGCCCTGGGCAGACGCACGGCAAAGATAAACCTCAGTAGCAAACGCATCAAGCGTTTTCTGTGGGACGGGAATGTACCACTCCACGAATGGGAGTATGACCTAAGCGAACGACCTAATCTCAGTAGAGATAAGGACAATTTGTTAGTTTATGACAAGGAAGAGCCTGTAACTGATAATCTTATCACTTGGGTATTTGATGAGAGCTCTTTGTGCCTGCGGCTAAACTTGTAGGTGATAAATCATATTCTATCCTCACCGACCACTTAGGAACGCCGTATGAGGCGTATGATGAAAATGGAGAAAAGGTGTGGGCACGAGAATTAGACCTTTATGGGAATGCTATTGCTGGGGATAGCTCGTTTATTCCTTTCTTATACCAAGGACAGTATTATGATGAGGAAATAGGGTTAGCTTATAACCGTTTCCGTTATTACTCACCTGAAAGCGGTACTTATATTAGCCAAGACCCGATAAGGTTGGCAGGGAATAATCCTAATTTCTATGGGTATACTTTTGATTGTAATACAGAGGTGGATGTTTGGGGGTTAACGATTGGAGATAGAACATTTAAATATGTAATTCAACAAGGGGATTCGAACGGAGGGTGGGTGCATATTGATCTAAGACATGTCAGTGGAGGGCACTCTAGAGGTGAAGGTGATTTATTTACGAGAGGTACAACAAGAGAGCATTTGGAAAAAGCTGCAAATAAAATTGTAAAAAGGTAAAAAGAATAACTAAGGATATAACTAAGAAAAATGCAATCTTTTGAAATGAAAAATCAAAAATAAAAAGGAAATAAGAAAGAGCTTGTCAGAGTTTATGTTGACACCATTGAAAAAGAAAATAATTACAATATTCCCTGCTAGAGGAAATGGAAATCACTAAAAAAATATTATATGACTATTAAATTTGATATTGCATCAACATACGATGAAAAAAATTTCTGAATTTGAATTAGGAGATATAACTATTCAGCAATCGGAATTTATTATAACAAGCAAAAGGGACAAAGCCCCCTATCAAAAATTTTTATGCTTTTTCCCTACACTGACTAATTTTTCTGTATAGTCTGAGAGATAGCATTTCTAAAAAAATCAAAAGAATATTACGTTTACAGCGTTAGATTCTTCTTTTGAATTTCATTTAGAAATTAATAAAGATATGATTATTTTAGATAAGAAAATAGAAGTCCCTCTCAATATTTTTGAATACTGTATATGGAGCTTCAATGAGTTTATATTTAAATTATAAAGGAAAAGTAGATAATAGTAATGGTATTTTAGATGAATTTAAAACAGAATTAGATAGTTTTAAAAGAATTTTTATTCTAAAAGTGAGTTTTTTTATCAATAAGGGGCGTATGATGAAAATGGGGAAAAGGTGTGGGCACGAGAATTAGACCTTTACGGGAATGCTATTGCTGGTGATAGCTCGTTTATTCCTTTCTTATATCAAGGGCAATACTATGATGAGGAGATTGGGTTAGCTTATAATAGGTTTAGGTATTACTCACCTGAAAGCGGTACTTATATTAGCCAAGATCCGATAGGGCTAGCTGGGAATAATCCTAATTTCTATGGGTATACTTTTGATAGTAATACTGAGGTGGATGTTTTTGGACTTGCAGGTACAGGAGGGGCGTATATGATAAAAACTTAGTGACGGTAAGATTTATGTTGGAAAAAGGTGAAATTGGTCGTATGAATGAATCTATTGAGGAGAGAACAAATAAAAGAAGTTGAAATAGATGGAAAAAGCAAAAAAAGAACTGTAGTGGGCAAGGCACATATCAGTACAAATGGAGATAATGAGTTAGGAAAAGCTGTTGAGTATAAAGCATTGGAAAATGAAGGAGCTTATGCTAAAAAGTGGAAAAATAAAAGCTTATATACCAAAGGATAGATTAGAAAATTCTATTGTCACAGGTAGCACCGCATACAAGAATTTAACAAAAAGATAAAAAGATTAGAAGCTGATAGATTAGCTAAAGAATTAAGAGAAAAAGTTAGATAAAGATATAAAGAAGAAACATCATTAAATTTTATGAATTTTTGAATTAGATTTTTACAAATAGTCTTAATGTCCCTTATAACTTATTGTTAGAGGGAGTTGCTTATGCAAAAATAAGAGAATAAAATCTATTACTCTTAGGCAAGAAGGATTTGAAATTCCTGATATTGATTTATCAGCTTTGTCTCTATATCCTGATATTGAAACCCTTAACTTCTCTGTACGCATAGGAAAAACTCTAATATTGATGGAATTTATATTCTTAAGCATTTAAAGCGTCTTTCGTATGCGGGGTATGATAGCATACCTTTAGATCATACTCAATTAACATCTATAACATATCTATACACTCATTTTTCTAAAAATCATTTAGAAGAATGCAAGGTTTCAAAATCTAAACGATCTTGAAACCTTGCATTTATGGCATTTTAAACCATACCGATTGTGTTTTTATCAGAAATAAATACATTAAAAATTTAGAACTGACACACGGTTCACTTCCAACTATAGAGGGATTGCAATATTTACCTAATTTGGAGCATCTCAAACTTGACTATCTGCCAAAGTTGAAAGACATCAATGCTATTAATCAATGCGATAAAATTAGCTCTTTAACAATTCTTAGGAGTAAGAACATTTACCTGGAGTCTTTAAAAGAAAGTAATATTAAAAATTTATTTATTGATAAGGTTGATAATTTAGAATTTATAAAAAGATTTTTAATAGTTTAGAAAAACCTTTATATTTATGATGATATAAAAAAACGGAGACTTAAAACCCTATTTTTTTATAATAATTCTCTAAAAAGATTGAAATATATAGCTATAAAAAGAAATATAATCGTACTGAAGAGCAGATAAAAGAATTTCTAAATAAAAAAATAGTTGATGAGTAGTCCTTCAATATATAAATACTTATCAAGCGTGATCCTAATGTAGAGCGAATGATTTTTATCCGATACTTTAGGGCGGGATTGGGAAGATATTATCAGCAGTGGGAGAACCTGCATCGCCACTATGCACCACTTCCTGAAGAGGAAGAACTCACTGATATTCCTTTTGGAAAGCACAGAAGGTTAGTGATTTTTGAAAAAAATATATCAAAAATATTTCGCAGATTTAAGAATAATAACTATTTTTTGTAGCGAGTTACCCCAAAAAGAAAATGGAGTTACTTACAAAATTTGAATTTAAAAAGGAGATAACACCCGTTAGAATATGTCTACAGGTATATTAGGGTTGGTTATTTGGTAAGGATCCTAATAAGGCGTTCAATAAAGGAGTGGAGAAGGTAGCTAATCACCATTCTCACAAGAGTTTTTGGGCAGCTTTTTGAGGAAGCTACTGAGGAGTTAGGTAATTTGCAGGCAGGATTAGCCAAGGCAATTACCCCTTTTAGTGTGTCTTTACCTGCCGCTAAATACCTTGACTTAGGTATTGGTGTAGACCTTCATAGCACAGTTGCACCACCTTCTCCTATGATGCCTGTACCTAATACGATTATGGTCTTTGACATCATAGGGGCTATTTTTGGTGGGATAGCGATGTTAGTGCCTGACCCGCCACCACCTCCCCTCCAGCTGAAGGTGAAGAACCTGCACCTTCTCCCATGTACCCTTGCCAGTGTGGGACGAACTATCGTAGATATGATGCGCCCAACGGTAAAGGTCAATGGCAGGTGGATTGCCAATGCAGGAACTTCTATTCAGCACTTACCAGCTATTTTCTTTTCACTTAGCTCCCTCTGTAGCCCCAATGGCTGAGGGAGAGGTCTATATGGGTAGTAGTACAGTGGTTGCCGATGGAGCACCATTCACCCTATCAATTTTTACCTTGTCTTTCGTGTAACTTAACAGGCATACCCTCTCCCTTTTTAGACCCAGGAGGATGAAAACTCCTAAACTCGCTTTAAAAGCCCCTACAGTAATGCTCACCTCAGTGATTCCCAGTGGCAACCCTGTAATGGTAGGGAGGTTCTCCCACTATTGACCTCTTTGCTCTGCTGATCAACTTAGGGCTTAAAGGTCTTGGAAAAACTATGGAAACACACAGGGGTGCTTTATTTGATAAGCTATGGCAAAAATAAATAAAAATACCCAAAATTTGCTAAGTGGAGACAACACCTTAAGTGTAAATTATTTGGTGAACCTGTAGACGTAGCTACAGGAAGGGTAGTTTCAGAGAACGAAGAGTTTAGCCTTACAGGAGCTATCCCAGTACGCTTTTTGCGACAATACTACAGCGATAGAGATGAGGTAGGAGCTTTGGGCAGAGGTTGGTTTCACAACTATGAAATGTACCATCTACCAGCAGACGATGAAGGGTATATCTTGGTACACCTCTGGGATGGGAGATGGACAGGAATGCCTGCCCTTGCTGAGGGTGAGACTTATTGGAACACCAAAGACAAACTCCTTTGGCGAAAAGAACAAGGACAATACATCTTAGAAAACCCTGCTGAGGGGTTGTATTATCACTTTGATACGCACGCTAAAAAAGCGGTCAAAAGAGGATGTTAAAGAACCTATAAAGAATCAGCGACATAAAACTAACCACTATTGAAAACGGTTTTAGGGAGATAAGATAGTTCTTACTACGACCTAAAAGAGCGTCTACATAACCTACAGATACCGCAGGGCGTATACTACACTTTGAATATGAAAATAGTGAATTTCCATACTTGCTTACTTCAATAAAATGTGAAGCAGCAGCACTTAGCTGGCAACAAACTTATCAGTACAATGAGCAAGGGCAACTCTCAAGAGTGATAGATGCCGCAGGAGCTGTAAAACTCTTTGAGTACAACAATATAGGGCTTTTATGCCATCTTAAAAACCAATTAGGAGGGAATTTCTATTGGGCTTATGAGGGTAAAGACAGCAACGCTAAATGCGTTCATACGTGGGGTGATGAGGGTATTTTAGAATACCACGCTGTATACGAAGAAGGGAAAACCATTGTTACCAACTCATTAGGGCATACCACTGTATACGAATACGACCATAGGAAGCTCATTACCCAAATCACTTCACCTAAGGGGAGATTACCATTTTCCGCTATGATGACAATGAAGATCAGGTTTTGGTGCTTTGACCCTATGGGCAATGCCAATAGGTATGAGTACGACACCAATAGCAATCTGATAGCTCATACCAATGCTTACAACCAAACACAATATTTTTCCTATGACGCAAAGAACCAACTCATCAGCCATAGAAACTTTGAAGGCGGTAAAACTCAGTGGAGTTATAACCCATCAGGGCAGCTCACTGAGGTTATCTATCCCGATGATAAAAAGTTACAATTAAGCTATGAGGGTAGCCACCCTAATAGAGATTGTTGATAGAGAAGGTAATAGTACTAAACTCAGCTGGGATAAGGCACATAACCTTACAACCCTTATCTTGCCCAATGGCAACCAAACCCAGATGCAGTACGATGCATTGGGACGACTCATTCGCAATAGAGCTGACAATGGGGCTATCAGTACCTATGCTTATGATATAGTGGGCAATCTTTTTGGAACTTACAGAGCCCACAGGAAATATACATCGCTTTACTTACGACCGCGCAGGAATGTACTCTCGCCAAAGATGAAGCCCGAGAAGTACACTTTAAGTACTGGGGCTTAGGGCAAACTCAAAGAGCGTATAGAACAAGGCAGAAAACTCACTTTTTTTACTACAATACCGAAGAACAACTCAAGAGTATTCGCAATGAAGCAGGCGAGCGTTATCGCCTTTGAAAGAGATGCCAATGGCAATGTAATCGGCGAATGGGGCTTTGATGGGCTTAATAGAACTTATGAGCGCAACCCTAATGGACAAGTAATAGAAGTTACCTCTCACTGCATAAAGCTACTTACAGCTACACTCCTCTGGGGCAACTCAGCAGTGTAAATTACGATGATGGCAATTACAGAGTGGTTTACATACGACAAATTAGGACGCATAACCCAAGCTGAAAACCCCATCAGTCAGACCCTTTGGGAATACGATGTGCTGGGGCGTATTATAGCAGAAACTCAAAATGGGCATCGCATCTCCCATCAGTACAATGCTTATGGCAATCGCACAGCGATGGAAAGTAGTTTGGGTGCAAAGCTGCAACACACCTACAATGAGTGGGGAGAGTGCCTGCGCACAGAGGTAAACCAACAGGCACAGGCGCAAACGCAAGCACAAGCTACCACTCCCATAGCCTTATGGCAAGCGAGTTATGGTTATAATCGTATGGGCTGGGAGGTAGCACGATTTTTGCAGGGTGATGTAGTACAGCATACTGATTACGATCTTGCTGGGCGAGTAGTTGCCCAACGCACGGATAAGGCACATAGTAGTGGTGGTTACGAGCTTAGCAGACGGCAATACGTATGGAACCCCGCTAACCAGCTTAAGGCTATTATCTACAATGGCAAACACACAAGTTTTGATTATGATGCAGTGGGAAATCTTGCCTCTGCCACCTATAACCAAACAGAGACGATATATAAAGTCCCTGATGCCGTCGGGAACTTATATAGAACCCCTGACCGTAAAGGATATACGTATAGCGAGGGCGGCCGACTTTTAGAGTGTCCTGATTGGAAGTACATTTACGACCTTGAAGGGCGATTGATAGAGAAAATATCAAAGAAGCAACAGCTCAAGCGTTTTAGTCTGATAGTCGAAGAAGACGAGAAGCCTGCAACCTTGCGGTGGTTTTACTCGTGGAATGCCAATGGAAGTTTAAAGAGTGTCGCCAATAACGACAGGGTACATTTTTGCCTTTTGAGTATGATGCCCTCGGCAGACGTACGGCAAAGATAAACCTCAGTAGCAAAGCGCATCAAGCGTTTTCTGTGGGACGGAAATGTACCTCTCCACGAATGGGAGTATGACCTAAGCGAACGACCTAATCTCAGTGAGAGATAAAGACAACTTGTTAGTTTATGACAAGGAAGAGCCTGTAACTGATAATCTTATCACTTGGGTATTTGATGAGAACTCCTTTGTGCCTGCGGCTAAACTTGTAGGTGATAAATCATATTCTATCCTCACCGACCACTTAGGAACGCCGTATGAGGCGTATGATGAAAATGGAGAAAAGGTGTGGGCACGAGAATTAGATCTTTATGGGAATGCTATTGCTGGGGATAGCTCGTTTATTCCTTTCTTATACCAAGGACAGTATTATGATGAGGAGATTGGGTTAGCTTATAACCGTTTCCGTTATTACTCACCTGAAAGCGGTACTTATATTAGCCAAGACCCGATAGGGCTAGCTGGGAATAATCCTAATTTCTATGGGTATACTTTTGATTGTAATACAGAGGTGGATGTTTGGGGGTTGGATATCCATCATATAATTCCTAATGAAATTTATAAAGAGTTTCGTTCTGATTTTAAAAAAATTAGAAAAAGATGGGTATATACAAAACAGATCTACAAAAAGCAACAGATAAAACAAACTTAATAGATTTAGACAGACCTTTTCATGGAAATCATCCGCAATATAATAATTATGTAAGAGAACGTTTAGAAGAACTAAAGAAGAATGGAAATTTTAATATTACAGAAATCAAAAATTACAAGATGAATTAAAAAGCATATAGCTGATGCCCTAAATTCAGATATGAATTTAAATGATTATTTTAAAGAAGGGAAACATAAGAATAAACATTAATAGTAAAAAGTATACATTATGAAGTTTTTATAATATAAAGTTTGACTTCGAACCTAAAATAACAGGAAGAAGAAATGGGAGTTTTGCAGTTGAAATAAGGAAAAAACTCATTTGAAAAAAAGATGAACATAAAGAATATTTCAACAGCTTTTTTTGATAGCAACAGTAACGATATAAAAAGGGATTCGTATCGAAACATTTCAGCAGTTTGATTTAAAAATGTCCAAGTGTCATCTATTTCCCTATGACTAAAAAGTATTAAGAAATTAGATTTTATGTATTACGCTCCTTATGAATTAGGAATTGATTTCTTAGTAAGCAAAAAAATTGTGGATATTATATCTGCATACAAATTACCTATTCACAATAAAATTCCTGTAAAGATTGATACTTTTGATGGTAACTATTTCCTAATAGGTTTCCCTGTATGGAGTTTTGAAGTTCTTGATTTTTCAAAAAGTACTTTCTATCATCAGGGATAGAGATGTATTCTCTTTTATAGACTATGAAGATTATGAAAACTCGAATCGAAATATAGATATACGACAAAAAGTAGATTTGTATTTAAAGGAGAAAAATAGAATATGATGTAATTTCTATAGGTGCAGCTATTTTTCTCTGAAAAAGATTGTTGAAGAATTAAAAGAGAATAATGCAACTGGGTATAGAATCGTTGATGGAATTTTTAAATATATGATACTTACCTAACATAGAATTAGCGAACGAGTTTTTTTATCCGATACTTTAGGGCAGGATTGGGAAGATATTATCAGCAGTGGGGAGAACCTGCATCGCCACTACGCACCACTTCCTGAAGAGGAAGAACTCACTGATATTCCTTTGGAAAGCACAGAAGGTTAGTGATTTTTTGAAAAATATATCAAAAATATTTCGCAGATTTAAGAATAATAACTATTTTTTGTAGCGAGTTACCCCAAAAGAAAATGGAGTTACTTACAAAATTTGAATTTAAAAAGGAGATAACACCCGTTAGAATATGTCTACAGGTATATTAGGTTGGTTATTTGGTAAGGATCCTAATAAGGCGTTCAATAAAGGAGTGGAGAAGGTAGCTAATCACCATTCTCACAAGAGTTTTGGGCAGCTTTTTGAGGAAGCTACTGAGGAGTTAGGTAATTTGCAGGCAGGATTAGCTCAGGCAATTACCCCTTTTAGTGTGTCTTTACCTGCCGCTAAATACCTTGACTTAGGTATTGGTGTAGACCTTCATAGCACAGTTGCCACCTTCTCCTATGATGCCTGTACCTAATACGATTATGGTCTTTGACATCATAGGGGCTATTTTTGGTGGGATAGCGATGTTAGTGCCTGACCCGCCACCACCTCCCTCCAGCTGAAGGTGAAGAACCTGCACCTTCTCCTATTACCCTTGCCAGTGTAGGGACGAACTATCGTAGATATGATGCGCCCAACGGTAAAGGTCAATGGCAGGTGGATTGCCAATGCAGGAACTTCTATTCAGCACTTACCAGCTATTTTTCTTTTCACTTAGCTCCCTCTGTAGCCCCAATGGCTGAGGGAGAGGTCTATATGGGTAGTAGTACGGTGGTTGCCGATGGAGCACCATTCACCTATCAATTTTTACCTTGTCTTTCGTGTAACTTAATAGGCATACCCTCTCCTTTTTAGACCCAGGAGGATGAAAACTCCTAAACTCGCTTTTAAAAGCCCCTACAGTAATGCTCACCTCAGTGATTCCCAGTGGCAACCCTGTAATGGTAGGAGGTTCTCCCACTATTGACCTCTTTGCTCTGCTGATCAACTTAGGGCTTAAAGGTCTTGGAAAACTATGGAAACACACAGGGGTGCTTTATTTGATAAGCTATGGCAAAAAAATAAATAAAAATACCCAAAATTTGCTAAGTGGAGACAACACCTTAAGTGTAAATTATTTGGTGAACCTGTAGACGTAGCTACAGGAAGGGTAGTTTCAGAGAACGAAGAGTTTAGCCTTACAGGAGCTATCCCAGTACGCTTTTTGCGACAATACTACAGCGATAGAGATGAGGTAGGAGCTTTTGGGCAGAGGTTGGTTTCACAACTATGAAAATGTACCATCTACCAGCAGACGATGAAGGGTATATCTTGGTACACCTCTGGGATGGGAGATGGACAGGAATGCCTGCCCTTGCTGAGGGTGAGACTTATTGGAACACCAAAGACAAACTCCTTTGGCAGAAAAGAACAAGGACAATACATCTTAGAAAACCCTGCTGAGGGGTTGTATTATCACTTGATACGCACGCTAAAAAAAGCGGTCAAAGAGGATGTTAAAGAACCTATAAAGAATCAGCGACATAAACTAACCACTATTGAAAACGGTTTAGGAGATAAGATAGTTCTTACTTACGACCTAAAAAGAGCGTCTACATAACCTTACAGATACCGCAGGGCGTATACTACACTTTGAATATGAAAATAGTGAATTTCCATACTTGCTTACTTCAATAAAAATGTGAAGCAGCAGCACTTAGCTGGCAACAAACTTATCAGTACAATGAGCAAGGGCAACTCTCAAGAGTGATAGATGCCGCAGGAGCTGTAAAACTCTTTGAGTACAACAATATAGGGCTTTTATGCCATCTTAAAAACCAATTAGGAGGGAATTTCTATTGGGCTTATGAGGGTAAAGACAGCAACGCTAAATGCGTTCATACGTGGGGTGATGAGGGTATTTTTAGAATACCACGCTGTATACGAAGAAGGGAAAACCATTGTTACCAACTCATTAGGGGCATACCACTGTATACGAATACGACCATAGGAAGCTCATTACCCAAATCACTTCACCTAAGGGGGAGATTACCATTTTCCGCTATGATGACAATGAAGATCAGGTTTTGGTGCTTGACCCTATGGGCAATGCCAATAGGTATGAGTACGACACCAATAGCAATCTGATAGCTCATACCAATGCTTACAACCAAACACAATATTTTTCCTATGACGCAAAGAACCAACTCATCAGCCATAGAAACTTTGAAGGCGGTAAAACTCAGTGGAGTTATAACCCATCAGGGCAGCTCACTGAGGTTATCTATCCCGATGATAAAAAGTTACAATTAAGCTATGAGGGTAGCCACCTAATAGAGATTGTTGATAGAGAAGGTAATAGTACTAAACTCAGCTGGGATAAGGCACATAACCTTACAACCCTTATCTTGCCCAATGGCAACCAAACCCAGATGCAGTACGATGCATTGGGACGACTCATTCGCAATAGAGCTGACAATGGGGCTATCAGTACCTATGCTTATGATATAGTGGGCAATCTTTTGGAACTTACAGAGCCCACAGGAAATATACATCGCTTTACTTACGACCGCGCAGGGAATGTACTCTCCGCCAAAGATGAAGCCCGAGAAGTACACTTTAAGTACTGGGGCTTAGGCAAACTCAAAAGAGCGTATAGAACAAGGCAGAAAACTCACTTTTTACTACAATACCGAAGAACAACTCAAGAGTATTCGCAATGAAGCAGGCGAACGTTATCGCCTTGAAAGAGATGCCAATGGTAAGGTGATAGCCGAATGGGGATTTGATGGGCTTAATAGAACTTATGAGCGCAACCCTAATGGACAAGTAATAGAAGTTACCTCTCCACTGCATAAAAGCTACTTACAGCTACACTCCTCTGGGGCAACTCAGCAGTGTAAATTACGATGATGGCAATTACAGTGGTTTACATACGACAAGTTAGGGACGCATAACCCTAAGCTGAAAACCCCACCAGTCAGACGCTGTGGGAATACGATGTGCTGGGGCGTATTGTAGAGAAACTCAAAATGGGCATCGCATCTCCCATCAGTACAATGCTTATGGCAATCGCACAGCGATGGAAAGTGGTTTGGGTGCAAAGCTGCAACACACCTACAATGAGTGGGGAGAGTGCCTGCGCACAGAGGTAAACCAACAGGCACAGGCGCAAACGCAAGCACAAGCTACCACTCCCATAGCCTTATGGCAAGCGAGTTATGGTTATAATCGTATGGGCTGGGAGGTAGCACGATTTTTGCAGGGTGATGTAGTACAGCATACTGATTACGATCTTGCTGGGCGAGTAGTTGCCCAACGCACGGATAAGGCACATAGTAGTGGTGGTTACGAGCTTAGCAGACGGCAATACGTATGGAACCCCGCTAACCAGCTTAAGGCTATTATCTACAATGGCAAACACACAAGTTTTGATTATGATGCAGTGGGAAATCTTGCCTCTGCCACCTATAACCAAACAGAGACGATATATAAAGTCCCTGATGCCGTCGGGAACTTATAGAACCCTGACCGTAAAGGATATACGTATAGCGAGGGCGGCCGACTTTTAGAGTGTCCTGATTGGAAGTACATTTACGACCTTGAAGGGCGATTGATAGAGAAAATATCAAAGAAGCAACAGCTCAAGCGTTTTAGTCTGATAGTCGAAGAAGACGAAGCCTGCAACCTTGCGGTGGTTTTTACTCGTGGAATGCCAATGGAAGTTTAAAGAGTGTCGCCAATAACGACAGGGTACATTTTGCCTTTGAGTATGATGCCCTCGGCAGACGTACGGCAAAGATAAACCTCAGTAGCAAGCGCATCAAGCGTTTTCTGTGGGACGGAAATGTACCTCTCCACGAATGGGAGTATGACCTAAGCGAACGACCTAATCTCAGTAGAGATAAAGACAACTTGTTAGTTTATGACAAGGAAGAGCCTGTAACTGATAATCTTATCACTTGGGTATTTGATGAGAACTCCTTTGTGCCTGCGGCTAAACTTGTAGGTGATAAATCGTATAGCATCCTCACCGACCATTTAGGAACGCCGTATGAGGGCGTATGATGAGAATGGAGAAAAGGTGTGGGCACGAGAATTAGATCTTTATGGGAATGCTATTGCTGGGGACAGTTCGTTTATTCCTTTCTTATACCAAGGACAGTATTATGATGAGGAGATTGGGTTAGCTTATAACCGTTTCCGTTATTACTCACCTGAAAGCGGTACTTATATTAGCCAAGACCCGATAAGGTGGGCTGGTGGGCTGGCGTTTTATGGGTATGTATTCGATTGTAATGAGTGGATTGATCCGTGGGGGTTGGAGAAAAGTAAGTCCATCATCAATTTCATTAAGCCATGATGCGAAAGCTTCTACAACATTTGGAGGTTATCACTCAAATAAAACAGTTCAAGATATGGCTAACGATATAATTGAAGATGAAGTTAGAATTTTAGATAAGATTAAAGAAGATCCGCTATTAAAAAGAAATGAACTTAACCCATATATAGACGGAATACCAGTAATAGGAGTTGCTAAAAGTTAATAAAGTCCAATATTCTGTGAATAATAGACGCTTAAAGGCATTTCAAATAGCTGAAAAAGCATTGTCAAAAATTAGGTATAGACCTTAAAAATTGATATAAGGGAGACTACTAAAGACGAATTAAAAAGAAATTAAAAAGAGGATTAAAGATAAGAAACATTAACTATGTATCAGCATTTAGGTAATATTTTTATAAAATATGACAAAATAACAATTAGAGATTTTTATTATCTCCTATTTGGGTGGAATATTATCAGTCTTATGAATTAGATATATTTAGAAGAAATGGAGCTACTGAAGAATGGATCGAAAAGAATATATTTGAGTATGAAGAAAAACAAAAGGGAATGGTAAGATTTTTATGTAGTTATAGGGGAATCATACTATAAAAAAATAGAGAATATGTATATATAAAAATACTATTGTTTTTAATGCGAAATACTTTTTTTAATGCTTATAGTACACTGATAAGAGACGAGATATTAGAGACAAAAGCTATTGATTTTTATATTAATATAAAACTTTTGTTTTTATTTACAAGATTTATGGAAAAACGAAAACCAAAGAACAATTAAAAGTATAGCTAACTATTTAAATGAAGAAATAGAGTTAATTAATATCTATACAGATCAAAAATTTAGTGATTTCATAGATCCTTCAATTTGTTTTTATAAAAAAACATAGTTTAACTTAAAGAATAAGGTAGACCTTCAAAATGTATAACACTTATGAAGAGTTATCCTAATGTAAAGCGAACGAGTTTTTATCCGATACTTTAGGGCGGGATTGGGAAGCGGTTATCAGCAGTGGGGAGAACCTGCATCGCCACTACGCACCACTTCCTGAAGAGGAAGAACTCACTGATATTCCTTTGGAAAGCACAGAAGGTTAGTGATTTTTGAAAAAAATATATCAAAAATATTTCGCAGATTTAAGAATAATAACTATTTTTTTGTAGCGAGTTACCCCAAAAAGAAAATGGAGTTACTTACAAAATTTGAATTTAAAAAGGAGATAACACCCGTTAGAATATGTCTACAGGTATATTAGGTTGGTTATTTGGTAAGGATCCCTAATAAGGCGTTCAATAAAGGAGTGGAGAAGGTAGCTAATCACCATTCTCACAAGAGTTTTGGGCAGCTTTTTGAGGAAGCTACTGAGGAGTTAGGTAATTTGCAGGCAGGATTAGCTAGGCAATTACCCCTTTTAGTGTGTCTTTACCTGCCGCTAAATACCTTGACTTAGGTATTGGTGTAGACCTTCATAGCACAGTTGCACTACCTTCTCCCTATGATGCCCTGTACCTAATACGATTATGGTCTTTGACATCATAGGGGCTATTTTTAATGGTGGGATAGCGATGTTAGTGCCTGACCCGCCACCACCTCCCCTCCAGCTGAAGGTGAAGAACCTGCACCTTCTCCTATTACCCTGCCAGTGTGGGACGAACTATCGTAGATATGATGCGCCCAACGGTAAAGGTCAATGGCAGGTGGATTGCCAATGCAGGAACTTCTATTCAGCACTTACCAGCTATTTTTCTTTCACTTAGCTCCCTCTGTAGCCCCCCAATGGCTGAGGGAGAGGTCTATATGGGTAGTAGTACAGTGGTTGCCGATGGAGCACCATTCACCTATCAATTTTTACCTTGTCTTTCGTGTAACTTAATAGGCATACCCTCTCCTTTTAGACCCAGGAGGATGAAAACTCCTAAACTCGCTTTTAAAAAGCCCCTACAGTAATGCTCACCTCAGTGATTCCCAGTGGCAACCCTGTAATGGTAGGAGGTTCTCCCACTATTGACCTCTTTGCTCTGCTGATCAACTTAGGGCTTAAAGGTCTTGGAAAACTATGGAAACACACAGGGGGTGCTTTATTTGATAAGCTATGGCAAAAAAATAAATAAAAATACCCAAAATTTGCTAAGTGGAGACAACACCTTAAGTGTAAATTATTTTGGTGAACCTGTAGACGTAGCTACAGGAAGGGTAGTTTCAGAGAACGAAGAGTTTAGCCTTACAGGAGCTATCCCAGTACGCTTTTTTTGCGACAATACTACAGCGATAGAGATGAGGTAGGAGCTTTGGGCAGAGGTTGGTTTCACAACTATGAAAATGTACCATCTACCAGCAGACGATGAAGGGTATATCTTGGTACACCTCTGGGATGGGAGATGGACAGGAATGCCTGCCCTTGCTGAGGGTGAGACTTATTGGAACACCAAAGACAAACTCCTTTGGCGAAAAGAACAAGGACAATACATCTTAGAAAACCCTGCTGAGGGGTTGTATTATCACTTTGATACGCACGCTAAAAAAAGCGGTCAAAGAGGATGTTAAAGAACCTATAAAGAATCAGCGACATAAACTAACCACTATTGAAAACGGTTTAGGAGATAAGATAGTTCTTACTTACGACCTAAAAGAGCGTCTACATAACCTTACAGATACCGCAGGGCGTATACTACACTTTGAATATGAAAATAGTGAATTTCCATACTTGCTTACTTCAATAAAATGTGAAGCAGCAGCACTTAGCTGGCAACAAACTTATCAGTACAATGAGCAAGGGCAACTCTCAAGAGTGATAGATGCCGCAGGAGCTGTAAAAACTCTTTGAGTACAACAATATAGGGCTTTTATGCCATCTTAAAAACCAATTAGGAGGGAATTTCTATTGGGCTTATGAGGGTAAAGACAGCAACGCTAAATGCGTTCATACGTGGGGTGATGAGGGTATTTTAGAATACCACGCTGTATACGAAGAAGGGAAAACCATTGTTACCAACTCATTAGGGCATACCACTGTATACGAATACGACCATAGGAAGCTCATTACCCAAATCACTTCACCTAAGGGGGAGATTACCATTTTCCGCTATGATGACAATGAAGATCAGGTTTTGGTGCTTGACCCTATGGGCAATGCCAATAGGTATGAGTACGACACCAATAGCAATCTGATAGCTCATACCAATGCTTACAACCAAACACAATATTTTTTCCTATGACGCAAAGAACCAACTCATCAGCCATAGAAACTTTGAAGGCGGTAAAACTCAGTGGAGTTATAACCCATCAGGGCAGCTCACTGAGGTTATCTATCCCGATGATAAAAAGTTACAATTAAGCTATGAGGGTAGCCACCTAATAGAGATTGTTGATAGAGAAGGTAATAGTACTAAACTCAGCTGGGATAAGGCACATAACCTTACAACCCTTATCTTGCCCAATGGCAACCAAACCCAGATGCAGTACGATGCATTGGGACGACTCATTCGCAATAGAGCTGACAATGGGGCTATCAGTACCTATGCTTATGATATAGTGGGCAATCTTTTGGAACTTACAGAGCCCACAGGAAATATACATCGCTTTTACTTACGACCGCGCAGGGAATGTACTCTCCACAAAAGATGAAGCCCGAGAAGTACACTTTAAGTACTGGGGCTTAGGCAAACTCAAAGAGCGTATAGAACAAGGCAGAAAACTCACTTTTTACTACAATACCGAAGAACAACTCAAGAGTATTCGCAATGAAGCAGGCGAGCGTTATCGCCTTGAAAGAGATGCCAATGGCAATGTAATCGGCGAATGGGGCTTTGATGGGCTTAATAGAACTTATGAGCGCAACCCTAATGGACAAGTAATAGAAGTTACCTCTCCACTGCATAAAGCTACTTACAGCTACACTCCTCTGGGGGCAACTCAGCAGTGTAAATTACGATGATGGCAATTACGAGTGGTTTACATACGACAAAGTTAGGACGCATAACCCAAAGCTGAAAACCCCACCAGTCAGACCCTTTGGGAATACGATGTGCTGGGGCGTATTATAGCAGAAACTCAAAATGGGCATCGCATCTCCCATCAGTACAATGCTTATGGCAATCGCACAGCGATGGAAAGTAGTTTGGGTGCAAAGCTGCAACACACCTACAATGAGTGGGGAGAGTGCCTGCGCACAGAGGTAAACCAACAGGCACAGGCGCAAACGCATAGCTGGCTACCACTCCCATAGCCTTATGGCAAGCGAGTTATGGTTATAATCGTATGGGCTGGGAGGTAGCACGATTTTTGCAGGGTGATGTAGTACAGCATACTGATTACGATCTTGCTGGGCGAGTAGTTTGCCCAACGCACGGATAAGGCACATAGTAGTGGTGGTTACGAGCTTAGCAGACGGCAATACGTATGGAACCCCGCTAACCAGCTTAAGGCTATTATCTACAATGGCAAACACACAAGTTTTTGATTATGATGCAGTGGGAAATCTTGCCTCTGCCACCTATAACCAAACAGAGACGATATATAAAGTCCCTGATGCCGTCGGGAACTTATATAGAACCCCTGACCGTAAAGGATATACGTATAGCGAGGGCGGCCGACTTTTAGAGTGTCCTGATTGGAAGTACATTTACGACCCTTGAAGGGCGATTGATAGAGAAAATATCAAAGAAGCAACAGCTCAAACGTTTTAGTCTGATAGTAGAGGAAGACGAGAAGCCTGCAACCTTGCGGTGGTTTTTACTCGTGGAATGCTAATGGAAGTTTAAAGAGTGTCGCCAATAACGACAGGGTACATTTTGCCTTTGAGTATGATGCCCTCGGCAGACGTACGGCAAAGATAAACCTCAGCAGCAAGCGCATCAAGCGTTTTCTATGGGATGGGAATGTACCTCTCCACGAATGGGAGTATGACCTAAGCGAGCGACCTAATCTCAGTAGAGATAAAGACAATTTGTTAGTTTATGACAAGGAAGAGCCTGTAACTGATAATCTTATCACTTGGGTATTTGATGAGAACTCCTTTGTGCCTGCTGCTAAACTTGTAGGGGATAAATCGTATAGCATCCTCACCGACCATTTAGGAACGCCGTATGAGGCGTATGATGAGAATGGGCAGAAAGTTTGGAGTGCAGAATACGATATTTACGGAAATATACATACTCTTGAAGGTGAGAAAGGTTTTATACCATTCCGCTACCAAGGGCAATATGAGGATGTTGAAACAGGGCTGTATTATAATCGTTTCCGTTATTACTCACCTGAGAGCGGTACGTATATTAGCCAAGACCCGATAAGGTTAGCGGGGGACTGGCGTTTTTATGGGTATGTATTCGATTGTAATGGGTGGATTGATCCGTGGGGGCTAGAAAATGTGTATGTTGTGTATCAAGCTCCTGTTTTAGATGCAAATGGTGTACCAACAGAAAAAAATATACGGGAAGAACAAAAAGGTATAGGGAGTAAAGATTCTACAGAAGATATTTCAAAAGCATTAAAAAAACGTAAATCAAAACCATCACAGAAAAGATATAGGAAGCTTAACTCCTGTTTTTGTAACTGACAACTATAATGCTATGAGAGGTGGCGAACACTATTATATAGAAGTAGAGAAAAAGCTGGAACAGCAGCAGATCAAATTAATGGAATAGCAGATAGAAATTTTGGTATAGATAAAAAAATGGGAATGCAAAAAGGAAATAGATATATGGATGCCTTTTATGCAGAAAAATCCAGATTTAGAAAAACTTCACTAATAAGTACAAAAAGATAATATTATGTCAAAGAGAAAAATATGGCAACATATATGAAATAAAAATGCCCAATAATAAGTATGCATACCTTTGTTTAATAAGAGAATGTGGTTTTGGTATTTTTGATTATTCCTCAGAAATACAAACTAATAATATACAAGAACTTTTTGATAAAAGGATTAAAAATTTATAAATTTGGCAAAAGAAACAGCAATCAATAAAAATATGGACATTGGTAGGGTATGTTGATTTACAAAAAGAAAATATAAAATGGCCAGATTTAGCTATTTTTATGCCACATAATAAGTTACGTTTTATAAAAGAGTCAAAAATTATGAGTGTAAAATGAGGGAATAGTTAAAGTAAAAACTGATGAATATTTGTCTTTGGTCAAAAAGGTTATATTAATGCTTTTTGATGATTATAGGTATTTTTGAGCTTTGGCTAAGTAATAATATAGAAAAACTATCCAGAAGGAGAAAATATTTTTCCTTTACCTGAAGGATATAATTAGGTAGCTGTAGTCCTATTCGTGGAATGCTAATGGAAGTTTAAAAGAGTGTCGCGAACAACGACAGGGTACATTTTGCCTTTGAGTATGATGCCTTGGGCAGACGCACGGCAAAGATAAAACCCTCAGTAGCAAACGCATCAAGCGTTTTTCTATGGGACAGGGAATGTACCACTCCACGAATGGGAGTATGACCTAAGCGAACGACCCTAATCTCAGTAGAGATAAGGACAATTTGTTAGTTTATGACAAGGAAGAGCCTGTAACTGATAATCTTATCACTTGGGTATTTGATGAGAGCTCCTTTGTGCCTGCGGCTAAACTTGTAGGTGATAAATCATATTCTATCCTCACCGACCACTTAGGAACGCCGTATGAGGCGTATGATGAAAATGGAGAAAAAGGTGTGGGCACGAGAATTAGACCTTTATGGGAATGCTATTGCTGGGGATAGCTCGTTTATTCCTTTTCTTATACCAAGGACAGTATTATGATGAGGAAATAGGGTTAGCTTATAACCGTTTCCGTTATTACTCACCTGAAAGCGGTACTTATATTAGCCAAGACCCGATAAGGTTGGCAGGGAATAATCCTAATTTCTATGGGTATACTTTTGATTGTAATACAGAGAGTGGATGTTTTGGGGTTAAAATATTCTTGATGATATTTTAGCTAATCCTGCTTCAGTGTGGGGAAAAAGTGCAAAAGAGTTAGAGGATGAAATAAATAAGACAGAAGGAATTAATGCTTCTACCAACAAAACGACTAAAGGTTCAAAAAGCAGATAAAGTTTCGATTAATGGGAAGTCCCAAATTTCTCAAATTCAGGTATCATCCAGGAGGTGGTAGACATACTGAGGGACCATATTATAAAATATCAACTAGTTCAAAAGGAACAATAAAAGTTATAGATCCAACAGATTATAAATATCAAAGGAGACAATTGTCTCTTCTATGATTATAATGGTAATAGAGGACATTTTATAGAAAATGGAATAGATGAAAAAGGTAAAACTACATATATTTGGCAGGAGTTAGAACACAATCATTAAGAGTTATGTCAAGAGATGTCAAGAAATAAACCAAATTATATAGGAAATATATGTTTGGAACAACCATTAGAAAGCCTTCAAGATGTAGCGAAATATGGCTATAAGAATGGTATTTTAGATATAGAGTTATCTAATAATAATTTTTTTCTTAAGGTTTTTCATTTGATGAAAATCTTATTGTAAATATCAATTTATTTAAAAATAAAATTGCACAAATATCTGTTTTTAAATAATTATTTAGGTAAATTTAAAGGTATAGGAATAGGAAGTACACTTGGAGAATTATTGAAAAATACCCCAATATTATATATGATAATGATGAAAAATTTTTATTATTCCTGAATATAAGAGTGTCTGTTTTTCTTTGAAAATCCATATGAAAAAGGAACAATTAGATAATAAAGTAGAGGAAATAACTTTGAACTCTTACGAACTTATAAAATATCCTTTTTAACTTTTACTAAAAACGAAAATCAATTGACAAAAAGATTGAGACTAGGCAGTTTGGTTTAGATAATGAGGAAAAAGCGACTCTGTTTGATTTATTTGAATATAATGATGATGGTAGCTTAAAGACAATTACTAAGACGACATTAAGGAATAAAAAAATTATAGGAGATTATTTACCCTAAAAAAGGTAATCAGGTAAATGGTCTGAGATGATTTTGTACCTTATATCAATTGTTTCGTACGATGACACAGAAAAATATTTTTATTTGTAATATTCTAAAAATCAGATTGTAACATTTTACCGAAGAAAATTTCATTAAAAACATTTGTTACAATTGAAAAAGTTTTTTGTAACTTTGCACCCAAGTATAATTTAAAAAGGAAATATCTATGGCATTATACAACTACGGTATCGGTAGGTACTGAGGTAGAAGTCGATGCAAATGAATCTATTGCAGACATTCCCTCAAACAGAACCCTTATGGTTCAGAAACTCACAGATGAAAGCTCCTGTAACTCCTGAGACAGTAGAAGGTTTGCAGACAGTGGGAAGAAGTGTTTGAGCACTTCAAACCCTCAGTAGAATTAGAACTCCAAGATGAAGCAGGCAATGAGATAAAAAGAAAAAGTTGAGTTTAAGAACCTTGCTGACTTTGGAGCTAAATCACTTCAAGAAGGCAGTGAACTTATGAACCGCCCTAAATACAGAAAAAGAGCAGAACATTAAAATTGCTAAACAAGCAGCTCTAATAAATTGTTAGCTAAAATATTAGCTAACCCAGAGAGTAAAGAAGCTCTTATGAAGGTATTAGAAGGATCGTTAGAAGAATTAGAAAAGTCTGAAGGCAATAATAAAATAGGATAATTATGGCAGATAATAAGTTACAAGCACAGAGAAGTACTGCTACCACAACCGTAGTAAAACAAGAAACCGCCACCTCAGCATCTGCTTTTAGATGCACTCAAAGAGTTTGAGGTTTTGCTTTTTAGAGAACCTCATTGATGGTTACTCAAACCTTAATCCCGCCAGAAAGGCACGCCGTAATATATTCCTTACTGATGAACAATGGTCATTAGAGAGAAAAACCTTATCAATAGATTAAGTGTTTGGTTAGACCTGCTTAAGAACAGTAATAATGTAGAGCAAATGCGAGATACAGCCAATAACAAGGCTGAACAGATGGAACAGTTGCTAAACTTTTAACCTTAAAAAGTCACTTGAAAGAGTAAAAGAATTAGAATCAGTCTTACCGTTCCAGTAGCACTGTTCTACAAGAATACAGAAAGTCCTAAAAGTAAAGAATATATCTATTGTAAATGCCGATATAAGCCAGCTTAAGGATTTGGATAACACCCTATTTATTGACCATATCAGCAGTGAGTTAGATAGAAATTACGATCGTTTGGACTCTGCGTAATAACTATTCTATCTTGGTAGTGCCAGGCTATTTGGGTTCTAACGCAGTTTTGGACAAATGGTCAAAGATAGCCTATAAGAATAAAGCGATGTTGGTTACTGACTTTTGCAGACTTAGAAAGTGCCGATGATGTGATTGATATATTCTTCAATGCGAACCACTCAGGAGGAGATGTATACAAGTCAAACACACTAATGACCTGCAATTGGCTTTTAGGAAGAGATAAGAATGTAAAAAGTAGGAGAAGAAGAAAGCCTATATGTGCCAGGCTCATCAGCTTTGGCAGGGAAGATTTACAACACCCTAATGGCACAGGTGGTAGCTGGTAAAAATTTGGTAGTATCAATGAGGTAGAGAGCGTACGTTTTGATTTAAAGAAGAGTGAAATCTCAGAATTAGAAAGAGTTGGATTGATACCGATGGTCAATAGAGTACAGCAAGGTAATGGCATTCTCAGGAAAGACGTTATTCAATGGTGATAATTTGAGGCTACAGACCTATTCAGTGGTGAGGGTATTTGACTATATCACCAAAGTACTGATAGACTTCTTAAACCGTAGAGCATTTGAGAACTTTTTCTTCAAAGACAGAGGATGATTTGCGTAGACAGATTGTAAAGTTCTTGATAGCATACAGGGACCAACAAGGCTGATAGAGAAGTTCAAGGTGATTCGTATCCAGCAGGATAAAAACAGAAAGACAGAGTATGGTTGGATATTCATATTACTCCTTACTTCCTGTCAAAGAGTTTTTGTGATACAATTAGAAGGTCGCAAGGGAGAGGGAGAAGAAGAGGCAGTTTGGGGAAAAGTCAGTACCAACAGCAAGAATAACCTTAGAGAGTGTAGATATAACTAAGTAAGATATAGAAAGGCTATCCAAAAATCAAGCGGATAGCCTTTTTAGCATTTGTTTAACATTTTGTAATTATTTAAAAATAAAGTTATTTGTAAAAATAATTTGCAAAAATGCAAAGAAATATTTGGTCGATATATATCTTACCTTTGTGCCATAGACAATGTTTTAGAATCTTCTTCTTCTTTCCAAAATAAAATTATTGTCTCACAAGGAAGAAGGATTTAGATATTGTCAGGAGAGATTGGTTAAGTGAATCTCTTTTTAGGTAATATTTTAATAACAATTTTAATTTTAATCGCGTATGGGATCATTTAGAGCTTCATTCGAGTTTGGTGAAATGAATACGATGTATTGTATCCAACTTTGAGTTCAGTAGAAATACAGACTCAAAAGGTAAACCTTCTTCTAACGTATTAGGAGGTAGAGTTCATTTTAGTAACAGAGTCGACAGAGGACACTACTGTTATTGAGTCTATGCTCAACGGTCAATTCAAGCCTGTTGAAGGTAAAATTGTCTTCAAAAGACAGACGAGGATGCCAAGATGAAGGAGGTTACATTTAAAAATGCATACGTTGTGAACTACAAAGAGACTTTTGGATAGTTACCAACGATGTGCCAATGAGAATTGATGTTACTTTTTCTCAGCAGAAGAAATTAGTGTAGGAGATGCAATATTAGATAATCGTTGGCCCTAAAGCATAGTAAAAGCTGTTTTTAGCTATTAACTATGTAAAAACAAATCAAGCTCTCGGTGGTGTATCTAATCATTCGAGAGCTTTTTAAACAACAGACTAATACCTTAAATATAAAAAGAGCAAACTTATGAATATGATGGATATATTTAGTAGCAAACAAATCAGTATTGATGGTAAGTTCATAGAGAGTTATAAGAAGTTAAAACTTGAACAAGCAATTAATGATCATCATAAATTCACACTTTATTTAGATAATGGAGTTTCTGATACTATTAATACAAGTATTGTTGATCAAGTAAAGCAGTGGTTAGGTAAGACAATTGTAATAAGTTCCACAGGTAAAGATTTTTGTAGGGATTGTTACTGATATTTCCTTTGAAGATTCTTACGATGAAGATAAATACATAGTTGTAAAAGGCTATTCTTCAACTATCCTATTAGAAGATGGTAATAAATCACAATCGTGGTTAGGCAAAAACACTGTCGGATATTTTTTTAAGGTTGTTGCAAAATAATAGTAGATTAACAGTAAAGATAACTCCTGAACATACAGACCCTATTGTATATGAATCCCAATATGCAGAGAACAATTTTCATTTTATCAAACGTCTTTGTAAGCTATACTATGAATGGATGTTTTATGATGGGGAAAAACTCATATTAGGTAAACCTGAAAAACCAGAGGCAAAACAACTACTGATAGGCATAGATATTGCTAAGATAAAGACACACATCACTACAGAGGCAAGAAAGTCAAAATCAACTTCATTCAGTGCCTCTAATAATGATACCTATTCAGCTCAAAGTCCAGATAATGTATCTGGTTTAAAATGACTTAGGGGATTTTGCTTTTAAAACCTCTTTAGATATTTATCCAGAGGGACACAGTGAATTTCCGTTGGCTCGTATCCCTAATCAAGCTACCTTAGAGAAATTAATGAAGCGTAGGCAGCAAAGTATTGCCTCTCAGACACATTATATAGAGGTAACATCTACTTGTAAGGGGCTAACAGTGGGAAGTATTATTGAGATAGCAACTGCCGACCTTCTAAAAAAAGACAAAGTACAGAGTAAAGGGAAATATATCATAACAGAAATCACTCACAACATAGATTTTGCAGAATACTATCAAAAATACTTTTTAAAGCACTACCAGCGGATACGGCTGTATTACCAGAGCCAGAGGTAGAAATGCCGATAGCCCAAGTACAAATGGCTACAGTAGTGAGCAATGATGATCCTAAAAAGAAAGGTCGTGTACAGGTGAAGATGAATTGGCAGAGTGGGGATATGAAAACCTCGTGGATACGCGTAATGACCCCTGATGCTGGAAGTAGCGATTCAGTAAGCTCTAACAGGGGTATGGTATTTATTCCTGAAAAAGGCGACCAAGTATTAGTAGGTTTTAGGCATAACAACCCCAATCGTCCGTTTGTATTTGGAAGTCTCTTCAATGGTAAGAGCGGTGGTGGTGGAGGTAGTCAGAATAAAACTAAGAGTATTACAACTCGCAGTGGAAATACTGTTTCACTTGATGATGAAAAAGGAAATGTTACCATTGCAAATTCAAAACAAGACAAGATTTTCATAGAAGGATGGGAATAAGATAACAATAACATCAGGTGAGATCATCAAAATTCAGACAGGAAAAAGCTCTATAAAAATGACAAAAAGATGGCACTATAACTCTAAAAGGGAAAAATTAATTTAGATAGTCAAGAAGGAAGTACAAATATAAAGGGAGCTGATATTATAATTGATGGAACTAAAAACAGCTACACTAAAAAAAGAGGTAGTGTTTCCTCTGTTTCAGCTAAAGAAAAAGATTTAGAAATTACTGTTACAGGAAAACATCAAATCAAAATCTGAAGGAGAAACAACAATTGAGGGTAAAAAGTTAGTATAAACTAATAAAAATACCAAAGGCTATCCAAAAATCAAGCGGATAGCCTTTGGTATTTATTCCCTTCCTTCTCTACCAAATGCCTTAGCTCAGGGTCGTTGGAGATACGTTCTTTTTCGCGTTCAATGATTTCAACAACATCTAACTTTATTTGACGGTAATTGGCTTCACCTGTTCTTTGAGTGGTAATCGTTGCCGTTGGCATCGGTGAAGGAGAGGACTTCGGGGATTTTCTGGTAGGTTTTGGTCTCAGCGGCTACTTTCTCATTATCCACTATTATCTGAGCGTGGAATATCTTCTGCTCGATACGCTCGTCAAAAATTATCAGAAACGGCTCCTACAAACATTCCTTGAGTAAGATTAGATATTTTGCTAGCTGGAATCAAACTATCCAATTGTGTAGATATAGAGGTAGAAGTATCATTGCGGTTAATTGTGGTAGATTGCCTTTTCTGCAATACCTTTCCAAAACGTTCAGAAAGGGTTTTAGCAGTTTCCCCTACTACTTGTCCGCTAAAGATATTCCCTACAGTATTTTGTATTACCTTGCTTTCTTTATCCCCGTAATCACGGGTAAGCTGTGAGAAGTCCTGAAAACCCAAACACACTGCCACCTTATTACTTCGGGCAGTGGCTATCAGGTTATCCAATCCCCTAAAATATATCGTTGGCAGCTCATCAATAATCACTGAGGATTTGAGTTGCCCTTTTTTGTTGATGAGCTTTACAATACGAGAGTTGTAGAGTCCCAGAGCTGCCGAGTAAATATTCTGCCTATCGGGATTGTTGCCTACACAGAGAATTTTAGGCTCTTTAGGATTGTTGATGTCCAATGAAAAATCATCTCCTGTCATTACCCAATAGAGCTGCGGAGAAATCATTCGGGAAAGCGGTATTTTTGGCACTGGCTATCTGCCCTTGTAGCTGGTCTTGTGCCCCTCCTTGCCAAGCATCCATAAAGGGAGATAGGTAGTTTTCAAGTTCTGAGTAGGAAGTCAAGATGGTAAATATATCCGCATAAGGCTTGTTTAATAGCTCAATGGCGTGCGGGAAGGTACAGTACTTCCCCCTTCATAAATCTTTTAAAAACCAGATAATCGCAGCGAGTAGGATAATGGGCGACTCTACAAAGAAATCCCTTGCTTTTGTATCCACGTACGGTTGAGGTTGAGCATAATCGTATAAGCAGATTCATAAGCATCTGAAATATCGGTCATAAAGTTAGGGTTAATAGGATTGCAGCGATGACTGCGCTTGGGATTGTCAAAGTTAATCACATAAAACTTGGGCTTTTACCTTATACTTGTCTCAAGTTTTTTAGCAAGTGATTATAGGCAATGGTAGAGAGGTCATCAAACTTAAAGTCGTAGATGTACATTGCAAAACCCTTTTTCAATTTGTTGTTTGATATAGTTGTTCACAATAGCATAAGACTTACCAGAACCAGGAGTCCCCAGCACTATGGTTGCCCGAAAAGGATTTACCACTATTGATCCAACCTTTGTTCCACTTCTTGCGGTAGTAGAACAAAGTAGGTAGATTCACAGAATACTCGTTTTTCATCAGGCGTGTTTCCTGCATAAACGACTCGTTTTCGTTGTTAAAAAAACATCATCTAAAAGGTTGTCTTTTAACAAGCGACTCATCCAAGAACCTGCCATAAGGAGCGCTATGTAGCCCAAAGATAGGGTAAGAATATAGAAAAAAAGGCGACTACTGAAGCAGGAAGTCGTAAGTACAAAATCCAAAAAGTTACCAAAGTAAAGAGCTGCTCCTACCCCCCAGAGCGATGTAAATCTTTCGCCAAGTAATTTTGTCATTCTTTACGCCTGTTGTGCCCAAACAGCTCAAAGCTAAGAGCAGGAGGGCAAAGCATTTTGGTGTATAGCGGGTGAGAGAACAGTCCTGCTGTTCGTTGGAAGTTGGTCAGGATTCTATCCACTACGGCTAATATCCATTTTTTTCGCCTTGGAAAAAGCCATAACAATACCAATAGAGGTGCATCAGTACTATGAGAATACTTACGGCTCTCATAAACGCCATTATCTTGGCTAATGCTCTTAAATCATCATCGTTTTGCATATTTGTTTCTGTTTTTAGTGTTTGTCAATATTTTTATACTTAGCTATGTCAGCTCACTGGCCACACCTAAGATTTGTTTTTTTCATTTTTCGCCGTTTGGCAGTAGCACGTTTCATTCTTCTGGTAAAATCCTCTTCTTCGTAGTCTCCCCTTGATCATCCAAAGAGAAAAAGAGTAAAAGAAAGCATTTAAGGTTGAGTCCTTGCCAAAATCCTCTTGGTAGCGTGTCCAAGAAGTGTCAGAGAAAGTATCCTCTTCAACAGTGTTAGTATTGTTGTGATTTTTTTACTTGCATAAGGAGTTACAGCCGGCAGACTTACCTCAGAGGTTAAAAACCGTAGCAGGCTCTTCTAACAATTTTAGCCACTGATGAAAAACATTAGCAGAAAACTCTTTCCCCAGCTGAGAGCCATTATACACACATCGGTTGTTGTGGTCGATAAAGGTTACCCCGTACGTTCTCCCCTCTTTGTTTTCACGAAAGACAACCTCTATCCCTTTAGCTTTTAGTTCTTGAATAAATTCACTTTTGCTATGAGCTGTTTCTTTGGCAAAAAGTGATATGTGCCTTTAAGGAAGTGGTGTCTTGTCCTTTTAGGTAATCGTGTCCCTTTTGCAAGTGTTTTTTTCGATATAAGGAAAACTCAGGGTTTTACCGAGCTTGAGGCTTTTAAAAAGGATGGCTTGCTTTGTTACCATTCTCATCCAATACCACATACACCAAGCCCTTTTTAGGAACGCCTTGCAGTTCGCCTTCTACCCTTTTCTACCGCTATGTTAAACTGATTGAGCAAGGCGTTAAATGCTCCTAACGAGGTAAAATGATAGTGTTTTTAGCAATTGTTTTTACAGTATGAATCAGTTGCTTTTTAAGGTCGTTTTGTCGGTAATCTAAGGGGACTAATTTAGATAAAGGCAAGAGCTCATCATCTGTTAGCAGTGAATCATTGGTGATAGCAGGGATAAGTTGGTATTTCGTTTCCAACTCTCGGCATACTTTCATTGAACGTATTTTTTTCAAAAGTATCAGGGATTTTTCTTGCCGTTTTCATCTATCCCCAGCGATACGATGTGAATGTGTTTGCGCTCAATATCCGAATGTTTGTAAACCACAAAAGGTTGGTTGCCAAAAGCCCATTCGCTGCATATAGTCAGTAGCCAACTTTACAAAGGTCTCGTCGCTTATCTTATCGTTAGGATCAGGGATTGAGGGAGATGTGTAGGATAGGTTTTTCTGTCCTTATGTTGGCATAGAGATAAGGGGCAAAAAGAACGAGATACTTCGAAATGCCTACACTTCCTTGCAGAGGTTGTATCACTTTTTTGAGCGTATAACACCTCACCTTGTCCTTTAGATACCTTGTTGTGATTGTACAAAAAGTACTCCTAAAAGCTGCCCTCCTCGATGTATTTTTTTGCTATCATAACTCGCTGTTTTTCGTCTTAAAAGCTACCTTAGTTTTTGCTCCATTTGCTGAAAGCTCTAATATTTGTTTGCAGATAGCAATCAATTGGGTAGTTTCTTTCTCCAATTTATAGAGGTAAGCAGCCGCTTTCTTCTCCGAAAAATTTCGGTAGAGTATCTTTACAATCTGATTGTAATTCACCCCTACCGAACGAAACTGTGCATAGAGTTCGGTGAGTTTGGTGTAATAATCTAAAGCAGATTTATCAATTTTTCACCACTTTTATCTCTCGGTTAAAAAGCAAAGAAGTGATAAAATGTGCTTTGACTTTCATTCCTGATTGCTCAAAAAGGAGAAAGCTGATTGTTTTCTTCTTCATTCAATCGAAAAACATATCTAAAAAGAAGCAGGATTTATCTTTTTATTCCCTACCTGTCGAGTGTTTGTGAGTTGTTTTCTGTAAGGTCATATAAATTCAGTGTTAGTAAAAACCACGACTTCGGAGTGTGTTTTAAGCTCCCTGCAGAGGGCAAGTGGTTTTGAGGTGCCTACACGCCCTAATGCGTGCCTCAAAAACACAACTTGCTCTGTTCAGGTGAACAGAAAATTCTCCCTAATGGTCGAATTTTAATTAGCCATAAAGAGAGAAATTAATACTACGAGCGGGTAAAGTAATTTCAGGGTGCAAAACAAGTGATTTCTTAGCAAAGGATTTGTATATAACACAAAGCCAATCACTTCCTTACAAAGCCATTTACAACCCTACATAAGGCTATATGTATATTTGTATGTTCCTTTGCACCCGCATACCAAAGCAAGTATGTACGAAAGTAAAAATGCAATTAGGTAGCTATGTAGCTACTAAAGCTATAAAAGCTATAAAGCTATAAAGCTATAAAGCTATAAAGCTATAAAAGCTACAGAAGTATGTACATACGCAAGTAATTAGTCAATTAGATAATTAGCTAATTATTTATATAACGGCATAGTTACAGAGATAATTACTTAAATACAGATAGTTGTATTTGAATAACTATGCACTTATATACTTACTGAATTGCAAACATATTTAAACACATATATATGACATCAACGACAAAATTCATTAGCTTTTTCTACCCAGAAAGGAGGGGTAGGGAAAAAGCACCTTTACCACCTTTAGTAGCCAGCTTGCTACATTACCGAATGGGCTACAATGTAGCAGTGATGGATTGTGATTATCCACAATACAGCCTACACCGAATGCGAGAGCAAGACCTTAAAACAGTGATGAACAACGAGAATTTTAAGAAAGCTGCTCATAGACAGTTCAGTGAGCTGAACAAAAAAGCATATCCCATAATACAATGTAAAACCTAATGAAGCCCTTGAAAAGGCACAACAACTCATCGCAGAGACACCTTTCCCTATAGAGGTTATCCTTTTTGATATGCCAGGGACAGTAAACACCGCAGGATATTGACCTTGCTGGCACAAATGCATCACATTTTCTCACCTATCACTGCCGATAGAGTGGTGATTGAAAGTACTTTGAGTTTTACTGAGGTACTTTCCAATATCATTGCTAAGAATACCGAAAAGTGCTATTAAAAGTGTGCATTTGTTTTGGAATCAGGTAGATGGGAGAGAAAAATCGCCTTTGTATAAGATATACGAGCAAGTGATCGCTGATTTAGGTTTGAACCTGATGCAAGCCTACATATCTGATAGCAAAGCGTTTCCGAAAAAGACGGCACAGAAAACCAACGATTGGTATTCCGTTCTACCTTAATGCCTGCTGATGAGAAGTTGATGAGTGGTTGCCATTTGGACGACTTTATCGATGAGTTGGTACAGATTATTCAGTAAAAAGCCCTAAAGATATGAAGACAGTAAAACCCTATAGACGAAAACGAACTAATGGAGCTAATGGCAGGCAAGCAACCCACGCCTGCCCCTGCCATTGCTACGGCTCCGATAGAGATAGAGAAAACACCTCAGAAAACAGCTCCTGCCAAAAAGAAAAAGGCAGAACTCTATGAGTATGAAAGTTATTTTTGAGCAGGGAGAGACTTCAGCAAGGGAAGGAAAATCGGTGTATATACGTCCTGAGTTTCACCAGCGAATAGCCCGCATTGTACAGGTGATAGGAGAAGACAAGATCAGTCTGTACAACTATTTAGATAATGTGCTCAAAAGCGCATTTTGAGCAGTACCAAGAGGAAATTACACAGAGTTTTGAACAGAAATACAAACCTATATTTTAACAATGGAAAAAGATTATCATTTTACTACTTATCGTGGTGATTTTTGTTGTTGCTATCGGACAAAAATGCCTATAACACTTTCTAAAAAGAGAACTCCCAAACCTAAAAGCTACTCCTATACCCAAAACAGCTCCTTCAACTTCGGTAATGGGGAAAGCAGGGTTTGTGCCTCCAGCAAAGGTAGTCACTACAGCTATCCCCTTAACAGAAAAAAAGAGCAACAGGATATTCTGACAGAATGGGAAGAGGAACCCTACCATAGACCTTGAAGATGAAGAAGAGGATTTGCGCAGTTATCGCACAGAGGCAGAGGACAATGATTTTTGCCACAGGGCTTTCGTTTGAGGACTTGGAAAAGGTAGCTACTTTCCTCTCTGAGGACAAAGAAGAGGTAACTGCAGACAAACATAGAGCTACTGCAAAAAGTAGAGGGTACCAGCCTATTAGAAGCTATAGAAAAAGCCTTACCCCAAGTGACTCTTAAAGTGAGTGCGCTCTTGGAGAAGGCATTGCCTAAAAACCGTGGAAAGTAAAACGGAGTTTGATATTAGGGAGTTTGTGTGAGAGTAGCTATGTCGCTCAGAATTTCATCTGCTACGGCAAAGATAGGTTGTTTTACCCATAACTTCTATTTCCTATGATATAACAGCGTTTTTAGCTCGTGTTACAGCAACATTGAGCATATTAGGTTTTCTCAGAAGCCCACCTGCGAGATCCTTCCCTATTGGGTTGGCTACCTAAAACTAGGAATACTACATCAGCTTCTTTTTCCTTGAAAAGTATGGATAGTGCCACAAAAGTAATTTTTTGGTCATTAAATCTTTCTCTTAATACTCTGTCACATTCTTTAGCTACTGCTTTAAAGGGAGAAATTACATAAACATTGTCTTGGTATGTCTCCCTCAATTCAGCTATTTTTTGTGCAAGAAACTCTATTTCCTCCTTTATCACTTGAGAGTCTCCTTCTCCACCTCCTACTACATCAAACCAACAAGAAGCCCCTAAATATTTTTTTCAGAAGACTTTTTCTGTAGAGGTCCCCAATACCATTTGATCTTGATACGCAATTTTATTAGCTATAGAAAACATAGGGTCTTGACATCTTCTGTGTGTTCTAAGAGGAAAGCCTGTCCAAGTATTTTCATCTATTTGGGTACCATAAACAGATATTCTGTCGGCTAACCTCTGAACAGAAGATGCATAAGGAGACCATACTTCTGAAATACCCTTGTCATTTCTGGAATTTATTGACCAAATTTTTTAGATATTGTAACCACAGGTTCTATTTGTAGCGGGTCTCCTACTATTACACATCTCTTAGAACGTTGTATGAGTCCTACAGCAGATTGTGGAGTAGCTTGTCCTGCTTCATCAATAAGTAACCATCCAATTTGATTCTTATCAATATTAGGGAAAAAGCCTACTTGCAGAAGCTAAGGAGGTAGAAACAACAGGAACACATAAGAAGAAAGAATCCCATAAAATACTTGTTAGTTCCTTAGAAACCGTAGTTCTTCCCTAAAATCATTTCAAAGAATGATTTTAGGTTATTCTTAAATTTCTTAGCATTAGCTAAAATAGCATATTTGTGTATTTCTAATGCTTTTTAGAAAAAAATCTGACTACGTAAAGTTGCTACTTTTTTAGAATGATATGGACTAAGTAAGTGTATTTCTTTTTAAGTCTTTAGAAGTAAATTCCTCATTAAATAGATTTTTTTGTTTCAATCCCATATTTATTGATTAGTTCTTCTAAATTATTATCACTTACTTTGTTTCTTGGAGAGTATTCCTGTCTTAAGACAATTTACAAAAGCTCCCAAAGCAGATTTTTGTATTTTTCTGTTTTATTATCCTCTAAGTATTGGTTAGTAGCCTTCTTCTTAAACTCTTCAAAAGACAACAATAATTGTTTGAATTCTTTTACAGAATTGTTGAAAAGTTCTTGGTTTTTAGCTTCATTATTGAGGTTCTCTTCTAATATTGTAGAAAAGTCTCTTTCATTTTCTTTTATAGTTCCACCAAAAGTTATTGTAAAAAGCAATTTTGTTAGCAGAATTACCCAAAGCAGCGGCTAAGATACCCCAATTTTCCTTATCGGTTATCTTAGAGGCGCAATCAGCAAAATAGTCTGCTTCAGGGAAAGAGTTTCTGTCAATTTTTTCTGCTTGTGGCAACTCCTTACTGATATTTTCTACTGCTGAATTATTGTTGCTTGCTACTACTATTCCAAAATTGTTAAGCAATTTAGGAGCAAGTTTGTATATAAAAAGATAAGAAGAATCACTTATATCTACTTTCTGATATCCATTAAATAACTTATCACAACCCTAAGTCAGCTAAGACTTTTAGCCCTTCTTACAATAACTTCAGCAATAACATCTAAAAGTAAAGTTGTTTTGCCTGTACCTGGAGGTCCATTTACACCTTGTACCCCAGAATATTCAAGTTCTGAAAGAATAGTATTTACAGCTCCCATTTGTGCAGTACATAAACCATGTTCAATTTTTCGATGGCCATCTACCCGCTGTGAGGTTCTGTGGATTTATAGTGTTAAAAGAGATACTGTTTGTTTTGTATTAAATCTTGCTTTTTTTATCAGCTACAGAAAGACTTAAATAACTTTGTAAAGTAGAACTAAAAATCATTTGAAGCAATAAGTCTGTTCAAATCATCTAAGAAAAACTATTTAGGAAAGGAACTTCAGATTCAGTATCTTTTTAACTTGTTTTTCAAGAACGTATACTTCAATATCTTGTGTGAGCTAAGGATTTTTCTTCTTTTTTAAGTAGGCTATTTCATTTTTGATATGTTCCCAAGAAACAGTATCGCCTGTTGGTATTTTCTTCTTTAGCTTCATTAAATTGAGGTATATTGTACCTTTCTAAAAATTTTAAACTACTCTCTTCTAATTCTTCTTTTACAAGAGATAAATCTTTCCCTCTTGCAAGAAGCGTTAACCCTACCACATAACTCGCTATTGTATAACTTTTGAAGTTGGGTTTTCCTTCCTCATCAAGGTTTATACAAGACAAACAAGTGTAGCCATCAATAGGTTCTTCCCATTCCTCTTTTACTTTTATTTTTTTAGCAGATTATCTACATACGCTACTATCGTTTTTGAGGGATTTTTACCAAAGAATAGAGTGTAACTCCATTTTTTTGTTTTTCTCTGTTAGGGCGAGTTTGTTGCCAAGGCAATGAAGAAAAAGGTCTTCAATGGATAAAGCCTTCCTTGTCCTTGATTGGCTTTGGGAAAGTTTGGGAGGTTGAAAATTTCAACATCTCTCCAGAAGTGTAGTATGTCTTGTTGATTCATATCTTGTTAAAGTTAAAATCCGTACTTTTTTTCTCTATTTTTAAAGGCTTCTTTACCTCCTTCTACAATATCTGCAATATGTTCTTTTAATACCCATACTTTTTTTAATAAATCCGTTTCGGCTTCAATTTTTAGCAAATGTATTTTTCTATTGCACCATTGATATAATCAAATTTATAAATACTCGAAGTTTCTTTGTCATTTTTGTCCTTTTTGATTTGCAACAATAACATTTTTCTGCATCGGCATTTACAACAATATTTGCATTATGTGTAACCAATATAATTTGTCTTTCAATCTTCTTATTCCTTAGATAAGAGATAATATTTTTCACTCACAGAACGATTGTCTAAGTTATCTTCTGGTTGGTCAATCAGAATTGGTGATTTTGATTTACTCAAGCCTATTATTAACATTAGTATTACAAAACTTGCTTTCCCTGTGGACATTTCCCAAGCTTATCATTTTTTTATAAGTAATTTCCCAATAATCATAAAAATAGTCATCAAGTAATTTTTTTAACTGCCTCTTTCTTACTAATAGTTTTTTTATTCTATACTCACTAGTCATAATTTCATTAAACATCTTACTGATATTTGAAATTAATTCGTCATAATTAGTTTCAAAAATACGACTTCTATTTTTCATCCAAAAATACAATATTTATCGTTATCACTGTATGTTCCGTGAGTAAAATTAATTATTTCTCTTCTAAATTTTTGGAAAAATTAAATTGTGCTATTCCCCTTATTCGCAAAAACCATCTTTTTCAAGTTCTATTGTTCGATCTTTTTAATTGTCTTATGATATTTATATATTCATAATGTGAGTTTTTATATAATTCAAACAAGTTTGCTTTAATAGTCTCAATGGATAGTCTTTTTCCTTTATCTTATTATCGAGAATATCTATCTCAGATAGTAATTTTACATCATTTGCAATAGATTCTTCCAGAACTCTTATTTGCTTTTTAACCTCTTCATTCTGTTGATACAGTTTTTAGTTCTTCTTCAATATTAGACTTCTCATTATTAATTTGTTTTTAGTTCTTCTTTAAAAAAATATTATCAGTATTGAAAAATTCTCTTCCCTCGGAATTTATAATTATTCCTATTTCTGAAATTAAACCTTGAAGTTGAACAATTGAGTCATCTATGAACTTTTAATTTATCTTGATAATAACCTCTAAATTCATTTTTATGAATGCTTTGTAAAAAGTATTTTTTTCGTTCCTGTAAGTTAGATAATTCTTTATTCAACTCTTGAAGGAAAGCATTCGTTTGATAAAAATCGCTATTCAGTAAATCTCTTCTTTTTTTGATTTTGTTGTTGTTGTTCTTGAATACTTTTTTTGTATTGTTGAATCTGTTCATCGGATAATCCAGCTTTTTTTGTTCAACTCTTCAACTTTTTTCAGAATTGGTTTTTAATATTCGTTTGTAAAACTTCCTTATTTGATTTTTGTTTTTAATTCGGCTTCTAATTTTTTGTATATTATCAAGAGTATCAAAATAGCTATCTATCAACTCTTCCCTTTCTTTGTCATATTGTTTAACATTTTTTTGATAAAATCATTATACTTTTGTTTTGAATCAGTATCCTCACAAATAAGATTTCTAACTAATTTATTTAGAGATTCTCCTTTTCCACTTAACTCAGGTTCAGCAAGTTTTACCAATTCATTTTTGTGGAATATACTTTATATTTGGAATTAGAGAATTATGCCCGTCTTCTCTATCAGATATTTTTTTGAGAAATACCAGCTTTCGTCGTAATTTCAAAATCAAAGCCAGAATCAATAGATTTTTAGACTATATCTTTCTTCCTCATTATTTTTTTAAAAAGCAATTTGTCTTTTGTATCTGCTAATAAGGTTTTTTTGCAATAGAATATAATAATATAGATTTTTCCCGAAGATTTTCCACCGATAATAACGTTAAGGTTAGGATTTAAATAAATTTTTCCCATTCCTAAATTTATTAGAAGGAGAAATGAATCTAATTTCATCAATAATTTCCTTATCTTCTTTGAAGTCGGGTTTTTCGTCTTGTATTTTAACTCTCTCTCCATATTCATAAATGATTTGTTTTAATCCTTCAAAAGTAGGATCTGCTTTTATCCAAGTAAAACAATGACCTAACTCTTTTTTTCTTTTTGTGTTTTGTAAATTATTTATGAATGTATGTGCATCACTGCAATGTAATAACTTATGGTTTACACTTTGGCTTTTTAATGACTCTCTTGCTTTTTACAGCAAGTTCGACCGTTGGTGATGCAGAAAACACAAAATTAGCTCTATTAATTACATTTTTTTATCAGCAACAGAACCATCCCATCTCATAGTATCCCACTCTGTTTTTTTCCTACTGCAGTTAAAAACTTATTTTTTTAAGTATGAGTTTTCTAGTTTTTTTCAAGTAACTTGTTATATGGTATATTTAGAGAATTAAATCCTATTTTTTTAATGGCGAACCATTTATTTTTTTCCATTTGATGAATCTATTATTTTTTTGCCCTAAATCCGTGATGGATTTTATTGTTATTGTACCATTCCAAATTGACTTGTCATGTAAATCAGAGTTTAATATGTACTCACAAGATAAACTATTTTAAAAAAATTGTTCTTGAATAATTTCGGGAGTAAGCTCATTTGAAAAATAATATGAAAGTTAACTCTTTTAAAGGGTTCATTTTTCTGATACATTTGCAAAATTTATCAATTCTTAACTCTATTACAGGAAGAATAAGTTCTATATTGGATAGCCTACCTTTTTTTGTTTTTTTCATCTAATACTTTTTTTATATCCATCAATGAATATGTAGTCATTAATACCTATAACTTTTTATTTCAGAAGGTAGTCTTTCTAAATCTGAAATAAATCTTTCCCAATTTTCAGGAGTATTACCTCCATATTCTTGTTCTATTGAAAGAGGGGTATGTACATGTAAATCCCATTTTTCTCCATTCAGAACCTCTATTTACTGCTATATTAGTAGTCATTGTTTATTCTTTTTAATTCACGTTGCAAAGCTACAAAAATTTCTTAAACAGCAAGCCATTCCCCGCCATTTTCAGCCACTTGCTACCACGTTTGCTCCCAGCTTTTTATCTCCCTTACTTTTTGCACCAAATTTTAAAATAACAGATTATCAATGAAGCGAAAAATCAATTCTAAAAACGGCTCCTTCTACTGACGATGATAGGAGTTACACAATTTTCCATTGCTCAGGGCAATGGTGTAGGAGGTATCAACGAAGCTACTCGTATGGTTACCTCGTATTTTTGACCCCTGCTACTAAAGCTCATCTATGCCATAGGGGCTGTGGTGGGACTCATCGGTGGGGTGAAGGTGTACAACAAGTTTAGTAGTGGCGACCCCGATACCAGCAAAAACGGCTGCCAGTTGGTTTGGGGCTTGTATCTTCCTAATTGTAGCTGCTACCATCTTGCGTTCGTTCTTCTTATAGATTATGGAGACAAAAAAACAGCTATTCTATCAACAAAGGCATCGGCAGAAGTGTAGAGTTCAAAGGACTCAAAGCTCAGTACCTCTTCATCTTTGCAGGGGACTGCTCTCGGTGCTCATCTTGGTGATGATCCTCTACACGGTAGGGGTCAATTCTTTTTGTATGCTTGGGGGTAGGCGTTAGTATGGTCAGCCTTGTGGTTTGGCAGACTTTTTCACTAAACCAAAAAAATACGGTGAACACGGCCTGATGAAACAAGCAGCTCGCAAACGCCACCCCAAATACCTACGCCACCAAAGATCACCACGCCAATTTATTCGTTACCCTAAACCTAAAACAACCCTCAATGAGAAATAGTTCTAAAAATCAACACCTTAGAGAGTAAGTTCCCTATTCTTGCCATAGAACAAGACTGCTTTGCTCACCAAAGAAGCCGACATCAGCGTCGGCTTCGAGGTGCAGCTTCCAGAGCTCTTTACCATTTCGGGTGAGGACTATGAGATACTCCACTCACTTTGGCATAAGGCTATCAAAGTATTGCCACAGTATACCGTTATCCACAAACAGGACTGGTTTATCAAGGAACAATACGAACCTGAACTGCAAGGAGAGAACCTGAGTTTTCTCTCTCATTCGTACGAAAAAGCATTTTTAACGAACGTCCGTTCTTAAATCACAGATGCTATCTATTTATCACCCAAACCACTAAAAATCGAATGAGAGCCCAAAGCAACTTTTCCTCCCTTTGCAAAGGAAACTTCTTGCCTAAGGAGCTCACCAACCGAGAACACGCCACTCAATTTTTGGAAGCGGTAGCACAGTTAGAGCGTATTTTAAACGACTCTAACTTGATAAAAGCTCCGTCAGCTCAAAACAGAGGACTATATAGGCACTCCCCACGAAAAAGGGACTCTTTGAGCAGTATCTCAGCCTTTCCACCGATGAGAAAGAGAGCCTGCAAGATATATGTCTCTCCGCCGAGCAAATGCGCATTGGTAACCAAAGACTCTGTGTGCATACCTTATCAGATACAGAAGACTTGCCTTCTAAGGTACAAGCCGATAGTCGTTACGAGCGACTCTCTACCGATAAGAGCGATTGCCGTTTGTCCTTTGCAGCTCCTGTGGGCTTTGCTACTGAGTTGTAACCATATTTACAACCAATACCTGTTTTTGGACAATTCCGATGAGAACCTCAGACAGTTTGAGAAATCAGCACGCAATATGCACTCGCTTTCAAAGGTACAGCCGTAGCAACCAAATCAATAAAGAATGGATAGAGCAATACCTCAATGAGGCACACTCTTACGGACTTTTCCTCTATCAGAGCGCACTTTAATGTGATGGCGTGGTCGGACAACCCACAAGAGCTTAGGAGCATTAAAAACGATGTGGGTAGTGCTTTGGCGTCAATGGAGTGCAAACCTCGCCATAACACCATTGATACGGCAACTCTCTATTGGGCAGGTATAGCTGGCAATGCAGCCGACTTCCCCAGTGAAGAGACTTTCTATACTTTTTATAGAGCCCGCTTTGTGCTTTTTCACTCAGGAGACCAACTATCAAAGCTCTTCCAGTCCTTTTTGGAATTAAGATGGCCGACAGACTCACAGGCAAGCCTATCCATTTGGATATCTCCGATGAACCTATGAAGAAAGGGATTATCACCAACCGCAATAAGTTCGTCTTAGGACCTTCGGGTAGTGGCAAATCCTTTTTCACGAACCACTTAGTGCGGCAATATTACGAACAAGGTACACATATCGTTTTTAGTAGATACAGGGAACTCCCTACCAAGGGGTCTGTGAGCTTTATTCACCACAAGACCAAAGGCAAAGATGGGATTTACTTTACTTATACCGAAGACAATCCCATTGCTTTTTAACCCTTTTTATACTGATGATGGAGTGTTTGACATCGAAAAGCGAGAGAGTATCAAAACACTGATACTCACCCTTTGGAAGCGAGACAATGAGCCTCCCTACACGTGCGGAAGAGGTAGCCCTTTCCAATGCAGTGAACCTTTATCTACAATTGGTAAAAGACAATCCTCGCACACGCCCTCTTTCAACGGCTTTTTATGAGTATATCAAGAATGACTACCGAGCTATATTACAAGAGAAGCAGGTAAGAGAAAAGGACTTTGACTTGGCTAACTTCCTCAACGTGTTAGAGCCTTATTACAAAGGAGGTGAATACGACTATCTGCTCAATTCCGATAAGGAATTAGACCTGCTTTCCAAACGCTTTATTGTTTTTGAAATTGATGCGATTAAAGACCACCCGATACTCTTTCCTGTGGTTACGATCATCATTATGGAGGTATTTATCAATAAGATGAGGCGCCTGAAGGGTATTCGCAAGATGATTCTCATCGAAGAAGCGTGGAAAGCGATTGCCAAAGAAGGAATGGCGGAATACATCAAGTACCTATTCAAAACCGTGCGTAAGTTCTTTGGTGAGGCAGTGATTGTAACCCAAGAGGTAGATGATATTATCCATTCACCTATTGTAAAGGAATCTATCATCAATAACTCCGATTGCAAGATATTGCTCGACCAGCGCAAGTATATGAACAAGTTCGATGCTATCCAAGCGATGTTAGGACTTACCGAGAAAGAGAAATCGCAAATCCCTATCTATCAATCTTCCAACGACTCGTCGCAAATACAAAGAAGTGTGGATAGGCTTAGGAGGCACACACTCTGCGGTATATGCTACAGAAGTAAGCCGAGAAGAATACTTTGCCTACACCACTGAAGAGAGCGAAAAACACCAAGTGATGGAACTCTCCGAGAAGTTAGACGGCAATTTGGAAAAAAAGCTATCGTACAAATGGCTAATGGACTGTAATAAATTAATAATCATACGTAAATCATAATAATTAAAGTCAATGAAGAAAAATGTTATTAACGGGGCTTTTTTTGCTATAGCTATGCTGGCAAGCCCCAAACTAAGCGCACAATGGGTAGTAACTGACCCGACTAATTTTGCTCAGAGCATTATCAACACTACCCAACAGATAGTGCAAAACCTCCTCAACAGCTAAGAATATGCTCAACAACTTCCGAGAGGTGGAAAAGCTCTATAACTAGGGTAAGGAGTATTATGATGCTCTGAAAAAGGTAAATAACTTGGTAAAAAGATGCCCGCAAAGTACAGGAAACGGTGCTACTGGTGGGCGACATCTCCCAAGATGTATGTAACCAACTTCAAGAAGATGAGCCAAGACCCGAACTTCTCCTCTCAAGAGTTATCGGCTATTGCCAATGGCTATTCCAAGCTCTTGGGCGAAAGTTCTAAGCTACTCAAAGACCTGCGACAAATTGTCAATAGTTCCTCACTCTATGAACGACAAAGAGCGTATGGACATTATCGACAAGGTGCATAAGGAAGTGAAAGAGTACTATAACTTAGTACGCTACTACACCCAGAAAAAAACATCTCGGTAAGCTACCCTACGTGCTAAGAAGCAAAACGATGCGCAAAAAGGTACTCTCACTCTATGGAACGGAACTCAAATACTGGTAAAAAAATTGATAAATGGAAAATCTACACCAAATACTCCGTACTTTATACGATGAGATGATGCCCCTAACAGCTCAGATGTTCGCCATAGCCAAAGGCTTGGCAGGCTTAGGGGCACTGTTCTATGTGGCAATGCGTATATGGTAAGCCTCAGCCCGTGCCGAACCTGTGGATGTATATCCCTTGCTCCGTCCCCTTTGCCATAGGGCTGTGTGTGATATTTTTCCCTACTCTGGTGTTAGGAACAATGAATACAGTGTTAAGCCCTGTGGTAACGGGTACCCATAGCATCTTAGAAGGACAAACACTTGATTTGCACAAACTACAAGAGCAAAAAGACCGATTAGAGCGAGAAGCACAATTGCGTAACCCTGAAACTGCCTACCTTGTCTCAGATGAAGAGTTTGACAAAAAGATTGATGAATTGGGCTGGATGCCCGAAGATATGGCTGTAATGGCAGGAATGTATATTGAAAGAGGGATGTATGACCTCAAGCAAAGTATCCGATCGTGGTTTCGTGAGCTACTCGAAATGCTCTTTCAAGCAGCCGCTTTAGTGATTGACACCATACGCACTTTCTTTCTTGTGGTGATGTCTATTTTTGGGACCCTATAGCCTTTGCCATTTCGGTATGGGATGGATTTCAATCTACCTTACTACAATGGGTTACCCGTTATGTAAGTGTTCATCTATGGCTTCCTGTATCCGATTTGTTCAGTGCTATTTTAGCACGTATCCAATCTCTTATCTTACAACGAGACATTGAGCAACTCTCTGACCCAAGTTTCATTCCTGATACTACCAACACAGCCTACATTATCTTTATGGTCATTGGTATCATAGGCTATTTTACCATTCCTACTGTAGCAGGTTGGATAATACAACAGCAGGAGGTATGGGTAATTATGGTAGAAATGTAAACCAAGCTACCTCTAATGCGGGTAATATAGCAGGTGCAGGAGCTGGCTCTCTTTCAGGTAATATTACAGGTAGGTTAATGAAGTAAAAAAACAAGTCTAATTGAATACTAAAAATTAATGGAATTTAAAATCTTTAGAAACATCGAAAACGGATTCAAGCAAATCCGTATGTATGCCATAGCCTTTGCTGTGCTCTGCTCAGGCGTGAGTATCTTCGCTGTAGGCTATGCCTATTACTTTGCTGAGAAACAGCGCGAGAAAATCTATGTGTTAGACAACGGTAAATCACTAATGCTGGCACTCTCTCAAGATGAGAAAATCAATCGCCCTGTCGAGGCTAAAGAACATGTGCGCAGGTTTCACGAACTCTTCTTCAATTTAGCCCCCGATAAAAAGCAATTGAAGACAATACCAAACGTGCCTTCTTTATGGCTGATAAATCTGCCTTTTAACTACTATAAAGATTTGGCTGAAAAAGGCTATTACAACCGCATCATCTCTGGCAATATCCTCCAAAGGGTAGTCATCGATAGCGTGCGCTGTAACTTTAATAGCTATCCTTATCAGGTGGAAACCTTTGCCAAGCAGTTCATCACCCGCGCCAGCAACATCACCGAAAGGAGTCTTATTACCTCCTGCAGGTTGATTAACTCCGTGCGTTCTGATAACAACCCACAGGGATTTATCATCGAACAGTTCAATGTAATAGAAAACAAAGACCTTAGAACCGTAGAGAGATGATCGCCAAAAATCCAAAGAGAGATACATTCTCTAAAAAGCAAACTCAAAGCTATTGTCAGGGACTTTCACCCTCACAAAGAAAACACTTGGTACTCTTAGCCTTTGCAGTCTACTCGCTACTTACTCTTTTTATACTATGGCACGCTTACCAAGAGTACCACCAAGGCGAAGCTCCTGCCATACAGCATATTGACAACAAGGCTATTGTACCTACAGAGGGAAATACCCCAAAAAAGGATTCGTTAATTTTTAAACAACTTAATAATGGAAAAAGAACACACCCCTTCCAGAGCAAAACGGTAATATCCCTGCCTCTGATAAGGCTAACGCTTCTTCTACACCGAGTTTCTTGGTCAGTGAAGAAGAGGAAAAAGCCCTCCAAGAGCGCAATGAGGAAAAAGCCCTTGCTAAAAAACAACAACTCAAGAAAATCATCATCTATGCCCTAATGGGGATAATCTTCCTCGCTTGTATGTATCTGCTTTTTGGTGGCGGAAGTGAGCAAGAGCAAACACAAGTAGGTATCAATGAGGCAATACCACAAGCTACCGAAACCCTCTTGCCTTCTGACAAGGAAAAAGCCTATGAAGAAGCCCTCTTAGAAGAAAAAGAAGCTGATAAAAAAGCTTCTCTCAATGCGCTGTCGGACTATTGGCAAGAAGACGAAGGCGAGGAATATCCTGAAGCTATCGAGGAGGAAGAGGAACCCTCTCCACGTTATCGCAAGGCTACCCCTAATGCCTTTGAGCGTTCCGCTCAGTCTTATCGCGATATTCACCAGACTTTAGGCAGTTTCTACCAAGACAATAGTGCTTACGAGGAGCAACAAAAACTCAAAGAAGAGATAGCCTCACTCAAGTCTCAACTCTCCAACAAGCAAGATCCTACCTCTGTAGATGCCCAAATGGCATTGATGGAAAAGTCTTATGAAATGGCTTCAAGATATTTGCCTAAAGGACAACAAAAACCCTTCAATGATGGGGGGCGCAGGCTCACAAGAGGGCGAGGGAAACAATAGTAGCGAAGCTGACAATGCAGAACAGAGTAAAAACATTGCTCCTGTCTATACTCCAGAGGAAAAGGTAGTCAGTCGTTTGCCCCGCAAGCAGTCCGAGAAGGAGGCTCTGCAAGAATGGGTAAAGGAGCAACAGACCTCTTTTTCAATGGCGAGAGCTTTAAGCCACAAGGCAGTATCCTAAAGAATAGCATTCGCGCTTGTACACATATCGAACAGCTATTAGGAGAAAAACTCAAGGGTGCAGCTAAGACTTTTAGAGCCTATACGAGTAGCAGGCATACTCATTCCCAAAGGAGAACTGCTTACAGCCTCTGCTAAAGTGAGTGGAGATAGATTGTTACTCACCGTAAAAATCCTTAGAATACAAGGGCAAGGTAATTCCTGTCTCTATAGCTGCCTACGACATCGATGGGCAACAAGGGTTATACCTGCCCGCTTCTTCCGATGCCAATGCCTTTAGAGATAGCAGCAGGAATGAGCAAAAAGTTCAGGGAGTAGCTTTTACCTTTAGCTCTTCCGCTAAAGACCAAATTGTCTCTGAGCTGAGCAAGGGGTCGTGCAAGGAGGTACGTCCCTATCTTTCTAAAAAAATTGCACAACCTTCCATAAGGGTTAAAGCAGGTTATCAGCTCCTACTCATCTCTAAAAAAATAACCTTTCAGACAAAACCCATAAACACACAACAAAAGCACAAAACAACACAATTATTTATTTTTTTCAACCTATTAAACACACTTAATATCATTTTTATTTATGCGTAAATTACACTTATTTTTTTATCAGTAACAATGCTTACTGTTACTGTGCAAGCTCAGAATGAGGCAAAGGAAAAACACAGCTCTCAGTACTGAGAAAAAGGAACTTTTAGCACAATCAGGAAAGGTAGTGCCTTATCCTTTGCAGGTGGCTTATGATCAAACAACCCATCTTATCTTTCCTGCTTCTATCCGCTATGTGGATTTAGGCAGTGAAAAACTTAGTAGCCGACAAGGTGAAAGATGCCGAGAATGTACTAAGGGTAAAGGCAGCTAAAACAGACTTTACCGATAGCACCAACCTATCGGTCATCACTCAAGACGGAGGCTTTTATAGCTTTGAGGTGAGTTATCACACCACGCCACAACCTCTTACCATTGATTTTGGTAGAGGAATGCCCCTAAGCGCAATAATGTGAAATCGGATATTCTCTTCTCCGATACAGGCTGGGAATCACCTGCGGTAGCTCAAATTATTATGTCGTCTATCTATCATCAGAAGAAGAATTACATCAAGCATATAGGCTCGGAGAATGCAGGGTATACAGTGGCTACTAAAAGGCATCTATGTACACAATAGCAAACTCTATATAGATGTGCAATTGTCCAATCGTTCTAACCTGCCTTTTGAAGTAGATTTTATCACTTTTAAAATCATTGATAAGAAGACCACCAAAAAGAGCATTGTACAAGAAGTGCCTGTTGATCCCTTGCGCGTATACCAACCTATATCGCTACTAAAGGCGCATAAAGAAGCTCGCTCGGTGTATATGTTAGACCAACTCACCCTCTCTGATGACAAGGTTTTTGCGGGTAGAAATCTTTTGAAAAGAACGGCTCTCGTTACCAATCGTTCCTTATCACCAACGAGGAGATTATAGCCGCTCGCCCTATAGAACAGTTTAACCTTAAATTCTAATGCCAATGCTAAGAATTATCACTTGTATTTGTCTGTGCTTTTTAGGAGGCTCCATTGCCCAGGCACAGCGATTGTTACCCAAGCAAAAAGGTATTTCGCTCTCTTGGGTTGCACCTGCAGAGGCTTTTACTTCCTCTTTTTCTGATGATTTTGGGGTGCAGTTGGGCTATAGTATCAATGCTAAAAAGGGGTAACTACAAGCATTTTTGCCCTTGAATATCAAAGGCGATTATACCCCTACAAGAGTCTGAATATACCTGTTGAGAGGTATATAGGTGCAGGGAGGTTATAGCTTTGCCTTAGTCAGTGACAGCAGTAAAACGGTAGCTTTTGAACTTAGGAGCAGAAGCTCTTTTGGGCTATGAGGTAGTCAATCATAGCAAAAAGCCTCCTTCCTGATGGAGCTTTGCTAAAGAATGAAAACCATTTTTCTATGGCACACAGGTAGGTTTGCAGATAGAGACTTACCTAAGTGATCACTTTTTAGTGCTTTGCTCTGGCAAGGTAGCAGCTCTGTGGGGAAGTTCCTTTGAGCTACTGCGCCCTGTGCTACTGTAGGACTGCGTTATATGTTTTAACCTTTAAAAAGACAATACGATGAAGAAAAATAAATCAGAAAATTGTAATAGGACTTATTGCAATGCTATGTGTGACCCTATTCACCTCTTGTAAAAAAAGAGTTGGACATACAACAAAACTTTCCTTTTTGAGGTAAAGGTACTGCCTGTGCCTAAAAGTATAGGTAAAACCGATACAGTAGAAATACGCTGTGAGTTACGCTCTCCCTACCAGTACGATGAGAACCGCTATTTTATTCGTTACTTTCAGTATGAGGGAAAAAGGAAGTTTGCGTACCTCTCCACAAGGAGAAGTCTTACTTGTTAATGATGTCTATCCTCTTGCCTCCAAAGGAGCGTTTAGGCTTTACTACACTTCTGCCTCAGAAACTAACCAGTCTTTCTCCGTTTGGATAAGCGACTCCTTCGGTAATGAACAGAAACTAGATTTCGAGTTTAATGTGAAGAAAGAGTAAAGATATAAAGCCAAAATCCTCCTTTCTCTTCCAAAACAAGCCTACTTTTAAAAGTGGGCTTGTTTTCGTTTTACCTTTGCGCAAAATAATGCAAATGGAAGTAGTAGTTATAGAAAAATCTGTTTTTGAACAGATACAAAAAGACGTACAGCAACTCAACAATTCTCTGCAAGTGGTAATGGATACTTATAAAGGGATTTGGCAAAAAGAAAAAGTGGTTGGACACTCAGGAGGTTTGTCTGCTTTTGGGCATTAGCAAGCGTGCTTTGCAGTATTACAAAGACCAAAAACTCTTGCCTTTCTCGTGCATCCACCGCAAGAACTATTTTTAAGCGTAGTGATGTAGAACAGCTTTTAACCTCTAACCTTCAAACCCGATGAACTTGCTCACAGAAAACACACCAGGAACTAAGCTCTTACCTAAGTCAGCTTGAAAAACCTTAAACAGCAAAATGGACTTTATCCTTAAAAAAACTTCCGTCCTGTATTTGACGGCGAGGTATTTCTATCAGGGAAGGAGGTCTGTGAGTTGCTACATATCACCAAAAGAACCCTACAGCAATACCGTGATGATGGGCTATTTCCTTATATCCAAATTGGTGGTAAAATTCTCTTTAAACAAAGTGATATTCTAAAGATTTTTGGAGGCTAACTATAAGAAATAGCTCCTCTTTTTATCTTTAATGGCTTTCTTATAAGGCTTCTATTTATCCTAAACTAACAAAAAAATCTATCTGTAAGGTCTTTTCTTTTGCTTCTTTTCTTTCTCAAAGAAAAAGAAGGTCGTAGCCACGACAGGCAGTCAGTAGCACAGATAAGCAATCATAAAAACACCTCTTAGAAAGTATTCTAAGAGGTGTTTTTTATTAAGGATTAAACCAATAAAGGGTTGTGTACGAAAGTCTTTTGAGGTTGAGGAAAAAGCCTCTGTAAGGAGTGAGCCCTTCTCTGAACAAGTTCCAAAGTAGAGTGCTTCCCATTTGTGAAAGAGTGGCGTTAATGAACAAATCTTGCTTGGTTAAAGGCTTCGGCAAGGGAGCAACTTGGGGTATTGTCATTCTGCTCGGATTGCGTTAATAGTTCTCCAAAGGCTTGGGTAATAGTAGGCAGGGTGTCTATGGGAGTAAAAGTATCGCTATGAGGTTGCTCAATGGCTTGTAAAGTACCTAAAATCACTTGTCCTGAATGGGTGCTGTTGCCAAAATCTAACCAATACTTAGGGTTGTTGTGGTAGTGGTGAGCTCGTTCTAAATGAGTGAGTACTTCCCCAATGTCAAAGCGTGCCTTTGCACTATCTACACACGAAAGGTAAATGCTTCCTCTCATTGTTTCTTCTTCAGAGGAAAAGGTCTCAGTGCTGAATAGCTGTGTTTGCGCTCTCCAATCTGTACCAAAAAAGCGATTGATACGGCTTATTAGGGCAGTGGATTTGTACATTCCTAACTCACAAGCCGAAAAAGCTGTCTCGCCGAGATTGGCAGGGCTTACAAGGTCGTTGTCCCAAAGGGTTACCGATAATCCCTGCGTGTCCCAAAGCAACCAAAGCGTGGTTGATACGTGCTAAAGCAGTGGCTACTATGAGCCTGTGCCTCCTGCTCCTATCAGATGTACTTTAATAGGATTGGTAGTATTGAGCAAAAGCTGTATCAGTAAAATGTACCCGCTCTTTTGTGTGCTTTGGACAGAGGTATTGAAAGGGTTGAGGGATGTTTGAGGGTAGTCTGTTTCATCGTTATAGGATTTGTTGTAAGGTGAGGTGATTGGGATTGAGCAGTTCGCAAGGAAAAGGCTTATTACTTTGAGTGAGTTCCTGCCAAAGGCTTATTAAGGGTATTTTTGGTTATAGGATATGAGCCTAATTGATGAGAAAAAAATAGCTGTTGAAAAAAATAATCTTCCCATTGGGTGATAAAGTCTTCTAAGCAAGAGGCTTTACGCTCATTTACCTGTACTGACCCCCATACACACATTGCCATTTTTCATAGACGTTAAAAAAAGGCGCATAGCACAGAGGTGTATTAAGGTGTGGCTTTTTCGTTTTTTTGGCTAAGGCATATATCCAAAGGCTCTTAGGGGTAGCTTTCCACAACAGAGGAGGTATACTTACTTTTGCTTTCTATAGCGAGGAGGAGGCAAAAAAATAACTGCTTTTTGTGCTTTAGAGTACCAAACAGCCTGCCCCTCGCCTTTATGGGATAGATGGAGCACCCTGCGAGGAATAATACCTTTAGGGACTAAAAAGGCTTGTGCTTGCTCTTTTGGCAGGTGAGCGTTTTTGGCAAGTGCTTGCGCTTGGTCGAGGGTAAGCGGTTGTGCGCTTGTAGGGTTACCATTGCTATCAAGGTGTAAGTACTCTACATAACTCTGTGGGTTGTAGCGGTTACTGTCTTCGTAAAAACAAGTGCCGATGTAGGGGCGATATACTTCCCCTACTTCTGGGGTGAGGTCTGTGTATTTCATTTTTAAATGCGGTTTAAAAGGGTTATAAGTTCGGTTAAGAGAGGAAAGAAACGCTGTTCAAAAATCAAAGTTAGCAAAGGGGTGTTGTGCTGTTGAAATGTTTGTAAATGGTAGGGAGTTCTATCTCACTACATTGGGAGTATTCTCCATTGAGCCAATCTAAAAGATAGGTATGGAATAGGTCGCTTTGGTCTTCATAGACAAAAGATAGGTATTTCTCTACCTCAAAAAGTTCTTCTTCATCTTGCTCATAGTCCTCTGCTCTGTGCAAATGGGTATAGATAGAGTGGTTAGGAAAATCCTGCCACAAGGTATAAAAAGGCCTTGAGAGAGGGCAAGGCATTCGGCTTCCAAATCATTCTTAGGAATAAAGCGGTCTATACGCCTTTGAAAAAAGTCTAAATGGCAAGGGTTGCGTATCTTTTTGGAAAGAATAGCACCTATTTGTTGTGCCTGCTTTAAAAGGTGCAGGAGGTGGTCTCTTTCCGCTATTTCTTCATAGTCTTGGCTAATACAATCCTGCAACATTTCATAGGCATAAGCCACAAAACAATCTTCTTGTACATAGTTTGCTATAAAAGCACGTTGGTTTAGGTAGGCATATACCGATAAAAATAGTTCATAAAGTGGTTTGTTTTTATGTACTTTCAGAAGTCTATAAAGCGGTTGCAGAGGGAACAAAAACACTTCGTTGGGCAAATAAAAAAACGTTCTTCGCAAGAGAAAAAAGCATCGCTATTGGGGGCTTTCAATACTTTTTAGTTCACAGAAAGTACCTTTTGGTATCTCTCTTTTGATTTGCTCTTGGCTGTAAGAAAGGGCTAAAGGCAATCCCACAAGAAAGGTCGTACTGCTCTATGGGAAAGGGAGTAAAGCCGTAATGGTCTGCCATTTGAGCAAGGGAACACTTGAGAGTGGTTTTTAGCTGTGCTTGCTCCTCTCCACTAAAAATGATGTGCTTGCTTGAATGATACACTTTAGGAGGGAAAGGTCGTTTTTAGAAAACCATTGGCAAAAAGAGTTTTTCGGGGCTACTTGTTGCTGTTCTTGACGTATCTGTGAGCGGTCTTTGGAGCGTTGGACTGCTTTTGAAAAACTCTCTTAACCTGCGGTAGAGTTCTCTCTGTGCTTCGCTTTGTATAGGGTAAGCGAGGGTTTGTTGGGGTTGCTGTGGCATACATTTTTAGGTTGTTTTTTAGTTTTTGATAATGTTTTGTAATTTTTAGCTATAAGCCTTGTTTTTAAGCTGTTTTACAAGGCTCATAGCTTTTAGAATTAATAGAGATTTAGCCTTTTGTACCCATTGTGATTTGTAGAGGGATAGACAACGCTGTCTCCCTCTACGTAAGGTGCGCCTGCTTTTGGCATTGGTGAGTAGGGGGTAATGGGTGCTGTAAAAAAATTCTTGACTTGCTCTACTGACCACGATGGATTAGGGTCGGCAAGGTGGATAGTTTGTCGGTTTTCTTCAAAGACAAACATTCTTTTTCAGTTGGGTAGCTATGAGCATAACAATACTTTTTAGGGGTTAATACTTATTCTTCAAACAAGGTAGGGGCAAAAGTGTGTGGATAGTTCTGACCTTTTTGCGGATTTTATCGGCATAGTTAGGGAACTCATCGGGAGGAGGTAGTTTTGACCACGCTTCTCGGTACTTGCCCTGCGCTTCTAAATCAGCTACTTTTTCATAGCCTCATCGTATTTCTTTTGTTGTTTCTCGGCTTTTTTTCTTTCTCCATAGCTGATTGCCTTTGGGCTTGCTTTTTGCGCCTCGATGTACTGCTCCATATTTACAAGCAGAGACGAGGTTTCTTCTAAGGGTTGGGTGATGCTTTGAAAAAGCCTGCATCTAATTCTTCGGCTAGTGCCTCTAAGTACTAAGGGAGGCAAAGGTGCTTGGCAGGGTCTGAGCATTGTTCATTCTCAAGCAATACCGATACAACAAGTCATGGCTATTTGCTTCTTGGGTTATGACTAAGTGTAGTTTGCCTTGTATGGCTAACTGAGCAATTTGATTGAAAAATGGGTTTCCATTGGATACTTCGTTTTTAAATTAATACTTCTTTTTATATCCTTATCTTTTAAGGGGCTTTTTTAATAGTGTTTTTCAGTGCGATAACTCACTGTGTAGCCGTTTGCCTTTACGATAGCTTCTAAGGCTTGTCGGGCTTTTAAGGGTTGCCTCTCGGTCTTGGTCGCTAAGGTTCATAAAGTGCAGTGGTTCAAAAGTTCGGATGATTATCCCTATAGGACAGGGCTTGGGTGTCGGTTACTAAGGGTTGTTTGAGTGTTTTCATTGAGATACTCTTTTTAGGTTAAACTACTTCTTGGGGTTCTATCTCAAACTCAATGCTTCTTTTTGCTACATTGGGTTTGGTCGTACCATTGCAAGTTGGTTAGGTCGTCTTGGGTAAAGGGTAGCTTGTACCGCTTGCAATAGGCTTTTTATCACTTCGATTGCTTTGTACTTGTTTGTGCATACTTGCATAAGGACACGGCTACTCATATAGTGCCAGCTGTCGGTTTTATAGACTAGCAAACGCTTTCCATAGGCTGTTAGGTTTTATTAAGGGATTGAGTTTTGGGCTTCTTTGAGTTGCTTTTAGTTTAATATATAAGTCCCGCCAATAGGCTTTTAGCCTCTTATCTAATGCCTTGTGGGTGTTGTCAGTATGCTTATAGCCTCTAAAGCTATCGGCTTGCGCTAAGGCTTTATCAGGTCGGTTACCTCTATAGGTGCACCATTGAGGTCTGTTATTATCATTTTTTTCAAAGGTTTTAAAAAGTTCATCAAAACGGATGTCATCTGTCCAATACTCATCGGAGGAGTATTTTCCATAGGCTTTTATATAGAAATCATCGTATCGAGTAAATACGCTTCGGTAAATATCCAAACGGCTTTTCAGGCGTATTGAAAGAGGCTAATTCCTCCTCAGTGAGTTCCACAAAAGCCCAAGCACGTTCTTCCAAAAAGGATAAATCGGGCTGTTCCTCGTCGCTGAGGGTATAAAAAGTCGGTTCTTGCCTCATAGAAACTAAGGTTCACAAAATCGGGGTCGCTCTTTAGGGTAGATACTTGTTGGGCTGCTTTTTCACTTTCTCAAACCATTGCTCGGTAAGGGTGATAAGGGCAAAGTCACAACTATCCCAATCGCTATTGGTATAGGCACGCACCAAAAAGGTGTGTTGTAGGTGTTTTGCTGATATTCATTTTTCTGTTCAATTTTAAAGGGTTATACATTTAGAAAGGCAAATCGTCCTCGTCTTCCTCTGCTACTTGCCCTGTTGTGACTTGGGGCTTTTGGCAAAGGTATTATAGCATTTGCGTTATTTGCCCTCACTTGCAGAGGTATTAGGTGTTACTTCTGCTTTCTTGCTAAAGTGGAATTTGATTTTGAGGTGTGAAAGTTCAGCCTCGCTTGAGGTTCTCCCTCACGATTGAGCCACGCTCGTGCCGATACTCGTCCTTCCAATTCAACCAATGTGCCTTTTGGTAAGGTACTGGAGCAACCCCCGTACTGAGCCAATAAGCACAGTCAAAAAGGAGGTTTGCTGTACGTTTTCACCTGCTTTTGTTTCGGTAGTTGTCGTTCACTGCTACAGAGAAATTAACGACTTGTTTGCCATTTGATAGGGTTTGCACTTGTGCATTTTTCGGTAAGTCTTCCCTACGATATTCATAAGCGTTCTATTTGTTATTAGGTTACTAAATTTCTACTATTTGGTCTATGCGCCCATAAAGATAGGCACGGAGGCTAGTGCGGTCGATAGCATAGTATTCATACCAAGTATTATACTGCTTTACAATGAACTTTTTTTCAGTATATCGGAAAAGTCAAATCGGTAGCCCAATAAGGGGATAGCATTTTCTGAAAAAGCAGTTACTATTGACCGCTTGGGTAATCCAATTTTTCTCTGTTCGGGTGAGTTTTCACCGCTATTGAGTTTTTACACGGAGCTGATAGACTTGGCATTCTTTCAGATGCTCTAAGGGACTTATTTCGTGAGAAACGAATTTAGTTGTGATACAGGGTTCTTTTTCATCTTGTTGCATTTTAGGAGTTTTTATACGGCTTTTACGGCTTGTTTGGATACGATACGCACGATTTTCGGCTTTTTGGGTTGTCTTTTTGAAATTTTTTATTCGACAATGGGAGGAAAAAGAGTATTCGTTTCAAAAAAACAATCTGTAAGAAGCGGCATTTTTTTCTCATATTTGACATATTCGCTTAAAGGTCGGAATGAGCTGGTTTCGTTTCGAGTGCCATAAAAAGGTCTGTGTTTAGCTTCTGCAAGGTTTTTTTCAAAAATACTACCCGCAGGACAACGGACAAGGGCTGGAGATGAAAACCCATCGGGCTTGACCTTGCAAGAAGCGTTAAGAACACAGAAATACCTTTTGCACTCGAACAACGAACCGCCATTACGTGCCTTAAGTGTTTAAAAACAGGGAAAATAGGTAAGTCTTTAATGACGTATTTCTATTTGTGACAAACGAATACCCTTTTTCCTTATTTGTTGAAAGTCTTTTTCTCTTCTAATAGCTTTTCTGTAAGTAACAAAAATCCATCGACACATCTCTTTTTGAAATGTTATCAATGGATTTCTAATTTTAAGAAAGACACTGAGAAGTTATCCTATCTTTTAAGTTTTTAATCGTTCGGCAGCAATTTCCATATCCTTGCTGATTTTTCTCATTGGTAATTTTAGCATAAATCTGGGTAGTTTTGATATTCTTATGTCCCATCATCTTGCTAACACTTTCCAAGGGAACTCCTTCTGTTAAAAACAAAGTGCCAAAGGTATGGCGTGCCCAGTGAAAGGAGATAGGTTTTTCACGAATGATATTACAATCTTTTCATCATCTTTTTAATCAGGAGGTTGCAATTAGCATTGAGGGTGTAGGAAATAGTGCCTCAGTACGAGTCGTACCCTCATATTTTTTTCAATAATTTTTTCTCGGCTATATCTAACAGACGTACATTACAGGGCACATCGGATTTCTGACGTCGTTTGATAAGCCATTTGTTGCCGTCAAAGAATGATTGTAAGTGACTTTTTTTGAGCTGCTTGATGTCAATATACGAAAAACCTGTAAAGCAACTAAAAACAAATAGGTCTCGTACTAATTCAACAGAAGCACTCTTTAGGATGATATTGCAGAAGAGCTTTCTACTTCCTCTAAGCAAATAGCCTCTATCTTTTCTCCTCCATAGAACTTATATAATTCTTAAAAGGATTACGATAGATGATACCCTTTGTCTCATGGCTATTTCTACCATTTTACAAAGGGGCATCATATAAACCCATATTGTGTTGTGAGTAAGACTTTTATTAACTCTAAGATAGAAGTCAAAATCGTTGATAAAGTCTTCTGTAAGCTCTTTGAAAGAAATATCACTTCTGCGGTATTTGTACTGATAAACTCACTCAAATGAGTGTATACATTTTCGTATTTGTTGAGCGTACTATAACTTCTAACACCTTTTTCACCATCAGGGCAAAAGTCCTCTTTAAACTTCTCATAGACTTTTAGCAAGGAATCTTCCATTACTCCTATACCCAAGAAAGTAGCTTTTAGCTTCTGAGCAGTAACCACTCCCTCGTACTTCATCAACTCCTCATAATGAGTAACCATACGTGAACGAATCTCTTCTAGCTTGCTGATTGAGCTGGGTAGCTTTCCTGTTTTACCTGTTACCCTGCCATATTTCAAATCTCATTTCTGTGGAAGGATTTCAAGTTTAGTACTAAACTGAGCTACTTGATTGTCACGGTAATACGCCCCATAATAGCAACCTTACCGTTCTTCTTTGGGGCATTCTTTTAAGGTAGAACAATACCTTAAAGGTTGAGCGTTTTACTTTTTCATACTCTAATTTTTAATTTGCGAAAGTACTTTTTATCAAGTTACTGTACAATATGAAAAAGGTGTAAAACACTGAAATATAACCTATTAATAAAAATTATTTTTCAAGGTATTAGGTAACGATTTAGAAACCCAATTTTGAAAAAGCTCTGTCCAAATCATCTAAGACTCTGTCTTCTCTTATCTTCCTATCAAAAAAATAATCCTCTTTGTATGAGCTAATTATATTATTTTTGTAGTTTTGCATTTTCAAATTTATTTTAAACTAGACAGCACATCGCTGCACTGCCTTTTTATCTTATCTATAATCGTCAAATTGATGAAATCGTCAAATTGGCAAATTAGAAAAGTATCGTTTAAACGCTTCTATAGCCTCATAATCAGCTAAACCTAAATTGCGATAGCGTTGTGCCGTTTGGCTATTACGCGCTTCTGCACGTTGCCAGAACTCACGCAAGTCATCTCCTTGAAAACATCGCACCATCTTTTTGCGATTGGTGAAGAAGATAGCCTGACGTTTCTTAAGCACTTGCGCCGGACCCATAGGCACTGCCATTTCTATTTCGTGTATATCCCATTCGTGCCAAGCGCCGCGTATAACCATACCCAGCAGTCTTTCATATAATCCTTGTGTTTCAAGTTCTAAGCGCTGCAAAAATAGCGTCTACAGCACACTTTATGAGTACCGTGTGCGGTCAGCAAGGTCACCAGCAGCATATATTTGTGTGGTTTTTACCTCTTCTATAAGGTTCATTATAATGTTGATATCTGCCTCACCCTATAGGATTTTTCTTTACGCCTCCTGTTTCGTAGAAAGGCAAGTTAAGGAAGGTACGTGTTTATCAGGCACGCCTTCGTAACGAGTAGCTGCCAATGATTCGTGGCGACGTATATTACCTTTTAGTTGGCGTACTAATAAGGTATCTATTTCATTAGATTTCTTATTAGTAATATTGCTGATAATCTCATCAAGTACAGCTACTTCACCTTTTGTTTTCTTTTTACTATATCTTTAAACACTTCAGCAAATTTCAACGCTTCGTGGTCTGATACAGCAAAGTTACCTGAAGTTTGGTAAGCGATGTGTACTTCGTGTCCTTGTGATACCAAGCGGTCAAAAGTACTCCCATTGAAATAACATCATCATCAGGGTGCGGACTGAAGATACTAACGCGTTTTTGTGTGGGTGTTCGCGTTCTGGGCGGTTAGTATCATCAGCATTAGGTTTACCTCCTGGCCAACCGGTGATAGTGTGTGTTGTAGGCGGTTAAACATAGCTATATTCAAATCGTAAGCTGGGCCTGACTCGGCAAGAAGTTTAGACATACCGTTTTCGTTGTAGTCAGAGTCGGTAAGTTTAAGTATTGTTTTGCCCAGTGCTCGCATAGCCATACGATAGCTTTAGCTTTAAGGTCTTCGTTCCATTGCACATCGGTTACAAGCGTCAAGAGTATTGATACGAGTAAGAGCTGAAGCCGCTTTCTTCGTCAAGCACAAAAAGTAGTATTATCGTGCAATTGTAGGTAAGATGAAGGCACTTCTGAAGTAATATCACCTTCAACAGCTCGCTACGATAGAAGTTTTGCTACTACCCCACGCCAATAGTACAATACGGCGCGCTTTCATCACTGTGCGAATACTCCATAGTGATAGCCTGACGTGGCACGTTGTCTATACCGTGGAAAGTTTCAGCGGCATCAGAGCGAGTGATATGGTCAAGAGTGATGATACGAGTTCCCTGAATTGCGGTTAGAGCCTGGCTCATTAAAAACCAATGTGACCTGTACGACCCTATACCCAAAAAGCTGGAAGTCAATACCGCCACATTCTTCTATTTTTATCATAACCTGCACAATAAGCTTTGCAATTTCTTTCGTGCGAAACAGTTCCATCAGGTATATTGATATTTTCTTTAGGAATATCAATATGGTTGAACAGATGTTCGTGCATAAAGTACCAATAACTTTGATATCTTGTTTTTCCATAGGATAATACTCGTCCAAGTTAAAGGTAACAATATTTTAAAGCTAAGCCCTTCTTCTTTTGTGCATACGTACCAATTCGTCACACACTTTCACTGGCGAAGAACCAGTGGCTAAAACCTAATACGCAAGGTTTTCCCTCTTGTTGTCTTAATGAGGTCGGCTATTTCGTGAGCCACACTCACAGAAGCAGTTACAGAATTAGAGAAGATTACATTGTCTATCTTCTCAAAACGAGTTTCCTCAACAGACCCTCGCTGGGTGATGAGCAATCGATGACATTTCTTTTTAATATGTGTTCTCATTTTGTTGATAATGATTTTTATTACAAGTTTTGACTACTTGCAAAAAGTACAATACTTTTATGAATTAAGCAAATAATTTTTAAGAATTATTTATCACATTTTAACATGAAACGTAAAAAGACGAAATACGAGCAATTCTTTTTCGTATTTCGTCTTTAGTTTTTCGCATTCATCTTTCGCCTCTGGCTATTATTTTCTTTTGTTGCGCTTTTTCTGAGCTTCTGCCTGCTCCATCATCTCGCGCATCTTTTAGCCTGAAATTTGCTTTCTCTTAGGCTTCATCTTTGTTTTCTTGTATCTGTGCGTGTATCTTCTTTTCATCTAGAATCCAATGCTTAATAGCCAACATAATAAGGATAGTCAGTGTTAGACACAAAGTAGTACAAGCTGAGTCCGCTGGCGTAGTTGTTAAAGAAGAACAACATCATCACAGGCGATAAGTAAATCAAGAACTTTCATATTAGGCATACCTGGTTGTTGTGGTTGTACCGTCTGTGCCATTGTCATTAGCGAGTAGATAAAAATAGCTACTGAAGCCAATAGCGGAAACAGACTCACGTGGCTGCCGTAGAAAGCGAATTGAGAAAGGCAATTCAAATATCGCATCGTATGACGAAAGGTCTTCTGCCCATAAGAAACTCTTTGGCGAAGCCCAAATTCAGTAGGGAAAAAGTTGAAGAGGGCTAAGAACACCGGCAACTGCAAGAGGGCAGGAATACAGCCACTCATAGGGTTTACACCTGCTTTTGCTGTAGAGTGCCATTGTTTCGTTGGCGTTTCATGGCTCTTTCGTATTTCTTGTTAATCTCTTCTATCTCAGGGCGTAGCACTTCATTTTAGCTTGCGATACATACGATTTGTACACTATAGGCGAGAGTAATAAGCGCACTATAATAGCATTGAAAAGTATAATTACCAAACCTACTGAAAAATAGTCAGCAAGGAAGTTGTACAGCGGTATAAAGAGCCACTTGTTCAACCAACCAAAGATACTCCCATCCTAAAGGAATGAGTTCTGTAAGCTCATATTTGCTCATTGTATTGTTTTTAGCACATTGTAGTCGCTAGGACCAAAATAGAAGTGCAACGATTCGCTTTAGCTCACCACCTTTAGTTTTGAGCGGAAAAGTACTTTTAAGGTTTTTAGTGTATTTCATCATCTTTGCTCTCTTCATTAGCGATGTTATACGACAAAAAGTCGCCATTAGCAAAAGCGCTGTCCGAAATGAGCACCGAAGTAAATAGGTGTTGTTTATAGGCTACCCAGCTTACTTGCTCTTCTTTAGTACCGCTATTACCTCCTTGGCTCATACGGTTTATTTTGTCGTCAGCATACCTAATAGACGATTGGGTATAGCGGTTTTCATAGGTTACGCTTTTTCCATACGGCGTGCTTTCAGTCCCCATACTAACTCTATAGGATTTTGAGTGTTTAGCACTCCCGAAAGCCCCTGACTGCGCACTGCTACATCTACCATATAGCCCTCTGCTGGCAGCGTATACACATATTCTAAATAGCTGTTTTCGCCTGTTTTGACCTTCATCGAAAGAGAGCTGCTTCCCTGTCTTTCTGACTTAGTGAAGGCTCAAAAATACAACTGTTGGGTATTGAGCTCTTGCCCTTGAGTAGTTTTAAAATTGAGAGCAAAATAGCGTTCTTATCTTTATCAGGTACACCGGCATCGACTCATACGTCTTAAACTGTTTGAGTAATACCTCTTTTAGGTCTCCACCTTTTATTGTTATAGTCAGCTTTACATCTTTATTCTCAATTACGGTCACTCCGTCTTTAGCAGTTGCTTGAGCGTTGCCATAAGCAAAAGCCCCTAAGTCAGCCGTAGCAACAGTTGCTGTATTGTTTTGTGGGTTCTTAGCGCAGCGGCTTGTTCTGTTCAGCTTTGCGTTTTGCCAACTCTTCTTGGGTTGGGCGGTTGTTATTCATTACCCATAGCAGCAAGATAAATATAAGCACAAAGCCCTATGATGCTTTTCAGGTCAAACTTTTTCTTCCATATAAATATAATAATTATCGTTTTTAGTTCTTTTTCAATTTATTGTTTAAAGCAGCTTTTACAAAAGCAATAAAGAGCGGATGCGGATTAGCTACCGTACTCTTGTACTCTGGGTGGTACTGTACCTCTACAAACCAAGGGTGAGTAGGCAGTTCTACCACTTCTACTAAGCCCGTATCAGGGTTTATCCCTGTGCATTGTAGTCCCTGCTTTTTCTGGTCTCGCGGTAGTCGCTATTAAATTCATAGCGGTGGCGGTGGCGTTCCGAAATCAGTTCTTTGCCGTATGCTTCAAATATCTTGCTACCTTTGGTTAGCTCGCAAGCCCAAGCGCCTAAGCGCATCGTACCTCCTTTGTGGGTAATCTGCTTCTGACTTTCCATTAGGCTAATCACAGGGTAAGGCGTATGCTCGTCCATTTCGGTAGAGTTAGCTCCTTTAAGTCCCGCTACGTGACGGGCAAATTTATTACCGCCATTTGCATACCCTAAGCAGATGCCTAAGAAAGGAATATTGTGTTCGCGTACGTACTCTATAGCTTTTATTTTTGCCTTCTATACCGCGTCCTCCAAAACCTGGGGCTACTAATACGGCGTCCAAATGTCCTAATTTAGCTTCTATATTTTCCTCGTTAATATGTTCAGAGTGAATGCTTTCCACATCCACACGCACCTCATTAGCGGCTCCCGAATGTATAAAAGCCTCTAAGATTGATTTATACGAATCTTTGCAACTCCACATATTTACCCACCAAACCTATTTTCACGCGGTGTTTAGGGTTTTTATATCGCTGCAAGAAAGCGTTCCATTGGGTTAAATCTGGGTCATTTTTGTAAGGGAGGTCTAACTTCTTAAGGGCTACTTTATCAAGCCCTTCTAAAAGCATTCGGTTAGGCACATCATAAATGGTCGAAACATCTATTGATTGTACTACCGCCTCGCGTTTTACGTTGCAGAAGAGGGCTAACTTATAGCGAAGCTCATCAGAAAGTTCGTGTTCAGTACGGCAGACCAATATATCGGCTTGTATACCGCTTTCCATCAGCATTTTCACACTGTGCTGAGTAGGTTTTGTTTTTAAGCTCACCAGCTGCAGCGAGGTAAGGCACTAAAGTAAGGTGAATAACGATGCCGTTATGCTCACCCAAATCCCATAACAATTGGCGCACCGACTCTATATAAGGTAGTGATTCTATATCACCCACAGTACCTCCTATTTCGGTGATAACAATGTCGTACTCACCTGTCTTGCCAAGTATCTGTATGCGTTCTTTTTATTTCGTTAGTGATGTGAGGGTACTACCTGTACAGTTTTACCGAGAAACTCGCCTCGTCTTTCTTTTTCTATTACACTTTGGTAGATACGTCCCTGTAGTTACGTTGTTAGCCTGCGAAGTATGTACATTTAGGAAAACGCTCATAGTGTCCTAAGTCAAGGTCGGTTTCGGCGCTGTCTTCAGTCACGAAGCACTCGCCGTGTTCGTAAGGGTTCAGAGTCCCCAGGTCTACATTTATATAAGGGTCAAACTTCTGAATAGTAACCCCATAGCCACGAGCCCTGCAATAGTTTAGCCAGTGAGGCTGCGATAATACCTTTTGCCTAAAGAAGACGTAACGCCTCCTGTTACAAATATATATTTAGTTGCCATTTCATTTATTTTGCCGCAAAATTACGAATAAAAAGCAAAACTACAAAAATAAATATCATTAACTCTTCGTTCGCCTATTCTTTCTCCCCATAATCCCCTTGATCTCACCTGCCCCATCTATCCCACCTGCCCCACATCTCTGCCCGTGCGGCCTGCACTCCCACTCGTCCCACCTGCCCACTTATCCCACCTGTCCCACCTGCCCCACTCGTCCCACCTGCCCCACCTGTCCCACTCGCCCCACCTGTCCCACCTGTCCCACCTGTCCCACCTGTCCCACTCTTGTCCCACCTGTCCCACTTGTCCCACTTGTCCCACTTGTCCCACTTGTCCCACCTGTCTCACCTGTCCCACCTGTCCCACCTGTCCCACTTGTCCCACCTCGTCTCACCTGTCCCACCTGTCCCATATCTCTGCCCGTGCGGCTCGCACTCCCACCTGCAAAAATTCCTAATATTTTTCAGTTTCAATTAAAAATACTGCAATTATATCTTCAGTACAGAAAATGATATATAATAGATATAGGAAGAATACAGGAAGCCCCAACAAAACTTATTATCAAATCCGCAACAAAAACCAGAAAAATAAGCTATTATCAGCACTCTCATTCCTCCCAGCCCTCCCAGCTCTTCCTAAAGCTAACAAAAATAATTTGTTTTTATTTTTTGTATTACTTTTTGCGGCAAATTATTAATTCCAGAAATGAAAGTAGCTGTTGTAATGGGGAGCAAAAAAGCGACTTGCCCGTGATGCAAGAGGCAGTCGATATACTCCGTTCTTTCGGCATAGAAACCGTAGTTGATATAGTATCAGCACACCGCACTCCTGAAAAACTACATGGATTTTTGGCACCAATGCGCATCGCAGAGGCTTCAATGTCATTGTAGCAGGAGCAGGGGGCTGCTCACTTACCTGGTATGCTTGCCGCTATGTCGCCTCTACCGGTCATAGGGGTGCCTGTAAAAAGTAGTAATTCTATAGATGGTTGGGACTCTGTTCTTCCATATTGCAGATGCCCAGCGGAGTGCCTGTAGCTACCGTTGCCCTCAATGGGGCTAAGAATGCTGGTATCTTGGCAGCACAAATATTAGCCAGTCAGCAGCCTGCTATACTCGATAAAATTATCAATTACAAAGAAAGTTTAAAACAAGCCGTGCTAACTGCTGCGGCAACTCTTAACGATGAATAATAACACCTTCAGGGCGCACGCCTACTGATATTAGACTTCGGCTCTCAATATACCCAGCTAATAGCCAGACGAGTAAGAGAGCTTTAATGTGTATTGCGAAATACACCCTTTCAACCACTTGCCTGAGGACATTGATAGCTTTGCCGCTGTCATTCTTTCTGGGCTCTCCTTATTCAGTGCGCAGTGCCGAAGCCTTACACCCCGACTTATCAACTATCAAGGGCAAAAAACCGCTTTTGGCAGTTTGCTATGGTGCTCAATACTTAGCGCACTTTGGCGGTGGCGAGGTAGCTCCTTCTAATATCAGAGAGTACGGGCGCGCTCACCTATCGTATATCAACCCAACTAACGACCCTCTATTCGAGGGTATCAGTCAGGCAGCCAAGTGTGGATGAGCCACAGCGACACTATCAAACAACTACCCGAAAGGGCATGCTTAGCCAGCACTGCCGATGTAGCCAATGCTGCCTACCGCATAGAGGGCGAAGACACTTATGCTATACAGTTTCCACCCCGAGGTATCGCACTCAGTTGATGGCACTAAACTGCTGAGCAACTTCCTATTCAAAATAGCACATATCACCCTAATTGGACGCCCGATAACTTTGTAGAAATGACTGTTGCCAACCCTCAAAAGAGCAGGTAGGGAGCGAGAAAGTAGTATTAGGTCTTTCAGGGGGTGTTGACTCTACCGTAGCTGCTGTATTGTTGCACAAAGCTATCGGCAGTCAGCTACACTCGCATATTCGTCAATAACGGATTGTTGCGCAAAAACGAGTTTGCTAACGTACTCAAGCAGTACGAGGGTATGGGCTTAAATGTAAAAGGAGTAGATGCTTCCGAGCGTTTCCTCTCTGCGTTAGCAGGCAAAAACCGACCCTGAAGAAAAGCGCAAAACTATAGGACGTGTATTTATAGAGGTGTTTGACGATGAAGCTCATAAGATAACCGATGCTAAATGGTTAGGACAAGGTACTATCTACCCCGATGTGATAGAATCTCTATCTGTTAAGCGCCACTCTGCTACTATCAAATCGCATCACAAATGTAGGTGGGCTACCTGACTATATGAAGCTAAAGATAGTAGAGCCTTTGCGAATGCTCTTCAAAGATGAAGTGCGCCGCGTAGGACGCACCTTAGGCATCGACCCCGAACTATTAGGCAGACATCCTTTCCCAGGTCCTGGGTAAGCTATACGTATATTGGGCGACATCACTCCTGAAAAAGTAGCTGTACTACAAGAGGTAGATGCTATCTTTATTGACGCCCTCAAAGAGAAAAATTATATGATAAGGTATGCGGCAAGCAGGCGCTATATTACTCCTATCAATAGCGTAGGGGTACTGGGCGATGAGCGTACCTACGAAAAGTAGTAGCTCTCCGTGCCGTAGAAAGCGTAGATGGTATGACTGCCGACTGGGTAGACCTACCTTACAAGTTCCTGCAAAAAGTGTCTAATACTATTATTAATAAGGTGAAAGGCGTAAATCGTGTGTGCACGACATCAGTTCTAAAACCGCCTGCCACTATAGAATGGGAATAGCATTTTTATAATTCATAATTCAGAATTTTACAATTCATAATTATCTAATTATCACTATGAAACGTTTTTAACACTAACTCATCCCTACTGTGCTGCGCCTTTTAGTTATGCTCAAACCAAGCATACGGCGAGCAACTATGAGACATCGAAAATGTGGCTAAAACCTCATCGTTTTTTCGCCTGCTGACATTTTTAAAACTCAACCCTCAGCGTAAAAAGATGGTATACAGAAAGGTACTACCATCAACATTCCAGTTAGCAAAGTGAAGCACTACAGCACCCAGCGTCCTGTAGGGTTCACCTCTCACGTGGTACAACCTAAGGAAACTTTCTTTGGTTTATCACAAAAATACAACATCACGATTGACGACCCAAAAGCGCTATAACTTAGAGCTTTATCTCGTGAGCTAATGGAGAATGAGCGCATAACTATTCCGCTATTTAGCAAGACCCCTGAAATGGTACAAAAAAAGGTGTTCAGGGCAAAAGCGCTATGTGGTTAAACCGCAAGAAACACTGTGGAAAATAGCTAAAAACCACAATGTAAGCGTAGAAGAGTTAGAGCGTATCAACAAGAAAGAAAAAGGCTTCAACCCTAACAGCCTAAAAGAAGGGCAAGAGATATGGGTACCTGCCTCAGCCGTAGATAGCTCTGAGCCTACCTCGGGATACTACCGAAAGCAGCAATAAAGATTTAGTGCTTTTACTTCGTAGAAAAAGGAGAAGGCTTTTGTACAGCTTAGAGCGCAAATTTGGGCTTTTCAGAAGCTGAGCTTATCAAGTTAAACCCCTACGCTAAAAAGAGGGTCTAAAAACAGATGCTCAAATATGGGTACCAAAGGAAAATTACGACCGTTATAAAAGTAGTGCTTCAATGATGACGAACTACAGCTTTGAGAACTCTAACAGTACATTGCGTTCTGCCTCATCCCCTGCTAATGTCAAAGAGATTTCGTACATTTTTGCCTTTCAAAGTATCAGACATCAGTGGTAGCGATAAGAGTCAAGCGCTAAAAGCACGCCTTAGTGATAACAAAATCACCCCTGTAGCAACTGATTTCTATTCAGGAGCGCTAATAGCTTTAGACTCTGCAGAAAATGGGCTACAAATTCAAAGTAAATGTATTCGATAGCGAGGGCGACCTAAAGAAGATTGCCAGCAACGCTGGTGTACAAGCTTCACAATTGGTGATGTGCTCTTTCACTACCAGATCGTTTAATGCCTTAGCTGGCTTGCTAAACAATAGCAATACAGCTGTATTAGTCCTTTGACTAACAAAAATATCACCCCTAAACTCCCAATGTATGCAAACACTCCCTAGCGATGAGGCTTTACAAGGGCAGATGATAAACTATCTAAACAAAACGTATGCTGATGAGAATGTGATTATCTTGGCAGACAGCAAAAACGCTACCTCTACGCGAGAAGTTAGAACGCACTCTTCCCTAATGCTAAGGTAGTAACCGAAATGTCAGCTAATGGTTTTGCCAATGCGCTCAACTATAGCAAAGAGAACGTGAGTGGTACTACAATCCAATGATATAGGCTATGTATCTTTAGCAGTACGACTACTGCACAATGCTCTAAAGGTAGAACAATGTGGCTCCTAAAATAACACTTACCACTTTAGAGCGCGGCTCTGTTTTTGATTCTACTAGCCTGTCTAACAATCAGCTATCTGATTTACATTTCACCTACCCCACAGTGAATAAGTATGCTAATGGCAGCGATACTTTCTCATCTCGCTACCTAAAACCCTATGGTATACTACCTAATAAATACGCTATCAGAGGCTTCGATCTAACTATGGACGCTGTACTGCGTTTAGGTGTTTCAGGCAGCTTCAGCAGTGCAAGTACACGTATAGGCGAAACTTCATTCTTAGAAAACAAGTTCGCTTACTTTAAGAATGCCTACAAAGGCAGGGTTTCGAAAACCGAGCGCGTGTATATAGTACAGTACGACAATATGGAAATAAAACAGGTATTATGAACGTAAGTAGTTCATCAGAGTTGGAAAGAGGTTTTGCAAGAAGAGTTTAGCAAACCTTATTTTGAGCAGTTAGTACTGTTCGTAAAACGTGAATACTCAGAAAATATTTGTTACCCTAAGGGGCAACAAATATTTTCTGCTTTTAACCATTGTCCACTACCAGAGGTAAAAGTAGTGATTATTGGGCAAGACCCTTACCACGGAGAAGGGCAAGCAATGGGTTGTGCTTCTGCACGATGGTATTCCGCACCCTCCTCATTGGTCAATATTTTCAGAGAGCTCAACACCGATTTAGGTGTCCCCACCTCTTAGCGGCAACTTAGAGCGCTGGGCTTCACAAGGGGTATTACTGCTCAATGCTACCCTTCACCGTAAGGGCTAATAGTGCTGGCAGTCACCAAAAACAAGGGTGGGAGACCTTTACCGATGCAGTAATAAGAGCGGTATCAGCACATTGCAACCACGTAGTATTTATGCTTTGGGGTGGCTATGCTAAAGAAAAAAGCTAAACTTATAGACCCTACTAAGCATTGTATATTAACGGCAGGACACCCTTCGCCCCTATGCTAATCGCGGTTACTGGTTTGGCAATAAACATTTTAGCTGAGCTAATGCCTCACCTAAAGGCTAACGGCAAAAACGAGATTGTCTGGTAATTTACTAATTTGCTAATTAACCAATTCGCCAATTATGATGCTCCTCTTCCTTGGATTTTTACTTTTTGTATTATTGCTACTGATGGGCTTTTGGCTACTAGCTTTTCTTATGTAGTGTTGCCTTATTGGTGGATTGGCAATTTATTAGAGAAAAAGAAATAACTTTTTAAACATCATTTAAAAACTATATGAAATGGCTTTTTATCCCCGCCTCATCATTAGCATCTGATTCAGTTTTTAAAGAGCATTCCGCTGTCTAAGAATGCCTTTTCGCTGTATGACTTGCTCGAACTGTACATTTCCGGACTCTATCAAAGGACGCTTACCCATAGGGCGAGTGCCATTGCCTATAGTTTTTCTTAGCCATCTTTCCATTTCTGCTGTTTATCCTCAACCTTATCCCCTATATCCCTATCGACCACTTTCAGGTAGATTTCTGGGTCTTATAGACGGACTCTTCCCCGCACTCCATCAGTTTTTTCTCAGACATCTTTTTGATATAGCCGAGGCGCGGCAGCTTTGCTATCGTCAGTTTTCTTCCTCTCTATCTTTCTGATGACCAATGGTATTATGGCTATCTTTGGCGGGTTTGAGTTCTCTTATCACATACAGCTAACCCCGCACCTATATCAAACAGTATCTATACGCCCTAATGGTGGCTATCTATCTTGTCCCTATTAGTGCTATTTGTAGTGATTACCTTTATGGGCTACTGAAATCTATTTAGTGCCTTACTTAGAAGAAATAAACTTCCCAACCGACAACGAAACTCTACTAAAAATATCAAAATTAGGCTTTGTAGCGGTGATGACCTCACATTGCTACCTCTATTTTATTCTATTTTGGCACTATAGAAGGAAAAGAAAGCAAGTTTTTTTCAGTAGGTTCTACTTTTACTACAATTCTTTTTGGGGTTACTACCCATCTTTTTGGTATTTATATCGAAAAACTTCTCCCAATACAACCAATTATATGGCTCAATAGGGGCATTACTTATCTTTTTACTCTATATTTGGATAAACCCAATATTCTTTTGCTCGGTTTTGAGCTCAATGCTACCCTACTAAAACTAAAGAAAAACTAAAGTCTCCTGAATTGATGTATTTCGTAGATGTCATATTGCTCCCTTTCGCTCAATAAGCTCTATACCTACCGTATCAATGAGCAAGAAGCACATTTCCTCAAAAAGGAATGCGCATAGCAGTACCTTTGGCAAAACGAAAGTCTATACTGCTATCGCATACGAAATACATACTAACGAACCCGTATACGAAACTAAAGACATAGCTTATATATTAGACGAGACTCTATAGAACTGAGCGACAACTCGCCCTCTGGCAGTGGATAGCCCAATACTATATGTGCACCTTTAGGGCGAGGTGATGAAAGCCGCCCCTACCTACTGCTTTTATATTAGAAAGTGAAACCATCATAGAAATAGACGAAAAAGAGATGGACAGCCAGCTTTTTAGCGATGACGAATGGCAAGTATACGAGGCGCTACATTATAAAAACAGCCCTAACAGGCAGCGAGGTAAGCCGTATTATCCCCAAGAAAAAGACGCTAAAAAGTACTAAAGAGCCCAGTAGAAAAAGGAGCGGCAAGAGTTTCCGAAAAGATTTTTGAAAAGTACGTACCCAAGCTCATCAAGTCATTGAAAGGATTAGCTCCTGCTTATCAAAACAGAAGGGACTAAAAAGAAGCCTTAATAATATTGGGGCGAGCTCAGAAGCAAAAACAGTTGATTATGGCGTATTTCACCCATATCAACAAAGAAAAACACCTCTAAAAGCCGATACGCTTATAGAAATAGCCAAAAGTATCTGCCCGATACTCAAAGCAGTTGTCGAAAAAGGCATTTTTGAAGAATATTACCTACAAAAAGACCGTGTGAGTTTTTGCTGATGATGAAACTTCAACTGAAAGAAAACTTACAACCGCACAACAGGCGACTCTCGCTTCTTTAAAACAACAATTCACTGAAAAGAAAACCGTTTTGCTAAGCTGTCGTGCCTGCTTCTGGCAAGACAGAACTCTACATAAGCCTGATAAAAAGAATGCTTAGAGAGAGGACAACAAGCACTATACCCTACTGCCCGAAATAGGACTGACAGTCCACTTAATCAATCGATTAAAAAAACACTTTTGGGCAACACCTATCAGTATACCATTCTAAATACAGCACCAACGAGCGGGTCGAGGTGTGGAATAACGTCATTGCACAACCACCCCTAAAGCACAACAGGTGGTTGTTGGGGTACGCTCATCGGTATACCTGCCTTTTTCAAAAATTTAGGTTTAGTGGTGATAGATGAAGAGCACGACAGTTCTTATAGGCAGTTCGACTCCAGCACCACGCCTACAAGCCCGCGACACCGCTATTATGCTATCGAGCTCTTTTTGAGGCGCATACCCTGCTGGGGAGTGCAACCTTCAGTAGAAAGTATGTATAACGTAAAGCAACAAAAATATGGCTTCGCTTATTTAGGCGAACGGTATGCTAACCATATGCCGCTCTTATCGAAATCATCGACTTAAAGGATAAGCAACATCGCAGCAAAATGACAGGGCATTCTCCCATGCACTGATAAAAGCTATGACAGCAAAACACTGAGCGAAGGGGCGACAAGCTGTTACCTATCAGAACAGACGAGGCTATGTATCTATAGTGCAGTGCACCATTGCGGCACCGTACCCCAATGTCCTCACCGCGATAAGTCTGACCTTTCACCAAGTCAGTCAGCAGTTGCGCTGCCACTCACTGTGGTTATAGCATACCGATGTACAAAACGTGTAGCCTGCGGAAGTATTGATTTGAAAACCAAAGGTGTAGGCACAGAGCAAATCAGCAAAGAGTTATCAGAACTATTCCCAACGCTCACATTGATCGTATGGATCAAGATACCACCAATGGCAAATATGGTTATGAGAAAATACTATCAGATTTTTGAAACAGCAAGAAACCCAAATTTTGGTAGGTACTCAAATGATTACCAAAGGTTTGACTTTACCAACGTAGGCTTAGTAGGGGTTATGAATGCCGATGCCGCTATCCACTCACCCGACTATAGGGCTTATGAGCGAAGTTTTCAACTGCTGATGCAAGTGTCAGGCCGTGCAGGACGCAGTGCACAACAAGGGCGCGTACTTATTCAGACCCATAACCCACAGCATCCGGTACTACTACAGGTATTGCGCAGCGACTTCAGAGGGCTCTCTACCAACACCAAATAGAGGAACGAACTGCCTTGGCTATCCGCCGCTAATACAAATGATAAAAATCACACTTAGGCATACTGACTTCAACCGTGTAAGCGAAGGAGCCGATTGGTTTGCCAAAGCCTTAAGAGAGAAGATCGTGCCAAGAAGGTGTAGTGCATTAGGACCCGAATTTCCCGTTATACCGCGTATCGCAATGAATATAAAAGAAATATTAGTAAAAATTGATGCTCAAAAAGCTCTCTATACGGCAACCAAAAAGCACTAATTTGCGTACAGAAGTATCGCACAGTCTATAGGTAGTTTTTAGAGCGATAAGAATAAGTTATTTGCGTAAGAAGTGAATATTTTTACTCAATGATTAATTGCTAATTGTCAATATTTTTATTACTTTTGCAAACGTGATGAATATGAAGATTTTAGATACACCCTACGGATATGTCATTTAAGCGTAGTGCCCGTGCGCTTAGCTCCTGATGAAGGGCTGAAATGGTAACGCACAGTGCTCTTGGCGAGTTGCTACAAGTACTAGAAAAACACAATAGCTGGAGTTATATACGGCTACTCTTGACAACACTGAAGGATGGGTAGACAACAACCAAATTACCGAAATATCGGATAAAGACTACCGCAAGTCGCTAAAAAGAAAGACAAATACGCTCATAATGGTTTACAAATCTCCGCCTAAAGACGGAGATGACCTTTTTCTGCACATTCCCAAAGGGGCACTTTTCACATAACCATCTGTTGCACACTTCTCAGTCTACTCAGCGACCATCAAATGCGTGGTAGCTACAGCTTTAGAGTATCTAAATGTTCCCCTACTTATCAGGTGGCAAAACACCTTTTTGGCATAGACGCTTCCGGATTAGTGCAAATGGTGTTCAAGTTAAACGGCATACATCTACCTCGCACTGCCGACCGACAGGCGCTTTGGTGAAGTGCTATCAGCTTTATAGAAGAGAGTCAAGCCGGCGACTTAGCTTTTGATGATGAAGAAGGCAATATTATACACGTAGGTATATTGTTGGGCGACAATAAAATCATTCATTCATACGGCAAAGTACGGATAGACCGCTTTAGACCACATCGGTATTTTCAACAGCGAACTGCGCAACTATACTCACCAACTCAGAACAATGCGCACAATGGCATCTGAAAAACTAACGACTAAAACCAACGACTAAAAACTAACAACTAATAATCAAACAAATGAAAATAGCACTTCTTGGTTATGGCAAAATGGGCAAAACTATCGAGCAGATAGTCCCTTAAAAGAGGACACGAAATTGTACTCAAAATAGATAACGACCACACTGATTACGACATCACTCGCCGATGTCGCCATAGAGTTTAGCACCCTAACAGCGCTTTGCTAATATCAGCAACCTCTGCGCCACCGCGCACCGGGTCGTAGCAGGCACTACTGGTTGGTTAGCTCATTATGATGAGGCGGTAGCCCTCATGCAAAACTCACGATACGGCTTTTCTTATACGCCCTCAAACTTCAGTGTAGGAGTAAATATTTTCTTTGCCCTCAATCAAACCTTAGCCAAACTGATGGCTTCCTTAAACGATTACCACATCAACATAGAGGAAATTCACCATACACAAAAAATTAGATGCTCCTAGCGGAACCGCTATCACCCTTGCTGAAGGTATTATAGCTAAAACCGATAAAAACCGCTTTGGCAATTGGGCACCCTGCTGATGAAAACATTATACCAATAGAAGCCAAACGCATCGGCAATACCCCCGGCACTCCATATAGTAACTTATAGCAGCGATATAGACACTATAGAGATAAAGCACACTGCCCACAATCGCAACGGGTTTGCCTTTAGAGCTGTAATAGCTGCCGAATGGCTGCTCAACAAAAAGGCACTTATTCTATGAAAGATGTTCTAAATCTAAAATAAATTTAGGCTAAACTGCTTTCTCAAAAGAAAAAGGCATTATCTTTGCAGTGCAAAAATAACAACTTACAATTTTTATGTATAAAAATCATTTTTCGGATATAGATGGTACCCCTGCTAAATGGAGACCGCACCCTCTCTGAAGCTACCATCAGGCAAGTGAAAAAGACTGAAAAAAATACGATTCCTTTCATACTAGTATCCTCTCGGATGCCTGACCAAATGTACCACCTACAGAAGGATTTAGGTATAGAAGGATTACCGATTATCGCTTATAACGGAGGGTTGGTGCTCAACGGCGAAAAAGGTATTACATAGCGCGGTCATACCCTACCCTGTCCTAAAGGAAATTGTTACTATTAATGAAGAAAAAGTTTGGCGAGAGATACACATCAGTTTTTATCGCAATAATAAAATGGTATGCTCCCCCAATACGACCAATGGGCAAAACGCGAAGAAAACAATACTTTAGTAAGTCCCACAATACGCCCCTAACCGAGAAGTTTTATCAAGGTGGGAAGCTGAGCAAAAAGGAGCCCATAAATTAATGCTACTGGGTGAAAAGAGTCTTATAGAGCCAATGTTTCAGCTATTGAATGAAAAATATGCCTCTGTTATGCAGATATACAGAGCTAAAGACACCTATATAGAGGTTGCTGACATTAGTATTTCTAAACTTATAGGAGTAAAAATTATATTAGACGAGGTATACCACTTAGCATTAAGCGAAACTATAGCTTTCAGGGATAACTATAATGATTTAGAGATGCTCAAAGGGTAGGTTGTGGGCAGCTGCAGACAATGCCCGCGATGAGGTAAAAAGCTGTAGCCAAACATCTAACAGACCACCATTCTAAAGACGGCGTCGCCTCTTTTTAGAGAAATTATAGCATAATTCACATTGATAATTCATAATTAATATGATATACATTTACATTTTAATTGCAGTACAACTGCTAAAACGGACTTTTCTTTTTGGAAAGGATATGAAAAGCAGGCTACAAAGGGTGGTGCCTTTGTACCTTTTTATAATACGGTGATATTTTTAAGAATCATCGAACGCCCTTGGTGGTGGGTATTCCTACTCTACCTACCCGTGATAGGCAACATTATGGCAATAGTGATGAACTACGAGTGGTTACACGTATTTGGTTACCGCCAAAAACGCTACACCCTCTTATCGGTTGTTACCCTTGGGGCTTTTTACTGCCTCATCTGATGTACCAACCAAAAGTAGTATATGTAGGAAAAAGACTATGAGGTGATAAAGAAAAACGTCTCTACTTGGGTGAGTGCTACTCTCTTTGCAGTAGTAGCAGCTTCGGCTATACACACCTATTTCATTCAGCCGTATATGATACCCACTTCATCATTAGAGAAAACTCTATTAGTAGGCGATTTTTCTTTTGTGAGCAAATTTCACTATGGTGTACGCATCCCCTATGACCCCTCTATCCCCTACCAATGGTACACGATTCTATACCAATAATAGGCACTAAATCATACCTAAAAGTACCCTCAGCTACCTTACCTGCGCCTACCTGCTTTTTCAGAAAGTAGAACGCAATGACATTACGGTGTTCAACTGGCTCACCGACACAGTGCGTTACTTCCGCGACAACTCTAAAATACACATCGATAAGCCTATCGACAAAAATCTAACTACGTAAAACGCACTGTAGCCGTAGCAGGTGATAAACTGCAAATCATAGACGGTGATGTTTGGACAAATGGCAAAAAGAAATCTACCCTGTAAGGGCTAAATTGCAAAGTTCTTATATAGTAGCAACTCAGCCTAATATAGACCTTCGCCACAGCTGATGTACCAACAATTTGGTGTAACTGATCCTTCGGGAATGATAGCTGCTAACACCTATATTTTCACCTCACTCACTGACGAGGTAGCGCAAGCCTTAGCCAAAAAGTGCAGGCATAGTATCAGTAACCCGCAACATCAACGACAAAGGCTATAATCCTGCTATATTCCCTCATTCACCTGCTTTCCTTGGGAATGAAGACAATTATATTCCTATTACCATACCTGCCAAAGGAGCAAGTGTAGCACTATCAGTGGATAACCTACCGTTGTATAAGCGCATTATCAAAGAGTACGAACACAATACGTTAGAAGTAAGAGGAACAGAGATTTACATCAACGGACAAAAAGCGAGTTCGTACACCTTTAAGCAGGATTATTACTGGATGATGGGGGACAACCGCCACAATTCAGAAGATAGTAGGTTCTGGGGCTTTTGTGCCAGAAGACCACATCGTAGGCAAGCCCGTACTCATCTGGATGAGCCTCGATAAAAACCAAAGTGGATTTAACAAAATTCGTTGGAAACGCCTCTTTACCACTGTAAATGGAGAAGGAGAGCCCTGTACCATACAGTTGGGTAGTTTTATTACTCTTAGGCGGATGGGCAGGCTACAGCTTCTACGAAAGAAAAAGTAAAAAGAATAATGACAGAGCAAGTATTATTACACCCTACTTATTTCCCTTCAATAGCACACTTTCACCTAATACTCAGCTATCCCTGCGTGTTAGAAGTATCTGACAATTATCAGAAGCAAAACGCTTAGAAATAGAGCTTATATCTATGGAGCTAATGGCAAAACAAGCTTAAATCTACCTATTAAACACGTAGGAGGAGAAAATGGTAGGCAGCTATTCAAAGATGTGAAGGTAGAAAAACCATTTCCTTGAGCAACGCCTACACTGGAAGAGCTTAGAAAACCGCCTATCGCACTTCGCCTTATTTTTGAGTATTACGAAGACGATTTAGTGCGTATCTTTGAGAAGCCTCTACACCCACTTATTAGATGTAAATATAGACACCATAGAAACCATTTTGGCCTGCTTATTGGTAAATATCAACTTTGATAAAACGAGTACTTACGAAGCGCAGCCCGAAGCAGTGAAAGACTATCGCTACTAAGTAGTGCTAAGAAAGAGGTTGATGTAACTATGGAGCCCTATCACCAGATATTTTCAGACAAACACGGTTTTATCAAGAATCTATCAGTGTTAGATTTGCTATTTCACTGAAGCTGCCCCTAATACTCTTGATTACTTAAACAATGTAAGTATAGGCACGATAAACTTTAGTAACAAAGTTGTGTAATTACACGAAGTGAAACGTGTAATTACACAACTTTTACATTTTACAACACAAGATTGCTAACTCAACAAATACCTATACAAATCTGATATTTAAGCACTTACAAAAATAAAAACAACATTAAAAATAGTTTGGCACAGTATTTTCAGTACAATAAGTGAAATAGGATGTTGAAAAAGTATTATAAAACAAAAACTTATGAGAAAAACTATATTACTTTTTATTGTAATACTTTTTCAAAGACTAAAGTTAGTTATTTCTTTTTGGAGTTAGTAGTAGTATTTATATGCATTAGAAAAGAGCTCTCTACAATTAGAGAGCTTTTTATTTGTCAATTGGTAATTATTTCGTACTTTGCATTGATTCAAAAATTATAACGTATGATAGATTACTATAAAACTTTTAGAGGTTAGTAAAACAGCTCACCAAGATGAAATCAAAAAGCATATCGGAAGTTAGCGCGCAAATATCACCCTGATATGAACCCCTAATGATAAGAATGCTGGAACAAAAGTTTAAAGAAATTAACGAGGCAAACGAAGTACTTTCTAATCCCGAAAAACCGTGCTAAAATATGATAAATATGGTGAACACTGGCAACACGGCGAAGAATATGAAAGAGCCAACAACAAGCTACAAGGTGGGTTTGGAGGTTTTGCACAAGGCGACTTTCAAGAAGGTGACTATTCGGATTTCTTCCGCAATGTGTTTGGCGGTCGTACAGAAGGCTTTTGGTCGTGGGTATGGTAGAGCAGCGGGCAAGTTTAAAGGACAAGACATCTATGCCGATATGGAGCTTTTTTGCGAGAAGCCGCAGTTACTCAACAACGTACTTTTTCAGTAAACGGTCAGAATATACGTATTACTGTACCAGCAGGAGTATATGAGGAACTACAAATAAAGCTAAAAGGACACGGGCATCAGGGGTATAACGGTAGGGCCTAACGGCGATTTATACATTACTTCCACATAACACCTGATAGTCAATTTGAACGTGACTGAAATGATCTAAAACTACTGTTAATATCGACCCTTTATACAGCTGTGCTCGAGGTGAAGTGCTAATTGAAACCCTCTAACGGCAAAGTAAAAATGAAAGTAGCTGTTGAAACCCAAAAACGGTACTACTGTACGCCTAAAAGGTAAAGGTATGCCTATCTACAAACAAGAAGGAGCTTTTGGAGACCTATTCGTTAGTTACCACGTCACTCTGCCTCAGAATCTCACCGATAAAACAAAAGGCATTATTCGAACAACTTAAAAATTCATAGTTATGGAAGAAAGAATATCTAAAGAAGAAATAATCCGTTTGTACAATATAGAAATCTCATTTTTAACGACCTCGTATCAAGCGGACTTATACAAACAGAGGTAATTGATAACACTACTCATCTGCACTCACGACCAGCTTTCTGCTTTCGAGCGTTTTACTAACTGGCATACGACTTAGAGGGTAAATATGGCTGGACTAGAAATCATTCATCATCTACTCCAAACAGATAGAAGCACTTAAACATTAAATATATATTAATAATAATAATAAGGGTGAATTGTTATTCACCCCTTATTATTTTATTACAATTTAAAAAGAGTTTCCTGCATTTTCGCGAGTTTTATCGATTACCGCTTTTAAGGGGACTCCTTTTATAGTGTGCTATAGGTTTGTGCTACATATGGCAAAAAGCGGGCTCATTACGCCTCTTTGTTGGATGGTACGACAACTGACGTGTAGGTACATTCTTAGCATCATAAAAAGGTGCATCTGTCTCTATAAGCATACGATCTAACGGTACATAACGTACTACTCTTCTAAAGCTGCAAATCTGCGCACATCGGTTATAGCACCGGTAAAACCTATATAATACCCCATTTCTAAATAAGTTTTTGCCTCTTTTAATTGTCCCGTAAAGCAATGTACTACCCCTTCAGGTAATGAAGAGTGCTCCTTAAGTATGGCTATGAAACGATCGAAAGCAGCTCGTTCGTGAAGAAAGAGCGGTTTTGCACCCTTCAGCTAATGACACTGTGCGTGAAAACAGCTTTCTTGCACTGGACGAGGCGAAAAATCTCGGTCGAAGTCTCAGTCACACCTCGCCTACCGCTACTACCTTTTTCTTTGAGCAATGCTGCTAATATCTTTATACTCTCAGCGTTCATCGTCTTAGCATCGTGGGGTGAATGCCCGCAGTAGCAAATAACGTTTCAGGGTATTCTTTAGCTAAAGCCAAAGCCTCCTTACTGCTTCGCACACTTGTTCCTGTGAGTAGTATCTGCTCTACCCCAGCACTTATTGCCCTATCTATTACTTCATCATACTCACCTGCAAACTGCTTATTAGTGAGATTGATACCTATATCTATATACATTTCTTTTTAATTAATTACGAGTTGTTAATTGCAAAATGAGGGCAGCCTATGGCATAGCTTAGGATATCGCCCCACGAAAAGTGATTGCCTAATCATAATATACCCTAAACTTCCTTTAGTAAATCCTAAAATAAGTGGCTACTCCAAAAATATTGCAATACTTCTACTAATACTGCAAAAAGAAAAATACCCCCTATCAGCTTGCTCTTGTTTCTGACTTTTACTACCGAAAGTACTACAATACAATAATATCACCACTAATACATCGCCTATATAGCCCTTATGAAACCTATGCGACTGAATACCGTAGCGATAAGAAATTCTATGCCCTAATAAGACTAATGCCCATAATGCATATTTCTTGTTAAATTTTATTCTCATTTTAAATGTTAATCGTTGTTAGGAAACGCATACCCCATTCCTCTGTAATTATCAAAGGTTGCCCCTGCAGGTATGGGCATATTTAAACCTCCGTAAGCTGACCAATCCCAGAGGAAGGTCTCATCATCGGTTACTTGCTTGGTATAAGGTTCTTTTCTTCTCCCATTCAAAGGTAGATAAAACAGCAAATCAGAGTGTGCTGGCTGTAGGTGCCATAACTTATCAACTCACCTCACGTGGAGTAAGAGCTCTGCCAAAATCGCACTTCTCTGATAAGTTGTTTGCTACCCTGCTATCGTTAGCTGATTGAGAGACAAATACTCGCTCTTTATTTGTTCTTGAGCAAGTAGTTCACCATTGACATATACCCTAAGCGTATGGCTATCATAGCTCACTGAAAGGGCATACCATTTGTTAGCGGCTGCCTGCAAACGCTCTTTAGAAACGGTCAGTGTTCTTTCAGCCCACTTTACTTGTAATTGCTGTGCCATAAAGCCTACTGATAACGTGTCATTAATAGTTATCAGAGGTGTATTATCGGCTATACTAGGCATATTTACAGTAAATTCTAACGTCCAGCGGGGGAGCTTTTTCTAAGTAACCCTGATTTAGTAGCATCTGTAGTGCCCATACGCAGTACTTTAGCCCTTACCTCTGGCGTACGATAAGCAAAAAGCCGGTCTTGTCCGTTTAACACAGGTAGGTTCTTGCTGCCCTAACAGCTGTAGTGGCAATGCTATACCTCATTCTCATCGGCAAAAGTAAGTCCTTCAAGCGTTAGATTGATAGCTGATTCGCGGTCGTTGCGGTCAAATATCACATTGTCATCTATTTTGTAGGTCGTTTTTAGGCAACAACTTATAGGCAGTGCCGTATTGCGCATTATAGTCGGTAAGAGCCTGAGCATCGCCAACTACTATGGTAGCTGCTGTTATCTCTTCTGAAGGCTGCAATAGCTTAGCTTTTTAGCACCTTTATTTCATTTTTCTTGGGAAGGTATCACATAGACCTCGCGAGTGCTACTACCGTCTAAGTACAATGCTTGACGTGTAGGAGGTGCCGGAGTGACATCGTCTCCTTCATTTTGGCAAGCCCTCAAAGTAGCCACCAAAGCGATATATATAAATACTTTTTTCATAACACTTAGAATTGAAAAATTAACCTTTAGTCCGTAACTCCTTACACTAGGCAACATAAATAGGTCGTAGCCAGCCTCATAAGTGCCCGTACCTGATACTAACTCAGGGTCGAAAGGAGCTTTGTTATAGAGCATCAGCACATTGTCAGCTATGAGTGACAGGCTAAAGTCTCTAAAGCCTTTTTATCATAGAAATCTTATTAAAATGGTATGTAAGTGCTAAGCGTTGTAGGCGTAAGTTAGTAGCCTCATACACATACTTTTTCAGTAGGTTTGTGTTGAAAATAATAACGCGCAGGAATACCTAAAAGATCGTTTTCGGTATCACGTGCTGTAGCCGAAGCTTGAGAAACCCCATAACGGTCTAAATAGCGCTCGGTATCTGATAACACTTCACCTCCTAAACGCGCTTTTATCCAGAAATCAAAATCCCAATTTTTGTAAGTCATAGCTCCTTTTAACCCAAAAAGCCAATCGGGATTGGTACTACCTAAGCGTTTGCCATTGGTATCGTATAAGTCGCCTATCTGGTCGCCCTCACGCAGTCTGAAATAGTCATTTAGTACTTGTTCTGTCCCTAATTGTGTTATCTTATTGCGGTTGGCAGTAGCATTGAGAGCCAATCGATAGCTGAAGAGGCTAGAGTTATTTCTATAGATAGCCGATAACTCTATACCTTGGTTTTCTACTCGCCTGCCTGCGTCCATTGATAGGTATAAACAGAACCATACGGCATAGCTGTAGGAACTAACTGATTGCTGGTGAGAGTGCGGTACACAGCAGCATTTAGCCCTACCTGGTCATTCAACCAACTCGTACTAATACCTGCTTCGTAAGAGCGGGTACGCTCAGCCTGTAGTTTTTCGGGGAGGAAGATGCGCTCACTCCAACCCTTATAGCGCAGAGGTGCTGCTACTTCAGTGTAAAATGCCCATACCCTCAGCATTTTGCAAATACTTAATATCTAAGTCGAACATTCTGAGCAAGCTGGTAGACAAGCCTACTGATGGACTTATGATAGCTTTGCTACTGGCATAAGGGTGAGATAATGAGAAATCAGCTCGCCCTGAAGCGGTTAGCTGTATATATTTCCACCAGACTTCAGCCAAAAAGAAAGGCAGCCCCATTCTTCTGCTGATAATCGAGGTGGTTAGGGAATGCCCTCAGTTGTGAAGGAGTTATATTTGCTATATTAAATTTATTGGGAGAAAGCAAATTGCCTCCATACCCCTCTCTGTTTTTGTGCCGTAGCCTGATAGATAGCCCCTGCATAGGTAGTAAACTGTAAATGTCCGTATATCGTACTTACATATTTGAGTATGGCATCGGCATATTGCTGTTGGGTACTCTCTTTTTCTGAGGCATAATAGCCATTTTCGCCTGCATAAGCTGGTAAGGTAGAAGCATAACGCCTGTCCTCGCGCTTATAGTAGCTATTATCTAAGCTGAAACGTGTAGTAAGACTCAATCTGTTACTGATGTTGAAAAACAATTTGCTCGACAAAAATACCGATCTTTGCTCTCAGGACTCACATTGCGATAGGCTAGCAATAGGGGTTTTGTATATTTTTCGCCCATATCGGCAGGCGTATCAGCTGTGCCTGACCCCGCATACCAATATTGTTTAGCGTAGCCCGCTGCGGGGTCATAACGCTCGAAAATAACGCTCTTGGGCAAAGTTTTCGCCTCTGGGGTAAAAGATAGAGCCCTGCAATAGGGTTGGAAGCGATGCCGTGCCCCACTTGGTTGCGCTGAAACTGGTGGGTATACCCCCTGTGAGGTCTAACACTATATCTTCATTAAGCAACTCGTTAACGTTGCGCACCCATATATTATAGCGGTTGTATGCCGTATTGGGTACTATCCCCTTTGTCTGCAATGACCCCACCGAAGCATAAGTACGGTTAGAGATACTACCACCTGATAGATTGACTGCCGTCATAGCCTGATAGCCTGTTCGGAAGAAATCTTTGGCATCAAAAAGACGAAGGGGTACTGAGCTTGCGCCCCCACGAGGTGTATTGCCCTGCCTCATTGCCATAAGTGTTTTTGCATTTGGGGCAGATTATACGCATTTTTCAAACTGAAGAGAAGATGATAAACGCACTCTAATATCTCGGTTTTTGAGGTTTTTGGGTTTGTATAAGCACCACTCCGTTAGCGGCCGATGCACCATAGAGTGCTGAAGCTGAAGCGCCCATAAGTACCCGCACCTCTTTTATGTCTTCTGGATTGAGATCTGAAGGCTGATCGTATGGCACTCCGTCTATCACATAGAGCACATTATTATCTGAAAAACAACGAACGCATGCCGCGCATCGTCACTCTGCGTTCGCCCACTCCTAAGGCAGTGCGCTGTACATTGAGTCCGGCAACCATTCCGTCTAAAGAGCTTAGAGCATTATCGCTTTGTCCTTGATTGATGTACTTCTGAGTGAAAGCCTCTATTTTATAAGGTATATTACTAGTTTTTTCTATACCTAATGCTATCATTTTTTTCCCTCAGGAGGTGCTGGGTAAAAACATATCTCTTCTTCTGGTAGCACTACATTCATCGTAATTTCAGCAGCATTGATTTTAGGGCACTAGTTTACTCACACTTCGGAAGCCCTATCGTACTGAAATCTAAGGTACTACCTGCAAGCACTTTTAGCTGGTACTTTCACCATCTACATCAGTAATTACTCCTTTTGCAGAGGCAGTGCCTCTTACTACTACCGATACCCCCCATTAAAGGCGTACCGTCAGCCTCTTTGACTACTCCGCTAACAAATTTGAGTTGCGCCTGCGCCACCCCTGAAAAGCCATAGCAAAACAAAATATTAACCATCGTACTTTATTTTTCATAATCTTAGCATTTTTAAGTACACGCTACAAATGTACAAAAATTTTCCGAATGAACAAGAGAATTTTTTTGATGATCCTAAGGTCTTCCTAAAGAGTAGGTATATCCAACCTAAAAGGGAAAAGTATAGGAGAAAAATTTCTCATAGGTGTGGGAGGATTAGGGAAGGCTGGGAGGATTGGGAGGGTTAGGAAGGCTGGAAAAATGGTAAATCATGCTTATTCTGAATAAATGGTTATCTTTGCGACTTCGTTTCTACAAACTAAAAGAATCTTTATTTTTAGATTGTGTAAAAAAACATTATTATGAATGATTGGATTGAAGAAGCAAAAATAATATTAAAGAGAAGTCTTAATCCTATTCCTCACGAGTTGAATGAATTGGACTGGAAAAAGCGATGTGTCTGACAAAGGGGGATAGAATTGCACAACATATTTCAGCTTTTGCTAATAATATCAATGGAGGTTATTTAGTTTTTCGGACTGAATGACGACGCTTCTTTCTGTCATTTAGACAAAGATAAAACTGATGAAATTATTAAGAAAATAGGAAATATAGCACGAAATAATATAACCCCACCTGTTGCTATTGAACACGACATAACTGTACTTGACAGTAACGAGGTATTAATTATTAAAATACGAGAATCTACCTATAAACCTGTTTACCTAAGAGGAAAAAAACTATTGATGATAGTTATAAACGAATTGCTGGGCAAACAGTTAAAATGTCTAAGCAAGAAGTAAAAATTTGATTTCAATTTCTATAGGTATTGATTTTGAAATGCAGACTGCTATAGTAAACATCAGTGATGATGATGTGTTAAAACACCTAAATTACGACAGTTATTTCTCTCTTCAAGAAAGAAGATTACCTGACACTAAAGCAGGAATATTGCAAGTATTAGCTAATGATGACTTAATAAAACACACGTTCAATCATACGATATACTTAATTTAGGGAGCTATACTTTTCTGTAGAGATATTAACTATTTTAGAGAACTCAAACGAAAAGCAATAAGGGTTATCTCATATAAAGGCACAAGTAGGATTAGTGGTGTAAAAGAATTTGAAAATATAGAGGATATGCCTCTTCGTTTGAAAGATTAGTGAAAATATATATTAGATCAACTACCTTCTAATGAAATTATAGACGATGCATTAAGAAGAAATATAAAAATCTACCCAGAAGTAGCTATAAGAGAGTTTGTAGCTAATGCGCTTATTCATCAAGATTTTTTTCTATATCGGGTGCTGGAGTTATGATTGAAATATTTGATGAGAGAATAGAAATTACTAACTCAGGAGTTCCTTTAGTAGACGTCAATAGATTTATTGATACTGCCCCCAAAATCAAGAAATGAAAAATTAGCCTCGCTAATGAGACGATTGAACATCTGCGAAGAAAGAGGTAGTGGTATAGACCGTGCCATTAACGCTATTGAGGCATACCAACTTCCTGCGCCTAAATTCATCAAAGGAGAAGATTATACAAGAGTGATAATGTACCTCCTATCCCTTTAGCTAAGATGAGTATAGATGATAGGGTACGGGACTGCTATCAGCATACCTGTCTGAACTATATCAACAATCAACCTGTAAACAATCAGTCGGTACGCAATCGTTTTAAAATTGCAAAAACAATATTTCTTTTGCTTCTAAAAATTATTACAGAGACTTTGGAAAGAGGCTTTATAAAACCAAGTGACCCTAAAAATGCTTCTAAAAAGTATGCTTCTTATATTCCTTTTTGGGCTTAACTCTTATTTCATTGAGAAATCCCTAAAAGAGTAAAAAAACAATATAACACTCTGAAAATAAGAACTATTTTTTATTTCATTAGGAAATCCTAATTCAATTAAAGCATGAAAAGCACTACTCTGCAACGCCTACTATTTATATACCTTAATAAGTATCTTCTTTAGAAATATAAGCTGATTGACAAATTAGCAAATTTTTCCTTTGTTGTATTTCGTATTTCGTATTTATTTATTATCTTTGCCCCACTTTTTAAAATAGAATAAAATGTTTGATAATTTAAGCGATAAATTAGAAAGCCCTGCATAACCTTAAAGGGCACGGTAAAATTACCGAAATTAACGTGCTGAAACCCTTAAAGAGGTTCGTCGCGCACTATTGAGACGCCGACGTAAACTATAAAATAGCTAAAGATTTTTACTAATACCGTAAAAAGAAAAAAAGCTATCGGACGGCAGGTGCTTACTACCCTACAACCTGGTCAGTTGATGGTGAAAATCGTAAAAGATGAACTTACCCAACTGATGGGAGGTGATGCCGCTGGGGTAAATCTGTCGGGTAATCCTACCGTGATATTAATGTCGGGGTTGCAAGGTTCGGGTAAGACTACTTTCTCTGGAAAATTGGCTAACTATCTGAAAAGCAAAAGAACAAAAAGCCCCTCTTAGTGGCTTTGCGACGTGTACCGCCCTGCTGCGATAGACCAGCTACATATAGTAGGCGAGCAGGTAGGCGTACCGGTATTTTTCGGATAAAGGCAATAACAATCCGGTGGATATCGCTCTGAAAGGTTTGGCTTACGCTAAGGAAAATCATCTGAACGTGGTGATTGTCGATACGGCAGGTCGTTTGGCCGTTGATGAGCAGATGATGAACGAAATATCAAACATTCACCAAGCTATCAAACCTCACGAAACGCTCTTCGTAGTAGATGCGATGACAGGGCAAGACGCGGTAAACACGGCCAAAGCCTTCAATGATGTGCTTAACTTTGACGGGGTTATCCTTACTAAATTAGATGGTGATACCCGCGGAGGGCTGCTATCACTATCAAATCAGTAGTAAATAAGCCTATCAAGTTCGTAGGTACGGGCGAGAAAATGGACGCCATAGATGTGTTTTTATCCTGACCGTATGGCTGACCGTATCCTCGGTATGGGGGACGTGGTTTCGCTCGTTGAACGCGCCCAAGAGCAATTTGACGAAGAACAGGCTCGCAAACTACAGAAGAAAAATTGCTAAAAACCAATTTGGCTTTGACGACTTCCTTGAACAAATACAGCAAATAAAGCGTATGGGTAGTATGAAAGACCTACTCGGTATGCTACCAGGGGGTGAGCAAAGCGGTGAAAAGACCTCGACATAAAAGACGATGCCTTTAAGCATATTGAGGCTATCATTCACTCAATGACCCCTAAAGAGCGCAGCAACCCTGCGATTATAGATATGAGCAGGAAAAACGCATTGCTAAAGGTAGTGGTCGTGAACTCGGGAGGTGAACCAACTGATGAAGCAGTTTGAGCAAATGAGCAAGATGATGAAGATGATGCAAGGCGGCGGCGGTAGAAAAAAATGATGCAAATGATGCAGGGAATGAGATAAAAACCTAATGATAAAAAAATTACTATTTATGAAAAAAGTTTATAGAAACCGTAGTAAAGAACAAGAAGGTGTTCTACTTAGAGGTAGACGAATCGTTCGCTATGTGTAGCTCGGTATCTTTTTATATAGAGAGACGAACGAAGCTATTCCGGTAGCCCTCTTTTTTTGAGGACAAAGACGCTGCTTTGGCTTGCAAAACTGAAGATTGGAAAAGACGGTATACTGCAATCGGCTAGCTTAGAGGAGTTTATAGAAATTTGCTTTGGTATGCAGGTAGAAACAATGGCTGTGGGAATAGGCTTTTAAAAAGCTGACCTATCGGGCGGTGAAGAATACATACCTACAGAGATTGTGAAAGCTCTTATAGATGAGATAGAAAGGACAAAAACCCCTACTACTTTTTAGCGATTCGTTTGAGTCTTTAGCACAAGTAAAAGAGGCTTTGCAAATGATAGGGGAATAGTAGTGATTAGTCGTTAGTCATTAGTCGTTAGAAAGCGACAAATAGGAATAAGGGCTGTGAATTAAAGTTTAAAGACTAATGGACCGAAAAGTTAATGAACTAAAAACTAAAAATAACATACTAATAGCTAATATACTAACGACTAATAACTAATGTACTAACGACTAACGTATTAATATACTAATATCTAAATAAAAATGACTATTTTAGACGGAAAAAAGACTCAGGAAGCACTCAAGCAAGAAATTGCTGAAGAAGTGAAACAACTGAAAGCAGCTGGCAAGAAAGTGCCTCACTTAGCCGCTGTATTAGTAGGCGACAACGGCGCGAGTATTACCTACGTAAACAGCAAGGTAAAAAGCCTGCGAACAGGTTGGCTTTGCTTCTACCCTGTAAAACTGCCTGCTGACATAACAGAGGAAGCGCTCTTAAAAGAAATAGACAAGCTCAACGCTAATGCTGATATTGATGGTTATATAGTGCAATTGCCACTGCCTAAGCATATCGATGAACAGAAAATACTCTTAGCTGTAGACCCTAAGAAAAGATGTAGATGGGTTTCACCCTGCTAACTTTGGTAGAATAGCCCTTGATATGGAGGCATTTATACCTGCAACTCCGTTTGGAATTATGGAGCTCCTTAAGCGCTATGAGGGTGCCTACCAAAGGCAAGCACGTAGTGGTAGTAGGGCGTTCGCACATAGTGGGTAGACCTATCAGTATTTTGCTCAGCCAGAAAGGTGCTCAAGGTAATGCTACCGTCACCCCTAACCCACAGTCACACTCCCAACCTTGCTGACTTTACTCGCCAAGCTGACATCATAGTAATGGCGTTAGGAATACCAGAGTTCCTCAAAGGTGATATGGTAAAGAAGGGGTAACCGTGATAGATGTAGGGTATTACACGTCTGCAAGACGATAATGCCCCCTAAAGGATACCGTATCGTAGGTGATGTGGCTTTTTGATGAAGTGAAAAATAAAGCTAACTACATTACTCCTGTAGCCCGGTGGCGTAGGCCCTATGACGATAGCTATGCTACTGAAAAACACACTGTTGGCTTGTAAGTGGCAAAAATGTTAAAAACAAAAAAATATTTGTGCTTTTTATTTGGAAATTATTTTTCTCTTTTTATACTTTTTGCAGCGTATAAAGAATAAACCTAAATTGCACATTAAGCAACGAGCAATAAATGTACTTATTTAGATTGATAGTTCGTTGTTTAATGTGCTTGTTTCATCATAATATTTTAAATAAATTATGATTGCACAACATCTACCAGCAGGTACAACTTTAGCAGAAGGGAGTATTGTAATTGATAAACTCATCGGGCAAGGAGGTTTTTAGCTTTGTATACAAAGGAGTATGTACTTATCAGCAAGGACAGACAATGCTTTTGTTACAGGTAAAGGATACAAGACTACCTGTTATCATCAAAGAATTGTTTATTGCAGACAGGGCTGGGCGTCAGCCAGATGGCAAAAACTATCTATTGGAATGATGAAAATAATCCGAATGAGGAGACACGACTTAGTAGTCGTATTAAAGAGAAAACAGTAAGTGAGGCTAAAAAGCTGCAAAAACTACAAGACTGCCCCTATGTAGTAAAAAAATAATAAATGCTTTTAGGAGAATAACACTATCTACCAAGTTACTGAAGAAATCTCTAATGCTGTTGATTTTAAGGAAAAATTGCAACTTTCGGAAGATCAGCAGGGAGTAGTACTACCACTAAAACAAACGCTCAAATACATTCACCAAATATCGGAAGCCTTTAAGAGAGGTTCACCATAATGATATTGTACACTTAGACATAAAACCAGAAAATATACTTTGTGATAGTTATGATAATGCTATTCTTATAGACTTTGGAATTTCTGTTACTATTTCTTCTACTGGTACCAAAAAGTAAAACTACCTTTTTAGGTGCTGCCTCTATACCTTGGGCTCCTAACGAACAGCTCTATAATAATTATGCCGCTATTGGCTTTTGCTACGGATATTTATTCATTGGGGCAAACATTTTATGCATTTCTCACAGGACGAATTCTATATATATATCAAGTAATTCTTACTTACCACCTTCTGCGTACAATAGTGAAGTTAGCCCTTATTTAGATAAAGTAATTGCCAAATGTATACAAGCAGAAGCTATAGACCGCTACCAAACCATTGATGAGTTTTTAGTAGCTTTTGAAGGTGAAAAAGACTATACCAACCTAATAACGGAAGCTCAAAAGGCTGCTACACTACAACAGTATGAGAAAGCTTTACGCCTATTGCGACAAAGTGAAAAATATATACCGCTTACACCTGAACTGACTGAACTACGCAAGCAGTGTGAAGCCGACCCTGAAAAAGAACGCAAAAGAAGCTTTTAGCTGCTATCCATAACATATACTTAGTACCGCTTACTGAACTTACAGAAGCACAAATTGCAAGTGAACAAACTAAAGTAGCACAAAAATAAACCTTATTGAGGGCGTATAACCAAAAGTACCCTACCCATACTGAGCACTACCTTTTGCAACAATGCCGAGACCATCAAAAAGAACTAGAGACTCTTAAACTACGTTTTTCAACAACAGGAAGCTGATTTAGATGCTATCAACCGTATAGTACTAATACCTATAAATAAGCTGAGAAAAGAAGAAATAGAATCAGCTAAGATAGTGGTAGAAAAGAAGTTAAGCCTTATAAAAGAAATACCAGCGCAATTACCCTACCGATTACAACATAAAGACAATTTTTAAATGAGTGTAAAGAGTATCAGAAAAAAATTGGAAGGAACAATTGTCTTTGATGACGCCCCTATCAAAAGAAGACCCTGTACCTATTGCAGAACCTTTTTCTACTTCTTCCTCTTCTAAAAAAAGTAGTTATACAAAATATATAATTGCTGCCGTAGGTGTTATAGCTATAGGAATATTCTTTTTATGAGGAATGGTAATGCAACCGAAGCAGCACCGACACAAGTAGTTGAACAACGAATTGATAGCCCTGAAGGCTATTGCTTATACACAGGACATTTAGACAACGGACAGCCTCAGGACAGTATAGGGTGAAGCAAAAATACTACACGAAAGGTGGAGAACTTTTATATACTTATAAAGGAGGGTTTGCTAATGGGAAACGAGTAGGAAAAGGATATGTGACAGAAAAGACTATAACAAATGAATATGGAAATGATGAAAAGTTTAACTTCCCTTACGAATATTTTTGTTTATACAGGAAAAGTATTCAATGATACTATTAATGATACTGAAGGAAAAGGTAAATACTACAATCTATTAGGTAATCTTATATACACCTATGAGGGAGGATATAAAAAAATAATCTTAAAAATGGAAAGGGTAAAGAAACCTATCCTAGTGAAGACACTGAAGAGCAAATAGAAAGTGGAAATAACAATCCTCAATATATTTTTGAGGGTAATTATGTAAATGATAGACCGAAAGGCTAGGAAAAAGTTGTTTATTTAAATAAAGAATACATAATAGGCACCTTTACTGACTACGGAAAAAGCTACTAACATAAAAACCTATGACAAAAATGGAATTTTTAAAAACAATAAAAAAATATAAGAAAATGAGAAAAGTTGCATTATTTGTAAGTTTCCTATTTTTTTAGGACTTACGTACGGACAAAACACTAAAAAAATTACCTCTAAAGACCTTATCGGTACTTGGGAGTTTTGTGAAAACAGAGTACAATGATGGAGAAGATCGTATAGATGATGAGTGTTGGGAGAAGAATAAACTTATATTTACATCAACAACAATCACCTTTATCAATTATGAAGATAGTTTTGGAGAAGAAGAGTGCTCTAAACTTCCTGATGAAAAAGCTGTCTTACACAATTTCGGAAAATACACTATTTATAAAAAAATACCAGAAGGAACAACAGAAAAAAAGCTCCAATTTCTTTATCAGGCAAAAACACTTAAAAATATTTTTTTCAGTGATACTTTTTGTGAATATATATAGAAAAAGAGACTAAATAGTTTATTTATACTTTATTGGTGTTTAAACTTTTGTAAAGTTACTAATAATCTTTTTGAAATAATTCATCAAAATGAAAAGTGTTGTTTTTAGTCTTATTACTATGTATATCTTTTTGTTATGGACAAAGTAGTATGTGGGGTGATTTAGCAAAAGCCCCTAAACGTACAACGTTATACAAAAGCCAAGATATCAGCCTCTATCAATTCTATAGAAAAAGCTCGTATTGAAAAGATTGAAAAAGAACTGCGAAAGGCAGATAATGCTTTTGATGAGCAGAATTATGCTGTAGCATTATCAGCATATATAGTTTATGAAAAATATTTGGATATAACTCAATACTATCGTTTAGGGTGGTTGTATTATTTTGGCAAGGGTAGTGTAGAAAAATAAAGAAAAGTCTTTTTATTGGTTTAAAAAGGCAGCTGAAGAGGGAGATAGTAAATCAATGATCTTTTTAGGAAATTGTTATCTTGAAGGAGAAAGTGTAGCTCAAAAATAATAAGCAAGCCTTATTTTTGGTTTAAAAAAAGGCAGCTGATGAACAAAATAGTTATGCAATGGCCATATTGGGTGATTGTTATTATAAAGGTGAAGGGTAATACAAGATTATAATCAGGCTTTTTATTGGTACAAAAAGCTGCTGAGGCACATAATGTTCTTATAATGGTGTCTTTGGGTAATTGCTATTATAATGGAGAGGGTACCCGACAAGATTATACTCAAGCCTTTTTACTGGTATAAAAAGCAGCTGATGGAGCTGATAGTGAAGGAATGAACTTTTTAGCTGATTGTTATTATGAAGGGAAAGGTATTACAAAAGATTACAAACAGGCTTTTTATTGGTATAAAAAGCTGCTGAGGCGGGAATACAGATGGAATGAATAATTTGGCTACATGTTACTATTTAGGGAATGGTACTGTAAAAGACTTAACACAATCTTTCTATTGGAATAAAAAAAGCTGCTGAAGCAGAGAATAGTGTAGGAATGTATAATTTAGGATTTATGTATTTAAAAGGAGAGGGAATAGAACAAGACGAGAGTCAAGCCTTCTATTGGTATAAAAAAATCAGCAGAAGGAGGAAATAGTGGAGGAATGTATAATTTAGGAATTCTCTATTATAATGGTATGGGGACAACTAAAGATCTAGAAAAAAAGCTAAATATTGGTTTGAAAAAGCTTGCAAAGAAGGCAATCAAAAATGGGTGTAATAATTTGAAAAAAACTTTACTAATATGAAACGAATTTTATTTATAACATTACTGCTAAGTACAATAGTTACTTACCCAAGGTTTTAGCCAAAGTAGTATATGGAAAGAGTTAGCCATAACTAAACGTACAGACCTTTATACTGCTAAGGTAGCTACCAATGCTTCTTTGGCTGAAAAAGCACGTGTTGCCAAAAATAGAAAAAAACAATTGCGTGAAGCTGATGTTGCCTTTGAAAGAGGTGAGTATGTAACTGCATTGTCAATCTATAGACAATATGAAAACGAATTAGATGAACAGCAAAAATTTACGTATAGGGTTGGTTATATACTGCGGGAAAGGGCATTGATAGAAATTATGGAAAAAGCTAAGAGATACCTTGAAAAAAAGTGTTTTACAGAACAACCCTCTTGCAATGTATGTCTTAGGATTAATATATGCAATAGGAGGAGATGAAGTGGCTCAAGATTATGTACAAGCTTTTTATTGGTTTAAAAAAAGCTGCAGAAGGAGGAAGTCCTGAAGCAATGAATCGTTTAGCTATAAGTTATTATAATGGCGAAGGAACTGATAAGGACTTAGAACAAGCTTTTTATTGGTTTAAAAAGTGCTGAGGCAGGTAATACTGATGCAATGAATAATTTAGCTAATCGTTATTATAAAAGCAGAAGGTACATCTAAAGATTATTATAAAAAGCTTTTTATTGGTATAAAAAAAGCAGCTGAAGCAGGAGATGAAGACGCGATGATTAATGTAGCTTTTATGTATTCCAAAGGTTATGGTACCGCTAAAAATGAAGAGCAAGCCTTTTTATTGGTATAAAAAAATCAGCAGAAGCGGGAAATAGTGATAGTATGAATAGTTTAGCTAATCGTTACTATAATGGAGAGGGTACTACTAAAGACTATAACCAAGCTTTTTATTGGTACAAAAAGCAGCTGAAGCGGAAAATGATTTAGCGATGAATAATTTAGCTGCTTGTTATTATAATGGACTGGGAACCTCCAGGACTATAGCCAGGCTTTTTATTGGCACAAAAAAAGCAGCTGAAGCAGGAAATGGTAATGGTATGAGTAAGTTGGGATTTATGTATTCAAAAGGAGAAGGAATAGAGCAAAACGAAAAGCCAAGCCTTCTATTGGTTTAAAAAAATCAGCTAGTAGGGAATAGTGGAGGATGTATAATTTAGGAGTTCTTTATTATAATGGTAAGGGCACAACTAAAGATTTAGAACAGGCTTTCTTTTGGTTTAAAAAGCTGCTGAAGCAGAAAAATAGTAATAGTATGAATAATTTAGGGATATTGTTATTATAAAGGGAAGGAACAACTAAAGATTTTAAAGCAGGCTTTCTTTTGGTTTAAAAAGCTGCTGAAGCTAATAATCCTTATGGGATGGATAGTTTAGCCGATTGTTATTATAATGGGGAAGGTACTGAGAAAGATTTAGTTCAGGCTTTTTATTGGTACAAAAAGGCAGCAGAAGCGAGATAGTAGCATTATAAGTAGTATGAATAAATTAGGATATATGTATGCTAATGCAGAAGGTACTGCAAAAGATAATGAAAAAGCAATTCAGTGGTATAAAAATCACTGAAACTAAGGAGGATACTAAAATAATGTTTTGAATTAGGGAGAAAGCCTATAAAAATAATAAAAATTATTCTGATGCCTTATTTATTTTTATAAAAGCAGTGAAAAAGGCAATGCTAATGCTATGTTTGAAATGGCTCAAATATACTATCAAGGTTTAGGCGTAAGCAAAGACAATACACAAGGTGATTATTGGCGTAAAAAAAGCAAAAAGAAAAAAAGCATTAGAAGATGGCAATGACATTCAGCTCTTGGAGCATATAGCCTTTTTCATATCATTGGGAAATTAATCAAGATGAAAAAAAGAGGCATTTCAGTGTTACCAAAAAGGCAGCTGAAATAGGTAGTACCAAAAGCAATGAAAAGAATTAGTAACATTTTACGAAACAAGCAAAGGAGGTGTATCAAAAGATTATAAAGAAGCCTTTGCTTGGTGCAAAAAGCAGCTGAAGCAGGGTGATGATGAAGCTATGTATCACTTAGCTGAATTATATTTGAAAGGCAAAGGTACTAAAAAGACAAAGACCAAGCCAAATACTGGCTGCAAAAATCTTGCGACTACAATATTAACAAAGGAAGTTTCAGAGGTTTTAACCCTTGTGAAGAACTCAAAAACTAAACTAATATGAGACGATTTTTTTATTTATAACATTACTATAAGTACAATCGTTACTTATCAAGGTTTTGCTCAAAAGTAGTATGTGGGGAGAGTTAGCTAAACCAGCTAAACGTACTACCCTTACAAAGCTAAACCTGTCCCCTCTTCAGCACAAGCTACTGAAAAAGCTCGTATTGCTAAAATGGAAAAAGAATTGCAAGAAGCTGATGCTGCTTTTTGAAAAAGAAGAATATGAAAAAGCACACATTATATATACTAAGTATGAAAATAATTTGGATGGTGAACAATATTATCGTTTAGGGTGGATGTATGCTACCGCAAATGCAACTGATAAAAATTTTTGAGAAAGCAAGAATATATTTTTGAAAAAGGAGCCAATTTAAATAATGCAGATGCTATGAATGGATTAGGTAGTATTTACAGAATAGGAGGTAATGGAGTAACTCAAAATTATGAAAAAGCCTTGTTTTTTGGTATAAAAAGCTATTGAAAAAGGTAGCATAAAAGCTATGAATAATTTGGGTTTTTATGTATCAAGAAGGAAAGGAGTAACCAAAGACTATAATCAGTCTTTTTATTGGTATAAAAATCAGCTGAAGCAGGAAATAGTTATGGTATGAATAATTTAGCTATCCGATACTATAATGGAGAGGGCACTTCAAAAAAATTTAGAGCAAGCTTTCTTTTTGGTTTAAAAAGGCAGCGGAAGCTGGAAATAGTGATGGGATGAATAATTTAGCTGTCCGATACTACTATGGAGAGGGTACAACCAAAGATTATAATCAGGCTTTCTATTGGTATAAAAAAAGCAGCGGAAGCTGGAAATTCAGGAGGGATGAATAATTTAGCTAATTGTTATTATGACGGAGAAGGTACTACCAAAGATTATAATCAGGCTTTTTTTATTGGTTTAAGAAAGCGGCAGAAGCTGGAAATAGTAATGGTATGAATAATTTAGCTAATCGTTACTATTATGGAGAGGGTACCACTCGAAGATTATAATCAGGCTTTTTATTGGTATAAAAATCTGCTGAAGCTGGAAATAGTTATGGTATGAATGGTTTAGCTATTAGTTACTATAATGGAAAGGGTACCACTCAAAGACTATAATCAGGCTTTTTATTGGTTTAAGAAAGCGGCAGAAGCTGGAAATAGTAATGGTATGAATAATTTAGCTAATCGTTACTATTATGGAGAGGGTACTACTAAAGATTTAGAAAAAGCTAAATATTGGTATAGAAAGCTTGTGAAGCAGGTAATCAAACAGGATGTGATAACTTAAAGAATTTAAACTAATATGAGACGATTTTTATTTATAACATTACTATTAAGTACAATCGTTACTTATCAAGGTTTTTGCTCAAAAGTAGTATGTGGGGGTGATTTGGCTATGCTTGCTCCTACTAAACGTACCTCCCTTATAAGGCTAAACCAGTACCTAGCACTGCATCTGCTACTGAAAAAGCTCGTATTGCTAAAATGGAAAAAGAATTGCAAAGAAAGCCGATGTTGCTTTTTGAAAAAGGAAAATATACCCAAGCATACACTATATATATTAAGTATGAAAATAATTTGGATGACCAACAATACTACCGTTTAGCTTGGATGTTTTTATAATGGGAATGGAACAGCTAAAGATTACAAACAAGCGTTCTATTGGTTAAAAAGAACAGTAGAAAAGGGTAATAATGATGCTATGTACAATTTAGCAAATTGTTATTATTATGGACAAAGGAATAGCTAAAGATTTAAACCAAGCTTTTTATTGGTGGAAAAAGGCAGCTGAGGCTGGAAACAGTTATGCAATGAATAGTTTAGGAGTTTGTTATTATATAGGGGTGGGAACTACCAAAGATTACAATCAGGCATTCTATTGGTATAAAAAAAGCAGCTGAAGCAGGAAGTAATTATGGAATGAGTAATTTAGCACTCTGTTATAATAAAGGTGACGGTACAAACAGAGATTATTATAAAAGTTTCTATTGGGCTAAAAAAAGCAGCGGAAGCAAAAAAATCATTATGGAATGAACATTTTTAGGATTTTTGTTATTATAATGGGTTGGGAACTATTAAAGATACTGAACAAGCTTTTTTTATTGGTGGAAGAAATCTGCTGAAGCTGGAAATAGTGATGGAATGAATAATTTAGCTAACTATTATTATATACTGTCTACTACCGAGGGAGACAAACAGGCTTTTATTGGTTTAAAAAGCTGCTGATGCAGGAAGTAGTGTAGCGATGAATAACTTAGGAGAATTATACAGAGATGGGCAAGGCACTGCTAAAGATTTAAATCAAGCTAAGTATTGGTTTGAAAAAAATCTTGTAAGGCAGGTGTTGTTGATGGTTGTAACAACTTAAACAAAATTTCTTCAACTAATCAAAACATTTCTGATATAAAAAGAACTTGAAGAAGCATATTCTTTTATAAAAAGGAATATATGATAAAGCGTTCTTAGTGTATATAAAATATAAAAATTATTTAGATAGAGACGAATGTTTTTTTATTGGCTTGGATGTATGACTAAGGAGAAGGTGTTTCTCAAGATTACAACCAAGCTTTCTATTGGTACAAAAAGTCAGCTGAAGCAGGAAGTGATTTTTTGGTATGGAGGGGCTTGCTAATTGTTATAATAAAGGTAGAGGCACAGAAATAGATTATAATAAAGCTTTTTACTGGTATAAAAAGCAGCGGAAGCAGGAAATAAAAAGTGGAATGTATAATTTAGCTGTGATGTATCAAGATGGAGCAGGCGTTTCACAAAGTTACAACCAGGCTTTTTTACTGGTATAAAAAGCTGCGGAAGCAGGAAATAAAAATGCTATGAATAATTTAGCTAATTACTATTATTATGGTTTGAGTACTGCCAAAGATTTAAATCAAGCGAAATATTGGTACAAAAAGCTTGTGAAGCCGGAGACCAATTAGGGTTGTGATAATTTAAAAGATATGTAAAAACACGACCTTACAAAAATATAATACACATAATATTAGCAAAATGAAAAAATTTTTTATTTACATTATTACTAAGTATTGTATTTTTCTTACGGACAAGTAAAGAGATAGACAATATGGTTTTTAGCCAAAAGTAATATCTGGGGAGAATTGGCTACACCTCCCTAAACGTACTGTCCCCTCAAGGCTAAACCTGTACCTCCCTCAACACAAGCTGCTGAAAAAGCTCGTATTGCTAAAATGGAAAAAGAATTGCAAGAAGCTGATGCTGCTTTTTGATAAATTTGAAGAAGCTGAATATACAAAAAGCCTTTTTCTATATATATAAAGTATAAAGAAGATTTAGATAGTCCGCAATGTTGGAATTTAGGTTATATGTATTATAATGGTAAGGGTACTACTAAAGACTATAATCAAGCTTTTTATTGGTATAAAAAAAGCTGCAGAAGCTGGGTATAGAATGAATACTCTAGCTAATCGATACTATAAAGGAGAGGGTACTGCTAAAGACTATAATCAAGCTTTTTATTGGTATAAAAAAAGCTGCAGAAGAAGGAGAAGACCCTTACGGAATGAATCGTTTAGGTGAATGTTACTATTATGGTGAAGGTACTACTAAGGACTATAACCAAGCCTTTTATTGGTTTAAAAAAAGCAACAAAAGAAGGAAGTATTAGTGAGGCCGCAAATAACAGCTATGTGCTACTATTATGGTAAGGGTACTACTAAAGACTATAATCAAGCCTTTTTATTGGTTTAAAAAGTAGCTGAAGCTGAAGATAGTACTGGAATGGTTTATCTAGGTGCAATGTATAAAAATGGTGAAGGTACTACTAAAGACTATAATCAGGCTTTTTATTGGTTTAAAAAGCTGCTGAAAAAGGGAATAGTAGTGGAATGCTATATTTAGCAGGTTGTTATTATGAAGGAATAGGCACAACTCAGGATTTTTAAACAATCTTTCTTTTGGTATAAAAAAAGCAGCTGAAGAAGGAAATAGTACAGGAATGCTTTATTTAAGTGTAATGTATAGAGAGGGGTCAGGGTACCACTAAAGATTATAATCAGGCTTTCTATTGGTCAAAAAAAGCAGCTGAGAAAAGAAAATGATTGAGGGAATGATTTATTTAAGCAGTATGTATAGAGAAGGACAAGGTACTAGTAAAGACTTAGAACAAGCTAAATATTGGTATGAGAAAGCAGCGGAAGCTGGAAATAGTCATAGTATGAATAAATTAGCTAATTGTTATTATAATGGAGAAGGTACCACTAAAAGATTATAATCAGGCTTTTTTATTGGTATAAAAAAGCAGCGGAAGCTGGAAAATAGTAATAGTATGAATAAATTAGCTAATTGTTATTATAATGGAGAAAGGTACCACTAAAAGATTATAATCAGGCTTTTTATTGGTATAAAAAAAGCAGCGGAAGCTGGAAATAGTGATGCTATGCTTAATGTAGGAAGTATGTATCTAAGAGGAGAAGGCTCTACTAAAGATTTAAACCAAGCTAAATATTGGTATAAGAAAGCTTGTGAAGCAGGAGAAACATTTGGATGTGATACTTTTAAAGGAATTAAACTAATATGAAACTAATTTTATTTTTGCTTTTTTCTGCTTATTAGCAGTTATGCGTCAGCTACTACATATGCCGTAATTGTAGGAGTGGAGGAATATGACAGCCCTAAGGTGAATAACTTAACGGCTTCTGTAGATGATGCTGAGCGTGTGTATACTTTCTTTTTGCAACATACGGCTGCCGAAAAATCTTATACTGCTTCGCAATAAAGAGGCTACTAAAGTTAATATACTAAAAAGCTATGCAGCGGCTATTTGCTAAAGCAAAAAAGCTGATGATATGATATTTTTCTATTTTTCAGGTCACGGCAGTAAAGGGGCTTTCTGTCCGCACGACATCAGTACCGGAGCTCTTTATCATACCGATATAAGGAATGCTTTTAAGGCTTCGCACGCTAAAACAAAAAAATGTGTGTAGCTGATGCTTGTTATTCGGGGAGCATTACTACTAAAAACCAGCTCCTGACTCGCAAAAACAGCAATCAGAATGTTATTATCTTTATGTCGTCTCGCGATAACGAAGTTTCTGCCGAAGCAAGAAATTTTACAGGTATTTTTACCAGATTTTTTTCTTACTCGGTATGATGGGCGAAGCTGATGCCAATAACGACAGAGCCATTACTCTATACGAACTTTATGTATATGTGCGCAAAAACGTAACTAAAAACCCATTCGCAAGTGCCTGTAATGCTGGGTAAGTTTGATAAGAATATGAAGTTAATAAGTTATTAATCGATACTATGGAAAAAAACATTTAAAAATCAAACACAGTAAGTTTCACAAAAATATGTATTCCTACTCTACAAGGGTTTGAGCTTATATCAGTAAATGAGATTATGTACCTACAAGCTGATGGTGCTTATACATATTTTTATGGAGAGTGGCAATCGTATCACCTCAACTAAAAAAACTTAGGGTTTTTATGAAGAGGAACTGAAAGAAGAGCCTTTCTTGCGCATTCATCAGACTTTTATGGTGAACATCAACAAAGTAAAACAATATCTAAAAAGCTGATAACGGCTATGTGATTATGACTACCGGAAAAAGCTATCAGAGTATCGCGTTCTAAAAAGATGAATTATTGGCGTTTTTAAGATGGGCTACTCATCAGAATAATCAGCCAAAAATAACTATATGATTAGAAAAAGAACACTTTATAAAACAACCTTTTTATTATTAGATTATAATACTTACATTTGCAACAAAAAAATATAGACTATGGCAGCAAAAACTATCACTTTAGGGCGCGACACCTCTAATACAAAAGTTTATAATAAAGGAGACATCAGTAGTAAACACGCTAAAATTACTCTGATAGGTAATAACGAGTATGAAGTAGAAGATTTAGATTCTACTAATGGTACGTATGTGAATGGGTATCGCATAAAAAAGCTAAAAATATCAGGCAATGACCAATTGCGTCTTTCTATGGATACTATTGTAGATGTACCTGCTTTGTTTGGTGCTAAACTACCTTTCCCACCTATGCCCCAAAAGAACTCTCCTAAAGATTTCACTAATGAGTTTGCCCAACTAAAGGAGATATACGATAATTACAAAGCCGAAAGAGCAAAAATAACTATAGATTACAATAGGCGAACAGGGCTCGTCAGAGGAGTATTAACCTCAGTGCCTATGGTTGCTATTATGTTTATAGCAATGGGTATGGGGCAAGATGGTGAGCAAAAATAAGAAACTCTTTAGGAATGAGTATGATGCTACTGATGACTTTAGGTTCAACCTTAGCAAGCTATTTCACCAGTGATAATAGTAAAATGTTAGCTAAATTAGACGAGCTTGATGAAAACTTCAGAATACGCTATGTATGTCCTAATCCTGATTGTCTGCACCAACTAAACGGACAAGCGTGGAATATATTGCACAGTACAGGCGAATGCCCTAAGTGTCGTGCTATCTATAACAAGAACAAACTAAAAATATTTAATAACCTAATAAATAACATCAAAATGGACGAAAAACAAAAAAATCTTAGAAGAAAATGTAAAGAATAATGATTCTTTCAAAAAGAAGCGGTAGAAAAAGCAAAAACAGCTAATAGAGAGGCTATACTGAAAAATAGCAGTAGCTGGAGGAGGTGCTATATTAGGAGGCATTATAATGGGCTTTACCTCATCAGAAAACCACCCTACTACTGAGGAGAAAATACACACGGACAGCCTCATCAATCTACTGAAGAACCTGTGAGTTGTAATACACGACGAAGCTCCTGTTGCCGATAACGTAACAGAAGATATGAGTTTTAGTGATGCTTTGCTATAGCACGTGCTGAAGTAGGCCCTGGAGGAGTTTTTCATTGGCACGGTAAGTGGTATGGCACTTATACTAAAGCTGAATGGGATAGTATGGATGCTGATGATATAGCCAAATACAATCAATCTATTAGCCATCTTCCTGCATTAGAGCCTTATCATCCAGACCCTAAACCTGAGATTATACACAACATTGATGCTGAGGTGTTAATGAAAGAAGAAGATGTAACCTTAACTGATGGTCAAGTAGTGCATTTTAGCGCACTTCAAACAAGGTAACGAGGTCATTACAAAAGGTAGATGTAGATGGAGATGGGGAGTATGATTACATACTTGATATAGAATCAGGACAAGCAATCGGTTTAAACGGAAATGCTGACACTGAAATGCATTTCGACTCTAATAACAATCCTACTCCTGAACCTATAGGTGACCCTATTATAAAAATATGACGAAATAGGTGGATTCCTGCAAAGTTAGAAGTCTATAACGATGGACATCAAGAAATACATATTGATAGTGATGGAGATGGACAATATGATGATGCAGCTATAATTGTAGAACCCGATGGCGTAACAGCAACAGCCTATCTGTATGACGGAAATGGTAATATTATAGACCAAGTGGTAGTTGATATTAATTCGTTATCTGATATTGATTCTACTGTTGAACAAAACACAGATCCTTATGTAATAGATAGTAACATTATAGAGCAAGACGGATATGTGGCACAAGTAAATGTTTATTCGGATGGGCATCAAGAAATACTTCTCGATGCTAATGGAGATGGACAATATGATGATGGTCGCATTTTTTGTAACCTCAGATGGTGCTATCAGTTATTATGATGCTGATAATAACCTAGTAACAGACCCTTCAGCACTAAATGCACTAAATCTGCCTGAAGATGATGTTGTTACTTTTTGAAGTAGAAATTAATGATGATAACTATCACTGATAATAATTTTCGGAGATGATTTCAACAACAATATTGACACTAACGATTGGTCATCACCTGTATAACCCTAAAAAATAAAGACTATGGATATACGTTGCCCTCGAGAAGAGTGTAATACCAAGATAAATGTGGCAGAAGCGGTACTTTTTAACACAAATGTTCAACTGAAGTGCCCCTCTTGTCTTCGGTTTTTCAAACCTTTTGATACCTTGTCTGAGCTACAAAAAGATATTCTAAACAAAAAGAACAGAGCAAAAAAAGCTCATAAAAGCTTCAGAGGTATCCAAAGGTAAAGAAGAAACTCAAATATTGGATAATGTTAAGAACAGTGCCCCATATTCAGGGGGCACTATCTTAGCTCATAGGTTGGCTTATAGTACACGATGAGAATACACATTCGCAAACTTACGACCTAAAGGAAGGGCGCAATCTTATTGGTAAGATATCAACCTCTAAACCTTGCGATGTAATGATAGATACACCAGATCCTTATCTATCGCGTAACCACTTTATAATAACTGTGACTAAAAGAGGTAAGCAATATCAATATATTATAGAAGATTATAATTCTACTAATGGTACCTTTATACAATCAAAAACAAATTAGCAATACAGAATGTGAAATAAAAAGATTGGTGAGTGGGGGAACAGATTTATATAGAAGATGGCTGCCTTATTCAGGCTGGAAAAACTAAAATATTCCTAAAAAAACACCTCAAACAGTGGCTAATAAACAGCAAGCTAGCAATGTAGTACAACAAAAAGGTATCACTAAAACGATTATTGTATGACAAAGAAAATGATCTCTTATAATAGTTTTTTCTGAACAAGGAAAACGTGAAAAATAATGAAGATAGCATCTTTCCTAATGACGAGTTTGAACCAAAAACTCCTTTACTTTTTAGTTTGTGATGGAGTAGGTGGACAGGCTAAAGGTGAAATAGCTAGCGATTTAGTATGTACTCAGATAGACTCTTTTTCTCTTCTAAAAATATAAGTATTTCTGATAAGACTACTATAGAGGAAGCTGTAAAAATTTGTAGAAGAAAAAGTTTGATAGTAATATTGTTGTTCAACCCGAAACTAAAGGAATGGCTTCAACTATGACACTATTGCATCTTCATTCTAAAGGTGCAACAGTAGCTCATATTGGCGACTCTCGTGTATATCAGTTTCGGAAAGGCGAAATACTCTTCAAAACTAAAGACCATTCATTAGTACAAGAACTTTTTGATGCAAAACGTATCACTGAAGAGGAAATGGCTATTCATTCTATGCGAAATCGTATTACTAGAGCTATACAAGGAGCTAGTGTCAAACCTACAGAACCTTCGGTAGCTCTTTTTAACTGATTTGAAAGAAGGTGATATATTCCTTCTTTGTTCTGATGGTGTATTAGAATGTTTTTACTGATGAACAACTAAAAGAAGTTTTTTCTAAAAGTAATTCTGAAAATACTATTGCTGCTACTCTTGTAAGTAAATGCCGTACTGATTCAAACGATAATTACTCAGCTTATGTTATAAAATTAGAGCAAGCATATATTGATAGCTTAGAAAATAAGGCTGTTGAAGAAAATGTTGAAAACATTAATAAAGAAGTAACAAAAGAACAAGAAGTAACAGAAGAACAAGAAGTAACAAAAAGAACAAGAAGTAACAGAAGAACAAGAAGTAACAAAAGAACAAGAAGTAACAAAAGAACAAGAAAGTAACAAAAAGAACAAAAAAGTAACAAAAAGAACAAGAAATAGTACCTCATTTCTCTGTTTTTACTCAAAAATAAAAAAATATGGCTAATTATTATATTAATAATCATATTTTTCATCTTTTCTTTCTTTTTATTAATTCATTACAACAAATAAATTTATCAATATGAAAAAGTTTTTATTTACACTTATATTTTTAGGATTAGCAACAGTTGGTACTCTATCTGCTCAAACACGTCTACCAGGAGCAGGCTCTAATAGTAGTTCCTCAGAAAAACCGGTTGATTTCAAAAAGAGAGACAACTAAAAAAGATATTGATGAAGTAGGACTTGCTGTAGCTAATAAGATTATGCGTTGCTGCTCCCTCTTGGGGAGGCAATAATGTATATACAGAAGTAGATTATAGTGAAGTACGTGTAAATTCTATTACTGGTACCTTCACTATTCCGATGCTCATTGGGTGGTATGGTTCTATTTCTGGAGGGCATTATTGGATAAAAGGGAAACTTATTGTTAACTGTAATGGACAACAAGAGTGGCTAAAAATACAAGATAGCGGAGGGTTTAGCCCTAGCTGTCCTAAAGATTGTATTAGCTAATTGAATACTCTAAAAACAACTTCGTTAAATACACTTTACCAACTATAATCTAAAAACCGACAGCTTACAAAAGTACTATACAACTTAATAGTTAATGTGCTTATCTTTGCCACAGAAAAATAAAAGATAATTATTCACCTTTTTAAAACTGTTGCAAAATGAAAAAGATAACTACTATCCTTGCATTAGCACTTTCAGCACTGGCTGTAAGCTGCCTAAAAAAGAAAAATGAAAACCCTGAGAATACTCGCTGATACCCAGCAGAAAATGGGTTAGAGTTCGCTACGGGTTTGCCTGTAAAACCACATGCCGATGACGACATTCCTACGGCTACTTTTACCCCTCGTGGTAAGCTACCTGAAAAGTATATGTTAGATGCGCCGCCTGCTCATAAGTACGGGCAAGGAAAAATACAAAGGTTCTTGTAGTTCATGGGCTATAGGCTATGGCTTGCAATCATATTATCGCAAGCTAAAATACAAAATGAGTTATACTGATAAAAATGTATTTTTGTAGCCCCGCTTTCCTGCATAATGCTGTAGGCAAAAACAATTCAGATTGTATGGACGGTAATGACATACCTGATGTTTTTAGAATTCTTACTTGAAAAAGGAGTCTGTACTTATGAAGAAATGCCCTATAAACAAAAATGTCTGCGGAGTACAACCTAATGCTACACAAATGAAAAAGTGCTTTGAAAAACCGCATTAGTTCTTTTGATGCTGTTAGACCTTTAGATGTAGGAAATATAAAAAGAGCTTTTGTATGAGGAAAACCTGTAATTTTCTCTGCTTTCCTCAATAAGCGTTTTTGCGACACGTCTATTTACTGTTCGAGATGGTCATAAGGTATGGACAGATAAGACAAAAAGGCTCTGATGAAGATTACCATGCTATGATATTTTTGGTTGGGATGATAGCCTTAACGCTTTCAAAGCCCTTAATTCTTGGGGAAATGCTTGGGGTGAAAATGGTTATGTATGGGTTGATTACTCTCTTATCAATGGCAAAAGTTGTTGATAGGGCTTTTGTCGCTGAAAATGAATGGGATGATTATAGTCAAAACCAAAATAATCAGGATAATAATAACAATCAAAGCAATAATAATCAGAATAATAACCATCATAATCAAGGGAACAATAATCAGGAAATAACCAAAACAATCAGCCTCCAATAGTTAAAAATCCTATAATCAATGTAAGTGGAAAAATATTTTTGGCGATGTTGAGGTAGGGAGTACCTGAAGAGAAAACCTTTACAGTTTCTAACCGTGGTAATGCTGATTTAATAGTAACTAATATTACTACCCCAGATGGCTTCTTTGTATACGAATCATTTTTACTTTGGCATCAAATACTTCAAAAGATATAACTATAACTTTTTCACCCTCAGAAAGTCGTAAGTATTTTGGACAAGTAGTGGTAGTTTCTAATGCCACTAGTGGCAATAATAAAGATTTTTGTTTCAGGACAAGCTAATAATATTTTTCGGAATAACCCCAACTCCTACTCCAAGTCCAACTCCTACTCCAAGTCCAACTCCTACTCCAAGTCCAACTCCTACTCCAAGTCCAACCCCTACTCCAAGTCCAACCCCTACACCAAATCCAACCCTCTACTCCAAGTCCTTCGTATACTATTACACCTATAAGCGAAGGTACTTTTACTAATAATTATTGTTCTCCTTATAAAAATATAGCAGGCAATATAAAAATAGATTGTAAAGTAAATGGTAATTATATTAATTTTTACAATACGAAAGTTTTTCAGGGTATTTTTGAAAAAAAGAGGTGAAGCGTATATCAAATCAGGAAGTATTTGTGGAAATATCATTTCTCAAAAAGTTATAGTGCTTCTCAAAATGAAATACAATTCAGTGTATATGAGAGTTTAAGGGTGGGTGAAAGTAAAGATTTTTACGCATTAGTAATTTCTTCTTACCATGAAAGTGAGAGGTACTATGCAAAGGTTAGGATCACACGTAATCATTAATTTTTCAATAATTATCAATTGGTAATTGCTAATTGATAATTATTTTGTATCTTTGCGCCACAAGACAACACTTTACCACCCGAAAATAAAAATTCATTATATATGAGATTGTAGCAGAAACTGGAAAATGAATAATGATGTAAACAAATCATTAGCCTTATTTCAGACCTATTGAAAAAGTACCTCAAACTGATGCAGAGGTGATGATTGCCCTCTACTTTTGTAAACCTTATCCCTTCAGTAGAAGCTGCTAAAGGTAGTGCTATAGAAGTTATCGCTCAGAATATGCACTTCGCTGAAAACGGAGCTTACACAGGCGAAAATATCTGCTGAAATGCTAAATGCTATTGGAGTGAAAACTACTATCTTAGGGTCACTCTGAGCGCCGTGCTTATTTCAATGAAAACAGATGAAAAGCCTCGCTAAAAAAGTAGATACAGCGCTAAAACACAATATGCGTGTGGTATTCTGTATAGGTGAAGAGCTTGCTGACCGCAAAGCAAATAAGCATTTTGATGTAGTAGGTAGCCAAATAAAGAATGGTTTATTCCACCTACCAGCTGAGGCTTGGCAGCATATCGTATTGGCCTACGAACCTGTTTGGGCTATTGGTACTGGCGAAACTGCAAGTCCGGAGCAAGCACAAGAAATTCACCATTTTATTCGCAAAACCATTGCTGATAAATACGGCAAAAACGTAGCTGACAGCGTGTCTATCTTATAGGTGGTAGCGTAAAACCTGATAATGCTAAAGAAATCTTTGCTAAAGAAGATGTAGATGGCGGACTTATCGGAGGGGCAGCTCTTAAAGCTGATGATTTCATCAGTATCATCAAAAGTATTTAAGTTATTATTATGCAGAAGAGACTGCCCAAAAACCTTTCGGGCAGCCTCTTCTTTTACCTAACAAAAAAATGTTACAAAACGATATATTTCTACGCGTACTAAATGGCGAAAGTACTGAACGCCCTCCTGTGTGGATGATGCGTCAGGCAGGTAGATATTTGCCTGAATTTAGAGCTTTACGTGATAAGTACGACTTCTTTACACGCTGTAAAACTCCTGAATTAGCAGCCGAAATAACAGTACAGCCAGTTGATATTGTAGGCGTAGATGCTGCTATATTATTCTCAGACATCTTGAGTCGTGCCTCAAGCAATGAATATTGAGGGTAGAAATGAAAAAGGCGTAGGCCCTGGCTCCCTAATCCTATACGTACCGCTAAAGATGTGGCTCAAGTGATTGTACCTGATATTGAAGAAACATTGGGCTATGTGCTTGAGGCAGTAAAAGCTTACCAAACAGCGACTTAACAATCGCGTGCCTCTGATTGGTTTTTGCAGGGTCTCCTTTCACTATCTTCTGTTATGCTGTACAAGGGTCTGGCTCTCGCGATTTTGCTACGGCTAAAGAGCTTTGCTTTACCGATGCTGCTACCGCACATCAGTTGTTACAGAAAATAACTGATACTACTATATTATATCTAAAAGAAAAGGTGAAAGCAGGGGTAGATGCTGTGCAGATATTCGATAGTTGGGGTGGCGTGCTTTCGCCTGAAGATTATCGTACTTTTTCTTGGCAATATATCAATCAGATAGTTGAAGCCTTAGCTCCGCTTACTAAAGTGATTGTATTTGGCAAAGGCTGCTGGTTTGCATTGCCTGAAATGACTGCCTCTAAAGCCTCTGCCTTAGGTATTGACTGGACGTGTAGCCCTGAAAAAGCAAGAGAACTAACCGGCGGAAAGATAGTGCTACAAGGAAACTTCGACCCTTCTCGCCTACTCTCTTCACCTGCTGATATTAAGAAAAAAGTAAAAGAAATGATTGATGCCTTCGGAAAGGATAAGTACATAGCTAATTTAGGACACGGTATTCTACCTAACATACCGGTAGAAAATGCTATTGCCTTTGTGGAAGCTGTAAAAGAATATCGTTAAGAAAAAGATTATGAAGTTAAAACACGCTACTCTTATTATCTTATTAGTGCTCCTCATCGACCAATGGAGCAAAATATACATTAAAACACACTTCATTCTTGATGAAGCGGTAACGGTATTTAGTTGGTTTAAAAATCTGCTTTGTTGAGAATGACGGAGCTGCTTGGGGTACTGAAATACCAGGTAAATACGGCAAACTTATACTGACGCTCTTTCGTATTAGTTTGCTGTTATAGGTATTGGCTATTGGTTGGTTTCTGCCATAAAGAAAAACAACCTAAGATGCTTATTATCTCTATCTCTCTAATCTTAGCAGGTGCATTGGGCAATATCATTGATTCGGTATTTTATGGGGTTATTTTCGACCATAGCTATGGCAATATAGCTACACTTTTCTCACCCAATCCTTATGGTACTTTTACTGCACGGAAAGGTAGTAGATATGTTCTATTTCCCGATTATTGACACTATACTTCCTGATTGGCTGCCTATTTGGGGTGGTAAGCGTTTTCGATTCTTTGAGCCTATATTTAACGTAGCTGATTCTGCTATTTGTATAGCTGTAGGGACTGATGATTGTTTTCCATAAGAAGATATTCAAAAACTAAAAAGGTATCAATCATAAAAGTAAAAGAGCTGCCCTAAATGGAGCAGCTCTTTTTATTTTTATCGAGTTATAAGATGTTTCTTTATATCTTTCCAATGATATTTCTTAGCATAAATATAAAGCATTAAAGGAAAAACAGATTAATAATGGTACCCATAAAGTAAGGCCTAACGTAGGGTTCTGATACATCACGTAATAGAGAGGACTTGGAATACTGTCCAATCTGAAGTAACTAAAAGTGCTGTAAAAAGATTGTTAGCTGTATGAAAAGCCAAGCGCTAACTCTATGCCGTCATCCATTAAGGTGGTAATTCCTAAGAAGAACCCCGTACCTATATAGTAAATAAGAAGCATATAACCTAATTTCTCTACCTCTGGATTAGCAAGGTGCATCAGTCCAAAAGTAACTGAAGTAAATACTAATGGCAGCCAAGCATTGCGCACTGTAAGTCCTACAGCCTGCATTAAGTAAGCCCTGAAAAAGACCTCTTCAAAGCCTGTTTGCAGAGGCATCATAAGAACTACTATCACCAATAACTTTAGAAAAGGTATCCACTGAAAATTCCACACATACGCTTCGGGGTGTATGGCATAATCTATCAACGTTACCCCTACTGTTACTACTCCCCATAAAGCAAAAAGCAAACCAAAAATCGCTTCCAATCTATCTTAGGGCGAGCGGTAATCAGAGCAGTTAATGGCTGTCTATGTACGTACTTAACCCATAAGAAAGCAAGACTGCTAAGAATACTGCAAAAATTAATAAATTCTCAGTAAGGTACATTAGTTCGCCTTTAGACGCTATTTCTGCCTTGATAAGAAGAGGTATCAAATAGTAGTGACACTAAAAGTTCAACCCTGCAAAGGCAAAGAACAGGGTTGGAACTATAATGTAAAAAGCCATTTGAGGGCTTAATGATAATTTTGCGTTATTGATATACATTTTTACTGTGTTATAACACCAATTTCTCCGTAAGATACAATGCTCGAATTATCTACTGTTTTAGTAGCTATTAACCTAATATAGCGCGCATTTTTCTTTAGTAGCAAAGCTAATACGTTGCTCTATAGGATTATTCTTTATATTACCAAACTCTCCTTCTGATACTTTCTTCCAATGTACGTTATCAGTACTTACTTCAAACACATAATGACTGATAGTACCCTCTGCCCATCTATCTTGTGATGGTAGATAAGTAAAAGCCACTCAACGACAGAGTCTCACCTAAATCTATAGTAATAGCAGGGGCATCGTTTTCTTTCTTCTGATAGCCCCAAGTAGTAGCACTATCATCTATTATTCTATCAATTGTTTTTACCTCTTTAGCACTAGTAGCTATTACTTTCCAGAGCCCTTTAGCTACCTCTATAGAGTGAGAAGCTACCTCACTGTATTGGTTTCTACTGCGATCGAAGGCAACTACTTTAAGGGTAGCAGGCTTAGCAAGCGCAAACGGAGAGCCATAACGCATTGATTTTTTTCAGTAGGAGTTGAACCATCAAGAGTAAAGTAAATCTCAGTAGCTTTATCAGCAGCCTTCATATTAATGTAGCCTTCTTTAGTACGCGTTACTATAGGAGTAACTAACAGCTGAGGAGCGTTATACACCCCTATATTACTGATAAGAGGAGCTGCTTTAGCGTCTAATATAGTAAAGCGCAATTTAGTAGCAGTTACTGGCTCGAAAACGCAAGATTCGTTTATAACCTATAGTAGTTTGTGCATCTATAGGATGCCATTGTCCGTCTTTTTCATACTCTATCTTGAATTTCTTCCACGTTGCCCTAAAGCGATGTACTCTTGTGCTAAAAATCTATTGAAAGTAGTAGGTTTGCTAAAAGTGAATTCTAGTGAAGCATTCGTTACTCCATCTTCTGTAGCCCAATAAGTATTTTTATTACTGTCAATAGCATTTGCCACACTAAAAGGCTTACGCTCATTAGTAGCTTTTACAGTAGCTTGACCTACTAAGTTATCAGCAAAAGTCAGCTTCTATCACTTTTTTGAGTTCCATCAATCTCTTGATATCATTCTCGTGTATGAGGTCCACGTCTGTCTACTGGTAAGTTAAGCAAAAGTTGTATCCTCTTCCTACTGAAGCGTAGTAAATATCTACCATTTTCTCGAGCGGACGTACTTGGTGGTCTTCGCGTGCGTGGTAGTACCAACCTGGTCTGATAGATACATCTGCCTCTGCAGGTATCCAATTCACACCATTCTCATCACCTTCACCTAAGTGTTTTAAAAGCGAGGGGCTCCTTCTAAAGGTAGGATTAGAGGTAAATGGGTTCCAATTTGTAGTGGTACCATAACCTTTCTCATTACCTATCCAACGTATATCTGGACCTTCATCGCCAAAAATAGTAGCTTGAGGCTGTAGTTCGCGTACTATAGCATAGGTTTTTATCCCATTGATAATAAGTATTAGCATCTATTTTTTTCTGTTTTCGTTAGCACCTCCGTAGTAGCCAGTACCTCCATTAGCACCATCAAACCACACTTCGTATATTTCACCATAGTTAGTAAGCAACTCTCTCAGCTGGTTATGAAAGTACTTAACATATGCCGGACGAGCATACTCTGCGTGATTTCTATCCCAAGGTGATAGATAGACTCCGAAATTTTAGTCCCTACCTTACGGCACGCCTCCGATAAATCTTTCACAAGGTCGCCTTTTTCCATTTTTCCAAGGAGAGTTTTTTTACCGAATGTTCTGTATATTTTTGAAGGCCACAAACAGAACCCATCGTGGTGTTTAGCAGTTATGATAACCCCTTTCATTCCGGCTTCTTTTTATCACTTTCACCCATTGATTTACATCTAATTCAGTAGGGTTAAATAGGGCTGGGTCTTCCCCTCCTGTACCCCACTCCATATCAGTAAAAGGTATTCATATTGAAGTGAATAAAAGCGTAGTATTCCAAATCTTGCCACGCTAATTGACGAGCGGTAGGAATAGGATTTACTGCCTGAGGGTAGAAACTTTTTGTGTAGTTTTGCAGGCAAACAAACTTAGCGCAGAGGCTAATAGTATAATTTTCTTCATATTTATGGTTATTAAACTTCTTAATTAAGAGATGGTCTATAAGAGCGACAAAGGTAGTATTTTATTTACAATCTTACAAATTATTTTTATTTTTCTTCTACTAAAATATTACCTTTGAAAAGTTTTGCGAGAATTATTAATAAAAAAATATTCATACTATCCTTAGCTTCCTCAGTAAGGTCTTTAAAATTATCTTCTTCATATTCTTTTGCAAGGCAGTATTTCAAAAAGATACTTCCCATTAGCTTTTTCGTCCTATTTACCCATACTAAATGATAACCTTTATCCACTATTCTGGTAGTATGAGCGTCTTTTAATAAGGTAAGCGATACCATTGCTCCCCCATCTGAAGGACTTTTGCGCTGATTCGATACAAAATTGCCTAACGAATAAACTACAAATTGCTCTTTATGAAGTCCTGTTTGGGCAGTGTAGTACATTGGCTGTAGCACGTGGGGGTGTCCGCCTATAATAATATCTACCCCATTGTCAAACAAAAATTTTGCTACAGCCTCTTGTTGTGTATTTTGGTGCTGCTGGTATTCTATCCCCCAATGAATTACCACTATCAACTTATCTAAAGCCCTCTTTTTAGCTTGCTCTATATCTTCTTTCATTTGGGGTAGGTTGATGCGATTCACTATGGTAGGTTCAGGCACAGGCAAGCCGTTAGTACCGTAAGTGTAGTTTAGTATTCCTACTGTGATACCATTTTTTAGAGAGCACCAACAGGTTATGCTTATCAAACGCTGCTTTATCTCTAAAAAGTGCCGGTATGAGCTATTTTTAGCGAGTCAAGCACATCTAAAGTTCTGATAATTCCTTTTTTACCTCTATCGCAGGTGTGATTATTAGCCGTCACTAGCACATCTATTCCGCTATTTTGGCAAGCTACCGCTCAAGGCATCAGGCGATGAAAACTGCGGATACCCTTTGTAGGGCTTACCTCCCCAAAGTAACCTCTAAATTAGCTATCGCAAAGTCTGCTTCAGCAAATTTGTGCTTTATTTTGGCAAATACAGGTTCATAATCGTATTGCTTAGTCTTAGCATCATAAGCCCCTCTACCTGAGGCCCGTGCCCCATCACATCGCCCATAAAGAGCAAAAGAAAGTCGATTGCCGGCTTCTTGTGCAGTCAAAAAGCAGGAAAAAAACAAGTATTATAAGTAGTAATCGTATCATTTGAAGCCTATTTTTAGATTGTTTGTTATCTGCTTTTAGTTCTTTAGAGTCTATATTGGTCAATTCAGCTAACGAATAAGGTCTTTCTACTACTAAATCTCTATCGGTTGATTGCAAATACTTATTGCATTTCTCTACGGTCAGTTCTTTAAACTTATATTCAGCTATAAGCCTACCCTTTCTGAGCAGGGCGGCATCTATTTTCGAAATATCTGAGTTAAAAGTACAAATAAGCTGACACTCAAGCACATCCGAAAGCATTCCATCGGCTATATTGAGTATAGACGATACCACATCAGTATTGCTATTAAAGGAGGTTCGCTCAGCTATGTAGTTCTCACAATCTTCAAGCACTAATACCGAATTTTTTTGTTCTCAATAAAGCAAGCCTATAAAAGCAGGGATCGGTAAGCGAGGCTATCATCGAGGTAGGCACAAAAAAATAAATTTCTTATTGGGTATCTGACTCGTAAGCCATTTGATATAGTTGGTTTTGCCCGAACCTGCAATACCGTGAAAGAGCACCACCCCTTATCTTCATTAGTAAGAGCATTTTTTTACGTGGTGATGTACCTCAGCGAAGTCATCGTTGTACATTGTCTCAAAATCAATGCGATAAGGCTTAATAGTATGCGTTTTAATGTCTATACCTCGCGATGTTTTTCAACAGTATAGATACTTTTTGATTCTTTTTGAAACGTATTTTTTTCTATATAATCCTCAAATAGTTTATTGAGGGTTTTCTTTCGTCTTAGGATTGGTATTTTCGTAATACACCGAACTGACTTTATAAAGCCCATCTTCAAAAATCTGACTGTCGTACTCATTCGATAAATTCTTGTCTATCAACAGAAAAACCTCTAAAGTAGGGTGAAAAATAACACTCCTCCGATTCGTAAAAGCTCATTTTTGCTTAGAGGCGTATTCAAAAAGTGTAATAATCAGTACATTTTACAAAGTGTTTTTAGTTTATCTCTATGTATCACAAGATCATCACCCCCAAAATAAATACGTGCCATCAGGTCGTCTAATAGTCCGCGATAAGGATTCGTAAAAGTGAGCAGTTTATACTTGTCATACAGCTCTATGTGGTCATCGCTATCTACCTGTAGCACGTTCACAGGGTGATAATATTTTGATTCTTTTTATCTTCATAGTAAATTAAAAAAATAGGGTTAATTGTCTTCTTGTATCATTTTTATAAGTTCCTCTTCGTTGGCAAATCTCACAAAAATTGCCATTCTTAAAGTACGATATATGTCCCGTTTCTTCTGATACTACCAAGGCAGTAGCATCTGTTTTTTTCGGTGATAGATACTGCAGCACGGTGGCGCAAACCGTAGTGTTTGGGCAACGTATCTTCTGCTGCTACAGGCAGAATAACCCGCGTAGCCACAATAGTATTGCCCCTTATAACGATAGCCCCCATCGTGCAGCGGACTGTTTTTATAAAAAAATGCTCTCAATAATAGGCCCCTGATAGCTCTAAGTTCATCTTGTCGCCTGTAGCTATCACAAAGTCTAAAAGGCACACTGCGCTCTATCACTATCAATGCCCCTGTATGGGTTAGTGCCGAGTTTATGGCATACGCTTACTAAACCTTCTACATTTAGCAGACTTTCTTTCTGTTTGAAAAAAAGTGAAATATGCGGTGCAGCTTATTGCGCGCCGTGATATTAGTAGACCCTATAGTCAGCAAAAAGCGGCGGATTTCCTGCTGGAAATACCACTATCAGCGCAAATACCCCCACCCCTATAAACTGCCCTAATATACTGCTAAGCAATTGCATCTGCAAGGCTCAGTGATTTTTCCACAATAGGTAAATCATCACGATACCCATAAAAATATTGATAGCTACCGTACCTCTAATAAGTCGGTATACATAGTACAGAAAAAGCCGCAAACAGCAGTATATCTATCGCATCGGCAATAGTAAAGTCTAAAAATATCAAATAGTTTCATCGTATCTACTGATAATTTTCACGCACTCTTTGGCTTCCTTCACATCGTGTACGCGTATGATGTGCGCCCCTTTTAGTAAAGGGCTATCGTATTGGCTATAGTGGTAGCATTTAAGGCGCCAGCAGGGTCAGTATCAAGTAGTTTGTACAACATCGATTTGCGCGAAAGTCCTACTAATAGGGGGCTTTAAGTATATGAAAACGCTCCAAATGCTTCAGTATTTCATAATTCTGGTCTAAGGTTTTCGAGAAACCAAACCCCACATCTATTATCACATCGTTGATGCCCATTTCCATCATAGCAGTCTTGCGCTCCGAAAAAAATAATAAAAGCATATCGGTAATGATATAATTGTAATCCGTGTGCTGCTGCTTTGTTTGGGGCGTACCTCTCATATGCATCGCTATATAAGGCACTTGCGCTTCAGCTACCACTTTCAGCATCTGAGGGTCTAACCCACCCTGCCGATATATCGTTGATAATCGCAGCCCCTTCAGCAACGGCCTGACGAGCCACCTCGCTTCGGAAAGTATCTACCGAAATCAGCATATCAGGGAAAGCTTTTTATTAGCTGACGCACTACAGGTATCACACGTGCTAACTCTTCTTCTTCCGATACCTCAGCTGCATTAGGGCGTGTACTATACCCTCCTACATCTATAAAGTCAGCCCCTGAATAAGCATCTCCTCTGCCCTATTTAGCAACGTCTTTTCAGTTACCCTACTCCCTCAAAAACGAATCGGGCGTGTGATTGAGAATACCCATCACACGTGGATAATCAAGCGACACTAATTCACCTTTGCAATTAATCGTCATATTCTATTAGTTAAAGTTAATGTTTTTCGTCTCTCGCCTCAGCAATCCGCAATATTTACCGCTACGGCCAAGCCTCCTTCTGAAGTTTTCTTTGTATTTAGAATTCATATCCTTAGCCGTCTGCCACATCGTGTTAATTACCTTGTCTAAAGGCACTTTAGCGTTTTTTAGGGTCAGTTGTCATCGCCAATTCGGCAGCGTTGATAGCCTTTATAGCCCCCATAGCATTGCGCTCTATGCAGGGTATCTGTACCAAACCTCCTATAGGGTCGCAGGTCAGTCCCAAATGGTGCTCCATCGCTATCTCAGCAGCTATCAATACCTGCTCTGGGGTGCCGCCCTAATAGCTCGCATAGTGCCCCTGCCGCCATAGCCGATGACACCCCTATCTCTGCCTGACAGCCTCCATAGCTGCTGAAATGGTAGCCCCTTTTTGAAAAGACTACCTATCTCGCCCGCTACTAATAAAAATTGCTTGATAGCATCCTCTGTAGCCTGCTGATTTTTCAATAGTGATGTAGTACAATAGCACCGCAGGTATTACCCCCTGCACTACCATTGGTTGGAGCTGTTACCACTCGCCCTAACGACGCATTTACCTCATTTACTGCCAATGAAAAACAACTCACCCACTTCAGGATTTCTCAAACTTAATATCCGTTTTTTTAATGGAGTTTATCCAACTCTTCGGACTGTCGTAAGTTACCACCCCTATCAGGTTTTTGTGAATATCGTAAGCACGGCGACGCACGTGCAATCCCCTCGCAATACACCCTCAGTATGGCAACCTATGTAGGTACATTCTAACATTGTATTCCAGATGCGCAACAGCTCGTGGTTTATTTCCTCTTCAGTGCGGAGTGCTTTTTCATTTTCGTATACTATTTCCGATATTTTCTTACCCTCTGAACTACAATAATGCAACAATTCTTCTGCTTTATCTATAGGGAAAGGGAAAAGAGCTTTCTTTTTATTGGTTTGCTCCTCTTCACAAGCATTTTTCTTTAACAATAAAGCCTCCTCCTACCGAGTAAAAAGTCGATTGATAGCTAAAATCATCACCCGAAGCCGTAAAAAGTAAGCCCATTAGCGTGAAAAGGCAAGAAATTTCGGTTGAATACTATATCCTCTTTAGGATTAAATTTTACAATAAGCTCATTGCCCAAATACAGTTCTTGGTTATTAGTAATAGCCGTGATGATAACGTCTAAACTTTCTATAGGCACATACTCAGGGTCAGCGCCGCTAAGCCCCTAACATCACAGCGAGGTCAGTAGCGTGTCCTTTACCTGTAAGCGAAAGCGACCCATAGAGGTCTACTGACAATTTTCTTAGTATTGAGCAAGTAGTTCTTTTTCTCTTAGTTCTTTTACGAAGGCTTCAGCCGCACGCCACGACCTAAGGTATGCGAGCTCGAGGGGCCTACGCCTATTTTTAGCATATCAAAAACGCTTATCTGTTCCATTTTCTATGGTCAAAAAAATCAATCGTGCAAAGGTACAAAAACAATTATGAATTAGCAAATTTGTTATCCGTTTATTATAGAGAAATCGCAATACTTAATAAAAATAAGTATTGCGATTGTCTTTATATCAAAAATACTAATTCAGTATATTTAAGGTATAGCTTTTAAGTTTAGTACCTTTTACTACTTGTTGATGGGTATTAGGGTCATATTCTGTTATATCAGTAATGTATTTCCATTGAGCATTATTCTTATAAGCATTTAAAACTACTTGCAGGAACATACACATTTTTCAACTGAAAATCTATCTTTCCTAAAGAAGGATTATTACTATATCTTCCATTATGAAGTATAGGAGGAGAAGTTGCTTCTATATAAATATTTTCAATTTTTGTACCTTCAAAACAGAACGACCAAGTGAAGTAATATTTTTAGGTAAGCGAATTTCTTTTATACCACTATCTTCAAATGCTGAATGCCCTATAGTAGTTATTTTTTTCAGTAAATTTAATTGATGATAAATCTTCACAGCCATAAAAAGCTTTTGTTTCCTATTTTTAGTAACAGTTACCAATTCAGGAATAGCAGTCATATCAACACTAGTTGTATTTTTATTTCTCCATTGTAATAGAGTCGTACCATCATCACTTATTAAAAAAATCTGTTTTTTGGGTAGTGCTGCCACTATTGCTCGCTAAGTTAATTGCTGTACCCCAACCACTTTCTGTTTTAGGTCCGTAAAGACGCTTGTTTTGAGTATCAATATACCAATCACCTATTTTTCCCCTGAGAAGCAGTAGGAGTAGTAGTTCCTGATAAAATTAGTGAACCGTCTCTTCCGTTAGCTCCATCATTACCATTGTTGCCATCTTTTCCGTTAGTTCCATCTTTTTCCATCTTTACCTTTGTCCCCTTGAGTTCCTTTCAACCCCATAGCACTTCCCTCAACCTTCTGTTGTCTTAGGCCCGTAAAGCTCCATAGTAGTTTTGTTAAGGTAATAATCTCCTACAGCTCCTAACGAAGCTGCTGGTGCTCCATTCCCCGAAAGAATTTGATTACCCTTCTGAACTTCTACACGTTCAATTACTTTTTCGGTTTCTTTACCGCAACTGCTAACAGTTAGTGCTCCCAGCACCGCTACTGCTATTAAAATTACTTTTTTCATTTGTTTTTTGATAAAAATTAAATTATTATTCCTACTCTATTACAGGCTTTTTCAGATACCGCCTTTGTCTTTCACATAAGAGCATAAAAAAAGCGTGGGTACATTCCTCATACTTCCTTATAGAGCCCGACCAAAGGCTATTGTCATAAGTAAAAAGGAATGCCCACGCTTATAACGCAGGCATTCGCACTTACACTTTCCTATGACAATAAAAAAATTGGTCGTTTTCTATAAGGAGGAAAATTGTAAAAGCGAAACGCTAATTTATGTCTTTATGTTATTGTCTTTCTGTTTCTTTTTAAATAGGATTTAAATAGTTTTTAATTTTGTATTTATTTTTCTATAACTCTATGCTAATTTTTCTAGCATCGTCTAAAGATATTCCTGTTTCTGGAGATAATTCCCATTCTCTTAAGCGATTGTGCAACTCTTTTTCTATAAGCATCAGAAATAGTATACTCCTGATCATCTATTATTTCAAAAATTAAGTCGTTCGAGAGCTATTTTTTGCATCACTTAGGCTAACTCCTTTAGGTGGTTTAATAGTAAGTGTTTCCATAATAATAACTTCTAAAAATTTTGCGACAAATATACAACTATTTTTTTAACTTAGCAGACTATTCTCTATAAATTTATCAAAAATCTGATTCAAAAAGCCTATCTTGCACAATGCGATACTTCTCAAACTCGCTAAGAGCGTGTGCACGAGCTATTTCTGCGGTTATTTTGCCAGCGTCTTGCAATACTTGGCGGTCAGCAAATGCTAAAAAGCGATTCAAAGCGTTGCTCCCAATCGTTCATTGTCATCGGTATATGTCGCTGTGCCATATCTTCTGCCATATCCAAATAAGCCGATACCAACCGCTGTAGCTGCGCCATTTCATCTTCGGTCAGGTAGTTTTTAGCCACTACTACATCAAAAAGGGTATATCTTGCCCTTAGGGTGCATCTTTCCAAGTGTTAAGCCCCATATTAGTTTTGTCAGCATCAGCGCGCTCATAAATCACCTCTGCAGCAGTATGTCCGTGTATCGCCCAATGCAATTTGTTTTTGCACCGTAGCAAAAACGCTGTGTGCTGGTCGATTTAGGGTCATAATCGATAGAAGTAGTGTAAATATCCGTTATTTTCTGATAAAATTTGCGTTCCGAAAGGCGTATTTCGCGTATGCGCTGTAGTTGTTCTTCAAAATACTTCTTCCCGAGGAGCGTACCATCGTTTTTAGTCGCTCATCGTCCATCGCAAAAGCCCTTTAATGGTAAATTCTTGAATAATCTGCGTTGCCCATTTGCGAAATTGTACCGCTCTTTCTGAATTTACCTTGTACCCTACCGCTATAATTGCCGATAGGTTATAGTGTTTAGTATTGTACGCCTTACCATCATCAGCAGTTATTAGAAATTTTCTAATAACTGAATTTTTTCATCTAACTCATTGTCTTCGAATATCTTTTTTAGATGATAGTTAATAGTAGGAATTTCAACATCATAAAAGCAATCCCATCATTTTCTGAGAAAGCCATACGTTTTTCATCGGCATAGAGACTTTGTATATTACTCTCACCTGTAGCTGTCACAAAGGTAAGATACTCTGCCACTGAAGCCCGCATCATATCTTTAGTTGTTTTTTTCTGTTCATCGATTACTATAATCAGGAGTCGCAAAAGTTAGTGATTTATATAGATATAAGCAAAAATTTATTCACAGCATTTGCATTTAACTCTATGGCACTATGCGAGATTTAAACATACCCTAAAGTTAAATACGAATACTGTGTACCCTTACGTATAGGATGAGCGAAGAATAAGCGAAGAATAAGCGAAGAATAAGCGAAGAATGACCGAAATTTAATCGACCTCTGGTAATTAAAAATTTTTGTCAATTGACAAAAAAAGTACTACTTTTGTAATAAAAATTATAGATTTTCAAGAATACAATGAATGTAGAAACTGTTGCTTCAGAGCCCATTGTAGCTACTGAAGCATTTCCTCAAGCTAAACCCAAATGGATTCGGGTAAAGCTGCCCACCGGCAAAAATATACTGAACTGCGCAATGTAGTTGATAAATATAACCTACACACTATCTGTACTTCTGGCAGTTGCCCTAATATGGGCGAGTGCTGGGGCGAAGGTACCGCTACTTTTATGATTCTCGGCAATATATGTACCCGCTCTTGTGGATTCTGCGGAGTGAAAACGGGTAGACCTGAAACCCTTGACTGGGAAGAACCTGAAAAAGGTGGCTCGCTCTATCAAACTGATGAATATCTCGCACGCAGTACTTACCTCAGTAGACCGCGATGACCTAAAAAGATATGGGTAGTATCATTTGGGCTGAAACTGTAAGGGCTGTACGCCGTATGAACCCCTAACACTACTATGGAAACGCTTATCCCTGATTTTTCAAGGAGTAGAACGCAATCTTAACCGTATATTAGAGGCTGCCCCCGAGATTATTTCGCACAATATGGAAACAGTACGCCGCCTCACTCGCGAAGTGCGTATTCAAGCTAAATACGATCGTAGTCTGGGAGTATTAAAATATCTGAAAGAGAATGGTGCTAATCGTACCAAATCGGGTATTATGTTGGGATTAGGTGAAAAAGAAGAAGAGGTAATTGAAACTTTACACGACCTAAAAAGAGGCTAAAAGTAGACATCGTAACTATTGGGCAGTATCTACAACCCTCTAAACGACACTTGCCTGTTAGAGCCTTTTATTACCCCTGAGCAATTTGCTAAGTATAAAGAAATAGGTATGAGCTTAGGATTCCGCCACGTAGAAAGTGGTGCTTTGGTACGCTCTTCTTACCGCGCCCAAAAAGCACTTGTTATAATTGATTTACTAATAAAAAGAGACTGTCAGTTAATTTCTGACAGTCTCTTTTTTTAAATATCATTTCTAAGTAAAGTGTGTTTCAAAACAAACTCTAATAGTAGTAAGAATCCTGCTACAAGCACCCACCATCTGAATTTCTCATCTACTTCGGTATATTTAAATTCTTCTATCTTAGTAGTTTCCATTTGGTTAATCTCGTCATAAATCTGTTGCAACTTCTGGTTGTTAGTAGCGCGGAAATAGCGTCCCTTTAGTTACTTGGGCTATCTTCTTCATCAGAGGCTCGTCTATATCTACCTGCTGCATACGGTATATGATGCTGCCATCGGCATTCAGGGCGTAAGGCGACAATGCCATTCCGTTTGTACCTATCCCCACCGTATAGACTTTGATGCCGTATTCTGCTGCCAACTCGGCTGCCGTTTGAGGGTCGATAAAACCAGTATTGTTCACCCCATCAGTTAATAGGATAATTACCCTACTCTTAGCCTTGCTTTCTAAGTCGGTTTACAGCTGTAGCTAAGCCCATACCTATGGCGGTACCGTCTTCTATCTGCCCATAAGTGATTTCAGAAAGGGCATTTAATATAATCGATTTGTCGGTAGTAACAGGGGTTTTTAGTATAGCTTTCGCCTGCGTAAATTACCAAACCTATACGGTCATTAGGACGGTCTTTCACAAACTGCGAAGCTACCTTCTTCAGTGCCTCGAAGCGGTTAGGGCTTCAGGTCTTGCGACAACATACTAGCCGATACGTCAATCGCCATTACTATATCAATACCGTCTGTTATTTTTGGTCTTAGCATTCTCTGAATGCGTCTGTGGACGAGCAAGCGCTACTACTATCAGCGCAATAGCTATCATACGCAGCACAAAAAAAGCAAGTGGTAAAGAGCATCGCTCCAGCTTTTCGTCTTCTTGAAGGCTATGGTAGTCGAAAAAGTAACATTAGCTTGTGATTTCTTATTCCAAAACCAATACCACAAAAGCATTAGTGGCAAAAAGCAACAGCAGCCAGAAAAACTCAGGATTGGCAAATACAATATTTTTTTAAACATCTGATTAACGATTTTTAGGTGGTTATTCTGTTTTAAATGCAATTGAGTTTACTACCCTCTTAGCAATAGCCTTTGCATTAAAAATCATTTATATAGGTGATGAGCAACTGCTGTAAGGCACCATTTTTCAGTAAAGCTATAAAGCTCATAATTTGCTTTGAAAGGATTGCCGTTTTTATCGGGCAGTGTCATTTCACCAAATACTTTCATTCCTTTTACACCCGAAGGGGTGTGTATTCCTCTTGCAAGGTGGTGATATTCTTAGCCCCCGCCTTGTCGAGCTGTGCGAGTACTATCTCATTGACCAACTGCGGATCTAAAGAGATATTGCCATCACCACGCTCACTACTATTACCTCCGGTTTCCTTTTACAAAAGTGATAATATTAGTCATTATATACAGCTCAGAGTTGAGGCTACCAAAATAGAAAGTACTCTGACTGTGAATAATAGGTTTGAAGCCGGTAATATTCTACTATCTGCTTGCGCATTAGCACTTTTTTGGAGTAGTAAGCTCGGTAATAGGATAACCATAATCACTAGTTACCCATTTTCCTTCGTTTAGCTCTGCCACATACGGATTGAACAACCAATTTTTAAGAGTACGATAGCCAAAAATACAATCCTACTCCCCGAGCAAGAAGAAAAAGGAGTATCCCCACCCTCTATTCTTATAAGGAGTTTCTTTTCGTCTTTTGCCTTTTTCAGGGCTAATGCTTTCTGCCTTGCTTCATTGATGGCCTGTTCGTCAGTAGGTTCAAGCGGAATAGCTTCTTTGGTTTTTAATCACTACATTTTTCGATGGTCTCGCGGTCGTATTCAGCATTATCATCAGAGGGTTTATTCTTAGCAAAACTTCACCAAATCGGCAGTCTGCAATACCCTTTTGAGGTTAGTAATTGTCTCTTGGTTAAGGTTTAGTTTGCTTTTTTTCTTGTAGTAGATTTATTTTTCGTCAATAACTCATCAGTAGTACTCTCTTTTGCAAGTATATGTACCTCCTCTTCTAAGTAGGCTTTCACTATATCGGTCAGACGAGTATAGTATTCTTTGTGTTGCGATTGTATGAGGTATTTAGAGTTTTGTAGCTCTTTTAAATCTTGAATAGCACGGTCGAAAGGAGGTAGTTTTTTTCTGTGTTTGCAAGAAAGAAAATTTCTTTTTGCGGATAAATACAAAAATAAACAAAAGCTACTATCAACAGCAATAACACTGCAGCAATAATTGTAAGTATCCACCCATATGAAGTAAAAGGTTTCTTAACCTCTTGTATAGGCTTTGATGTCGTAGAGGGGCTGTTTGAGGGTATCAATAGCCACTGTATGCACCTCTACCAATAGCGAATCGGTAAAATAATCCTTATTATTGATGCGTATTTTCTGAGACGGAATGGTGTACTTTCCCTCGTCAAACTGGGTAAGGTAGTACTCCTTTACCAATCGGTACTTCCCGCCATCGCGCAACGTATCAGCTGCACGGGTTTTCACCATTTCCAAAGGAGCAAATGTCTGTCCCTCAGGAAAAGACACCGGTGTATCAGCAGGCGTTTCTACCGATACTTTTATACTGTATTTGTTCCCCTATTTTTGATGTTTTTCGTATTAGTTTCCACCTTCACCTCTTGGGCGTAAAGCATTGGAAAAGCTAATAAAAACGTATAATACAATAATCGCTTCATCTTCTTTACTAATTTGCTAATTATCTCATCGTCTTTTGAAGTAGCCTAATAGCTTCTGCGTATAGCTCTCGTCATTACGACAATTCACTACCCCAGCTCCTGATTTCTGCCAAAGCCCCTCGAAGTAACTCACCGTCTCGCGGTACTGCTGCGCATACTGTTTGCGCACTGCCGAAGAAGCTGTATTTACCCGCATAAGACCACCCTGTTTCGGCATCTTTCACCATTATATAGCCCTAAGTTAGGCAACTCTGTTTCCTTTTGGTCATAGATGCGAATGCCGGTAATATCGTGCTTTTTAGCCGCTATCTGTATAGGCTTCTCATACCCCTTATCGATAAAGTCAGAAAGCATAAATACAATAGCTTTTTTCTTCATCACCCTACTGAGAAACTGCAAAGCCTCACCTATATTGGTTTTAAAACTCTTAGGTTCGAACTCTATAAGCTCTCTGATGATACGCAGCACGTGAGATTTGCCTTTTTAGGGCGGAATAAACAACTCTATCTGGTCTGAAAAGAGTATTAAACCTGTTTTTATCATTGTTTTGCAATGCCGAAAAACGCTAAAGTAGCTGCTATTTCGGTGATAATTTCGCTCTTAAACTGCTGTTGTGTACCAAAAAGTTCGCTACCACTTACATCTACCATTAGCATAAGGGTTAGTTCGCGTTCCTCTTCAAATACTTTCACGAAAGGCTCGTTATAGCGTGCCGTGACGTTCCAGTCTATCATACGAATATCATCGCCAAACTGGTACGGACGTACCTCGCTAAAGGTCATACCGCGCCCTTTGAAAGTAGAGTGGTACTCCCCTCCGAAAAATATTATCGGAGAGTTTTCGCGTTTTAATCTCTATCTTGCGTACTTTTTTTAATAATTCTTTTGTATCCAAAAATCTATACTGTCAATCAAAAAGTGATGATTACCATTTTAATGGCAAATCGGCTAATTACTAAGGTACTTCAATCGTATTTACGATTTTATGTACCATCTCTACAGAGGTAATATTCTCAGCCCTCAGCTTCGTAAGTGATACCTATACGATGGCGAAGTACATCGAATACTACGGCACGTACGTCCTCAGGAATGACATAACCACGACGCTTGATAAAAGCATAGCACTTAGCTGCCATAGCAAGATTGATACTACCACGTGGCGAAGCTCCAAAGCTAATAAGCGGCTTAAGGTCTGCTAAACCGTATTTTTTTCAGGATAACGAGTGGCAAAAGATGATGTCCAAAAATATTTTTTCTATCTTCTCGTCCATATACACCTCTCTAACAGCTGCCTGTGCGTTAGTAATCTGCTCTAAACTCACTGTTTGGTTTACTACCGCATAGCTATTGCTTAGGTTATCGCGCATAATCTGCTGTTCTTCGTCTATTTTTAGGGATAGTCAATTACTGTTTTTAGCATAAAACGGTCTACTTGCGCCTCAGGTAGCGGATAAGTACCCTCTTGCTCTACAGGGTTTTGGGTAGCCATAACCATAAAAAGGGGTATCGAGTTTAAAAAGTAGAGTCGCCTATGGTTACTTGGCGCTCTTGCATAGCCTCTAATAGCGCTGATTGTACCTTAGCAGGAGCTCGGTTTATCTCGTCAGCCAATACAAAGTTAGCAAAAGATAGGTCCCTTTTTGATAGAAAAACTCATTTTGCTTGATGTTGTAGGTCATTGTACCAATGACATCGGCAGGCAGTAAGTCGGGGGTGAACTGTATACGACTGAAAGAGCCGTGCACTGACTTAGCTAGCGTATTGATAGAGAGGGTTTTAGCCAAACCAGGAACCCCCTCTAAAAGGATATGCCCTTTGCCTAACAAAGCCGATAAGCAAGGCATTGACCATATGTTTTTGCCCAATGATAACCTTATTCATTTCGGCAGTAAGTATATCGATAAAGGCGCTTTTCCTCTCGATTTTTTCGTTTATTTTACTGATATCAACAGCAGTTCTTTGTTCCATATATTAATTAATTTTTTTCAGTATTTTTTGCTTTTATACAAATATTGTGCCGCGCAGGGCAAAGATATGAAATAATTTTGAATTATGAGTATAGCAGCGAATATGTGATGTAGAATTTGTTAAAACAAAATAACGCAGAGCTTTTTGCCCTGCGTTATTTCGAACATAAATTTTAATACAAAATGAAACAAATTCTCGTGATCACGACAGGATTCGAACCTGTGACCGTCTGCTTAGAAGGCAGATGCTCTATCCAGCTGAGCTACGTGACTATTTCCCCAAAAATATTCCAATAATGCAACTCACAAGGAAACATTAATGAAATATTTTATTTTTGTCGGGGCGGCAGGATTCGAACCTGCGACCTCCTGGTCCCAAACCAGGCGCGATGACCGGACTACGCTACGCCCCTGAAATTATCAGTCTTTGCTAAAAGATGCGGAGAGACTGGGACTCGAACCCAGGCGACGGTTACCCGCCGACAGATTAGCAATCTGCTCCGTTACCACTCCGGCACCTCTCCTTTATTTTTTTATGAACTCCTTTTTCTGTCTCTTTTTGCGGTTGCAAAAGGTACTACGTTTTTTTATATTCTGCAAATTTTTTAGCAACTTTTTTCATCTTTTTTTGAAGAAAATTTATAATTCACTCATTATCAATAGATAATAAAATAACTTTTTATCGTTAGTTATTAGGTTTTAGGCTTTTAGTCATTAGTTTTTTTCAGCAATAACAAGGTGTTTTTCTAGTTAATGGGAGGATTGGGAAGGCTAAGAAGGCTGGGTGGAATGAGAAATTTGGAATAGATTATGAATAGGATTGGCGTAGGATATTTTTCTGGTTTTTTTAGGCGGCAATTAGACGTTTATACTTTACTCATCTTTCGGTAATCCTTCGGTGATCCTGTATCCTTCCTATATCTAAAGTAAAGGGAAGGTATAGAAGAAATTTTTTTCTGAAAAAGCTGAAAAAGGCTGGGAGGATTGGGAGGGCTGGGACGAGTGGGACAGGTGGGACGGGTGGGAGTGCAGCCGCACTGGCGATTGTGGGACAGGTGGGACGAGTGAGACAAGTGGGACAAGTGGGACGGGTGAGAGTGCGAGCCGCACTGGCGATTGTGAGACAGATGGGACAAGTGGGACAGGTGGGAGTGCGAGCCGCACTGGCGATTGTGGGACAGGTGAGACAGGTGAGACAAGTGAGACAAGTGAGACAAGTGAGACAAGTGAGACAAGTGAGACAAGTGGGACAGGTGGAACGGGTGGGAGTGAGCCGCACTGGCGATTGTGAGACAGGTGAGACAAGTGGGAGGGCTGAGAAGGCTGAGAAGGCTGGGAGGATTGGGAGGAAAAAAATGGGCGTTTTTGTAAGTTGCTGTACTTTTTTGGTACTCTCATTAAAAATTACTTACTTTTGTAAAATCTTATATCTGAAACAGAACCAATAAGCTATATTGAAAATGAAATATAAACGTATTTTTGCTCAAACTCAGCGGGGAAGCCCTTATGGGAAGTCGCCAATACGGCATAGACCCTGCTAGACTAAAAGAGTATGCCACTGAAATAAAAGAGGTGGTAGCTATGGGAGTTGAAGTGGCTATCGTTATCGGCGGTGGCAATATTTTTTTCGCGGCGTAGCTGGCGCTAGCAATGGTATGGATAGAGTACAAGGCGACTATATGGGTATGCTCGCTACTGTTATCAACTCGCTTGCCCCTACAAAGTGCCTTAGAAGATGAAGGTATCTATACTCGTCTGCAAACGGCTATTAAAATGGAAGCGATGGCCGAACCTTTTATCAAACGTCGCGCTGTACGTCACTTAGAAAAAAAGGACGCGTGGTTATCTTTGGGGCAGGGAACTGGTAATCCTTATTTTACAACCGATTCGGCTGCTGTACTTCGCGCTATTGAAATCAATGCAGATGTAATCCTGAAAAGGTACTCGTGTAGATGGCATCTATACTGCTGACCCTGAGAAAGACCCTAAGGCTGTGAAGTTTGACCATATTTCTTTCAACGATTGTATCGATAAGAACCTGAAAGTGATGGATATGACTGCTTTTCACCCTTAGCCAAGAGAACAAATTGCCTATCATCGTATTCGATATGAACAAAAAGGCAACCTTGCCAAAGTAGTGGCAGGCGAAAATGTAGGAACCGTAGTTAATGATTAATGGTTAATGATTGATGGTTAATGGTTAATGATTAATGATTAATGATTAATGATTGATGGTTAATGGTTAATGGTTAATGGTTAATGATTGATGATTAATGGTTAATGATTGATGATTAATGGTTAATGATTAGATTTTTGATATAAACTTTGCCAAAGTTTATAATTGCTTGTCGTGCTACGACCTTTGGCAAAAGTGTAGTGATAAGTAACTCGAGCCCCTTATAAAACTCCAAGCCCTCTGAGTTTTTCATCATTCTCTAACAAGTAACAACAAATAAACAATATGTTAAAAGACATTTTTAGATTTTTAGAAGGGCGGTACGTTATTACGCTCCTACGCCTATTAGTGAAGAGAAGGTGCGGGAGTGCCTTAAATTGGCTACTCTGGCTCCTACCACGTATAATATGCAGTTGTATGAAGTTTATCACATCACCGATAAGGAACTACTCAAAAAAACTGGGACACGCTTGCCTTGACCAGCAAACGGCTACTACAGCACAGCAAATGGTAGTATTCGTTGCCCGACAAGACAAACACCGTCTGCACGCCAAGAAGGTTCTAGAGTTTGAACGCGGTAATATACAGCGCAATAGTCCGCCAGAGAAACAAGCCGAGCGCATCAAGGAACAAGAAGTTTTACAACCAGCTGATGCCTTTTCTCTTTAGCAGGTGTTTTTGGTCTTTTTGGGTCTTTTGCGCAAGACTTTTTGGGGTAGTTAGCAGTTGGTTTCACCCCTATGATGCAACTCGTTTCTGAAAGTGATATGCGGGTTAATGTACACAAGAGTTGCGGATTGGTAGCGCAAACCTTTATGCTGGCAATGGCAGAAGCAGGCTATGACACCTGTCCTATAGAAGGCTTTGATAGCCGACGCGTAAAAAAAGATATTACACCTGCCTTATGGAGCAGAAGTGAATATGCTCGTATCTTGCGGACTGCGTGAAGATCAAGGCGTTAGGGGAGAACGCTTTAGACTGCCTTTTGAAGAAATATACAAGAAGAAATAAGGACAATGATTAATGGTTAATGATTGATGGTTAATGGTTAATGATTAAAATGATTAATGGAAGTATTATTCAATTGGTGTTGTGAAGTAATGCAATCATTGGCAAATTTCACAGGGTTTACCTATAAAGAAGTGAATGCTATTGTCTTTATTTTTTCTAATGCCTATGGTAAATATTGCTCTTTTGCTACTTTTTTTGTAGTTAAATACATACAATACAGAGAAAAAAAGCGCTTTTATTAAAGAATTAGAAGCACAATGCTAATGGAACAAAAATCTATTACATAGATGTTTTTGACCTTGCAGTGGAAGGCTTGTATTTATTAGCAGATTCTTTTGGAACTACTTATGAAGCAGTGAACATCTATTTGTTTGTGATTATACAACCATTATTGACAATTTTATTGATTGTAGGTATTTTCTTCTTTTATAAGAAGAACAATAATCTACAAATGAAAATTAAAAAGTTATTATCTAATAAAAACTAATACTAATAAATAAAACAATATACAATGAACGAAGAAATTAATATTATCTTAGACAGTACCTCAGAAGCGATGCAAGAGGCATTGCAACACTTAGATAAGGCTTTGGGGCAACATTCGTGCTGGTAAAGCAAGTCCGCAAATGTTAGGCAGCGTAATGGTAGATTACTACGGTGCTCAAACGCCTCTGAGCCAAGTAGCTAACGTAGCTGCTCCGGACTCGCGCACCATCACTATACAGCGCTAGGGAAAAGAAAATGATTCAACCTATAGAAAGCTATTCAGATAGCTAACTTAGGCTTCAACCCTATGAATAACGGTGAAATGGTGATTATTAGCGTTCCCCATTGACTGAAGAGCGCCGTAAAGAGCTGGTAAAAGCAAGCTAAAGGCGAAGGTGAAGATGCTAAAATAAGTGTACGCAACGCTCGCCAAGAAGCTAATAAAGAGATTAAAAAGGTAGAAACTTCTGACGACATCAAGAAAGATGCTGAAGAACGCGTACAAAAACTCACCGATAAATACATCAAAAAGTAGAAGAAGTATTAGCAGCCAAAGAAGCTGAGATATTAAAAAGTATGACAAATATCGAACAAGTAAAAAGACTTAATGAATCGCCTGGGTGCGTTAAGGAGGTATCTTTGACGTAGATGCCAAACGTATAGAAATAAGCAACGAAGAAGAAAAAAACCTTTGCTCCGGACTTCTGGAATAACGCTAAAGAAGCCGAGAAGATAATGCGCGAACTGCGCGTGAAGAAAAATGGGTGGAAGATTATGAAGAAGCTGAAAGTCTGACCTCTGACGTAGAGGTAATGTTGGACTTTTTGAAAGATGGCGAAGCCTCTGTTGAGGAGGTGGATCATCAATACACCCAAGCCCTACACGCTATTGAGGCATTAGAGTTCCGCAATATGCTCTCTGACGAAGGTGATGCGATGAGTGCTGTACTACAAATTACAGCAGGAGCGGGTGGTACTGAAAGCTGTGATTGGGCATCGATGTTGCTGCGTATGTACACTATGTGGTGCAACAACCAAAAATACAAGGTAAAAACGCTCAACTTTCAAGAAGGCGATGTTGCTGGAGTAAAAACAGTAACCATAGAGATTGAAGGTGAATATGCTTTTGGTTACCTAAAAGGGGAAAATGGTGTTCACCGCTTAGTGCGTATTTCACCTTTCGACAGTAATGCTAAACGGCATACCTCTTTTGCTTCGGTGTATGTATATCCGTTAGCCGATGATACTATTGAAATAGAAATCAATCCTGCTGATATTACTTTTGAGACGATGCGCTCGAGTGGTGCCGGTGGTCAGAACGTAAACAAGGTAGAAACTGCCGTACGACTACGCCACCACCCTACAGGTATTATCATTGAGAACTCAGAAACACGTAGTCAGTTAGACAACAAAAACAAAAGCTTTGCAATTGCTCAAATCGCAGTTGTATGAAATAGAGCTAAAAAAACGTCAAGCTAAGCGTGATGAGATAGAAGCTGGAAAAAAATGAAAATAGAATGGGGTTCGCAGATACGCAACTATGTAATGCACCCTTATAAGCTGGTGAAAGATGTGCGCACAGGTTACGAATCGACTGACGTTGATAGCGTAATGAATGGTGAATTAGATGACTTTCTAAAAAGCTTATCTTATGCTGATGGGGCAAAGTAATACTAATGAGCAATAAAAAGATGCGAGAGGCATTATAGCTTCTCGCATCTTTTTATTTATTCACTATTATAGACTAAAAAGCCTAATATTAACTTCGCTATAAAGAAGTAAATTAGAATACCCAATACATCATTGCTAGTAGTGATAAAGGGTCCTGTTGCTACCGCAGGGTCTATACCGCGTTTGTGTAATAATATAGGTATGAAAGTGCCCTATTACTGCCGCATTTACTATCACTGTTACAAGGGCAATCGCTACGGTGATACTTACCAAATACTCCGCTTTAAAAGCAAAATGGCTTACTAATATCACAATACCCGCTATAGTACCTCCATTGATGAGTCCTAAGAGAAACTCTTTTAGTAATCGCTTAATAATCTCGCCATCAATTGAGTTGTTTGCTAAGCCTTGTACTACTATCGCTGAAGATTGTACTCCTACATTCCCTGCAGTAGCCTGAATAAGCGGAATGAATATCAGCAATATAGGGTATATATTCATCGTATCTTGAAATCCATTGATGATACTCGCTGCTCCAAGTCCGCCAAACATACCGATAAAGCAACCCAAGGTAAACGCGCTTTAGTAAGTTTCCACACACTGTCGTCAGCTTCTACATCGTGGGTGATACCAGCCGCTAATTGGTAGTCTTTTTCAGCCTCTTCTTTTATCACATCGACCACGTCATCAATGGTAATGCGCCCTACAAGGCGTTTCATCTCATCTACTACCGGTATTGCCTCGAGGTCATACTTACTCATTATATGAGCAACCTCTTCAGCGGTATCAGTAACATATACATAATCTACTTTGGGGATATAAATATCTTTCACCTCAGAGCGGGTAGAAGTAGTAAGCAGGTCTTTGAGTGAAAGTCGTCCCTTTAGTACATCATTATCATCTACTACATATATTGAATGTACCCGTGTAACATTGGCTGCCTGCTCTCGCATCTCCTTCACACACTTGAGCACATTCCAATTCTCATTTACCTTTACTAACTCTTTCGCCATTAACCCCCTGCCGTGTGTTCGTCATAGCGTAGCAAATCGACGATGTCTTTAGCGTGCTCTACGTCTTCTATATACGAGATAACCTCTGTTTTTCGCTCTTCGGGTAGTTCAGAAATGATATCCACCGCGTCATCGGTATCAAGCTCTAATATCTCATCAGCAATCTCTTTAGCTGAAAGGTGCTCTAATATCTTATCGCGATAATCATCGTCTAACTCTGTCAGTACATCTGAAGTTTTCTGAGCATCAATAAGACGAATGATATATACACCTTCCTCAATATCCAATTCGTGAATAACTTCAGCTATATCGGCATAGTGCAAGTCGCTTAAGAGCGTTGTTAGCTCTTTATTTTTCTTTTTCTTCAATGAGCTGTTGTATTTGCTCAATGAGTGCGTCTGTTATCTTAAAAGTTGCCATAGTTCGTTTTACCATCAGTAGTTATTGTTCTTTCCGACTGATTTCTTTTAGTGATAAACACAAAAGTCTTGCCAAGGCAATTGCTCTGGGCGTTTGTCGAAAATACTATTTTTCTTTAGGGATTCGTTAGTTAGTAGAGGTTTTAAACTATTTCTGAGAGTTTTACGCCGCTGATTAAAAGCAGTTTTCACAATAGTGAAGAAGAGAGCCTCATCACAGTCTAAATGATAATCAGGCTTGCGCACTAAGCGTAGCACTCCGCTCTTTACTTTTAGGGTGGAGGATTAAAGACCCCTTCGGAAACAGTAAATAGATAAGTTGCCTCATAGAAAGCTTGTACCAAAACTGATAGTATGCCATAGGTCTTGCTCCTTCGCGTTCACAAATACGTTCAGCAACTTCTTTCTGAAACATACCGCTAAATTCTGGCACATAATCTCTAAGTTCAAGCAACTTAAATACTATTTGAGTAGATATATTATAAGGAAAGTTGCCTATAATAGCAAAAAGGTTCTCGCAAATAGCCTGCTATATCGTACTTTAAAAATCATCTGCTATTATTTTTTCCTCTCAACTCAGGATAATGAGCTTCTAAATAAGCTACTGACTCCTTATCTATCTCTACAACATATACTTCTGTATCTTTTTTGAGTAAGAATTGCGTAAGAACGCCCATACCTGCTCCTATTTCTACTACTTTTTTGTAGTTTGCCAATGATAAGGTATCAGCTATTTTCTGTGCTATATTCAAATCCTTTAGGAAGTGCTGCCCTAAATGTTTTTTTGCTTTTACTAATTCCATAAACTAACTTCTTACTTTTCTGAGTAATAAAATGGCGAGGGTTAGAAAAATAAGATTAGGTATCAATACTGCCATTAGAGGTGAAAGCCCTCCTGAAGTCTGTGCCAAAGTACCAAATACTCGGTCGAAGAATACAAAGGTAAAGCCTACGACTACTCCTACCATTAGGTTAATACCCATACCTCCTCGCTTTTTTACTGACGATACTGCTACCCCTATCAATGTAAGAATAAAAGCAGTACTTATTGCACCCCAACGCCTATATTTTTTACCAATAAATACATATTAAGGTTAGGAGAACCTTTCATTCGCTCGCGCTCAATAAACTTATCCAGTTCAAAAAGGTTCTTGTTCTCTGCGGTATACTCCATCGGCATTAGGTCGTCTATTTTAAACTTGAAGATAGTATCGAGTTGCTCTTTACGCTCTATTATATCATCAGCTGCGCCTATCTTGCGTTTTTGAGTAGTTTGTCAGTCGGTAAGTCTGAGTACTATCAATCCACTGTATGGTCTCTGCGTTTATCTTTTTCAGTCATTCTGATACCATCAAAATGCTCTACCGAAAAGTTATACCACGCTTGTCTTCATAGTTAAACGAACTTACATACAGATAATCATTATCTGTAAACTGATTGTACAGGTCGCTTACACTCTCTACCTTTGATGAACGTATATACTTATTCCAAAAATCATTATAGACGGTACTAGCAGCTGGCACTATAAACATCCCCATAAAAAAACACTATTATTGAAATAATTGTAGCTCCTATTATATAAGGACGTAAAAAGCGCATATATGATACTCCCGAACTCTGTATGGCTATAATTTCCGTATTATTTGCCAATTTAGAGGTAAACCAGATGATAGAGAAAAAAAGTAAAATAGGAAATAATATATTGGCAAAATAACCAATAAAACTAACATAATACAATAGTATTTCGTTCATTGGTGCTTTTTCTGTATCATTTTATCTACTTTTTCTGATAAATCTACTATTATCCCTATCGGAATAAAAAGCACTATCATCATAAAGAAGGTAAGCAAATATCGCTTGAGTATGTACCAGTCAAGTATTTTTCATATTCTTTGTTAGATTTTAAAGACGATTCGACATATCATTCACCATTTTTTGTCTTCCATTGGCTAAAAGGTACCTGCTATTATTTGTCGTCGTGCCTCTCTCACTAACCACAAATAAAACCCTAAATTGTGTATAGAGGCTATTTGTTTGCCTAAAAATTCATTAGCAGCAAACAGATGGCGTAAGTAGGCTTTGGTGTAGTATGTATCTACATAAGTATGTCCATCAGGGTCAAGAGGCGAAAAGTCGTCTTCCCACTTTTTATTTTTGATATTGATAATTCCTTTTGAAGTGAAGAGCATACCATTACGGGCATTGCGTGTAGGCATCACACAGTCCATCATATCTACCCCTAAGGCGATGTTTTTCTAATATATTGATAGGAGTACCTACCCCCATAAGATAGCGAGGTTTATCTTTTAGGAGTATATCGCACACTAGCTCAGTCATCTCGTACATTTTGCTCTACGGGTTCGCCCTACTGATAGTCCACCTATCGCATTACCATCAGCCCCTTTGCTAGCTATATATTCTGCTGATTGTACACGGAGGTCTTTATACACTGACCCTTGTACAATAGGGAAATAAAGCTCTGCTCATAGCCATATTTAGGCGGTACTTTTTCTAAGTGTGCTATACAGCGGTCGAGCCAGCGATGAGTAAGATGCATTGAGCGTTTAGCATAGCCGTATTCGCAAGGGTAAGGAGTACATTCATCAAAAAGCCATCATTATATCAGCCCCCTATGCTACGCTCTATTTCCATCACATTTTCAGGCGAAAAGAAGTGATACGAACCATCTATATGGCTCTTAAACTTCACCCTTCTTCTTTTTATCTTGCGGTTAGCTGCCAACGAATATACCTGATAACCACCACTATCGGTGAGTATATTCCTATCCCAGTTAATAAACTTATGCAAGCCCCCTGCTTTCTCAAGTATAGGCATTTGCGGACGCAAATAAAGGTGATACGTATTACCCTAAGATAATATCGGCATTGATATCTTCTTTCAGCTCACGTTGGTGTACTCCCTTTTACGCTCCCTACGGTGCCTACAGGCATAAAGATAGGCGTCTCAATTACTCCGTGCGCTGTAGTAATTTTACCAGCACGGGCTTTTGTAAGTTCATCTGTTTTTAGTATGTCAAAATTCATAGAAGTCTATTATGAGGGCGCAAAGGTACGAAACAATTATCAATTTACAATTAACAAGTTGCATTTTGCCTTACAGAAGTTGAGTAAGGGCATATATGAGTAGGCCTACTAAGCCTCCTACCAAAGTACCATTGATTCTGATAAACTGCAAGTCTTTACCGACTTCCAATTCTAATTTTTCGCTTAGCTCCTTGCCTTCCCAGTTTTCTACTGTACTGCTTATAAGTCTGCCCACTTCTTCTTTGTTTTTCAGCACAAACTGATAGGCAGTCTTCTGTACCCAAGCATCTATCTGGCGCTGTAGTTGAACATTAGAGCGCAATTCGTCAGTGAGGGCTGCTACAGAGGTTTGTAGTATTTTAGCTATTTGGGGCTGCCATTCGGGGGTATTGAGTCGGTCAGCAAACTCATATAGTTGTGCCGTAAGGTTGGCACGCATAGGGTGAGTAGTATCTGCTGCTATTTTTTTGCAATAGATTATAGAGTCCTTCACTCACTTTTTCGGCTTATCCCTCTCTGATGAAAAGGAGGTATCAAAGCAGGAAACTGCCCGTCCATTTCTCTCTGTATAACCTCCTGATTTTCGTTTATATAAGCAGCTATTTTTCTCAAATAATTTAGAAAGCAATCCTTGGTGCTTACCTTCATCTAAAAAGTTTGATGAGCAACTCACTTGCCTTAGCTGTAAGTGGACTCTCTTTTACTAAAAGAGTTACTTTTATAAGAGGTTGTTTCTTTTTGAAAAGCCATTCTATAATAAAGGTTGATATTTTTTTATATCTGTTATATACGGACGTATTTGCTTAGGTTTTCAAAAAGTTATCTACTACAAAATCACCCTAGATTCTCTCCTATATCATTCTTCCTTGCTTCTATTAAGTTGGTATGCGGAATATTCAGCCCCATAGGTTTGTGAAAAAGTGCTGTTACAGCAAACCAATCAGCAAGAGCTCCTACCATAGCAGCTTCAGCAAAAAGCTTTTTATATAGCCTATCCATACAAATTCAGGTGACTTTTTTTCTGCCAATACACCATTGTTATATAGACAATTAGCATCAGCAAGAAAAAGCCCCGTTGCAATATTTTTTTATGTCGTTGTAATTTCTGTTGTTTATTCATCTGATAAAAAAATAGGGTTTTTAGGAAAAAGCACCTAAAACCCTAATAAGTTCTTACTTGTTGTACACTGATTCTTTTTGAAGTGTTTAGCCAACAAATAGTAAACCACAGCTCTGTGTTTGTTTCTATTCGATTTTCCGTACTTCTCGATTACTGCTTCTATAGCCTTATCTAATTCAGGACCATCTGTTAAACCTAATTTCTTAATCAAGAAATTTTTGTTTCACTCAGTCTAACTCTGTTTTGGTCTGAACCTGATACTTTTGAAGCATCATCGTTGTAGATTGAAAGGGCCTAAACCTACAGTTACTTTTTGTTAGGAACTCTACATCAGGGTTCGCTTCACCACATTTTTTTCTTTCAAATCTTGGGTGTACACTGCAATTAGTTCATCACGTTTGCTCATAATTTCTTATGTTTTTTTATAATTATTTTGTAAAAGGTACTCATTTTTTTCAGATACTCAAAAATATTTTTAACAAAACTTTATCATTTATTTTTTTCTTGGTGTATGTATTTCCAATAGCTTTGGAGCGTGGTCATCAGTGAAAATAGCACGCAATCCTTTCTGCAAATCGCTGTAATTATTAGCCTGATAATAGGTTATACCATACATCTTGCACAAGTGTTCTGCCGTGAGTTTATGCGGCGTTTCAAAAATACTCAAAGTTAGGGTCTGAAGTATCTCCTGGTAATATTCTAAAGATACCTCCCCTCATTATTCAGTAGTATAATGCGAAAGTTCTTAGGTATATACTTGTTCCACAGGGCATTACTATCATAGAAAAAGCTTAAATCACCTGTTACAAACACTGTTGGTGCTCCTGAGGCTACTGCTGCTCCTATGGCGGTAGAGGTGCTACCATCTATCCCACTCGTACCCCTCTATTGCAGTAGACTTTCCAAGTAGAGTCTGACTTCATCAGCTGTGCATAACGTATAGCAGAACTATTGCTTATCTGCACCATATAGTGTTTGGGGATAGTGTTAAATAGCTCAGCATATACTTTAAAGTCCGAAAAAGGAGTGTCATTCTGATACTCTAAGTGTTTTTCGCTGTATCTCGTTCTTTATTTCTAACCATTTTTCTGATAATCTGAAGGCACACTTAACAAATAATGTCCTATTTTTCTTCAGAAATGTATTAATATCACTCTTAAAGTGAGCTGTTAAGCAGAAATAAGAGTCATATCCTTTGTACAAATCAACATTGTAGTGATAAGAGGGCTGAAAAGTTCGCAAAAACTGTTTTTATTTTCTTTGAGACTACCAAACCCCCAAAAGTCAGCAGCAAGTCAGGTCGCAAAGCTTCTTTCAGTGTAGGGTCTTTCTCAGTATAAGTCAGTAGTTTATCTATGCAGGGTATAAAGTGAGGGTCGTGCAGGTTAGAGGTGGTCTCAGTCAATACTAATACTGAAGGGTCTTGCGCAAGCCTTTTGCACATAGTCAGCCTCCACGCTATTAGGGGGCAAAACCCCTACTAATATCATCTTCTTAGCTGCTGTATTCCATCGTTTTACAAAAGTGATTGCTGCGGCATCATCTAAAAACAATGTCTGTAGGGGCAGCGGCTGATTCTCAAAAGTATATCGTTCTTCTGTGGTGAGATATAAAGGTTCTTCAAAAGGTACATTGATGTGTACAGGGGCTTGCTGTGCTATAGCGGTATTGAGAGCGGTATTTAGTTCATAAAAAAATTACTCTTATCACTATGAGGTGTATCCGATAGGTTAGCGTTATAAGCACTATGATTAGCCAATACGTTTGCCTGACGAATGGTCTGCCCATCACCTATATCTACCTTATTAGAAGGGCGGTCTGCCGAAATCACTACTAGCGGAATATCGCTATAGAAAGCCTCTGCAAAAGCCGGATAATAGTTCAGCAGTGCCGACCCCGAAGTACAAACTACTGCCACTGGTTGCCGCAGTTGCTGTGCCATACCTAAGGCAAAAGAAAGCCGCACATCGCTCATCTACTATACTATAACAAGAAAAAAATAGGGTCGTTACTAAAGCCTATCGTCAGAGGGGCATTACGCGAACCAGGCGATATAACAATATGTTTTTATTTGCTTGGCTTTGCAAGCCTCTATCACTTGTTGTGCCAATTTTATCTGCGGTCTCTTCATTCTATTCTGTTAGCTTGTTTTTCTGTTGGTAATACTCATAAAGGGCTACTTGCGAGCGCTGTGCCGGTAGCGTATGAGGGCGGTAATGATTGTCTTGAGCTTGGTCTATTACTCTGGCTTTCACATTGTCAGCCCAACTGATTTCAAAAGGTATCTATCAGTTCTTGCTTTATAGTTTCGTCATAAATAGGGCAACCTACCTCTACTCTGAAAGAGATATTGCGCGTCATCCAATCAGCTGACGAGATGTACACTTTAGGATTGCCATTATTGCCAAATATAAACAAGCGAGGGTGCTCTAAGAATTTATCTACTATACTGATTACCTCTATATTCTCACTCATTCCCTCTATACTAGGTACTAAGCAACAGATGCCGCGTACAATCATTTGTATCTTCACCCCTGCTCTACTGGCTTCATACAGCTTATCTATCATCTTATAGCTGGTTATATTATTCATTTTCAGCTTTATATAGGCTTCCTTACCAGCTTTTAGCATTTTTTTATTTCTTCATCTATAAGCTGCTTAAGTATCTTTTTAGTATAGTGGGGTGATACTATTAAGTGTTTGTATTTCTGTATGTTGTAATTAGTTTCAAAGAAGTTAAACACTTTATTTACTTCCTTTAGTATATCCTGATTAGCAGTAAAAAGGGTATAATCAGTATAGACTTTAGCGGTACTTTCGTTAAAGTTTCCGGTACTGATAAAGCCATATCGTTTGATGCCTTTACCTTCTTCGCGTTCTATCACACATATCTTGCTATGCACTTTTTAGTCCGCGTACTCCAAAGATGAGCTTCACCCCTCTGCTTTCAGTTGTTCTGCGTATCTTATGTTCGATTCTTCATCAAATCGGGCTTGCAACTCTATTTGCACTGTTACTTTCTTGCCATTTTTCACCGCATTGATAAGCGAATTGACCACTTGCGAGTTTTTGGCTAAGCGATAAATCGTTATCTTCACTGACTTCACTTTAGGGTCGAGAGCTGCCTCCCTCAAAAACCATATTATATTCGAAAAAGTATGATAAGGGGTGAACTGTAGATAATCCTTCTCTGCTATTTTCTTCAACAAACTCTCCTCCGAAGTGAGTCCCTTCACCGGTAGTGGGTGTATAGGGTGCGTAGGTTAGGTCAGTACGCCCCTAAGCTGGGGAAGCTCATATAGTCGCGGCGGTTGTGATAGCGCCCCCTGGTATCACACTGTCGGTATTAACAATACCCATCTTCTCAATGAGAAAATGCAGCGTATCCTTATCTATCGTCTTGTCGTATACGAAGCGCACTGGGGCTCCTTTTTCGCCTATCTTCTACACTAGTTGAGATTTTTCTCCACAAAACTCTTGCTCAAATCATCATCTATGTCTAACTCGGCATCACGAGTGATTTTTTTATCATATTAGCCGAAAGCGATTCGTAGTTGAAAATACTAAATATTAGGTGTAAACAAAAAGCGAATCACATCATCTAGCATTATGATATAGTGCTTATCACCTACCTGTGGAAGCTCTATAAAGCGATTGAGCGTAGTGGGCAACTCTATCAGGGCATACTGTATTTTTTTCTTTATAAGCCTTTGATGAAAAGAATTTTTTTGTACCCCAGAGGCTTTTTCATCTTCTTTTAGGGTCATTTTTCACTGCCAAATACGCCACATCGTCCTTCAGCTGCGGAAACTTCTCTAAATCGTTGAGTATAATAGTAAAAAGTGCCGGACGTACCTTATCATAAAAAAATACGTATTTACAAAAGGCCTCGTGCTCTGGTAGCAGTGTTTTTTTCATTTACGATGAATATTTGCTCTTTCTCTAATTCCTTAGTAATAGTGTTGATAATGCTTAGGCTTTCGTCTTGTAGCTGTATCACTTCCTTAGTGATTTCTTCTAATAGCTCTTTAGCGTGTACGCCCAAGCTCTTTGTCTGAAGACTCGTTCATAGCCACACGCTTCACCGTAGCATAGCGTACCTTGAAAAATTCGTCTAAGTTATTAGAGAAAATACCAGCAAACCTGAGCCGCTCTAAGAGGGGCACTTTTTTTCATCGGCTGCCTCTTGTAGCACTCTGGCATTAAATTTTAGCCAACTAAGCTCTCTATTTACATACGTATTTTTTTGTTTTCATTTTAGTTCATTTTTAGCCACTTCCACACTTCTTTATAAGTAGGCTTTTTGCCATACATAAGTATACCGATGCGGTATATTTTTCGAAGCTATTTTTTTATTACCAAAAAGAAAGTGATATAAAGTAGTAGTAAAGAAATTAATACTTCCCACCACGCTACCCCCAAAGGGAATGCGCATCAGCATTACTACAGGCGAAGTAAGTGGTATGTACGAAAATACTACTGAAATCGTACCGTGCGGTTCTTCTATCACCGAAAAACATTCCCTACATAAAAGGCTAACATCAGCGGAATGAGTATCGGCATCAAAAACTGCTGTGTATCAGTCTCGTTATCTACCATCGCTCCTACCATAGCATACAGCGAACTGTACAACAGATATCCCTCCTACAAAAAAATAATAGGAATACCCCCGAAGTCTCCAAAAATGGAAAATGGTAGAGAGCTGTTATAATATTACTTATTTCAGAGTGAGACTCTGTAGCTGCCATCGCTTGGGTAGCTGTAGGAGTATCTACCTGAAAGAGTGAAGGCGCTAAAGGCAAATAGTACCCCACCTATTACCAACCATATAGCAAATTGTGTGATTCCTGCCAATGAAGTGCCTATAATCTTACCTAACATCAGTTGAAAAGGTTTTACTGATGATATGATAATTTCTACAATGCGGTTCGTCTTTTCCTCTATTACACTACGCATTATCATATTGCCATAAATGATGATAAACATAAATATCAGATAGCCCGCTACACCGCCTATTGCAATTTTCATTACATTGTCAAACTCTGAGGTCTTTTTCACCTGTAAAGTTTTTCCATTTGTAGGGTTATTTTCAGTGCGAGCACTGTCTATTTCTGCCTTTATCAATCCCTTTTTGGGTAAGGTTATACTGAAAAAGAGTCTTTTCAAGTGCGCCAGTAAGCTCATTTTACTAACGATAGCGAAGGCGATTCTTCACTATAGAAAGCCTTTTTGAACAGTCTCTTCCTTAGGTATATACAGCAATCCGTATTTGCTTGTTGCTAATACCTCTGCACGAGCCTCTTGTAGGGTTTTTATCTTTCAAATACTCATAGTGTATCGTCTCAGTATCAGAAAAAGTATTGCTAAAAAGTCCACTCTCGTCCAGAATAAGAATATCTTTAGCATTGCTCTTGCTATTTACTTTGGTCAGAAAACCAATTATTAAGGCAAAAAGCTACTACTATTAGCGGACTCACAAAAGGTCATTATTATAAACGACTTATTGCGTATCTTATTCAGGTATTCTCTCTCTATTATAATTTTTCAAATGTTTCATAATCTACCAATTTACTAATTTGCTAATTTACCACACGCACGCATAAATATCTCGTTAGCTGTAGGGATAGCCTCTACAAAATGCGTTACCTCTCCTTGCGTGCTAAGGTATTGCAATAAGTCGTTAGCGCTCTGTCCCTCTTTTTTTCTGTATATTTAGTTTCAGTTCGTCATACAAGGTTCTAAAAGAAGCTTCTTGTACGGTATATTTATCTTGCAACTCACTCAGTACAGCTGCTTTTTGCTCATCAGCTACTTTCAATCCCACCTCATAAGTATTGTTTTTTTAAATGCCCTTTTTATATCGTTTAAATTACCGTCTAATATCTTATGCGATTGATTGATAAGCGCTATATGGTCGCAAAGCTCCTCTACTGACTCCATTCGGTGGGTAGAAAAAGATAATAGTAGCCCCTTGTTCGCGCAAGTAGAGTATTTCATCTTTGATGATATTAGCACTAATAGGGTCGAAACCACTAAAAAGGGCTCATCAAAAAAATAAGCAATTTAGGTTTGTGTAGCACCGTAACTAAAAACTGTATTTTTCTGAGCCATACCTTTAGAGAGCTCTTGTACTTTCTTGTGCCACCAATCGCCTATTTGCAGGCGGTCGAAACCAAAATTTAAGCTGTTTTTTTAGCCTCCTCTTTGCTCAGCCCTTTCAGTTGAGCCAAGTACAACGCCTGCTCGCCTACTTTCATCGATTTGTACAAACCGCGTTCTTCAGGCAGATAGCCTATTTGGGCAGTGTGTTTAGGTTGCAGCAGTTCGCCGTCAAACCACACTCTCCAGCATCAGGGCAGTACAATTTGGTTAATAATGCGTATAAGTGAAGTTTTTTCCTGCCCCATTAGGGTCCTAGCAAGCCAAAGATACTCCCTTTCGGCACCTCCATCGACACCGCATCTAATGCCGTGTGCTCACCGTATTTTTTTACAGATATTTTCTATTCTAAGCATCTTAAAACAATGGTTAATGTTTAATTATCAAAGGTTTTATTTTTTTCAACCGCAAATATACAACTTTTTCTTTTTATTTATTTCATTACTTGTACAAGTTTTTTATTACCTACTTCATCATTTATCGTATAGTTCTTTACTAATTTCCAAATCTGAAAAATCAAGCAATAAAAAAGTCGTTACTTCCCAGCAACGACTTTTCCTCATTAAAACAAAAAAATTATGAAAAAAACTAAATTACTTCTCTTTTTCCATCTTGTCTTTCAACTCTTGAAGCGCTTCAAGGTCTCCAAGTGTTGATTTTTTTCGACAGGAGCTGATACTGTATTATTAGCTGCTTCTTTAGCTATTTTCTCTTCTTCTTCTTTGAAGATAGCTGTGTGCGAAGCTACTACGCGTTTAAATTCTTTGTTAAATTCAATGATTTTAAATTCAGCAGTTTCGCCTTTTCCTAACTTTTTACCATCTTCTTTTTCTAAGTGGCGAGTAGGTACGAATGCCAAAATATCATCATTGAAAGGTACAGTAGCCCCTTTGTCTACCAATTTAGAAACGGTACCTGTGTGGATAGTACCTACTGCAAATTCTGCTTCGTACTTATCCCAAGGGTTAGGGGTTGTTTGTTTGTGTCCTAAAGATAGTTTGTGTCCTTCAGCATCAAGCTCAAGTACCATAACCTCTATCTTATCACCAGTGTTTACAAACTCTGATGGGTGTTTAATTTTCTTAGTCCAAGAAAGGTCAGTGATGTGGATAAGACCATCGATACCTTCTTCTAGTTCTACGAATACACCAAAAGTTAGTAAAGTTGCGTACAGTACCTGTGTGTTTAGAACCTACTGGGTATTTTTTTCAGTGATGTTAATCCAAGGGTCTGGAGTAAGTTGTTTGATACCCAATGACATTTTGCGCTCGTTGCGGTCTAAGGTTAGTACCACTGCTTCTACTTCATCTCCTAATTTTACGAAATCTTGAGCTGAACGCAAGTGAGTACTCCAAGACATTTCTGACACGTGTATAAGTCCTTCTACACCATCAGCTATTTCTACGAAAGCACCATAGTCAGCTATAACTACTACTTTTACCTTTTACTTTATCACCTACTTTTTAGGGTCGTCAGCAAGCGCATCCCAAGGGTGTTTGCTTAGCTGTTTTTAGACCCAATTGAATGCGTGATTTGTTATCATCGAAGTCAAGGATAACTACATTCAATTTTTTTGGTCTACTGATACCACTTCGCTTGGGTGGTTGATACGTGCCCAAGAAAGGTCAGTAATGTGTATCAATCCGTCTACGCCGCCAAGGTCAACGAATACACCGTATGAGGTAATATTTTTTTAACCACCCCTTCGAGTACTTGTCCTTTTTCGAGCTGACTGATAATTTCTTTCTTCTGTTCTTCGATATCTGCTTCAATAAGAGCTTTGTGCGAAACCACCACATTTTTAAATTCGTGATTTACTTTCACTATCTTGAACTCCATTGTTTTATTTACGAATTGTTCGTAGTCGCGGATAGGGTTTCACATCTATTTGAGAACCTGGCAAGAAGGCTTCGATACCAAATACATCTACTATCATACCGCCTTTAGTACGACTTTTCACAAATCCGTTTACGATTTCGCCATTTTCGTGAGCTAAGTTAATTCTATCCCAAGCTTTCAGAGTACGTGCTTTGCGGTGTGAAAGTACTAACTGTCCGTTTTTGTCTTCACGAATGTCGATAAGTACTTCTACTTTTGTCACCTACTTTTTAGAGTTAGGGGTTGTAGCGGAATTCATTAAGAGAGATAACACCTTCTGATTTAGCGTTGATGTCGATAATAGCCTCTCTGTCAGTAATTCTGGTTACTACACCTTCTACTACTTCGTTGTCTTGAGTGTCAACGAAATTGTTTTTTTAACCAATTCTTCAAAATTTTTTTCAATTGGTCTTCTTGTACGCTGTCAATACCTTCTTGGTATTTGTTCCAATCAAAGTTTTTCTAAAAAAACTCCGCTTGTGTTTGTGTGTTTTTCAGCCATTTGCTGATAAGTGAAATTTGTATTTCCGTTAGAAAAAAAGGGCGCCCTTTAAAAAGTGTATTTCTATCGGAAAGTAGTGAAACAATAAGTTATAAACGCCCTACACCTTTAAAAAAATTGGTGCAATGTTACGATTTTTCTACATAGCCAAAAACTTTTTTTACTACTTTTTGTAAAAATTACAAAAAAAATATAAAATACTGATTATCAATAATTAAAATTAGCAAATCGTCAAATCGACAAATTGGCAAATCATCATTCTATCATTGCCAGATAAGTCTTGCCGTAGCGCCACCTTTTCAAACCCCTTCGCTTTTTAGTAAGGCTTTCATCTCCTCTCCTAAATACTGATTGATTTCAAAGAAAAGGCTTCCTTGAGGCGAAAGTGCCTTACGAGCAAGTGTTGCTATTCGGTCGTAAAAACAACAGCGGGTCAGTATCACTAACAAACAGCGCCAAGTGAGGCTCATATTCTAATACATTGGCTTGCATTTCAGCTTTTCTCCAAAAGAGCGCACATAAGGCGGATTAGAGATAATAATATCGTATGTATCTGGCAAACTAGTGGTTTGTAGTATATCTTGCTGTAGAAAGTTAATGGTTACCCCATTTAGTTCGGCATTGCGGCGAGCTACTTGTAGTGCTTTTGCCGAAACATCTACAGCAGTGACTTCGGCATTGGGCAAGGATTTAGCTAACAAAATAGCTATACAACCCGAACCTGTACCTATATCTATTATTTTTCAAGGGTTTAGAAGTAGGGGTAACTGTTGTTAGCACCCAATCTACCAACTCTTCAGTTTCCGGACGAGGTATAAGCACATTTTCATCTACCAAAAAGCGATAAGAGAAAAACACCGTTTCACCCTAATATATATTGTATAGGGTTTATGGTTTTTGTAGTTCTCTTATCGCTTCTTTTTATAGGGGTAACCACCTTTTCGGCAAAGGGGCTCTTTAGCACACGCCAATGCGGTTGCTTTTACTACACTTAGCATAATGCTCCAGCAGCATAAAGTAAAAAGTCTGAACCTCTGTTAGGGGGTAAAGATTTTTGCAGCTGCTGGTAAATATACTGTTTCAGAGCTTCAAAAGTCATTAATTTACGCGTATTTGCTGTCCTACTTTTAGGTTACTGCTCGCCAAATCGTCAAAAATTATTAAGCTTCATCAGCTGTTGTACAGGCACTTGCTGTTCGCGAGCTATCTTATATAGAGTATCTCCGGTTTGCACTTGGTAATACACCTCTGCAATAGCTTCTTTTTTTGACTTGCGATGATACCTGTGCCTGTGGTTTAGCAGGAGTTGCTGGTTTAGGCGTTTCTACCTTTTTCAGCTACTTTTTTTAGAGGTGTCTGCAATCACTGGTGCTGACTTAGTAACTGGTTTAGTAACTGACTTTTTGTTCTACTATCTTAGCTACCTCTTTCTTAGTTACTACTACCGGCTTTGCTGGTGCTATAGGCTCATTTTGTACCACTTGTGGCACTTCGCGTTTAGGTAGCGGGGTTGATACTATATCAGTACCCATCGAAAAAGTTTACCGGCTCTCCTTTCATCGCTACTACCTGCTCGTCATACTGGTGTAGGCTAAACTTTTTTTATCAGAGCGATAAGTTTTTTTAGCATAAGCAGGGTCTGTAGCATAGCCGGCTCTCTTAAGTCCGTGTGCCCAACTCTCGTAGTCGGTAGGGTTAAGCTCAAATAGTGAACTGTATCTCCCCCTTTTTCATCAGGAATTGAGAGTGGTCTTCAAACGATTCGTAAGCATATTTATAACGTCTAAAACACTCACTTTTTTTCATCGTCATCATGAGTCATAGTCTTTGCCATTCCAAGTGGCGTGACACTTAATACCAAAGTGATTATTGCCATAACGCGCTAATCGTCCCTTGCCCTGAACCGCTTTCTAATATCCCTTGTGCTGAGGTGATACTTGCTGGTATGTTATAGCGTTGCATTTCTACCATCGCTATATCTTTGTAGTCTTCTATATATTTCTGAGTGACGGCAGTAGTTACCTGCATAGCAGGCGGTACTTCGTGAAAATCATCTTCAGTAAAATCTTTCCGATTCATATTAGCTTCCATCAGAGCCTTTGTTCTTTGGTTAAGCTCTGCATGGGCTAGGTTTCTTCGTTTCTATAATAGTACGCTGTCCGCGATAATTAACTGTATGCGGGTTCTTAGCGCTTTTGTAATACTTATCGGAGCACGATGAGAGAATAAAGAGATATAGTAGCAGCCAACTAAATCTTTTCTTCATAATTCAATGTAATTTTTTTGTTTTTTATTTGTTCTTTATTAAAGCCTTCAATACCTTGTAAGCCTCCCGTGTGAATAGCTAATATTTTTGTATTGGGAGCAAAATATCCCTTTCTTTGAGAGGGCAAAGATAGCAAAAATCATCTTACCTACATATATGGGGTCTAATGGTATTTGGGTAGTTTTGTTAAAAATCATTTAAAAATTAATTAGTTCATCATTCACTTTAGCATAGCCTCCAAAATTATAATCGTGTACTAAATGCCAATTAGTTCGGGTGGTGTATTGCTTGATTACTTCTGTTAAAAACTCGCCTTTTAGAGCAGGAAAACCTATCACTTGCTGATGCGGAGCACTAGCATTGATAAGCCCTGAGATAGTACCCCTGTACCTACTGCTGTGCAGATTACATCAAAGGCTTTGTCTTCTTCGGTAAGTATTTCTTCGCAGCCTTTTACTGCCAAAGCGTTTGTACCTCCTTCTGGAGCTATATAAATATCTGATCCATAGCGATTTCTAAGACTTTCTAAAAACTCAGGGGTGTGTTTTTCTCTATACATCTGGCGTGTAACGAACAAAAATTGCATCCCGCAATTTTTTTAGCAAACTTTAACGTTGGATTAACACTAATTTTCAGATTCCAATTCATCCCCTCTTATCACTCCGATAGTGCGTAACCCCATTATTTGTCCTGCCGCAGCGGTAGCTGCTATATGGTTAGAGTAGGCACCTCAAAAAGTAAGCAGGGTATTTTTTACCCTGCTTTTATTGCCCTCTGCGATATTGTATTTTAGCTTCCTAAGTTTATTACCTGACACAAATGGGTGATTCTTGTCCTCTCGCTTTATCGTAAGCGTAATACCCTCAGGCAGTGGTATATCTACCACCTGATTTTCTATTTTCAAATTCTCAAACATAGTATTTAATTTGGCGATTTGCCAATTTGCCGATTTGTCGATTTGCTAATTCACTAATTTGCTAATTGGCAAATTGACAAATTAGCAAATTAATTACTCGTATCGCAATGCTTCTACTGGGTCTAACTTGAAGCTTTTTACTGCAGGATAAAGCCCAGATAGCACCGAAACTACGGCTGCTATTAGTATAGCGACCAAAAATGACGCCCCCAAGGTATCGTAAATTCAAAACTTCACCGCTTTCGAAATCAGAAAACCTAAACTTATACCCCAAAACAATGCCCATCAAGGCTCCTAACTGTGCTATAATGAGCGTTTCGGTAAAGAATTGCGGGGTTATAGAACGCCTTTTAGCCCCTAAAAGCCTTGCGAATACCTATCTCTTTAGTGCGTTCAGTAACCGATACCAACATAATATTGAGCAAAGCAATAGATGAACCTAGTATCGTAATCATTCCAATAATAAAACCCGCAGCTGTCAGCACTCCTGTATACTACCGATACGCTGCAATAGGTCATCACTGCGCTCTACCCCAAAGTTATTTTTCTTGTATAGGCATAAGTCCTCTGATATTGCGCATCAGCAGCACCGCATCATCTACAGCAGCATCTAATTTATCTTTAGTATCCACCCCTATATTTATGGTGAAGTTAGGCATCGTTGTTGAAAAAGGCAGAACGAGCTATTCCCAAAGGTATTAACACCTGAAAATCTTCATAATTACCAAAAAGACGAACTTTGCGACTTTAGTATACCTATAACTTTGAACTTATACCCCTTACCGAAATAGTTTTGCCAATCGGATTGACATCTTTTTAGCAGTGTTTTTCTTAAAATCAGAGCCTATCACACACAAATTCAGGTTGTTTTTGTATATCAAAGTCAGAAAAACCTCTCCCTCCTCTACTGTAAGTCCCGAATTATTAATATAGTGCTCATCAACCCCCTACCACACGTGCCAAAGGGTCTGTCTTTTTATTTTCGTATTTCACCTCTGCTGACGAAGCCGCATTGGTAGAGATACTTACCTTAGCAAAAGGGGTTGGCAAGCTGTTGCTAAAGGTCTCTGCCTCTTTATAGGTGATTTCTGGGTTAATCTTTTTCTTAGTACCACTTCCCTCAACCCTTTCGGCATAATCATAACGCGAAATAGAAAAGGTATTCGCCCCATACTCGAAAAATTACCTTCGAGGGTATTGCGCAAAGCTGTGATAACGCTCAGTATCCCCACCCAGGCGGTAATACCAATAGCGATAATAAGCACAGTAAGCACCGTACGCAGCAGCTGGCTTTTAATCGAATCAAAAGCTATTTTGATATTTTCACGAATAAGAATCCACACGTTTGTTTGGTTTTTAAATGATGATGCAAAGGTAGGAATAATTTGTGAATTAGCAAATTTGTTAATTAGTAAATTTTGAAGAAAAATCTACTACAAACATCTTCCCTTTACTTTAGATATAATTACAATATACGAACACCGAAGGATAAGCGTAGAAGCAGCGAAAAACAACTATCTAATAAGCCGTCAAAAAGCAGAAAAAAATATACTAATTGTATCATTTAATTAGTAAATCAGTAAATTTGCTAATTCACAAATTTGCTAATTCACAAATTATTCGTATCTTTGCGCCCGAATTAATAACGAGGTCGTGTACCTCACTAATTAAATTTTTTTATGCCAGTAAAAAATCAGATTACAACGTCACGGTAAAAAAAGGCAAACCATTTTATTGGATTGTAGCCAGCTAATTCTCGCGCTAAACGCGATGGTAAATTCCTTGAAAAATTAGGAACTTACAACCCTATCAGCAACCCTGCGCAAATTGAAATAAACGTAGATGCTGCTGTGAAATGGTTGCAAAATGGGGCTCAACCTAGTGACACCGCACGCCGTATCCTATCTTACAAAGGGTATTGCTAAAACACCACCTATTAGGAGGGGTAGCCAAAGGAGCTCTTACCGCAGAACAAGCTGAAGCTAAATTCAACGCTTGGGTAGAAGCTAAAAACAACAAAGTATCTTCTAAAGAAGAAAAAAATTAGCTAAAGAAAAAGCAGCTGCTAAAGCTAAAAGCTTTAGACGCTGAAAAAGAAGCTAATGAAAAACGCAAAAACGAAGCTGCTGCTAAAGCCGCTGAAGCTGCCGCTGCTGCAACTGCTGCACAAGCTGAAGGCGAAGCTGCTGCTGAACAACCCCAAGAAACTGAAGCATAAAAATGACACTGAAAGATTGTTTTTATATAGGAACAATTGTGTCGAAGTTTTAGCTTTAAGGGCGAAGTCCTTATCAAACTTGATTCGGATGACCCCGAAATGTATGAAGAAATGGAATCAGTGTTTATTGCCGCGGCAATAATCTGGTTCCTTTTTATTGAAAGAAGCTCTTTGCACAAATCAGACCTATTGCGCGTGAAATTTGAGGAGGTAGATACTGAAGCTGATGCTGACGCTCTGCTGAAACACAAAAATATACTTACCTCTCTCTGCCCTCCCCCCGCTGACGGGCAACCAATTCTATTACCATGAAGTTATAGGGTTTACTGTAGAAGATACTCAATATGGTTATGTAGGAAAAATTACGGCTGTAAACGATAATACTTTTCAAGCCTTATTTGAGATTGAAGATGAGGTAGGGACATCAAATCCTTATCCCTATCAACTTTTTTGGAGAAGATAGACCGACAAAACCAAAAACTTATAGTCTCTACCCCTGAAGGACTTATAGCATTATACCAAGAATAAAGACAAGAGACGAAATAAAAAAGACGAAATACGATGGTTCGCATTTCGTCTTTTTATCTTTTATCTTTACCGGCTATTTCTCATTTGCCACGCTATTTCCTTAAAAAAATATCGAGTTTTGTTTTTCTCGTGCAGCTCGCGGAACTTTTGGGCATATTCTTTAGGGAAAGGTTTCCAAAAGTCATCATCTTCTACTATTGTACGGTAATAGTACTGGTTGCTTTTTAGGCATTTTTGCCAACGACTCATATAGTATTTCAAACTTATTAGGCATATTGCGCTTTATTATCAAGCGGTAAAGACGCTCTATAGTATAAGCTGAACTTTTAGTTAATGCCTTAGTGATAAGATAGTTTACACGCTCGCTGTCTTCTTCTATACGGTCTAACACCATAAGGGCATCGGTGTTAAAACTGTTATCTACTCGCGAGCCTGCTAAGTAATTGCAAAGCAAATCTGCCCAACGCGGGTCTAACTCTTCTTTAGTAAGCGGTTTTTTTATCGTAATATCCACCATAGTAACCATAATAACCATAAGTAGTGCCTGCTAAGGCTTCTATCATATATTGGGCATTAATCGCCTTATTAAACTGTGGTGCAAATACTTCGTATAGCTTCTCTCTATTGAAACGCTCTTTGCTCTCTAAAGCACGATAGAGATAGTTTATAGCTAATGGTGATGTCCAAGTATTATTGAAAACGTTAGTAGCATATTGCTCGTAGAAAGACAATACTTTATCTTTATCAAAAAGTATAGAGTATTTCATTCAGACAAGGGGCTATGTTGTAATTGCTTGCTGAACGCTTTTTAGCCATTGTATCAAATCGTTTATCGCTTAAAAATATCACCCAATAGCGCATACGTTTCAGGGTAATCTTTGTTTTTGAGAATCTCCCACTCTGTAGGTAATCGCTCGAAGGCTGCCGTTAGGGCTTTTTCGTCTGCTTCGTCCATTGAAAGCAGTGCTTCAAAGCGTTCGCGTACTTTCTGAAGGAATGGCTGATAGTGCGTGGCTAACGGAACTGAGGCTATTGCTTCTGCCAACAGTTCCCCGTTTCCTTTCTGCTTGTTGTTGCTGTACAACTCGTATAGCTTATCGACACTGCGTTGCGTACCGATTTTTAGCCAATGCTTTATAGGCTGCCCCACGCACTGTTTTGTTTTTATCGCCTGTGAGAGTAATGATAAATTCTTCGGTCTTCTCATCTTTTTTATCTGAAAGTATCGCTATAGCTTCGGCTTGTAGGTTAGGCAAACTTTCTGCAAATATTTTATCGATAAGCCCATCTACCTCAGCATAACCGAGCTTATAGAGCAAGCGCAAACGGCGTACGTTTTCTACCTTGTCCTCCAACTTAAAAGTCGGCTACTAAGAAAGGTAACATCGCCTTGCCGCTAGCGGGAATTACTACCTCCATTATATAATCGGCTAACTCCGAATACTTGTCTGCTAAGGCAAAACTTAAGTAACCAAAGGTGCGAGAGTCTTTGAAAATACCGCGCGCATAAGCGTCTTTTACCGTCTCTAAACGCCCTGAGTTGCTTTGGGTAAGGGCTTGTAGTACAGGTTTTAGCTGCAAGTATGAGTACTGAGTATTGACATCGGCAAGAGCCACATTGGGCACTTGGTCAGCTACAGCAGCTCCCTCTTCAGTAGTAGTGCCTTGTGTATAAAGCACAGAATAAAGCAAAGTAGAAAGCGACAACAACTTTTTCAGCCGACTGTTGGGCATCAAGCTGCAATAACTCTTCTACATCTTGGGCTAATTTATTGAAAACAGGGCTTTCTCGCCTAATTTCTTTAGTATAGGTATATGCTTCTGCAAGCGTGGGTCGTTCTTAGCAAACTTACTACCTGCTATAAATAACCTATTCAATTCTTGTTGTAATTCGTATAAAGGTTTCATATTGATTTGTCAATTTGTTAATTTGTGAATTTGCTAATCTACTAATCGGCAAATTAATATTGTAATCTAACTATTTTCTCGGGGGTGATGAGCGAAAGCGGTTGTGCTGATAGCAATCCGTCTTTTTACATCATTATGCATCATCACTGTTAGACAGAGTCCTTCGGCATTAGCAGGCAAAAAGGCTCTTAGGTTGGCAGTAGGCGATACGGCTCCCTCTTCAATATCTTTGAGGGTAAGAGCAAAACCATTGGCATCTTCTACTACCAAATTATCACCTTTTTAGGTAGGCTTTGTGCAGTGCCAATAGCACTACAGGGCTGTTTGTCCATCAGTGGGTTTTTAATCGTATTTTTTACTGATTTGATAGTTTCGGCAAACTGCGTTGAAGCCCAACTTTTGAGGGTAGCCAAATCTTCTTTTTGCAACGGACGCTCTACGCTACCCTCAGCCTCCCAACGGATACGCGGGTTTTGGTCACCTGGGTAGATGTACAAATCTTTTTAGCTGCAACACGCTAAATACGCTATTATCTTCTTTGATATACTTAGCCGCTTTATAAGGACGATAGTTGAGCGTTTTGTATATCTTACCTGTTTTGAGGTTGAGCCATACACCTTCATCTACGTACTCTTTGCGCGCCTCATTGTCGTAACTGTTAAAAGATAGCTGTACGAGGCTTGCATTCTCTTCATACTGACCGTATTGCATTAGCTCTACCAACTTCCATACATAGCCTATTTGCTCTTCAATAGCTGATGACAATTCAGGCGTACCCTCTGGGTCTTCTTTGCGCGCTTTGAGGTAGTCGGTTGCTTTTTAACAAAGCTGAAAGGAAGTTCAGATTATTTACTACCTCAGTATATTCTTCATTTTCTACTTCTTCTATTGATAATAGTAGGTTATTGAAGGCGGTTTTGTATTCCTCCGATATAGTAGTTGCCCAGCTCTTTTATCTGTGTTTTCAGAGTTGAGCGCATTTTGGCATCTACTGATGAAAGTCCTGTGTTTACTATATCGCGTAGCAACTTTTTGGGCAGTTTCTATACCGGTGAGCTGTGCATCTATTTTTCTTAGTGAAAAGCTGCCTTATTTACCTTTTTAGGTTTTTTTCGGCTTTCTCCTTAATACTCTCCTTCTCTTGGGCTTTTTTCTCTTGCTTTTTCTCTATCTTATCACGCTTAGAGAGGATATCTTCAGGCACATCGGCTTGGGCAAATTGCGAAGCATCGGCCTCATAGCAATAAAAGCAAACCCAATGGCGTGTTTGCACGGAAATTGCCTACTAGGACAGTTACAGCGAAACACAGGGTTATGAGCGTCTATATAGTCGGCAGAGCAGTAATAAGGGTTCTTACCACTACCGGCACATTCACCCCATATTAGGTTCTTTTCAGCACTAATTTTCAGGTTAGCGAACTTCCCTTTTTTTGTGCAATTCTCGCCCTTTCTTAGCTGCTTCAGCATTCGGGGCAAGTTCTTCAATTTTTTTGTTGCGAAATCTCCATTAATTTTTGAATTTTTGAATTTTGAATTATGAATTTTTGAATTTCTGTTACTTCTTTTTCAGAGGTAGTTTTTATAATACTTGTCAGTATTTTTATAATTTCATCTGTTTTCTCTATATAGGTAGTGTAATCAAAAGCTAATCAATTGACTTCTGCTTAATAATTGCAACCAATAAAAATGTTTCTTTTGCTTCTTTATTTGCAATTGCTAATTTATGAATAAAATCAGCCCCTACTTTCAGCTGCCAATGCTTCATTTACATTGGCACCAATACTTGTAACACTACGCAATAATTGTTTTGATATTACAAACTCATTTTGCCATTTCAGTATCTTATACAATTCAATTGCTTGAAGAGCAAAATCGAAAGTCTTATCTTTAATAATATTACTTTTTCATAACTTTTATTATTTACATTGGTCCATAATTCAGAAATCAAAATTCAGAATTATTTAAGGTATTCTGCTGTGAAGCTCTTCTTGTTTTTTTGCTACTTCTTCAGGGGTACCAAAGGCTACTACTTCGCCACCTGCTTTACCGCCATCGTAGCCTATATCTATAATGTAATCTACCTTGCGTATCACATCTATATTATGCTCTATCACCAGCACAGTATTGCCTTTATCTACTAAGCGATCGAGAACTTCTAAGAGTACTTTTTACATCTTCAAAAATGAAGCCCTGTGGTAGGCTCGTCTAATATATAGAAAGTGTTGCCTGTATCTATTTTAGAAAGCTCGGTAGCCAACTTCACCCGTTGGGCTTCCCCTCCTGAAAGGGTAGTGGATTGTTGCCCCAAAGTGATGTAGCCCAACCCCACCTCTTCAATAGTTTTGAGTTTGCGGTATATTTTTAGGAATAGGCTCGAAAAACTGCACCGCCTCGCTAATAGTCATATCAAGCACATCGGCTATCGACTTGCCTTTGTAGCGCACCTCAAGGGTTTCGCGATTAAAGCGCTTGCCTTTGCAGGTCTCGCAGGGTACGTATACATCGGGTAAGAAGTTCATTTCTATCACCTTTAAGCCCGACCCTTCGCAGGTTTCGCACCTACCGCCTTTTACATTGAAGCTGAACCGCCCAGGTTTATAGCCACGTATTTGCGCCTCGGGCACTTGGGTGAAGAGGTTGCGTATCTCGCTAAATACTCCTGTATAAGTTGCTGGGTTAGAGCGCGGTGTGCGCCCTATAGGTGATTGGTCTATATCGATAACCTTATCGATATGCTCTAACCCTCTATGCTTTTGTAAGGCATCGGCTTTTTCACTCCGTTGAAAAAAATGAGCGTTGAGGATAGGGTACAGCGTCTCGTTAATAAGAGTCGATTTGCCACTACCCGACACGCCTGTTACCCCAATCATTAGTCCCAAAGGGAATTTAACAGTTATATTCTTGAGATTATTGCCCGTGCAGCCTTTTAGTACAATCTCCTTGCCGTTGCCTTTTGCGCCTTTCTGCTGGCACTTCTATCTTCTTGCGCTTGCTCATATAATCGGCGGTAATGGTAGAGGCTTTTAAGAGCTCTTGGGGCGTACCTTTGAAGATGATTTCACCCCATTTACTCCAGCCTTAGGCCCCTATATCCACCACATAATCAGCCTCTTGTATCATCTCTTCATCGTGCTCTACCACTATTACCGAGTTGCCTATATCGCGCAGTGATTTGAGCGAGTTGATAAGTCGCTGGTTATCGCGCTGGTGCAAGCCTATGCTGGGCTCATCTAAAATGTAGAGTACCCCAGTAAGCTGCGAACCTATCTGGGTAGCTAAACGTATGCGTTGTGCCTCGCCTCCCGAAAGCGACTTTTGAACTGCGGTTTAACGATAGGTAGGTAAGCCCTACATCTATGAGGAATTGCAATCGGGTACTGATTTCTTTGATGATTTCTGAGGCTATTTTTCTGCTGTTTGTCTGAGATATGATGAGGCAACTCTTTAAAACCACGCTAATAGGTCGGTAATATCTAAAGCTGAGAGTTCAGCTATATTTTTTTATCGGCTATTCTGAAGTACAATGCCTCTTTGCGCAAACGCGTACCGTGACAATGCTCGCAAGGCACAGTATCCATAAACTCTTCTGCCCAACGCTTGATAGCTGCCATATCGGTATTATCGTGCTGACTCTTAATAAAGTTGATAATCCCTCGAAGTCTATTTCAAAATCGCGAGTAATACCCAACACGTCCGACTTGATAGCGTACTTTTCTTTGCCACCATAAAGAATAATATCCATCGCCCCTTTGGGCAACTTATCAATAGGGTCAGAGAGTTTATAGCCAAACTTTTGGACGATAAGCTCTAACTGCTTAAAAATCCAAGTGCTTTTCTGCTCGCCCACCGCAACAATACCTCCGTTTTTGATAGATAGCGATGGGTCGGGGATTATCTTAGCAAAGGTTGATTTCTTGCACTTCACCCAAACCATTGCAGTGCGGACACATTCCTTTAGGCGAATTGAAAGAGAAAGTGTTAGGCTCTGGCATAGGATAAGAAATACCTGAAGAAGGACACATCAGGTGGCGACTGAAGTACTGTGCTTTTGTCTTGTCTTGCTCTAACACCATTAGCACATCATCGCCATAGTTCATCGCTATTTTAATAGTTTCTTGCAGCCGTTTTTGGGTATCGTCAGTATCATCTACCTGCATACGGTCTACAACTATTTCTATATCGTGGGTTTTGTAGCGGTCGAGCTTCATACCCTTTTCTATATCGCGTATTTTCGCCATCGGTGCGCACTTTTTACGAAGCCTTGTTTGGCTATTTGCTCAAAAGTTCGCGGTAATGCCCCTTGCGCGATTGCACCACAGGGGCTAATATATTGATGCGTTTGCCATTGTAGTCTTTAGTGATGAGCTCTTGTATTTGGGCATCGCTATAGCTCACCATCTTTTCGCCTGTGGTATAACTAAAAAGCATCAGAAGCTCGTGCAAAGAGCAGGCGCAGAAGTCGTATATCTCGGTAATCGTACCCACTGTAGAGCGTGGCGATTTGAGGTTGTTTTTCTGCTCAATAGCAATCACTGGCGATAGTCCGTCGATTTTATCTACATCAGGGCGTTCGAGCCCTCCGAGAAACTGACGGGCATAGGCAGAGAAAGTTTCTATATAGCGGCGTTGCCCTTCGGCATAAATAGTATCGAATGCTAATGACGACTTGCCACTACCTGAAAGCCCCTGTGAAAACTACTAACTTTTTCGCGAGGTATGCTAAGGTCTATGTTTTTGAGGTTATGCACCCGTGCCCCTTGCACTTCAAGGTTTTCTACAGGGGTTATATTAGTAGTGTTTTTTTCATTTTAAAACAAATGTTATCAAGCGACAAAAAGTACAAAAATTAGTATAGTAAATAAAATTGAGGAGAATTTTTATAAAATTTCTCCTATTACTTATCACTCAATCATTTTCATTGAATTTTTTTCAAATGGATCTACTATATCAAGTTCTAAAAACATTTTCTACTTCATGAAGAAGTTCTATGTGAATATATACATTTAAGGATTCGTATATATCACTTCCTGAAGCTCTTCCAGAAACATAAAACTTTATAGAAAATCCTTTATGATTACTATTATTAAACAATGAGTAAATAATATTTTTTTATTATCAAAATATATTCCCTAATGAATTTCCGTCTATAATAGACTGTAAAGTATTTTTCTGAAAGCAAATTTTCCATAACCAGTTTCATAAACCTTTGTTCCTATAGGAAGATCAAAATTAAGTTCTTCAGTTATAATAATTTTTATAATAAGATGGGCGAAAATCCCCAAAACAATATACATTAGCCCCCTTTCAGATAAATCTTCTGATAAATTAGATGTTTCTAATGCTTTTTAATAAGTTTTTAGAAATATTTTTTTGAATGTAAATAATGGTCTAATTTTTTTCTTATCTGAAATAATAAAGCCGAATTCATCTAAATAATTAAAAAGAACTAGATAAAACTTTAATATTTCTATCTATCTTTTTGTCCTTTTGTTTCTATAAATATAAATATTGTACGATAATAAGTTGTAGTATTTAGATAATTTACTTCATCTATAAACGATTTTATAACTATCCTATCTAAATATATTTCTTCTTCAAAAATAACATTTTTGAATATCAGCCAAAGGATGTGCTATTTTTCAAAAAAAGTAATTTCATTATTTATATCTATATTTTTCATATTCTTTTTTGCCCAAAAGCATCAAAATTATCATTAAATAAAATGTTATTAAGTATGATAACTTGATTTCTCAAATTTTCACTACCTAAATCAATTTGAAACTTACTATTATTAGAAGTAAATTCTATAACTTCAATTTTTTTAGTACTATAAACTATTTCTTTTTCCATTTCTTAGTGTGAATATTAAAAATTTAATCCTTTTAATTCTGCTCTTTCTTTAACTTTCTCTAAGTTTAAGTAAGTTGAGATATTACCATATAAATTTCTTTTAGATTCATTGGATAAATACCTCCATTCAGAAGACTCAAAAAGAAGAAAAATGATGTATTTTTTTATCATCTGAATATTTTTGAATAACTTCATCCCAAAAAAAGATATAACGATTTTGAAAAAGCAATCATCTTATTAAAAAGATATATTCCAAAAATGTTTATTCTCTAAAAATAAAATCAGCAAACTGTAAATTGTAATATAAATATTGCATTTCTTCATCAAAAGATGATATTTCATCATTTGAATTTAAATCAACCCAAAAGTCTTTTTCTGTTCTTGTAAATCACTTAAAAAAATATAATGATTTGCAGATTTCTTTCATTTGTGTGTTATCCATAATAGTATATATTCTTCTTTCTGTAAAGACTCATCAAAGAAAATAACTATACTCAAGGCTTATTATCTACAATAGTTGTTGGGTAATATATCAAATCAGTAGGAGGACTTTTTCTTCCTCCTTCTTCCTGTGTAAGAAAACATATAATACCTTCTTTTTATTCTTTTTGCATTTTGTTCTAATAATATTGTCACAGAGGAAATTCGTTATTCACTCTTACGCTTCTATTTGCTGTAGCACTTTTTAGGGGCTTGATATACAGTGTTAATACCGTCAAAGAGTATTAGTAAGCGCAGCCCGTTGCGGGTTTCTTTCTCTTGCATACGGCATTGGTTAGGGTATCGCTGTACAAAAAGAAGCAACTTCTGAAAAACGCGCACTCTGATAAAAACGGACTGTTCTGGTCGGCTATAAAATAACCTGTCATCTTTCCGTTTTTCATCACGAGCTTCTCTATTCCCATACGGGTTTGCCAGCCACTTTACGCGTACGCTGTTGAGCAGGTCAATAGCCTGAGGGGCAACTTGCCAAAACGGTCGATAAGATTGCGCTGATACACCTGTAAGGCTTCCTCATTAGTCAGGTTGCTCAATTCGTTATAAAGGTTGAGTCGTTCGGCTACTCTATTGACATAGGTGTCGGGGAAGAGTAGTTCGAAATCGGTGTCTATTTGAGTATCAGTGAGGTAAGTTTTTGTCTTCTTCGGCAGTGCTATATAATTCTGAAAACTCGTTTTCTTTAAGCTCCGTTATGGCTTCTTGCAATATTTTTTTGGTAGGTATCGAAGCCTATCTCGTTAATAAAAAGCCGCTTTGTTCACCGCCAAGTAGGTCGCCTGCCCCTCTAATTTCTAAGTCTTTCATAGCGATATTAAGTCCGCTACCCAAGTCGGAGAACTGAGCTATCGCCTCTATGCGCTTGCGGGCATCATCGCTCATCGCTATCAGTGGAGGTGTGATGAAGTAGCAAAACGCTTTTTTTATTGCTACGCCCTACCCTACCACGCATTTGGTGCAGGTCTGACAAGCCAAAATTATGAGCGTTATTGATAAAAATAGTGTTAGCATTCGGCACATCTAATCCACTTTCGATAATAGTGGTAGCCACTAGCACATCGTATGCCCCCTCCATAAAGGCGAGCATCGTCTCTTCGAGCTTTTTGCCGTCCATCTGTCCGTGCCCTATGGCTATGCGGGCATCGGGTAGCAAACGCTGTATCATACCGGCAACTTCTTGAATATTCTCTACGCGGTTGTGCATAAAAACACCTGCCCGCCGCGTTGTATTTCGTAGCGAATGCCATCGCGTATTACCTCTTCACTAAAAGGTATCACTTGCGAATCAATAGGATAGCGGTTAGGCGGTGGTGTATTGATAACCGAAAGGTCGCGTGCCGCCATAAGGCTAAACTGCAAGGTTCGCGGTATAGGGGTCGCCGTAAGGGTCAGCACATCGAGGTTTTCCTTTGGGGTTTTTAAAGCTTATCTTTCACCCCTACCCCAAACTTCTGTTCCTCATCTACTATCAGCAGTCCCAAATCTTTATATTGTACCTTTTTCGCCCACTATTTGGTGCGTACCGATAACAATGTCGAGTTGCCCTTTGGCGAGTTCTTCCAATATGATTTTCTTCTCTTTAGCCGTGCGAAAACGGTTCAGATAATCAATGCGCACCGGAAAGTCTTTCATACGCTGACTAAAAGTCTGATAATGCTGAAAAGCCAATACCGTAGTAGGGACTAATACGGCTACCTGCTTGCCGTTATCAACTGCCTTAAAGGCTGCCCTGATAGCTACTTCGGTCTTGCCAAAGCCCACATCGCCACAGACTAACCTATCCATAGGTTTGGCACTCTCCATATCGGCTTTTACCTCAGCAGTAGCCTTGCTTTTGGTCGGGGGTATCTTCGTAGAGGAATGAGGCTTCAAGCTCGTTCTGCATATAGCTGTCGTGCGCAAAAGCATAGCCTTGCGCCTCTTTGCGTTTAGCGTATAGCTGAATAAGGTTGAAAGCAATCTCTTTTACCCTTGCTTTGGTCTTCTGTTTGAGGGCTTTCCAAGCTCCTGACCCCAACTTGTATATTTTTGGGCGGTTTGCCGTCTTTGCCGTTGTATTTGGTTATCTTGTGCAAGGCGTGAATGCTGACAAATAGCACATCGCGGTCGCCGTAAATCAGCTTGATGGCCTCTTGCTGCTTGCCCTCTACTTCTATCTTTTGCAAGCCAGCGAACTTGCCTACTCACCGTGGTCGATATGGGTAACATAGTCGCCTACCTCCAGCTGCATCAGCTCTTTGAGGGTTATTGCTTGCTTTTTAGCATAACCGTTTTTTTAGCTGAAACTTATAATACCGCTCGAATATTTGGTGGTCAGTAAAAACGTTTATTTTCAGTTCGTTATCTACAAAACCAGCGTGCAGTGATAGCTGTACCGTTTGGTAGGCTACCTTCTGCTCCATCTCTTCGAATATATCGTGAAAACGCTTTGCCTGCTGCTCCGTACCGCACAATATATAGTTCTGATAACCCTCGGCGTGCTTCTCATTAAGGTAAGCGATAAGCAGCTCGAATTGCCCTATTGAACGAGGGTTGTGGCGTGGTGAGAAAAAAAGTGAGTTCAGGCTGTGAAATACCTATGTGAATGGACTGCAATCGGTCAGCTTGTGCCAAAAGGTCTTCTTTCTGGCAATAGAGTTCCTCTGGAGCAGTACGCTTCACCTCATTGGCTAATTTCTGATAAATATCGGTAGCTTTTTGCGAAGAGCTTATCTATTTTTGTCCTAAAGAGGCTATATCTTTAGCTATAAAAGAGCGTTTGCGAGCTAATATATTCTAAAAACGACTGTCTCACCTCATCACTTTCCTTATTTTTCTACGTTAGGAATGATGATTATCTGCGAAAGTTGTGCGGTAGATAGCTGACTTTTCTACATCGAACGTGCGAATACTCTCTACTTCATTGCCAAAAACTCTATACGATAGGGTTCGTTATTAGAAAATGAAAAATATCGACTATCCCCCGCGTACCGAAAACTCACCCGGTTCGGTAACAAAGTCAGTGCGGTTGAACTGATAGCTAAAAAGTACCTCGTTGAGAAACTCGAGAGTAAGTGAATCGCCTTTGGTAATCTTGAGTGTATTCTGTTCTAACTGTTTGCGGGTGATAACCTTCTCAAAAAGGGCTTCGGGATACGATACTACTATCAGCGGCTTGGTGCTATGGCTTAGTTGGTGCAGCACCTCAGCGCGCAGTAGCACGTTGGCATTATCGGTATCTTCTATCTGATAAGGACGGCGATAGCTATCGGGGAAGAAAAGCACTCGCTGCTCGCCTACTAAAGTTTCTAAATCGTTGAGCACATAGGCACTTTCCTCTTTATCGGGCAGTAATACCAATAGAGGGCGGTGCGTATGGGTGTATAGGTTTGCCACCACTGCCGACAGCGAGGCACCTGCCAAAGCCGCCCTACAGTAATACTATTCTGCACCTGCACTTTGGCAAGCAAGGATTTATAATGGCTACTCTCAGCCAGACTTTGTAATAACTCTTTCACGATGATAATTAAACTACAAAGTGCAAAAGGTACGAAATAATTGTTAATGATTAATGTTTCGAGGTTTATTCTTCGTCACATACTCGGCTGTGCAAGCTCGCCGACTTTCCTTCGTCACATACTCGGCTGCGCCAGCTCGCCGACTTTTCCTTCGCTCATCCTTCGCTCATCCTTCGGTGTAGGTATATCTGAGATAAAGGGAAAAATATGGGAGAAAAATTCTGTTAGTATTTTGTTTTTGAACTAATAATACTACTATCTTTGCAAGAAATAACTCTTGATGAGTTAGAAACTCACCCTACAACAGGAACAGGGCAAGTTGAACCTCTAAAAGGGTATGTTGAAGTTCTTTCTGCATATGGACACTATGAGTAATTTTTGGCTACAGAATATTAATATAATGAGATAAGTGGGAGGAATGAGAAGGCTGAGAGGGCTGGGAGTGGTGAGTAGATAGGTTGAGGGTTAGATTGTAAGAATGTTGAAAAAGTTAGAAAAATTAGCAGATAAAATACCTGAGAAATATAATAAGGTTGAAAATACCATTTTTGATAATATTAGTCCCGAAGGTATTGAATATGATAAGTGGAAAAACAGTTTAGAATTTATACCTAATATAACACATACAGAAACAAAAACTGAATTTTTAATTTTTTTATATTATGACAGTTATAGATCTCATAAAAGCTTATTAAGCCTATTCCTAAATTGTTCATTAGAAAACATAGTATATTTAGTCTCGAGGTATTTATTGATGGTTGGTATTATCGTGATGATAAAAGAAGATGTAAGGGCGAGTGTCTTATACACAGAATTTTTATGAATGGCTACAAGAAAAAAATACAAAGTAGGAGGTAGTGGAGGATGGGCAGATATCCTTTATTATAAATTTGAAACTGAAGAAAAGGCTTTGGATGAGTTCTTTGTCTTATTTAATACTTTTTATAAAGAAAAAAATATAAAACAAGTTTATGGTAATTGGAGATACTGATAGTATTGGTAATCTTTCAAATGTGTTGTTAAGAGCATAATATGCTAACCATTAACACAATATAACTGCAAGCTACATAGGTAGTGAATTGGTGGACTGGTGAGACAAGAGGGACAGAGTGAGACTGGTGGGACTGGTGGGACTGGTGGGAGGAATGAGAGGGCTGGGAGTGGTGCGACAGGAGGGAGTGGTGAAAGGGAATAGGTTTTTGTGAATGAGGTTATGACCTTTTTCTTATTTTTTCTATCAAAAATAATACCCTTTGTATGAGCTGATTACATTATTTTTTTGTAGTTTTGCTTTTTAAATTCTATTTTCTTTCTAAAAACTTACTATGAACAAAGATGATTTACAGCTAAAATGGGACGCGCTACCTGCCAATAACCTGATGCGGCAGTGGCAAATGCAAATAGCCGAGATTACCGAGCAGTCGGTTTACCCTCTCTATGCCCGTAACCGACCAAGTAACGCAAGTAGATGGTGTGCTACACGGCGGGGCTACTCTTGCACTGGCTGAAACGGCTGGCAGTATAGCTGCCTTTTTGCTATGTCGGAAAGGGAGGAACAAATACGAGGTATAGAACTGAGTGCCAACCACCTACGCCCCTGGTAAAGTAGGCGATACTCTCTACGCTAAAGCCGTGTGCCTAAACGCCGGACGTACCCTACAACTCTGGGATATAAAGGTGACAAACCAGAAGAAAAACTGATTTCGTACTGCAAATTTACAACTATTAGAGTCGTTAGTGGTTAGTCGCTGGTCGTTGAAAAGCGACCCTAAAAGACTAAGGAGTAACGAACCAACCACTAACGACTAACAGACTAAAAAAACTAACGACTAAGGACTAACAGCTAACGACTAAAAACTAACAGCTAACGACTAAAAACTAAAAATATGGCTCAATTTATTAAACTTTACAACGAAAATCCTAACGAAAAGGAGATTGCTAAGATAGTGGATGTACTGCGCAATGGTGGTCTTATCATCTATCCTACGGATACTGTATATGGCTTAGGGTGCGATATTACCAACACCAAAGCCCTCGAAAAAATAGCACGCATAAAGGGTGTGAAGCTCGAAAAAGCGAACTTCTCATTCGTTTGTTCAGACCTGAAAAACCTATCAGATTACGTAAAACAGATTGACAGCAGCACTTTCAAACTGCTAAAACGCGCTTTACCAGGGGCTTATACTTTTATAATGCAGGGCAATAACAACCTGCCTAAAGACTTTAAGAAGAAAAAAACGGTTGGGATACGCGTGCCCGACAACCTTATAGCACGCACCATAGTAGAGCGCTTGGGCAACCCTATAGTATCAACTTCTATCTACGATGAAGATGATGTGATAGAATACACTACCGACCCCGAACTCATTTTCGAGAAATGGCAAAACCTTGTAGATATAGTAATTGATGGCGGGTATGGCGATAATACCGCCTCTACTGTCATCGACCTATCGGGTGATGAGCCAGTGGTTATACGCGAGGGAAAGGAGACGTTGATATTATTAGTCGCTAGTCATTGGTCGTTAGTAGTTAGAATAGAGTCGCCTTCTAACGACTAACAGCTAACAACTAACGACTAACAGCTAACAACTAACGACTAACAGCTAACAACTAGCGACTAACTCACTAACGACTAATATAGCTTTTTAGCGCTTCGATATATTCTTCAAAAGCTGAAAGTCCCTTAGGGGTAAGCTGCGCTTCAGTATTAGGGTAATTTTTCTTTGAATGTTTTTTTGATACTGATATAGCCCGCTGCTTCTAACTTCTGAATTTGTACCGAAATATTGCCCGATGTGGCTTTGGTAACTTCTTTAATACGAGCAAAAGTCGGCTTTTTCTTCTGAAACCAATAGCGAAATGATAGCCAAACGCAACTGCAGAATGCAAAAATAGGGTTTAAATCAGCAAACATTATTTCTCTTTTTTATATTCGTTATGAAATTGAATACAGGTACTAAGAATAATAACCCCGCCATAAAGCTACTGAGCAAAGGCAGAAAAACTTCCTGACTAAAAGAAATAAATTGTACAGCGTAAATAATTATAAAAAGCCAATAGGCAGGTAGCTATCCATAGTTTCATTTTCATTTGCAATGCCATTGTTAGAGTTACAAACGTGAAAGGCAGATAGATAATTAAAAAAAGCGGTAAGGAAAGAATCAAAGATTGGTACCAGGGATTATAAAGGCTATTATAGCATTAATACCTGCTATAAACCAAAAGCCAATCCGTCCAATCATTATAGCTTTTTCAGCTTTTTTGCGCTTTGTACTTTTAATTTTTCGTCCATAAGCTATAAAAGAACCCAATGGGCATTAATATCAACCATACAAACCCTGATTGTTTGGGATAATAGTCGGTAATAAGCATCACAAACTGAATAATGCCTGCAAGCATAATGAGCACACTCAAAAGATAAGGAAGAAACCGTTTTTCTTCGTACTTTTGTTTTTCGTTGATTGATGACAGATTGAATGATTTTTCAAGCTGTCGGCTACTTATAATTCCATAGTTTTAAAATATTTAATGTTATAAATTCGCTGCAAATATAATGTAGTTTATAATATAAACCAAATTTTTAGTAAACTTTTTGTAACATCCTTCTTACCTCCTCCAAAAAGGAAACAGGAAGTCATACTATTATAGCTAAAAATCAGCAACTTACAAAATTATTGTTACATCTATCACAAAAAGATAGTCCGTTATTTTTGTTTTTCGATTTTAAAAACCCTACTTTTTGTCGCCGTTGAATATAAATCATAAATCGTATGTCAGAACAAGTAATAAATAAACCCACCCCCATCAATGAGGAAGTAGTGTGGGATAAAACCAAAACTATCATCAGTACTACTGATAGATTTGGCAATATCACTGACGTAAACCAAACGTTTATAGATGTTTGTGGTTATTCAGCAAGTGAATTGTTAGGAAAAACCCCACAATATTATCCGTCATCCTGATATGCCCTAAAATAGTATTTAAGGTAACGTGGGACAATATTTTTGGCAGGGCGCAACTTTCACGCTATTATAAAGAACTTAGCCAAATCGGGACGGTATTACTGGGTAATTACTGACTTTTGAGGTAGGACGCAATATTATGGGCGAAGTAGTAACCATTATGGCACGCCGCCGTGCTGTGCCCGAGCACGTAATCACTGACCATATAGAGCCACTATACCAAACGCTCCTAAAATTGGAGAAAATTGGTGGTATGGAGCTTAGCAACCGCTATTTCAAAGGTTTTTAGAAAAAAACAAGGCAAGTCGTACATTGAGTATGTTATGGATATACTTGATGACTCTAAACGCGAAATACGCTTCGAGCCAGTGAATACACACACTGATACCGAAAGTACTTTGAGGCGATTACGAAATATCTGATGATATCTTTTAGTGAAGATCACAAAGAAGAAAATATGCTACAACGCAAAAGTTTCTTTTGCTAAATTGTTTTCAACAAATTAAGAATTAAAAATATTATTATGAGAACAGCTAATTATAACAATAATGAAGTAGAAGTACTCAATTATAATATAAAATTCTCAGAAACTAATTCTCCTATTTTTGAGGAGAGAAGATGATTTTTATTATGATTTATCAGCTGAAGAGTTAAAGAAAATAGATAGAGCAAGAGAGCTATCAAAACTTGGAATGACCATAAGCAGTGAGGAACTTCATAGAGAAATGATAGAAAGATATGGAAGTAAGATGGAATACAGAGGCTAAGCAAGAAGTTCAAAACAAAAACCTTTATAAATTATATAAAAAGGGCTATCCTAACTGTAGGATAGCCCTTTTTGAATTCTGATTTTAGCTTTTATGCTTTTTTTGTAATCTTTGTTTTCAGCAGCTTTTTAGCTTAGCCGATAATTCCATAGAGATAGCAGAACGCTCAAACATTATTTTTGCCTGAAAGCGTTTCGATAACACAAGTATCGTCAGTAAGTTCTACTATACGTCCGTGTACACCTACCTTTAGTTATTACCTTATCGCCTTTCTTCATATTTTTGTATGAAGTTCTTTTCTTGCTTTTTGTCGCTTCATCTGAGGGCGAATCATCAAAAAGTACAGCACCACGAACATCAGTATAAAGGGTGCTAATTGATTTAATGTTTGCATTATTTATATATTTAGTTATTAAATTTAGCTGTTGTAAGGCAAAAATACGTTTCCCTTACTAAAGGAGACCGCGCCCTATTTTTCTTTATAAGCTCTTTTTTTCTTCAAGCTCTTTGTGTATCACATTCAATATTCCGTTAATAAATAGGCTACTCTTAGGGGTAGAATATTCTTTAGAGAGCTCTAAATACTCGTTTATTGTTACTTTTATTGGTATACTTGGGAAGTAAAGCAACTCGCATACCGCCATCTTCAGCAGTATATTATCGAGTACCGCTACACGCTCTTTGTCCCAGTTAGTAAGTTTATCATCTATAAAAACCCTTTAGCTTATTGTCATTAAGCACTGTCTTCTTAAATAGGTCTGACAGAAATAGTTTTTCGTCGTCAGTATTATAAAAGAGTAGGCGTAAAGTATTTTTTTCAGGGAGGGTTAGGACGCAAATTCTTAAACAATTTGACAATAAAAGTATTGACAATAGGGTAATCATCTACCCAAGTGAGGTTATGATCTTCAATAAACTCATAAAAAAATCATCATTAGGAGCTATAATTTCCTCGAAAAATAGTTACCACAAAGTCTCTATCAGTAGCAAAAGAAGATTCTTTTGCCAGCGTATTCTTTGTAATAATCACTTTCTAATATCGCCTTATAGAAGTTATTGACGTATTCGTAATGAAGATCAAAGAGATTCATTTGGGCAGTTTCTATTGCTTTTTGCAGTGATTCGTTTTTGGCTAATGAGGGTAAGAAACTCATTATTAGCGATTAGCTGGTGCTGCTTAGTATCGGCAGGAGTCGCTAAATATTTTTCTGAGCTACCTCGCTTTGTTTGATAGCGTAGGCGTGTAGCTCGGTGAGGAGCGATAGATGAAGAAGATATAGGGTCGTACATCTCATTAGCACTATTTTTCTAAGTACTTTTACTTCTTTGTCTAAGTCTTGACTTTGGCTTTGCTGCATTGCATAAACCGACTGCATCACTTTAGCCCCTAATATGTCGTCTTGTAAGCATAATTTTATAAGAACCTCTTTTACTTGTTTTTGAGGGTGCAAAAAGTAGTAAAAAAAGCTGCAATAAGCCAAGAAAAAAGGGGTAAAAAAACACTGCGAAATGTTAATTTTTGCCAAATTTGTTTTTAGGGCTAAAAGATTTGCTATAAATAAATATATTAGTACCTTTGTGCCAATTAACTTTATTTAAAGAGTTATCTTATGAACAAAACAGAATTAATTGATGCAATCGCTGCTGAGGCAGGATTATCAAAAGTGGATGCCAAAAAGGCTGTAGAAGCGTTTTTTCTCAAGCGTTGAAAAAAAGCCCTAACCAAAAGGTGACAAAGTTTCTATCGTAGGGTTTTGGAGCTTGGTCAGTAGCTGACAAAGAAGCAAGAGAAGCAAGAAACCCACGTACAGGAGAAGTTATCAAAGTACCTGCTAAGAAAGTTGTGAAATTTAAAGCAGGAACTGAATTGGCAGACGCTGTGAACAAGTAATTGCTCGAAAAAGCCTCTTTGTGATGATAAAGAGGCTCTTTTTCAGAGATGAAAGATGAGAGAAGAAAACCAAAAAGACTGACCATATGAAAAAGAAAAAAATAGTAGTACTTACTGGCGCAGGAATTAGTGCTGAGAGTGGGGTGAAGACTTTCCGCGATGCTGATGGACTATGGGAAGGGCACGATGTAGAGCAGGTGGCTACTCCCTACGGCTTTCAGAAGAACCCTGAGTTAGTACTCAACTTCTACAACGGGTTGCGCAAACAGCTGAAAAAGCGTACAGCCCAATGCTGCCCACTTGCTATTAGCTGAACTGCAAAAGACTATGAAGTAGTGGTTATCACCCAAAATGTAGACGACCTACACGAGCGCGCCGGTAGCAAAAATATCATTCACCTACACGGCGAACTTCTGAAAATGCGCAGTGCTGACAACCCTAACGAAATATACGATTGTACTGGCGACATAAAGGTAGGCGATTTGACCCCCACAGGTGCCCAACTACGCCCTCACATCGTGTGGTTTGGCGAAGATGTACCCCTGATAGTGAAAGCCGCTGAAGAGGTAGAAAGTGCTGATATAATGCTGGTTATAGGGTACTTCGCTACAAGTATATCCGGCAGCTGGACTAATGAATTGTGCTGAAGACAACGTACCTATTTATTATATAGACCCACGCCCCTCTATCAGCAGCAAAGGTAGGCTAACCGTTATAGCCGAAAAGGCATCAACTGGTGTAGCTAAAGCTATAGCATTAATCAAAGAAAAAGAGAACAATGAGTAATTTTCCTAAATTTATATTGGGCGATAATACTGATATGCCCGATGCGATGTTTGTGGTATCATCTTGAGTACCCACGTTTCGTACTAAACTTAGATACCGATGAGGTAGAATGGTTAGAAGAGTTTGAAGAAGAAGATACTAAAGAATTAGAAGCTGAAAGCGAAAATCTAATAGCAGAAGCCTTTAATTTCTATGAGCGCGAGGTTGCCCGCATAGAAGAAGAAAATTATTAAACTATGAAAACAACTCATCGAACAGATAAAAGCCAAACAATCGCTGCTATGCGTGGGGTTGGACACTGATATTACCAAAAATACCTCGCCATTTGTTAGCCGAAGAAGACCCTCTTTTTGCCTTCAACAAGGCTATTATAGAGGCTACACACCCTTTTGCGGTAGCTTATAAGCCCTAATGTGGCTTTTTTTATGAGGCACACGGCGAAAAGGGGTGGCGTTCGCTAAAAGAAAACCATTGACTATCTAAATACTTTTCACCCTGAAATTTTCACCATAGCCGATGCCAAACGCGGCGATATAGGCAATACTGCTACGATGTACGCCAAAGCGTTCTTTGAAGATATGCAGTTCGACAGTGTGACCGTTGCTCCTTATATGGGGCGCGACTCGGTTGAGCCCTTTTTGGCTTTTTGAAAATAAAAGCACCATACTGCTCGCCCTAACCTCTAATGAAGGGCTTTCGACTTTCAAACCCAAGAGATAGAGGGTGAAGCGCTTTATAAGAAAGTATTGCGCACCTCGCTCAGCTGGAAAAACAGTCAGCAACTGATGTATGTAGTAGGGGCTACCAAAGCCGAATATCTGAAAGAAATACGGCAGATAGTGCCCAACCACTTTATATTAGTACCAGGGGTAGGCGCACAAGGAGGCAGCTTAGAAGAAGTATGTCGCTACGGACTAAATGACCAATACGGACTGCTGATTAACTCATCGCGCGGCATTATCTACGCCTCTAAAGGAGAAGATTTTGCCACCGTAGCAGCTGAAAAAAAGCTCAAGAATTGCAGGAAGAAATGAAGAAGTTAATGACAAACATTTACTAACTTTCTAAATTACTAATTGATATGATTACACTTCTAACAAAAAGAAATGATTACTAAGGAAATAGAGCAAGATGCGCATCGCCTATTTTCGATGCTGAGCAGGCGCTACTAACGAGCTCTTTCTGAACTCTTTGAAGACGAAAAATACCGCTCCATATGTAGTTGGCTATATAGAAGACGGCAGGTTGCACGGTATGGCCTCAATGGCTGTCTACAAAGTGATTTCAGGCTACAAGGGCTGGATAGAAGATGTGGTAGTAGACGAGTTTGCACGTGGTAAGAAAAATAGGCACCCAACTGATACAAACCCTCATTAGCAAAAGGGAGAGAATTAGGCTTGGGCGAGATTCTTTTTATTCACCGCCCCTACTAATGAAGCCGCCATACGACTGTATGAAAAATGAGGGATTTAAGCGCAAAGGAACAGAGGTATTTGTGAATGCTCTGAAAGAAATGTACCCCTCCTGTGGTTTGATATTAGCGATTTCTTCGTATTTTTGCCCCCTCATAAAAAGAAGACTTCAACACTATGGAATTAGTTCACAGAATCTGGTATTGCCCAACAATGGCAAAAACTGCTATTGCACACTTGTTGTGCGCCTTGCTCGGGCTCCATTATATTATCAATTCAGGGTTCGGGGATAGATTTTACTATCTTCTTTTACAACCCTAACATTCACCCTAAAAAGGAATACGAAATACGCAAAGACGAGAATATCCGCTTTGCCGAAAAAGTGTGGTGTACCTATTGTAGATGCTGAATACGATACCGATAATTGGTATGCTCGTGCTAAAGGTATGGAGTTTGAGCCTGAACGTGGCAGCCGCTGTGCAATGTGCTTTGATATGCGTATGGAGCGCACTGCCCTATATGCTCACGAAAATGGCTTTGATACCATTGCTACCTCATTAGGCATCTCGCGTTGGAAAGACCTCAACCAAGTGAACGAAGCAGGCAAAAAAATGCAGCCAGCAAGTACGAAGGTCTTACCTATTGGGACTACAATTGGCGCAAAAATGGCGGCTCTGCCTGCAATATGGAAATCTGCAAAAGCGAGAAGTTCTACCAACAAGAGTATTGTGGTTGCGCTTTCTCTTTGCGCGATGCTAACAAATGGCGCGTAGAAAACGGAAGAGAGAAAATACGCATAGGTGAAAAAAATACTACGGAAATTAGCTAATTTGCCAATATGATTACAGCACAAGAATTTTTCAGAAGGTAAGATATTGCTCATAGACAAACCCCTGCAATGGTCATCATTTCAGGCGGTAAACAAAATAAAATGGGCAATATTAAAACACTATAAACTAAAGAAAATAAAAAAATAGGGCACGCAGGTACTTTAGACCCGCTTGCCTCTGGCTTATTGGTGATATGTACTGGCAAATACACTAAGAAAATAACCGAAATACAAGATGCTCCTAAAACCTATACCGGCACTATCACTCTGGGGGCTTCTACCCCTTCATTTGATATGGAAACCGAAGTAGATGCCCACTACCCTACTGACCATATCACCCCTGCTCTCATAGAACAAGTAAGACAACAGTTTTTAGGGGAGCAAGTGCAAGTGCCCCCCGTGTTTTCAGCTATCAAAAAAGACGGCAAGCGTTTATACGAGTTCGCTCGTGAGGGCGAAGCCATAGAAGTACCCTCACGCCAAGTATTTATCTACAAGTTCAATATAGATACTACTGATTTTTCCTCTATTACATTTTGAAGTACAATGCAGCAAAAGGCACCTATATACGTTCTTTAGCTAATGATTTTGGCAGAGCACTGCAATCAGCGGGTTATCTGTCAGCTCTCAGACGCACCCAAATAGGCGACTATACTGTAGCAGAAGCTCTTACCCCCGATGATTTTGTAGCAACCCATATACCCGACCTTAGAAAACCAATTATCCTAACTACTATCATCGAGCAATTCCCTTGCAAAAAAATCGGTGAATGATGTATATGGAGAGCATCGCAGACAGCACACCAAGCCTACCAAAAAAAGCTATAGATGTAAGAGCTATTTTTGGGAAGAAACGAAAAAAGAAAAAGCAGTGCTATCAGTAGAGAGTTTAGGGCTTTTGCTCGTATGTTTACCCCTACCGATAAAGGCTATCTCACTAACCCTGCTCGTGCTCTTTGTTACGGTCATTACCCTATTGGCTCTACAACTCAATGGGCAGCCTAAAAGAGATAATGATAGAGGTAACAACCGCTCCTGAAGAGGTTATCGCTCCTCTCCTACCCGACACTCCCTCTTCCCTACAACCACTGACAGAAGCTGCTACAGCTAAGACCGCTCTCACTACCAATGCCTACAACCAAGCCGACCCACAACTAAAAACATAGTGCTGACATCAAAACATTAGATGAGATAATGGCAGAACGCACCGCTCAAGAGATGGCAAGCCTCAAAGAGGCTTTAGTAACAGGCAACACCCCTACCGACTTGGTAGTAGTACCACAGCCTTCGCAACAGCCTAATACTTCTCTTGCTATAGCTGATAAAGCTAACAAACATACCTTAGTGAAATATGCCCTTGCAGGTAGAAACGGCACTATACCTAATCCTGTATTTACCTGCGAGCAAGACGGACAAGTGGTGGTCATCATCACGGTAAACGAAGCTGGACGAGTAACTAAGACTGCTATTGATAAACAAGCCTCTACTACCACCGATGATTGCTTAATAGAAAACTCATTGCGCTACGCCGTTCAAGCTAAGTTTGACGCAGCCCCCAATAAGAAAGAACAAATAGGAACTATTACTTACATATTTCAAAAAAAGAGATGAATATGATGACACCTACACGCCAACTTTTACTGCTTGCCGCCCTTCTATTAGGGACTTTCCTCTTGCAAGCACAACGCTACTACTACCCCACAAGACACTTTCAGTATAGATATTTCGCCTAAAAAGAAAGAATACCACTTAGGCGACACCCTACAGATAAGCATTCGTCACCCGCGTTTTGAGGGCACTGTGCAGCAGACTTCGTACCAGATACACCAACAGCCTGTAACTACTTTAGGGTGATAAGATAGTATTAGAAAACCTTCTCTTAGGCAAACAGTTCTTAAGTGTAAGCGTACAAACTAATGACGGCAAGCAATACACCGTAAAAAAACCTCTTTTAATACTCGCCCAGCACGCCCCTAAGCTCCTTAGTTATAGAATACTAAATGAATACCCGCACGACAAAGAAGCCTATACTCAAGGATTAGAGTTTATAGGCGATACTTTGATAGAAAGCACAGGACAATACAAACAGTCTTCTATACGAAAATGGAATCCTTTTACAGGGGAAGTATACCAGAATGTACCCCTACAACCTATCTATTTCGGCGAGGGGGCTACAGTTTTCAGAGGGAAGATATTGCAACTAACGTGGCGCGAGAATATCGGGTTTGTATATGACCAACAGCTAAAAGTAGTGAAGACCTTTCCTTACGGAAAAGAGCAAAAGAGGGTTGGGGGCTTTGCCACAACGGTGCCGACAAACTCTACAAGAGTGATGGTACCGAGAAGATATGGTTACTGCACCCAGAGACTTTTGCTGAAATAGACAGTTTGCAACTCTGTACAGACAAGTCGCTGTATACGTATGCTAATGAATTAGAGTTCGCTAATGGGAAGATTTATGCCAATACTTTCCTAAAGGACGGCATTATGATTATAAACCCTGAAAACGGAGCCATAGAAGGCGTAGTAGATGTACGCGGACTTAAAGACAAAGTAGAAAAACTCCTGATGTAGACGTCCTAAACGGCATCGCTTATCACCCTATACGACATACTTTCTTCATTACAGGTAAGAACTGGAGTAAAATATTCGAAGTAGTATTCCTACCTAACGACTAACGGCTAACTCCTAACGACTATATTACTTCGCCCATTGCCCTCCTTCTCTACCACTACCTTTACAGCTATGCGCTCTACCATCTCTTGTACGTGCGAGATAACCCCTACCTTCTTCCCTTGATTCTGAAGACTTTCTAAGGCATCTAAGGCTACCGATAGTGTATCGGTGTCTAAAGGAGCCAAAGCCTTCGTCTATAAACAAAGTCTCGACGTTCATCTTTGTAGACGACAAAGACGAGAGCGCCAAAGCTAAAAGCCAACGATACCAAAAATGATTCCCCTCCTGAAAGCGAATACACCGAGCGTACCTCGGCTGCCATATCATTATCGAGTACCTGCAAACTCAACGAGTTAGGTATGCGCGATAAGGTATAGCGCCTATTTAGATACTTCATCTGCACATTGGCATACTGCAGTAGCACATCAAGGGTATACTCTTGTGCATACCGCCCTAAAGAGTCCCCCTGAATGACTGCCTATCAGGCTGTTGAGTTTATCCCATTGGGTGACTACTTCGCGTTTCTCCTTCTCTTTTTGCTGCAAATCAGCGGCTATATGGTGCTGCTGCTCATCGGTGAGCAAGCGCGATTTTTGCGCTATTACCTGCTGCTGTAGCGGTTCTTCTGTCGCTATCTTTTTCCTCACGTATCTTTATAGTTTCCTCTTCTGAAAAGAGACAACGGTCGTTTATCCTTAAGTGCCTCTAATTGCTGTTGTTTTTCTTTAGAAAGCGTGTCGTATTTGGCTATCCGCTCTTTAAGCGACTGCTGGGCAGCCCGCTCAGACTGCAACCACTCGTGACTGCGATTAGCCCATTCTATCTTATGTGCGTGCAGGTACGCCTGCTGCTCAGGGTAGTTGGTAGCTATCCAATTGTCTATCTTTTTCAGTAGCTTCAGCGATGCGGTCTCTACTATGCTGTTGCCGTTCTGCGAGCGACTCTACTGTCTTATCATTAGCCGTTACTTTTTAGCAAAAGGGGAGTTGTAGAGGTCTTGCGCTGCTTCGTAACGCGCCTCAGCTGCAGCAAGTGCCTCTTGCAAAGTGGCTTCTACCTTAGCAGCCTCTTCCCCCTCTAATAAAGATTGACGTTCAGACTTAAGCGCTTCATACTGTGCTGTATCCGTCTGTAGGGTAGCCTGTAGCTGAACAAGCTGGCTTTTCTAAAGCCGCCACTTCAGTAGCGAGAGATGATTGTTCTTGATAAAGCAACTGCAGCCGTTCAACAGCCTTTTGTAAATGCGTTTCTTGCTGATTGTACTCCCGTTTTAGCTTTTTGTTACTTCGGAAGAAAAAAAGCGGCAGTATCCTCTTTCCACAGCTGTAGCATAGCTTCTGAAAGCTGCAAAGTACTGAGCTGCTTCAATTGTCCTTGTTCTTGTTTCTGATACTCCTCTCTGTGCTGCAAGGTTTTCTTTTTTGTGTAGTAAAATCCTTTAGGCGATTAAGCTGTTCAAAAAGCGATTCACTTGCCGCCAAACGCTCTTGCGTGTCAGCACAACGCTGCTCGAGGTACGCCAGCAGTCCCTCTGTAGGGATAAGTATTATAAAAAGCCGACTGCTGTAATTGACTTTGCGCTTCGGTTACAAGCTGATGATAACGCGACTGCTGCTCCTGCGCCTCGGCTATGCGCTCAAGGGTAGCTTGCTGCGTCGCCTCTTTCTGTGCTATCGACTTAGAGAGGGTAGCCAAACGCTGCTGCGCTGCCTCTAACTCCTGTTTCACCGTATCGACCAGCTGCTCAGAAATAGCCTTGTGTGCGTTGGGGTGGTGCAGCGACCCACAGAGCGGACACGCCTCCCCTCTACCAATTTCTCGCGCAATAAGCCTATATTTTGCGAGTTCTCCTCGCGAGTACGCTCATATATGCGCTCAGCCGTTTTATACTCAATTTGTGCGTCAGAAAGCTGTTTTTGCAAATCAGTAAGGGCAGCCGCCAATACTGCTATTTGCTGCTTTCCCTCAGCGATGAGCGCTTCCGAAGCCTCTTTCTGAGTAGTATAAGTCTGAATATGGTGTGCCAAAAGCCCTATCCGTCTGATAGACTTGCAGTTGGTATCGGTAGTCTTTTTGCTGTTGCAATACCTCTTCAAGGGTGAAAGTCGCTTTTTTTGAGCGGAAGTGACTCGTATTGAGCCTCCAAAGCGACACTTTTGGCAGCGTTTTTTTACCCATAAGCCCTCACGAGTTCTACCTTTTCCATAGCTAATGCCTGTAACCATTGATAGTTGTCTCTGAGCAACTTATAAGCCGCATTTTCATTTAGCCACGCTTGTCGTTCTTGCTTGTACTGCTCGCCCTTTGCTATACTTTCCGCCTTAGCCGAAAGCTCTTTTTTTGCTTATCGTGCAGCTGTTGCGTCTGGACCTGCTGTTGTGCTTGCTTCTCGGTTAGCAGCCGTTGTGCTTCAGCCAAACGCACCTCAATGCCTTTGCCTTGTCGATAGCTGGCTTAGCAGTCTCATACACCGACTGGGCAGCCGCGACCTCTTTCGCTGCTGTAATTTTTTTCAGTCTCTGCAGCTGCTCGTTCTGTGGCCAAGCGTTGTTGCTCGTTTTCAGCAGCTTGCAATTGCTGCTCAGCAAGTTGTAGTTATGCTTCCTCCCGCTGTTGCAACAGAATATCCGCCTTCACCGCCTGCAACTGCTCAATAATAGATAGTTGTGCGAAACGGTCAGCCTGTGCGCTCCTCTCCCCTATGGCCTTTTTCTTTTCTCAGCAATAGCTTGCTGATACCCATCTGAAAGCGAATGATAATCAGCGTACCATTGCTGTTGTGCTTTTTAGTGTATCGAGTTCCTCCTGAAGTGCCTTAAGCTGTTGGCTATCAGCAGCCAATTGCTTTTCTATCGCCTCTCGGTCGGCAGATGATAAGAAACTGAGTTGTGCCAGCTGTCGCTCTAAAAGCTCAAGCTCGGTGCGGTGCTGCTTGCTAAGTTCGTATACCTTCATAGAAATCTGACTATAAATCTCGGTACCGGTCAGCTTTTCTAATATATCCGAACGCTTATCGTCATTAGCTTTTAGAAAGGAGGTAAAAATCGCCTTGTGCCAAAAATAACCGACTTGGTAAACTCATCGAACGAAAGCCCTATCAGCTCCCTTATCTTCTCTAAAACAAGTGTTTTTCTATTCTCTGCAAACACCTCATTATCAGTCAGATTAGTAAGCTGTATTGTTTCTTGTTGAAGATTCCCTTGCTGCTTACCGCGTGCCCTGCGCACCTGCCATTCGGCTTCGTAATGTTTAGCATCAGCCGCCTGAAAAACCACCTTGGCATAACCATTAGTTGCCCCTTTGCGGAGGAGATTTCTAACGTTATTAACCTGCACTTCGCCAGTACCATCATTGATGCTGAGGGTGCTTTTGGTAGAGGCAAGACGAGGCGTTTCGTTGTACAGCGCAAGGCAGATAGCATCTAAGATAGTCGATTTGCCAGCCCCTGTAGCCCCTGTGATAGCAAATAAGCCCACAGACTTCAGCGGTTCGGCTTCCAAATCAATCGTAAAAAGGACCTTCGATAGAAGCTATATTATAAAGGGAAACAGATAGTATCTTCATCGCATCTTTTTGTGGCAAATGTACGGATATTTCTTAAATTAACAATTGTGAGGATACGGATAAAGTTCGCTTATCCTTCGCTCATCGTTCGCTCTTGCTGTATCTTTTCTGTATCCTTTTTAAATGTAATTGGTAGTAAAAATCATCGCCTGAAATGAAAAAGAGGAAATGAAACCGTTACAAGTTGTAACGCTTTGAAATTAGAAGCTGCTGATGGTAAAATGCGGCTTACTGATGTTGCTGATACAAAAGTGAAAGATTACCTTTAAATTGAGAAATAGGCAGATTAACAATTTATTACTATCTTTTGCCCCCGAAAAAGAAAAAACTTAAGAATCACTATGAAACACCTACTTCTTTTATGGGGCGCATTGCTCTTTTCGCTAGCAACTTATTCGCAGATGCTCTTCTCGGAAAACCTTACAATGACAATAGACAGCACCAAGACACTGCAAGGTAACCTAATGCCTATCTTAGATTTTTAAAACCGAAAAAGGCTGATGTCTTCACCCTGAAAAATACCGCCAACCTCAACCTGCTGCTCAATCGCAATAGGGTTATTAACCTCATCAATAAGTTCGAGTTCTCTACTTATGGCAAAATGCTTATCGTGAGCGGAGGATATTTGCATTTAGAATACCGCTATTTGTTAGACCACGCTTTTGAGGTGTACCCTTATGCCGAATCGCAATGGGCAGAGAGTAGAGGTATGAACCACAAGATTTCTGCGGGCTTGCAGTCGCGCTATCGGCTGATTAACACCAAGTCTTCGCTGATGTTTGCCGCTGTGGGCTTGTTCTTCGAATACGAAAAATGGCAACACCCTGCCCCCCGATGCCAATACACTCGAGCACGCCTATAGCAGGAGTATCAAAACTCATTTATCGCTCAGCTATAAACTCCAACTGACTGAAAAATGGACGCTTACCACTACCGGTATATACCAAACCCGTCCCGATAGCACTTTTTAACAAACCTCGCTATGGAGTGCGGCAGACCTTACCTACAACATCACTCCTACCGTAGGCATCGTGGGCACCTATCGCCTTATCTACGACACCGACCCTATTGTGCCCGTACGAAAGGACTACAACACTATGGAAGTGGCGCTTAATATTTCATTTTAATTTGACGATTTGCCAATTTGCTTGTGCGGCTTATACTCAATTAGTAAATTATTATTATCTTTGCAGTTCAGATAAAACATTACTTAAGTACTAACATCTAAACACTTATTTAATACTATGAGTTTCTTAAAAACCTACTTAACCTACACCCAAGGCGAGGAGAAAAAGAAAAAGTGATTGAGGATATCCTCAGCAATATCTCTTTCAGGGGTGCTAACCTATGGGTTTTAGCTTGTGCTATCCTTATTGCTTCTATCGGACTGAATGTCAATTCTACGGCTGTCATTATCGGAGCGATGCTTATTTCACCTCTTATGGGGCCCTATCGTAGGGAGCAGGGATTTGCGTTGGCTACCTACGACTTTGACTTATTGAAAAAAACAGGACGCAGTTTGCTTATCGCTACCGTTGTGAGCCTTACAGTATCGTTTATCTACTTCTATATCAGTCCGTTTAAAGATGTACAATCGGAGCTTTTTGGCTCGTACTTCGCCCACTATTTACGATGTGCTCATCGCCTTTGTCAGTGGGTTGGTAGGGGCTATCTCGCTAACGCGCGAGGACAAAGGTAACCCTATACCAGGGGTGGCTATTGCTACTGCTTTGATGCCTCCGCTCTGTACAGCAGGTTTTGGCTTGGCTACCGGCAATATTAGTTACTTTTTAGGTGCTTTTTTTACCTATACAGCATTAACTGTTTCTTCATAGGTATTGCTACTTTTCTCATTATTAAATATCTGAAATATACCCCTAAGAATACAGGGTAATGAGGGCGCTTAACAAGCGTTTGCGCGTGGTTATCACTACACTGGTAATCCCTCATTGTTACTCCCAGCCTCTATTTAGCTTATAGTCTTTTTAGAAGAGAAGAAATTCCACGAAAATGTAGCGCACTATATCACGGCAGAGTTTGAAAATAGCGGTTATACTATCATTTTATAAGAAAAATACGCTACAATACGAACCCTAAAAAGCATTGAATTAGCGTTTTTGGATAAGAAATTTAGCGATGAAGAGTTAAAAACGCTGCAAAGCAACCTTAAAAACTTCAAACTGCTCAATACCGAGCTTATTGTACGACAAAAAGAGTCTGAAATTGATAAAGAAATACTATCGAAATCAACAAAAACAAGTCGTCGCTCTCTAGTAAAGATGTGATGATAAATCAGCTAAAAAGAAGAGTTGGCGCAATACAAATATAACGACCCTACTTTTTGCTAAAGAAATACAGGTTTTATTCCCAAATATTGAGCGTTTTTATTTTGGAAAACTGACAGATTTTTCGGAAAAAGACAATACTTCTCTCACTACAGTAATGCTCTACACTCCTAAAAAGAGACTATAAAAGGTAAAGAGGTCGCCAAAGAAATAGATGCCGCGCGATTGCAACAATGGCTCGCTGAGAAGTTTGGCGATAAGAAAGTGATTTGCCGATTAGCAGATTAGCAAATTTGTCGATTTGGCAATTGACTCATCATCATAATACACTACTTTGTCTGCTATAATGCGGGCAGGGGCAGTATATTGGTGGGGTTCGTACTTGTCTATTGCCATAATATGGTCTACTTGCCAGCCTTTGGCTTTCAGATAATCGGATATCATAGACCTATGACAACGCCACCAAACGGCTTCGGCACACATATAAGCTGTCGTTTGTCTTTCGGCAATGGCGATGAGCTGAGCGATACCTTTTTCAAAATCGGGCGTCTCATATAGTCGGCATAAGCGCGGAAAGACTCGTTACGCCAACGTGTATTCTTAGAGTCCTTATGCACTCTGCGTCTGCCTCCTAATAGCGTAAGATGGGTATAAGCAATGCCTATTTCGGGCAACACTACCTCTAAATTCTCTTTGTTGAATTGTGGGTATTTATTAGAACCCGGTAATCCTCTAACATCTACTAAATGCTGTATATCAAACGATTGCAACATCTTTATAAATTCTTCTAACGTATGGGTAGAGTGCCCTATAGTAAAGATTTTTCTTCATAATTGATAATTTAGTAACTCTTGAAAAAGTCTTTCGAAGAACAAAAAGTAATGTTTTTCAATTGGCAAATTATTATTATCTTTGCACTCTAAAAGGAATTTAAAAATCATCTTATATGAAAAAGCAACCTATATTCTTGCAATGGCAGCTCTGTTTGCTGCTCTGGAAGGAACTTTTTAAACTCAATAACTAAAAAAATTATGATTCAGAAGTATGTAAAACTTTTTTTGCGCATAGCCGTTAGCCTTACGATGCTATCGGCGGTTGCTGACCGTTTTTGGATTATGGGGCGCAGGCGCTGTATGGGGTAATATGGACGCTTTTTGGCATATACCCAGCAGTTATTGCCTTTTGTACCTGCCTCGCTCGCTAACATAGCGGGATGGAGTGCTACGGTAATCGAAATTGCCTTTTCTATCGGGTTGCTCATTAACTTTAAGACTCCGCTTATAGCAACGCTTACGGCTTGCCTTATCGCGTGTTTTTGGACTATCGATGACTATAAGTTTGGGTATCAAATCTACTTTCGACTATTCGGTATGGAATGCTGTTGCTGCAGCCTTGGCTCTTGCTGTTATTGATAATAACAAATCGTAGGTCGTAGCACGACACACAATTATAAAAACTCCCTGTGTAGTATGGTACTACACGCGGAGTTTTTAATTGACGTATTAACTTATTGACTAATTATTACTATCTTTGTGTCATCAATAAATAAAAGTAAAGCTAATCAATATTATGAATAGACGTAAAATTCTTTCAAACTACTGCCCTCAGTGGAGGGGTTTTTAGCTGTTCCTTCACTGATGAGTTTCTTGTCTGAAAAAGGTGCTGACAGCAATGTTATAACAGGATGTAGCCTTAAAATTACATTGGGAGATTTAGAGCTCTTTATCCCTATCTGATGGATATATGAATGTCACTCCTCCTCAATCCATCTTTGCCCCTCAAATACCTAAAAAGGACTTTTGCAAACCAGATGCAAAAAGCTGTATCTCAACCCTGAACTAATGCAGATGTCGGTGAATATATTGCTTATAAAATCGGCTAACAAGTATATTTTAATTGATGCTGGTAATGGGAAACATTCTGGGAAAAACGAATATAGGAAGACTTCCCGAAAATCTAATAAAGATAGGAATTTCTCCTTCTGATATTACTGATGTATTTATCACTCACGCTCACGGTGACCATATCGGGGGACTTACCACTCCTGATGGCAAACTCACTTTCCCTAATGCACAATGTTATATCAATAAAAAGGAGTACGACTTTTTGGTTTTTCACCTAATCCCGATTTTTTTCTAAAACTAAATATAAGAGAACGCCCCAGCAGTTAGAACAATACTTAAACTATTCGCGCAATATTCTCAAAGCTCTTGGTAATAATCTGCATTTCTTCAACGCAGGTGATACTCTTTTTGGGGATATTAAAAACCGAGTTAGCCGAAGGACACACGTGAGGGCACACACTTGTAACTATCATCTCAGAGGGACGTTCGTTAAAAGCACTTAGCTGATACTGTTCACTCGCCTTTGCTCATTGCTAAACCTGATTGGGGTGTATTGTGGGATACTGATTATCAGCAAGGTATTCACACACGCCTACACGTACTAGAAAAACTGCTATAAAGAGCATACACTTATTTTTTTGCGGGGCATTTACCTTTCCCTAGTTTAGGATATATAGGCAAAGAAAAAGAACTACCAATGGGTGCCTTTTTCTTATGCATCTCCTGAAGATATAATTATTTAATTAGGTCGTAGCATAACAAGCATAAGTAAACTCCCGTGGTGCAAACTGCCTATGCGGCTCGCATCGCGGGGAGTTTTTATCAATTTGCTAATTCCTCATTTATTACTATCTTTGCCAACAAATACTTTAGGACGATATGTTAAAAAAACTTTACCCTTATCATTGCTCTCTTGCTCACTTCTTTAGCGCAAGCACAAAAAGAAACTTCAATCCGTTATATCGATATCCCTCGCTTATGACTCTGATGGGGAACTTTATTTTTTTATGCACAAAAACAAAAAGACAAGTTTTTAGAATTGGAATTTGATGCTCAAGAAGATGAAAAATGTAGATAGAAATACCGAAGTCTACGATCTCAAATTGGTTCATTATAATGAGGAGGATTTGGAGACCCTGAGCGAGATAAAAGAGGACGACAAGAAAAATTATCTACCTCAAAGATATACAACGCTCTACCCCGAGCGACTTTGTAGGCAAAACCTTTAACACACTTCCTGCTATTTATAACAAGAATACTCAAACAATTGTCAAGATTTTTTTAACCCTTACTTGGCTCTGTTATGTGATATCGACACAGAAGAAGAAAATCCTTATCAAAGAAAAGACTATTATTCACTACACACTATCCATCTAAAAAGGGGCGAAACATTTATCTCTTGAGTGATGGAGGAAATATCGAGGGTTTTATTGTACCCTTAAAAGATAAAACCTTGTTTTTAACTGGCAGAGAGACAACAGTACTTGCGCCAACTCAATACCCTTCATCTTATACAGATGACTTTATAAGCTATGAGCCAGAAGAGCATCTCATACTTCGCCCCAAAGGCAAGCATTATGAGCTTATTAATACCTATAAAGAAAAAAAGTGCTTTCTGGCAGATATGATACAATCTATTATAACAAATTTGGCATTATAACCAGAAAAGGGAGCAAATTTGTACTCTATGATAGTTACTTACAAAAAGAAAAACGTTCAAGCAGATGCGCAGTGTTTATTTCTACCGAGATGGTATTGAAATGCTTAACAAGCAAGGAGCGGCATATTACACAATAGATGGCGAACGTATAGAAAAAAATTTCCAAAAATCAGTTACTCACTCTGTGGAACAGTATATGAAAAGACGTTATTCATTGAAAAAAGACCTTAATAAACCAGAATCCCCACATTATATGCTTTATGGTTTTGGGGGCTTTGCTTCAGATTTTGAAGCTGAAAAACGAAACTATCTTTCTGATAGAAGTGCCGACGAAACACTTTCTTTCATTGATGGTAGTAGGTATTTTTGTATGGGATGAGAATGACTTTTTTTGTCGACAACATTTACCATCATCCGGAGCTTATACGCGTACAACGAGGGAACAAATACGGACTGTTCAAATACAATTATCAAAAGATTTCAGAAAAAGAATTATATATTGAAGGAATAGAGGAGGATAAAGAAAATGAAGAAGAAAATTGCTATAAACGCAATGTGCGCAAATATGCTTCAGCTCATCTCACAGGAGAAGAACAACTCCCTATCATCTACGATAATATTCAGCAGCATAAAGATGGGCTTATCTACTTCTACAAAGATAATAAGATAGGTATCTACCCCCAGCATAAAAAGGTTTTTATACGAAAAAAATAGAACCCCAAACCCACTCTTTCTATCACATTGTAAAGAAAGGTAAAAAGGTTATCTAGACATCAGAACAATGAAAGAGTATTTTTTAAACCTTTACTACTATACTTTAAAATTACTATTTTTCTCACTGTATTAGCAAAATGAAAAAGAAAAAGATGTATATCCTTATAACCATAGTATTGATCTTGCTCGTAGGAGGGGGTTACTATATATTCCGCTCTACACTTTTTGCAAAACCTATGGGCAAGTATGCCATTGGCACGGTAACCTATTGTGTAACCGACCCTGATAGGGAAGAGATTTTCATCACTGATAAACACCAAGCCAGACAAATCCCCATACAAGTGTGGTACCCTGCTGAAAATACCTCTCACCACGATTACGCCCCTTATATCGCTGAAGCTACAAAGGTGAGCGAGGCTATTTCAGAGCTTTTGCACATCCCAAAAGCATTGCTTTATCCGTTGCAATTTAAGCGTTCGAATGCCTTAGTAAAAGCTCCTATAAACAAGGAAAATGCGCAATATCCTGTACTTTTATACCTTACAGGACTTTATGGTCACCGATGTATAAGCACTTTTCAGATACAAGAATTGGTCTCTCAAGGCTATATAGTGGTAGGTATTGATTGCCCTATGGCAGTAGCCTTGGCAACTTTCGCTGATGGCAGTACGCTCAAAAGCCTGCCGCGAACGGTCATCGACCCTATGCTCAATGAGAGCCTTACAGAAGAAAATCCACTCTTAAACTATAATGGAAAAAAACTTTTTGAAGGGGGTTGATAGCCTACTTCGCCAAAGATGTATCGCGAGTAATAGATTTCCTTACTTCGCTCAACACAAATGACCCTAACCATCTTCTTTACAACAAACTCAACTTGGATAGATTAGGAGCTTTTGGCGTCTCTCTTGGAGGAATTATCGTATCGGAAGCCTCTTGGAAAGAGCCTCGTATCAAGGCTAATTTGATTATGGAATCGCGGATTCCGCTAAAAATAGCACAAACGGGCTTGCGTGTTCCTACAATGGTTATCACACGTCCGGCAGAAGCTATGCGCACAGAAAGAGAACGCTCAGGAGGGTGGACAGAGAGCGATATTCAAGAGCACCTCAGCACAATGAAAAACCTATGCAAAAACACAGCTGAAAGTGAATTTGTACAAATCCCTGATATCTTTCACGTAGATTTTACCGATGCACCTTTGTGGGTGCCTTTTTCCTCATCTTTTGGGATTTAGTAGCAAAACCCCTATTGAGGAAACTCACCACAAGCTGAATGAACTTACCCTTACTTTCTTTGAAAAACATTTATAATAAACTATATGAAACACTTAATTATCTTGTTATTATTCCCATTCTTAGCGGCGGCACAACCTATTATTAGTTGTACTGATGTAATAAAAACCTTATGGAGACTTCCAAAGTCCATTAACTTTTGAAGAGACCGTAGCAGCCCTTCAGAAAACACTAAACAGCAAAGGAATTACCATTTTTGCTACTATTGAACACCACAAAGCGGCTGAGGGCAGTAGGCGAAAGTATGCCGCCTGCCACCGTGCTTATAGTAGGCAACCCCAAAGTAGGAACCGCCCTAATGCAGGAAAACCCTCGGTTGGCTATTGAACTCCCTTTGAAAATCCTCATCTATGAGGACGGTAAAAAGGTAAACATACGCTACGAGAAAATTGCTGCTATCGCCGAAAAAAATACCATCTAAAGCAAACCTTCAGCACAGCAGAAAAGATAGATGCTGCAATGCAACAACTGATTAAATTAGCAATTGGGGAATATCCTAAAGGGAACAGCAGATTAATAACTAACCAATTATGTATGATTCTTTAAAAAGACATTTTCAGCAAATACTCCCTTTTACCGAGGAGGAACTCAGTGCAGTAGACCAGTATTTTACTGAACATATTTTTGCTAAGAAAGCAATGCTTTTAGAGGCTCCTCACCCTTGTAAATATCTCTTTTTTTATCGACAAAGGTTGTGTACGTCATTTTCACACCAAAGATGATGGTAATGAAAAACCTGCGATATTTCACTTGAAAACCAATGGACAACCGCTTTTATGAGTTTCAACAGCGGTTGCCCTTCTAATCTCTCGTTACAAGCCTTAGAAGAGACAATTGTCTATCGTATCAGTAAAGAAGACCTTATCTCTCTTTATGCTAAACATCACAACTTTGAAACTTTCGGACGCTTGATGGCAGAGCAAATCTTACAACGAGCTACTGATACCGCTATGTATTTGGCTGCCGATAAACCAGAAGAGCGCTTTCAGCACTTGTTGCGCTCGCGACCAGAACTCTTTCAGCGCGTGCCTCAAAAGTATATTGCTAATCTGCTGGGTATTAGTCCGGAGAGTCTAAGCCGACTGCAAAAACGTATGCATAGCAAAAAAATCTTAACATAAGTCAACAATAGGGAAGCCCATTACGCCGTACTTTTGCACCGAATTTTTAAAAAGAGAACACGTAATGAAAAACACTCAACGACTATCAAATCACCTTAGATGATGTAATGGAATTCATTGACAACAACCTACTTCAAGCCAAACTTCCTGAAGTTGACGCTGACTATAAAAGGCAAACCCTTCGTTGCTTAACAAAGTACGCTTAGGGATTATTTATCACGAAGTAGCCCTAAATTTAGGTTTCTTCAACAAGCACTACAAAGGCTATGCACAAAAGAGTCTCACAATTTTATCAGAATGTGAATCAACCCCACAAGCCTCAGAGGCATTACTGTCTTTTATCCTCTCCTACAAGGCATCAGCAATGGCTTTAGTAGCTGCCGAAACTTTTTAAACTTTCGCTCATTGACAAAAAGTTTCAAACTCTTTGAAACAACTATACAAAAAGTATGGAGCAATACACTACCTCCCTGAATTTATGCGGGGTAGCGTAGCTGAAAACCCTACCTTGGTTTTTACTTCGGCAAACGCGCTTTAGCAAAAATCGACTTTGAGAACATCATCCGCAAGCAAGCTCAACAACCTGAGTATGCCTCTTGGAAAATAATGAGTTTTGTGTATTGGGCGTGGGCAAAGCAACACCCACAGCGAAAATATCGCTCGCAAGCCCTTTCCTATCTCCAAAAAGCCATAGAGCTTGACCCTCATTATTTAGCAGGACGCAAGCGCTCTGAAGAGCTAATGGCGTGCTACTCACTGAAATAAATCAGTAATTGAAAGCAAAAGTCTTTATCCTATAAAAAAATCCCCGTATGGTATGTGTGCTATATGGGGATTTTCTATTATTATTAAGCCTCTTGAGCTATTCTGATTTTGCGCAACCACAGACCCTACGCCGAGATAGAGCAGACAAGGAATAATACCTGAAACGGGCGAAATGAGTATCTCTCTACCTGTTTCAATGAGAATATGCTTATCGTATATCAAACTGTTAATGACAGTATCTTCAATAGCGTGCATCCAAACCCCAGTCCATATTGACTTGGTAAGGCGGAAAAGCTCAGTGTACATTACCGTCCACGAGGTGCAGCACACTAATGCCATTACGCAAAAAGTAACCTTATCATAAGGGAATATGGCAAATAGCTGTTCTGGCTTTACAAAATAAAAAGAAGTAAGGCCAATGCCATGAGCACCATACTACCCCTACGATGAGATAGAGCCACACATCCTTAATCTTCAAACTGAGCAAACGAGCCGTAAGATAGCCTCGCCACGCTGATTCTTCAAAGAAATTCTTTATAATTTCGGCTAACACGAAAATACCAAAGCCCGCAAGATAGTCCGTCCACCGGATTTGCACATCTAACCAGCCCAAAAAGCTCCCCTATAAGCAGGGTAACGGCAATCACCGCAGGGTAAATAAAGGGTTGCCACCCCATACCAACGCAGGTTTTTTTCTTGATAAGCGGACGCAATCCCTGCATCACGCCAACCATCGCCCATAAAAGCGCGCAACACAAGCCAAGTAAGCAGAGGGGCAACTATAAAAATACCCATTCCGTTAGTACCATTGCTAGTATCGCTAAAATCACCCGTCGTTTCGCCCGTAAGAGTATCTACCCATACACCTACCCAGCCACAACTGAGGACTACGAGAATAAAAATACATAAATTCCTAATGGTTCGTGCTTGATTCTTCATCTTTTAAAAATATTTGATTATCTTTGGCGCAAAATTACGGCGGCGCGCATCACTACACAATACTGAATAATAACCATTTTGAAAATGACAACCGATAAAAAGCATAGAAGAAATAGCACAAGAATACATTCCGCAGATAAAAATTTTTTTAGAAAAAAAGCAGGGAGTTTTGCGGTGTTTCTATCAGACAGATACGGGCATTACTATTATGTAACTGAATATGTAACCAAAAGATATTCAAGCGCCTCAAGAGCTTAATATTGAGAAATTGGTACATCCTGATGATTTAGAAGTGGTAAAACGAATTGATAAGAAAGTATGGGAGTTTTTGGATTCTCTACCCGAAGAAGAAAAGTTAGCTTACAAATACATCTATGAGCTGAGAGTATTAGAAAAGGGAAGTATATACGAATGATTTACCAAACGCGCCTATTAGCCTTTAAAGACGATAATTTTCTTGTAATGGGTATGATAGACCTCGCCCCCGAGCAATCGACAAACACTTCTGTGCGTTTTCAGATAAAAAAACTGCCTTACTGATGAGATTGTGCCTTTTTGCTATCGAAACTGCTACCGATACGCTGCTTACTCCGCGCGAAAGAGAGATACTTGCTCTTGCTAAAGAAGGAATGTTCAGCAAAGAAATATCAGAAAAATTGAACATCAGCATACATACCGTAAAACCGCCACCGCCAAAATATCCTCGAAAAACTACAAGTAGATAATATAATTGAAGCAATAAGGTCGTAGCACGGCAAGCAATAAATAAAAAAATCCCTATTTGGTATGTGTATCACACGGGGATTTTTTTATTGGCAATTTTTGAAAATAAGCAAGATAGGAAAAGTCTTTTTCTGCAAAACTGCCTTATCTTTGCCCTTGTAAATCAGTAACTCAATATGAAAAACATTACTTACAACGATTACGTTCAGCGCATCAATAAGGTAGTTGCTTATATCAACAATCATTTAGATGAGACTTTAGACCTAAAAACACTCGCTAATGAGGCGGCTTTATCTGACTTTCATTTTCACCGTATCTTCAAAAGCTCTAAAAGGTGAAGCTATTGGGGATACATCACTCGTCTTAGGTTAGAAGCTACCGCCCGCTTGCTGCGATATACCGCCCTAACAATAGAAGAAATAGCCTTTAATATAGGCTATGAAACCCCTGCTTCGCTCTCTAAAGCCTTTAAGAAACAATACGGCATCAGCCCTACTGAGTATAGAACAAACAAAGATACCTACATTATGAAAAAAAGAAATCATTAATCCGGATTTGGCTCTAAAAACCCCTAAAAATAGTAACATTAGAGCCTAAAAACCTTATTTATGTAGCCCTTACAGGTGCTTATGGAAGTTTAGACTACGGAAAGGCTTACGAGCAACTATGGGCTGTTATTAAGGCTCAAAAAAACTCTTCACCAAAGGGATAGAGTCTATATGTATATCGTATGACGACCCGAAAATCACTGAAGGCTCTTTGCAACGCTCTGATGTATGTTTGGCTATCCACAAGCCTGCCACCCCACAAGAAGAAGTTAGTTGCAAGACCTTAGCAGGAGGTAAATATGCTGTTTTTCTTCTATCAAGGTAGTTATGAAAACCTTTCTCAGGTGTATGATACAGCTGTACGCTGGGTTATAGACCACCAATACACACTACGCGAAGAACCTTTCTTTGAAAAAGTACCTCAACGATGCGCGCCGTACCCCTAAAGAAAAGCTAAAAAAACAGAGATTTATATTCCTATTAATTAATTGATTTGTCAATCATTTTTATAACTTTTAATACTATGCAACTTACAAAAACAGAAAAAAACTATTGGTATCGTCTTAGCGATTGCCTTATTACTGCTCACTCTTTCAGGAAGTGGTTACTTCTTCTTTAGCCTGAAAACAAACATAGTACAATGGATTGCTTACAATGCTTGTTCGCCCAGTAGCTTGGTATATTTAGTTGGCTTTTATAGTCTTTTTGTATAACAAAAATGCTATCGGGCTGCACTTGCTTTCTTGCCAATGTACTATTTTTGGTACTATGGGACTCTTCACCTTTACGTGGAGTGGCGCTAATATCTTTGCCCAAATGTCGCATATTACTATGACGCTTAATCTTCTTTGGGCAGGCTATATACTCTATCGCCTCGGCGATTACAAAGTCTTTGCGCAAGGCTTGTTGTGGAGTATCATACTTTTTTTGTGCCTTTTTATTGCTTTTTGTGATGTTCTACTGTCGTACTCACGCTGAGGAAATCAGTAGTTTATTGCAAATGACAGCTTAGGATATTTGTATTTAATAGCTAAAAAAATCCCCGTAGTGCGAACTGCATTACGGGGATTTTTTTATCTCTAACGAATAAGCTTTACTTGGTGTGCTATTAAAGTTTTAAAAAAATACAAAAAAATAGAGGAAAATTTGAAGAACTACACTTCTCTGTAACAATTATTTGACAAAAATTGTTTATCTTTGCAGGGTATAAAACTAAAAATAAGAATTACAAATGAAAAACATCCAATTAAACAACGGGGTACAAATGCCTCTATTAGGGTTATGGTGTATACCAAGTAGACCCAAAAGAATGTGAGCGTTGCGTAAGCGATGCTATTTCGGTAGAGTTACCGAATGATTGATACTGCCCAAATCTACAAAAAAATGAAGAGGGTGTAGGTAACGCTATTAAGAAAAGTGGTATCGACCGCAAAGAGTTCTTTATCGTTACCAAAGTGTGGGTAAGCAATGCAGGCTATGAGAAAGCTAAAGCCTCTATCGAGACTTCTTTGCGCAAACTACAAACTGATTATATCGATTTGCTACTCGTTCACCAGCCTTTTGGCGATTATTACGGCTCTTATCGGGCTATGGAAGAAGCCTACAAAGAGGGCAAAGTACGTGCTATTGGGGTCAGCAACTTCTATGCCGACAGATACCTTGATTTGGCCTACCATTGCGAAATAAAACCTGCTGTAAACCAAATGGAAACACACGTATTCCACCAACAACAAGCCCTACAAGAACTGATGAAGAAGTACGACACTAAACTAATATCGTGGGGGCCTTTTTGCTGAAGGTAGAAACGATTTCTTTGCCAATCCTACTCTTAATGCTATTGGCGAAAAGTATCAGAAAAGCGCTGCCCAAGTAGCTTTGCGCTATCTGTTGCAACGCGATATTATCTGCATTCCCTAAGTCAGTGCGCAAAGAGCGTATGGAACAAAACCTTAATGTATTCAACTTTCAACTCTCAGCGGAGGATATGAGTCAAATAGCGGTTCTCAACACTAAGCAAACGCTCTTTTCTTCTCACCGAGACCCTGCTTTTGTAGAGATGATACTACAATATGGTAATTAGCAAATTAGCAAATGTGCTAATTAGTAAAAATTCCCGTGTGGTTGTACCACACGGGAATTTTTTAATAAAACATCTAACTTGTATCTATTTGCTAAAATTCTACTTCAGCATTTAGTTTAGTTATCTTTTTCTTGCAATTTAGTGATGTCTTTTTGCAACTTCTCAATACAGCGATTACTTTTTGGCTAAATTCCTGTTAGCCTTACTAGCTTTGCGCAATGCCTTTCGAGCTTTGTTTGCTTTTTTTAGCACTTGCCGAAGCCGAGTTGGCATCACTAAAAGCATCCGTACGATTGGTAGCTTCTTCATTAGTTTGTGTAGCCTCAGTTTGCAACGACTGATTATTGGTTTGCTCTTGAGTGAGTTTCATTTGCAATTCGTTGAGCTTGGTATTGAGTTTCAAGGCTTGTTGTTGTTTTTTTCCAAGCGTTTCATCTCTGGTGATTTAGCTGTACCACAACCCGCTAACATAAAGGAAGCTAACACTCCCATTAAAAATACTTTTTTTCATAATTATATTATTAATATTTTAATGCCACAAAAGTAATACTTAATTGCCTAATATGCAAATTCGCTATTTTACTAATTTGCTAATTATCAAATTATCACTACCTTTGCATTTAGAATAACTTAAAAACAATACAATATTATGAGAAAAAAACTTTTATTATTTTATGCATTTGGAGCATCATTGTAGGTTGCTCTCAAGAACAAAAATGAAGATGACTCCTCTTCCAAAGAAAAAGAGGGATGGAAATTAGTCTAGCACGAATCGTAGCACGATAAGCAATAATAAGCTCCCTTGTGAAGAACACCCCTAAGTGAGGAATAGCTCGAAACACTTAGGACATTTAGTAAACAAATTATTAATCATAAATAAAAAAAGACAGATGACAGCAATGTACACAGCAGTGTGCCACCGCAACAGGTGGTCGCAATAGAAAAAGTAACTTCTGACAATGGCGTATTAAGCCTTGAAATACGTTCTCCTAAAAGCCTTAGGGTGGAGCTAACGATGATTATACCAATCCTGAGCAGATTTTTTTGCTGCGGGCTATGCGGCTTGTTTTGATACTGCCCTGAATTTGGTTATTAAGCAAACTAAAATAACCACTGGTGAGACCTCTGTAACGGCACACGTATCTATCGGAAAGCTGAACAACGGCGGGTTTATTTTTGGCGTAACCCTACAAGTAAATATACCTAATGTGTCGCTTGAAGAAGCTAAGGAGCTTGTAGCAAAAAGCCGACCAAGTATGTCCGTATTCTAACTCTACTCGTGGAAATATAGAAGTAACCTTTGAAGTTAGTAACAATTAAGTCGTAGTACGACGAACAATAAAACTCCCCGTGAGGTATGCGTACCTCACGGGGAGTTTTTATTAATTTATAGTACACTAGCTAATTTAGTAATTCAAAACTACCTTCGAGTAGCTCAGAAACGCGTTTGCCATTATTATCATAAGTAAGAAATGCTGTAACAGTACCTTTTTCAGTGTCAATTACTTGGCTTACGGTAGTACCATCGTTTTCTACCCAACTGAGAAAATATTGAGTAGAATTAATGGCTTTTTAGCGTGAGGGCATTGGTTTGCTCTGCTACTTGTCCTTGAGGATCGGTAGTTTTCAATGGAGCTGGTTATCAGTGAGATATTGCACTTCAGCTTTAGAGAAGGATAAGTAAGGAGGGCTTTTTGCCTATCAGTACCACTGGTTCTTTAGCGGGTATTAGTTCTGTAGTAGAGGTAGCCGTATTGACAGGGGCAACTTTGGTTGCAGTTTTTGTTATTAGGGCAGTTACAGCCTATAAGAGCGGCTGCTAATGCCAAAAAAATGTTAATCTTCTTTTTCATTGTATTTTATTATTAAATTTAATACGGCAAAAGTAGTGTTTTTTTAATGAGCAAGATTGAAATTTAGCAAATAAATGATTTTTAGCTGCTTGCTGATACTTTGATCCCTACACTGATCTTACACTAATCCTACACTGATCCTACACTGACTTTTACATCATATACTAAGCTGCGCCAGTTCGCTGATTTTTCCTACACAAAAGGTTTGGTAGTTTAGGGATTATTTTTGTATCTTTGTGCTTTGATAAAACGATGGATTATGGCGCGGACAAATGATAATATTATACTACAAAAAAAGTCTCTGGAAATATAGGAAAACAGGTGGTGCTGAAGCGGGTGCATGGAAAGACGGTCTTATCGAAAATGCCAAAAAGCCTGCTGTCCGCAGTGCCAAGCAGCAGATGTGCGCTCAGGGGTTTAAGTTGGCATCGGCTTATGCTAAAAAGTGTTATGCTAAATCCTGAACTTAAGGCTCTCTACAGCGCTGAAGCTAAACGACGTGGGGTTATCAATGCCTATAATATGGCGCTATCGGATTGTTTGAGACTGCCTGAAATTAAGGCGATAGATATTACAAACTATACCGGTAAAAGCACTGGGAGAGGTGATAACAATTGAGGTAGCTGATACTTTTAAAGTAGTGGAAGTAACGGTTAGGATCATAAACGACGTGACAGTAATAGAAGAGGAAGCGCTACATTTGTAGATAATAGGTGGCAGTATGTTACTACGGTATTGAACGCTGTTGCCACAGATAGTAAAGTGGTAGTAACAGCTGTAGATAGAGCTAGGAATAAAATCAATAAATCATTTTAAGATATGAAAAAAACTGTATTTTCTTTCGTTTATAGCAGCACTTTTTATTAAGTGCGTGCGCTGAGACCTGATGACGGAATGCACGACGATTATTCTATGCATTCTAAAAGAAAGCAAAGATGGTCAAGGAGGTATTCAACCTCAAGGTGGCTTAGTGACTGCCGGCGAGATGGAACGACTTAGACAACTGGGCTTTTTATCAAAAAAACTCTTATGAAAGAGCCTTTCAAAGGTTTTCCTGACGATTGGCAAATGTATACCAATCACCGTATAGCAGTAGCTCTAACCGCTAAAAATAAGCCGGCTGCTAATGCTACCGTTACACTCTTTCGAAACGATACCCCGATTTGGACAGCTAAAAACCGATAACCTCGGAAGGGCTGAACTATGGGTGGGAGCTTTTTCAGAAAGAAAGAACTCAACACCCACCCTACTTCGGCTAAAAGTGAATGAACAATGGGTGTCTACAGCTACTATCAGCGAAACTCAGGTGAACCGTATTGCCCTTGATGAGGCTTTCCCTCGCCTACTAACCTTGTGCAGATAGCCTTTATGGTAGATGCTACAGGCTCTATGGGCGATGAACTTGAGTTCCTAAAAATGGACTTGAAAAAGGTGATTAATGAGGTACAAAAGGCTAACAATCAGCTGAAAAATCAGTACAGGTACGGTTTTTCTATCGCGATGAGGGCGATGAGTATGTGGTAAAAACACAGTCCTTTTACTGAAGATATTAACCAGACTACAGAGTTCATCAGTCTACAACGCGCTGATGGTGGTGGTGACTTCCCTGAAGCTGTAGACAAAGCCCTCCTACAGCTAAACCAACTGCAATGGCAACCTGAGGCGCGTACGCGTATCGCTTTCTTAGTACTTGATGCGCCCCTCATAATAAGCCTGCCGTCATCAACAGTATACAATACTCGGTGAAAAACTGCTGCTGCCAGTGGTATTAAACTCATACCTGTAGTAGCCAGTGGGATAGATAAAACTACTGAGTTTCTGATGCGATTTATAGCTATGTACACCAATGGTACCTATGTGTTTATCACCGACCATAGCGGTATAGAGAACAAGCATTTAGAGCCCAGCGTTGGCGAGTATCAAGTAGAGAAACTAAGCGACCCTAATGGTGCGCCTCATCAAAAATACTCGAGTAATTTGGCTATTTAAAAATGTTATACTTTTGCGCCCTGAAAATTACGTAATAAAAAGAATTAACATTGCAATGAAAAAGAAATTCACCCAGAATCTTATCGTTTGGTGGCTTTCAAAAGATATGTCGAACGACGATATCTTTATCACCAAATCGACAGTAGAGACCAAAGAAACCATTGAAGTAGAAGGGTAGAGTATCCTTTAGTAAAGTTGGAAATTTCACGCACTTCACACCCTTACTACACAGGTAAATCTAAACTTATTGATACTGCCGGACGTATCGATAAATTTAAAAACAAATACGCTAAGTTTAAAAAAATAAGCATAGCAATCCTAAAAAGGCTGCCTCAGTAATGTGGTAGCCTTTTTTTACAATTAGTAAAAAGGAAATTCATACCCCTATGGACTCACAGTTTTCTCATATACCAAAATCAAGAAGGTGATATTAAGATAGATGTACGCTTTGAAGATGAAACAATATGGCTTTCATTAGACCAAATGGCTACTCTTTTTTTAGCCGTGATAAATCTACTATATCACGACATATTAAAAATATTTTTGAAGAAGGAGAGTTATACAGAAATTCAGTTGTTGCAAAATTTGCAACAACTGCTACCGATGGCAAAAACTATCAAGTAGAATATTACAATCTCGATGTGATTATTTCGGTAGGCTATCGGGTAAAATCACAACAAGGAACGCGGTTTCGTATTTGGGCAACTCAGCAACTTAAAGAGTATTTAATCAAAGGTTTTTGTGCTGAATGACGAGCGTTTTTAAGCAAGGTACTACAATGAACTACTTTGACCAGCTTCAAGAACGCCTCCGCGAAATACGAATCTCTGAACGGTTCTTCTACCAAAAAAATTAAAGATATATACAAAACCAGTATAGACTACAACCCTGAAGATGAGCAAACGATAATGTTCTTTAAGGTAGTACAAAACAAACTTTTATGGGGAGTTAGTAAGCAAACAGCAGCTGAAATAGTCTATAATCGGAGCAATGCCTCTTTGCCTCTTTTGGGAATGCAATCATATGACAAAACAGCTACCACCACTATCAAAAAGTGAAATAAGCATCGCTAAGAACTATCTGAACGAAGAGGAAATAAAGCTTTTAGGCTTGCTTGTAGAACAATATTTGGCTTTTGCCGAAACTATGGCTCAACAGCAAACGCCTATGTATATGAAAGACTGGATTTCGCGCTTAGATATTATCCTGCAACTGAATGGTAGAGCTTTTGCAACACGCAGGTGAGATTTCACACCAAATGGCTATGGAGAAATCGGCTCAAGAATACGAGAAATACCAAGCCTTGCAACGCCAAATAGAACGTGAGAACAGTCTTAAAGAATTAGAAGATGATCTGAAACAATTAGTAAATTGACAAATTGGAGATTTTTAATTTTTATAGTGGGTTTGGCGCAGTATTTGAGGAAGGCAAAAAGGTATAGATAATGGCTATTCTTTTTATAACTTATTATGATACATATAGACGAAAAATATATCTCTGGTTTATAGCGGTATTGTTGCCGCTGTTGTTTGTTTTTGTGATTTCGCTATGGCGAAAAAGAAGGCTCAAAAGGCATTTGCCGATAGTGCGTTGCTCAGACGCTTATCGCCTGACCGTTCTAACTTTAAGCTGTGGCTGAAATGGATATTGCTTTCTGCCGTAGTGGTGCTACTCTGCATCGCTTTAGCTAACCCTAAAATAGGCACTAAAAATAGAAACCGTGAAACGCGAAGGGGTGGATATCGTCTTTGCTATTGACGTTTCAAAAAGTATGTTGGCTGAAGATGTAGCTCCTAACCGCTTAGAGAAAGCTAAACGCATCGCCTTTGAGACTATCAATCAGCTAAAAAGGCGACCGTGTGGGTATCGTAGCCTATGCTGCAAGTGCTTATCCGCAACTCGCCCTAACTACTGACCATTCGGCTGCCAAAATGTTTTTTTGCAGAGTATGAATACTAATATGCTATCGTCGCAAGGTACAGCCATTCAGGAGGCTATACGTATGGCGACCAACTATTTTTGACGATAAAAGCACTACCTCGCGTTTGCTCTTTATCATCTCTGACGGTGAAGACCACGAAATGGGCGCCACCGAAATAGCTACTGAAGCGCAAGAAAAAGGCATACACATATACACCATAGGAGTAGGTACTGAAAAAGGAAGTCCGATACCGATGCGCGAACTCGGCGAACAGAGTTACAAACGCGACCGCAATGGCGAGGTGGTTATCACACGGCTAAACAAAGAGCTGCTACAACAGATAGCTATAAATGCTGGCGGACAATACCTAAACGGCGATAATACCCAAGAGGCTGTTAGCCAAATAGAAAAAGATATTAGAAGGCACCGAGAAAAAGTCAGTTTGACACTCAGAAGTTTGTAGATTTTTAAAGACCAGTTTCAGTGGTTTTTAGCAGGAGCGTTATTGCTGTTGGTGCTTGACCTTTTTTTATCTTTGAAAGAAAAAAACACAATGGGTAAAAGCGTCTTAATTTGTTTAATGAACGAAAAAAAGTAAGTATCTGTATGAAAAATATTCTTTTTATAGTCTTAACCTTTATCAGTATAGGCAGTTTTTGCACAAAGCAAAGAGGAAAAAGAGGCGCTAAAAGCGGCTATGAACTCTAAAAAGCTGACCTATCAGGGTAATGAATCATTGAAAGGTGATAAACCTACCCAAGCTGAGGTAGATTATCGGAATGCTATAGCTGAAGATAATACGAACCTGACTGCCCAATACAACTTGGGCACATTGTTGTATAAGCAAAAACTACGGAGAAGCCTTTGCTCAGCTGATGAAAGCGGCGAATGCTAAACAGATGTCGGAGGCTGAAAGACACCAAATCTTTCATAACCTAGGAAATGCTTTTATGAAAGAAAAGACCTACGACAAAGGCTGTTTTGGCGTATAGAAGCCCTCAGATACAACCCTACTGACGAGGAAACGCGCTATAACTTAGCTGTAGCTAACGAAATGCTTAAGAAAAAAATCCGCCTAAAAACAACAATAAGGATAATAAGGACAACAAAGATAACAAGGATAATAAAAGACAATAAAAGACAACAAGGATAAAAAAATCAAGATAACAAGGACAACAAAGATAAAAATCAGGATAAGAAAGACGATAAGGATAAAAACAAGGATAATAAGGACAACAAAAGACAATAAAGACAAGAATAAGGATAATAAGGATAATAAAAGACAAAAGACAATAAGGACAATAAGGGACAATAAAGATAAGGATAAAGACAACAAAAAAACGACAAGAATAAGGATAATAAAGACCAAAACAAGGACAATAAAGACGACCAACAGGGGTCTAAAGAACAAGGCGGACAGCCACGCCCTTCGTCTTTATCGCCTGAACAGATGGAGCGTATCCTTGAAGCTATGAACAATGAGGAGCGCAAAACTCAAGATAAAGTAAACGGACAAAAAGTAAGAGGACAGCGCGCCAAATCTGAGAAAGATTGGTAGGAACAAATAGCATTTTGTCTTTCAACATAAACAATTTAAGCAATGAAATATAGATTAATACTCTTTATAACCTTTTTAGTACAAAGCCTCTATGCCCAAAATATAGAGTTTAGAGCCGATGTGAGCAAAAATACCTTAGGCGCTAATGAGCGGGTGCGCATAGAGTTTACGATGAACAAAAACGGCGATAACTTTCACTCCGCCCTCTTTTTCACGATTTTTGTGGTGATAATGGGGCCTTCGCAATCGGTTTCTGAATCGTGGATTAATGGCGTGCGTTCTTTTTCAAAGACTTACATCTATATACTACAACCTAAAGCCAAAGGTAAATTCACCATAGGGCAAGCCTCGATAGATATTGATGGGAGAACCTACAAGACAGCCCCTATCGCTATCACTGTAACAGAAGCCGTCGCTGCCCCTTCTATAGATAAGACTAGCAATGATGTAGCCAGAGAAAGTTTGTTTTATTGGCTGAAGTCTCTAAAGCCTAATCCTTATCTGAATGAGGCAGTAAGCGTAACCTACCGTCTGTACGTAGGCAGTAATGTAGCCCTAAACGACCTACAATGGCTGACAGTACCTAAGTTTCCTAACTTCTGGAGTCAAGAGATAAAAAAATGCAGGGAGTATGAGATAGGTGACTGTAGCTATCAGGGACGCAACTATCGCTGCATAGTGGTGAAAAAGTAGTACTCTACCCACAAAAAGCAGGTACTATCACCCCTCGAACCACTGACTATGGACGCAGTACTGAGGTGTGCCTACAAATCAGCGTGATTTCTTTGGCAGAATGATGTATGAACAAGTATCGCGCAGGGTAACCTCTGGCAATAAGACTATTAACGTAAAAAGACCTACCTGAGGAAGGCAAACCAGACAACTTTGGCGGAGCGGTAGGCGACTTCTCTTTTGCCGTAACCCTAACAAACAAAACCCTAAAAGGCAACGAAAGTATGCAGCTAAAAAGTAGAAGTATCGGGCGGTGGTAACCTAAAACTGTTCGACCTACCTAAGCCCACTTTCCCTTCGTCATTAGAAGTATATGCTCCTGAGCAAAATGACGATGTAGCACTACCCTTGCTGGTATGAAAGGGCGTATAGAGCAAACTTACACCATTGTACCTCAGTACAAAGGCAAATACCCTATCAGTGGTATGGCTTTCTCTTAGCTTCAATCCGAACACTCATAAATGCGAAACTATAAAAACAGACGAGCTGTGGATAGATGTAACCGAAGGGGCTGCTAATGAAAACACTCCTACTGATGTGGCTAACGATAACAGCTTGCCCAACAGCAACTTCCGCGCACAACAGCCTAACACAGGCTTAGTAGCGATGCATCAGCCTGCTTTCTTTGGTTCGGTGCGCTACTATCTATACCTACTCTTGCCACTACTGCTGATACCTATCGCCCTAATGGCTTGGCGCATTAGACAGCGTCGCGCAGGGAGATATAGAAGGAGCAAAAGTGCGTACAGCCAACCGCTTGGCTAAGAAATACCTAAGTGAAGCTAAACGCAAACTCACTGACAAAGACCACTTCTACGAGGCTTTAGAGCGTGCGCTACACAACTATCTGAAAGCTAAACTGAAGATAGAAACTACTGAAATGAGCAAGGACAAAATAAAACGAATTGTTATTGGCACGCCACGCTGCCCCAGAGACAGTAGAAGCGCTTTATGCGGCTGTTAGCTAACTGCGAAATGGCGCGCTACTCGCAGCACCACACCGATGCTTCAGTAGAAAGTGATTTTGGCAATGCCGTGCAAGTGATAACAGAATTAGACAAACAAGTAAAAAAATAAGCTTAGCGATGAAGTACCTTATAACTCTAATATGCCTTGCTATAGCCACTATAGGCTGGGGGCAAGACCAAGATAATTTTGACAAAGCTACTACGCTCTACCAAAGGGAGACTACACCCAAGCGGCTGCAGTGTACTCATCGATATTGAAGTCAGGCAAAAGAGTCATCGGCTTTGTGCTACAACTCAGGCAACACTTGCCACAAGCTGAACAATGTGCCTGAAAAGTGTCTATTATTACGAAAAAGGCACTGCAGCTTGACCCTGAAAAATGCCGATGCGAAAAACAATCTGATATTTGCTAACCAAATGAAAGTAGATGCCATCACCCCTACCCAAAACGTGGGTGCGCCAACTAAGCGATGGTATCGTAGGGGCTTTTTAGCGCTCATACGTGGGCGGTACTTTCGATTATAGGAGTCTTTGCTTTTTGTGTTGAGTTTTTGCTCTACTATTTCGTAGAGCGCACTGCACTAAAGCGTACTTTTTCAGTCTGATGTTAGTATTTTTTTGTTTTTGCGATAGGTAGTTACACCTTAGCGCACTTCTGCCATAAGCAAGTTAGCCAAACACAATACGCTATTCTTTTGATAAAACCGTACGCGTATTTTCAGATGCTAATGCCTACAGCAGCGAGGTAATGCAGCTGCACGAAGGTACTAAAAAAGTAGAGATTATAGAAGATGCTAAAGACTGGGTAAAGATACGGTTGGTTAATGGCAAAACAGGCTGGACAAAAGTAAACAGTCTTAGAAAACTGTAAGTAACTTTTGGAGGCTTTGGTCAGGGGTAAGACCGTCCATAGCAATAATATGGGTAGCCCTGAGCGTAGTACGGATTGCGGTCAAAGAGGTGCTTGCGTATGAACTCTTCTAAATCTATCTCCTTGATTTGGGCGAGCAGAGGTCGGTGATCTTTCTCCTGCAAAAGACGCTGGGTAAGGGATTGAGGTTGGTATTTTAGATAAATACTCGTTGCTCCAGAGGCTTTGATAAAGGGCATATTATTGCCAAAGCAAGGCGTACCTCCGCCTAAAGAAAGTACCATATCCTCTTCTTTTTTGGAGGACTTCTTGCAAGTAAAGCGCTTCTTTCTTGCGGAAATAAATCTCTCCTTTATTTTTTTAAAAAAATATCGGGTACGGAGCATTTTTCACGCTCAGCGATATAGAACATCGAGGTCGACAAAAGAAATGTTTTTTAGCAGTGGCTAGGGCTCTTCGAGAGTAGATTTACCGCTTCCCATATAGCCAATAAGAATTATTTTCATTTTATAAACTGTTGTATAGTAAGGGTTTTGAAAAATTATTTAAAATAAAGTGCAAAAATAATACTTTTTTTCTTGGTACATAATGTTGTATCTTTGCACCCTGCAAACAAGGAAATACTTTTTGAGTAAAACCGACTCAGTAGCTCAGCTGGTAGAGCACGACACTCTTAATGTTGGGGTCCTGGGTTCGATCCCCAGCCGGGTCACTAAGGATTTTTAAAGTTTGTTTTTCATTTTATTGATGACTTGGTAGCTCAGTTGGTAGAGCACAACACTTTTTAATGTTGGGGTCCTGGGTTCGAGCCCCAGCCAGGTCACATAGTTATACAGTTTGTTTATTTGTTGATGACTTGGTAGCTCAGTTGGTAGAGCACAACACTTTTTAATGTTGGGGTCCTGGGTTCGAAACCCCAGCCAGGTCACATTTTTAATGTTAGTAGCCTACGTGGAGAAATTGGTGAGACTTGCCATCTTGAGGGGGTGGTGCTCGTTAGGGGCGTGCTGGTTCGAATCCAGTCGTAGGCACATTGCTACTCCATAATATGGCTTATTTATAAAATAAAGACTTTGAGAAAGTTGAAACTTTTTGAAGGTCTTTTTTCTTTTAATCTTTCGTCTTTTTATCTTCCAGACTTCTTATTTTACACTCTCTTTTTATTTTTAACATTTATCAGCTTTTTGTTAAAAATCAAGTTTCCTTGTTTATTTAATTTTCTTTTTATAACTTTTGCAGAAAGAATTTAAAACTAATAGACTATGGAACGTACAGCCAAATTAATCTTTGAAGGAAAAGAATTTGAATTTCCTATTGAGTAGGAACTGAAAACGAAAAAGCTATCAACATTGAGAAGCTACGTGCCCTCACAGGGCTTATTACTTTAGATTCAGGGGTATAAAAATACTGGATCTTGTAAGAGTGCCATCACTTTTCTTAGATGGCGAACGCGGTATATTGCGCTATCGCGGCTATAATATTGAAGATTTGGCAGCTAATGCCGAGTTTTTTTAGAGGTAGCCTATCTGCTTATCTTTGGCGAACTCCCTACTGCTGAAAAGAGTACGACCACTTCAGAAAACCATTCACAAGTACACTATAGTGCACGAGGATATGCGCCACATTATTGATGGCTTTCCTAGATCAGCACACCCTATGGGGGTACTCTCTTCGGCTACTAGTGCGCTTACCGCTTTTAATCCTGTGCCTGTGAATGTAAAATGCGACAAAGATGTATATCAAGCTGTCTGCAAGGCTATCGCTAAATTTACCATTATCGCTACGTGGGTGTACCGCAAACGCGAAGGATTACCTTTAAATTATTACAAAAATTCTAAGGGGTATATAGAAAATATCTTGCGTTTGTTCTTTCGAAATCCCTTCTGAGGGTACTCTATCAATCCTACTATAGTAAGCGCGCTAAACAAGCTGCTTATACTACACGGCGACCACGAACAAAACTGTTCGACTTCTACCGTGCGTTTAGTAGGTTCGTCGGAAGCAGGACTTTTTGCGAGTATTTCATCGGGGGTTTCTGCCCTATGGGGACGCCTACACGGAGGGGCTAACCAAGCGGTGATAGAGATGCTTGAAGAGATAAAAGCTGACAGGGGGCGGCGTAGATAAGTTTATCAACAAAGCTAAAGAACAAAAACGACCCATTTAGATTAATGGGCTTCCGGACACCGTGTGTACAAGAACTTCGACCCACGTGCTAAAATCATCAAGAAAGCAGCTGATGATGTACTGCACGCTTTAGGTATAGACGACCCTATCTTTGACATTGCTAAACATTTGGAAAAAGTAGCCTTAGAAGATGATTACTTCAAAAGTCGTAACCTCTATCCTAATGTGGTTTCTACTCTGGTATTATCTACAAAGCATTGGGTATGCACTTAGAGATGTTCACCGTGCTCTTTGCTATCGGAAGACTGCCTGGTTGGATTGCACAATGGAAAAGAAATGAGGCAAGGAGGCGAGCCTATAGGCAGACCTCGCCAAATATACACTGGTGCTAAAGAAAAGAGCCTTTGTAGCTTTAGACAAACGATAACCAAAGCCCCTAAAATTATGAAGCAAATCATCTATACTAAAACAGACGAAGCTCCTTTTTAGCTACTCATTCGCTATTGCCTATTATTCAGCGTTTCTGTCAATCGTCAGGGTGTACATTTTTGAACTAAAAAGACATCTCGCTGGCAGGGCGTATTTTTGGCGGCTTTCCCTGATTTTTAAAAGGAAGAGCAGAGAGTGGAAGATGCACTACAGCAGCTGGGCGAATTGGCTAAAAAAGCCCGAGCTAACATTATCAAACTGCCCAATATCAGTGCCTCTGTACCACAGCTAAAAGCAGCTATAGCTGAGCTACAAGCACAAGGCTATGCGCTACCTGACTATCCTGAAGCACCAACTTCGGAGGTAGAAAAGCATCAAGAACGATATGACAAAGTGAAAGGTAGTGCTGTAAATCCTGTGCTAAGAGGGCAACTCCGACAGAAGAGCCCCTAAGGCTGTAAAGCAATACGCCCTAAAAACACACCCACACAGTGTGGGAGACGTGGGAAAGCCACTCAAAAACGGCAGTAGCCACTATGCAAGAAGGCGATTTCTATCATAACGAGCAGTCCGTAACCTTTGATAAAGCTGATAAAGTACGCATTGAACTACACACCTCCCAAGGGAAGGTAATCAGTATGAAAACTGATATAGCGGTACAAGCCAAAGAGATTATCGATGCTACCCTAATGAGCAAAAAAGCGTTACTCTCTTTCTATAAAGAACAATTTGCTCGTGCTAAAAAGAAAGGTCTTTTGTTATCATTGCACCTGAAAGCTACGATGATGAAAGTGTCAGACCCTATCCTTTTTGGTTATGCCGTCGAAACGCTCTTTGCTCCTGTACTCAGTAAGTATGCCGATACCTTTAAAGCTATAGGAGTAAATGTACGCAATGGTCTTTCAGACTTACTGACCAAAGTAAGCACTCTGCCTGCTGATACACAGAAAGCTATACAACACGACCTTGATGAAGTATGGGCTAACGCTCCTGCTATTGCAATGGTAAATTCAGAAAAAGGCATTAGCAACCTACACTACCCTAACGACGTGATAGTAGATGCCTCAATGCCTGCTATGATACGCAATTCGGGCAAAATGTGGAACGCTGAAGGCAAACACAAGATACTTTAGCTGTATTGCCTGACAGCAGCTATGCTGGTATTTACCAAGTAGTGATAGACTTTTTATAAAGCGCATCTGGTGCTTTCGACCCACACAATGGGCTCAGTAGCCAACGTGGGACTAATGGCACAGAAAGCTGAAGAATACGGTTCGCACGACAAAACCTTTGAAGTACCTGAAGAAGGAGAAATGCAAGTAATTGGTGAGAATGGCACTGTATATTTATCGCAACACGTAGCGGCAGGCGACATCTGGCGTATGTGTATGGTGAAAGATGCTCCCGTAGAAGATTGGGTAAAGCTCGCAGTGAAACGCGCTAAAGCTACTAATACCCCTGCTATCTTCTGGCTTGATGCGAAAAAGAGCTCACGATGCTGAACTTATCAGAAAGTGAAGCAGTACCTTAGCAGTGTGATACGGAGGGGTTAGATATAGAAATACTTGCTCCTGAAGATGCCATACTCTTTACCTTAGAGCGCACGAAAAAAGGCGAGGATACTATATCAGTAACCGGCAATGTTTTGCGCGATTACCTTACCGATTTATTCCCTATCTTAGAATTAGGCACTAGTGCTAAAGTGCTTTCGATAGTACCGCTAATGAACGGAGGGATTGTTTGAAACGGGTGCTGGAGGTTCTGCCCCTAAATTGGCAGAACAGCTCTTTGCTGAAAAATCACCTGCGCTGGGATTCGTTAGGCGAGTTCTTAGCTTTAGGAGCCTCGATTAGAGACATTTTTGCTACTACCTATCGAGAATACAAAAGCATTGGTATTAGCCCAAACCCTTGATGAGGCAACGGGTAAGTGTTGGAGAACAACCGCTCGCCAGAGTCGGCTGTAGGTACTGTAGACAATGAAGTCATTTTTACTTAGCTCTCTATTGGGCTGAAGCCTTAGCTGCACAAAAACAAGACAAAGCCTTAGCAGAAGAGTTTGCCCCCATAGCTAAAGCACTTGCTACAAACGAAAAGGCTATCGTAACTGAACTGACAGCAGTACAGGGACAAAAATAGACTTACACGGCTATTATCACCCCTAGTACAAAGCGCACTTCAGCAGTAATGCTTCCCTAGCAGTACTTTTTAGGAGTATTTTAGGACTATAAGACAACTATAAAAACACTAATAACAACTTAAAAACTAACTATTATGGCATTTGACATTGAAATGATCAAAAAGGTATATGCCCCATATACCCGAAAGAGTAGATAAAGCACGAGAAATAGTAGGCAAACCACTAACATTAGCTGAAAAAATACTATATGCACACCTATGGGAGGCTACCCCTCAGAAAGCCTTTGAACGCGGCAAAGATTATGTAGATTTTGCTCCAGACCGCATAGCCTGTCAGGACGCTACTGCCCAAATGGCATTACTGCAATTTATGCACGCTGGTAGTGCAAAAGGTGGCTGTACCCACTACAGTACACTGTGACCACTGTATTCAGGCAAAAAGTAGGCGCCGCTACTGACCTAAAAGTAGCTACTGAACAATCTAAAGAAGTATTTGACTTCCTTTCGTCAGTATCGAATAAGTACGGTATCGGTTTTTGGAAACCTGGAGCAGGTATTATTCACCAAATAGTATTAGAGAACTACGCTTTCCCAGGAATGATGATAGGTACCGACTCGCACACTGTAAATGCAGGTGGTTTAGGAATGCTGGCAATAGGCGTAGGAGGCGCTGATGCGGTAGATGTAATGGCAGGAATGGCGTGGGAGCTCAAATTCCCTAAACTAATAGGGGTGAAACTCACCGGAAAACTCAGTGGATGGACAGCCCCTAAAGATGTTATCCTAAAAGTAGCTGACCTGCTAACCGTGAAGGAGGCACTGGAGCTATAGTAGAATACTTTGGTGAGGGCGCTCAATCACTGTCGTGCACTGGTAAAGGTACCATTTGCAATATGGGTGCTGAAATAGGAGCTACAACCTCTACTTTTGGCTATGATGATGCTGTGCGTCGCTATCTGCGTGCCACTGGTAGAACAGAAGTAGTAGAAGCAGCTGACAAGATTGCCCCTTACCTAACTGCTGACCCTGAAGTATATGCCAGCAGAAAAGTACTGTCGACCAACTGATAGAAATCGACCTAAACACACTCGAACCTTATATCAATGGGCCTTTCACCCCTGATAGAGGTACGCCTGTATCTAAAAATGAAAGAAGTGGCTAAAGAAAACGGTTGGCCTCTAAAAAAGTGAGAATGAGATTGATAGGGCTCCTGTACCAACTCTTCATACGAAGACTTGACTCGTGCTGTGTCGGTAGTTAAAGCGAGGCTGCAGCCTTGGGTATTACACCTCAAGCCTCTTTTGGTATCAGCCCTGGTTCTGAACAAATACGTTATACAGTACAGCGTGATGGCATCATAGAAGCTTTTTGAACAATTAGGCACTAAAGTTTTTACTAATGCTTGTGGCCGCTGTATAGGGCAGTGGAGTCGTGAGGGGCTGAAAACAAGAGAAGAACACCATAGTACACTCTTTTTAACCGCAACTTCTCTAAACGTGCTGACGGCAACCCTAATACTCACGCTTTTGTAGCCTCACCTGAAATGGTAGCTGCTCTTGCCATAGCTGGTAGGTTAGACTTCAACCCCTATAACTGACAGCCTACTCAGCAACAAAGGAGAAGCTGTTAGGTTTGCCCCACCAGAAGGAAGAGTTACCCGCTAAAGGGTTTTCGGTGAACGCCCTGGTTATCAGGCTCCAGCTGCTGATGGTAGCCAAGTGCAGGTGATAGTATCGCCTACTTCTTCGCGCTTACAATTGCTCTCGCCTTTCCCTGCTTGGGACGGCAAGAACATCACAGGAGCAAAGCTACTTATCAAGGCTCAAGGCAGTGTACTACTGACCACATATCGATGGCTGACACTGTGAAGTATAGAGGGCATTTAGACAATATCTCTAACAATATGCTTATAGGAGCTGTAAATGCCTTTAACGGTAAAAACTAACTGCGTGAAGAACCGATTAACTGGCGAGTATGACGAAGTACCTAAAGTGCAGCGAGCATACAAGGCAGCAGGTATCCCTAGCATAGTAGTAGGTGACCAAAACTATGGCGAGGGCTCCTCTAGAGAACACGCCGCTATGGAACCACGTCACTTAGGGGTAAAAAGCAGTATTAGTAAAATCGTTTGCGAGATTCACGAAACTAACTTGAAGAAACAAGGTATGTTAGCCCTCACCTTTGCTAATGAGGCTGATTATGACAAAATACAAGAGAGACGATATAATCAACTTTTTAGACCTTACTGATTTTGACCTAATAAGCTCTTTGCACTTAGAATTCGTACATAGTGATGGTAGCAAAGATATAATAGTGCCTCCATACCTATAACGACTCGTAAAATAGCGTGGTTTAGAGCTGGTAGTGCTCTAAACTTAATCGCAACAAAAAGTAAATCAAATTCATAGACATCAACGAAAAGAGCCTGTAAATGGTTTTGCAAGGCTCTTATTCAAAATTATCAATTTCTACTTTCAGTTGTTAATGATAAAAATCTTGTCGGTCCGGGGTGTTTTGCCCATATAAAAATCTAAAAGCTGTTCGATATGAATGGTTTTATCGAGCATTACGAGGGTCTAAACAGAATATCTTCACCTATAAAATCTTTAAACTCATCTGGAGAAATTTCACTGCCTAACCCCTTAAAGCGAGTTATTTTCAGGTTTCCCCTTGAGCTTCTCTATAGCTGCTTGCTTTTCTTCTTCACTATAACAGTATATTTTCTCATTCTTATTGCGGACACGGAAAAGAGGCGTTTGCAGTATATACAAATGTCCTTCCTTGATAATCTCAGGGGAAGAACTGCAAAAAGAAAGTGGTAAGGAGCAAGCGAGATGTGCATTCCGTCGACATCGGCATCGGTGGCAATGACAACGTTATTATAACGGAGGTCGTCCATAGAGTCTTCAATATTTAGAGCAGCTTGCAGAAAGTTAAATTCCTCGTTTTTCATAGACTATCTTCTTCGTCATTCCGTAGGTATTCAGAGCTTTACCTCGCGAACGAAAAAGACCGCTTGGGTATTGACATCGCGGGACTAGTAATAGAGCCCGATGCTGAATTCCCTCAGTGATAAATAACGTAGTTTCTAAATTGCGTTTGTCTTTGCTATCGGTGGGGTGTATGCGGCAATCGTTTTAGTTTTTATTGTGTATGAGTTTGCTTTTTTGGCTCTGTCTTTAGCCAATTTGCGAATACCCGCCAACTCTTCACGCTCGCGCTGCCGCATATTTTGCGCAAAATAGCATCGGCTACTTCGTTGTTCTTATGTAGATAATCATCTAAATGACGGCTTACAAAATCGTTGATATAGGTGCGCACTGAGGGCATCCCCTCGCCCATTTCGGTAGAACCAAGCTTCGTTTTTGGTCTGGCTCTCAAACACAGGTTCCATCACTTTGATAGAAAGCCCTGCGATGATAGACTTGCGCACATCGGAAGGGTCGAAGTTCTTCTTATAAAAATCGCGGATGGTTTTACATATGCCTCTTGAAAAGCTTGTTGAGGTGCGTACCGCCTTGTGTAGTGTTTTGTCCGTTTACAAAAGAATAATACTCCTCGCTGTACTGGGTTTTGCTGGCCGAAATAGCTAGCTCGATATCCTCGCCTTTGAGGTGAATGATAGGATAAAGGAAATCCTCTTCGTTATTGTTTTTCAGTGAGGAGGTCTTTAAGTCCGTTTTCGGAATAGTATTTTTCGCCGTTATAATTAATAGTAAGCTGGGGTTGAGGTATGCGTAGTTTTGAGCATAGCACTACGTATTCGTTGCGGAACTTGAAGTTTTTGAAAATATTATCATCAGGAATGAAAGAAACACCAATTACCACGTCTTTTTGACTTTCTCTTCTGTTGGCGATTCTTCTTTAATAATTCCCTTTCAAAAGAAGCTGACTTAGTTTGGTTGTCGCGTACTGAGTTCCACTTTAAAATAAGACGAAAAGAGCATTTACGGCCTTAGTACCCACCCCATTAAGTCCGATAGACTTTTGAAAGCACGCATGAATCGTACTTGCCCCTGTATTCATTTTAGAGACCATCGACTACCTTGCCCAAAGGAATACCGCCCGCAGTCGCGTACTTCACCTTATTATCACTGAGTGACATCGATAGTCTTTCCGGCACCCATAATAAACTCGTCTTTATACTGTTATCAAGTACCTCTTTGAGGAGTACGTAGATACCATCATCAGCAGAAGAGCCATCGCCGAGCTTTCCGATATACATGCGGGGCGCAAACGCACGTGCTCTAAGGGTCGAGCGTTTGGATACTGTCTTCGTCATATCTTATTTCTTCCATAATGCTTTTTATATGTTCGGGGCAAAGATACAAACTAATTTGCCAATTTGCCAATTTGCTAATGAGATTTTTGCTAAATAAGGCGTTTATTAGACAATTATTCTTCGCTTATTTATCGCTAATCCTTCGCTAATCGTTCGCTCTTCCTATATCGATTGTATAGGGAAGATGGCTGGAGAATTTTTCTAATTTTTGCATTTCACCAGAAAGTTGTATCTTTGTGGCATCAAATTATAAAACGATAAAAACGATGAATACCCAACAACTACTGACCTTACTACCCAAGTGCGTAGGGATATGTGCAGATATGGTACACAAAAGGTAAATTCGAGGACATCTAGGTGGCTCTTTGGGCTGCGCTGAGTTCTTAGTATGCCTGTACAACGAGGTGATGGACTTTCAAACTGCCTTTTAGTATGGACGGCAAAGACGAAGACCTTTTTCTTCCTTTCTAACGGACATATTTCGCCTGTGTTCTACAGTGTGCTGGCTCGTAGAGGGTTTCTTCCTATAAAAAGAACTCAACACTTTCCGCTTGCTTAATTCGCGTTTGCAGGGCACCCTACTCCCGCACAGAAGGTTTGGAGGGTACGTGTGGCTTCGGGCTCTTTAGGACAAGGGCTTTCGGTAGCTATAGGGGCGGCTTTGGCTAAGAAAACTAAAGCAGCGATAAGCATTTGGTTTTATACCCTACACGGCGATGGCGAGCTACAGGAAGGGCAGATATGGGAGGCGGCAATGTACCGCATGGTGGCAAAGGGGTGGATAACCTCATGTCGCTACGGTTGATTACAACCAAAAACAGATTGATGGGCACTACTGATAAGAGTACTGCCTTTGGATAATCTTCCGCGCTAAATGGGAAGCCTTTGGTTTGGCAGGTAATTGACATTGAAAAAGGCAACGATATTAGTGCTATCTTAAAAAGGCTTAGCTGAAGCTAAATCACTGACTGGCAAAAGGAAAACCTGTTTGTATTTTTGCTACATAGCGAAATGGGTAATGGTGTAGATTTTATGCAGTGGGTACTCACGCTTGGCACAGGCAAGGCTCCTAATGACGAACAATTAGCGAAAGCCTTAGCACAGAATGCTGAAACGTTTGGGAGATTACTAATTTGTCGATTTGTCAATTTGCCAATTTGACGATTTGTCAATTTGCCAATTTGTCGATTTGTCGATTAGAGAATTAGAAAATTAATATTTATGACTAAAAATTACTGAAAGATTAGCAGATAGTGAAGAAAAAGGAAGAGCTATCAGCTTTGAAAGAAAAAGCTATTGACTTACTAAAAGAGAACAATTTTACTTGTGATGAAAAGCCATCTAAAAGAAGTAGCTACTTCTTTGAGGCATTTTATTGATGCTTATAAAGAACAAAAGTTACTGCTAATACCTTAGCATACGACAAGGTTGATTTAGCTTATGGTTTAGGAGAATTATTTGCTAATGCGGTAATGAATTTTTATCAATGGGAGTATTTCTATCTTGATAAAGGGAATGACCACAGAGGTTTTGCAGTGGTAAATCCTAACAAAAATGGTATATTTTTGTTCATCATTATCTTTACGACTTGCTTTTGATGAAGAAAAAGAAAATAACCTATTGTTAAACTTTAATACGCTTAATCCAAGCGAGTTAAAGACTTACGAAACCACATATTAATTATATGGGAGGTTAAGTTAAGAATTATAAAAGAGCAAATCAGCTTATCGCTACTAAGGTAGAGGAAAGTCTGGACACCATCAGAGCATCATAGCGGGTAACGCCCGTCCGCCGCAAGGCGAGGACAAGTGCAACAGAAAGAATGTATGGGCGGTAATGCCATGAGTGAGAATCAGGTAGAAGCTCTATGAGGTGCAACGCCGCGTAAACCAGCGTTTGAGGTTGCTCGCCCAATTGTTGGAGGGTAGGCGGTTAGAGCTAATGAGCAATTATTAGTCGAGATAAATGATAAGCACTTATCAGCAATGATAAGAACAGAATCCAGCTTATGATTTGCTCTATTGAAATGAAAAAGGGCTGTCATCATAATATGACAGCCCTTTTTGCTTTTAATGAGTTTTTACTATCGTTTGAGATATAACCAACCTACTTCACTTCGTTTTTGTTTATTCTCATCAACGTATTCGATGACATAATAGTAAGTGCCTTGTGGTAACTTATCAGAAGTTTCTACTACTACCCTACCATTAGAGAAGCCTCTAAATACGCGAGTCACGTTGTTATAACCTTCTGTTTCAAACACTTTTACTCCCCAACGGTTATAAATACGTACCACATTATCTGGGTAACGATTTATGCCGCCAATATGGAAGTGTTCGTTCTTACCATCGTCGTCTACCGACATACCATTATAAGGTATTAACTGCTTATTACCTCGATAGTTACGGTAGCTGAAGCACAGCCATCGGTATTGCAAAGTTCATACACAAAAGTATCAATACCCTCAAAAACCTGTGTGTGGGCGGTATTCGATAGTGCCATCAGGGTTTACTACTGCTGTACCATTAGTAGGATTTGTTACTACATTAGGTGCTGTAGCTCCGTTTAGCGTATCGTTAGCAAGTACATTCACTACTACTGGTGTATCTATAGGAGTGGTAGTACGATCATCAGCTGCTATTGGCAATACTGGTGTTGTGCTGGTAGTTGTACCAGTTACCGTTACTACTATATCTGCGGTATCACATACCGTTGAACTTGCTACTGCACAAATCTGCATAGCTGATTGTATAAGTACCCGCTGGGGTATTAGGTGCTACCGTTATAGTGCCGTTAGGATTCAAGGTAAAGCCTGTTGGCGTAGCGGTAGTCCAAGTAAGCGTTACTGAGGTAACACTTGGGTTTGGCACACCGTTTAGCTTATCGTTAGTAAGTACACTTGAGGGTGGTTCCTCCAGTAGTGCTGCTTACGGTCGCTACATCGTCATTAGCTTCGATAGTTGTTGGCGTGGTTGTGCTGGTAGTTGTACCGGTTACTGTTACTACTATGTTAGCGTTATCGCATACCGTTGAACTTGCTACTGCACAAATCTTATAGCTGATAGTATAAGTACCCACTGGGGTATTAGGTGCTATCGTTATCGTGCCGTTAGGATTCAAGGTGAAGCCTGTTGGAGTAGCCGTAGTCCAAGTAAGCGTTACTGAGCTGATGCTTGGGTTTGGTACACCGTTTAGCTTATCGTTAGTAAGTACACTTGAGGTGGTTCCTCCAGTAGTGCTGCTTACGGTCGCTACATCGTCATTAGCTTCGATAGTTGTTGGCGTGGTTGTGCTGGTAGTTGTACCTGTTACTGTTACTACTATGTTAGCGTTATCGCATACCGTTGGACTTGCTACTGCACAAATCTTATAGCTGGTAGTATAAGTACCCGCTGGGGTATTAGGCGCTACTGTTATCGTGCCGTTAGGATTCAAGGTAAAGCCTGTTGGAGTAGCCGTAGTCCAAGTAAGTGTTACTGAACTAACACTTGGGTTTGGTACGCCGTTTAGCTTATCGTTTGTAAGTCACGCTTGAGGTCGTTCCTCCGGTTGTGCTAGTGATGGTTGTTACTCCATCGTCATTAGCTTCGATGAGTTGTTGGCGTGGTTGTGCTGGTGGTTGTACCAGTTACCGTTACTACTATATCTGCGGTATCGCATACCGTTGGACTTGCTACTGCACAAATCTTATAGCTGATAGTATAAGTACCCGCTGGGGTATTAGGCGCTACTGTTATCGTGCCGTTAAGATTCAAGGTAAAGCCTGTTGGAGTAGCCGTAGTCCAAGTAAGCGTTACTGAGCTAACACTTGGGTTTGGTACACCGTTCAACTTATCGTTAGTAAGTACACTTGAGGTCGTTCCTCCGGTAGTGCTGCTTACTGTTGCTACATCATCATTAGCTTCGATAGTAGTTGGCGTGGTTGTACTTCGTTGTTGTACCAGTTACCGTTACTACTATATCTGCTTGTATCGCATACTGTTGAACTTGCTACTGACAAATCTTATAGCTGATGGTATAAGTACCCGCTGGGTATTAGGTGCTACTGTTATCGTGCCGTTGAGATTCAAAGTGAAGCCTGTTGGAGTAGCCGTAGTCCAAGTAAGCGTTACTGAGCTAACACTTGGGTTTGGTCACCGTTCAACTTATCGTTAGTAAGTACACTTGAGGTGGTTCCTCCAGTAGTACCACTTACAGTCGCTTCATCGTCATTTAGCTTCGATAGTAGTTGGCGTAGTTGTGCTGGTGGTTGTACCAGTTACCGTTACTACTATATTAGCGTTATCGCATACCGTTGAACTTGCTACTGCACAAATCTTATAGCTGATGAGTATAAGTACCTGCTGGGGGTATTAGGTGCTACTGTTATCGTGCCGTTAGGGATTCAAGGTGAAGCCTGTTGGGGTAGCCAGTAGTTCCAAGTAAGCGTTACTGAACTAACACTTGGGTTTGGTATGCCGTTTAGCTTATCGTTAGTCAATACACTTGGGGTAGTTCCTCCGGTGCGTGCTGCTTTACGGTCGCTACATCGTCATTAGCTTCGATGGTAGTTGGCGTTGTTGTGCTTGTTGTTGTACCAGTTACCGTTAGCTACTATGTTAGCGTTATCGCATACCGTTGAACTTGCTACTGCACAAATCTTATAGCTGATAGTATAAGTACCCACTAGGGTGTAGGTGCTATCGTTATCGTGCCGTTAGAGTTCAAAAGTGAAGCCTGTTGGGGTTGCTGTAGTCCAAGTAAGTGTTACGGGCTAGCACTTGGGTTTGGTAGCACCGTTCAACTTATCGTTAGTAAGTACACTTGGTGGTTCCTCTCGGTAGTGCTGCTTACGGTCGCTACATCGTCATTAGCTTCGATAGTAGTTGGCGTGGTTGTACTGGTAGTGGTGCCGTTGCCGTTACTACTATATCAGCGGTATCACATGCGTTGGACTTGCTACTGCACGATCTTATAGCTGATGGTATAAAGTACCCGCTGCGGTATTAGGTGCTACAGAGATTGTTCCGTTGGGTTCAAAGTGAAGCCTGTTGGAGTGGCCGTAGTCCAAGTGCAGCGTTACTGAGCTAACACTTGGGTTTGGTACCGTTCAACTTATCGTTTAGTAAGTACACTTGAGGTAGTTCCTCCGGTAGTACTAGTAATAGTTGCTACGTCGTCATTAGCTTCGATAGTTGTGGGTGTTACTACAGCAGGAGGTAATACTGTAATAGTAAGCGTTGCTGTATCGCAATTGCTTGAGTTCAATTTCTCACAGATGCGGTAAGTTACTGTATAAGTACCTGATGCGGTTCCTGCTAGTACTGTTACAGTTCCGTCTGTATTGGTTTGTAAGCCTGATGGTACTGTCAGCCAAGTAAGCGTTACTGAGCTAATACTTTGGGTTTGGTGCACCGTTTAGCTTATCGTTAGTAAGTACACTTGAGGTGGTTCCTCCGCTTGTGCTGCTTACTGTGGCTACATCGTCATTAGCTTTGATAGTAGTTGGCGTGAGTTGTGCTGGTAGTGGTACCAGTTGCCGTTACTACTATGTTAGCGTTATCGCATACCGTTGAACTGCTACTGCACAAATCTTATAGCTGATAGTATAAGTGCCCACTGGGGTATTAGGTGCTATCGTTATCGTGCCGTTAGGATTCAAAGTGAAGCCTGTTGGGGTTGCTGTAGTCCAAGTAAGTGTTACTGAGCTAACACTTGGGTTTGGTACACCGTTCAACTTATCGTTAGTAAGTACACTTGAGGTGGTTCCTCCGGTAGTGCTGCTTACTGTCGCTACTATCGTCATTGGCTTCGATAGTAGCTTTGGCGTGGTTGTACTACCTACCTTAACCGTTACAGTTGTTGTCTTGCAGTTGTCTGGGTTAAGACGCTCGCAAATCGTATAAGTAAGGGTATAAGTACCTGACTTAGTGCCCGAAGGTACCGTTACTTTACCTGTTGTCGTATCTATAGTAGGCGTATTGGTTTGACCTACTACATCCGTAGTGGTGGTGCCTGTAGTAATAACTACATCACTCGTAGTTGGCGTACGATTTCCTATGCGGTCATTGTCTATTACAGTTCTAGTGCTTGTACTTGTTGCTGAGCCTGATGGGAACGTAAAGTCCGTATCTGGTGTTGCTACAAGTGGTGTATTACCTACCTTAACCGTTACAGTAGTTGTCTTGCAGTTGTCTGGGTTAAGACGCTCGCAAATCGTATAAGTAAGGGGTATAAGTACCTGACTTAGTGCCCGCAGGTACCGTTACTTTACCTGTTGTCGTATCTATAGTAGGTGTATTAGTTTGTCCTACTACATCCGTAGTGGTCGTGCCTGTGGTGATAACTACATCACTCGTAGTTGGCGTACGATTTCCTATGCGGTCATTGTCTATTACCGTTCTTGTGCTTGTACTTGTTGCTGAACCTGATGAGAATGTAAAGTCCGTATCTGGGTGTTGCTACAAGTGGTGTATTACGTACCTTAACCGTTGACAGTTGTTGTCTTGCAGTTGTCTGGGTTTCAGACGCTCGCAAATCGTATAAGTAAGGGTATAAGTACCTGACTTAGTGCCCGAAGGTACCGTTACTTTTACCTGTTGTCGTATCTATAGTAGGCGTATTAGTTTGGCCTACTACATCCGTAGTGGTGGTGCCTGTGGTGATAATGCTATCACTCGTAGTTGGCGTACGATTTCCCTATGCGGTCATTGTCTATTACCGTTCTAGTGCTTGTGCCTGTTACTGAACCTGATGGGAATGTAAAGTCCGTATCTGGCGTTGCTACAAGTGGGGGTATTACCTACCTTAACCGTTACAGTTTAGTTGTCTTGCAGTTGTCTGGGTTAAGACGCTCGCAAATCGTATAAGTGAGGTATAAGTACCTGACTTAGTGCCCGAAGGTACCGTTACTTTACCTGTTGTCGTATCTATAGTAGGCGTATTGGTTTGACCTACTAGCATCCGTAGTGGTGGTGCCTGTAGTAATAACTCACATCACTCGTAGTTGGCGTACGATTTCCTATGCGGTCATTGTCTATTACAGTTCTAGTGCTTGTACTTGTTGCTGAGCCTGATGGAATGTAAAGTCCGTATCTGGTGTTGCTACAAGTGGTGTATTACCTACCTTAACCGTTACAGTTGTTGTCTTGCAGTTGTCTGGGTTAAGACGCTCGCAAATCGATATAAATAAGGGTATAAGTACCTGACTGAGTGCAGGTACCGTTACTTTTACCTGTTGTCGTATCTATAGTAGGCGTATTGGTTTGGCCTACTACATCCGTAGTGATGGTGCCTGTGGTGATAACTTCATCACTCGTAGTTGGCGTACGATTTCCTATGCGGTCATTGTCTATTACCGTTCTAGTGCTTATGCCTGTTACTGAACCTGATGGGAATGTAAAAGTCCGTATCTGGTGTTGCTACAAGTGGTGTATTACCCTACCTTAGCCGTTACAGTTGTTGTCTTGCAGTTGTCTGGGTTAAGACGCTCGCAAATCGTATAAGTAAGGGTATAAGTACCTGACTTAGTGCCCGAAGGTACCGTTACTTTACCTGTTGTCGTATCTATAGTAGGCGTATTAGTTTGTCCTACTACATCCGTAGTGGTGGTGCCTGTGGTGATAACTACATCACTCGTAGTTGGCGTACGATTTCCTATGCGGTCATTATCTATTACAGTTCTTGTGCTTGTACTTGTTGCTGAACCTGATGGGAATGTAAAGTCCGTATCTGGTGTTGCTACAAGTGGTGTATTACCTACCTTAACCGTTACAGTTGTTGTCTTGCAGTTGTCTGGGTTAAGACGCTCGCAAATCGTATAAGTAAGGGTATAAGTACCTGACTTAGTGCCCGAAGGTACCGTTACTTTACCTGTTGTCGTATCTATAGTAGGCGTATTAGTTTGGCCTACTACATCCGTAGTGGTGGTGCCTGTGGTGATAATAACATCACTCGTAGTTGGCGTACGATTTCCTATGCGGTCATTGTCTATTACCGTTCTAGTGCTTGTGCCTGTTACTGAACCTGATGGGAATGTAAAGTCCGTATCTGGTGTTGCTACAAGTGGGGTATTACCTACCTTAACCGTTACAGTTGTTGTCTTGCAGTTGTCTGGGTTAAGACGCTCGCAAATCGTATAAAGTAAGGGTATAAGTACCTGACTTAGTGCCCGAAAGGTACCGTTACTTTACCTGTTGTCGTATCTATAGTAGGCGTATTAGTTTGACCCTACTACATCCGTAGTGGTGGTGCCTGTAGTAATAACTACATCACTCGTAGTTGGCGTACGATTTCCTATGCGGTCATTGTCTATTACAGTTCTAGTGCTTGTACTTGTTGCTGAGCCTGATGGGAACGTAAAGTCCGTATCTGGTGTTGCTACAAGTGGTGTATTACCTACCTTAACCGTTACAGTAGTTGTCTTGCAGTTGTCTGGGTTAAGACGCTCGCAAATCGTATAAGTAAGGGTATAAGTACCTGACTTAGTGCCCGCAGGTACCGTTACTTTACCTGTTGTCGTATCTATAGTAGGTGTATTAGTTTGTCCTACTACATCCGTAGTGGTGGTGCCTGTGGTGATAACTACATCACTCGTAGTTGGCGTACGATTTCCTATGCGGTCATTGTCTATTACCGTTCTTGTGCTTATACTTGTTGCTAGAACCTGATGGGAACGTAAAAGTCCGTATCTGGGTGTTGCTACAAGTGGTGTATTACCTACCTTAACGTTACAGTTGTTGTCTTGCAGTTGTCTGGGTTAAGACGCTCACAAATCGTATAAGTAAGGGTATAAGTACCTGACTTAGTGCCCGAAGGTACCGTTACTTTTACCTGTTGTCGTATCTATAGTAGGCGTATTAGTTTGTCCTACTACATCCGTAGTGGTGGTGCCTGTGGTGATAACTACATCACTCGTAGTTGGCGTACGATTTCCTATGCGGTCATTGTCTATTACAGTTCTAGTGCTTGTACTTGTTGCTGAGCCTGATGGGAACGTAAAGTCCGTATCTGGTGTTGCTACAAGTGGTGTATTACCTACCTTAACCGTTACAGTAGTTGTCTTGCAGTTGTCTGGGTTAAGACGCTCGCAAATCGTATAAGTAAGGGTATAAGTACCTGACTTAGTGCCCGCAGGTACCGTTACTTTACCTGTTGTCGTATCTATAGTAGGTGTATTAGTTTGTCCTACTACATCCGTAGTGGTCGTGCCTGTGGTGATAACTACATCACTCGTAGTTGGCGTACGATTTCCTATGCGGTCATTGTCTATTACCGTTCTTGTGCTTGTACTTGTTGCTGAACCCTGATGGGAAGTAAAGTCCGTATCTGGTGTTGCTACAAAGTGGTGTATTACCTACCTTAACCGTTACCGTGGTTGTCTTGCGGTTGTCTGGAGTTCAGACGCTCGCAAATCGTATAAGTAAGGGTATAAGTACCTGACTTAGTGCCCGAAGGTACCGTTACTTTTACCTGTTGTCGTATCTATAGTAGGCGTATTAGTTTGTCCTACTACATCCGTAGTGGTGGTGCCTGTGGTGATAACTACATCACTCGTAGTTGGCGTACGATTTCCTATGCGGGTCATTGTCTATTACCGTTCTGGTGCTTGTACTTGTTGCTGAGCCTGATGGGAACGTAAAGTCCGTATCTGGCGTTGCTACAAGTGGTGTATTACCTACCTTAACCGTTACAGTTGTTGTCTTGCAGTTGTCTGGGTTAAGACGCTCGCAAATCGTATAAGTAAGGGTATAAGTACCCGACTTAGTGCCCCGAAGGTACCGTTACTTACCTGTTGTCGTCATCTATAGTAGGCGTATTGGTTTTGACCTACTACATCCGTAGTGGTGGTCCCTGTAGTAGATAACACATCACTCGTAGTTGGCGTACGATTTCCTATGCGGTCATTGTCTATTACAGTTCTAGTGCTTGTACTTGTTGCTGAACCTGATGGGAACGTAAAGTCCGTATCTGGTGTTGCTACAAGTGGTGTACCTACCTTAGCCGTTACAGTTGTTGTCTTGCAGTTGTCTGCGTTAAGACGCTCAGCAAAATCGTATAAGTAAGGGTATAAGTACCTGACTTAGTGCCCGAAGGTACCGATTACTTTACCTGTTGTCGTATCTATAGTAGGCGTATTAGTTTGGCCTACTACATCCGTAGTGGTGGTGCCTGTGGTGATAACTACATCACTCGTAGTTGGCGTACGATTTCCTATGCGGTCATTGTCTATTACCGTTCTTGTGCTTGTAGCCTGTTACTGAACCCTGATGGAGATGTAAAGTCCGTATCTGGTGTTGCTACAAGTGGGGTATTACCCTACCTTAACCGTTACAGTTGTTGTCTTGCAGTTGTCTGGGTTAAGACGCTCGCAAATCGTATAAGTAAGGGTATAAGTACCTGACTTAGTGCCCGAAGGTACCGTTACTTTACCTGTTGTCGTATCTATAGTAGGCGTATTGGTTTGGCCTACTACATCCGTAGTGGTGGTGCCTGTGGTGATAATAACATCACTCGTAGTTGGCGTACGATTTCCTATGCGGTCATTGTCTATTACCGTTCTAGTGCTTGTGCCTGTTACTGAACCTGATGGGAATGTAAAGTCCGTATCTGGTGTTGCTACAAGTGGGGTATTACCTACCTTAACCGTTACAGTTGTTGTCTTGCAGTTGTCTGGGTTAAGACGCTCGCAAATCGTATAAGTAAGGGTATAAGTACCTGACTTAGTGCCCGAAGGTACCGTTACTTTACCTGTTGTCGTATCTATAGTAGGCGTATTGGTTTGGCCTACTACATCCGTAGTGGTGGTGCCTGTGGTGATAACTACATCACTCGTAGTTGGCGTACGATTTCCTATGCGGTCATTGTCTATTACCGTTCTAGTGCTTGTGCCTGTTACTGAACCTGATGGGAATGTAAAGTCCGTATCTGGTGTTGCTACAAGTGGGGTATTACCCTACCTTAACCGTTACAGTTGTTGTCTTGCAGTTGTCTGGGTTAAGACGCTCGCAAAATCGTATAAGTAAGGGTATAAGTACCTGACTTAGTGCCCGAAGGTACCGTTACTTTACCCTGTTGTCGTATCTATAGTAGGCGTATTAGTTTGGCCTACTACATCCGTAGTGGTGGTGCCTGTGGTGATAACTACATCACTCGTAGTTGGCGTACGATTTCCTATGCGGTCATTGTCTATTACCGTTCTTGTGCTTGTACTTGTTGCTGAACCTGATGGGAATGTAAAGTCCGTATCTGGTGTTGCTACAGAGTGGTGTATTACCTACCTTAACCGTTACAGTTGTTGTCTTGCAGTTGTCTGGGTTAAGACGCTCGCAAATCGTATAAGTAAGGGTATAAGTACCTGACTTAGTGCCCGAAGGTACCGTTACTTTACCTGTTGTCGTATCTATAGTAGGCGTATTAGTTTGGCCTACTACATCCGTAGTGGTGGTGCCTGTGGTGATAACTACATCACTCGTAGTTGGCGTACGATTTCCTATGCGGTCATTGTCTATTACAGTTCTAGTGCTTGTACTTGTTGCTGAGCCTGATGGGAACGTAAAGTCCGTATCTGGTGTTGCTACAAGTGGGTGTATTACCTACCTTAACCGTTACAGTTGTTGTCTTGCAGTTGTCTGGGTTAAGACGCTCGCAAATCGTATAAGTAAGGGTATAAGTACCTGACTTAGTGCCCGAAGGTACCGTTACTTTACCTGTTGTCGTATCTATAGTAGGCGTATTGGTTTGGCCTACTACATCCGTAGTGGTGGTGCCTGTGGTGATAACTACATCACTCGTAGTTGGCGTACGATTTCCTATGCGGTCATTGTCTATTACCGTTCTAGTGCTTGTACTTGTTACTGAACCTGATGGGAATGTAAAGTCCGTATCTGGTGTTGCTACAAGTGGTGTATTACCTACCTTAACCGTTACAGTTGTTGTCTTGCAGTTGTCTGGGTTAAGACGCTCGCAAATCGTATAAGTAAGGGTATAAGTACCTGACTTAGTGCCCGAAGGTACCGTTACTTTACCTGTTGTCGTATCTATAGTAGGCGTATTAGTTTGTCCTACTACATCCGTAGTGGTGGTGCCTGTGGTGATAACTACATCACTCGTAGTTGGCGTACGATTTCCTATGCGGTCATTGTCTATTACAGTTCTAGTGCTTGTACTTGTTGCTGAACCTGATGGGAACGTAAAGTCCGTATCTGGTGTTGCTACAAGTGGTGTATTAC
>BNJS01000570.1_pt1 | contig 243517 bp, 445 predicted proteins | sample 8540461 | NCBI WGS metagenome assembly BNJS01 (sample SAMD00202454, study PRJDB9452) | human saliva metagenome | isolation source: human saliva | place: Japan
TGGTTCCGTGGTGTAGGGGTTAACATGCCGCCTGTCACGCAGGAGATCGCGGGTTCGATTCCCTGTCGGGACCGCTTTTTATAAAATGCGGGTGTAGTTTAGTGGTAAACCACAGCCTTCCAAGCTGTTGTCGCGAGTTCGACTTTCGTCACCCGCTTTTAATATTATCCCGGCCCGTTGGTCAAGTGAAAGTTAAGACACCGCCCTTTCGTCAACCCTGTTTGTAGTTTAATGACTATAATAGAAACTATTTCCTGCAAAGTATGGTTTAACTAGTAATGGTATCCCTAAATCACGATAAATTTCTTCATCAGCTTTTTGTAAAATAACTGTACATGCGCTTGTAAATTCTTAAATAGACTAATTGATTTTAGCTGCTCTGCGATGGATTGGCAACAGCTGACATACTTAAAAGTTACAGTACTTCTTACTATCGAGAGAGCGTTTTGTTGGTGGAAGACCCTGACTCAATTTGGTAATGGATTCCAGAATAACGGTGGCAATAGGTGTAAATCTTTTGAATACCAGCCAATTCTTTAATCGCATTTAATAAGCAAGCGGCTCCTGCAGTCATTGTGTCACTTTGTTTTCCAGTAATCATTTTACCATTTAGTAACTCAATAGCAACGACTTGTTGAAGCTTTAGCTTTACTCAATGCTTTTTCACAACAGACGATCTTTGAGGTTAGCCCCATTTCATCCATAATGTATTTCTCGTTGAGCAGTTTCAGTACCAATGCCACGTTTGTAATCGCATTGTAAGTGATAGTATCTGCAGAATAATTTCTTGTTTTGAGGCTTCGTACGACTGCATCTGTAATGGCAAACCGACACGGTTTACTCCCATATCTAGTGAGCAATTGGAATTTCTTGTCTTTGTAAATTTTTCTAAAATTTAATAGAGGAATGCTCAATACCACGATTGTAAAGTTAACAGTCGCAATACCGTATTTTTCCAAAATGATATGGATCAATCATAATAACATCTTCCAAATCAGCTGTTGCAGCTTCCGCACAATGTTAACAGGATGGTTCAATTGTAAATTCCATACAGGAATGCTTCCGACTTGCATAGCCTGCCGAACGTCCCTTTGTATTTTTCATGATATAGCTGACTTAAACAAGTCGCTAGTTTCCACCACAGCCCCAGACTGCAACAACGACGGACGAGTAGTTTCAATATATGCATTTGCTCCGTATCCAGCATCACTTACAATTGTATTCACATCCATCGGATAGCCTTCTGTGTGACCATGAGTATAAACGGTCATTCCTCTACGCACTTTAATTTGTTCATCACCCGCATATACGCAAATGATATTTCTGCTTGGTTTCAGTCTATAGAGTAGTTTGACTCTTTCCATCTGGATCGAATCCAGGTAATATCTCATTGCATGGAAGTCTCCAAATGAGTTTTCCACCAAATTCTAGATAGAGTTTGTCATAACTATTTACCTCGCTCTAAAAATATATTGACTTTGTTCTTCCAGGTATTGCTATCAAATCCCATTGCATTTTAACGCCCCGTTTCACTATTTACAAGTCCATAGTATACACTTCATCGTAAAAATGAAGAAAATTTCTTGTTCAAGTTTTATTTTGTGATATACTGATTTTTAATCGTAAAGGAGGATATAAGATGAAAAAAAGTTAAAGGTTTAGTCGTATTAGTTACAGTTGCTACATTATTAGCTCTGGATTAGGAACAAAGTAGAAGCTCGTGCATTTCAAAGTTGTAAGGAAGTTTGGGCTGCAGGTTATGGGAAATATATCTCGTGATGAAGATGGTTATTCCGACAATTTAGATCGTGACAATGACGGAGTAGCGTGAAATTAGTCGTTCCAAAGGAGCATATCGCCCTCAAACTGCTGATGGCACACCATTAAATAAACAACAAGCATCTTCTTCATAGTTCTGTCAAATGGTTCGGATGAATCTGCTTCATCTAATTCTGCGTCAAATGCTCTAATGAACCACTTTATCAGGATGGCAACCAAATGGTGGAATTGGTCATATTATCAAGACAATAGTGCAGTTACTGATTGGAAAACATTAACGGAACTTGTAACTATTTTGATGGAAGTGGTAATGAGCACTAATTGGGAAAAAGGCAATGCAAACAGACTGAAAGAAATTAGTAATGCATGGTATTACTTCAATGCAGATGGTAATGCAAGAAAATCGTTGTTGAGACTATTATTTAGGTTCATCTGGTGCAATGTTAGTGAATACGAAAACACCAGATGGTTATCGTTGATGCTCTGGAAAATGGATCAAGATAAATAATGAAAAGAATAGACATTCTGGTCGGCATAAGAGGAAAATTTCATAAACTTTCTCCGACAGAAAGTCTTTTTATTTTCTAATTTTGCATTTTATAAGTGAGGTGGTACACTACTGAAAAGAATGCAAGAGTCTGAAAGGAGCTTTTATGGAAATTTAATCACTTATGTTCAACAATATGGAGCTCAAAACATTTGAAGATAAATCACTTACAGATGTTGATGTCTTAGTTCTAACAGAGATTGCTTATTTACCATTTGATGAAATTGTTCCTAAGTCATGTGATGTAACAGAGGCAATTTCTCTGAACAATTAGGAAAAGAATTGAGCAAATTAAAGAAAACAACAGGAACTTAATCCATTTATGATTACTTGAGAGAATTAATTACTAGAAGTTGTGTCTAAAAGTCACGTTATAAAGAGATTAAAGTATTTGGATTTTGAATGATATTGATGATGAACGAACAAAACAATTTGCAGCAGTCTGTTATCAATGAAGAAGATAAGTGTTGGATTATTTTTAGAGGAACAGATGAAACATTAATAGGTTGAAAGAAGACTTTATGATGACTTATTCAGACTTGATTCCCGCTCAACGGATGCAATAGAGTATTTAAAAGAAACAAGAAACCTTTTCTGGAACACTGAATGTATCTGGACATTCTAAAGGGAAATTTTCTTTATATGCGAGTGCAATGCAAGATGAAGCTGTTCAAAATAGAATAGAGCAAATTTATTGTTGGGATTCACCAGGCGTTCATCGTTCAATTTAGGTACAGAAGGCTATCAAAGAGTGTTTTCAAAAGTAAAAGATATATTCCTCAAGATTCTATTGTAGGTTTAATGTTAGAATCACAAGTTCCGTATCATATTATTGAAAGTCAGGGAAGGGGATTTCAGCATAGTGCTTTTAATGTGGAATATTGAAGAAGATCATTTTGTTGAACTAAACCGAATTAACGAGAAATAGCCAATTAACGGACAAACTTTTAAACAATGGACAGAAGTATTTCGGATGAAGATTTAAAACTTTTTGATACATTTTTGAATTAATTTTGAAATGGAGTGGTAGAGACGGTTAATGATGTCTATTATATTTTAGAATGTATATGCAACAAGCTGAAAAAGCCTATCGAATGGATGCAGAAAACGAAATCTTACTGAGTCGGACGCTTATTATTCCAAATTGAAATTTGGAGATACTTTATCCATTTCAGTAGAACTCCCTACTTTAACATTACCGTGTAGAAGAATTAGTCGAAAGTTGACAGAGAACATAGAATTTCTGTGACTTATCAGTCTACAGAAGAAAATGAAGAAATTCTGCCACTATTACCAAAAATCGACAAAAAAAAGAAATTAGAATGAACAAGCCAAGCATCCAGAGTAGAGCTTGGCTTATTTGTCTGTTGTTATTGTTCAATTTTAAACTTAAAGTTAACCTATCCACCACCAACGCATAGAGAGGCAATTCCTGTTTGTAATTGACGTTGTTGTAAAAGCGATGAATTAAAGTCACCACAATACGAGCACCTGAAGCTCCAATTGGATGTCCCTAATGCGATAGCACCGCCATTGACATTTACTTTTTCAGGATTGATTTTTAAATCTTTAATGACTGCTAAACTTTGAGCAGCAAAAGCTTCGTTTAATTCAAATAAATCTACTCGGTCTAATGGGATATGAGTTCTTTGAATCAATTTTTCAATGGCAGGGACTGGTCCAATTCCCCATAATAGAAGGGTCTACTCCTGCTTCAGCATATCCGGTTAAAGTAGCTAAGATTGGTAAGTTTAAGTATTAGCAACTTCTCGTGTTGTTAAAATTAAAGCAGCCGCTCCATCGTTAATTCCTGAAGAATTTCCGGCTGTTACGACTCCATCTTTTTTAAAGGCAGGTCTTAATGAACTTAAAGATTCTACTGTTGTTTCAGGGCGAATAAATTCATCCTTATCGATAGAAATCACTTGTTTTTGTTTTTATTCGTGAGTTCAATTGGTGTAATTTCTTTATCAAAAATCACCATTTTGTTGTGCTTGGTAAGCTTTTTGTTGAGATTGAGCTGCAAATTCATCTAATTGTTGACGAGTAAATCCATATTTTTTTCAACTAGATTTTTCAGCAGTTATTCCCATTGCTTCATTTGAAAAGGCATCTGTTAAAGCCATCGTGGAATAAAGCATCAATCATGGTACAATTTCCATTTTTGTAGAAAATCTATTTGGAAGTAGATGTGGTGCTAAAGACATATTTTTCCATTCCGCCGGCTAATACGATTTTTGCATCTCCTAGACGAATAGCTTGAGCTGCTAATAAAATGGATTTTAATCCAGAACCACAAACTTCGTTTTACGGTTAAAAGCTGTACTAGTGTAATAATCCTGAATTGAGTGCCACTTGACGAGCAGGATTTTGCCCAAGACCTGCTTGTAATACGTGTCCAAAAAAATGACTGCAGTCAATTAAAGTAGGATCTACATTTCCTTTTTGAATGGCTGATTTTGCAGCTGCTGTACCTAATTCAACAGCACTGATAGAAGCGAATTGCCCTCCAAATTTTCCAATAGCTGTTCTAGTAGCGCTAATAATAACAATATCGTTTGAATTCATATCATTCTCCTTAAAATTTCATTTACTTTACTATTGTAATCGAAAGTTGCACAGAAACCTATTAAAAATACTACATAAAAAGTTAAAGTTTTTAAAATTATCGCTTTTTAACGGGGATAATCGTTGTAGCTTTCGCCATTTTTTGCTACTATGGTACGTGCAGACTATTAGGATAGATACTTATTACATTAAGGGAGTTAGAAATGAATATCGGAATTGATAAAATTGGATTTTTACACCACCATTTGCCTTATCCATGGAGGATTTAGCAGTAGAACGTGGAGTAGAGCCAGCAAAAATATACAGTAGGAATTGGACAAAAGCACTATGGCAGTAGCTCCTGTGACTCAAGATATTGTCACAATGGGCGCAAATGCAGCAATTGAAATTTTAGATGAAGCAGATAAAGAAGCCATTGATATGATTCTTGTAGGAACAGAAACAGGAATTGACCAATCAAAATCTGCAGCAGTCTATATTCAAAAATTATTAGGATTATCGAATCGAGTTCGTAGTGTGGAATTAAAACATGCGTGCTATGGAGCAACAGCATTGCAATTAGCAAAAGGGCATATCGCTTTGAATCCAGAATCAAAAAGTATTAGTTATTGCAAGTGATATTGCAAAAATACGGCTTGAAAAAGTGGTGGGGAACCAACACAAGGAGCAGGGGCAGTGGCAATGATTGTTTCAGCTGAACCTCGTTTACTTCGTTTAGAAGATGAAAGTAGCTTATTTACAGATGATGTAATGGATTTTTGGCGTCCAAATTATGAAGCCTATCCAATGGTAGATGGAAAAATTCTCGAATGAACAATACATGCGTTTCTTTTGCAGAAGTTTGGACGGATTATGCAACACAAACTGGAGCTACTTTTTGCTGATTTAGAAGCAATTTGCTTCCACTTACCATATACGAAGATGGGATTAAAAGCTTTCAAACCATTTTTAGAAGCATTACCAGAAGAAGAACAAGAACGATTAACGACTCGTTATCAAGAAAGTACAGCTTATAATCGTCATGTTGGAAATATTTATACAGGTTCATTATTTTTAAGTTTTATTTCTTTAATTGAAACAAGTTCTGTATTAGTTGCAGGAGACCGTATTGGATTCTTTAGTTATGGATCAGGAGCAGTTGGAGAATTTTTTGTTGGAGAATTAGTAGAAGGCTTTGAAAAACAATTACGAGTAGAGGCTCACCAACAATTATTAGAGAATCGTAAACAAGTAACTGTTGCAGAATACGAAGTATTATTTAGTCAAATGGTAGATGAAAGTGGTGAACAAACTTTCCAAGTGGAAGATGCAAGTCCATTTATTCTGTCAGGGAGTTCACCAACATCAAAGACAATATAAAAACAATAATTTGTACGCGAAAAGACTTGGTTTCAATCCAGTCTTTTCTTTTTACAGTCTAGATTATGGTAGACTAAGATTATATGAAAAAAATGTAATAAGAGATTTTTGCATGAAAGATAAGGAGGTTAAAGTATGGCAAAAATTTTAATCATTAATACGGGTGGAACCATTGCAATGAGCGAAGACCATTCTACTGGGAAAGTATCTCCAATGGAGAAAATCCATTATTATCGAGTGCACATTTATTTCATTTAATCGGAGATATTCATACAGAAGATTTATTTAATTTACCTTCTCCTCATATGCAAGAATCTCATATGATGCAATTAAGACAAAGAATTTTTAACAGCTGTTGAAGAGGGATATACAGGAGTTGTGGTGACTCACGGAACAGATACCTTAGAAGAAACAGCGTATTTTCTAGAATTAACAACGAATGTATCCATCCCTATTGTGGTCACTGGAGCAATGAGGTCGAGCAATGAGATTGGGGCAGACGGTCTAGCGAATTTACGGAGTTCCTTAATTGTCGCAGCTTCTCCAGAATCGAAGGATAAAAGGGTTGTAGTTGTCATGAATGATGAAGTTCATACAGCTACTTATGTGACAAAAACTCATACTACAAATGTTGCTACTTTCCAAACACCCACTTTTGGACCCCTTGGATTAGTTTCTAAAAGTGAAGTAATTTATTTCCAACGTTTATTAAAACAAGAATACTATCCAATCGAAGAAGTTCAAACGGGAGTATACTTATTAAAAGCTTATGCGGGAATGGATGGACTATTACTCGATGCGCTTTGCGAACATCATGCAAAGGGTATCGTTATTGAAGCGCTCGGAGCAGGGAATTTACCACCAGCAACATTACCAGCCTTACAAAGATGTTTAGAAGCAGGGATTCCTATTGTATTAGTCTCAAGAGCCTTTAATGGTGTCACGTATGATGTGTATGACTATTTAGGCGGAGGGAAGCAATTACGACAGTCTGGTGTCATTTTTACAACAGGATTGAGTGGGCAAAAAGCTCGTCTAAAACTAAGTGTTTTATTAAGTTCAGGGAAATCATTAGAAGAAATTGAAAAAGCATTTGCATGCTAGAAAGAAGGATTAGAAATGGTAACAAAAATCGGAAGACGTGTTCGTGAATATGAAGGGAAACCAATTATTTATGGATATCCATATGAAGATTTAGTCGCATGGTTTGAAGAACATGGAGAAAAAATTCAGAGCAGGACAATTATGGGACTGGTTATATCGTAAACGATGTCACAAGTTTTTGAAGAAAATGACAAACTTATCAAAAGATTTAATCGTAAAAATTAAATGAAACTTTTTACATTCCCCAGTATTAAATGAAAAAAATTAAACAACAATCAACAGATGGTACTCGTAAGTTCTTATTTGAATTAGCAGATGGATTATTAATTGAAACAGTATTAATGCCACAAAGTATGGTTTTATCGATTTGTGTCACAACACAAGTAGGTTGTAATATTGGTTTGTACTTTCTGTGCCAGCGGTATTATTGCAAAACAACGTGACTTAGTCGCTGGAGAAATTGTAGCGCAAGTCATGCATGTTCAGCGTACATTAGATGAAGTAGCTCCTGGAGATCGTGTGAGCCACATCGTAGTAATGGGAATTGGGGAACCATTTGACAACTATGATAATGTGATTAAGTTCTTAAAAAGTAGTCAATTCAGATGCAGGTTTAGCGATTGGTGCACGTCATATTACAGTATCTACAAGTGGACTTGCTCCTAAAATTTTAGATTTTGCTAAAGAAGGGTTACAAGTTAACTTAGCGTTATCTCTACATGCTCCAGATAATGATACTCGTTCTAAAATTATGCGTATTAACCGTAAATACCCTATTGAAGTGGTGATGGAAGCCATTAATGAATATATTCGCACAACAAATCGTCGTGTGACGTTTGAATATATTATGTTGGATCATGTCAATGATTCTGTTGAACAAGCGCAACAATTGGCGGATTTATTAGTAGACAAGAAACGTTTATCGTATGTAAACTTGATTCCGTATAATAAAGTTCGTGAGCATGATCAATATGAGCGTAGTAGTAAGGATCGTGTAGTGGCTTTCTATGATGTATTGAAGAAGAATCATATTAACTGTGTGGTTCGTAAAGAATTCGGTCATGATATTGAAGCGGCGTGTGGGCAATTACGTTCAAGCCAAATGAAACGTGATCGTGACAGAAAACGTAAGAGCGAAGAAGACAAATAAAAAACGTATAGACTTCCTGTTATAGTAGCAAAAGGACGGCAGCAAACCTTCGGTTTTCATGCACAAACTTCGAGCCTGGGTCTCGAGTTTCCAGTAATATCAGCCATAGCTTGGCTGATATTACTAATCTTACTATGGAAGTCTTTCTGTTTTTAGAAACATTACAAATTACATTTTCACCCTCATCTTTCAAGTAGAGATGAGGGTGATTTTTTACTATTCGTCTACTTTTTCCTATTATATAGAAAAATTAACTGTTTTTATTAGAAAACGCTGTCGTATAATAAAGATACCATCTGATGAGGAATAACTGGAGTTAGGGAGGGAACGATGAGGAAAAGAGAATTAGTAAAAAAATTTTAGAAAAAGAAAAATTTTGTTTCATTAGAACAATTAGCTAGAAAATTAACAGTTTCTACTAGAACAATTCGAGAAGATATCAAATCTATCAATCAAGAATCTTCATCTTTTAATATTAATCGTTTAAAAACTAGAGGTTGTTACTTAGTAATTGAAGATATGGATCAGTATAGAATGACATTAGAGGAATGGTCAAAGGAACGTTTTGAAGGTAAAAATAATAGAATACATTCGATTATTGTATTTTTATTATTGAATAATAACTTTGTTACTAATAAACAATTGTGAGATTTTTCTCGATTAGTATTGGACAGGTGAAAAAGATTCTATAAAAATTGCAGAGCAATTAGAATGCGAAGGATTATTCTTAGAAAGAAAATCACATTATGGGGTAAAAAGTACTGGGAATTTATATGACAAATTCAAGCTTTTTGGAAAAATATTCTAAAGATTTACAATCGTATATTGTTGAAAAACTAGAGAAAATAATTACTCCTAAAATTGAATCAGAAATAACACAGTGTACAGTGCTGATTTGTCAAGCGTATCAATTGAAAATAGATGGAGAAATAGCCAAGTTAATTCAAAAGATGGTTAGAGATAATTTTAATCTATTATCAAAGAAAATAGTTTATCTTTAGAAAAGTTGGATATAGAAGAAATTATTGTTATAAGAATATTTTAAATAAATTTGAATTGATTAAACACTGTGATTCATATTCTTATCTTTTGTATCAATTGTTGTTAGACTATCAATCTAATAGATTATTTCAACAAACAGAATTGAAAACGTTTTTATATATATTGTATAAAGAAGTGGATGATAAGTTTAATACAAATTTTTGTGAATGATATTGATTTTATGCGAATGATTCAGTTACATATAGCTTTTTATGTTAGAGAAAAACAAGTGAATGATTTTTCAGGATAATTTTATTATCAAAACTATGGAAAGAAATTTCCGGCAATAATGAATGCTGCGATTCTTGTTGTTAAAAAGAATTGAAAGTAAGTATCAGGTTGTTGTTAATCAGGAAGAAATAGGATATTTAACTTCTCATATGGCAGTTTCTTATGAAAAACAAAAACGAAAGTAGAAATAGAAAGTATTACAGAATTGGATTGATTTGTAGTTCAGGGGAGGGATTGCACAATTAATGTCCTTAAAATTCACTAGAATTTTTCCAAATTCTGAAATACAAAGTTTCACAATTACCAAAAAGATGAAATCATAGAGTTTAATCAACATTATTATTTTCTATTACACCATTAGATTTAAATATTAATTGTCCAGTAATTCAAATCGGAGAAATATTAGGAGAATTAGATTATTTTTAGCATTCAAAAATAATCTTGACTTATTAACTGAACTAGGGACATTAGTGGATAGTAACGAAAAAGTTTATAGATATGATATCCTCAGAGTATTTTTTTCAATTAATGAGTTTGAAGATTATGAACAATTATTGCATCTTGTAGCTAGAAAAATAGAAAACTAGTATGAATATTCGAGGATATGAGAATTCTATTTTAGAAAGGAAAATTATGTATCCACAGTTTACGAAAATGGAATTGCTATCCTCACCCTAATGAATATGAATAGTTCAGAAAATATTATCAGTGTAACATTATTGCCAAAACCAATATTTTATAAGCAAAGAAAATTAAAGTAGTGTTCATGTTAGCTTTTAAAATCAGGGCAAGTAGAGTTACATCAATATTTATCGAAAAATTGTATGGACTAATGCAACATAGATCGTTGGTGAGTGAGTTGTCAAAATGTCAAAATTTTCAAGAGTTTATAAAATTAATAAAGATATATCTTTAAAGGAGTGAATTTAATGGATGAACAATTTTTGGGTAAGCTTTCAATGCGGATGCATTGGCTGGTGATGAAGAGGAGTTAGAGAGCTTATTAGGAAAAAGACTTAATCATTTTAGAATTAAGAGAGCAAGTAGATGGTTTAGGAAGCATTATTTTTGGGAAAGTTGAAGAAAAAGAATACTAAAAGTGTTATGCTGTGTGCTACATGGATGAGGTTGGATTTTTGGTGAGAAGTGTAGATTCTTTTGGTTTACTTCATCTAATGAAGGTAGGTGGAGTACAAAATTATGGTCAATCTTATCAACATATTAGAGTTACAACAAGAGATAGGGAAAAATACCAGGTATTACATTTGCGGCATATAAGGATAATATTGTTGATTATGTGTTTTGCAGATGTAGGTGCTAATAGTCAAGAAGAAGTTGAAAAAAATGGGGAATTAATATAGGAGATATGGTTACATTTTCAACGAACTTCCAAAAATATTCGGCGGAAAAATATATATTCTGGAAAAAGCAATGGATAATCGATTAGCTTGCTATCTCCTATGTTGTTTAGCCGAAAGGTTAGAAAATGTAGATTTGCCATATAATTTATATTTTGCATTTACAAGTAGTGAAGAAGTGGGGATAAGAGGAGCCAAGACAGCTACTCAATTGATAAATCCAGATATTGTTTATGTAATTGATGTTGCTACCGCTTCAAATCAATTAAAACGAGATCATTCTAATAAACGACAAGTTGGAAAGGGACCTATGATTACTTTATTTGATAGAACTCTTTCGCCTAATAGGAAGATGGCAAATCATTTTAGAGACTTCGCATTAAAGAATCAAATCCCTCTTCAAGAAGACATGTTTAATATGGGAGGAACTGATGGAGGCGAGGCTCATAAAGTTAATCAAGGTAAGCCAACATTGGTAACGATTGTTCCAGTGAGATATGGACATTCTACAACATCTTTGGTTAGTTCAAGTGATGTAGATTTAATGGAAGAGCTATATTATAGATTGCTAAAAGAATTAACAGATATTTTTGAATTTAAAAAAACTTTTTAAGGAAGGATGTGAAATACATGAATGAACAAGAAATAATTCAAATAATAGCAAACTCTGGGGAAAAGTAAAATGAAATCTTTTGAAGCGTTAAAATGTCTAAAAATAAAGATTTTTAAAAAGCAAGAAAGCTTATAAGAATCTAGATTTATTGATTTAGAGGCTCATAATGCACAAACTAAAAATTATTGCTCAGGCATTGAGACCCAGATGCTAAAGATGCAGTTACGTTATTAATGGTTCATGCTCAAGATCATTATATGACTAGCCAACTCATGAGAGATTTAATTGAAGCTTTAATAGATGTTTTGAAGATAACGAGAAATAGGAGGATTTGATTATTATGAAAATATTGTTATGTTGTGCGGGAGGATTTTTCAACAAACATGTTGATGCAAAAATATGAAAAAGTGGTTAAAGCAAAGTGAAAAATTAAATGAATCTGATTTTTGATTTTACGGCAATACCAGCAGATTCATTAGAAGGAATTGTGGAAAAATTGGGATATTGTTTTGATAGGACCACAAATTGCACATAAAATAGATTTTTTATTCATTCAGTTATTGATCCATTAGATATTCCATGTGCAGTAATTGATAAGGATGTATATGGTCAAATGGATGGAGCGACAGTAATGAAATTAGCTTTAGTAACGTATAAAAACATCAATTATCAAAACAAAAAATAAAAGGGAGTGACTGTGATGTTTGAGAAGTTTTTCAGAATTTATGAACCGTTTCTTCTTACCGCTTGCACGAAAAGTGGATAATCAACCACATCTTAGTGCTATCAAGGCAGGGATGGTTGCAATGACGCCGTTTACAATTTTAGGTAGTTTTTTTGCAATTTTACCTGCATTGCCTAATATGTTAGGAGAAGAAAAATGCAATTAGTCAATTTATTACTAGTAACGCAGAATTATTTGATTTGCCAGTAACTCTTTCAATAGGATTGATTGGATTGTATGCGTGTTTAGCTATTTCTTATAACTTAGGTAAATACTATAAATTATATATTCCAGGTTGTATGACTTTAGCTACATTTGCATTTTTATTCATGGTTGCAACGTTTTAACGAACAAGGCCATTTGATGTTGAAAAATTTGGGAGCTAGAGGTTTTATTTACAGCTATGTTAGTAGCCTTAGCTACAGTGGAGTTATATAATTTCTGTAAAAAAACGTAATTTAACGATTCGAATGCCTGAAGGTGTTCCTGATTTTTGTTTCTCAATCTTTTGAACTGATTCCAGTAACTTTAATTGTAGGGTGGCACATTCATTGCTTTACGTTTTTGTATTTTTAAATATTATTGGAGAATTACCTCCAACAATTTTAACACGATTTTTAACTCCGTTAGTAGGTAGTATGGATAATCCTTGGGCAGTTTTATTGTTAAATTTTGCGATTTGTACAATTTTCTTCTTTGGTATTCATTCATCAGTATTCAGCCCAATTACTCGTCCGATAATGGTAGCTTTTATTGCTGAAAATATAGCAGCTATGCAAGCGGGTGAACCACTTCCTCACTTTTTACTGCAGGAACTTCAAGTGCATTCTTTGGATTTACAGGATGTGGAATTAGTATTGGATGTATTGTTGCTTGTATGCTATCGAAAAATAAGAGATATCAACAAATCGGAAGGGTTTCTCTTTTCCCTTCATTGTTTGGTATTAATGAACCTATTTTATTTGGTGCGCCTATTATTTTGAATCAATTATGTTTATTCCTCATGTTTTTGGTGGAGCTATTATTGGTACATTTCCAATGTTTTTTTGATGCACTGGGGACTTTTAAATAAACCAATTTTTCGACCCACCGTACGTAGGTATTTTTCTTAGAAGGATTTTTAACAAATGGAGATTGGCGTACAATTATTGTTTGTGCAATTCAATTAGTAGCATCAGTTGCTATTTATTGGCCATTCTTTAAAATTATGGAAAGACAAGCTGAAATTGAAGAGTTAAAACAAAATAAAAAAAGAAATATTTACAAAAGATGAAGAAAATCTTTTAGATGATTTAGATTTAGATTTTTAGGTGAGTGGTATGGATAAAAATTGACAAGATAAGACAAATGATAAAATATAAACAATTGGATGCAATAGTAATTACTAATAAAACTACCAAACAATATTTAGGTGCTGTAACAGGAAGTGGATCTATTTTAGTTATTACATTAGATGAATGCATTCAATTTATGGATGGACGATATCAGAATGAAACATGTATGATTGAGAATGTTGTTAATAAGGTGTTATCTAATCGAGATTATTTTTACTCCTATTATGGATTTTTTTAAAAAGAATAATTTCATAAAAAATTGGTGTTGAAAATGAAGGAATATCTATTCAAAAATATTTATTACTTTCTGAGAAGTTTGAAATTCACCAAATAGGAGAAGAAATTGTAAAAATCAGAATGATTAAAGATGAAGAGAAATTCGTAAAATTCAATTTCTTGTGAATTAACAGATCAAATTTTATTGCGTGTTTTACCTCAGATTAGAGTCAGTATGACAGAAAAAGAATTAGTAGGGATTATATACAATGAATGTTTTTAAAATGGGTGCTGATAGATTGTCATTTGAACCTATTGTAGCGAGTGGTTGGAGAGGATCGCTGCACACGGAAGACCTACAGATAAAGTTATTCAAAAGGGAGCTTGTTACGATTGATTTTGGAATAGTTTTAGATCATTATCAATCTGATATGACTAGAACCATAGGAATAGAATCTGTAGAGCAAGAATTAGAAAAATCTATAATGTTGTAAAAAGCTCAACAAGCTGCTGTTGATTCTATTAAACCTGGAGTAGTCGCAAACAAAGTAGATGAAATAGCTGAAATATTATAACTGAAGCTGGATATAGAGTTTTTACACATGGATTAGGTCATGGAATAGGAATTGGTGGAGATTATCCGATGATGAATTCCACTAGTAACACTGTTTTACGAGAAAATATGGTTTTAACTTGTGAACCAGGAATTTATATTCCAAATTTAGGTGGAGTAGAATTGAAGATGTTGTTTGTGTACTGTCGGACAGAGGAAGCTTTAACAAAAGTGATAAATCATTAATATTGGTGGGATAGAAAATGAGTCAATTTGATAAGAAGTTTGATAGGAGTATCACAGGTACTAGAAAATGGAATCCAGATTTACTTAAAGAAAAATCCAATAGGTAATAATATTATTGCTATGGATTTAGCTGATATTGATTTTGAATGTGCTCCTTCTATTAGGGAGGCGTTAGTAAACAGAGCCTTGATGCCAGATTATAGCTATACTTTTTGTCCCAGATAGTTTCTATGATGCGGTTATAAATTGGAATAAAAAAATATTTTTAACTTAGATATAAAGAAAGAATGGGTACGTCTAACTTTCGGGACGATATCAGCGTTGCATAATATTGTCCAAGCATTAACTGATGTAGGTGATTATGTAATGATTCATACACCTGCTTATGCTCCCTTTGCTGAATCTGTAATTCATAATGGAAGAAAATTAATTTGTAACGATTTGATTTTGACAGAAAATCGTTATTATATAATTTCGATAAAATGGAATCAGACATAATAAAGTATAATGTAAAGTTGTTTATACTTTGTAATCCTCAAAATCCTTCGGGAAGAGTCTGGACAGCTCAAGAGCTAAATCGATTGGGAAACATATGTAAAAAGAAATCAAGTATATTTGATTTCTGATGAGATTCATCGAGATATTGTATTTCCAAACAGCAAATTTACTAGTCTATGGAATGCGAATGATAATGTGATGGATTCAAGTGTGTTAGTGTATCTCAAATAAAGGGTTTAATTTAGGAGGATTGAAAACATCTTATATAGTAGTTCCAAATGAAAGTTTGCGAGAGAAGATTTATGCTAGGTTATCTGCAAATTATGTTACCTCTCACATGTTTTTGCGGTTCCAGCTATAGAAGCCGCATATAGATATGAGCATAAATGGCTAGAAGAAATGGTAACATATATTGAAGGAAATCATAGTTATGTTGAAGATTTTTATTAAAAATAATTTACCTAAATTTAAATTGATGAAAGCAGAATCTTCTTTTTTTGGCATGGATTTATGTAGGGGATTATTTTTGAAACAGAAGAAGAAATTAGTAAGTTCTTTCAACATGCAAACCTGACAGTAGTATTAGGTAGCTATTTTGTATCTAATGCTGAAGGTTTCGTAAGATTAAATATAGGGATGCAAAAGATATAAAGTTGAAGAAGCGTTTAATAGAATAAAAATGTATGATTCTTATAAATAACCCTAATCACCCTCATCTTTCAAGTAGAGATGAGGGTGTTTTTTACTATTTTATATAAAGAAATTAAACTTCATAGATGATAAACCGCTTTCAAAGTTGTAATATTTCAATTTTATACGAACAAAAAGTTAAAGAGAAATTTTTAAGGTAATGTTACAAAAAGATGTCAAATGTAACAAAAACATATGTTCGTATTGTTTTTCTGTAATCTAACTTTCATAAAAAGTCAATTTATTTAAAGAGCCTTAACAAATCGCGTGAAATCAACATTTTGCTATTTTTCATGTTACAGTAGTTACATCAAAGAAAACCGCATTTGGAAATTTTTAGCGGTAGATTCTCGAAAACGCAATGTTTTAGTAGAGAGTCGGAAAAGGATATTTATGAAATTTACATTAAAGAAGACGGTGTTGGCAACAATCGCAGTAGCTTTTCTAGGAATTTCAGGAATGACAACTTCAACAGCTAAGGCTGATGAATGGGTAGCACGTACTACAGACGAAGTAAAAGATGAAATTGTTCATAATGAAGAAGGAGTACAAGAGTACACAGTTAAGTATGGAGATACATTATCTGTTATTGCTGAAGCGATGGATGTATCATTAGATGCTTTAATTCGTGTAAATGACGTTCAAAATGCTAACTTAATTTATGCAGGAACAATGATTAAGTTTTCTGCAGATAAACAAGAAGTAGTCGTGAAAACGGAAGAAGAAGAGCATACTTACAAAGTAGAAGATAATACAGAAGTTGTAGAAGTGAAAGCAGTAGAGCCAACTCCGCAAACAGTCACTTCACAAGAAGAAACTACTACAGCTTCATCAACAGAAGGTTACACATTAACGGTTGAAGCAACAGCTTATTCATATGCTGAACCAGGATTATCAAATTACACGGCAGATGGAACAAACTTAGTGAATGATCCAATGGTCATTGCAGTAGATCCACGAGTAATTCCATTAGGAACTATGGTAGAAATTCCAGGATATGGAGTATTCCGTGCAGCCGATACTGGTGGAGCAATTGTTGGAAATAAAATTGATGTTCACTTTACAACAGTAGCAGAAACATATAATTTTTGGACGTCGTACAATTACGATTCGTATTTTAAAATAAGCATTTTTAAAAGATTGGATGTAAATCCAGTCTTTTTCTTTCGATATTATTCATAAACTAGTTGGATTATATGAAGATTTTTAGAAAAATATTGTCTTTTTCAAATGCTAGGCAATAAGTTGAAAAATATGGTATATTGTGAGAAATGCAATATTTAGTAGTATGACAGGAGTGGAAAGAATGAAAAACTATGATGGGGATGTTAGCTGTAGCATCAACTTTGGCGTTAGCAGCGTGTTCAAATAATCAATCAGCTGTAGCGACTTCAAAAAGCAGGTAATGTTACCCAGGAGGAATTTTTATAAAGCTTTTAAAAGCAACATCTGGAGAACAAACATTACAACGTTTAGTATTGCAAAAAGTTTTTAGAAAATAATGCAACTGATAAAAAGCTTTTAGAAGAGGAAGCTAAAAAGAAGTTGCAAACCAAGTGACACAATATGGTGGAGAAGATGCTTTTAAAAAGCTGTCTTAGCACGTAATGGCTTCACTTCAGTAGATGGATATCGTGATACAGTATACTTAAAATAAATTAATTACTGCTGCAGTTAAAAAGCTAATAAATTTAGCGATGAAGAAATTCAAAAATATTATGATTCTTGGGAACCAAAAGCAACAGCGCAACATATTTTTAATAGGAGTTGCTCAAAATGCTTCTGATGACGAAAAAGCAGAAGCAAAGAAAAAGCTGAAGATATCATTAAACAATTAAAAAGACGGTGCTGATTTTTGATACATTAGCAAAAGAAAATTCAACAGATAAAAAGTTCTGCTGAAAATGGTGGGAAAAATTGGACCATTTAAACGTTCTGACATGGTAAAAAGAATTTGCTGATGCTGCGTATGGTCTAAAAGTAGGAGAAATTACAGAAGAACCAGTATTAACTCAATATGGATACCATGTGATTAAATTAGTAGATAAACCTGAAAAAGGTTCATTAAAGCGATGTACGTTCTACATTAGAAGATGAATTATTAGCTGAAAAATTAAAAAGATACAGCTACAATTCATTCAGTAGTTTCTTCATTAGTGAAAGATGCAGATGTGAAAAATTACAGATGATACATTGAAAAATGCTTTTGAAAGATTTTTTTCTGATAATACACCAAATGTAACAGAACAATCGCAAAACAACAGGAAACTAGACATTCTATTAGGAGTAGGCTAAAAATCAAAAGAAGTATTTGATTTTTTTCCTACTCTTTTTATACAATTCATCTTGACAATAACTGGAAAAATTGTAAAATTGAAAATAATTTAATAATTGTTTTTCACGTTATCATTTTTGAAAAGTTATGAAACTAAGCAAGTGGAAAGGAAGGATACCATGAGACATTCATGGAAATTAGTAGTCAGTGTATTAGCCATTGGATTTATGGGCTGTGCTGGGCGTACAGAAACTTTTAACCAAGCTGATATGGTCAATGTTTCGAAAAATGGTGAATCAGCTGTGACATCTAAAGTTGAAGAAACAACGATAACGGTTTCCACAACTAAAGAAGGAAGCACTACTACCGAACTCAATGCATTAGCAAAAGAAGCGATTAAAGAGATTGAAACGAAGAAACAAGTCTTACTGGATAAACATTATACGATATTAGTCCAAGCTCAGACGAAAGATTCGATTGATATTCATATTCGTCATCAAGAACAAAGTGGATCAAGTAGTTTTGGATATTTCCGATATACACAATCAACGAAAGTTTTAGAAGAGATGGATCAAGTAACCGGAGATTATAAGCCAGTAAAATAATTTATAGGGAAGTGTTGTTATGACAAAAAACAGTAGATTTAGATTGGAAAAATTTAGGATTTAGTTATATTAAAAACAGACTATCGTTATATTAGTTATTATAAAGATGGTCAGTGGGATAACGGTGCTTTAGTAGAAGATAATGTACTTCATATTAGTGAAGCGTCAACAGCAATCCATTATGGGCAACAAGCTTTTGAAGGGTTAAAAGCTTATCGTTGTAAAGATGGTAGCATCAACTTGTTCCGTCCTGATCAAAATGCGGCACGTTTTTGCACGTTCTTGTACTCGTTTATTAATGCCAGAATTTCCTAAAGAACGTTTTGTTGAAGCGATTAAGGAAGTTGTTCGTGCAAATGCACATTGGATTCCACCATATGGAACAGGAGGAAGTCTATACATTCGTCCATTAATGATTGGGGTAGGCGATACAATTGGAGTAAGCCCAGCGCCAGAATATATTTTCACTGTCTTCGTAATGCCAGTAGGAGCTTATTTCAAGGGTGGCTTAACACCAACTAGCTTTGTAGTGAGTGAATATGACCGTGCTGCTCCTGTAGGGACAGGTGCTGCTAAAGTTGGAGGAAACTATGCTGCTAGCTTATTACCTGGTAAAGAAGCTAAAAAACGTCAATTTAGTGACTGTATTTATTTAGATCCGTTGACACATACTAAGATTGAAGAAGTTGGTGCTGCGAATTTCTTTGGAATTACGAAAGATAATCAATTTATCACTCCATACTCTCCATCAATTTTACCAAGTATTACAAAATACTCATTATTATGGTTAGCTGAACACCGTTTAGGCATGGTTGTAAAAGAAGCAGATGTATATATAGATCGTTTAGATGAATTTACAGAAGCTGGAGCCTGTGGTACAGCAGCGGTAATTTCACCAATTGCTGGTATCCAAAATGGAGATGACTTCCATGTGTTCTATTCAGAAACAGAAGTAGGACCAGTGACTCGTCGTTTATATGATGAATTAGTAGGAATTCAATATGGAGATGTAGAAGCTCCTGAAGGTTGGATTCAAAAGTATAATTTAAAATTTGTTGAACTAAAAACCTGTCAGTAATGTTACCGACAGGTTTTTTTAGTTTTGAATGATTATCTTGCAAAAGCCGACAGCTTTTTCCATTTTACGAAGAGTTTTAGAAGCAACAGCGTTTGCTTTTTAGCCCCTTCATCTAAAAATTTCATCTAATTGTTTAGAGTTTAATAATTCATAGTAACGTTCTTGGATTGGTTCCATCACCGCTACAATCGCTTCTGCTAAATCAGTTTTGAATACTCCATATCCTGAGTCTTTATAAGTTTCTACTAAATCTTCAATGCTACGGTTTGAAAAATGCGCTAAAGATTGTTAATAGGTTCGAAATTCCTGGTTTTTTCAGTTGGGTTGTATTCGATGACACCACTTGAATCTGTTACTGCGCTCTTAATTTTTTTACGAATTGTTGCTGGTTCATCTAACATACTAATGTATTCTTTCACATTAGCATCTGATTTACTCATCGTAGGTGTTTGTAAGCTCATGACACGTGCTCCAGCTTTTTGGAATAAATGGTTCAGGCATTTTTAATAACTCGTTACCATTTCCATAGCGACTGTTAAAACGAGTGACAAAAGTCACGTGTTAATTCCATATGTTGTTTTTGGTCTTCCCCAACAGGAACAACTTCAGCATTGTATAAAAACAATGTCTGCTACCATTAGAGGTGGGTAAGTTAATAAACCTGCTGATACAGATTGTTGTTTTTGAGATTTATCTTTGTATTGTGTCATACGTTCTAATTCGCCGACACCTACATTACATTGTACAATCCATGCCGCTTGAGCATGTGCTGGAACTTCAGATTGAACGAAAATTGTAGATTTTTCAGGATCTAGTCCAATGGCTAAGTATAACGCAGCAAGTGAACGAGTTTGTTCTTTTAACTTTTTAGGGTCTTGTGGAACCGTAATGGCGTGTTGGTTTACGATACAGTATGTGCAGTCATATTCGTCTTGTAAGGCAACGAAGTTTTTCATCGCACCAATGTAGTTTCCAATGGTTGGAATAGCTGAAGGTTGTACTCCAGAGAAAATTTTCTTTTTAGTCATTTGTATTCTCCTTTAAATTTCAATCAATTAGTCTTATTATACCGTATTTTTGGAAAATTTACACAAAAAAATATGTTTTTTCTAAGGTGATAAATAAGATAAGGAAATGTAGTTATCCTTGAAGAAAAATCTGTTATCATATGCTTAGTGTTAGAATCGTTTAAAATATAAGGAGATATTCAAAAATGCCGCAAAATCTTTTTAAAGAATTGGAAAAATTAGAGCAAGTAGAAGCGATTGTTCTGGGAGGATCACGAGCTGGAGAAAATTATGATAAAGATTCTGATTATGATGTCTATGTCTATTTGACAGCACCTATAGCCGAAGAGATTAGAAAAGAAATTCTGAGTAAGTACTGTTCCTATATGGAAATTGGAAATCAATTTTGGGAATTAGAGGATGATTGTGTTTTAAAGAATGGGATAGAGATTGAATTGATTTATCGTTCATTAGATAGTTTTGATAAAGAGTTAGAAAATGTGATTCTTAATCATCAAGCTCAAAAATTCTTATACAACATGTATGTGGTATAATGTAATGAACAGTAAAAATTCTTTACGACAAAGACGGGCACTATGCTCAGTTAAAGAGTAAATATCATTTGCCTTATCCATCAGCGTTAAAAAGAAATATCATCAGTAAACAACTATTATTACTAGAACAAGGGATGCCAGCTTTTTCTAAACAAATTCAAAAAGCTATTAAACGTCAAGATTTATTAAGTATGAATCATCGAAGTAGTGAATTTTTTGCGTCTTATTTTGATTTATTGTTTGCACTTAATGAACAACTTCATCCGGGTGAAAAACGTATGTTACAGTATGCTAAAGAACGATGCGCCCATTTACCAAAAAGATTTTTGAAGAGAATATTCAAGCTTATTTTTCAAGATCTTTACAGCTCTGATAAGCAAGAGCAAGCGGTAAAAGTATTGTCTACTCTATTAGTTCATCTTAGAGCATTAGTAGAAGAGTGTGATTAGAAAATGAAGGAATCATAAAATCAGGTTCTTCAAAAGATAGGTTGTTTTGATAAGGTTTATAGAATTAGTGGTGAAAAAAATTCTCTGAAAAATGGTTGCAAATAAGTTAAGAAAAGAGTGTCTTATCGGAATAACACTGAAATGTGAAAAAGGATATTGCTTGACAAAATATTAAGAAAAAGATTAAACCTTGAAATAATCAGGTTTTTAATGTAAATAGTTTTAGGGAGTCGTAAAAAATAATTTGTGAAAAAAATTAAATTTTTACGAAAAATGTATAGATTTTATTCTAAAAAAATAATATAATATAAAGCGTGATGAGCCCATCTAAACTAGCTCATCGAGAAGGAGCGATTTATGGTTACATTATACACATCACCAAGTTGTACTTCATGCCGTAAAGCACGTGCATGGTTAGAAGAACACACTATCGCATATACTGAAAGAAATATTTTTCTCTGAACCATTAACAATTGACGAAATTAAAAACATTTTTACGTATGACGGAAGATGGAACAGAAGAAATTATTTCAACACGTTCAAAGGCATTCCAAGAACTAAATTTAGATTTAGATGAAGTTCCTTTGAATCAATTATTTGTTTTAATTCAAGAAAACCCAGGCTTATTACGTCGTCCAATTATGTTGGATGAAAAAGAGATTCCAAGTAGGATATAACGAAGATGAGATTCGTCGTTTCTTACCTCGTGCAGTAAGAGCTTTTTGAATTAGATCAAGCACAAAGATTAGTAAACTTTTTAAGAACAAAGGCACTGTAGAGATTTCTACAGTGTTTTTTATTTGCTTAGAAACTGATCAGTGGGAGTATTAGATATTTTTCTTAAGTTTTTTTCGTCATCCATAATTTTTAAATAATTTCAAAAACTTTCTTTTTTACTTGAAAAGAAAATGCACAAGAGGAGTATGATGTAGAATACAAAAGGAAAAGGAGATGAGTATATGTTTTTAACAAAAGACATGACTGATGAGTTCCGTCAAAAATTTCAAGCTGACGGACAAAAGAAAGTTGCACAACATGCAACTGTGAAAAAAACGGGATTCACGCTTCTAGCCAAAATGTAGAAGCAATCGTGAAAAACCCACCCGTTTATTCCATTGACTTGGAACATGGAAAGGTGGCAAAACCAAAAACAATCTGGGAGATGTTGGATGTTTGCTGCGTTAAACACGTTCCGTCATAAAATCTTTAATGAGTTTAAGTTAGAGGAATTTGAACTTTCTCAAAAGCTATACTTTTTCTGGGATAAATATGAGAAGGCTAATTTCTTTCATGAGAATATTTTAAAAACGTCTCATGAACCGATTACTAGTCGTAATGTTGCCTTCTTACTTCAAAACACCACAACAAGATGGTGGACAATGGGATATGATTGTTTCCATCTTTAATAAGTATGGTGTCGTACCAAAGGCAGTAATGCCAGAAAGTTTTTAGTAGTTCAGCTTCAGGAGAGTTGAATAAATACTTGAACAAAAAAACTTCGTGAAGATGCGAAGATTTTTAAGAGATTTAGTAGCAGGGGGAGCTACTGAAGAAAAAAATCTTGGAAGTTCGTAAACAATTGATGAAGGAAGTCTATGATTTACTAGCCATCAGTTTAGGAACTCCACCAGAAGTGTTTGATTTTTTTCTTATCGTGATAAAGATAAAGAATATCATCACTATGAAAATTTAACACCACAAACATTTTATAAACAGTTTGTAGGGTTAGATTTAGATCAATATGTATCAATTATTAATGCACCAACAGCAGACAAAACCATATAATCGCTCTTATACTGTTGAAATGTTAGGAAACGTTGTTGGAGGAACTCCTGTAAAATACTTAAATGTAGAAATGGATACGTTCAAGAAACTTGCAATTCAACAATTAGAACAAGGAGAATCGATTTGGTTTGGTTGTGATGTGGGTCAATTCTCAGGTCGTGATACTGGATTAATGGCAATGGATCATTTTGATTTGAAAGGTTTATTGGGGTTAGATTTTAAACTTTCTAAAAGCGGATCGCTTAGAATATGGAGAAAGTTTAATGACACATGCCATGGTATTAACTGGGGTCGATTTAGTAAATGGAAAAACCAACTCGTTGGAAAGTAGAAAATAGTTGGGGAGAAAAAAATCTGGGGTCAATGGATTCTGGATGATGTCAGATGAATGGATGGATGAATTTACGTATCAAATCGTGGTTCGTAAAGAGTTCTTAACGCCAGAGCAATTAGCAGCATTTGATTCTGAACCAATCGTATTAGCACCATGGGACCCGATGGGTTCGTTAGCCTAATGTGAGGGCGGAAAAGGCTTATTAATATAGTAGCGGAGGGCGCCAGCAAACCTTCGGTTTCATGGCTAAAAAAATCGAGCCTAAGGTCTCGATTTTTTTCCTGCACTAGAATCCACATTGGATTCTAGTGCTAAGGATACTATAATGAGCCTTTTCCTTTTTTTGCGTGTAAGGATGAGAGTACGTATAAAAATATAACTTATCTGAAGTAGCAAATGGACGCCAGCAGCTTCGCGATGCGAATCTCATGGCTAAAATTTGAGCCTTAAGTCTCAAATTTTCCAAATGGTAGAAGCTAGTAAAGTAGCTTCTACCATTTTTTGCTACTGCGAAAGTCTTTTTCTCTTGGGGCGTTAACTTATTAGAGAACGTTTAAGAGTTGGCAGAAATGACTTTTTTTCAAAAATCCTAATAAAAAAATTTAACCATTTAGGTACAAGAGTTTTTAGGGAGAATATGGTATGATAAGTGCGTTATGGAAGGGAGAGAGGATAGTGGAAGTGACAAATATGTTTCAAACGGCGTTAGAAAACCAATGGCAGAAATTACCAACGTATCGTCTGTTAGTCATAGGAGAATCTAATGTTGGAAAAACAACGTTAATTCAATCCTTATTTGATTTAAAGAAAAAAATGAAAGTATTCCACAATTCCAAGTAGAAGAGTATTCACTATTTGAGGAACTTCCAACTGTATTGGATTATGATGCATGTATTTATTGCCTAAATGGTTCTAGTGATGAATTTTCTGTCAAGAATAGAGAAACATTGTTGCAAATGGCTCATCAACTTCCGACGATTATTGCCTTAACGCAATCGATTGGAACTAAAGCTGAACAATTTCAAAGTCAATTAGTCGATTTATCTCTTCCGGTAAAAGGAATCATTAATGTTATGGCAGAACCTTATCCCATTTATGAATCAGTACATCTTCCTTCATTTTGGATTAGAGGAATTATTAGATTTATTACTAGAATGTGCGACTCAGACAAAGGTAGAAACGCTTGTAAGTTTACAAAAAAATCGATTGTAAGAAAAAAACTTCAGATAGCTAAACAGATAGTGGAACAGCAAATCAATGAGATCTTCCAAGCATCAGTAGATGTTCGTCAGTTTTTAAACAAATTATTGAAGTTTTAGGTACTGCGTATGCTTATTTTGGGAATCAAATAGAAGCGAATCGTATGTTGGAAGTGCTGGAAAATCTTCATCAAAGAAAATTCCAATCCTATCAAGAATTATGTTTTTGTCCATCAACAATCGTATTATTTAGTAATGATGTTCAGTGCTTGTTGTTATAGTGGGGTTGAAATGATGGCATTATTATTAAAAAAAGAAAATTCCTTTACGATTCAGGAAAGTAGTATGTTATTAGAAACAAAAAAATTGCAAGTCGAATGAAGCAAGGAAAACAAAATGCTGAAGTTCAAGCCTTTATTATCAAAAAAATGAATTAGAAACAGAAGAAATGACGGTTCAAAAACCAGTCGTTCATGTTCAAGTGAGAAAGAAAAATATACTACAACAATTTAAAAAGCAATCTCGTCAATGGATGCATAACTCATTAGATGCCTTTAGTAAATGGGCAAGAAAAATAAAAGCACAAAACAATTCTAAAAATAAGAAATAGTTAGGATTTTTTTAGAAAGTAAGATACAATATAGAGGATATGACCAAATTGGAATAGGAGGAAGAAATATGTTTAAAGATGTAAATGAACAAATTTTTAAAAATTAATTGAAAAAAATAGTCGATTAACAACTGAAGAAATTGCGACTTTATTAGCGATTGAACCAGATGAAGTTCAAAGAAGAATTCAAGAATTAGAAGACCAAAAAGTCATTTGTGGGTATCATACATTAATTAACTGGGGAAAAACAGATGATGTGAATGTATCTGCAATTATCGAATTAAAAGTAAACCCACAACGAGGAATGGGATTTGATCGTATTGCAGAGAAAATTTATCACTTCCCTGAAGTAGAAGATTTATATTTAATGTCTGGTGGATATGATTTCATGGTGAAATTGAAAAAGCACCAATGAGAGATATTGCTGCGTTTGTATCTAGTCGTTTATCTGTTATTGAAGAAGTTCAATCTACGACAACTCATGTTGTATTAAAACAATATAAAGACCATGGCACAATGTTTGTTGGTAAGAGTGGAGATAAACGGATGGTGGTTACTCCATGATTGAATCATTATTAAGTCACAAAGTAACAGGAATTAAACCTTCGGGAATTCGTCGTTTTTTTGATATTGCCAATGAATTAGAGGATGTCATCAGTTTAGGGGTAGGAGAACCAGATTTTGATACTCCTTGGCATGTAAGAGAGGAAGGAATTTATTCACTTCAAAAAGGAAGAACTTTTTACACAGCCAATGCAGGTTTGAAAGAATTACGTCAAGAAATTTGTCGTTATATCGAACGTAAACAAGGTGTTACATATAATCCAATGACGGAGGCTCTTGTAACGATTGGAGGAAGTGAAGCCATTGATTTAGCTATGCGTGCTTTATTAAATCCAGGAGATGAAGTAATTTTCTGTGAACCTTGTTATGTATCATATTTACCATGTATTGTGTTATCGAATGGAGTGCCTGTAAGAATTCCTCTAAAAGAGGAAAATCAATTCCGCTTAACACCGGAAGAACTAGAAACAGCGATTACACCAAAAAAACAAAAAGCAATCATCCTTTCTTTTCCAAATAATCCGACAGGAGCAGTGATGAGTCGTGAAGACTTAGAAGCGATTGCAAAAAGTAATTTTTGAAACATAATGTTGTCGTGATTTCAGACGAAATTTATTCTGAATTAACGTATACAGGAAATCGTCATGTCAGTATTGTAGAAATTGAAGGTATGAAAGAAAGAACGATTTTTAATTAATGGATTCTCAAAAAGCCTTTTGCGATGACAGGATGGAGAATGGGGTATGCTCTAGCTCCTGAAGTATTGATGAAACAAATGATTAAAAATCCATCAATTTACCATTATGGCAGCACCAACGACAAGTCAATATGCAGGAATTGATGCATTGAAAAAAATTGCGATGATGATGTAATTGAAATGAGAGATAGTTATAATCAACGTAGACGCTACTTATTGAAGAAAAATGGAAGAATTAGGGATTCCATGTTTTGAACCATTTGGAGCTTTCTATATTTTTCCCAAATATTTCTCAATTTGGAATGACTTCTGAAGAATTTGCAACAAAACTAGTGCAAGAAGAACGAGTTGCCGTTGTTCCAGGATCTGCCTTTGGTGAAAGTGGAGAAGGATTTGTTCGTATTTCTTATGCCTATTCATTAGATAGTTTGAAAAAAAGCCATTGAACGTTTAGAAAGTTTTTATTCATAAATTAAGAAATGGTGAAATTTTCCTAAAATAAAAACTCCTGTCATCATGAAGTGACAGGAGTTTTTGATTGTAAACATTATTCTTGATTGAAAATACCTGTTGATAGGTAACGTTCACCAGTATCTGGTAGAAGGGCTACAACAGTTTTTTTCCTTTGCCAAGTCTTTTTAGCGACACGTAATGCAGCAGCAACTGCAGCACCTGATGAAATTCCTGTTAGAATTCCTTCGGTAGCAGCTAATTTTTTTAGCTGTTTCAATGGCTAATTCACTTGTAATTAATTCAAAATCATCGATGACTTCTTTATCGATAATACTTGGTAAGAATCCAGCGGAAATTCCTTGGATACGGTGTTTTCCTTTTTGTCCTTTTGAGATAAATGGAGCTTCTTCAGGTTCTACACCAATAATTTGAACAGAAGCATTTTTTTCTTTTAAGGCACGACCAACACCTGTAATAGTACCACCTGTTCCGATTCCGGCAACAAATGCATCAGGTGTTTCACCATCAAAAGCTTGAATAATTTCTTGACCAGTTGTTTGATAGTGAATGCTTGGATTAGCTGGATTATCAAATTGTTTTGCCCAGAAATAACCAGGTTGTTGTGATAATTCTTCTGCTTTTTGAACGGCAGCTCCAAAACCTTCAGCAGCAGGTGTTAATAGTACTTCTGTACCATAGGCTGCCATTAATTGACGACGTTCGATAGACATTGAGTCTGGCATAATCGTAATCACTTTGTAGCCTTTAGCTGCTCCAACTAGGGATAAGCCGACACCAGTATTTCCAGAAGTTGCTTCGATAATCGTATCTCCTGGTTTTTAGCTGACCTTCTCTTTCAGCAGTTTCAATAATATTTAGTGCGATACGGTCTTTTACAGAACCACCAGCGTTAAAAGCTTCCACTTTCACGTAAATATCTGCACTATCTGCATCTGTTAAACGATTTAGTTTAACAAGGGTGTAATACCGATTAATTCAGTAATATGGTTTTACTCTTTTTGACATAAGAATACCTCCAAAATATTTAATTGGGCAACTTTGAAGGGCTGCTTAAGGGGTATTTTAGACCTATTTTTCCCTTTGTTGCAAGAGAAAAACAAAAAAATATGAAAGAAGTTAAATATATGAAAAAAAGTTTGTAAAAAAACAATGAAAAAAATTGAAGATTTCATGAATGAGGGGTGTTTCCGGGATTTAGTGTAGCGTTTATAGAAGAGGAAAAAGTAACAAAAATCTTTTGGAGGAACGCTTACGAATCATGAGCATTCTAAACTAGTTGAAGATGGATTATTTTTATGATTTAGCTTCCGTCACAAAAAGCATTTGTAACAAGTACTTTATTAGTCCAAATGGTTGAAAAAGGGAAATTCATTTAGATGAATCCATTATTAGATGGTTTCCAAATGCAGATAAAAGAATCACACTTCGCCATTTAATCACGCATACTTCAGGTTTATGGGGATATATTGAAAATCGTAATGAATTAGCACCGGAGGAGTTAATTGAAGCTTTATCAACATTACCAGTGACGGAAACGTTTCACCATACTGTAAAATATACGGATACAGGATTTGTACTAGCAGGCATTATTTTGGAAAAAGAATTTGGGAAACCAATCGCAGATTTATTTGAAGAAAAGAATTGCTCGTCCGTTAAAATTAACTGCCTCATACGGTCCACTTCCAAGTGAAAGGTGTGTTCCAACGGCTTTTGAAGAAAGACGAGGTAGATTGTTACAAGGAGAAGTACATGATCCTAAAGCAAGTATTTTACAAAGAAGATGTGGAAGTGCGGGACTATTTGCGACTTTGGATGATTGTATTATGTTAGTGCAATTATATTTACATGATGGAAAGTTGGGAGACTTTGAATATTGTAGTGCAATGATGATGCAAAGTTTATTGGAGGACTGGACACCTACAAGGCAAGCGGGAAGGTCTCTTGGATGGGACATGGATCAAGTGGGCGAACAAATTTGGTTAAGACATACTGGATTTACAGGAACAACGGTATTAATGAATCTAACAACAAAAGCAAGCGATGATTTTTGTTAACAAATCGTATTCATCAATATGAAGATACGCCGTCTTATAATCGATTACGAGAAGAATTGATTCGGATTTACGAACAAGAAGCGTAGTTGCAAAATGACTTCTTAATATGGTAGCGAAGGATGCCAGTAACTGTCTGGAGAAGTTTATCGATTAGATACATAGCACCTAGAATCTATCTAGGTGTTTTTTTATGTCCAATAATAAGATTCTTTAAAGTAGAATTTGAAGAATTTTTAAATATTTTTCAATCGAACATATTGGTTTTAGATGAAATAATTTAAATAATTAAAATTCACTATAAATCATAAAAATAACAGTATTTACAAAGAAAAATAATGATTTTCTAAAAATAAATTAGTTTACAAGAGGAATTGATATAGAAAGGAAGAAATTCTAGTACTTTGTGAATTATGAAACTATAATAAACTTATAGTATAATAAGTTGTATTTGCAATATAAAAAAATAACAGTAAAGGAGAACACTATGAGAAGAAGACCGGAAAACATGTGGAATAAAGTCCAAAAGATTCTCAATCCGAAAATTTTCATTTCGGAGTAACATCAGCATTAGTTGGAACATTCTTTCTAGCAAATGCTTCAATGGTTCACGCTTCATCAGTTGAAAAAGAAGCTGGAATTCAAACTAATCAGTCAGAAATAAGTAAGGCAACCGAAGATTCGCCAAAAAGAAAATAAGGTTGAAGTAAAAAAGAAAAACCTGTTGAAAAAAATAACTTTATCTGAAGCAATTAATCAGTTAACAGATATTTTAGTAACTGTAAATAAGGATAAAGTTTCAAAAAGTAGTTTATTACAATTTGAAACTGCCTTGTCACAAGCGAAATCGGTTCTACAGAATGAATCAGCAACTCAAGAAGAAGTTGATAGTCAAGTGAGAAGTCTAAAAAAGTACTATCTCAATTGTAAAAATCAATGCCAAAATTACCAACTTCAAGTGAAGAAAAAGAGAAAGAAAAAAATCTGCTTCTCAAAAAAAGAAAATCTGCAGAAGCTTCTTCATCAAAAAAAGTACAAGAAGAAAAGAATGTATCTTTAAAACAAATTCAAAAAGATCTTCAAAAAGTATTTAACAACTATTGAAGAAAAAGAAACTAAAGAAACTAAAGTAGAAGAAGCAAAATCTATTTTAGCTAATATTAATAAACAATTAGAAAATCCTACACTAAGCTCAGAAGAGTTAACAGTATTGTTAAAACAAGCTAGCCAAGTAAGAAATTCTATTGTAAATGAAGTGTTAAGAGAAAAATTCAGGTGCTCGTGATTCACGTAATGGAAATAAAATTGAAGAAGGTTCTCATAATAGAGCTGCTTCAATTTCTTCAACATGGGATTCAAGTGACAACTTATTAATTTATCAACGTTTCCGTGCAAGTGATGGAAACAGAGTTGTTAGAAATGGATTGACAGAATATACTGAAAAAAAGTAGATTTATTTGCTAAAAACGACAACAATTGGTGGAAATCGCTATGTAGTTTATGATGTCTTCTTTCAATAATGATGGTCGAGCTATGGCTGATCAAAGTTACAATCAAATTTATAGATTGATTTTACCGCCTCAAATTTTAGATTTAAATACGGGTTCGAGAGACTTTGGAACATACAAAAACTGATACTATGAGGGATTTAAAATTTGATGTTTATAGGAAAAATGGGGATACTGGAACATTATCTCAAAAATCCTGAAAAATTTACAAAAGTAGACAGTCAAAATTTTTGATTTCTTGCGAGACTCTGTTTCAAAAAGGGCGTTTGACTTATTTTAATGCCTTAGATATTAGGCATGGTGCGAGTTATGATCAGGATATGAGAGAAACTTTCAGAGGAATAGTAACGATCCATTGTTAGCCTACGGAGTAAGAAGAACTGATACTAGATATAATAAATATTCATATGGTATCGGAATAAAAACAAATGATAAAGATAAAGCTGTGCATATGCATGTGAAAGTTAAATTGAAACAAGGGGTTACAGATGAACAAGTAAGAGATGCTTTTACTTTAGCAGTAGCCGGAACTTATGGACTTACTACTAACCAAGCATATACATTTGTTTCGGGACGAGATGCAAATGAACCGAAATATACAGATTATCCAGACCAACCAGTACAACCAACATTAAGAGAAAAACAAGCAAAAACTATATCCTATCCAAGGTAGCACTCATACAAAAAGTTGTAGGAGATGTAATTCCAAACACTGGTAATCCTGTAGCAGATAGATATATTACACGTAAGGGTAGTGGAGATTTCCCTGCTGGAATGAGTTGGAGCTGGAAAGATAGTTTAGCTCCAAGTACAGTAAATGCTGGGAAGTTTACTTATACTGCAATTGCAAGATATCAAGATAATTCAACTTCAGAAGACGCAAATTCAGGTTCAGATGGAAAAAGTCCACTTTACGGTTAATCCTAAAAAAACCTGTGATCACAGCAAGTGATGTGCAACATAAAAAGGATTAACAAATCAAACAATCACAGTAAATGTTGGTACAGGAGTTAAAGAAACGGTTCTATAGTTACTTTATATGATGGTAATAATGTAATCGGAACAGGAACAACTAATGGGAACTACTGCAAGGATTACAGTTTCTAGTGCTTTACCAGGAAGACCTATTACAGCTGTAACAACGGTTAATAATAACGGAACTGTAATTTCTGAAAAAGTGAAGGAGTTACTCCAACAGATGCTCCAGATAACCAACCACCAACAGTGAAAATGACAAATCCAACAGATGGGAATAAAGTAAGTATATTAACAAGTAATGAGACGAATGCGCCTACAACTCGTATTTATAGAGGGCGACATTAAATATTCCATTAACAATGTATGATAATGATCCTAAAGGGAAAAGTAAACTTAAAATATGTAAGTGGATTACCTAAAGGTGTTAATTTTAACAATGGAACAACTCTTTCAAAAAAACAGGAGCAGTAGAAAAAAACTCCTAGGAACAACAAATGTTACAGGAACAGTTGCTGCTGATGCACCATTAGGAAAACAAACGGTTACTTTTAAAGTATCCGATGATCAAAGTGAAACAATGTTGATAGTGGGTAAATACAGTCGACAGTGAAAGTTTTAATGTTGAAGTTGTTGACTTAGCCTTCGAAGAAGGAAAGGAACAGTTAGATGATGGTAGCTTTAGTTGTACAAACGACTAAAAGGAACGTCTTATACATGATTCGCTAATGATTTTATTACGAACAACTGATGGAACAAACCCATGGGATGACCAGTTTCTTCGCTGGTGGAATGAAAGTTTAGATTTATTGACTCAAATGGAACTACTACAAGTACAATGTTACTTTTAATACCCTGGTAAACAAACTGTTAAAAGCAGCAGCTTATTTCCCATGATGGATACGCTGGAACAAATGGAGTTGAAAAAGTTACTAATACTGACTTGCAGGTAAAAGATAATGAAATTATCAATAGAACATTCTTATATGAAAAACTATTGAAGTTCAAAGTGAAAACCAACTGCGCCAACAGTAACGCCAGAAACAAATGGGGATGTTACAGTAACGCCAGTGACTGAAGAAAAGGTTAATACATTTAATTTCACTTATAATGATCCGAATAACACACCAAAAACTGTTACAGCTACTAAGACTGGAAACAGATGGACATTAACAAATGCTCCAGCTGATGGTGTAACAATTGATCAAACTACAGGTAAAAGTAACAATCAAAGATAGAGCAATCAAAAGACTCTATTCCAGTTACAGCAATATCTAAAACAACTGATAACGTAGAAAGTGATCCATCAAGAGCTAATTCAAATGTTGGTGATAAAATACCACCAGTATTTACGTTTACTCCTAATGGGAAAAGAAAAAAATAGTGGATGCTACTGGAAAAACAAGTTGTTTATGTAACTCCAACGGAAGATACAAATCTTAATATTGGGGCTGTAACGGATAATTCAAATAAATTAGTGGAAGCTATATTTAAAAGAAACAAATGGTAACGCTAGTGGCTTAGGTTTCCCAGGGTTAACACATAATGGAGTACTTCGTGCTCATAATGTCGAAGTAGCCGCACCAAGAGATATCATAGTAACAGGGAAAGTAAGTGAGTATAAAACTGGTACAACACGATGGGTTGATGATGAACTATATACTCGTAATGTGAATGCAACAGATGCTTCAAACAATTCAATAGCTAATACGCGCGAACATCCTACAGCTGTTACCTTTAAAGTTTTAACTCAAGCAACGAAATATGTTCCACATGTTGGAAATCAAGTAATTGATAAGGATATTACTGCTCCAGGTGCAACGGTTACTCCAGCAGAATTTGATGCTATTAAATCAAATATTACCTTCACTTCAGATCGTGGTGATGTGAAAATCAGTAACGGTGCTAACAATAGAACTGCTAATTTAAATATCACGATGAAAGACAATGGTGCAATTCAGAAAGATCCAGCAAATGGTTCATACTATGTAAATGCTAGAATTGAATATCCAGACCACTCAACAGAAAGATGTTAGAATTCCGGTTACGAAGTCTGATACAACAGCACCAAAGAGTAACAATTAATGGTAAAGAATTATCAGAAATGGCTACAGATTATTCATTTGTAGTATTTAAAGGGTCTACATTTAACCCAACATTAAGAGTTAGCGATGATAAAAATGATGTGAAAAGTGTAAGTGTATCAGGTTTACCAAGTGGGAAATAATTTCTCAGCAACAGGAAACTGGTCTAAAAATGGAGCAGATGTTCAAGTTTCAGGTAATACTGTTACAGCAACAAATACTGCTCAATTAGGAGATCATGAAGCAAGTATTGTTGTAAAAGATGCACTAAACAATGAGAAAAACTTATAAATTCAAATATAAAGTTGTAGATGTTGAAATTAAAGAAACACCAAAAACAGTTCCATTAAATACACAATTAGGAGATTCTCATAATTATGTAAAAAGTAGTAGACGGCACAAATAATGACTGGGGATGATAAATACTATCCAGACGGTATGTCGTTCAAATGGAAGAAGGGATACTGCAGAGGTTGCTAATGGAAACTAGATTGAGTAGACCAGGAATCGTTTCTGATTATAAACCAGAAGTGAAATTTAAATCTGGAGCTGGTTTCTATACGAAAAACAATCGATGGTAAGGAAGTTAAAGTTTACACACCTGCTACAATTGAAAGAGATCAAAGTATTCCGTGTTAAACCAACAGCTCCAACAATTACGCCTTTAGAAGATGACGGAGATGTAACAGTAACGCCGGTAAAGTGAAGAAAAATGTTAATAGATTAGACTTTACTTATGTTCATCCAAATAATTCTACTTTTTAGAATAACAGCTACAAAAAATGGCAATATATGGTCGCTATCGCCAAATACTCCTCAAGATGGTGTAACTATTAATCCAGATACGGGTGTTGTAACGATTAAAGACCGTGCTATTAAGGATGCAACTGAAATAACAGCTAAATCTGTGACAACAGATAGCGTAGATAGTGATACAACAACAGGGAATTCTAAAGGCCAGGGGATAAAGAACCACCGAAATTTGACATTTACTCCAGATGGGTAGAGAAAAAGTAGAGATCCTAATGGAGAACAAGTAGTTTATGTAACGCCTACAGAAGATACAAATCTAACAATTGGTAGAGTAACGGATAATTCTGTAAAGCTATTAGAATCTAGAATGATGGAAAAAAATGGGGACATAAGTAATGGTTTAGGATTCCCGAGGATTATCTTATAATGAATTGATTCGTAGAGAGAATACTGAAGTAGAAGCACCAAGAGATGTCAATGTTACAGGGAAAGTAAAGTGAGTATAAAACAGGAACAACACCATGGAATGATACTGACGATTATACACGTTATGTAATTGCAAAAGATGCTTCTACAAATGAGCTAAGAAATATATCAGATGGAACGAAATCCTACTAGAGTTAAATTCAAAGTTCTAACTCAAGCAACAAAAATATGAACCACAAGTTTCAGCTCAACCAGTGAATGTGGATGTTAATGCTACAAGTGCGAAAAATTAGTCAGTCAGATTTTTGATGCACTGAAATCAAATATTACCTTTAATTCAACTCGTGGACCTGTGAAAAATAGATAATACAACTACTGGATTGAAGATTTCTATGAAGGAAGAAGGAGCTATTAAGCAAAATGCAGATGGTTCTCACTATGTAGGTGCAACTATCGAATATCCAGACCATTCAATAGACGAAATTCAAATCCCTGTCGTAAAAAGCGGATGCGAAATGAGCTCAACTGCAACAATGGATGGCATGTTGTTAACGAAAAGATGAAAACACTACTGCAAACTTTATAGTGTTCAGAGGTTCAACATTTAATCCCAACATTCAATGTAAGAGATGACAGAAACAACATTACATAAGATTAATGTAACAGGGCTTCCAAATGGAACAAGTATTGAGAAAACTAGGGTTCTTGGAGTAGTGGAACAACATGTTCAAGATTGAAGACGCTAGCAATACCTCAACAGATACTGCCACTTTAGGAGAACATGTAGGTAGTGTAGAAGTTACAGATTCAACAGGTAATAAGGGTACTTATAAATATCAAAATATAAAGTAGTAGATGTTGAAGTTAGAAATAGTCCAGAAAACTGTTGAGTTAGGAACTAAACTAGTTGATGCAGCAAATGCAAATAACGGACAAGACTCTCATAATTTATGTAAAAGTAGTCGATGGTCAAAAATAATGATGGTGATGATAAATATTATCCCAGCAGGAATGAACTTCAAATGGAGTACGAATAATGTTGAAATAACAACTACTACTGAGTTTAATAAACCAGGTGTAGTAACGGATTATAAAGCATTAGTGAAATTCTCATCTGGAGCAGGATATTATACAAAGAGTATCGATGGCAAAAACTGTTAAAGTTTATACACCTGCTAGCATCGAAAAGAGGTTACATTCCATGTAGCACCTCCAAAACCAACGTTTAATCAGGATGCAGTATCATCAACAACACGTACAATTAGTGGTACATTAGGGTGGATTCATTAGATAATACTAGATGATAGAGTTGTAGAAGTACACTTAAATGATAAAGACAATACAGTTTTATCAAGCAAAAGAGGACAAGTAACCATTAATGGAGATACTTGGACAGCGACATTACCAGATAATGTAAAACTTCGTCAAAGTGAAAACAAAAACGGAGAAACAGAGAAACCATTACCAATTACTGTAGTGAACAAAGTTGGAGATACAGATGTTTCTAAAACGAGTGATCCTAAAGTCGTTACAATGGGAGATTACTCACCTTCTGCTACGATTGCTGGTAGCAAGCATATCGATGTAACAGTGCCACATGATGCAAAAACGAATCGAGTTACGATTCCATAACAGCACTGACACTGATAATACACCAAACAGTATTGTTCTTGTCCGTGATGAAAATGGTGGGGATTGGCAAAGTAGATCCTACAACGACCAGCTGGAGTTACAAATGCAAATAACTTTCGTACAAGGAATTACAAATAGTATGAATGAAGCCAAATAAAGCTGAAAATAAAGTAAGTATTACCTTAAAAGAAACAGACAATAATAAGAAAACTTCTTATCAAAGAAGAAAGCTGGTTCTGGAGATAATACAGATAACTATACTAGTGGTTTAGGATTACGAGTAGATTACAAACCTGAAACAGGTTCAGACTGCAACACCGGCAGGTAAAATGGAAAGTAATTACAGTAACTAATGATGCTCCAGTTGTAGCATTGAAAAGATGCTGCAGAAGGAACACAAGAAAAATCCAAAAAGTGTATGACTGCAGGGAACAGTACTAACAGCAGATAAACTAAAAGGCTTAGTAACTGTATCTGATACTGAAGATGATCAGTACAACGGACTAAAACCATTTGGAACAGGGTAAAAGTTAATATTATTTCAGGACTTCCAGAAAATCCAACAGCAGGTGTATACACTGTAACGCTTCAACCAGTTGATAGCCAAGGAAAAGCAGGAAACCAAGTAACAGTTCATGTAGTTGTAAAAGAACAAAAACCAGCAGCTCCAACTATTTCACAATGGCAAAAATGGAAATGTGAAAGTAACACCACCAAACTAACGATGGAGATAAAGTAACGATTCCATTAGCAGATGGAAATGTAACATTAGTGAAAAATGGAAATGATTGGCAACTTGAAACACCGAAAAGAAGGTGTCGTATTCCGTAATGGTTCATTAGAAATTCCTAAAAAATTAGCAGGAACTAGTGTTACTGCCAAAGCATCAAAAAGGTACAGGTGGTTCAGCAGTTGATTCTGATGATGCAACATATACACCAACACCCTCATAAAGTAACAACTGTTGATATTATTAAAGAAGCAGATTTCACCATTAACAAATTCTGATTTATCAGGAAACAAACAGGGGTTACTGGAGTAGTAGATGGAACTGAAACTAAAAGATTTCACAGCTGCGAAGATTGCAAGTGTACAGGAAAATTCTGAATTACCGAAAATGTAACTCCAGATAGTAAACATACAATTCCAGTAACAATTACTTATGAAGATGGTTCAACAGAAACAACTGATGTAATTGTTAAAAGTGAAACCACAAGCTCCAACAGTTACACCAAAAAGAAAAACGGAACTGTAGAAATTACACCGATATTAACTGGAGAAGGAACTACAACTATCACATATACAGGTGAAGATAACACGCACAAACAGTAACAGTAACAAAAAGCTGGAGATGGTACTTGGACAAGTTCAGATCCGAAACAATTGCTGTTGATGCAAATGGTAAAGTGACTATTCCTGCAGATAAAGTAAAAAGATGGTTCAGCATGTTGACAGCTAAAAGTGACAAGTAAAATTAACAGAACTACCAAGTCAATCAGCTACAGCTACTGTAGGTAAAACCGTTAGAAGTTGTATTTGGAGACACCAGAAAAGATGCGATTGAAAATAAAAGCATATACAAGTGCAATAGTGGTAACACCAACAAATCAAATAGTACAATTACTGCACCAACAGTGAACGGTCTGACAGTGACTAGCGAAGTAAATAGTGAAGGTAATACTGTAGGTAAAGTTACAGGAACACCAAAATATCACAGATTGGGATGAAATAGAAGACAAATCGTAATGTAACTATCAAAAGTAACTGTAACTCATGAAGGTGACACACCAGTTGACGAAAGATATTGTTGTAAATGTATTAAGAGATACAGATGGAGATGGAGATCCAGACAGTACAGATCCAGATGATGATAACGATGGTATTCCAGATGAACAAGATAAAAATCCAAAAGTAGCGGATAAACTTACAGGAAATGTGACACCACCAGCTCCTGTGAGAGAAAAAGCTGCATCCCACCAGTTACAGTTGTAACATCGAATAAACCAGGTTCAAAAATTACAACAGAGAAATCCAGACCAGTTAAATGGTTTGTCAGTTAACGGCAATGGTGAGTTAACAGGAACTCCAACAGTAGATAATTGGGGACAAAGATGAAGAAGAACGTCAAATTAACATTCCTGTTAAAATTACAAAAAAAGAAAAATAACTGGAAAAAGAAACCTGAGGAAATTAAGGTAGAATGTTCCAGTAACGATTCTGAGAGATACAGATGGAGATGGAACACCAGATAAAGAAGATACAGATGATGATAACGATGGAATTCCAGATGATGAAGAGAAGAAAAACGGAACAGATCCAAAAAGTCTCCTACAACTCAAACTCCAACTATAGGGAATTACTCGTAAAGAAAATGGTGATGCAATCGTAACACCAACAAAACCAGGTGGAGGAACATATCCACCAGGAACAACTGTAACGATTCCAGGAAATGACAATACTCCAATTGAAGTAACAATTGGAAATGATGGTTCAGGAACAGTTCCAAATGATAAACTTCAAAAAAACTGATAAACCAGGAACAGGAATCAGTAACAGAACCAAATAAAGCACCATCTAAAACCTGTAAATGTAACAACACCAGCACGTAAAACCATCAACAATAGAGTTAGAACAAGATCCAAAAACAGGAGACGTAACTGTAACACCTAAGAAACCAGATGGAACAACATATCCACCAGGAACAACAGTGGAAATTCCAGGTAAGAATGGAACACCTATTGTCGTAACAATAGAAGATGGCGGTAAAGGAAAAGTTTCAAAACGATGATTTACCGGAAGATAAAAACACCAGGAACAGGTACAAATTACAGAAAAAGGTAAAGACCCTGAAGATGTTAAAGTGGAAACACCAAAACGAATTGATCCAACGTTACCAGAAACAGATGCTCCAACAGAGATTGCAATTACTCGTAAGGAAAATGGAGATGCTATTGTAACACCTAAGAAACCAGGTGGAGGAACATATCCGCCAGAAACTAAGGTAGAAATTCCAGGAGAAGATGGAACAACTATTGAAGTAACAATTGGAAATGATGGGTTCAGGAACAGTTCCAAATGATAGACTTCCAAAAAGATGCTAAACCAGGGAACTGGAACAGTAACAGAACCGAATAAGAAACCATCACAACCTGTAAAATGTAACAACACCAGCCCGTAAGACACCAACAGTAGAGTTGGAACAAAATCCAAAAACACTGGTGATGTAACAGTAACACCTAAGAAACCAGGTGGAACAATATATCCACCAGGAACAATTGTGGAAATTCCAGGTAAAGATGGAAACCCAATTAGAGTAGAAATTGGACAAAATGGTAAAGGGAACAGTTCCAAACAGTGAATTACCAGACGGAAATACTCCAGGTACTGCTAAGATAACAGAACCGAATAAACCTGTTGAAAATGTGAACTGTTGAAACGCCAGCCCGTAAGACACCAACAGTAGAGTTACAACAAGATCCAGATACAGGAGAAGTAACTGTAACACCTAAGAAACCAGATGGAGCAAACATATCCCACCAGGAACTAAGGTAGAAATTCCAGGTAAAAATGGAACCCCAATTGTTGTAATAATCGGACAAAGACGGTAAAGGAAAAGTACCGAAATAAAGACTTTACCAGATGGTAATATTTCAGGTCCCAGGAACAATCACTGAGCCTGGTACAGGAAAAACACCAGAAAAAAAGTTACTGTAGAAACACCAGCTCGTTTAACACCAGCGTTAGTATTGGATCAAGATCCAAATACAGGAGACGTAACAGTAACACCTAAGAAACCAGATGGGTCAACATATCCACCAGGAACTAAACAGTAGAAATTCCAGGTAAGAATGGAGTACCAATTGTGGTAACAACTGGACCAGATGGAAACAGTAGTGATTCCAAATAAAGACTTACCAGATGGAGAAATTCCAGGAACAGGTAAAGATCACACCACCAGGTAAACCTGCTATTGAATTAGAAGTGAAAACACCGAAGAAATTAGATCCAAATACACCTCAAACAGAACAACCAGGTGAGAATTGAAATCACAAGAAAACCAAATGGAGATGCTGTAGTAACACCTAAGAAACCAGATGGAACAACATATCCACCAGGAACGAAGGTAGTTATCCCAGGTGATCATAATACTCCAATTGAAGTTATTATCGGAGATAATGGATCAGGTGAAGTACCAAATGATAAACTTCAAAAGGAGATTTACCAGGAAAAGGTATCGTAACAGAACCGAATAAGAGACCATCTAATCCAGTTGATGTAACAACGCCAGCGCGTAAGACACCAACAGTGGAATTAGAACAAGATCCAAAACACAGGGTGATGTAACAGTAACACCTAAGAGACCAGATGGGTCAACATACCCACCAGGAACTAAGGTAGAAATTCCAGGTAAAGAAATGGAACACCCAATTGTTGTAATAATTGGACAAGACGGTAAAAGGAAAAGTACCAAATAAAGACTTACCAGAAGGAGATGTTCCAGGAACAGGTAAAATTATTGAATCAGGAAAAACCTGATGAACACTGTTAATGTAACAACACCTTCACGTAAGACACCAACAGTAGAGTTACAACAAGATCCAGATTCAGGGAGATGTAACGGTAACACCTAAGAAACCAGATGGGTCAACATACCCACCAGGAACTAAGGTAGAAATTCCAGGTAAAGATAAGGATAATCCAATTGTCGTAATAATTGGAGAAGATGGAAAAGGAAAAGTACCGAATAAAGACTTACCAGATCGTCAAGTACCAGGGAATGCTAAGATTACAGAACCAGGAAAAGATCCTGTAGAAGTTCCAGTGGTAACAACGCCAGCACGTAAGACACCAACTGTAGAATTAGAACAGGATCCAAATACAGGAGATGTGACAGTAACACCTAAGAAACCAGATGGATCAACATATCCACCAGGAACGAAGGTAGAAATTCCTGGTAAGAATGGTACGCCAATCATCGTAACAATTGGAGAAGATGGAAAAGGTAAAGTACCAAACAGTGAATTACCAGAAGGAAAAGTACCAGGAACAGGTAAGATTACAGAACCAGCAAAACCAGCTGTGGAAGTTCCAGTAGAAACTCCAGCTAAGGTAACACCAACGGTAGAATTGGACCAAGATCCCTAAGACTGGGGATGTAACAGTAACACCTAAGAGACCAGATGGAACAACATATCCACCAGGAACGAAGGTAGAAATTCCAGGTAAGAATGGAACACCAATCGTTGTAATAATCGGTGAAGACGGTAAAGGTAAAGTACCAAACAGTGAATTACCAGAAGGAAAAGTACCAGGAACAGGTAAGATTACAGAACCAGGCAAACCAACAGTGGAAGTTCCAGGGTAACAACGCCAGGTAAATTCACACCAGGTACGCCAGTTACACCAACTACACCAGAAACACCAACAACTGAACAACCAGGTAAGATTGAAATTCATCAAAAACCAAATGGTGATGCAGTAGTGACACCTAAGAAACCAGATGGGTCAACATACCCACCAGGAACTAAGGTAGAAATCCCAGGTGAAAATGGAACAACGATCGTAGTAACAATTGGTGACAATGGTTCAGGTGAAGTACCAAATGACAAGCTTCCCTAAGAAAGATATCCCAGGAACAGGTACAGTAACAGAGCCGAACAAGAGACCATCTAAAACCAGTTGATGTAACAACGCCAGCGCGTAAGACACCAACAAGTGATTTAGAACAAAATCCGAAGACTAGTGATGAATCAGAAACATCGAAAGATAATCAAACACCAGCTCAAGAAACACCAGCAACAACAGGTGAACCAGTACAACAAACTCAAGATACAAACCAAAAATATCTTGCCAAATACTGGTACTGCAGATGGACTAGGAATCTTCTCTGCAGCAGTAGCCTCAATTCTTTCAGGTTTCGGATTAGTAGTTTTTGGAAAGAAAGAAGACGAAGAAGAGGAAAAAAATTAAGTAGATTGATTAAAGAAAGTTTATTAATGAATTTCTAACTTTAAAATTAAGGATAGAAAATAGTATCTCCGCTATTTTCTATCCTTCTTCTTTCATTATTTTTAGAAAGCGTTTTTCATACTAGGCGTTGGAAGATTATATTTTTATTTTTCGGTTGAAATTACTGGGGTTTCCATTAACTCTTTTTTTACTTCTGATTTTTATGTTACGATTATCATAAAAAAAGTGAAAGAAGATGATTGTGTGCAAGTAGAAGGATTGTTTTTATACCTATATTGATGAATGTAAGCAAAACTATTTAACACAGATAATGCGTGATAAGAATATTGAGGTATTCCAAGAATATTCTATTACCAGTCTGACATTTCATCAGAGTACATATCAAGAAAAAAATTAGAAAAAGAATGGAAAAACTTTCGTGAAAAAAATATAAATTTGATTCAACGAAGGCTTTTACATTTTGTTGAATTTAGAAAATTATTAGTAGAAGAAGAAAGAAATAGCTCTAATTCTATGTACAAATATTTCTTAATTGATGATGAGTTTTCTGTAGATACACTAAAATCATTTTTTTAAAGATTTATTAGTTTTAATCCAAGAAAATGAATTTATGATTGTACATACAGATTATTATTGGAAGAAAGGTAATTATTTGGTGAAGAGAAATAAGTTTAACTCTTTACAGATGAAAAAAATTCACTGAGTAGAAATATTGCTCCAAATATTTTTAAATGCTATTCCTTATGTAGCTATGAGAAAACATTTAGATTCTTTGTTAATGACATTATTAAAGAGATATGTTTCAGGTGAGTCTATTCCTAGTGCTCGTTATTTCGATGAAGAAATTCCAAAAAGATGTATACAAAAACTCAGATTCGATGCTGATGGAAGAGAATTTGATGCCAGAACAGACCTGAAAAAAAGCATATAATCATACTGTGGCAATCGGCAGTGACAATGTTCAACAAAAAAAGTAGCGATAGAAATGCTTGATGAAATTAGATTTATTAGAAAAGAAGAGGTTGGAAGTGAATATATTCCAAGTCATTGTGGATTAGAAATTGTTGACTTTTTTATGTTCTATGATAGCAGGAGAAACTAGGTTGAAAGAATATAAAACAAAGTATACTGTTTTAGCTGATGTAGAATCAGGTACTTTTTCTCAATATTCGTTTTGAAGATGGGGAGGTTATTTCGTTTTATGATATTGTAATGGAGAAAATCTACCGAAAAACAATGAATTATTTAGATTACGAGCAATAAAAAAACTCGCCAGATATCATCCGCGAGAGTCGGAATGGCGAATATCATTCCCAAACCTGTATTAATTGTATACTATTCTTAATTAGTTGTCAACTTCTAGGGTTGAATTGTATTTCATCGTAAAGTCTCAAAGTAACTTCTAGTTAATGGAAGTTTGAGACTTGTAAAAAGAAAAAAATTGCGATAATCGTTGGTATTATCGTATTTTTTTGTAATTTTTTTACACTTTTTATATTGCCTACTTTCGTAAGCGCCCAATAACGAGCTGACTGTTATCCGATATGAACTTCCTCTATACTACAAATAAGAAGTAGAAATGGAGGAAATAGTAGGACAAAACAAATTTTGCCACCCTAACGTTCATCAAAAAAAGAGGAAAAAGAAATATAAGTTTATCCTCAAGTTTGTTCAAGTATTGATTCTGTTTATGACGAGTTATTAGGCATTTTTCAATTTTGCTCAGTAAACTCTAATAAGTGTACCTTGTATAAAAAGTATGTTAAAATTAAACAAAAACAGATGATAAAAAGGAGTTAGGAAGATGAAAAAAATATTACAGCAGCAGAATTTCAAACAGTAAACCAATCAGAGGAAGTCGTTTTAATTGATGTTCGTGAAAAAGATGAATATCAAGCTGGACATATTCCAGGAGCAGATAATTTTTCCATTAAGTGAATTAGCCACAACTTATACAAATTTAGATAAAAATCAACCTTACTATGTCGTTTGCCAAGCAGGTGGACGTTCAGGTAGAGCGTGTGAATTTTTGGAAGCACAAGGGTTTGATGTTATTAATGTTACAGGTGGAATGAATGAGTGGCAAGGGAAGTTGCTAAGTAAGAAGTTTTTTTCTATGTAGTAGTTGACTCTCAGGTTTTCGATTTTCGATTGAATGTTGAATTTTTTGAATTTAAGTTCATTGGAAAATATGATAAAATGAAATAGAATTTGCGAAACTAGGAGGAGTATTGTGGCGGGATTATTTATTACGATGGAAGGCCCAGATGGAGCAGGAAAAACAACTGTGATTGAAAAGCTAATTCCATTATTAGAAGAACGAACAAATGTGACCATTACTTCAACTCGAGAACCTGGAGGAAGTCGAATTGCAGAAGATATTCGACAAATTATTTTTAGATGTTCAAAATGTAGAAATGGATGTTCGAACAGAGGCAATTTTATATGCTGCTTCGAGAAGACAACATTTAACGGATCGAATTTTACCGAATTTAGAAAGAGGTGGCATTGTATTTTGCGACCGATTTGTAGATAGTTCATTAGTTTACCAAGGGGTAGCTCGTGGCATTGGTATTGAAGAAGTGTATCAATTAAATCAATTTGCAACGGCGGGAAAAACACCAGATGTGACGCTTTATTTAGATATTCCAGCTGAAATTGGATTAGAAAGAATTCATTTAGCAAAAGGGAATCGTCAATTTGACCGATTAGATCAAGAAGGATTACAATTTCACAAAATGGTTCGACAAGGATATTTGGATATTATTCCAACAGATCCTGAACGTTTTATCCAAATTGATGCAACAAAAACAGTGGATGAAGTTGTGCAAAGAATGTTTAACAGCTTTAGTAGAACGCTATCCAGAATATTTTACGAATGGAGAGAGATAATATGAAATTAATTATTGCAATTGTACAAGACAAAGATAGTCATTTATTAAGCGATGAGTTTGCAAATGCAAATATTCGTGCCACTCGTTTATCTACTACAGGTGGATTTTTACGAGCAGGAAATACAACATTCTTAGTAGGGATTGAAGAAGAACGTGTGAAGAAGTCTTATCAATTATTCGTGAAAACTGTGAATCAAGAGAACAATTAACAACTCCGCCAGTACACTTAGATACAACATTAGAAGCAGGAATGTCGATGCCCGTTCCAATTCGTGTAGGTGGTGCAACAGTATTTGTTGTTCCAGTAGATGCTTTTTATCGTTTCTAGTATGAAGATGTTGAAGCAATCTTTTATTCATGCAGTTCAAAAGAATCGCTTAGGTCATGCGTATTTATTTGAAGGAATGCAAGGAGTTGGAAAAAGAGAGGTAGCCCTATTTCTTGCCAAATTAGTGTTTTGCCAAGAGCGATCTGAGGATGAAGAGCCTTGCCTAAGGTGTGATTATTGCCGAAGAATTGATGAGGGAAATTTCCCTGATGTCATGGAGATTACTCCAGATGGGCAGACGTTAAAAGTAGACCAAATGCGTGAGTTAAAACAACAATTATCCAAAACAGCAATGGAAGGACATACGAAAGTGTGTATTATCCATGATGTGGATACATTAACGACTGGTGCAGCAAATAGTTTGTTAAAATTTTTAGAAGAACCAGAGTCTTCGATATTATTTTTATTATTAACAAGCCGACTCAGTAAAGTATTGCCAACAATTCAATCTCGCTGTCAAATTGTTCATTTTGCAACGCCTGTTATGGAAACTTTAACGAATCAATTAGAAGAAGCAGGAGTAATTCCTTCTGTCTCTCGTTTATTAGCAACATTGACAAGTGATTTGAATGAGGCATTAGAATTAGCCAATAGTGAATCATTCCAACAATTGCGTCAAGATAGTTGGCAATGGTATACACGAGTATTCCAAAATCGTTCGATGGCATTTGTAACAATTCAGTCGCAAATGATGCCGTTATTGACTTCGAAAGCAGAAGGTCAACGATTTTTAGAATTATTATCCATTTATGTAAGAGATTCTCTTTATATGGCAATAGGTGCTAAAGAGCTAATAATTCAAAAGGATAAAGCAGCTACTTTACAAACTATTGCGACTCAGTTATCTGTGCAAAAATGGATTGAATTACATGAAAAAGACGAGTAAAGTGTTAGAAAAAAAGTGCAATCAAATGTAGGAATACAAGCGGCCCTAGAACAATGGGTATTAATGATTCCTTAGTAAGAAAGGAGAGATGGTATGACGAATCGTCAATTATATGACCGAGTAGAGCAATTAAAAAGACAAGTTCATCAACAGTTACAATTGTTAGAAGAAATTAGTCAAGAATTACAAGTGGTCATTGAAGAAAAATCATAATTTAACGATGGAAAATCTTCACTTAAAAAGAACGATTAGATACCATCGACGAAACAGTTCCAACGGATCAATCAAATGAGCAGGTGGAACAAAAAGAAAAAAACGCAGTCAGTCATTAATTAATTTGGAAAAATATTTACGATCAAGGATTCCATATTTGTAATTTTTTTATTATGGGAAACGCCGTAACAACGATGAAAAACTGCATGTTTTGTACCGAAATTTTATTTAGTGAAAAGCAATAAATATCAATATATGTAAATGGCTGAATAAGAGCATACAAACCATTTTTCCAATAGTAGCAAGGTCGCCAGTAGCCAGCTTACGCTGTCTCATGGCTAAAAATTCGAGCCAAGGTCTCGATTTTTTCCTGTCATATAAGCCAAACAGGCTTATATGACTGATGCTACAGTGAAAAATGTTTTGTATGCTCTTATTCATTGGATAAAAATCTTTTTATCCATGATATTTGATAGATACATAAATGACGTAGAATACTAGAATACCAGAAATTTTCATCAGCAAAAGTAATATAAGCCGCGTAACGGCTTATATTACAGGGAAACTTTTGAGACCCAGGCTCAAAGTTTAGCCATGAGACTCGCCAAGCGAGGCTGCTGGCGACCTTGCTACTTTTTAGGAAATTTCTTGTATTCTAGTATTCTTTTTCCCGTTAAAGAAAGCAATATTTTTTTATAAAATGAAGCAATATATTATGTATACTTCATCTTTCTATCAAAAATACAATCGTATATAATAAATATACGTAAGAAATAGGAGTGAAAGATATGAAAAACAAATGTTATTTTATTAATGGTGGATCAAATGAGAGCAGATGCGCTATCTTTAATGATCCAAACCATTTTGCGATAACACCAACTTTAGATATGATGGCTTTTTAGGATATAATTTCGAACAAGCCTCATTCTCCTGTTCCGAGTTGTGTACCAGCACGTGCAGCCCTATTAACCGGAATGGATCAATCTTCTACGGGTCGTGTAGGATATGAAGACGAAGTTCCTTGAATTATACGAATACATTACCTCAAACATTTAGAGATTGGGGATACCAAACAGAGTGTATTGGGAAAAATGCACGTTTACCCTTCAAGAAAAAGAATGGGATTTGACCATGTCGTATTACACGATGGGTATTTACATGTTGATCGAAAATATGAGAAAGCTTATGGACAAAACTTTGAAGCTTCTAGTGATTATTTAGAATTTTTGAAAAAGAATTAGGTCACGATATCGATATGATTGATGATGGTGTCAATTGTAATTCGTGGGATGTTCGTCCTGGGAATTGCCAGAAAAAAATATCATCCAACAAACTGGGTAGTTAGCGAATCCATTCAATTTTTTAAAACGTCGAGATCCTTCTGTGCCATTTTTCTTGAAAAATGTCATTTGAAAAAACCCTCATGCACCATTAAATCCACCAAAATATTTTTACGATTTATATATGGATGCATTGCCAGATGAAACAGATTTGCACATTGGAAACTGGGAACGACTCGAAGAAAAAAATTCCAGACTTATATGCTCACCGTGGGAAATTAAAACCAGATGCTCAAAAAAAGAATGTTAGCAGCTTATTATGGGTTAGTTTCTCATATTGATAATCAAATTAGTCGTTTCTTAACAGCATTGGAAGAATTTGATTTAGATAAGAATACGATTATTTGGTTTGTATCCGATCATGGGGATCAATTAGGAGAACATTATTTATTTAGAAAAGCCTATCCTTATCAAAGGAAGTATTAAAGTTCCATCGTTTATTTATGACCCAGGAAATATTATTGCAGCTAGTCATAAAACGATTAAGCAATTAGTAAAATTACAAGATATTTTTCCTTCATTAGTAGATTTAGCTCTCGGAGAACATGTAGAAGTGGATGGAAAGAGTGTGAAACAATTATTGTTTGGGCATTATGAAGGTTGGAGACAAGATTTTCATGGGGAACATAGTAAGGAGTCGATTCTTGTCAATTTGTCTTAACTCAAGATTGGAAATTCATTTGGTATCCTGTAAAGAATGAATATCAATTATTCCATATGCCAACGGATCCAAATGAGATGAAAAACCTAATATCAGAAGAAAGTTATGCTCCAGTTATTGAAGAGTTAACAGCAAAATTAGTGCAATATTTACAAAATCGTCCGGAAGGATTCGTTAAAGATGGACAATTACATCCAGTACCAGTAGAAGCGATTCGTGCGACTCTTTATAAGGAGGAAGCCTAATGGAATTTGTTCAAATACCCGCTGGAACTTTTTTTAATGGGAGATTCTACTCGTCAAGGATTTGTGGAAGATTATGAAGGCCCAGCTGTGGAAAAAAAGAAGTTCATACATTTGAAATGGCGAAAAACTCCAGTAACGAATGCGGAATTTTTGGAATTTGTACAAGCAACGGGTTATCAAACTCTAGCGGAGAGATTAGGAAATTCCTACGTATTTCATTTATTATTACCTGAGGAAAAAAGGGAGAATTATCCTCATGTAACAGGCTCTCCTTGGTGGAAAGTCGTGCCAAATGCTAATTGGGCACATCCATTTGGAGAAGGTTCTAGTATAGAGGGAATCGAAGATCATCCAGTCGTTCATATTGCATTAGAAGATGCTATTGCATATTGTCGATGGGCAAAAGTACAATTACCAACTGAAGTACAATGGGAATATGCAGCTCGAGCAATGACTACAAGTACTTATCCTTGGGGAGAGGATTTAGTACCCTGAATCAGGCTATCGTGCGAATACATGGCAAGGAGATTTTCCAAATGTCAATGATGCATTAGACGGATTTGTGGGAACAGCGCCTGTGTATTCATTTGAACCGAATGATTTTGGATTATATCAAATGATTGGAAATGTTTGGGAATGGTGTAGTCATCCAAGAGGGATTGTTTTACCTTTAGTAGACGAGCGAATTTCTATTGATTCGATAGTACCTAGTGGAGAATTTGCCATTCGTGGGGGATCGTTTTTATGTCATTGTTCTTATTGTAATCGATATCGAGTAGCTGCTAGAAATGGCGCCTTTGTAACATCTACAACAAGTCATATGGGATTTCGTTGTGTCCGTTTCGAGGAGGAATCATATGTACGTAGCAATATATAGTATCATCGTCTGGATTGCGACCTTTATTGGTGCAATAACGGGATTAGGTGGAGGAATTATTATTAAACCGGCTTTTGATTTTGTTGGGTTAGATCAAGCAGCGATGATTAGTGTGTATTCGACAATTGCAGTATTTTCTATGTGTATTGTTTCGCTCTATAAAAGATGGGATGATGTAAAAATAGTCAGCGAAAAATTGCATTAGGGCTTTCAATAGGATCGATTATAGGGGGACTATCTGGGGAACAAATTTTTCAGATGGCGTTATAGTTTGGGGAAATCGATTGTGAGTTTATCTCAATCGATTTTATTAGTTATCATTCTTGTGGGGATTATTGTGTATGCCTTTTTTCCAAGATAAAATTGTGACTCATTCCTTAAACCAATTGTTTGGGATTATGGTTTTTAGGATGGGGAGTAGGTTTAGTATCTGTTTTCCCTTGGAATTGGGGGAGGGCCTTTGAATATTGTGCTGTTATTATATTTCTTTTCAATGAAATCAAAAGAAGCAGCTTTTTATTCAATTCAAATGATTTTCTTCGCGCAGATTATGAAAATGGGTTCCATTGTGACGCATGCGCATCAGATTGAATGGAATGGGTTGTTAGTAATTTTGATTATTGTTTTTGCATTTTTAGGGGATATATTGGGACAAAAATTCAAAAAGAAATTAACCCACCAACAAGTACTAACCTGTTATCATTTATTGATGATTTTATTATTATTTATCAATTTATATAATGTGTACCAACGGTTAGTAAATAGAAATACAGAAAAAGCTTTTTAAGTTGCAAGGTCGCCAGCAGCCTCGCTAAGTGAGTTCATGGCTAGAATTCGAGCCTCGGTCTCGAATTTTCCTGTAAAAATAATCCAATATGTATATTGGATTATTTTACTTTTGCTACTAAAAAGCTTTTTCTGTATTTTTATTTTTGAATTGTCTCTAATGATTGATAAAGCTACTTTTGGGAAACGGATTTGTATATCAACAAAAAAAATCTAATTGAATTTTGAAATATTGAGAAATTTTTTCGTTTTTTTGTATAAAAGATGAATAAGCATAATAGAAAACTAGAACAGACTTTTTTTAGTAGTAAAGTAATATTATCCGATATGTACATCGGATAATATTACAGGAAATTTAGAGACCAAGGCTCGAAATTTAGCCATGAGACAGCATTAGCTGGCTGCTGGCGACCTTGCAACCAAAGGAAGTCTGTTCTAGTTTTTTATTTACGTCAATTCATTCTTGGTGAATCAACTTGTAAACGTCTTGTTTTTTAGTTGGTTTTGTTTTGCCACCCATTTAATGGCATCTTTTTGGGAAAGTTGTTGGTGTTCCATTGCCCATTGGACTTGTTCTTCTAAACTTAAATGTTCGCAAGAAGCAGTCTCTTCCGTAGCAACGCTAGTTGTTACCCTCTTCAGGACGAGTATTCCCAATTAAAAATACAGCATTCGCCTTTCAATTCTTCTTTCTCACAGAGTGTTTTCAATTCTACAGCAGTTCCACGAATAAAATTCTTCATGCTTTTTCGTTAATTCTCGACATAAAACGACTTCTTTTTTTCTTCACCATAAACTTGAGCAATCAGACTGAAACAATCCTCTAAACGATATGGAGACTCATATAAAATGACCGTTTCGCTATGACTAGATAAAGCTGTTAATTCAGCCACTCGATCCTTTTTCTTTCTAGGAAGAAATCCGTAAAAAAATAAAATGGTTGAGGCACTAATCCTGATGCAATGAGTGCAGTAATCGCAGCGTTAGCACCCGGTAATGGTATAACCGTAATTCCTTCTTGAATACAAGCTTGAACAAGTTCAAATCCTGGATCACTAATCGAAGGTGTTCCGGCATCACTGACTTGAGCAATAGTTTTCCCTTCTTTTAACCATTCGATAACACTAGGAATCCGCTCCTGTGTGTTATGTTCATGAAAACTTTTTTGAGGAGTTTGTATTTCAAAATGATTTAATAATTTCTGAGTATGTCTTGTGTCTTCCGCAAGAATAAAATCGACTTCTTGTAATGTTTTAATGGAACGAAAAGTCATATCGTCTAAATTCCCAATAGGAGTAGGGATTAAGTATAGTTTTCCATAAGGGATTCTTCAAAACTTTTTGTCTCATGATAATTCCTCCTGTTGTAATAATTGAATGATAGGCTTGGTTGTTTTTCTTATGATCACACCTTGCCTTGTTAGATAGTTTATTTTTTGGTTACGTGTTTGTTGTTTAAAAGCATATTCTGCTTTCAATGCTTCGGATTTTGTAGCATATTCTTTAGCATATAGTAGGGTGATGGGGCGTCTTGTTTTTGTATATTTAGCTCCTGTTCCATTATTATGAGCCATGATTCTTTTTCTACGTTTGTCGTATATCCTGTATATAAAGTGTGATCCTTACATAAGGCAACGTATATAAAATGTGTTCCCATTTCATTAACTCCATAATACTTCTTTTAATTTATCTGTATATTGATTATTTTCATCAAAAAAATAGTAATCGGTGGTAAAATACGAACGCCACCCGGTTGTCCGTCTTTATCAATTCAATGAGGACAATATTGCTTTTCTTTTCCTTCTTTTTGGATGAATGAATTGAATTCGTTTCGGTTCTAGTCGATAGTATCTGGCTGTTGTTAAAATATCCGTGAGACGATCTGGACGATGCACGATAAAGGCTTTGCCTTTTCATTTTTAAGTAATCCAGATATATTTTTGTAATAATTCTTCTAATGGTAAATGAATTTCATGACGAGCAATCGTGAAAGCTTTTTTTGATTGACGAGAGCTTGTTCTTGTAATTTGAAATAAGGAGGATTACATGTAATAAAATCAATTGAGTCTTTCTTTAGTATCGTTGTAATTTCTCGAACATCTGCTTGGATTATTTCTACCTTATCTTCTAGTTGATTGAGCTGAATTGTTCGAATTGCCATATCACATAATGCGTCTTGTAATTCAACGCCTAAAAATTTTATTGTTTGTTTTAGCACTCAGTAAAAAGCTGACGACCCATTTCCCGCACATAAATCGACAATGGTTGCTTTTCTTTGATGAGGGATAGTAGCAAAATCACTTAATAACACTGCATCAATTGAAAAGGAAAAATACTTCAGAACTTTGGATGATATCAATATTTTCTCGTTCTAATCTATCTAATCTTTCGTGTGGTTTTAACTCAATCGTCATAAAGTCTCCTTATATTTATCCAATATAGTAGGTTTATTTTAGCATAGAAGGGGAGACTATGCACAAAAAAATATTTTTAAGAATCAAACTTAAGACCCTATGACATCTGAAAAGGAAAAAGGCATAATAATCTTGTAAAATGAAATTAGCAAACAAATGGAGGAATCTGATATGAATGAAAAAGAACGTATTTTAGATTTAGTAAAAAGGAGTGATTAGCTCGCAAGAAGCGATTTCTTATTAGAAGAGCTTGGAAAAAAATCAAGGGAATCTTCAAAAGTGAGTGAGCAAGAGAAAAAGATGCATCCACTTACCAAAAAGAAGATGAAAAACGATTCGACACAGTTTTAGATAGTATCGCATCTGTTGTCACAAATTTTTCAAGTGAATTTGATGAAGAATTTGAAACATTAAACCAAGTGAATCAACAAGTGAAACAAAAAGAAGAACGAATCGAAGAACTTCATACAGCAAAAGCTCTTGATAAACTGACGGTAGAACAAGAAATGGAATTACAAAGACTTACTGAAGAATTAGAAGTTTTACGTTCTCAACAAAAAGTTTAGAAGAAGAGAAAAACAGCACAAGATGAAATGAAACGATTGAAAAAAAGAAGAGTTCGATGAAAAACTCAAAAAGCAAAACAAAAATTGAAGAAACAGATTGGCAACAAAACAACAAGTGATTCTTTATCACAGTTAGGCGGAATCATTGGACGTTTTGCAGGACAATTTTCTAAAGCAGTTGCTGAAAACAGCGCGTAATGTAAGTGTTACGATTAAAGATCATCCAAGTTTTTCAACGATGTCTCCATTTTTCTATCAAACCAGTCATTCGTATGCTTTTGAAGAAGAGTTTGGAGATATTGGCATTATTGAAATTAAAGTGGCAAATGGGGATATCAAAATGAAAACTGCTCCTCAATCAACTGTAACAATAGAAGGAGAATTTCGATTAAATGAAGAATTTGAAACGGAAGAAGAAATTGAACAATATATTAATGAGCGAATGAATGTTAGTCTAGAGAACGATACATTTAAATTTTTTTAATTCCAAGTAAAAAGTTTATGCAGATGTCACTTTTGTTTTCCCAGAAAAAGACTATGATTATGTCAGTGTCAAAAGGATTGAATAGTGGGATTCGAATGAAAGATTTCACAGGGAAAGATTTTTTTATGCAGAATCACAAAATGGAGAAGTTTCTGTTAAAAATGTGAGTGGAACTATGTTAGAACTTACAAGTAAAAATGGAACAATTAAACAATTGGATGGACAATTCAAAGATTCCATTTTAGATGGAACAAATGGTAATATTATTTTTGATGCAGAAGCAGAAAGTGCTACACTAAAAAAACAGTGAATGGTTCTATTAAAAGTGAAAAAAAGTATCACCAAATGCAAAACAGATTATGGCTAAAAACTGTAAATGGAAATGTACAATTAGATGTACCAGAATCATTAGAATTAGAGGCAGCTTTAAGTACATCACTAGGAAAATTACATTATGATGATGCACAATATGAAGTGATTAAACATGAAAAAAACAGTGACGAGTCACTCCGTTGTTTTAAGAAAACAAAAAGAAGTAGTTCCTGTTAGAATTACAGGAAAACAACGACTGGAAGTGTGACATTAAATTCGGTACAATAGAGATAAATTTGTAAAGAGGAGAAAAGTATGAAAAGAAAAAGATTAATGCGTTCAAAAGATAATCGTATACTAGCAGGGTAATTGGTGGAGTTGCAGAATATTTAGACGTTGATGCAAGTATTTTTAAGAGTCATCTTTGTATTGTTAACATGGTCAGGAATGCCAATCTTATTATATATTTTACTAGCGATTATTATTCCATCAGACAAAAGATCAAGAAATCAAAACTATTATTATGATTCTTACAATCGACCAAGAAAAAGAAGCTCGAAAAAGTAGAAGAAGACGATTCTGATTGGAGTGACTTCTAAGGAAATGTTTTTAAGAAAAATCGCTATTAACACAGTTGGATTTATGGTCATTGCAGCTTTGCTCCCTCAATTTGTTGTCACTAATTGGGGGTCAGCATTGTTTGCGGCGATTATTTTATCGATTTTTAAATGTTGTCGTGAGACCAATTTTGATGATTGCCTTTATTCCATTAATTGCTGCAAGTTTTGGTGTGTTTATGTTAATTATTAATGCGCTAATGCTTTGGTTAATGATGGGAATTGTTCCAGGAATTCACGTGACATCATTTTGGATGTTAATCGTTGTCAGTGTGTTATTAAATATTTTTTTAGAAAATTTGTTGAAAATTTCTTCAAGGAAGAAGAATATTATTAGAATAAACCGACCCTAAAATTAGAGTAGTGAATCTAAATTTAGGTCGGTATTTTTGCTAAAATCATTCGTTATTCTATGGAATTTTTAAATAGAATGTATAAAGAATTGGTATAGAATTTTACCCTGAGAAGTGTAAAAATGTGGTATGATAGAATAGAATAAATAGAAAATGAGGGATGATATGAAATCAATCGTAACCATAGAAAAACTTGCGGAAAAACTGCATTTAAAAACCATTGTATGGTTTAGAATATTTTAGATCGAGAAATTACTACAAGTGAAATTTCAAGACCGGGACTAGAGTTAGCAGGATATTTTAACTTTTATCCATCTGAAAGAATTCAATTATTAGGAAGAACAGAATTATCTTTTGCAGAGCAACTATCTTCACGCACAAGATTAAAAAAACAATGCGTCGATTATGTACGCCTGAAACACCTTGTTTTGTGATATCTAGAAAATTATTACCACCAGAAGAATTAGTTCAAGCAGCTGAGGAAGCAAAAATTCCTATTTTGCAAGCAAGCTCAAGAACGACTCATGTATCCAGTAGTGTGACAAACTATTTAGAGAGTCGCTTAGCTCCTCGTATGTCGATGCATGGAGTACTTGTGGATGTGTATGGTATTGGAATGTTAATTACTGGTGAAAGTGGTGTTGGTAAATCTGAAACAGCGTTAGAATTAGTTCAAAAAGGTCACCGTCTAGTAGCAGATGATCGTGTGAATTGTATCAACATGATGAATTAACCCCTTGTTGGTGAAGCTCCAGAAATTTTTAAATAATTTAATTGAAATTCGTGGAATTGGAATTGTCGATGTGATGACATTATTTGGTGCAGGAGCAATTTTTAGATACGAAACAAGTAGATTTATTAGTTCATTTAGAAAAATTGGACACCAGATAAAACAATATGACCGTTTAGGAAGAGCAGTTGAAACGGCTGAAGTGATGGGAGTAAGTATTCCAAAAATGAGAATTCCTGTGAAAACTGGTCGAAATGTTTCGATTATTTTAGAAGTTGCTGCGATGAACTTCCGTGCGAAAAAAATGGGATTTGATGCTACAAAAACATTCACAGAACGTTTGAGCAATTAATCGCTGAAAAACAGCGAACGATAGGAGGCGATTGTATGAATGAATTTTTTTACTTCAAACGATTAATCCAATAGCAATTGAAATTGGACCTTTACAAGTTCGTTGGTATGGTATCATTATTGCTTCTGCTATTTATATTGCAGCAACTTTAGCCGATAGAGAAGCAACGAAAAAAGGATTTCGAAAAGACTTTGTAGTTGATTTAGTATTTTGGGCTATTCCATTAGCCTTTTTAGGGGCAAGATTTTTATTATGTGTTATTTGAATGGAAACATTATATTGCAAATCCTGCTGATATTATTAAAATTTGGGAAGGTGGCATCGCTATTTATGGTGGATTAATTGCCGGAGCCTTAACAACGTATTGGTTTTTGTAAAAAGAAGAAGTTTCTTTACTTTGTTATTAGATATTTTAGCGCCTGTTGTCTTATTAGCACAGTCTATTGGACGTTGGGGAAATTTCACGAATCAGGAAGCTCATGGATCAGAAGTTACAAGACAATTTCTAGAAAATCTTCATTTTACCAAGTTTTATCATCGAGCAAATGAATATTAATGGTGTTTATTATCATCCAACTTTTTATATGAATCTTTATGGTCTGCTTTTAGGAGTTATTTTATTACTCATTTTTAAGAAAGAAAGCTCCTATTAAAGTTGGGGAAATTGCAGCGACTTATCTCATTTGGTATGGATGTAGTCGTTTTGTAATTGAAGGAATGCGTACAGATAGTTTATGGCTATTTGGAGTGATCCGTATTTCTCAAGCATTATCTTTATTCTTAGTGATTGGAGCCATCATATGGGTATGGATGCAAAGAAAAAAATCATCCACAGAGACCTACTTATGTATCCGTTGATGATCCAAAATCATCGGATTTATGGATTTAAAGGAGTCAGTTTATGAAACAAAAAAATTGCAATTTTAGGAGCAGGTTCTTGGGGAACAGCATTAGCTATGGTTTTACAAGATAATGGTCATGAAGTGTGTTTGTGGGGTATTAATACTTCTCAAATTGAAGAAATTAATACAAAGCATATGAATCATCAATATCTACCTGAAGTGATTCTAAACGATGAAATTTATGCAACGACTGATTTAGCAAAAAGCTCTATCAGGGCAAATGCCGTTCTCTTTGTTCTTCCAACAAAAGTGATTCGATTAGTAGCAAAACAAGTGGCACCTTTATTAGAAGGGAATCCTGTTATTATTCATGCTAGTAAAGGATTAGAACAAGAAAGTTATTTGAGAATTTCTGAGATTTTAAAACAAGAATTACCAGAAGAGAAGTACCAAGATATTGTAGTTCTTTCTGGACCAAGTCATGCGGAAGAAGTTGCTAAAAAAGATTTAACAACGATAACAGCTGCATGTGAGGAATTATCTTCCGCAAAAAGTTGTCCAACAATTATTTAGCAATTCTTATTTCCGAGTATATACGAATACGGATGTAATTGGGTGGAATTAGGGGCAGCGTTGAAAAATGTAATTGCAGTAGGTGCAGGTGCTTTACATGGTTTAGGATATGGAGATAATGCTAAAGCAGCGTTAATGACTCGTGGATTAACAGAAATTAGTCGTTTAGGAGTGGCTTTCGGAGCAGACCCATTAACCTTTATTGGATTAAGTGGTGTTGGTGATTTAATTGTAACTTGTACCAGTGTTCACTCAAGAAACTGGCGTGCAGGGGATCAATTAGGTCAAGGAAAAATCTTTAGAGTATATTTTTAGAAAAATATGGGAATGGTTGTTGAAGGTGTTGAAACATGTAAAGCAGCTTACGAATTAGCCCAGTCAAAAAGGAATTGAAATGCCGATTACAAATGCTGTGTATAATATTTTTATATAATGGAAAAAAATATTAAAAGCAGAAATTTTTGCAATTGATGGAAAAGAGAAAGAAAATCTGAAGTTTCGTTAAAATCACATCAAGAACAAAATGGAGGTATCACAATGAAAAAAAGTAAAAAGCAGTTATTCCAGCGGCAGGATTAGGAACTCGTTTATTACCAGCAACAAAAAGCAATGGCAAAAGGAAATGTTGCCAATTGTAGATAAACCAACGATTCAGTATATTGTAGAAGAAGCATTAGCTTCAGGAATCGAAGAAATTTTTAATTGTTACGGGTAAAAGTAAACGTCCAATTGAAGACCATTTTTGACTCTAATATTGAATTAGAATCGAATTTGGAAGCAAAAAGGAAAGACAGAGTTGCTAGAATTAGTCCAAGAAACAACAGGAATTAAATTGTACTTTTGTTCGTCAATCTTATCCAAAAAGGTCTTGGAGATGCTGTATTACAAGCAAAAAGCCTTTTATTGGTGGAGAACCATTTGTCGTAATGCTTGGAGATGATATTGTTAAAGCAGAAGTGCCATTAACAAGACAATTAATTGAAGGATATGAAAAACTCATGCTTCTAATATTGCAGTAATGGAAATTCCAATGGAAGATACAAACAAATATGGAATTATTGAACCAGAAAGCAAAAGTAGCGGATAATATGTATAATGTTCGCCATTTTGTTGAAAAACCAAAACCAGAGAATGCACCAAGTAATTTAGCAATTATTGGTCGTTACTTATTAACTCCTGAAATTTTTTTGATATTTTAGAAAAAAACAAGAACCAGGAGCAGGTGGAGAAATTCAATTGACAGATGCGATTGATACATTAAACCAAACTCAACGTGTATTTGCTAAGAAATTTGAAGGTACAAGATATGATGTTGGGAATAAACTTGGTTATATGACAACAAGTATCGAGTTCGGATTAGAGCATCCAGAAATTAAAGATGAACTAAAAGAGTATATTATTGATTTAGCACATCGTTTAGAAGGAAAATCTTCAAGCAATAAAGTTGTTGAATCAACTGAAAAAGAATAAAATAGAATAGACATTAAAAGACTGAACAAACAAAAAAATGGCAAAAAGGCAGTAGTTTTTGTTCAGTCTTCTTTTATAACTAAAAGGTAAAGGAGATTCAACTATGGAAGAAAGAACAATTTATGATGTGATTATTATCGGTTCAGGTCCAGGAGGGATGACCGCAGCATTATATGCTTCACGTGCGAACTTAAAAACATTAATTTTAGAAAAAGGAGTTCCTGGAGGAGAGTTATTAAATACTTCTGATGTAGAAAATTACCCAGGTTTTTCAAATATTAGTGGTCCAGATTTAGCAGAGAATATGTATAAAGGTACAATGCAATTTGGTGCAGAATATGCTTATGGTAATGTAAGTGGTGTTGAAGTGGATGGAGATTTACGTATTGTCCATGCCGGTAAAAAATCTTATGCTGCTTATGCAGTAGTCATTGCGACTGGTTCTTATCACCGTAAATTAGAAGTGCCTGGTGAAGAGGAATATGCTGGAAGAGGCGTTTCTTATTGTGCGGTATGTGATGGAGCATTCTTCAAAGGTAGTGACTTATTAGTGATTGGTGGAGGTGATTCTGCCGTTGAAGAAGGAACATATTTAACACAATTTGCTAATAAAGTTACGATTGTTCACCGTAGAGATGCCTTACGTGCACAAAAAGATTTTACAAGATCGTGCATTTGCGAATGAAAAAATGGACTTCTTATGGAATAAAGCTGTAGAAGAAATTTCAGGAGATGAGCAAAAGGTGACTCATGTTACATTAAGAGATACTCAAACTCAGGAACTTTCTCAAGTAGAAGCTGCGGGAGTATTTATTTATGTTGGATTATTACCGTTGACAGAGCCGTTTAAAAGATTTGGGAATTACAAATGAAGAAGGCTGGATTGTCACAAATGAAAAATGGAAACAAGCATTCCTGGCATTTATGCAGTAGGGGATGTGCGCCAAAAACATTTAAGACAAATTACAACAGCTGTTGGTGATGGTGGAATTGCAGGAAACGAAACATATCACTATGTAGAAAGTATTAAGGAAAAATTGGCGAAATAAGTGTTGAGATTTATTTTTAGGATTTGGCGAATGAATGAGATTTAATGGGATGGTTAGCAACAGAAAATGTGGCTGATTTTTCGACAATAAGTATTATTCCGTTAAATGGAAAATGTTATTCCGAATAAGGTGATATTGTTCCGTTAAGGGGAAGAAAAGTCATTTTGCATGATAGTGATTTACTACTAAAACGTTGTACTCATACTAACTTCTAGTTTTGATCCTTGACTAGAAGTTACTTTGAAATTTTTACGAATGAACAAATTATTTGGAATTTGTAGTAGAGCCATTGACAAGTGTCTAGGATTTTGTTATTATAAACAGGCAAATCGTAAAAAAATCGATGAGTTATTGAATCTATTTGGAAATGAGAGGTGTCATTCATGCGTATCAACATTTTTATTAGAATGTGCTGAAACAGGTGAACGTTTATACTTAACAAGCAAAAACAAACGTAACAACCCAGAACGTTTAGAATTAAAAATATTCTCCAAAAATTACGTAAACACGTTGTTTTTCAAAGAAACTAAAAAGTAATTTCGAGAAAAAGTAATTGGAAGGTCAAGCGAAGCTTGGCCTTTTTTTCTTAGAGGGCGAGAAATGAATTTTTGATAGTAGCAAAGGACGCCAGCAAACCTGTGGTTTCATGGCTAAAAATTCGAGCCCTAGGTCTCGATTTTTCCTAACATTAGTAGCCACCAGGTGGCTACTAATGTGCTTGCTACTATAAAAATCCATTTCTCTTTTTCGTGACCGTATGAGGGGGCGTATGAGATGTGGATTTTTGGATAGTAGTAAAGGACGGCGGCAGCTCTGCGGTTTCATTTGCATACTACTATAAAAAAATCATTTTTTATCCAATCTACATTTCATAGAAATACCATAACACTACCTTAATAGTTCAAAATCTTGTATACTGTTAAAGGTGATTAAAATGGAGAAACAGAATACAAAAAAATTTTATAACGAGTGGAAATATTAATCGAGTCATTTTAACGATTGCCACCCTTTAATGATTAATAATTTAATTCGAACTTTATATAATTTAACGGATGGATTGTATGTAGCTCAGTTGTTCTGCTGAAGATTTTGCGGCGACTGCGTTTATTTGGCCGTTAAATTTTTATTTATCTCAATTGGTTTGGGAATTAGTGTTGGTGCTACGGCTCTTATTGCACAATATTTTGGAGCAAATGATTTAAAAATTAGCGAAGAAATATACTTGGAATACGATGGCGTTAACGTTTGTTTTTGGCTTTCTATTATCAACGATTGGCTATATTTTTGCTGGTCAATTTGTAGAATGGATGGGAGCTAGTGGCGTCTTTTATGAGAAGTCGACTTCGTATTTAAAAATTAATTTTATTGGATTATTTTTGATTTTTGCTTATTTTGGATATCAAGCATTGCTGAATGCGCAAGGTAGAACAAGAGTCATTACAGTGGTAAGTACAATATCCTCTATCACGAATGTCCTATTAGATCCGATATTTATTTTTGCAACAATTCCTTTTACACAAATTCCTGGATTAAATGCGGGGATTGAAGGAGCTGCTTGGGCAACGGTAATCGCGAAAATTATATTATGGCTTTTAGCGATTATGGCTACTAGAAGAGAATCTATTATTCATGTTCCATTGTATGAAGTAGATTATGATGTATCTGTGATTCGTAAAATTTTACAAGTAGCTTGGCCTTCTGCATTTGGATATGGGGAGCTGCATTTGGTTTTACTGTATTAAATGGTTTAATTCAGTCATACGGGACTTCTGTTCTTGCAGCTTATTCTATGGTCAATCGTATTTCAGATATTTTAACGCAACCGCAAATGGGAATTGGATCTGCTTTAACTGCTATTATTGGGCAAAATATGGGGGCAAGATTATTTGAGCGAGCTCATGCGATTTTTCAAACGAGCATTGATTTGGGTGTTACTTATTTCTGGACTTGGAAGTGTCGCTATTTTTTTATGTGGCAAGATGCTTTACTTCATATTTTTATTAAAGATGTAACGGATACGATTCTTTGGAATAGTGCGGTTGAATATTTATATTACACAGCATCTATTATCTTCTTTATGGGGATGTTTTCAGCGTATAGTGGATTTTTTTCCAAGGTTGTAGTGCAAACAAAATATTCAATGAATATGTCGATTGGACGTTTATGGGTTGCTCGTTTACCAATTATTTGGATTTTAGGAAGCTTAACAGAGTTAGGAGCTACAGGTATTTGGATTGCGATGTTACTTTCGAATGCTTTTAACGGTTTTATATGGACATTTAGTTTATAAATGGAAAGACTGGAGTAGTATGCATTATGCAAAAGGAGAGAATTAGTACATGTTGAAAAGAATTTATTAAAATATTATAAACCGTATCGAAAATTATTTTTTTATTAGATTTTACTTGTGCGGTGATAGTGGCAATTTTAGAATTAGCCTTTCCGGTAATGGTTCATCGTGTCATTGATGAAGTGTTACCACAACAAAATGTTGGAATTATCCTTGTAGTAGGATTTAGTTTAGTGCTTTTATATGCGACTTCTACCGTGTTAAATTATATTGTCGTAGCTTTCGGGCATTTATTAGGAATTAATATTGAAACGGATATGAGAAGAAATTTATTTGCTCATATTCAAAAACAATCATTTTTCATTTTTTGATAATATGAAAATTGGTGAATTACTGAGTCGTTTATCAAGTGATTTATTTGATATTAGTGAATTAGCGCATCATGGTCCGGAGGAATTATTTATCGCTATTATGACGTTAATTGGTTCGTTTATATTAATGTATCAAGTTCAACCAACGTTAGCTTTATGGACAATTGTATTTGTTCCGTTTTTTAGCGATTGCTTTAGCAGTTTTCAATCGAAAAATGTCAGCTATTAATCGTCAAATTTATAAAGGATTAGCTCACTATTCTGCTGGTTTAGAAAATGTTTTAAGTGGGATGCGTGTCGTAAAAGCTTTTGCCAACGAAGAACATGAACAACAATTATTTGAAGGATTAATTCAAGAATATCGTACGAATAAAAATTCAGTTTTTATAAAAACAATGGGTTCAAGTAGTTCGTTTTAATTATTTATTAATGCGTAGTATTAATTTATTTACGTTAATGCTAGGTTCGTATTTTACTGTTACAGGACAACTTACTGCGGGAGAATTAGTGGGGTATATTTTACTAGCAAATGTCTTTGTTCGCCCAATTGATAAAATGAATTCGATGATTGAATTATATCCAAAAAGGAGTTGCCGGATTCCGTCGTTATCAAGAATTAATGGCAATCGAACCGGATATTCAAGATCGACCTGATGCAATCGAAGCTCCTCATTTTGAAGGAGATATTTCTTATCGCAATGTAAGTTTTGGATATGAAGAAAATAAAGCAGTCTTGGAACATGTTTCAATGGATGTGAAGAAGGGAGAAACCGTTGCGTTTGTAGGACCCTTCTGGTGTAGGGAAAAACAACATTAGTGAATTTATTACCTCGTTTTTATGAATTACAAGAGGAGAAATTTTAATCGATGGGCAAGATATTCGAAACTTTACAATGCAATCGTTAAGACGTCAAATTGGTGTGGTTCAACAAGATGTATTTTTATTTAATGGAACAATTCGTGAAAATGTACTTTATGGACGATTAGATGCAACAGATGAAGAAGTAGAAGAAGCCATTGAGCGTTCGAAATTAAGAGAAGTTGTCGATGATTTAGAATTTGGATTAGATACTCAAATAGGAGAACGTGGAGTAAAACTATCGGGTGGACAAAAAAACAACGCTTATCGATTGCTCGTATTTTTCTTAAAAAAATCCTTCGATTTTAATTTTTAGATGAAGCGACAAGTGCATTAGATACGCAAACGGAGAAATTTATCCAACAATCCTTTGATGAACTTGCAAAAGGAAGAACGACTTTTATTATTGCGCACCGCCTAGCAACTATTCAACATGCAGACCGCATTATTGTAGTAACAGAAGATGGTTTAGCAGAAGATGGTACGCATGAGGAATTATTGAAGAAAAATGGTATTTATGCTGATTTATATCATGCGCAATTTGAGTAAGGGAAGATAACGTTGAGAAACGCACCAATTTTGGTGCGTTTTGTTTTTGAGTAGTGCTATAATGATTTTTATCGAATAGGGGATGTAACTATGATTGGAAAAAAATATAAAAAGCATTACGAAAGAAAAATCAGTTAACGCAACCTGAATTTGCAAAATTGATTGGAGTTTCTCGCAATAGTTTAAGTCGTTACGAAAATGGAATAAGTTCTATCTCTATTGAACTAATTGATAAAATTTGCCAGAAGTTAAATGTTTCTTATGTCGATGTTGTAGGAGAAGAAAAAAATGTTAACTCCTATGGAAGAGTATGAATTGACTTTTAAAAATTGAAGTTGTAAAAAGAGCGAGGAGCGAATTTATTAGCACGTCTTTATCATTATCAAAATATTCAAGAGATAGAGGTTGATGATGAAAGTAATCCGTGGATTGTCATTAGTGATGATTTATCTGATTTAATTCATACCAATATTTATTTAGTGAATAGTTTTTGAAGAGATAGAGCGTTATGTTGGGTATTTAGATGGTATTGAACGTATGATAAGCATCACAGAGAAACGGATGGTAGCTTGATGGATATTGAAGAGTATACGGAAGAAGAGTTTCAACTTGTACTGAAACGCAATATACGATCATTGATAAGAGGTAAGCAATCCACTAAAAAAATCCAATAGCAATTTTACTAGGTGGTCAAAGTGGAGCTGGTAAGACAACAATTCATCGTATTAAACAAAAAAAGAGTTTCAAGGAAATATCATTATTATAGATGGAGATAGTTTTCGATTTCAGCATCCACGTTATTTAATTTTACAGCAAAAACTATGGTAAAGATAGTGTTGAATATACAAAACAATTTGCAGGAAAGATGGTAGAATATCTAGTAGAGAAGCTAAGTAATTTGGGATATCATCTTTTAATTGAAGGAACATTACGAACTGTTGAAGTGCCTAGAAAAAAACTAGTGAAATACTACGAAAATAAAGGGTATACAGTTCAATTGGCTCTAATAGCTACAAAACCAGAATTGTCGTATTTAAGTACAGTCATTCGATATGAGGAACTATTCGCTATTAACCCAGAACAAGCTAGAGCAACCCCAAAAGAGTATCATGATAGAATAGTAGAAAAATTTAGTTCAGAATACTCAGTTATTGGAACAAATAGGACTTTTTGAACGAATTCAAATTTATCAAAAGAGATAGAAATTGTATTTTTGATTCAAAAGAAGATACAATTTCAGCAGCAACTGTTCTACAAGAGGTGTTATTTGGAAAGTGGAATCAGGTTGAAAAGGCAATGTTAAAAAGTAGGACAAGAAAAAATTAAAAATACTACAAAAAGAGAATAGACGATTAAAAAAATATTTATAAACGAAACAACAAAGCCTTTAACGGAAAAAAATCTGTAAGGCTTTTTCTTATTGGAATAATAGAAAAGAAAAATTTTTCCACCTATACTTTGATATTCCTCTTGTAAATATGATACAATGACCCAGAGAAATTTGAAGGAGAAAAATCAATGAGTATTTTTAAATGTAGAAAAAAATTAACCCATGGATTTGGGGAACGTGCCATTTTTAATGATGTTAGTTTCCGTTTATTAAAAAGGGGAGCATATTGGATTAGTCGGAGCGAATGGTGAGGGTAAGTCCACTTTTATGAATATTGTAACGGGGAAACTTCAACCAGATGAAGGAAAAATCGAATGGTCTAAAAATGTAAAAAGTTGGTTATTTAGATCAACATACAGTGTTAGAAAAAAAGGAATGACCGTTCGAGAAGTATTACGTAAAGCCTTTGATGATTTATTTGTGGCGGAAGCTCGTATGAATGAATTATATATGGCAATGGGAGATGCAGATGAAGCTTCTATGAATGCAATGTTAGAAGAAGTTGGAGAAATTCAAGAGCGTTTAGATAGTCATGATTTTTTTATATTTTAGATGCAAAAATCGATGAAGTGGCTCGTGCTTTGGGCGTTGTAGCATTTGGTATGGATAGTGATGTGAGTGAACTAAGTGGTGGACAACGTACGAAAATTTTACTTGCAAAAATTACTATTAGAAAAACCAGATATTTTTATTATTAGACGAACCAACGAACTACTTAGATGTGGAACATATTGAATGGTTAAAAACGTTATTTACAAGAGTATGAAAATGCGTTTATTTTTAATTTCGCATGATATTCCATTTTTAAATAGTGTTGTCAACTTAATTTACCATATGGATAATCAAGAATTAAGTCGTTATGTAGGAGATTATGATCAATTCCAAGAAGTGTATGCGATGAAGAAATCTCAATTAGAAGCGGCTTATAATCGTCAACAAAAGGAAATTGCAGATTTGAAAGACTTTGTAAATCGAAATAAAGCTCGTGTAGCTACTCGTAATATGGCAATGTCACGTCAGAAGAAATTAGATAAAATGGAAGTAATTGAGCTAGCAAGTGAAAAACCAAAACCTAAATTTGAGTTCAAAAACTTCTCGTGCGCCAGGTCGTTATATTTTCCAAACAGAAGGATTAGTCATTGGATATGATCGTGCTTTAACGGGTTCGTTGAATTTAGAAATGGAACGTGGACAAAAGATTGCGATTGTCGGAGCAAATGGTATCGGGAAAACCACTCTATTAAAGAGCTTATTAGGAATTATTAAGCCATTAGAAGGAAAATGTTGTTCGAGGAGACTATATTGATTTAGGATATTTTTGAACAGGAAACTCCTCAAGGAAATCGTAAACACAGCCTTGGAAGAAATCTGGGATACATTCCCATCAATGACTCAACCAGAAGTTCGTGCGGCATTAGCTCGTTGTGGATTAACAAGTAAACATATTGAAAGTCAGATTCAAGTACTAAGCGGGGGAGAACAAGCAAAAGTTCGTTTCTGTAAATTAATGAATAATGAATCGAATGTATTAGTGTTAGACGAACCAACGAACCACTTAGATGTGGATGCTAAGGACGAATTAAAAACGTGCCTTAAAAAGAATATAAGGGTAGTATTTTTAATGGTTTGTCACGAGCCGGAATTTTATGAAGGTTTAGCAACAGATATTTGGGATTTTTCAAAACTTTCATCCTAAATATATGGTTTTTTGAGTGAAATTGAGTACAATGGTAGTAGCAAATGATTTGAGGAGGAAACATCATGGCAGATAAAGGTGTTACATTATATTTCATGAGACATGGCGAGACAGTTTTTAATCGATATAATAAAATTCAAGGCTGGGCAGATACTCCATTAACAAAAGAAGGAAGATTGGATGCGATTCGTTCAGGATTAGGAATGAGAGATATTCCATTTCACGCAGTTTATACAAGTGATTTAAGAAGAACGATTGAAACAGCTCAATTAGTATTAAGAGATCATCCTTTAAGAAATCAATTAAGTATACAAATGATGCCAGAATTCCGTGAAGTTTCTTTCGGAAGTTTAGAAGGACAAAATGCAACAGAAGTTTTGGACGAATTTATATAAAACATTACAACGTACTTTTGATCAAAATGATGGTAGAAATGTCATAGAAGAGATGAATCAAATTAAAGCAATGGATCCAGATCATATTGGAGAAAACTTTATGGAATTTTGGACTCGTGTAGAACAAGGGTTAATTAAAGTAATTGATAAACATCGTGATACAAATCAACATATTCTAATTGTTAGCCATGGAATGACGATTCGTAATATTTTTACATGAATTAATTCCTGATTTTTAAATTATCAGATATGATTGATAATTCTTCTTTAAATATTGTGGAATATTCAAATGGACAATATCATTTGAAAGCATTAAATCAAAACAAGTCATTTTGCATTGAGGAAAAGAAGCGGTAGAGCGTGAATTCTCATTATTACCAATGACATTATTTGAAAAAAATAAAGAAAATTAAAATGACTTTTCTAAAAGTAGTCAAAAATGCCAGATGATGCAGGACGATACTATTTAGAAAAGTCATTTCTAGTTTATAGAGGAAAGTAGGGATAAATATGTGGATAGTATTTGCATTATTATCGGCATTTTTTGCAGCATTAACTTCAATTTTAGCGAAGATTGGAATTAATGGAGTGAATTCTAATTTGGCAACGGCAGTTCGTACAGTAGTTGTTGTAGCGATGTCATGGTTGATGGTGTTTGTAACGAATCAACAGACTGGATTAAGTGAGATTAGTAAGAAGAGCTGGATTTTTAATTTTATGAGGATTAGCAACAGGAGCATCTTGGTTATGTTATTATCGTGCATTGCAATTAGGGAAATGTAGCAGAAGTTGCAGCGATTGATAAGTTAAGCATTGTCATTACGGTATTTCTAGCAGTTACCTTTTTACAAGATACGTTGACGATTAAAAACGTTGATTGGTTGTGGATTGATTACTGTAGGAACTGTTTTAATGGTATGGTAGTGTAGAAATTTACTGGTTAGAAAGGGAGTGTTGCTGTGCATCAATTTTTAAATGTAATCATGGGAATTTTTCGCTAACAATGATGGTTGATTTTGTAGTAGTCGTGTATAAGGGATTCCGCGCAGAAGATATTCGTGTGCCATTGTTGGTTTTAGTGATTTCATTTATCGGAGTGATTATTATTAATGAATTATTGTTTATTTTTTTAGGATAAATTCATGATGGAGTGAATAGTTATAATTTGCGTGAAGGTTGATTTTTGTTAGTATAAAAAGAATATACAGGGGTCGTTACGGATTCGACAGGTATAGGTTGAGCTTTCAATGCATTTCGTAGGTTACGGCTACGTAAAAAAACGTTACAGTTAAATATAACTGACAAACAACAAACAAACACTTTAGCTTTCGCAGCTTAATACCTGCAAGCTAAGATCTGTCCGGCATCGCCCATGTGCTCGGGTCCAGGTCTCATTATTAGTGGGATACGGTTCACTTTTTCCGTCTGTCTAAGTGAAACAGAGATGATCAGGCTAGCTTAAGATGATGCTTGTTTATCAGCTAATCAGTAGCGAAACTTTAAATCGATAAACTATGAATGTAGATTTGATTGTGTCGATATATTTGGACGCGGGTTCGACTCCCTCGGCTCCATTTTTATGATGAATAAGGCTTAGAAATGTTGATATTTCAATGTTTCTAAGCCTTTGTTTTTGTTGGATACTAAAAAGTTTAGATAACTATTTAGATGCCTTTCTATTGTTCAAAAATTAGTAAATATCAGTGGTTTTTAATATTAATCAGTGTGGTTTATTTGTATTTCTAGAGTGTATAGTATTTTTGTGCAAACTCAAAAAAAGAAATTATTAATAGTATCATTTATTCTGACAAAAATAAATGAATAAAGGAGTGACTTCTAAATGGATTTTAACACAGAGTTTACAAAAACAATAACAAGAGAAGATATTGATTACTTATTTAAAGAATTGGGAATTTTTCGATTAATAAATTATTATTTCAAAGTAAACTAACCGCAGTATTTCGTATAGATGTAAGTAAATTCAACATCAAAAACAGTTTATCATTAATTTATTAAACTTCTAAAAAGAAAACGCTAACTATCCTTGAAAAAGCTAGAGAAAGAAATAATTTATAATAGGAAAAAGTTGAAAAACGGAAATATTATATATTTATTGTAAGATTATAGTACATGTATGAACAATTATATTATTGTCTATATATCGTGATTTGCATTTTATTTTTTTGGAGGATGAAGTATGAAGAAAAATTATTGTTAAGTGTTAGTTTAACGTCTATTCTTGTTTGTGCGGCTTCTGTTAATAGTAACTTGTATGCAAAGTTAGCTGAGGGAATTAGCTCTACAAACTCAACTAACTCGGTAAAAGTTACAGCACAAGATGTGGCAAAAGCAAAAGCAAAAGTAGATGCTTCAAAAGTAGATGTGACAAAAGCGCAAGCAGATGTTGATAAAGCTACAACTGATAAGAAAAACGCTGAAGATATCATTATAAAAACAAATAGTGATATTACAACAGCAAATAACGCAGCTATGATTGTTACAGCACAAGATACGATTATCACAAATAAAACAAATGCTAAGAACACTGCTGATACAAACTTGACAGCAGCAAAAACAAGGCGAAACAGATGCAAAACAGCATTGACGACAGCTAAAACGGATAGCCAACTCGCTAATCAAGCACGTGATGCTAAACAAGCAGATGTGAATAAAAACAACAGGATTTAGATAATTTATCAGATACGACAGTCCGCAAAAATATTACAGATACAACAGCAGAGATTACTAAGGTTGAAACAGATATTAATGCGAAAAAAATGCGCAAATTACAGATACAAACTCAAAAATTACAGCTAAACAAACAGAGGTTGATAATTACCAACCAACGGTTCATAAAACTGATTTGAATCCGGATGAACGTAATGCAACTGCGCCAGCAAGATTAGAAGATTATGAATATAATAAGAAAAATCAGCCATTTGAAGGTGGCGTACCAAAAATGGAAGCTGTTAACTTTAATGGGGTTAAAATTGTTGAATTGACAGCGACTCCAGAAATGGAAGACTTCCTAAAAGCAAAAGCTGATTATGAGAAAAATCCGTTTGACGATGCAACAGGTGACTATAAAACAGAACCGGTATATCGTTACAAACTGGATAATCGCGCCTTCGCTGAAGCTTTCACAAAGTTAGTAAATCAATTGCGTGAGTTAAACGGTGTGGAAGGCAATCTAAAAGTCGATGAAGACTATTTAGCGTATGCTACAGCTCGTGCAAACGAAATGCAAGATTCCGGTATTTTAACTCATAGTACGAAATTGACACAGCCTGGTCCTGAGGGTGAACATGGTGGTGAAAATATTAGTGTGAATGGTGTTCGAGGACGTGATGGGGATTATATTTTATTTGACCATATTGTCACACATGAAACACTAGCCTATGAACATCTGTTACGCTGGTATTCTGATTTTGGCAATGTTCATAAATACTCATACGGACATAGACGAGGATTATTCACGCCAATGGGTGGTAAAATCGGTGTCGCAATGTCAACATTGTCAACAATGAACCCACTTGTATATTTTGTATCATATAACACAAACAGCCACACTGGTTCAGAATTTACCACAGATACATCATTGGGACACCCAATTACTGTTGTTACTAAACCGAGTGAATCGTACAAACGTAATGCCGAAATTTATAAAGGATTTGATGAGTCAGATAAACTAAATCCAACATTATTCGGTAAGAAAATGAAATTTATTGAAGACATTCTACTATGTATTCGTGAAGAGTACAACAACGGATAATCGCGCACAATTACAAGCAGAATTAGACACTTTACGTGCTCAGAAAACAACACAAGAGGGTGAACGTGATCAATTAGTGGCTAATAAAGCAACATTGACACAAACATTGAACACGTTAAACGCTAACTTAGGTAACTTATCTGCTACACGTACAGCGATGACGACAGCATTAAATCAAGCGAAAAAGTGATTTAGCAACATTAACAACTGATGCAACTGCAAAAGCAACTGTTGTTGCTCAAAAACAAAAAAAGATGTAGATGATGCGACAAAACGTGTTACGGATCTTACAACAACTATTAACAATTTACAACGTGAAATTGACACTGCAACACAAACTCGTAACAATGCTGTAGCGTTACAAGCTCAATTACCACAATTACAAACTCGTTTATCACAAGCACAAACAGATAAAACAAATGCTGAGCAACGATTAACGCAAGCAACTCAGAACTTAACAACAGCACAAAACCAATTAAATGACGCTGAAAGTGACTATAGACGTATTTTAAAACCAATTTAATATCGACAATAGACCAACAGTGCCTACAAACCCAATTAATCCGGTTAATCCAATAAACCCTATCGTGACTCCAACGCAACCATCTGATTGGGTTCAAAATGATAAAAGGTGAATGGAATTATATCTTGGGAGATGGTAGAACTAAAGCAACTGGTTGGGTACAAGATAAAGATGCATGGTACTATCTAAATAGCTCAGGCGTAATGCAAACAGGCTGGGTGAAAGATAATGGTACATGGTACTACTTAAATAGCTCAGGCGCAATGCAAACAGGCTGGGTAAAAGATAATGGTACATGGTACTACTTAAACAGTTCAGGCGTAATGCAAAACCGGTTGGGTACAAGATAAAGGTGTATGGTACTATCTAAACGGCTCAGGTGCAATGCAAAACAGGCTGGGTGAAAGATAACGGTACATGGTACTACTTTAAATGGCTCAGGGTGCAATGCAAACCGGTTGGTTTGAAGTCAATGGGAAATGGTACTATGCAAATCGTTCAGGCGCTTTATTAACGAATACTACAACACCAGATGGTTATAGAGTTAACGCTAATGGTGAATGGGTGTAGAAATGATTAAAGTTTAAAGGTTAAAATTAGTACAAAAAGGATGATGGCTGTCTATCATCCTTTGTATTTGTTAAATAAAGCTAGAAGTCATCTCTCTATATATAACTAAATTAAGACAGTGTGCAGTAGAATATGTAATAAAACATGATAATAATGCTAAAGCAGCTATAGATGAATGTAGTAGAAAATGAGTATGTAAATTTATAGATGTGAAAGGTCTACTAGTAATTGTTGATATAGTAATGGAACTAATTTATGTGACAAATGTTTGTGTTTCTTGAACATGTGAAAAGAAATAAAGTCCTATATATACAAGAATAATACATAAAATAATAGCAATGAATTTTCTGAATAAAATAACGTATTTAAATTTTTATTTTTGAGGAAAAATGTTTTCGAGAGTTTTGGAGGAAGAATAATGGCTAAATATCTTATTGATATGGATCAAATACATGGGATTTTAGAGAAGCATATAAAAATGCTAATGCGGGAGATATATTAGTACTTGAAAAATTATATTTTTGAAATGGGATCTGAAAGATTCATTTACTTTCAATAAGGATATTACAATTGTGGGAGATTATGAATTTGATGAAAATGGCACCCTATTATTAAATAGTGGATTAACTGGCAAATTTATCATTTCTGCCTCGAAGTTATTTTTGATAATTTAGTGATTACTAGTAATGGAATAAAGTGTGCATAACTTCAGAAAAGAATGCTACGGTAGTGGTGAAAAATTCTATTGTAACAAGAGAAGATACTAAAGTAGATAAGTTTTTAATGTATTTTTATAATTCAAAGGTAACTATTGAAAATGTGACTTTATTTGAAATTGCTAATTTAGAGGATAATCGTATAAAAATTTGAAAATTCTGAAGTTTCTATAAATAATACAAATAATTTTTGGATTTTTTTGCAGTAAATTCTAATGTTGATGTTCAAGAGTGTTATATTAGATTGTATTCAAAACCATAATCTTATTAATGCAAAGAAATCAAAAATAACTTTGTGAAAAATTGTGTGTTAGACACATTGCAATCAGATGCAGAAAGAAAAACAACTTGTGCAATATGGATTGGTGAAAATAGCTCATTAATATTAAAAGGGTGTGAAGTATTTTCGGAAAGAATATTATTCAGCAGTTTATATAGGAGATTCCTCAGTTTTCAATTATAGAGGATAGTATACTATCCTCTATATATATAGATAAAAAGTAGAGTTAAGATATCAAACTCAGAAATATTAGAAATTTTAAATGCAGAGGATCTAAGTTTAGTTATTTTAGAAGGTCTTATCAATATAAAAGGAGAGTATGATAAAAAGATAGATATATATTGTGGGAACAATTCTGTTATAAAAAGCAGATTCGATTCAAATTAATCGTAAGACTAATACCAATATACGAATTAATAATAATTCTACATAATTGTAGATAACATTATTTGTTCTAATCTTGAATTAGATGAGATGAAGATAGAAAATGACGATACAAGTGGTTATCTTCATATAAATGCTAGTAAGAAAAATGTTGAAGATCAAACTGTCGAAGAGAAAAAGATTTAAAATCTACTCCTAAAAGATAATGAAAAAGAACAGTTAGAACAATTAGTGGGACTTAAAAAGTTAAGGAAGAAATTGATCGTATGTTAACTCTTGTAGATTTCAATAATAGAAGAATTGAACAAGGGTTGGAACCTGAAAAACAATCTTTACATTCCATATTCCTAGGGAATCCAGGAACAGGTAAGACTACTGTTGCGAGATTAATAGGTAAAATTTTTATTTGATAAAGGAGCATTGTCAGGAGAAAAATTTGTTTTTTTGTGGAAGCTTCTGAATCAGATTTAGTTGCCGGTTATGTAGGGTCAAACGGCTATAAAGACTCAACAAGTCTTAGAATCGGCTTTAGGGGGAGTTTTATTTATTGATGAAGCTTATTCATTGAGAAAAGAAACTAAGGAGCATAATTTTTGGAATAGAAGCTATTAATACTATTTTAAAATTTATGGAAGATCACTGAGATGAAATTATGATAATTTTCATAGGGGTATACTAAGGAAATGGAACAATTCTTGAAAACAAATCCAGGTCTTGCATCTCGTGTACCAAATACTTTTGATTTTGAAGATTATACAGCTGATGAAATAGTTCAAATGGGAGAAAAAAATTCTGAGAAAAAGGAAATTATACTCTTGAGGATAAGGAATATTATGCCAAATATGTAAAAATGCTTATAGTAATACTTTAGATAAGAGTAATGGTCGCTGGATTAGAAATATTAACGAAAAATATTAAAAAGTATTAGCTAATCGTATTTGTAAAAACAAATGAATTTGATATTACTACTGTTAAAAATATTGATATTGATGAGGTAATAAAACCAAGGTAAATATCAAGATGATGGAAAAACATAAGGATGCAATGCAAGAATTAGAGGAACTAATCGGTATTCAAAGAGTAAAAAGAACAAGTGAAGCAATTTATTGCTTTAGCAAATGTGAATAAGTCTCGTGAACAACAAGGATTAAATACTTCGTCGTTTTCTCTTCATTCATTATTTTTAGGGAATCCAGGGACAGGAAAGACAACTGTTGCCCGTATAGTAGGAGAAGTTTTATATCAAAAATAATATTATTAGCCAACGAAAATTTATTGAAGTGAGTAGAAGTGATTTAGTTGGTCAATATATTGGTCACACTGCCAAAACAAGGGAGGTTTTAGAGTCTGCTTTAGGAGGCGTTTTATTCATTGATGAAGCTTATACTTTATATAAAGAAGGAAGAGATTTTGGACAAGAAGCAATTGATGAGATTTTTAAAATTTATGGAAGACCATAGACGAGATATTGTTATCATTTTTGCCGGTTATACAAAAGAAATGGAAGATTTTTAAATACAAAATTCTGGATTAAGAAGTAGGGTTCCAAATAGTTTTTAATTTTTGAAGATTATTCTGCTGATGAAATTGTTAAAATTGGGCTGTTAGGTTTATCTAAGTTTGAATACGAAATTAATAAAGAATTATATGAAACGGTTGTTAAAGAGTTGTATGCTAATAATAATGATCATAGTAATGGGCGATGGATTCGTAACATAAACGAAAAATTATTATGGATATGTCATTAAGAATTTCTCGTAATGGGGAAATATTAGTGAAATTTTTAGATGAAGATATTATTAAGATGAAAGAGAGTGAGAAAAATGGTAAATAATGATTTTTGTAGTACTGCCTTCGACGAAAAAGATGAAACAGATTTTGTATCACCGCCTTCAAAGAAATATGATGAGTCAAATTTTAGGAGGTCATAAAAATACAGAAAATGTAAAAAGAAAAACAATCTAATAATAATTGGAAGTCATATTTTAAAGGATATTTTTGACACACCAAAAATGCCCCCTGTCTTTAGTAATACCATTTTATTTAACAGGATATTTGCTCTTAGGGTTATTAGGTGTTTTTTTGTATTGTGGGTTGATGAAAGAAGTTTCGATGTTTGATAAATTATTTTTGGACAATAGTTATTCCATTTTCAAATTATTCATTTAGTTGGTTTTCTGATTATCAAAGGATGAAAAGGTGGTCCGTTTTCTTGGTATTTTACTAGATTTGGAAGTGGGAAGTTAGGACTTATTTATTCAGCCTCACAAAATTATCAAAAATGTATCCGTTTCTAAAGGGTGGTTTGGAAGCTATAATGTAAATAGTAAAAATGATTGGGAAAACATTTTTAGCGCTAGTTATGGTGACACTTATTGTAGAAACGTTAAAAATTTATTATTTCTTTACCTATAGCCATTGTTTCTATTTTTTTATTCATAAAAAAACAATTAGAAAATATCGTGAGTTATTAGAAAAATGAATAATCCAGACTAGTTTTTGTTTAAAAATGAAGAATATCAAATTATTGCATTTGTATGTAAATGTTATTAATTTTTGACATTTTCATTTGTCAAATTAAGCTAGAATTCTTAAATACCTATCAATTGATAGACTAAAAACATATAAATAACTACTAGAGAATTCGCGCCAAATTTTTGGCGCTTTTTTATTGTGACAGTATCTATTATAGTATTCTTGTATGGTATGTCTTTTGGTTATCGGACACTTATGATTAGGACACTATTTTTGTTATGTCTGAAAATGATGCATTAAAAATCCTCATCCGTATAGATAAGAGATTTTTGCGGATAGGTCTTGCTACACAGAGTAGCTCAGATTTTTCTAACGCTCATTACGTGTTTGTATACTGATTATAACCGTTAACTTTTGCAAATGTTTTTCCAGCAATTTTTTATCGCTAAAATTGTAAACATGAATATTATATTCTTTTAAAGCGTTGAGATTAGTTTGAGAAATATTTTTAAAACCTTCTTCACTCAATATGATATTAAGCGATTCGTTTCCAGCGTAATCAATTCTTCTTTTGTCGATAGTATCTAACCAACTAACTAAAGTATTATTGACTTGTTGCTTATCTAATTGATTGTGTACTTTTTACTAATTTTTGTTCCTGAATCATTTAAGAATACAAAGTCCATTCTGTGATTCAATTTAGATTTTTCCTTCAACTGAAAAATCTTGGAAATAACTATAATTACTTTTTATTGTCTGCAAAATAAGCTTTTCACATCATCAAGAAAAAGTTATACACCCGTTTTTTAGAAACTAATATAAAATCATATAAATTAATCAATAATTGAGTCATATCGTGAATTGCTTGAGATAAATTCTTTTTATCAACATCTTTTGTATATTTTCATTAATTAATAAAAACCAGAATAATTTAAGTACGATTGCAAAATTTGATGTCTACTAGAACGTTTTTTTCCATTAAGTCTAATCCGTAATTTTTAAATTCCAAATGGTAAAACCACGATCAGTAACCGTAAAATGATGGTCGTTTTGAATAATTACAAAAGAAATTCCATCACCAAATGAATCAATGTATGGAGTTACTACTTCTAAACTATTGGAAGAAGATTCTACAAATTTAGTGTTTTTCTGTTATAAAATTAAAAATACTCTAATTTAATTTGTTTTTACGTCCATAATGATTCCTCCTTCTGCATTATTTTTACAATAAACTACCTTGGATGAAAATGTTTAAATCATCATTTTTGACAATATTTGCAAAATTTAATGACATCTTCAAATAGTTCGAGAAAATCAGAAGTGTTTCTAATATCTTTAAAGGGAGGAGAATGCCTTCATATATGTTTTCCCGTCACCTTTTAAAGAAATTCTTCTTCAGAGAATATATTAATTCTGTTTCCTTGAACTCTTGTTCCGTCAAATTTTTATGAAAACTGTTATTAATGTTGATTCTAAATAAACAATAGTTGTATTTACATTCGATAAAATTAATGACTTTGTTTTCAGGAGATAATTTATAAATTAATCTAAATTCTCCATTCTTTTACTGCCAATTCCGTGTAATAATATTTCTCCTTGGTCGTTTTCTTTAAGTTGAACATTATATTTTTAGCGTTTGTTTAAACATTTGTATTAATCTGTTTGCATCTTCATCTGTTAAAATAAGTTCCATATAATCCTCCTTATAAGAGTTAATTCTTATAGTAGCTTTTTCTATTATTTTTACTAAAAATACTTTATAATAGTCATAAATAAGATAACACGCGAAGGATAAAACGTTGTGTTCCCGAATGGGGAGTAAGTCAATGGACGAGAATTCACAGATGCCTGGGTTATCTTATTTTTAATTAACTAATTTGTTCGCTTATGTATATTATATCACAAAAGAACGGTAAGGATATCGCTCCATTCTAGAAAATCAGCAAAAAGAAGCATAGAAATGAATCTCAAACATTTCTATGCTTCTTTATTTCTCTGCTTATTATTGTTTACTTAATTGTCGTTGTGCTGCTAATTCAATCATACGATCAGCGAGATGTTGATTTCGAACGAGCAGTGGTCCATGGAAGTAAGAGCAGAAGACATTTCTGTAATGGACACCTTCTGTTTTATCCTCATCATTGTTTCCATTTCCACTAGTAACAGTACCTAATGGTTTAAGACCTTTGCAGAGATAGGTTCTTCCGATGTGGTTTTCATAACCAACATATGTTTCTCCTGTTTCTTCATCGTAAATTGTAATATCTCCGATAAATCGGTGGTCAAATTGTCCATTTGTATAGCAGTCAATTGCGCCAATTCCATCTAATTTTTCACCGGCTGCATTGATGTAGTAACGTCCTAATAATTGGAAGCCACCGCATATCTTTTCTAAAACTAACTCCATCATCTTCGATGAAGTGGATTAAGGCCTCTTTTAGACTGTAAATCTTTAGCGACAATGGTTTGTTCATAGTCTTGACCACCACCGAACATAACGATGTCAAAGTCTTCAGGATTGAATGGATCTCCTAAACTAATTAATGTTGTTTTCAACTTCATAGCTAATTGCACGATGTTGGAGCATCAGTAGATTTCCATTATCTCCATAAGTATTCATTAAGTTTTCCCGTATAAATGACAAATTCTGATTTTCATGAAGTCATTCCCTCTTTCAAGTAACCGTGTTTAGCTAAGTCTTTACGGAGTTGTAATAATGCCGTATAGGTTGCTAAAATATTAATTTTTCGTTGGTACTGATTTTTAATTTTTAATTAAATTATCATTATTTTCTGTTTTAGTAAGAGTTGTAAATCCTGCAACTTCCATACGAGTTTCTAAGTCAGCTACTCGAATGCCTCCAATGTAGGTTTGTTTTGGAGTAAGTTTTGCGAGTTCTTCAAACTCACCATCCCAAAATCCAACTTATATCTTGTCCATCTGCATAATTATCATTTAATAAGACAGCAAGTGAAAATTTTTCTTTTTCATAGCCAAGTAGTTGGACGATTTGGTTAAATCCTACTGGGTTTTTAATTAAATTAATCATGACTTCTTTGCCTTCCAATGTAAAGGTTTCTTGACGCCCTAAAGACTCTTTGTGCTTGTCCAAATCCTGCTTGAATTTCTTTTAGGAGTTAAGTCGAAAAATCTAGCTGCAGCATAGGCACTTAGAGCATTATAAATATTATATAGACCTCCGATAGGAAGCGAAAAATCAACTCCATCAATTTTGAAAGAAGATTTTGTCAGAGATAATTCTGTCAGTTCTGTGACAGCATAGTCTAATTCAGGACGTTTGAAATCACCGTTTGGGCAGTAGTATTTTCCTCAAATTACTATACGTAATAAAAATTATATTGTAGAATGGAGTGACAATGTGGACATAAAAATACCATCCGTATTGTAATGAGCTTGATAGTAACCATCTTCTGCATGATTGAATCCAAAATAAAAGTCTTGGATTTGGAAGAGTATCGCTATTAAAAATTGGCGCATCTCCATTTGATAGAATCGTAGCTTCAGGAGCGAAACTGGCACCATCTAACATATATTGGTAAGTTGTATAAATTTCACCGAAGCGATCCATTTGATCTCGGAAAATATTTGTAAATACGAATAATTTTTGGTTGAATAAATGGTGTAATATGTTTAATCGTTGCTTCGTCTACTTCTAATACAGCAATATTTTTTTCACCTTTAACAGGAGTATGATTTAAGAAAGTAGAAACAATCCCTTGTGTTAAATTGGCTCCAGTTGGATTCGTTAAAATATTTGGGTATTTTTGTTTTAATAATTGAACGATTAAAAGAAGTCGTTAAAAGTCTTTCCATTTGTTCCACTAACAATAATAACTTCATAATGGTCAGATAAATGTTTTAAAATATGTGGATCAATGGCGTGAGCTACTTTTTCCTGGGAAGCTACTACCACCATTTGTAAAAGTTTGAAGTGCCCAGCAGTGAACTTTTCCCGCTTCAATGGCAAAATTTGGTACGTATATTCACGAAATGTGCATCCTTTCAAAAATATTCTTTTTTATTGTAGCATAAATTTACTGAAAAGGAATACAATCCGCTTGTTTTCTTATTAAGAAATGTCTAAGAAACACAAACATTTGTGACACGAACCAGTGTCAATACAACTTGTGGGACAATTGGCTTTTAGTACACAAAAACAGTTTAACGCCTGAATTTGTCAAGGGCTTTAGAGCGAAGCGTCCCTTGACAAAGGAAGAAAACGTTGAACTACAATACGTAAGCCGATTGTAACAAGTGCTGCTGTACTATTTGATTTGGAGATTTAAAATTTAATATACATTTAGCTACATTATTCTCTACTAATATATCTTTTTATGAGCTTTCACTAAACTATCTAAACTCTTAAAGACTCGATTATAAAAATCTTCTTCCATCTTCTCTATGACTACGTTCTACTTTTTCCATTTTTGCCATGGAGAGTAGGGTCTAGTTTTTATATGTTTAATGCCTTTTTCTTCTAATTTTTTGTTCGAAAATTGTTTTTTAGTTGTCACTTCTGGATCATTTGTAAATTCACGTCCATTATCTGTTTGAACGGTTTTAATGCTAAATCCAAATTCTTCTTCTACATTCCCTAAAAAAACTCTGCTGTATGTGTAACGCTTTTTCTCATCTACGATTTTACATACTCGTTTTCTACTAAATTCATCAATAGCGGTTATTTGATAATATTTAATCTCCCTTACTGTCCCATCCTATACAGTACTGCGGAACATATTTAATGTCGATTTGTACTTTTTCTCCTGGATAAGTAGTTAGTATTGGAGTCCATTTACTCTTAGGATACGTTCTTTTTCTTTCTTCTCTGTTAATTGAAGTTTTTAATCATTTTTCATAGCACCGATATGAACGTTTATATCCTCTTTCTGACATTGCACATAAATCTCTGCTAATCCATCTCTGCTATAACGCTTGTACATTTTTACGTATAAGTTCTAATTCGTGGGTTTTATGTTCATTAGATGATGTAACGGTCTTCGACTTTTTGGGAGCAATGATTGTGCAGTACCATCATATCGACTTCTCCATCGAGCAATTTGTTGTCTAGTTGTATGGTATTTTTCTGCTGCCTTAGCATTATTATCATATTTTATCGCATATTCTACTGCACGCTGTCTTAATTTGATTTCTTCTGTTATAATAGATTTCATAAGAGAACCTCTTTCCTGATTTTTGAGCAACTTCAGTATAACATTGGTTCTCTTTTTATTCTTTTTGTCACAAAATGTATGATACCCTAACACCGCTTGTTTTCTTATTAAGAAATGAATAAGAATTTATTTGGAATTATATGAAAAAAAGTTCATAGTGATTTTTATAGTTTTTCGTTGCACAACTTTTCGATATTATCGTAAGATGTTAAGGGTATATGAAAAGTGTCAGGAGGTTAAAATTGTGGCACAATTATTTTTAAATACGGTGCAATGAATAGTGGAAAGTCGATTGAAATTTTAAAAGTTGCTCATAATTATGAAGAACAAAATAAATCTGTATTATTATTTACAAGTGCAATCGATGATCGTGATGAAGTAGGATATGTTTCTAGTCGTATTGGAATTCGAAGACAAGCTGATTCCGATTTATGATGAAACAGATATTATTGCCATTGTAAAAAGAACAAGAGGTAAAAACCTGCTTGTATTTTTAATTGATGAATCTCAATTTTTAAGTAGAGAACATATTTTTAGATTTAGCATATATGTAGATATTTTTGGATATTCCAGTAATGGCATTTGGATTGAAAATGATTTCCAAAAATGAATTATTTACCGGTTCTAAATATTTATTATTATATGCTGATAAAATTGAGGAAATTAAAACGATTTGCTGGTACTGCCATAAAAAGCAAGTATGAATATGCGTGTCGTAGATGGAAAACCTGTTTATACGGGCGAACAAATTCAAATCGGCGGGAATGAATCGTATTATCCTGTTTGTCGTTATCACTATTCACACCCAGGTGAACAAAGAGCTTAATGGAGGAAATTATGTTTGATCAATTAGATAGTTTTTATTATTCGATATGATGAGTTATCTGAGTTATTAAGTGACCCAGATGTCATTAGCGATACAAAACGTTTCATGGAATTAACAAAAGAAGAGTCTAATTTGCGTCCGAAAGTTGAAACTTTTAAACGTTATCAACAAGTAGTGGAAGAAATTAGCGATACAGAAGAAATGTTAGAGAAGGCTTAGATAGCGAAATGGCTGAAATGGCTAAGGAAGAATTAGCTTCTCTAAAAAGAAAAAGTAGAATTAGAAGAAAAAATTAAGTTCTTATTATTACCAGAAGATCCAAATGATGGTAAAAACATTATTATGGAAAATTCGTGGAGCTGCTGGTGGAGATGAAGCAGCATTATTTGCAGGAGATTTATTATCTATGTACCAAAAATATGCTGAATCACAAGGTTGGCGTGTAGAAGTAATGGACGCTAATATTACAGGTATCGGTGGCTATAAAGAATTATTTTTAATGATTACAGGGGATAATGTATTCTCGAAATTAAAATATGAATCAGGAGCTCACCGTGTGCAACGTGTTCCTTCAACTGAATCACAAGGGCGTGTTCATACATCAACTGCAACTGTTGTAGTCATGCCTGAAGCAGAAGAAGTAGAGATTGAATTAGAAGATAAAGATATCCGTGTAGATATTTATCATGCTTCTGGTGCGGGTGGACAACACGTTAATAAAACAGCTTCTGCCGTTCGTTTAACTCACTTACCAACAGGTATTGTCGTAGCTATGCAAGATGAACGTTCTCAATTAAAAAACAGAGAGAAAGCGATGAAAGTATTGCGCGCTCGTGTATACGATAAAATCTCTCAAGAAGCTCAATCAGAATATGATGCAAATAGAAAATCTGCCGTTGGTACAGGGATCGTTCAGAACGTATTCGTACATACAATTTCCCTCAAAACCGTGTGACAGATCACCGTATTGGATTAACGTTGCAAAAATTAGACCAAGTTCTTGCAGGAAAAATTGATGAAATTGTCGATGCATTAATTTTATACGATCACACTGAAAAAAATTGGAGCAATTAAATAATGGAAATAACTAATCCAACGAATCAGGAAGTCCTAGTTAGGGCTTCTTGTTTTTTACAAGAAAGACAACCTTCGTTTTCGAAAGAAGATTGTGACTGGTATACTCGTCAATTAAGCTTATATTTGAATCAGTGGTCAATGACAGATCTACTCATTCATTTGAATCAGCCTGCCAAGATTGGGATGTGGGAACAAATGGAACCATTACTCATCCGTTTATCAAATTTTGAACCATTGCAATATATTACAAATCAAGTGGAGTTTTATGGGCGAGAATTTATTGTGAGTCCGGATACTTTAATTCCAAGACCTGAGACAGAAGAATTAGTTGAAAAAATCATTACCTTTTTTTAGCTAAATATTCTGGTGGGAAAGTGTTAGAAATTGGAGTAGGGACAGGTTGTATCATTCATACATTAGCTTTAGAATGTCCAGACTATTTCCTATCAGGGAGTAGATATTTCTGAAGGAGCGCTTGAAGTTGCTAAGAAAAAAATAAAGAGAAATACAAGTTAAAACAATGTCTCTTTATATTTGAGTGATGTATTTCAAGAAGTTTCTCCTCAAAAAAATTTATAGCTATCATCAGTAATCCACCTTATATTGATGTTTCAGAGAAAAATGTGATGGATGAATCAGTTTTACGCTTTGAACCAGAAGTAGCTCTTTTTGCAGAAGATGAGGGGTTAGCGATTTACCGAATATTGCAGAAAATTTAGAAAATTATTTATTAGAAGAAGGACAAGCCTTTTTTGAAATTGGGTTTAAACAAGGGAAAAGTTGTTCAACAATTATTTAAACAGTATTGTCCGAATCGAGAAGTGAGTATTCATAAAGATTTATCAGGAAATGATCGAATGATTATTGTAGGAAGGAGGAAGTAACATGAAAACACAAATTTTTATCAAGAAACATTAGACAAAGCAGCTACTTTATTGAAAGAAGGAGAAGTTGTCGCTTTCCCAACAGAAACGGTCTATGGATTAGGAGCAATTGCAACGAGTCAAGAGGCGGTCTTAAAGGTATTTGAAGCAAAGGGAAGACCGAGTGATAATCCATTAATTGTTCATGTTCATTCTGTAGACCAAGTCATCAATACTGTTGAAGAATTTCCAGAAAGTGCGAAATTATTAGCGAAACAGTTTTGGCCGGGACCATTGACAATGATTTTAAAAGCGAAACCTGGTATTTATGCACCGGCATTATCAGCTGGATTACCGACAGTATCATTTAGAATGCCAAATCATGAGTTGACATTATCATCAAATTGAACAAGTTGGAATTCCATTAGTTGGACCAAGTGCTAATCAATCGACAAAAGCCTAGCCCGACAAGAATCGAACATGTGGTGGAAGATATGGACGGAAGAATTGCTGGGTATCGTAGATGGTGGAGATACAAGTGTCGGTGTTGAATCTACAGTAATTGATTTAACGAATGAAGAAGGTCCCGTTATTCTACGTCCTGGAGTCATTACAAAAAGAAGAAATAGAACCAATTATTGGACCATTAGTGACTATATGAAAAACAACAACCGGGGAAAAGTAACGCCTAAATCACCGGGAATGAAATATCGCCACTATGCTCCAACTACCCCAGTCGTTGTGGTGGAAGGTTCTTTAGAGTTTTGGCATTCACTTATTGAAGAATATCAAGAACAAAGGTGAACAAGTTGCAGTTATGGCAACGAATGATATTTTAGATGAAGTGAGATCAAATGTGAGCGAGTCTTATTCATTAGGTGAAAAAGACTCAGTTGCAGATATGAGTCATCATTTATTTAATGCATTGCGTTCGCTAGATCATACAGATGCGACCATTATTTTTAGCACAGGCAAGTGTTAAAGAAGGTGCGGGGTTGGCGTATATGAATCGTTTAGAAAAAAAGCATCTAGTGTTATAAAAAAGAACTATAGAAAAGAGAAGCTACTAATTTTTGAGGATACTGACAAACTATGTTAGAATAATTCTATTGAAGAAAAAGGAGTGAAGCTAATGACACAGTTTAAAGAAGACATACTAGTGTTTGAGGCAATTGAAAAAGAAGCCCAGCGACAAAAAGCAGGGATTGAATTAATTGCTTCAGAAAACTTCGTTTCACCTGCCGTATTAAGAGCGCAAGGTAGCATTTTAACGAATAAATATGCTGAAGGTTACCCAAATCGCCGTTATTATGGTGGATGTGAATATATCGATGTAATTGAACAATTAGCAATCGACCGTGTAAAAGAATTATTTGGAGCGGAATATGCTAATGTTCAACCCCATTCTGGTTCTCAAGCGAATATGGCAGCCTATCGAGCGCTTGTTTCAAAAAGGGGATAAAAATTTTAGGAATGGATTTAAGTCATGGCGGTCATTTAACCCATGGAATGGGAGTTAACTTCTCTGGTCAAGATTATGATTTTATTGCGTATGGATTGAATCCAGAAACAGAAATGATTGATTATGATGCCTTAGAAGACATTGCTAAAACAGAACGCCCAAAACTAATTGTTGCAGGAGCTTCTGCTTATCCAAGAGAAATTGATTTCAAACGTATTAGTGAAATTGCTAAAAGTATTGATGCTTATTTCATGGTAGATATGGCGCATATTGCAGGGTTAGTGGCAAAAGGCGCTCATCAGAACTCCGGTTTCTTATGCAGATGTTGTAACTTCAACAACGCATAAAACATTACGTGGACCAAGAGGTGGCTTTAATTTTAGCCAAGCAAGAATTTGCTAAAAAATTAATAGTGCCATCTTCCCAGGTATTCAAGGGGACCATTAGAACATGTGATTGCAGCTAAAGCAGTGGCGTTCCATGAAGCACTTCAACCAGCGTTTGGAGAGTATATCGAACATGTCGTTGAAAATGCAAAAAGCAATGGCAGAAGTGTTTAATGAAAGTGGAATCCGTCCAATTTCTGGTGGAACAGATAATCATTTATTATTATTAGACATTACTTCTACTGGTTTAAATGGGAAAGAAGCTCAAGAATTATTAGATAGTGTAGGAATTACAGTAAATAAAAATGCTATTCCATTTGACCCATTACCACCAATGAAGACTAGTGGTATTCGTGTTGGAACAGCAGCGATTACAACACGTGGCTTTTAATAAAGAAGCAGCAAAAAAACAGTTGCTCAATTAATTGTAGAAACACTAGCTCATTCAAACGATGAAGGAAAAATTAGACGAAGTTCGTCAATCTGTACAAGAGTTGACAAAACAATTTCCATTATATGAATAACACAATGTAATCAGTCACATAAAAATGAAAAGCAATATTTTTCTTAATGAAATTTTTAAGGAAAAACTCTTTTTACCTATTTATATACTAGTATTTTTGATTCATTTTTTGTAGAATAACAAATAGTGAAAATATATTATGGAAGGAGCAAGCAAGATGGGTAAGTTTAATGTGTAGATCATCCTTTAATTCAACATAAATTAACGATGATTCGACAAAAAGATTGTGGAACAAAAAGTCTTTCGTGAGGTTGTAAATGAAATTTCAATGTTAATGGCATATGAAGTTTTCAAGAGATTTTACCGTTAGAAGATGTGGAGATTGAAAACTCCATTAGTAAAAACAACATTGAAAACTTTGGCGGGTAAAAAGTTGCTATCATTCCTATTTTTACGTGCTGGTTTAGGAATGGTTGACGGAATTTTTAGAATTAATTCCAGCTGCCAAAATTGGACATGTTGGAATGTACCGTGATCATGATACATTACAACCTGTTGAGTATTTTGTAAAATTGCCTTCAGATATTTCTGAAAGACAATTATTTGTAGTTGATCCAATGTTAGCTACAGGAGGATCTGCAGTGGCTGCGATTGATGCGTTATTAAAACGTGGAGCGCAACCCTGAATCGATTAAGTTTTGTTGTCTTGTGGCTGCGCCAGAAGGAGTAAAAGTTCTTCAAGAAGCGCACCCAGAAATTGACATCTATGCTGCGGCATTAGATGAGCGATTAAACGAAAACGGCTATATCCTTCCAGGATTAGGCGATGCTGGTGATCGCCTATTTGGAACCAAATAAATAAAACTCGTAGTCACGCTTTTGCGTCTGACTATTGCCATGAATTCTGACAATAATCACCGTAAAGCGAATGAATGCGATAGGTGGAATTTGTCAGTTTTTTTATTTGGAATAAATAAGGAGTATGAGTTATGGAAGCTTTACCAAAAACGATAGAATTTTTTTGGTTTGTCTTTTTCAGTTCCAATCTTACTTTCTTGTCTAGTGACAGTATTAGTAGTTACCATCTTTTTCAATGGTAGCTGCTAGAAATGTTTCTATGAAACCAGGAAAGATGCAAAATGTTTTTTTGAATCTCTAATGGATTTTACAAAAAGGGATTGTAAACGGTGCAGATGAAGAAACGGGCAAGTCATATTACTTATATGTATTTTCACTCTTCTCATTTATTTTAATCGCCAATATAGTCGGTTTAGTGATTTATTTCCATTATGGAGAACATAGTTACTTTTGCTTCTCCTACAGCAAGTCCAGAAGTGTGTTTGGCATTATCATTGATGACAACCTTTAATTGCACACTATTCTGGTGTTCAAAAATGGGATTAAAAGGCTATATCAAAAACTCTTATTTGAGTCCGATGTCTTTAATGTTACCGATTAAATTAATTGAAGAGTTTACAAATACAATTACACTTGCATTCCGTCTATACGGAAATATTTATGCAGGTGAAGTATTGTTAGGATTAATTGTGATGTTTTCATCCAGTTTTGGAATCTTAACATATATTTTTGCAATTCCATTAGGAGTTGTTTGGCAAGGATTTTTCTGTAGTAATCGGAGCAATTCAAGCCTATGTATTTTTGTACATTAACAATGGTGTACATTGCACATAAAGTAGAACATGAATAATTTTTAAGAAATGAGGAATTAACTTATGACAGAATTAGCAGCAGCAATCGCAGTAGCAGGGGCAGCTTTTAGCAGCCGCTTTTGGTAACCAAGCAGTTATCGTAAAAAAACAATTGAATCAATGACACGCCAACCAGAAATGAGTAATGAATTACGTTCAACAATGTTCGTTGGGGTAGCCTTAATCGAAGCGATGCCAATCTTTGCGGTATTAATCGCTTTTAATCCTAGTTTTCATCAAATAATTATTTTAAAAGATAAATTTGTTGAAAAAGGAGGGATGATGGATGTTTCAGTATATGTTAACAGGTAGCCCTGTTCTTGGAAATACACTTATTGTCTTAATTTCAATTATCTTATTACTATTTTTAGTAAAAACATTTCGCTTTGGGATAAAATTGAAGCTACATTAGAGGCTCGTCGTCAAAAAAATCAGTAAAGATTTAGATGAAGCAGAAGCAAAAACGTAAAGGCAGCTGAAGAAATTCAAGCAAATGCGAAAAGAAATTATTCATAATGCAGAAGGAAAGGTCAAGAAATTTTAAATACGACAAGAGAAGCTGCTTCAAAAATGCAAGATGAAATGATTAAAGAAGGACGAGATGTTGTTTCTAGAATGAAACTAGATGGACAACGTGAAGTTGATTCCATGAAACAACGTGCTTTTAGCATAAATGCAAGGACAAATCGTAGATTTATCCGTTCAACTTGCAAGCCAAATTTTTAAATAAAGAGTTGACTGAGCAGACACATCAAGATGTGATTGAATCCTTTATTGAAGGGTTGGAAAGCTGATGGTGAAATTTCATAAAGAATTAGTCAAAGCAGCCAGTCATTTTTTTATGGACAAGTAAAGTATGACGGAACTTTAAATATTGTTACACAAGAATTGCAAGAAGTATTAGAAGGAATTCAAAATACAGCACGTTTTCGTCAATTGATGCACTTAGAACAAGTGTCTGTTGATGAGAAAAATGTCAATATTATCAGAAGCTGTTTCAAGTTTATCCCAAAGTACACAAGATTATTTAAGACCGTACTTACATCCGGATAAATCATCATATTTAATTGAAGCAGTAGAAGCATTTTTTTAGATATTTACTCAGCTAATCGACTTGAAATGATTTCAGCGATTCCATTAACGGAGGAACAAATCGAACGTATTGCGCAGGCTTTTCAAAAAGAAAACAAAAAGAATATGATTCTTATGTTAATACTGTCGATCCAACTGTTATAGGTGGAGTAAAATTAAAAACAAAAGAATATTTACTAGATGGAACATTATTATATAAACTTGAACAGTTTAAGAAAAATTTGTCAAACAGGATTGAAGGGTGAGACAATGGATACGGAATTCGGTAATATTACAGCAGGAATCTGAAACCAAATTAATTCCTTTGAAGCGGAACAACATATTGAAGAGATTGGTGAAGTTTCATTTATTGGGGACGGAATTGCTCGTGTCATCGGTCTTACCAACGTGATGGCTGGTGAATTAGTAGAATTTTTCAAATGGTACGTATGGTATGGCACAAAAATCTAGAAAAAGAATGATGTGGGTGTTATTATCTTTGGTACGTATGAAAATATCCATGAAGGAGAATCAGTGCGTCGTACAGGTCGTATTTTAGACGTTCCTGTAGGAGATGCTTTGATTGGTCGTGTTGTGGATGCTTTTAGGTCGTCCAATTGATGGCTTAGGAGCGCTTGAAACAACAAAAACGTCGTCCAGTAGAAAATGAAGCACCTGGTGTAATGCAACGTAAAAGTGTACATCAATCATTAGCAACTGGATTAAAAGTAATCGATGCTTTTAGTTCCAATTGGTAAAGGTCAACGGGAATTAATTATCGGAGATAGAAAAACAGGTAAAACAAGTGTTGCAATCGATGCAATTTTAAAACCAAAAAGGTAAAGATACTTTTATGTATTTATGTCGCAATTGGACAAAAAGAATCTACTGTAAAAGCTTTTAGTAGAAACGTTAAAACGTTATGGAGCAATGGATTACACAACAGTTGTATCTGCTAGTGCTTCACAACCAGCTCCAATGCTCTATATTGCTCCATATGCAGGAACTGCAATGGGAGAAGAATTTATGTATAACGGAAAAGATGTTTTGATTGTTTATGATGATTTATCAAAACAAGCAGCAGCTTATCGTGAAATTTCATTATTACTTCGTCGCCCTCCAGGTCGTGAAGCATATCCAGGGGATGTGTTCTATCTACACTCACGTTTATTAGAACGTTCAGCGAAGTTAAATGATGAACTAGGTGGCGGTTCTTTAACAGCCTTACCAATTATTGAAACTCAAGCGGGAGATATTTCTGCTTATATTCCTACTAACGTAATTTCTATTACAGATGGTCAAATCTTCTTAGAAAGTGATTTATTCTATTCAGGTGTTCGTCCAGGTTTATCTGCTGGATTATCTGTATCACGTGTAGGGGGATCTAGCGCAAATTAAAGCGATGAAAAAAAGGTTTCAGGTACATTACGTATCGACTTAGCAAGTTACCGTGAATTAGAAGCCTTCACACAATTTGGTTCTGATTTAGATGCAGCGACACAACAAAAATTAAATCGTGGTAAGAGAACCGTAGAAGTATTAAAACAAGATGTTCATAGACCATTACCAATTGAACATCAAGTATCAATTTTATTTGCATTAACAAAGGGAATTTTAGATTCAATTCCTATTGAAAGATTAAAAGATTTCGAAAAAGCATTGTATCAACATTTAGAAAATGAACATGCAGATATTTTTAGCAAGTATTCGTGATGAAGAAAAAAATCCCTGATGAAGAAGCTTTCTACCAAGTAATTGAGAAGTTTAAACAAATTCATCTATACGAACGCTCAAAATAATATGAACTAGAAAGAAGAGGTGAATTGTATGGCGTCTTCATTAAACGACTTGAAGAAGCGTATTATTTCAACGAAAAACAAGTCAAATTACAAGTGCTATGCAAAATGGTTTCTGCTTCAAAACTAGCTAAGTCTGAACAAGCCGTTCGTCGATATCATGATTATGCTGAAAAAAATCGTGAAGTTGTCACTCACTTACTATATGCACAGCATGATCATAAAGATGAAGAATTAGAGGAAGAAGTAATTCATGATGAAGATGAATCATTTATTGATTATCATGATTTACTAATTGAAAGACCTGTGAAAAACAGGTTATCTTGTTATTTCTTCTGACCAGGGATTAGCAGGAAGCTATAATTCTTCTATTTTTCCAAGCAACACGTGAAATGTTACAAACAGATCATGATTCAAAAAGATGAATATGTAATTTTAACGATTGGTGGAGCTGCAAGTCGTTTCTTCAAAAAGATGGGGATTGATGTTCGTTTAGAAATTAATGAAGTTAGTGATATTCCATCATTTGAAGAAGTTCGTAAAATTGTAAGTAGTGCTGTACAAATGTTTAGACAGGGTGAATTTGATGAATTTTATGTTTGTTATAATCACCATGTGAATGCATTATTATCAAATTATCGTGTTGAAAAAAATGTTACCGATTATTGACTTAGATGAAGATGAAGCGAAAGAATATGAGTTAGATTATATTTTTGAGCCAAATAAAGAAATTATTATGGAAAACATTATTGCCTCAATATGCTGAATCTCTAATTTATGGGGCAATTATCGATGCAAAAAGCTGCTGAACATGCTTCACGTATGACAGCCATGAGAAGTGCAACGGATAATGCGAGAGATTTAATTAGTGATTTGACACAAGATTTAAAACCAACGTCGTCAAGCACAAATAACACAAGAAATAACTGAAATCGTTAGCGGAGCAGCAGCTCTAGAAGAACAGTAAGAGTGAAAGGAGGAAATTTTTGAGAACTGAGAAATTTTTGCAAGTAGTTGGACCAGTTGTGGACGTTGTATTTCCTTTAGAAGCAGGCGTGCCTGATATTCACAATGCCCCTACATGTTATTAAAAGAAGATCAAGAAGGGCATAAAAAAACAATTACGCTTGAAACAGCTGTTGAATTAGGGGATGGTGCTGTACGTACAATTGCCATGGAATCAACTGATGGTCTTCAACGAGGCATGAAAGTTATTGATTTAGGACGTACGATTAGTGTTCCAGTTGGAACAGAAACTTTAGGGTCGAGTATTTAATGTATTAGGAGATACAATTGATTTAGGGAGAATTTCCTGAAGATTTTAGACGTGATGAAATTCATAAACCAGCTCCCTAAATTTGAACAATTAAGTAGTCAATATGAAATTCTACAAACAGGAATTAAAGTCATTGACTTTATTAGCCCTTATCTAAAAAGGAGGAAAGATTGGATTATTCTGGAGGTGCCGGAGTAGGTAAAACTGTATTAATTCAAGAATTGATTCATAATATTGCTGAAGAATTAGGGGGTATTTCGTATTTACGGGTGTAGGAGAACGTACTCGTGAAGGGAATGACCTATACCATGAAATGCAAGACTCAGGGGTATCCGCTAAAACAGCCATGGTATTTGGACAAATGAATGAACCACCAGGAGCACGTATGCGTGTTGCATTAACAGGATTAACGATTGCTGAACACTTCCGTGATGAGCAAAAACAAGATGTATTATTATTCATTGATAATATTTATCGTTTTACTCAAGCGGGTCTCAGAAGTATCAGCCCTTTAGGTCGTATGCCTTCAGCTGTAGGGGTATCAACCAACATTAGCAACTGAAATGGGACAATTACAAGAACGTATTAGTTCAACAAAAAGATGGATCTATTACATCCATTCAAGCTTATTTACGTTCCTGCTGATGACTATACTGACCCAGCGCCAGCTACAACATTTGCCCATTTAGATGCAACAACAAACTTAGAGCGTCGTTTAACGGAGCAAGGGATTTACCCAGCGGTGGATCCATTAGCTTCAACTTCAAGTGCATTTAACTCCAGAAATTGTTGGAGAAGAACACTATGAAGTAGCCATGAAAGTTCAACAAATGTTACAACGTTATCGTGAATTACAAGATATTATCGCTATTTTTAGGGATTGATGAATTATCTGATAGTGAAAAATTATTGTAAACCGTGCAAGAAGAATTCAATTCTTCTTATCTCAAAAACTTCCACGTTGCAGAAGCATTTACAGGTCAACCTGGATCATATGTGCCTATTAAAGATACAGTACGTGGCTTTAAAGGAATTATTGATGGAGAATATGATGATATTCCTGAGGACTTATTCCGTAATGTTGGACCGATTGAAGATGTTCTTAAAAAAAGCACAAGCGGCAGGTTACCGAGGAGGTAATTAATCATGCTTGAAAATCGAGAACTTTTAGTCGTCGTAACGACACCAGAAGGGAAAAGTTTATAATCACCGTTCTTATTCGGTTAGTGCAGAAGCTCATTGATGGAGGGATTACAATTCTTCCAAACCATGCACCAATCATGTTGCCGTTAAAAAAATTGGTGAATTACGGGTAAAACGTTTCTAGAAGATTCACCTACCGATTATATTGCGATTGGTGGAGGAATTATGGAAGTACGTGATAATGTCGTAACGGTTATTGCGAACGTTGCAGAACGTGCACGTGATATTGACGTGGGTCGTGCAGAACAAGCACGTGATAAAGCAGAAGCAATTATTCAAAAATAAAAAAATTGCTCTAAGAGTGAAGTAGAACGTGCGAAAAATTGCACTCAAACAAAGCGATTAACCGTATTGGTGTTTCTAAACACCGTCGATTAAAAACAATAATAAAAATGAAAAACTGTTGGTTTAATACCAGCAGTTTTTTTCATTTTCTTTGAAAAACAGTAAAAACCTATTGCAAAAACAAAAAAAGAACTGCTATAATCATAAAAACGTAAATGTTACGATTTAAGAAAAAGTAAAAAAATGAAAAAGAGGAGAACAAATGGCTAAGAAATCAAAAAAATTGCAAAAACATAAAAAAACAATTAGCATTAGTTGAAAAATATGCTCAAATTAGATATGAATTAAAACAAGCAGGGGATTATGAAGCCTTTCGTAAATTACCCATTAATTCAAATCCAAATCGTGTGAAAAATAGAGATATGGTGGATGGTCGACCAAGAGCCTATATGAGAAAATTTGGAATCTCAAGAATTAAATTCCGTGATTTAGCTCATAAAGGATTAATTCCCAGGTGTTGTCAAAAGCAAGCTGGTAATTCATAGTAATGGAGGGAAAAGAAATGAAACAAGATCTAGCAACAGCATATAGACAAATGAAAAGTCCAAATATTAAAACTCGTAAACGTGCATTGAAATTGATTCATGAAGCGAAACGTGGAAAGAAAAATAAGAGGAGTACAATGATGAAAGTAAGTAAAAATTATAGCAGTGTTAGGAGCAGCGTTTTTATTAGGGTGCTTGTTCTCAACCAACTACTTCTACAAAACCTCAAAAAGAATCTAAATTAAATATTATGACAACATTTTTTCCCAATGTATGACTTTACTAGAAAATATCGTTGGAGAAGAAGGGAATGTTACATTATTAATTAGTGCTGGAACTGAACCTCATGAATATGATCCAACGGCGAAAAGATATTGCAAAAAAATCTCACAATCAGATGCTTTAGTTTATGATAACGAAAATATGGAAACTTGGGTTCCAACTGTGATGAAAAGTTTAACAGATTCAAAAAGTAAAAGAAATTAAAGCAACAAAAAGATATGGAATTATTGCCAATTGAAGATGAACATGATCACGAAGGTGAAGAACATCATGATGAACATGATCATGAGTTTGATCCACATGTATGGTTATCTCCTAAAAAAAGCAAAATTATTAGTTGAAAAAAATTACAGCTCAATTAAGCGAAGCATTTCTGAAAAAGCATCTGCATTTTAAAACAAATGCACAAGCATATTTAGAAAAATTATCGCAGTTAGATAATGAGTACACAGCAGCTTTTAAAAAGATGCGAAGCAAAAGAATTTTGTGACACAACATACAGCGTTTAGATATTTAGCAACAGATTATGGTTTAAATCAAGTAGGGATTGCAGGAATTTCTCCAGAAGCAGAACCTTCACCAGCTCGTCTAGCTGAATTAACGAAGTATATTAAAGAAAATGAAATTCGTTATATTTATTTTGAAGAAAAATGCATCAGAAAAAAATTGCGAAGACTCTAGCAACAGAAACGGGAGTTGTGTTAGAGGTGTTAAATCCATTAGAATCTTTAACAAAAAGAAGAAATGGATAAGGGTGATGATTATATTTCAGTGATGAAAGAAAAATCTTCAGGCTTTATTGAAAACAACTACCGTAGCAGGTAAAAGAAATTAAGGCAGAGCATTAAAATTTTTTCTAAGTTAACATGAAGAAATTCATAGGGAGTAGATTATAGTGAGTTTTCTTCATTAGTCTAGAGAGTTTAAGATTAAACTTCTATAGAGACGAGAGTTTCTATAGAAGTTTTTTGTACTAAATAAATACTATATATAGTTTTAAAAAAATAGTTGAAAAACACAATATATAGGTGTATGGTGGTGTGGGTTACAAAAAAAGTGTAAAGGAGGAATGAGTGTGAGAGAATTATTTGTAACAAAAAAAGATAGTAGAATACAAGTTTTTTAATCATCAAAAATCTTTTATGGTTTAGAAAAAGCAGAGAAAAAGTTTATATGGAGAACTTTCAAAAACGTAAAGAAGTACTAGCAGAACTTACGAGAAAGATTTTTATCAGAATTAGAAAGGTTACAACTAGCAGAAATCAAATCAGAAGAGATTGAACATATTGTTCTTCAATATTTGAAAAAAAGAAGGAGAAACGGTATTAGCGAATCAATTTCTGGCCACTCGAATTCAGTGGAATAAAAACGACAAAAAGAAATGGATGTTACCCAGAGATTAACGAAATTAAGTCAAAGAGATGCAAGTATTATTCATGAAAAATGCAAATAAAGATAGTGAAGTCTTTAATACGCAACGTGATTTGATGGCAGGAACAGTTGGGAAAGCTTTCGGATTAAAAGATGCTTCCACCACATGTTGCAAATGCGCATTTAAAAAGGCGATATTCACTATCATGACTTAGACTATCATCCATATTTGCCAATGACGAATTGTAGTTTAATTGATTTTAAGGAAAATGTTTGAACACGGATTTAAAATTGGAAATGCAGATGTCGAAAGTCCTAAATCGATACAAACAGCTACTGCTCAAATGGCGCAAATTATTGCGAACGTTGCTTCAAGCCAATATGGAGGATGCTCTGCGAATCGTATTGATGAAGTATTAGCACCCTATGCTAAGTTGAATTTTTGAAAAACATTTGCATGATGCTAAAAAAATGGGTGGATGGTGAAAATAAACAAGAAGCGTATGCATTAGAAAAACGAAAAAGATATTTATGATGCTATGCAATCCTTAGAGTATGAAATTAATACACTCTATACTTCTCAAGGGCAAAACGCCATTTACAACACTAGGATTTGATTAGGGATGTCATTATTTGAACGAGAAATTCAAAAAGCGATTTTTAAAAAGTTAGAATCAAAGGAATTGGAAAAAGAACAAAAGAACGGCTATTTTTCCCTAAATTAATTTTTACGTTAAAAACGTGGTGTGAATTTAGAAAAATATGGATCCAAATTATGATATCAAAACATTAGCCTTAGAATGTTCAACTAAAAAGAATGTATCCAGATGTTTTTAAAATTATGAACAAATTGTTAGAATTACGGGTAGCTTTTAAAGTGCCGATGGGTTGCCGTTCATTTTTGCAAGGTTGGAAAAATGAAAAAGGCGAAGATGTTTCGGACGGAAGAATGAATTTAGGAGTCGTGACATTAAATATTCCAAGAATTGCGTTAGAATCAGATGGTGATAAAGAGCAATTTTGGAGTATTTTAGAAGAAAAATTACAAATTTGTAAAGATGCATTAGTGTACCGGGTAGAACGCTGTAAAGAGGCAAAATCAGCGAATGCGCCTATTTTATATCGCTATGGTTCGTTTGGAAAACGATTGATGAATGATGAAGCGGTAGATGAAGTATTTAAACATCGTCGTGCAACAGTATCTCTTGGATATATTGGCTTATATGAAACGGCTACTGTCTTTTTTGGAAATTGTTGGGAAACAAATCCAGAAGCAAAAGAATTTACCTTAAATATTTTGAAACGATTGAGCGAAAAAACAAAGAAATGGTCGGATGAATATGACTATCATTTTAGTGTTTATGCAACTCCAAGTGAAAGTTTAACAGATCGTTTTTTTGTAGATTAGATGAAGAAAAATTTGGTGTTATAGCGGATATTACAGATAAAGAATATTATACAAATAGCTTCCACTATGATGTGAGAAAATCACCAACTCCATTTGAAAAATTGAGTTCGAAAAAGATTATCCTGTTTATTCTTCAGGAGGATTTATTCATTATTGCGAATATCCGGTGATGAAACAAAATCCAAAAGCGCTTGAAGCAGTTTGGGATTATGCATATGAAAGAGTGGGGTATCTTGGAACAAATACACCGATTGATCGTTGCTATGAATGTGGTTATGAAGGGGAGTTTGAACCAACTGCAAAAGGATTTGAATGTCCAATATGTAAAAATAGAAATCCGAAAACTTGTGATGTCGTTAAACGAACTTGTGGTTACTTTAGGAAATCCTCAAGCTCGTCCAATGGTTCACGGAAGACACCAAGAAATTAAATCACGGGTTAAACATCTCTAATGAACGAAATCTAAGAAATTAGGAGGATTGGGTATGAAGTTTCCAAAACCGGCGGAATGGACAAGTGAGCAATATTCTAAAGGGAAAATTGCTAGTTATAAGCCTTATAATTTTGTAGATGGGGAAGGCGTGCGTTGTTCCTTATATGTGAGTGGTTGTTTATTTGCTTGCGAAGGTTGCTATAATGTCAAAGCACAAAAATTTTAATACAGGAATTCTTTATACAGAAGAATTAGAAGAACAAATTATACAAGATATAGGAGCTTGTTATTGCCAAGGATTGACGTTATTAGGTGGAGAACCTTTCTTAACATACTCAAGTATGCCTGTCCTTAGTTCGTAAATTACGAAGTGTTTATGGACAGTCTAAAGATATTTGGTCATGGACAGGCTATACTTGGGAAGAGTTACAATTAGAAACACCCGATAAAAAAGCATTGCTACAGGAACTTGATATTTTAGTAGATGGACGATTTGATATTAAAAAAAGAGATTTAACATTGCAATTTAGAGGAAGTTCGAATCAAAGAATCATTGATGTGCAAAAGTCTTTGCAGGATGGGCGAGTTGTTTTGTGGGATGGATTAAGAGATTCATGAAAGATTAGATGAACTTGACGATTCTTAGAATCATTCAGTAAAATAGATACTAATGATTTTTAAGGAGTTATGTGTATGAAGTTATCAACTATTTCAAAATTCTCATTAGTGAGTATTTCGACATTATTAATGTCTCATTTGGCGATTTCACCCTGTTTTGCCTAAATTATATGAGTATTACCATAGAATGAATCCAGAACTAGGTTTAGCTTCTGTAGAGAGTTTAGCAACGATTCCAGCAATGATGATTACGATTTTTGTGTTAATGAGTAATCTTGTCATGAATAAAGTTGGGAAAAAGAATACAGTATTATTAGGAATTGGTTTAATCATCGTTTTTGGACCACTTCCAGCGTTTATAACGAATTTTTAAATTCGTAATGACAAGTCGAATGTTATTAGGAGCAGGAATTGGATTGTTTAATTCTTTATCCATTAGTTTGATGAGTGACTTTTTTGAATCGGATGAAAAAGCAACAATGATTGGGATGAGAACGGCTTTCTTAAATATTGGAAAAGCATTGACGACATTTTTTTATCAGGTTATTTATTACTATTTGGAGAACGTGCTGTATTTTTAACCTATATAATTGCGATTCCGATTTTTCTATTATTTTATCAATATGTTCCAAATACTTCAGTTGAACAACTTACTAAGAAAAAGGTAACATTCGTTTAGCGACGATTGTGTTAACACTGTTGACCTTTTTAGTAGGAGTGAGTTATATGGGATTAACTATAAAGATTCCATCTCTTATTTTAACGCACTATCAATTAGAGGTTGCTCTGTCTCGTAATTTATTAACGCTTTTAGCTCTTAGTGGTACAATTGCTGGTTTTATTTTTGGAATGTTATTGAAGAAAGTTGAGATTTAACTTTTACCTATGATGCTACTTAGTATGGCGATGGGTAGTTTGATTTTTATTTTCTTTAAAACATATCGCTCTATATTATGTAGCGAGTGTTTTGAATTGGGGTAAGTTTTGTAGGTATGATGTCTTATATTTTTATTTTTATTTCGAGAATTTTTCGAAAAAGAGGAAATTCATTTAACGACTAGTATTGTGTTAGTTGGTGGAAATGTTGGAGTGATTTTTGACACCGGTTATTATGACAAAATTCCCTGAATGGATGAATTGGAATCCGTTTATTGCACCATTTTATATGGCAAGTGCCTTTTATGGGCATTGTTGCAGTTATTAGCGGATGGTATTTATTAAAAATAATTTTTAGAAAAGAGTTTTTGATAGTAGTATTAGGACGCCAGCAACCAGCTAACGCTGGCTCATACTACTATGGAACTTTTTCTTTTTGATGTTGTTGAGGAAAAAGCATAGCAATTTCTATTGAAACTCTTTATAATGTAACTGATAACAAAAACAAAGGAGCTGATTATGCCTCAAGGAAAAATTATTCGAGCCTTAAGTGGCTTTTTATTATATCGAGTCCTCACATCAAGTGTACCAAACTCGGGCACGTGGAGTTTTTAGAAAAAGAGGGCAGTCTCCATTGGTGGGAGATATTGTGGATTTTACAAGTGATACTCTGGAAGAAGGAGTATTAGAGAAAATTCATCCTAGGAAAAATGCTTTAGTTCGTCCACCTGTTTCAAATTTAGATATTGGCGTAGTGGTAATGTCTGCTGTGGAACCAGATTTTTCAACGCATTTAGTGGATCGATTTTTAGTGTATTTAGAAGGAATGGAAATTCAACCCGTTTTTATTAATTACAAAGGTAGATTTATTAACTTCAGCACAATTACAACGTTTAGAAGAAGTGAAGAAGAAATACCAAGAAGTAGGATATGAAGTATGGTATTCTCAGAAGTAAAAAGATCACCAAAGTGAATTTTTAGCTTCCTATAAAGGGAAATTAGTGGTCTTTTTAGGGCAATCTGGGGTTGGAAAGTCAACGATGTTGAATCAATTAATTCCAGAGTTAAATCAAGAAACGGGAGAAATTTCTAGCGCACTAGGTCGGGGAAACATACGACTAGACAAGTTTCTTTACATGAAGTGGAAGAAGTTTGGATAGCAGATACTCCTGGTTTTTAGTACGGTAGACTTTATTGGTGTGGAAAAAGAAGATTTACCTTATTTATTCCCAGAATTTGAAGAATACTCTACTCACTGTAAATTTAGAGAATGTTCTCATCAACATGAACCTCAATGCGCTGTGATAGAAGCCGTTCAAGAGGGGAAAATTTGGCAAGAAAGATATGACCATTATCAAGATTTCTATGAAGAAATTAGCCAAAGAAAACCAATGTATCAAAGAAAAAAATAATCGTTATAAAGGAGTCAAAAACATGAAAGTAGCACCTTCAATTTTATGCAAATTTTGCAACATTAGAGAAGACGTTAAGAAAGTAGAACAATTAGGGGCAGACTGGATTCATATCGATGCAATGGACGGTCAATTCGTTCCTAACTTAACACTTGGACCAAATATTGTAGAAGGGCTTCGTCCCATTACAACATTAACATTGGATTGTCATTTAATGGTTCAAGAACCTGAACGTTTTGTAAAGGAATTTGCAAAAGCGGGGGCGGACTATATTTCTGTTCATATTGAATCAACCAATCATATTCATCGTACATTGCAACTGATTAAATCTGAAGGAGTAAAAGCAGGAATTGTAATTAATCCAGGTACCTCAGTTAGTGCGATTAGTGCTGTATTGGGAATGGTGGACTTAGTATTAGTGATGACTGTTAATCCAGGATTTGGGGGACAAGCATTTATTCCCTGAAACATTAGATAAAGTAAGAGAATTAGTTGAATTACGTCATGAACAAGGGTACCATTATTTAATTGAAGTAGATGGTGGTGAAATGGAAAAACTGCTAAATTATGTCGTGAAGCAGGGTAGATGTTGCTGTAGCTGGCTCTTATGTTTACTATGCAGATGATATTAAAAAGCAATTGATTCTATAAAAGAAGCTTTAAAGAGGGTTTGAGTATGGAGATAATTGTAGTAATTGGGGACCCTTTGGAAGAGGGTGCTATACGCAGATGGCTTCACTCAGAAACTCCAACAAAAAGATAACCAAAATTTCAATTTATAGGAGTAGATGGGGCTGTTTGAAGTTAATGGCGGAAGAGTTACCGATTGATTTGGCAAATTGGTGACTTCGATTCTATTTCAGTTGAAGATAAAGAAACATTAAAAGATTATGCTTCTAACATGATTGAATTCCCTTCTGAAAAAGATTTTACAGACTTTGAAGAAGCGTTGATGGGTTGCTAAGGAATACCCTCAGCAAAAAGATTCATGTATTAGGGTGCTTTTGGTGGAGAGTGACCATGCGATTAGTTGTTTATGGGGCCATGTTTCGCCCAGAATTACAAGTATTAATTCCTGTATCTTCGTTAGAAGATGAATGGAATCATATTTCTTTCTTAATTCCCAGGAGATTATGTCATTGAAAAATTAGACTATACGAAGTATTTATCTTTTTATTACAACTGGGCCTATAGAGAAAATTGACTTTTAAAAATGTGAAATATACATTGAACAACCAAGATTATGATTTTCCAATCGCATTGATTAGTAATGAGTTTTATCGAAGATAAAAATGGAAATTTTATTTAAGTCTGGTGGAATCATTGTAGGACAAACAAGAGATTCTTGGAGATAAAACGATTATATAATTATATTTTTAGGATTAATCTCAGAAATCCTATTATTTCTCTAAGAAATAGGGAGTGATTCTTTGTTTATGATTGAATTTTTATAAAAAACTGTATACTATATATGAGTCCATATATAGACTTAAAAATAGTATAAAAATGGAGGTCTTTTTATGTTAAAAGAAGTATTTGAATTAGGAAAAATCGTTAAAAACGAGCGTTTTTGTTAGTGGAGTTGTAGTAGGTTCATTAGGACTTAAAGTTTTAGCGAACAAAGACACAAAACATATTGCTGCAAAAGCTGTAGCAGTATCTTACAAATTAAAAGATGGATTAGATGCAACAGTTTCTCAATTGAAACAACATGCAGATGATGTATTAGCTGAAGCAAATGACTTATATGCGTGAAAGAGAAAAAGCAGCTAACTTTAGCAACAGTAGAAACAAGTGAACAATAATGAAAGTACAAATTAAGGCTCAATCAAAAAAATAGAATGCGTTTGAAGTGCCTTTAGATGTACAGCTGCTGTTCAGTTGTATTTGGAAGAGGAAAAGAGATTATTTTCCAGAAATTACGCAAATTATTTGTTATAAAGATGAAAAGCATATCGCATTTACTTTTGAAACAGGACATGAATCAAGTGTTTATCGTTTCCTAGATCATTTAGAGGTGACTACTTTAAATGAAAAACAAAGAGATTTTACAGTGGATGCTCAAGTGACACCTGTGGATATTGTAGCTTCCTATATTTACCGTAAATTGGTTGCAAAAGTATTGATTCCGCAAACCATTAAAAATTTTCTGTTATTATGGAAAATGAAGAAATTCGGAAAAGCTGCATTTGAATCTGTTTTTAGAAAAGAAATTATCCATGAGTATTTTTGATTTTGTAGCGATTGTAACATCGATGGCAATGGGAGATCATAAAAACAGTTGATACGATTATGTTCTTTATTAAATCTTGGAGATGATTTAGATGAATGGTCTCAAAAGAAATCCGTTGAAGATTTAGAGAAAAATCTAAAAATAATATTTATGAATTGTGGATTGAAAAAGACGGAGAACGATTCAAAAAGTTAAGTCATCAAGTAGAAGTGGGCGATGTATTCATTGCTACTGAAGGACAAGAGATTTATTTTGATGGAATAGTTGTATCTGGCCGTGGATTTTTAAAATGAAAGTTCATTAACTGGAGAAGCCTTCCCAGTGTCTATTGGAGATACTGTTTTTGCCAATACAGTTGTAGAACAAAGTGAATTATTAGTAAAAAGTTACGAATGCTGAACAAAATTCACGTTTACAACAAATTGTTCAATTAATGAAAACAAGAATTACATCAGTCGAAACAAATCAAAAACAATTATTAGAAAAAGTAGATGGCTTGGTGAAATATAATTTCATAGGAATGGCAGTGACATATTTATTAACAAGATCGGTTCAAAAAGCATTAACCTTCTTATTAGTCGATTATTCATGTGCCTTGAAAATTATCTTCACCAGTGACTTACCTAACAGCTATTAAAAGCAGCTTCTACAAGAGGAATTGTTGTAAAAGGTTCAAGTTCACTAGATGAATATCCAATGATTGATACCTATGTGTTTGATAAGACTGGAAACTTTAACAACAGGGGTTCCAAAAATTCAAAAGATTTTTACCTTATCGTGGTTATTCAGAGGAAGAAGTATTACGAATTGCGGCGTGTTTAGAAGAGCATATTTATCATCCAATTGCAAGTGCAGTGGTGCAAAAAGGCGTGAAGATGATGGAGTTGAACATGAAGAAAATGCATGGTAAATTAACGCATGTTGCTTCTAAAAAGGAATTTTTATCTCGATTGATGGTGAAAAAGTTGTTATCGGAAGTTTAGAATTGTTGAATGAACATCACGTGGAAATTTCTGAAGAACAAGCTAGAATTATTGAAGAGTATACTCAATGGTATCACCTATTGTATTTAGGCTATAAAGGAAAACTAATTGCTATTTTCTTTAATTGATACACTATTGCGTCCAGAAACGATTGAAGTTTTGCAATCGTTAAAAAGAACGTGGAAAGAGTATTATTCTATTAACTGGAGATACGAAGAAACGAACAGAATCCATTTGTTCGCTGATTCAATTTGACGAAGTGTATACAGAAGTGAAACCAGAAACAGAAGCACCAAGTGATTCAAGATTTACAAGCTAAAAGGGCATCGTGTCTTTATGATTGGTGACGGTCTAAACGATTCAGCTGCTTTTTATCTAAAGCAAATGTTGGGGTAGTAATGGCAAGTTCATCAGATATTGCAAGACAAGCTAGTGACATTGTATTCTTAGAAGAAACTTTATCTGGAATTCTTGTTTTAGATGATATTTCTGCAAAATTACAAAAACAATTAGGAAGAAACTTGAATACAACTGTATGGGTCAATACTTCGCTAATGGGATTAGGATTGTTTAATCTTTTATCGCCAAGCTACATTAGCAGTTTTCCATAATTTGACAACAACGGTCATTATTGGAAAGAGTTTTACTTATATTAAATAAAGAAAAAGACTGGACATTGTCCAGTCTTTTTATTTGTGTAAATTAAACGCGTTCTACTTTACCTGATTTTAATGCACGAGTTGAAACCCATACTTTTTAGGCTTTCCATCGATTAAAAACGCGAACTTTTTGTAAGTTTGGTTTCCAAGTACGACGGTTAGCGTTCATAGCGTGAGAACGAGTGTTACCTGTTTCAGAACGACGTCCAGTGAAATAACATACTTTAGCCATGGTCATTCTCCTCCTTTAATTTAAATCATTGATCAGCTGATATAATTTTTAAACTAAATCATATACTTAAATAATTTATCATAGTTGACGATAGAATGCAAGCTAGACTCTAACATAAAGTATAATTTTTGTTAAATCCATTATGATAGCGCATTTTCATGCATAAAAAGTTAGGTAAAATGAATCATTTATGATAAAATAATAGAGAATCATCGAACAGTCTGTAAAAATAGATTGTACGAATTTTTAAGGAGGTTACTAAGATGACAGTCAAAATTCAAACAGAACAAGGGTTAATTGAATTAAGCAATGAAGTTATTGCTACTGTAGTTGGCGGTGCAGCAACAGATAACTATGGAGTTGTTGGAATGGCCAGCCGTAATCAAATTCGTGATAATTTAAATGAAATTTTGAAAAAAGAAAATTATTCTCGTGGCGTAGTGATTCGTCAAGAGGAAGAAGGCGTAGCTGTTGATGTATACATTATCGTAGGTTACGGAACTAAAATTTCTGCAATTTGTCGCAATGTTCAAGAACAAGTAAAATATAATTTAGAAACGATGTTAGGATTTTCCGCGAACACTGTTAATGTTTATGTTCAAGGAGTAAAAATCATTGAAGCGTAAGCTTTGATGGTGTGTCAGGAGGATATAAGAATCAATGGTAACAAAAAATATTATTACGGCTCAAGATTTTCGAGCAATGGTAGAAATTGGTGAAGCACGTTTAAGTGAAAATGCTGAATTTGTCAATTCATTGAATGTATTTCCGGTTCCAGATGGAGATACAGGTACAAATATGAGCCTTTCATTTAAATCAGGTGCAGAGCGTGTGGCAAATTCTTCTGCTCAAACTGTTGGAGAGTTAGCACAAGATTTAGTAAAAAGGGTTATTAATGGGTGCTCGTGGAAATTCAGGAGTTATTTTTATCGCAATTATTCCGTGGTTTTTCAAAAAGCAGTTGAAGGAAAAGATGAATTAACAGGTGAAGATTTAGAGAAGCATTTACAAAAAGGGGTTGAAACAGCTTATAAAGCAGTGATGAAGCCTGTTGAAGGGACTATTTTAACAGTTGCCCGTGAATCTGCTAAAAGAGGTGTTCGTAAATTAGAACGTTCAAATGATATTATCGAAGTAATGGGTTCTGTATTGCGTGAGCTCAAAAAAATCATTAGATAAAACTCAGATTTATTACCTGTATTAAAAGAAGTTGGTGTAGTTGACTCAGGTGGTCAAGGTTTAGTATTTATTTATAATGGATTTTACGAAGCTTTAACAGGTGAAGCTACTCCAGTTCAAGCATTATCAACGAATAAAAATTGATTTAAGTTCAGTAGCTCATCATGAAAGTGGTATTGACTATGAACATGCTTCTACAGCTGATATTCAATTTGGTTATTGTACTGAAATTATGCTACGTATTGGTGAAGGAGAAACAGTAGTAGATACTTTTTGATTACGATACATTCCCGTAATTATTTAAACGAATTAGGAGATTCTTTATTAGTTGTAGCAGATGATGAAATTATTAAAGTTCACGTTCATACAGAGCGTCCTGGTGAAGTCATGAATTATGGACAACGCTTTGGTTCATTAATGAAAGTGAAAGTTGATAATGCAGCTACAACATGAAGTTTTTAAAAACTGACTATACTGAAAAAGTAAAAGCAGTTGCTCCAAAAAGCTGAGTATGGAATTGTTGCTGTAGCTGCGGGTGAAGGTGTTCATAGAATTATTCAAGAGCATGGGTGTAACTACTATTATTAATGGTGGTCAAACAATGAACCCAAGTACAGAAGATATTTTAGCAACAATAAAAAGAAGCCTCATGCTGAAAAAAGTGATTGTTTTACCAAATAATAAAAATATTTTAATGGCTGCAAAATCAAGCTGCTGAAGTAAGTGAAGATGCAGAAGTAGCAGTTGTAGCAAAGTAGAACAATTTCTGAAGGATTATCTTCATTATTAGCGTTTAATCCACAAGCTAGCCTTGAAGAAAATCAAGAAGCGATGACAGAACAATTGTCATTAGTGACAAGCGGTCAAATTACAAATGCTGTTCGTGATACTTCAATCGATGGGATAGATATTAAAGAAAATGACTTCATGGGTATTGTCAATGGTAAAATTTTTAATTAGTGTACCAGATCGTAAACAAGCAACAATTGATACAATTGCGAAAATGGTGAATGATGAATCTGAAATTTTGAACAATTTTTAGTTGGGGAAGATGTAGCAATAGAAGAAGCAGAAGAAATTGTTTCTGCGTTGAAGAACATTTCTCAGATATTGAAGTTGAATTACACGAAGGTTTTGACAACCTGTATACGCATATTTATTAGCAGTAGAATAGAATATTAGAGAAGACTGGACGGGTTTCGTCCAGTCTTTTTGACGTTCAGAACAAGATAAACAACAGTAGCATTAGGCATGAAACCGTAGGTTTGCTGCCGTCCTTTGCAACTATTAAAATTTCTTGTCTATTTTTCCAATTAAAACAACAGTTGACAGTATGTCTTTTTCCTCTCTAAACTATAAAAAGAGTAGAATGTTTGGAGGTGAAGAAGTGGATAAAAACAATATTTCAATCCGTAAGATTTTTAACAGGAGTCGGACCTAAAAGAATGGAACCATTACATGACTTAGGAATTGACACCATCTATGACTTATTAACACATTTTCCATTTCGATACGAAGACCTTCAAGTAAGAGATGTTTCCCAACTATCATGGATCAAGAAAAAGTGACATTAGCGGGAATTATTGTAACAGAACCAGTCGTTCATTAGTATGGATTTAAGAAAAATCGAATTTCCTGTCGAATGGCGATTGGAGAACAAGTTATCCAAGTGTCCTTTTTAACCAACTTATTTGAAAAATAAATTAATCCAACATCAAGAATGTATTATTTTTTGGAAAATGGGATGCAAAACGCTCCACTTTAATGGGAATGAAAATTATTTCAACTAAAGAAGATATAGAGAAACGTCTAATTTTTGAAGCGGTATACCGAACAAACAAATCGATTCGACAAAAATACATTGTTGAAATTAATTCAAACAGCTTTTACCGCTGTATAAAGAAAATATTCCAGATCCACTACCTGCTTCCATTCAGAGGCAATTACTATCGCATCCAGAAGCTGTGGAAGGAATGCATTTTCCAAAAAGATGAACCCTCATTCAAAACAATCTAGACAGCAATTAGTATATCAAGAATTATTTTTGTTACCAGTTAAAATTACAAAAGTTTAAAAAGAAAAAGGCATCATTCAAAACAAGGACAAAAGTATTTTATATGAAAAATACCGCATTAAAGGCGTTTATTCAAACATTACCGTTTACATTAACAGAAGGACAAAAGAAAGTAGTCAATGAAATTTACTATGATTTAAGAGCTCCGTATGAAATGAGTCGATTATTACAAGGAGACGTTGGAAGTGGAAAACGGTTGTTGCTATAATTGCGATGGTAGCGACTGCTTTAACAGGTAAGCAAGCATGTTTAATGGTTCCAACAGAATTATTAGCAGACCAACATTATGAAAACCATTTGTGCTTTAACAAAAGAAACAGAAATAAAAGTTGGAAAACTTACCGGAACTACAACTTTAAAAGAAAGACGGCAGTTATTAGAGCAATTAGAAAAGGGAGAACCCAACTCTTAGTGGGGACTCATGCTTTATTCCAGGAAGATGTCATTTACCACGATTTAGCGTTTATTGTCATTGACGAACAGCATCGATTTGGAGTGAAGCAAAGAGCACAATTAGCTCAAAAAGGAACAGGAGTAAATGTAGTTTGCAAATGACAGCAACCCCAATTCCAAGAACACTAGCTATTACGACTTTTTGAGAAATGGATACATCCATCTTAAAAAGAAGCACCAAAAAGGACGACAACTGATTCAAACATTTTGGGTCAAAGAACAAGAGTTAGAAAAAGTATATGATTATATCGAAAAACAAGTCCAATCAGGAAGACAAAGTTTATGTCATCTCTCCTTTAATTGAAGAAAGTGAAAATTTAGATGTTCAAAATGCGACTGAAATTTATGAATGATTTCTAAACGATTTGAAAAATCGTTTGTCAGTAGGATTATTGCATGGACGGTTAAAAAGTGATGAAAAAGAAAGTGTCATGACTGCTTTCCAAAAGAACGATGTCAAGTACTAGTTTCTACAACCGTAATTGAAGTAGGTGTAGACGTACCAAATGCTACTGTTATGGTTATATTAGATGCTGACTGATCGATTTGGATTAGCTCAATTACATCAGTTAAGAGGACGAGTAGGACGTGGTGAACATGCCTCTACGTGTATTTTTGATTGCATCTCCCTAAAACAGAGCAAGGAAAACAACGAATGCAAATTATGTGTGACTCAACAGACGGATTTTACCTGAGTCAGAAAGACTTAGAATTACGTGGATCAGGTGATGTTTTTGGGTTACGACAATCAGGAATCCCAGAGTTTAAAGTGGCTGACATTGTACAAGATTATGATATACTAGAACAAGCAAGAGAAGATGCTATTACATTTGTCATCGAGGAAGAGGACAGTGTAGATTATAAAAGAAATACAAGAATTTATCGAACAAACAAGTCGTGAAACGGAGGAAGTTTTTAAATGGTTAGAATTGCCATTGATGCGATGGGTGGAGACCACGCTCCAAAAGAAATTTAGCAGGTGCTATTCAGGCAGCAAAAAGAATATCCAGAAAAATGAATTTCAATTATACGGGGATCAAGAAAGTATCCAAGCAGTGATGACAGAAACATTGCTGAATATTAGAATCATCCATTAGTAGTGAAAAAGTAACGAGTGAAGATGAACCCGTAAAGGCAGTTCGTCGAAAAAGATGCTTCCATGGTAGTTGCAGCTCAAGCTGTAAAAGACGGTGAAGCAGATGCTCTGTTTTCAGCAGGAAATACTGGTGGATTATTGGCAAGTGGTTTATTAATTGTTGGTCGCATTAAAGGGATTGACCGTCCAGGATTAATGCCAGTTTTACCTGTTGTTGGAAAAGAAAAATCGTCAATTTATTTTTAATGGATGTTGGTGCAAATGCTCAATGTAAAGTACAAAAATTTAGAACAATTTGCAGTTTTAGGTTCTTATTATGCAAAAATATGTATTAAAAATTGAAAACCCAACAGTTGGTTTATTAAATAATGGGACTGAAGAAGGAAAAGGAAATGATTTAGTAAAAAGTGTGTATCCACTTCTTCAAGAAAATTCTTCTATTAATTTTGTGGGAAATGTTGAAGCAGAGAAATTTTAAATGGAATTACGGATGTTGTTGTAACAGATGGTTTTACGGGGAATGCAGTTTTAAAAACGATTGAAGGTACTGCTTTAACAATGATGAGTTTATTAAAAGAGAATATTCTAAATCAAGGGATTACTGGAAAACTAGGAGCTTTATTATTGAAGAATACTTTCCGTTCATTGAAAAATACTTTAGATTATTCTCAATTTGGGGAGCAGTATTATTTGGATTGAAAGCTCCTGTCGTGAAGGCGCATGGTTCTTCTAGTGCAAGTAGTGTATATTTTGCGTTGAAGCAAATTGATACGATTGTTCGAAGTGGTGTAGTGAAAGATTTGGTTGACTATTTTGAGGAGAACTAGAAATAGATTTTTGCGTTATAGTAATAGACGACGGCAGCAAACAGCTTTGCTGTTTCATGCCCTAAAAATTGAGCCTTGGTCTCAATTTTTCGTGTGATATAAAAAAAGTGACGTGCTGTTGTTGCAGACGTCACTTTTTCGTTATTTATTTAAAAATTGTTGGGAATATTGAGTAGAATTGAAATAATCCATAACCATGCAAAAGTCCATAAACAAAAATGAATAATAGACTGATACGATTTTTTCTTTTTGTGGGACATAGCCTATTTTCTTTGAATGAAAACTATACAGAAAAAGTCAAAAATTTCCAGATTGAATGACTAATAAAGTTAAGGCAATGATTAAAAAGGAAAACTTAGTAGTGTTAAAGTATTTCCAATATAAAACAAAATCTAACATAGATTGATTCGTTAAGCCTCGCATAAAGTAGAACGAGAATGGTAAGGATAAACGTAGTGCCTATTGAATAGAATAAGAGACGTTTCTTCAATTGGATACCTCCTCTTATTCTTTTGATGCATCTTCATCTTCAGTTTCATCTTCTACTTCCATCATTGGATAGTAATGATATCCACTGTTTCATTAATGAATTTTTCTCATGGCAAGATAAGATTTTTAACATTCAGAAGCGCATTTGAAATACTAAATGTAGCAAAAACACAACAAAAAAATTGTTGAAAATTCCCAGCCACGAATAGGAAGTAGTATTACTGCTAAAAATAAAGAAACTAGTAATCAAAATTTCTAAAATAAAATGTACAATAAACTCTTGTACTCATCATAATAAAACCTCCCTAATAGTATTCCTTAAAAATCTTACAAGATTATAAGGAATTTTTTTCAAGTGATTTTTCTTGATTTTTTGACCAAATGAGTACTATAGTAATGTAGTTAGCACTTGAGTCGAAAAGAGTGCTAAAAATCAAGGAGGAATGAATATGTTAAAACCTTTAAAAGATCGTGTCGTTATTCAAATGGTAGAGCAAGAAGAAAAACAGCGGGAGGATTATTTTTACCAACTGCAGCACAAGAAAAAAATTACAATTTGCTACAGTATTAGCGGTGAGTGAATTTACAGAAGAAAAAGATCGTCAAGTTCAAGTAGGAGACCGTGTAGTATTTGAAAAGTATACAGGAACTGAAGTGAAATTAGATGGTCAAGAATACATTATTGTAAAAAGAACAAGATATTATTGCAATTGTCCAATAAGAAAGCGAGGAACTGAAAGATGGTAAAAGATATTAAATTTTTCAGAAGATGCAAGAGCATCAATGCTACGTGGAGTGAGATATTTTTAGCAAATACAGTAAAAAGTAACTTTAGGACCTAAAGGTCGTAATGTTGTATTAGAAAAAGCATTTGGGTCACCATTAATTACAAATGATGGGGTAACAATTGCTAAGGAAATCGAATTAGAAGATCATTTTGAAAATATGGGAGCTAAATTAGTTGCAGAAGTAGCTTCTAAAAACAAATGATATTGCAGGAGACGGAACAACAACTGCAACAGTTTTAACGTCAAGCAATTGTTCGTGAAGGTTTAAAAAAATGTTACAGCAGGTGCAAACCCAGTAGGCATTCGTCGTGGGATTGAATTAGCAACACGTGCTGCTGTAGAAGAATTACACAAAATTTCTCGTCCTGTAGAATCAAAAGAAGCGATTGCTGCAAGTAGCAGCTATTTCTTCTGGTTCTCAAGAAGTCGGTAGTTTAATTGCAGAAGCAATGGAAAAAGTAGGAAACGATGGCGTTATTACAATTGAAGAATCTAAAGGGATTGAAACTGAATTAGATGTTGTAGAAGGTATGCAATTTGATCGTGGATACTTATCTCAATATATGGTGACTGATAATGATAAAAATGGTTGCTCATTTAGATAATCCATTTATTTTAATTACAGATAAAAAGTTTCGAATATCCAAGAAATTATTCCATTATTAGAACAAATTGTTCAACAAGGTCGTGCATTATTAATTATTGCGGATGATGTAGATGGAGAAGCTATTACCAACATTAGTGTTAAAACAAATTACGTGGAACGTTTAATGTAGTAGCTGAAAGCGCCAGGATTTGGTGACCGCCGTAAAGCAATGTTAGAAGATATTGCTGTATTAACAGGTGCTCAAGTGATTACAGAAGATTTAGGATTAGAGTTAAAAGATGCTACTTTAGCACAATTAGGAACAGCTGGAAAAGTAGTCGTTTCTAAAGATAATACAACAATCGTTGAAGGTGCAGGTTCAAAAGAGCTAATTTCTAATCGTGTAGCTTTAATTCGTTCTCAAGCACAAGATACAACAAGTGATTTTGATCGTGAAAAATTACAAGAACGATTAGCAAAATTATCAGGTGGAGTAGCTGTTATTAAAGTAGGTGCTGCAACTGAAACAGAATTAAAAAGAAAAAAATTACGTATTGAAGATGCTTTAAATGCAACACGTGCTGCTGTTGAAGAAGGAATCGTTTCTGGTGGTGGAACTGCACTAGTGAATGTTCAAAAAACAGTAGATGCATTAGAATTAGAGGGGGACGAAGCAACAGGAGCGAAAAATTGTTTCTCGTTCATTAGAAGAACCACTTCGTCAGATTGCAACAAATGCAGGATTAGAAGGTTCTGTAATTGTGGCTCATTTGAAAAGCTCAAGAGTTAGGAATTGAGATAATGCAGCGAGTGATGAATGGGTGAATATGATTGAGCTTTAGGAAATTGTAGATCCTACTAAAGTAACACGTCCTGCTTTACAAAAATGCAGCATCTGTATCTGCTTTATTATTAACAACTGAAGCGGTAGTAGCAGATAAAACCAATCCCCAGCTGCACCCTACAATGCCTGGAATGGATCCTGGAATGGGTATGATGTAATCGTTATATATATAAACCAGACTTCTCTGAAGTAGCTAAGGACGTAAAGCAGTCCTCACGAAAGCTGAGTCTCATTACTAAAAAATTGGAGCCTAAGGTCTCACTTTTTTCCAGTGATAAAAATCTGCAACAGCAGTTTTTATCACTCGAGATACAGCGAGAAGTCTGTTTATATGGACGGTGTTTATGAGTGAACGTTATAGAAGCAAGACTTCTCTGAAGTAGCTAAGGATGTAAGCAGCCTCGCAAGAGCGAGTCTCATTGCTAAAAGCTACAGCGAGAAGTCTTTTTCTTTTTATTTTCATAAAAATTCTATTCTTTTCGAAAAATAGTATTGAATTCTTTAGAGTTATAGTATACACTACTGTATATACAGTAGAAAAGGAGATACACTCAATGAAAAAGAATAGATTTTAACGTTAACAGCCTTACTAACAGCAATTGCGATTGTTGTTCCGATTATAATGCCATTTAAAAATTGTCATTCCACCGGCATCTTATACTTTAGGAAGTCACGTAGCTATTTTTATTGCGATGTTTCTTTCTCCATGGATGACAGTTTTGTTGTATTGGGTCTCGACTATTGGTTTCTTCCTAGCTGGATTCCTACTTTATTATTAGTGTTACGAGCATTTTCTCATATTTTTATTTGCGGGACATTAGGGGCTATTTATTTGAAAAAGTTCCCGAATATATTAGAAAATAAAAAGTCTTCATGGGTCTTCAATATTGTTTTAGTAATTATTCATGCCATTGGTGAAGTATTTGTTTGTTTTGTATTTTATAGTGTGACAGGTCAAGATCTTCAAAAATTATTATATGTTTTATTTGTCTTAGTGGGAGTTGGTATGATTATTCATAGTATGGTAGACTATGTAATATGGGATTGGTATTTATCGTTCATTAAAAATTCCATAAGAGAGAGGCGTAAATGTGACCATAAAAACGTAGAAAAGAATTGTTAATATTATTAAAGGAATCTTCTATCAGCTATTAATGGACAACAATTGTGCAGATCATTTTTCATGTAACAAGACAAATTATTGTTCAGGATATTGCTATTTTTAAGAGCAGACGGTGAGGAGATTATTTCTACGAATAGGGGGATATATATTCATTCTGGTTCAAAGGAATCAAAAACAGATGCAACGTTTGTTCAAAAGTAAAAACATAGTGTGAATGATATTGAAGAAGAATTAGCGGCTATTATTGATAATGGAGGTAGAGTGAAAAACTGTTTTAGTGGATCATCCGGTTTATGGAGAGATTCAAACTCTATTGAAAAATGACTTGTAGAAGAGATATTTATGATTTCATGAAACAAGTGGAGGAAACTGAATTCCGTCCTTTGTCTGAGATTACTGATGGGGTTCATTATCATTTAGTGGAAGCTGATACGAAGCAAGATTTAGATGAAGTTGAAAGAGCTTTGAGAAAGTTAGGGTTTTTAATCGACGACTCTTTTTAAATTTCTGTATAGACTTTCTGGGATAGTAGTAGAAGACGCAAGCAGCCCTCGCAAAAGCGAGTCTCATTACTAAAAATTGAGCCTAGGTCTCACTCTTGTGATAAAAATCTGCAGTGCAGTTTTTATCACTAGTACTACTATAGAAAGTCTTATTTTTGCTCATTTTTGAACTGAATTTAGAAAAGTTAAATTGAGAAAATATACTTTCAAAAGAGTTATTTAAACAGATATGAATAATTGCTTCTTATATATAGGAGAAAAATAATAGTGTGCTTGACAAAATGTAAATTTGGTTCATTATAATACGAGTTACATACCATCGGTATGGAAAAGAGGGTGTTAAAATGGCAAGGAATAGAACCGGAAGAAACAAGAAGAAAAATATTAGAAGTTTCTAAAGAATTATTTTTAGAAAAAGGATTTGATAATACATCAATACAGGATATAATCGATAGATTAGGTGGATTAACAAAAGGTGTTATTTATCATCATTTTGAGTCAAAAATGAAAATATTGCAAATCAATCATTAGTGAAAATAATCAAAAATTTTTAAAATTATAATTGGAGAGGAGAAACAGGATTAGAAAAATACAAAAATTCTTTAATGGATTCTTTTTCAAATTTTGAACAACAAAGGCTCGTATACTCAGCTTCAATTATGTTAAGAAGTCCACGTTTGTTAGGTGAACAATATCTAAATCTATTTTTCTGATTTTTACCGGTAATTAGAGAAAAAGTTTTTGAAGGTGTTAAAGAAGATAACTCAATTAAAAACAGAATACCCAAAAGAATTAGCAGATTTAATTATTTTTAACTTTGAATATTTGGATTGGGTTCCAAATTTCTATTTATTCAGTAGAGGAATTCAAAAGAGTAAAAATGAATTTTATTAAACTAACTTTTGAGGGGCTGGGAGTCCAGTTGATTACCGATGAAATGATGGAAATAATTTTCAAATTATTTGATCACTTAAAAACAGTAAATAAGTTTTACGTATAGATCTTTTTAAAATACATACTCTAGCTATGGTATTAAAAATTCTATTATACATACCTTTAGTATGTTTGTTTTTAAATCTTTGCATACCGTGAGTATGTAAAGCGCTTTTAGAATAGTGTAATTAATATAAACAAAATGGAGGGAAAAGTCTATGTTGTCACTTATAAAAATTGAAATAAATAAAGTTTCAAAAAGTTAAATTATTTTTAGCTTGGTTGATCACCATATTTATAGTATCAGGTATTACAGGAATTATAATTATGGGTCTAGGTACAGGATAATAAATTGGGAGAATTTGTTGGACAGAGTATCAATGATTATAGAGGTACAAGTCAATGGGAAGGCTGGGCAATTGCAATGTCATTGTTTTCTATCTTTATTTACAAAAGCAGCTTTTTAATTTTTGAATCCTATTTATTGTCTATCATTATTATTGATGAATTTAAACGAAGAACAATTTTTCAGTTGTTTTCTTATCCTATTTCTAAAATAAAGTTATTATGGGGAAAGTGTTATCAGTAATTCTAATATCATTTATTACTCATTTTACTGCACATATAGTTATTCAATTATTTATTAAATTAATGGCATTTTTAATAGGGGAAAATTATATTCCATTAACGAATCATTTGATTAATTTAGTCGGAATTACGTTTGGAACAGTATTAGTCGGTTTAATTCCTTTTGTTTTTAGGGAATGATTAAGTATTCAACTCCTATAACAATGCTTGTAGGTCTTGGTTTGGCAGCACTACTTTCTAATGTAACTCCTGGAAGTTTAACGAATAATTTTGTTGATAACGTATAATAATTGCTAGTGTTATAAGTTTAATGATTGTTTCATCTTCTATTTATACTATTTCCAAAAAGATATTAATATCAACTAGTATAGCTAAGTTTATTGAAGTGAGATGAGTTTCTTAGATAAAAGAATGAATGACTAATAAAGGGAAAAATTAGAATCTATATACCTGAGGGAATTAAAACTTTATATTGAAAGAGAGGGATAGAAATGGAAAAATAGTTGAAATAAAAGAACTTTTTAAAATAATTGATAAGGAAGAAATTTTTGAGTGATATTAGACTTCAAATTGCTGAAGGAGAAATCTATGGTTTGTTAGGACCAAATGGTGCTGGAAAAACTACTTTAATGAAATGCATGCTATCTTTATTAACGATTACGTCTGGTAGTATTGAAATTTTTGGGAAAAACTTACAAGAACATAGAGAGGAAATTTTAAGTCAGGTTGGTAGTATTATTGAAACACCAATATTTTATGAAAACTGTACTGCAAAAGAAATTTTAGAAATTCACGCTCAATACATGGGAAAAATATTACTGAATTAGAATATAATAAATACCTTAAGAATGGTCGGATTAAAAATACGACAAAAAGTAAAAAGAATTTTCATTGGGAATGAGACAAAGGCTAGGTTTAGCTCAGTGCATTCTTAACGAAACCAAGATTATTAATTTTAGATGAACCAATTAATGGTTTGGATCCAGTAGGAATTCAAGAAATTCGAAATCTCTTACAGTTACTTTCTAAGAACATGGAATTACGATATTAATATCAAGTCATATTTTATCGGAAATTTCACAGATTGCAGATAAGATTGGTGTTATCAAAAATGGATCAATGATTGAACAGGTTTATATGGAAGAGCTTGATGAAAGAGAATATTGACTTAGAAGAATTTTTATGTCACATTTTCTAAGTAAAAATCAAGAATTATGAGGCAGATTAAGAATGAAACAATTAATAAAAAGAACCATCAGAAGGCTTTTTATGCTTTCATGATTTTTAATATACTTGTTCCTTTTATCTAATATTGCTTTTGCTTATTCTATTAAAGGGATTATTGATAGTGGGATGTCTAAAAATAAAGAAGATTTAACTCAAGCAATACTAGTGGGCGCTGATAAAGAGTATTCATCTATGCAGGTCTTAATTTTATATCCTTTCAATTAAGAAATAAGCTTGTTAGAAAAATTATGTCAGGATATAAAAACAAGGTGTTCCAAATCTATTTTAGATAGAGATTATAGAGAATTTTCTAAGGAAATATCAGGGAAATTTATTTCAATTGACTGAAAAATATGAAGAAAATTGAACAAGATTATTTACACCAGTATTTTAATATTTCAAAAATCTATCCTTGATGATTTTCTCACTAATAGCTATGTTTATAGGTAATTGGTTTTTAACCTTATTGGTTATTATTGTAAGTAGTATTGCAATGTTGATTTGTGGATTTATTGGAAAAAGTCAGCCTTTTTATGCAAAATAGAGCTATGATTGTAGAACAGACATATTTAGCTAAGATTAAAGATATTATAGCAGGGTTTTTGGTTATTAAAAAGTTTTAATGTGAAAGAGGCTGTTATCAGGATTATAGTTATGTAAGTGAAAAATTTGGAAGAGATATATTTTACAAAAAGGAAAGTTTGATGTTTTATCTAATGTTATTTCTCAGCTCTCAGGAATGATTGTTTTTGGTTGCTTTTGGTGGAGGAATGTATCTTGTTTTTAATGGGTATACTTCAATTGGGAGTGTAACAGCTATTGTTCAACTAGTTAATTTTGTAGTAATGCCAGTAAATGAAGTTGGTATGGGTATAACTAAATTCCGTGAAGGGCAGGTAACACTAGAGGTATTTGAGGGTGCAAGATGTACGCGAATTTCAAAACAGGTAAAAACAAAAAGAATATTTTTAATGAAGTGATTACATTCTCAAATGTTGATTTTTCATATCCAAATACTGAAGGAAAGATTTTTAATCATTTATCTTTGAAGATTCAAAAGGGAGAAAAATTGCAATTGTAGGGTAGATCAGGAAGTGGAAAATCTACTTTTATTGAATTTATTACTACGTTTTTATGAGGTAACAAGTGGACATATCTTAATTGATAATCAAGATTTACAAGATATTTCAATTGAGAGTCTTTATAACTTAATGACAGTTGTTCAGCAAGATGTTTATATTTTTGATGATACTTTAAAAGCAAAATATTACCCTTAATCAATCCTTTACTGAATATGATATAAAACAAGCTGTACAGCAGTCTGGTTTAGAAAAGCTATGTTTTTAGAAAATGAATTAGGTCTGCAAGTTTTATGCGGTGAAAATGGGTCAAACCCTATCTGGAGGGCAAAAACAGCGACTTAGTATTGCACGTGCTTTGATTCGAAAAACTCCAATTTTATTATTAGATGAAGCTACCTCATCTTTTGGATAATCAAGTTACTACTGAAATTGAAAATTCAATTTTGAAAATTCAAGATTTGACAGCTCTTGTTGTTACGCATAAGTTGAATAAGCCTATTTTGAAAAAAATACGATAGAATTCTTTTTATGAAAAGACGGGGGTATTGTTGAAGATGGTTCTTTTGAGGACTTGATGGATCGAGAAGGTGAATTTTTATAAGCTGTTTAAATTTAGTGAATCATACTACTAAATTAAATCAGATTTACTTTAAGATAAAAATTGAGGAAAACAAAAACAAGACTTACTTTAACGGCAAGTCTTGTTTTTTGTCTATCCATTATTTGTTTAATCCTGTTGTATCAATTTATAAGCTGGGGAATTTTCTAATTCTTGTTTTCGGTATTCAAGTAAAAATCGAGTGCTTCTTGGGCAATGGAAGAAATTGAGCATTTTTGCTCTAAGCCTTTAGCAATCCAGTAAATATAGCTATTAAAATCTTCTTCCTCTTCAATTTCTAATAAGCTTTGAAAGTTTTTCAGGATGGAATAATCCTAATTGTTGCGTTCTAGTATGTTTGGTAATCCAATGACGATGGTCAAAATCAACGATTTCAATATGAGGTTTCATTGAATGAATTAACTCCTCAAAAGAAGAGGCAATTGTTAACCATTGATCCATTTCTACATCTACGGAGTCGAATGCTAGGGTCGTTTCCTTTTTCAAGATAATCAAAACAATAGTAAACAGATTCATCTTTAAAAAGGGAAAAAATAGTAGGTAGTCCTGTTTCTTTTTTGGGGAAAAACAGTCATCTAATAAACTCATCCAATTTCCTTGCTCTAATCCTGCAATGCCATTTAATAGAGTATAGTCTAAGCCAAAACGAGTCGGTTCGATTGTAGTGATTTTTGAATGAATAAAATAACTAGCTCCTTCAGATTGAATCCATTGGAGATAAGTTTCAGGCAAGTCTCCAATAGTCCAATGATGATGGATAGGTGTAGTAGAATCTAGTACTGTTTTTGTATATGGATTTTGAATGAGTGTCATGTTTCCTCCCTAAATTAGGGTCTAAAGTATGAGGTAAGTTGTAGTAAATATGGTAAAATAGTCTCAATCAATCGATAAAAAGTTTGCAAAAACTAATTCGATTTGTTACAATTAACTGTATAAAATATAAAGGAGTGTGTCAATATGACATTATGGATTATTTTTAGGAATTATTGCAGTAGTCATTATTTGGGCTGTATCTGCATATAATGGCTTAGTAAAATTAAAAAAACTGGGTTAGCGAAGCAACAGCTCAAATTGATGTTCAATTAGGAAGAAGAAATGATTTAATTCGAATCTTGTAGAAACTGTCAAAGGTTATACAAAACATGAACAAGAAACACTTTCTCAAGTGATTGCAATGAGAAATCAATTAACAAATATGAAGTAATAGCTTCTGTTCAAGAAAAATGGATGTTTCAAATCAATTAAGTGGAACATTAAAGACAATTTTTGCGCTTTCTGAAAGCTATCCTGATTTAAAAGCAAATACTAACTTCATTAAATTACAAGAAGAATTAACAAATACAGAAAATAAAATTGCTTATTACGTCAATTATACAATTCAAGCGTGGCACAATATAATATTAAAATTCAAATGATTCCAAATAACATTATTGCAAATATTGGTGGATTTACAAAAGAACAAATGTTAGAAATTCAACAGAAGCACGTGAAGTGCCAAAAGTTCAATTTTAAAATTGAGCGTAGGTGAAAAAGATGATGTATGAACAAATTGCTGCCAATAAAAGAAAAACTTGGGTGGTAGTAGGATTCTATCTCATATTATTTTTTTACTGGTAGGTATTGCTTTAGGTTATACCCTAATTGATAATGCTGTTGCAGGAATGGTTATTGCATTAGTTGCAGGTGGATTATATACCATGATGATGATGAGTCAATCAACAGATGTTGTGATGCGATTAAATCATGCGACTGAAGTGACTGAATATGAACAAGCACCTCAATTGTGGCATATTGTGGAAGATATGGCGATGGTTGTAAAAAGTTCCAAGACCAAGAATATTTGTGATTGACGATGACTCTCCGAATGCCTTTGCAACTGGAAGTTCGCCTGAAAAAGCTGCAGTTGCTGTAACAACAGGTTTATTAGCAACGTTTGAATCGTGAGGAACTAGAAGGAGTTTTTAGCTCATGAATTTGCTCATATTCGAAACTATGATGTAAGGTTGCAAACTATTGCCATTGCGCTTGGCGCAGTCATTGCTATTTTAGTACAATTTGGAAGTCGAATGATATTTTGGGGACGAAGTTCTAGACGTTCAAAAGATGATGAAAATGGAATTGCTGCGATTATGATGGTGATTTCTATTTTAGCAATGATATTAGGACCGTTGATGTCTACGATTTTTACAATTAGCAATCTCAAGAAATCGTGAATATTTAGCAGATGCTACAGCAGTAGAATTTACTCGAAATCCTCAAAGGATTAATTTCTGCACTTGAAAAATCTCTCAAGCTCCAGCGATGGAAGAAGCAGATCCTCAAAAGTGCAGCATTATATATTGCTAATCCTTTTTAAAAAGGAAATGAAGAAAAAGATTCTTGGTTTTGCTACTCATCCAGCAACAAGTAATCGTATTAAACGTTTAAGAGAAATGTAGGAATAAAGACAGTTGAAGTTTTATTAAGGACGGCTTCAATTGTCTTTTATTTCAATTTTATTACAAAGAAAAAGCTTTCATATAATTTGTAATGAAATAAATATACATAAATAGGGATAATTCCCCTATAATAGTAATGAGGAATAAGATTAAGGGAGGAGTTTTGTGATGCAAATCAATTTATGTACATTTAGATTCGATTTCGAATCATGTATTAAAGTAGTTCGGTTCGTTTTCAACCAACTGTATTGTCACAAAATGAAAATTCCTAAAAAAATATTATTATTAAAGGGACGTTCTCCACTAGCTATTTATGATGATTATACAGGATTTTTATTATATATAAAAGATGATCATGGCATTTTTAGAAGAAGTTCAAAAATAGTGTTACTGAATATAATTGGATTGATTTTTGAATCCTTAGAATTTTTTTACATCAATTTACACCTCAAGAAATTGCTGATTTATTATATATTTCGCATGCGAATACACATTTACATTCTCCATTTTTTATAAATTACAAAAATAATTTTATCTTTTTAAATTTAGGGCAAGAATATACAAAAGTGTATTATCGTAAGATGGATGATTTTTTTATCGACAATTAGCTGCTCAATTGATGAATAAGATGAGTGAGGAAATGACTCGCTTAAGTAGACGTTTATTTTTCAATCAAGAGAAAAAGGCTGAAGAATTACCGGTAGAATTATTAAAAGAGTTAGTAACTTATTTTTAAAGTCGGTATGGTTTTCAACAGAAAGAATTACAAAGGATATGAAAGCCTACACGATTCCATTATATATTGCAGAAGATCGATATCACGTAATGGAAAATGTGTATATTAAGGAAAATTTATTTGGTCAACTCATGTATCATGAAGAAAATGGTTGGTCATTAGAGATTTATAAACGAAAAAAACAGAAATTTTTATAGAACGTTCTTGAAAAAGTGGCTTACTTTCTTTAAGAACGTTTTTGATAAAAATACTAATAGTAAATTAGAAAAGAGGTTGGGTTATGTATTATGTAAAAAAATCAAAGAAATGGTAAAGAAATTTATGATGCAACGACTAACTTAGCAATTGAATATTTCTTATTAAATGAGAAAAATTAGATGAACCCATTTTTACTTTTTATATTAATGAAAATGCGATTATTATTGGGAAAAAAATCAAAATACGTATGAAGAAGTGAATCAAGATGGGGTTGATTCATTAAAAAGTTCAAGTGGTTCGTCGTTTTTCAGGTGGGGAGCCGTTTATCATGATATGGAAATATTTGTTTCTGCTTTATTACGGAAGATGATGGAGATAGTTTCCGTGATTTTGGGAAATTTACACAACCAGTCATTCGTGCGCTTCATAATATGGGGGCAACAGGTGCTGAACTTCAAGGAAGAAATGATTTACTCATTGATGGTAAGAAATTCTCCGGGAATGCGATGTATTCAAATAACGGTCGTTTAACAGCTCATGGAACATTGATGCTGGATGTGGATGTAACGATTTTACCTCAATTATTACGTCCAAAAAGCTGATAAAATTGCATCAAAAGGAATTAAATCAATTCGTTCACGTGTTACAAATATTAAACCTTATTTGGCAGAAGAATTTCAAGATTTAGATATTTTTACAATTTAGAAGTATTATTGAAAAAAATATTTTCGAAGTGGAAGATACTTTACTTATTAAAGAATATGTTTTAACAGAAGAAGATTGGGAAAAAAATCGAAGAGTTGAGAAAGACGTATTTTTAATAATCCTGATTGGAATTATGGAAAAATCCAAAATTTGCGTTAACACAATCGAAACGTACAACAGCAGAGCAAATTGAATTTCATTTAAATGTTGAACACAATCATATTAAAGAGATTAAAATTAATGGAGATTTCTTCGGCCTTGGAGAAATTAGTGACGTAGAAGAAAAATTAACAGGAATTGAATATCAAAGAGATGCAGTTTCTAGAGTATTTGAGACCATTAATGTTCGTAAATATTTTTGGAAATGTAGTAACTGAAGAATTAGTAGAGTTATTATTGAGCTAATACGAATACTAGAAAAGGTGTTATTACTTTACATTCTATGAAAATTCGTTACAATAATACTATTCTGTAAAAAAATAATGAATGAAATTTTTAAATGTAATGTAAGTGAGGTGAATATTATGGAAATGGAACGTATAAATGATGATACTATTTTTAGTCAGAATTGAAAAATGAAGATTTACAAGAACGTGGCACTTCTGTTCCAGAATTGTTAGCTAATCCTACAGAAATAGAAGAATTTTTCCATAGTATTTTTAGTAGAGATGGATGTTATTGATCAATTTGAAGATTCTGAAGGGATGAGTTTTCAAGTGATGCCGAATCCTGAAGGAATTGAATTATATGTTACTAAATATGTTGAAAAAAACAGATATAGAAGCAGATGACGAACGTTTCGTTCGAAATTTAGTCGATACGATTCAACATTCTTTAGGGCATCGAATGGGAAACCGAAAAAAGAGAAAAAGTAGAGGTACCCGTTGAAGAAGAAAAATTGGAGCCACTGGATTGTACAGTATTTTTTTGATACATTTGAGGACTTTGTACAGTTAGCAAAAATGTATCCTTATAATGTCCAGCAATCATCCTTATATCGCTATAGTAACTATTATTTTCCTTCATGTCTATCAAGATGTTTTTTTGGAGGAGAAGATTTTACTGCCGATTTAGCACTTCTAAGAGAATTCGGAGAATTTTCAAGAGTATCTTGGGAAGTGATTCAAGAATATGGTGAAGTGATGATGAAAAGAAAAAAAGCGATTGAAACAGCTAAAAAAATATTTTTAAATAATTGGAATAGTGGGAGTGAGCAAAAACAATTTCTGTCATTTGCTGACTCCACTATTTTTTTATAAAAGGAGTAAAAAAATGATGAATGATACGATTCGAATACAGATTAAATCACCGCTCCATTCGAGCATTTTAAAGAACAAGCTTTAACGAAGGAAGAAGTGGAATTATTAGTCGATATGGCAAGACATACTGCTACAAGTAAATTTATGCAAAGCTTATTCGATCATTAGTATTACAGATCCAACATTGAAAGCAGCATTCGCAGCAATTTCTAATCAACCATATGTTGAAAAATGGACATTTATTTTTTTATTTGTAGTGGATTATCATCGTAATGTTCAATTAACAAAGGCGCAAGATAGACCAACCAAATTACAAGGAACAGCAGATTATTTTATTGCAGGATTAACAGATGCAACCATTGCAGCTCAAAAATATGGTAGTAGCTGCTGAGTCACTAGGAATGGGAACAGTATTTTTTTAGGAAGTTTACATAATGATGCTCAACAAATTATCGATTTATTAGGATTACCAGAATATACATTCCCAGCAGTTGGATTAGCGGTAGGATGGCCAAATCAAGAACCTCAATTAAAACCACGATTACCAAAAGAAGTGATGCATATGGAAAAATCAATATCAAGCATTAGAAAAATCCATTAAAAGACATTGAAGCGTATGATGAAGAGATTACAGGATACTATGACACAAGAGACTTAAATAATCGAGTAGATCGATTCAGCAAACAAGTGGCAGATAAAATGGAAAGCATTACCTCCAAAAAGATTAGCGTTATTAGAAGTAATTCAGCAACAAGGATTTTTTTGAAAAAAATAAACTATTAGATTTTTTTGAATGAAGGTATTCCAATTACAATAGAATTGAGTAAAGAAAAAGAGGATTAAAATGGATATTAAAGATTTTTACAGAACATGAACAAAAACAAATTAATGCGGGATTAACGACTTCTGTCATTACGGATAAAAGAAGCTGCAAAAAATTCTTGAATTAGTACCAAGTGAATGGATTAAGAAAATTCCATTTTTAGTGAGAGCCCATGCAACAACAAGAACTGTAGCAAGGTAGCGAAACAGTACCCAGAACTTTTATGCAGTTGCTAAACAAGAAGGCCCTTTACCTGAAAAAGGAAAGAGAAGAATTAAGAGAAATTATGACAAATATTTTTGCAGAAAAAAATGAATAAGCATAAAAATAAAATAATATTTTTTTCAAAATTAAAACAAAAAGCTCAGCCATTCTTAATGGCTGGGCTTTTTGACGTTAAATATTTAAACTGTCATAAACGGATTGCTTCATTTCTGAGATTTCAAGTACTCTTGTGTGTCTGATTTCTGCTTCTAGTACACTTGTAACGGCTAGAGGAATTTCTACTCCGCTTAATTTTTCGTACTTCATCAATTAATTGTTGATCACTTAAAAGCACTAACGTCAGAATTTTTTTACAGCAGATACAACGCTTTGTGGGAATTTGTATGGGCTTGCTGTTGATACAATAACTGTAGGAGTGTTGTCTTTTGTTTCTTGTTGATATTTATCATAAGCACATTGAGCTACTGCTGTATGTGGATCTAACAAATAGTTTTCTTTTGTTAAAACAGATTCGATGGTTTGAGCTGTTTCTTCTTAGCTAGCATTTGAGCAGCATAAAACTCTTCGTATGAGTGTAATACTTCTTTTTCGATATGATAGTGACCATTATTGGTTAATGAATCCATTAATGCTTTTGTTTCTTCGGCATTGCTTCCTGTCATTTCAAAAATTAATCGTTCTAAGTTACTTGAAACTAAAAAATATCCATACTTGGAGAACTTGTTACTTCGAATTTTCTTTGACGATTGTATGTTCCTGTGTGGAAGAAGTCTACTAATACATCATTTTCGTTTGAAGCACTAGACTAATGTTTGGATTGGAACACCTAATTGTTTTTGCATAATAAGCTGCTAAAAATATTTCAAAGTTCCCAGTTGGAACGACAACGTTCATCGATTCTCCAATTTCAAGAGCTCCCTGTTTAACTAATTGAGCGTACGCATAAACATAATACACCACTTGAGGACATAAACGACCAATGTTGATAGAGTTAGCAGAAGAAAGTTGGAATCCTTTTTTTCTGATAATGTTTGGTTTAAATCTGCATCATTAAATAGTTTTTGACCATTGTTTGAGCATCATCAAAGTTTCCTTTAACACCATAAACAAATGTATTATCGCCAGCTTGAGTAACCATTTGACGTTCTTGAATCGTACTTACGCCACCTTTTGGATAAAAGACAATAATTTTTGTATGAGGTACATCTGCAAATCCTGCTAAAGGCAGCTTTTCCTGTATCTCCAGAAGTAGCTGTTAAAATAACAATATCTTTATCTTGTTGATTTTTTTCTTAGCCGCAGTTGTTAATAAATAAGGTAAAATGGATAAGGCCATATCTTTAAAGGCAATGGTACGTCCATGAAATAATTCCATAATGTAGGCATTGCCAACTTTTTTTACAGGTGCAATTGCTGAATCATCAAAAAAGTTGTATTATACGCAGAGTGAATACAATGTTGTAATTCTTCATCTGAAAAGTCAGTTAAAAATGCTTTTAAAATAGGAAATGCAATTTCTTGATAAGATTGATGTTGCAATGTTTCCCAGTTTAATGATAATTGTGGCATTGTTGTGGGAACGTATAATCCTCCATCTTCAGCAATCCCTTTTAAGATTGCTTGAGAAGCTGTTACACGATTATTTTTTTATCACGAGTACTAATATATTGTAATTCTGTCACAATTCATCCTCCTTTTCTCTTCTAATGCTTTGTATTTTACCATAAGTTTTTTTCCATGTGCCTACTAAGTTGAATAAAAGAGAATCTATAAAAAGAGGGTAGAATATTACATCCCTAACCTCACAAAAAAATTATGCTTCCTGTCTAAAAATAAGGTTTATTTTTTTAAACTCTTTAATAATAATAACCCAAAAATTGTTGTTAAAGTGATTTTTAATCAAATCTGGTAAAATAAATGGAAGTACCACGAGATTGATAGCCTTTGAAAAAAATCAGCATGTGTAATTAGTATAAAATCCAATCACTCCACCAATAAATAGGGCAACTTCTCCTAAAAGATTTGCTAAAAAGAGACGAATGGCATTGTGTTTTTCCTTGTGCAATAATCGAAGTGACAAATGCACGAACTGGGAAGAAAACTAAAAACCAGCAGTAGGTCCAAAGAAAAGCTTGAAATCCACCTTTCCCACCAGCAAAAACAGGTAGTCCAATAGCTCCTAATAATAAATAAAGTACAATAGCAAGTGTAGCTTCTTTTTGGACGATAAATTGTAACAATTAATCCAATTGCTAAGGTTTGCAAAAGTAATGGGAATAGGCCCTAAAAAGGAATTTGAAAGGGTGACAATGCTGCCACTAATGCTGCTCCCAATGCGATTAGTGTTAAAGAATATGTTTTGTTCATAATTGTTAACCTCCTAAATTTGTTTATGTTAACAATATAAAAGAGTTTAGAGAGACTGTCAAGAATTTTTTTCGGAATTTCATAGTTTTTTTGAGTAGAAGAGGTCGATATTCATTTTGGATATTATTTGAAAAACCTTATGAACATTGATAAAATAGATACAATACTTTTTATGAAAATAGAAAGAGGAGTGAAGATATGCTGAGAAAATAGTCCCCTATTTTTCAAAATATAAATATTTCCCATTTTTTAGCATTTTTATCTATTTTTAGTCGAAGTTGTCTCGCAGTAGGGCAACCAATCATCATGTTAAAAATTATTGACGAAGGAATTCCAAATCGAGATACTTCGATGATTTTATGGTATGGAATTTTTAATGATTATCGTTGCGATGATTTCTCTTGGAGCAGGAGTATTAGGTGCAAAATTTGCTTCCATTGCGGGAACCGGTGTTGCAAGTGAATTAAGAAGTGCACAAATGAAGAAGATTCAAGAATTTTCATTTAAGAATTTGGACTTTTTCTCCAATGCGTCTTTAATTACACGTATGACGAGTGATGTGACAAATGTTCAAAATACAGCGATTATGACGATGCGTATTTTAGCACGTGCACCAATGATGTTCTTATTTGCATTCTTCTTTTGCGGTGTCATTAAATGCACAATTGTCATTAGTCTTTGTAGTGGCAGTTCCATTTTTAGTAGTGAGCTTGGCACTTATTATTTCAACAGCGTTTCCTCGTTTTTAGATTATTACAACAGGCAACTGATGGAATTAACCGTATTCTTCAAGAAAATTTTATTGGAATTCGAGTAGTAAAAATCTTTTTGTTCGTGAGCCTTTCGAACGTGTGAAGTTTGGTGTTGAAAATACAAACTTTAAAACACGTGCTTTACATGCAATGTATGTTATCGTATGGAATAACCCCATCATGCAATTAACGGTATACGCTTGTACAATTGCAGTTATGTGGTTTGGTGGAAAAATTTGTAATGCATGGAGAAATGACGACTGGAGAATTAATTAGTTTCATTTCTTATATTACACAAATTTTAATGTCCTTAATGATGATTTCCTTTGTTTTTTTGTCATGTTAACGATGACAAAAGCTTCAATGGATCGTATTTTTGAAGTGATTGACACAGAAGTGGATATTGTAGAACCCTGAGCAAGTGATTCCAACAGAAATTACTCGTAGCGATATTGAGTTTGATCATGTTCATTTCTCATACGGAAAAAGATCAACAAGAAGAAGTGTTAAATGATATTCATTTTTCAGTGAAAAGTGGACAAATTCTTGGAATTATTGGGCCAACCGGTTCTGGTAAAACATCACTAGTTCAGTTAATTCCTCGATTGTATGATGCAACGGCAGGAAGTGTTCGAGTTGCAGGGAAAGATGTTCGTGATTATGCATTTTCTGATTTAAGAAGTCAAGTAGCGATGGTTCTTCAAAAAAATACACTGTTTTCTGGCACGATTCGAGAAAACTTATTATGGGGAAATCCTCATGCAACCGAAGAAGAAATGATTCAAGTTGCTAAATATGCCCAGGCACATCAGTTTTATTATGGAAATGCCAGAAGGGTATGATACAAAAAGTTGAACAAGGTGGAAAAATTTCTCTGGGGGTCAAAAACAACGTTTATGTATTGCAAGAGCAATGTTGAGAAAACCAGCTGTTTTAATTTTAGACGATTCAACTTCTGCGGTGGATACATCAACAGATTCATTAATTCGTGAAGCGTTCTTTAATCATTTACCAGATACAACTGTTATTATTATTGCGCAAAGAATTTCATCTATCCAAGGTGCAGATAAGATTGTTGTGTTAGAAGATGGAAAAATGAATGGAAGTGGAACACACGAAACATTAATGGAAAATAACGAACTGTATCGTGAAATTTATGAAACTCAAATGGAAGGAGCGAAAAGTAGATGAGCGTTAAAAAAATCGGATCAAAACGTCCTGAAAAATTTAAAGCAAAACATTAGCTGACTTATGGAGCTATTTATGGAAAAAGTAAGTGGAGTCTTTTCGCTGTTCTTTTATTAGTTGTGTTAGGTAGTGCTGCAGGAATTGTAGGGACTTACTTTATTCGACCATTAATTAATGATTTTTATTGCGACAAAAAGATGTAGTAGGTCTAGCAAAAATGCTAGGAGTCATTGGGTTGATTTATATTATTGGGGCGATTGCGAATTATTTCTCTGGGAAAATTATGATTACGATTGGTCAACAAACGATTGAAACGATGAGAAAAGATTTATTCGACCATATTCAAACATTGCCAATTCGTTTCTTTGATACAAATAAACATGGGGATTTAATGTCTCGTTTTACAAATGATTTTGAAAAATATCCAACAAGCGTTTAATAATAGTATGTTGATGATTGTCAGCTCTTTATTACAATTGGTGCTAACTTTTGTGATGATGATTATTTTATCTCCAATTTTAACAGTAATGTTGATTGTTATGGTCTTGATTATGTTTTGCGATTGTTAGAGTAGTAGCAGGTCGTTCAGGTAAATTCTTTGCTGAACAACAAAAAGTTCTAGGGCAAGTGAATGGCTTTGTAGAAGAACATATTGAAGGGCAAAAAGTCGTTAAAAGTATTCAATCATGAAACATTAGTCTTAAAAGAATTTGAAACTTTAAATTCTCAATTAAGAGAAGCTACGAATCAAGCACAATTTAATTCAAATATCATGTTTCCTATTTTTAGGCAATATTAGTTATATTAATTATGCTTTAACCGCTTCAGTTGGTGGATATTTAGTCGTATTTCAAGGAATGGACGTTGGGGCGTTAGCTTCATTTTTTACAATATTCAAGAACATTTGCACAACCATTAGCACAAATGTCACAACAAACAAATGTCTTATTAGCTGCAATGGCTGGGGCAGAACGAATTTTTGCGATATTAAAAGAAGAATCTGAAGTGGATGAAGGAACTGTAACTTTAGATCAAACAGATTCAAAAACAATGGTATTGGGTAAAAGGAGAAGAGAATCCCTGTTGTTGGGAATATTCAATTGAATGAAGTGGACTTTAGTTATGTTTCAGATGTACCAATTTTGAAAAAATCAATGTTTGGGCTGAACCAGGATTGAAAAGTAGCTTTTGTGGGTGCAACAGGTGCTGGGAAAACTACGATTACGAATTTAATTAATCGATTTTTATGAAATTGATAATGGAGAAATTACGTTTGATACAATTCCGATTACGGAAATTAAGAAAGATGATTTACGTAAAAACCATTTCGATTGTATTACAAGATACGCATTTGTTTACAGGGTTCGATTGCAGATAATATTCGTTATAGGGAATTTAGATGCGACAGATGATGAAGTGGTAAAAAGCTGCGAAATTAGCGAATGCGCATGGGTTCATTAAACGTTTGCCTCATGGGTATCAAACGGAGATTACTGGTGATGGTGAAGGTCTTTCTCAAGGGCAAAAGACAGTTATTAGCGATTGCTAGGGCTGCAGTAGCAAATCCGAAGGTGTTAATTTTGGATGAAGCGACTAGTTCGATTGATAGTCATACGGAAGCGTTGATTAGTAAAGGGATGGACCAATTGATGGAAGGTAGAACTTCGTTTGTAATTGCCCATCGTTTATCGACGATTCGTAATGCGGATGTGATTATGGTAATGGATCATGGAGAGATTATTGAGCGTGGGAATCATGAGAGCTTAATGGAAAAAAACAAGGTGTGTATTACCAATTGTATACAGGGCAGCTTGATTTAGACTGAAATAGAAGAAATATGACTTTTCTGATGTAGTAAGGGACGCCAGTAGCCAGCTGTTGCTGTCTCTTGGCTAAAATTCGAGCCTAAGGTCTCGAATTTCCCCGAGTAATGGTAGCCGGTATGGCTACCATTACTTTTACTACGGCGAAAAGTCAATTTCTTTTGACGGATATTTATGAGAGTGCGAAAATGAATTAGACTTTGCTATATAGTAGCTGGGGACGGCAGCAGATCTACGGTCTCATGCCCTAAAAAATTGAGCCCTAAGGTCTCAATTTTTCCCGTGATATAATCAGCGTTCGCTGATTATATCGCTTGAAACTACTATGCAAAAGTCTTTTCTATTGGACGGATATTTATGAGAGGGTGTTTTAAGAGTTAGACTTTATTTTATAGTAATAAACGACGGCAGCAGACCTTTGGTCTCATGCCTAAAAATTGAGCCCTAAGGTCTCAATTTTTTGTGTGATATAATCAGCAATGCTGCTTATATCACTAATATTACTATGCGAAGTCTTTTTGGGTGATAGGAGAGTTTTTGGTGTTTTATGGATAAAAAGGGCAGCCGTTATTACAGCTGCCTTTTTTATTGAGTCGTTATCATATTGTTTTACTGTAAAATGACTATTACTCTTTTCTTTCTTCAATTGTTTTTCGAATCTGTTCGGCTTGTTTTAGTAGAGGGTCTGGTGCTTGTGTAAATGGGTTATTAGTGAACAATTCAATCCAACGTACTTTACTGTAATCCTGTGTATATTCTGTATGATATTTATCCAATTCTAAAAATTTCATTTCAGCAAGATTTTTGTGGTTCATCGAGATCCTTTGAAATCTACTTTTAGTGATTCGTTTGAAGCATCACTTAATAAAGTGAATGAATGGAACATTCTTTCATCATCGAAACATCGTTTTTGTGTGATGTAAATGGTATAAAATGGTAGTACTTCATTGACAAAGTACATTGGATTAAGTTCTTTTTGCTTTAAATAACTGTTTATTTTTTTAGTGAAATAGTTTGAAAGATATAAATAATAGGATTCGTTTATATTAACTTCCTCCACTATTTGAATTTCTATTATCATTTCGGATTCATTGGTTAATTGTACTAAGGCAGTGATGCTTGCTTTATTATGATCCAGATTCTCAAAAGGATTCAGTAATTTTTACTTCATGAACGGGTAGTTCTAGTATATCGCTTATAAATTGTGCCGTTATTTCAGGATTGCTGAAAACTTTCTGTGCTAGGACATTTGTCATTGTTTGTGTTTTGGTTCGTACGTTTTTCCATCGGATAACATCCTCTCTATTTTTATTTTTTGAAGGAAAATACTAGTAAATTATTTTTAGTATTGTCTCTTCACTTATAGATACGAAAAAAATCTTAAAAAAATTTTTTTATTGTGAGAATTTTTATCTTTTTAGGAAAATTGAAAATACTTTCAATAGAATAAATTTTATGTTAGGATAAAAATCGAATGGAGGGGTATGATGGAACAAAAAGAATTAACAATTGAGTATCGTGCTTTGGAGATATTGAAGCAAGAATTAAGTCACTATACTTCAAAAACAAATTGATATAGTTCTAGCTTTATTAGAAGAGGGAATACCGTTCCATTTTATAGCACGTTATCGTAAAAGATCAAACAGGGAGTTTGGATGAAGTTCAAATTCGTGAAATTGAAGAAAGATATCGATATTTAGTGAATTTTGAAAAAAAGAAAAAGACGAAGTCATTCGCTTAATTGATGAACAAGAAAAAAATTAACAGATGAAATTTTAAACGATTTAATGAAAAGCGAAAACATTGACAGCTTTAGAAGATATTTATCGACCATTCAAGCAAAAGAAACGTACGAAAGCGACGATTGCTAAAAGAAGCTGGACTAGAACCACTCGCTGAATTTTTTTATCTGCTTGTACACCAGAAGATGTTGAAGCTAAAAGCTGCAACATTCATAAATGAAGAAAAAAAGAAATTTTGACAGCAGAAGATGCTTTAAAAAGGTGCTTTAGAAATTATTGCAGAAAGAATTTCTGACAATGCATTTTATCGAAAAACTAGCTCGAGAAAATACTTTGAAAAAAAGCCATGCTTATGACAAGTCTAAAAGACGAGGAAAAAGACGAAAAAAACACGTATACGAAATGTATTACGACTATCAGGAACTCGTTAAAACAATTGTGCCACATCAGAATTTTTAGCGGTGAATCGTGCTGAAAAAAAGAAGGCGTTATAAAAGGTTAGTTTGGAAGTAGATGAAACAGTTCCGTTAGAAAAAAATGATGAAAAAGAAATTTCAAATGAAAAATCACCATCTGCACCGTATGTGAAAGCGGCGATTGAGGATAGTGTTAAACGTTTCATCGCACCAGCCATTGAACGTGAAATTCGTTCGGAATTAACAGAAAAAAAGCTCAAACACAGGCAATTGAGATTTTTTTGGAGAAAATTTACACAAATTTATTATTACAAGCTCCGATGAAAGGACATGTAATTCTGGGGTTAGATCCCAGCTTATAGAACAGGTTGTAAACTAGCGATTATTGATGAAACAGGGCAAAGTTTTAGACAAAAGCAGTCATCTATCCGCACCAAGGGAGCGAGTGATTTTAAACGAGCTCAAGCAGGAGAAAGTTTTAAAAAAATTATTAGAAGATTATCAAGTTACTTTTAATCGCAATCGGAAATGGAACTGCAAGCCGTGAATCGGAAGCATTTGTCAGTGAACAGATTAAAGGGAATCAATCGTAAAATTTATTATACGATTGTGAGTGAAAGCAGGTGCATCTGTTTATTCAGCTAGTGAGATTGCACGAAAAAGAATTCCCAGATTATCAAGTTGAAGAACGTTCTGCAGTAAGTATTGCTCGTCGCTTGCAAGATCCATTAGCAGAATTAGTGAAAATCGATCCAAAAAGCAGTAGGAGTAGGGCAATATCAACATGACGTGAGTCAAAAACAATTGGATGAGAGATTAGATATTGTGGTTGAAACAGCCGTGAATAAAGTTGGAGTGAATGTCAATACAGCAAGTGCAGCATTACTCGAACATATTGCAGGACTAACAAAAAAACAACTGCAGCAAATGTAGTGGCTTATCGTGATGAAAATGGAAAATTCACGAATCGTTCTCAATTGAAAAAGTTCCTCGCTTAGGACCAAAAAGCTTTTCGAACAAGCAGTAGGATTTTTTTAAGAATTGTGGATGGGAAAAAAATCCATTAGATGGAACAGATATTCACCCAGAGTCTTATGAAGTTGCAGAAAAGATTTTTAGAAAAAAATTCAAGCAACAAAAAGTTGAAATTGGAACGGAGAAAAGTAGAACAAGCTTTATCTTCAATTGATAAAAAAAGTCATTATCTGACGAACTAGGGATTGGACTTGAAACTTTAGAATTAATTTTTTTGCAGGATTAACAAAACCAGGAAGAGATCCCTCGTGAAGAAAGTTGATCCACCGATTTTTAGAAGCGATGTATTATCCATGGAAGATATTCAAGTTGGAATGGAATTACAAGGAACGATTCGAAATGTAGTCGATTTTGGAGCATTCGTGGATATCGGAGTCAAACAAGATGGCTTAGTTCATATCTCAAGAATGAAAAAAAGGATTCGTGAAACATCCAAGTGATGTCGTTGCAGTAGGTGATATTGTAACTGTATGGGTCATTGAAATTGATTCGAAAAAAAGGAAGAGTAGGTTTATCGATGCTTCCGCCAATTCAATAAAATTAGTATGTACGCAACTCTATTTGTGGGATTTAGTCACAAATAGAGTTTTTTGAATCATTATTTAGAAAAAGCTGGCTCTTTGTGGTATAATCATTTTTGAGTTATTTTATTCAAAAGGAGAAAGTATATGTCAGATACAAAGCAAAATCAAGCATTAGAGCAATTAAAAAGAAAATGCCAATAAAAATTTATCAATTAATTCATCAACAAAAATCATTTATGTATTGCAAAATGCCCAGCATTTGAAGAAGTGGTAGACACTCAATTGTTTGGTTTATCAAAACAAGTGGAATTTGCAGTTTCAATTGGTGTAGTTGATGTAAATGAAGGACATCAATTAATGGCGGATTTAGAATATGCATTAAATGAAGTATATAGTGATGTATATGAGCAAAACTGGCAATCTTAAAGAAAGTAAGAGGAAATAGTGATTTGAAATTAAAAAAAGTAAAATCAAAAATTTATTTCAAGTAGATCAAATTATTTTTGATGATTTTTTTATAACATTGTCAGCGTTTGGTCTTATTATGGTTTATAGTGCTAGTAGTTATTTTTTTCGTTATCTTCTGTTGGAAATTCAGAATATTTTTATTATTCGTCAATTTATATTCGTAGTAGCAGGAATCATCATAGCGATAAGTATAGCAAATAATGGCAAAAAGGTTCTTTTTTTAAGGAACGATATTTGCAAAGGGGTATATGTTTTATTAATTCTATTACTCTTTTTATGTTTTTAACTCAAACAGGAATTAAAGGAGCAAAAAGTTGGATTAATTTACGACTATTTAATTTACAACCATCAGAATTTGCAAAAGTTATTTTAATTTGGGCGAGTGCATTTTATTACAACAAGTTTAAAGCTGTCAAAGATTGGAAAGTATTGTTTAGATATCCATTGGGAATGGCATTATTTGTGTGTATGCTAGTCTTGATGCAACCGGACTTTGGTACGATGGCGATTATTTTTTTCTAATGATGTGGTTATTAGCATTAACCACTGGATATTCAAGAAAAAGCAATCGGTGTTTCAGGTATTCTATTTGGTTTAGGGTATTTATTTACTTTTTTACCAGTATCTATTCTTCAATATTTACCTTTTTAAAGCTTATCAATTAGGACGATTTTTTTATCATTTCATAATCCATGGGACGATATAAGTGGTACAGGGTATCAATCGATTCAAGGTTTTTTTAGCTTTAGCTAGAGGTGGATTAACAGGGACAGGATTATCGAGTTCGATACAAAAAAACAGGATTTTTACCAGAAGCTCATACGGATTTTATTATGGCAATTGTAGGAGAAGAATTAGGATTTTTGTAGTATGGTTAGTGCTAGCAGTACTCTTTTTCTTAATTTTTTTATATGTTTCGTAGAGCTCAAAAAAATGTCGTTCTGTTTTTTCAAAATATATTTGTCTAGGAGTTGGCATTTTTCTATTTAGTTCAAAGTAGTATTAATATTGGAGCTTTACTTGGATTAGCACCTATTACTGGAGTTCCATTGCCATTTTTAAGTTATGGAGGGTCTAGTTTTGTTGTTTCAAGTATCGCAATTGGAATGGTTCTATTTGCATTAAAAATATGATAAAGAGTATGAAGCAGATAAAATGAATAATATTAAATTATTTGAAACAGAAGTTGAAGAAAATGAAAATCAGGATAAAAAAAGAAAAAAATATTACTCAGGATGGTATTGAGACAGAAGTAGTATTAAAGAATGAAGAGATAAAGGAGGATGAGCATGAAGAAATTACTGGTGGCTAACCGTGGAGAAATTGCGATTCGTGTATTTCGTGCAGCAACTGAACTTGGGATTGAAACGGTTGGTATTTTTTTGCCAAGGAAGATGATCATTCATTGCACCGTTTCAAAGCGGATGAAGCCTATTTAGTTGGAGAAGGTAAGAAGCCAACAGAAGCTTACTTAGATATGGATGATATTATTCGTATTGCGAAACAATCTGGGGCAGATGCTGTTCATCCTGGTTATGGTTTTTTTATCTGAAAAATATTGATTTTTGCTAGAAAATGTCAAGAAGCTGGACTAACCTTTGTTGGGCCTCGTTTGGAACATTTAGATATGTTAGGCGATAAATTAAAAGCAAAAAAACTGCTGCGCATAAGGCTGGTTTACAATCCATTCCTGGGACAGAAGGGACAGTGTCTTCTGTTCAAGAAATTTATGAGTTTGGGGAACAATTTGGCTATCCGATTATGATTAAAGCTGCACTTGGCGGTGGCGGTCGTGGAATGCGTGTCGTTTATCGCAAGGAAGAGGTTCAAGATAGCTATGAACGTGCTGTAGGAGAAGCAATTAAAGCTTTTGGTGTTGGAGAATGTTATGTGGAGAAATATATTGAGGATCCACAACATATTGAAGTGCAAATTTTAGGGGATGAACATGGAAATGTTGTTCATTTGTTTGAACGAGATTGTTCTGTTCAAAGACGTCACCAAAAAGTGATTGAAGTGGCTCCATGTATTTCTCTTTCAGAAGAGATGCGTTCAAAAATTTGTAATGCTGCAGCTAGCTTTTATGAAAGAAATTGGGTATGTCAATGCAGGAACAGTTGAGTTTTTTTATTAGATGGAAATCAATTTTTACTTTATTGAAGTGAATCCAAGAATCCAAGTAGAGCATACCATTACAGAATTGATTACAGGAATTGATATTGTTCAAGCACAATTAAAAGTTGCGCAAGGAATGGATTTGTATCAAGAAATTGGAATTCCTACACAAGAAAATTTAACATTTAGTGGTGCTGCGATTCAATGTCGTATTACAACTGAAAATCCTGAAAATAACTTTTTACCAGATACTGGTAAGATTAATACGTATCGTTCTCCCGGTGGCTTAGGTATTCGTTTAGATGCGGGAAATGCTTTCCAAGGAAATGTGGTAACGCCGTATTTTGATTCGCTATTAGTAAAAGTTTGTACGTATGGACGTGATTTTTCTCAAGCAGTTACAACGATGCAACGTGCATTAAAAAGAGTTTAGAATTCGTGGAGTGAAGACGAATATTCCATTTTTTTAAAAAAATGTAATCCATCACGAAGATTTCTTAACTGGAACAGCGAAAACTACCTTTATTGATACAACACCTGAATTGTTTAAGTTTCCAAAGGAAAGCAATCGTGAAATAAAAATTTTTAAAAATATATTTCTGAAATTACGGTTAATGGGTATCCAGGAATTCCACAAGAAACAAAAGGCATTTGAGAGACCACCTTATATCGAAACATTGAAATCCATTTCAAAACCAGAAATAACAGCTAAGCAGTTACTGGATGAAAAAAAGGTGCGGGTGCAGTTTCGAAATGGGTATTGGAACAAGAAAAAGTTCTTTTAACGGATACAAGTTTTTAGAGATGCGCATCAAAGTTTAATGGCAACAAGAATGCGTTCGATTGACTTAATTCAAGCGGCTCAGCAATATGAAGCAGCAGTTCCTCAATTGTTCTCAGCAGAAGTATGGGGTGGAGCAACGTTTGATACAGCTTATCGATTTTTAACAGAAAATCCTTGGAATCGATTGGAAAAAAATCCGTAAAAGCAATGCCAAATACGCTCTTACAAATGTTATTACGTGGTTCTAATGCAGTAGGTTATTCCAATTATCCAGATGCTGTGATTCGTTCGTTCATTTTAGAAGCAGCAGCAACAGGAATTGATGTGTTTAGAATTTTTGACAGCTTAAACTGGTTGCCTCAAATGGAAGTAAGTATTCAAGCCGTTCGTGATGCAGGTAAAATTGCAGAAGCGACCATGTGTTATACAGGCGATGTATTAAATCCAATGCAAACAAAATATACATTAGAATATTATAAACAATTTTGCGAAAAGATTTAGAAAAATGCGGGGGCTCATATGATTGCCATTAAAAGATATGGCAGGATTATTGAAACCTCAAGCAGCCAAACAATTAATTACAACTTTAAAAAGAATCAGTGGATATTCCAATTCACTTACACACACATGATACGAGTGGAAATGGTATTTTTAACATTAGCAACAGCTATTGATGCTGGAGTGGATGTAGTCGATGTAGCCTTTAGTGCGTTAGCGGGTGGAACATCTAATCCAAGTATGGAAACTTTATACTATGGATTAGAAGGGACAAGTCGCCAACCTGAATTAGAGATGGAAAATGTAACAAGATTAAATCGTTATTGGGGAACAATTCGCAAATCTTATCATGCTTTTGATCAAGCACAAGTTTCTCCAAGTCCAGAAGTATACTATCATGAAATGCCTGGAGGACAATATACGAATTTATACCAACAAGCCAAATCAGTTGGTTTAGGAGAACGTTTCGAAGAAGTGAAAGAAATGTATCATCGTGTAAACCAATTGTTCGGAGATATTATTAAAGTAACCCCTTCTTCTAAAGTAGTGGGAGATATGGCATTATTCTGTATTCAAAAATGAACTTAATGAAGAAAAATATTTATGAAAAAGGATTAACTCTGTCTTTCCCTGAATCAGTGATTCAATTCTTTAGAGGGATTTAGGGCAACCGGTTGGAGGCTTTTAATGAAAAACTTCAAAAAGTTGTATTAAAAGATATTGAGCCAATTACTGTCCGCCCAGGATTATTAGCTCTGAAGTAGATTTTTGAAGAAGTTCGTAAAGAATTGGAAGATTTACTAGGACATAAAACCAAAAGACCAACAAGTACTAAGTTATCTCATGTATCCAAAAGTGTATAAGGAATACCAAGAGAGAAAAGAACTATATGGAGATTTAAGTAAATTAGATACGCAAACCTTCTTCTATGGAATGCGTATGGGTGAGACAATTCAAATGGAATATGCTCCAGGAAAAGTCTTCATGATTACATTAGTACAAATTGGGGAACCAGACCAAGATGGAAATCGTATTATGTTCTATCGATTCAATGGGCAAAGCCGAGAAATTATTGTCCATGATGCGAGTGCAACAATGACAACTGTTAAACGTCAAAAAGCAGATGCGAATGACTTTTGGACAAATTGGGGCAACGATGCCAGGTAGTGTTCTAAAAGTATTTGTTACAAAAAGGGAAGCAGTTCGTAAAGGACAAGTGTTACTGGTGACAGAAGCAATGAAGATGGAAACAACCATTCAAGCACCATTTGATGGCGTTGTTGAAACCATTGCCGTTAAAGAACAAGATATGATTGATGTTAGTGATTTACTATTAACAATTCGTAAAAAATAATTAGAGAGGAGTAAGCATGGAACAAGTAGAAAGAAGAGCGATTATTGTATGGCTCTATACATTAAAAACCAATTAAACAATTAAAACGTTTCGGTAATATTCAATATATTTCTAAACGTCTAAAAATATATTTACTTGTATGTCAATGAAGAAGAAGTGGAAAGTGTGATTGATAAAGTTAGCAAATTTCACTTTGTTCGAAAAAGTTGAAGTATCTCCTCGCCATGAAGTTCGAATGGATTTTACACAAATCTTACCAGAATTACGTGAGGAAATTGAATTAGAAAAAAACGGGCATTGGCTACAGAAGCGTAATGTTTATTTAATAAGAATAAAGAGTCCACCGATATCTCATGGTGGACTCTTTTTGTATTAGTTGAATCTGAGTGATATAAATTGTGATCTAGCAAGATTTAATTCGTTAAAAACCTAATAGTTACCGTTTGAGATTTATGATAAACTAATTATAAGTAACAGAAAGGAAATTTATATATGGAAAATATCGGTACAATTACAAAAAAAGTTAAAAAAATACTTTCAATCACTAGTGATGTTAGCAAGATATTCATTGATAATGAGAATTTCAAAAACATTTAATAAAGAGAAACCATCAAAATATGATTTCTCATATACCTAAAATATCACAGTATTTAAAAGATCCTGATTATGTAGGTATCAACCCACGAGAAAAAAAGGTGTCAGTTTGGAGTATATTGTTCAAGTAGAACCAAATATTCTTATAGCAGTTAAATTGGACAGTAAGAATGGTTACTTTTTATGTAGCTACTATGCACGAAATTTCTCAATTAAAATTAACTCAGAGAATTCGCAACGGAAGATTACGAAAAAGTTGACAAAAGATAATAAATAATTATAATAGAGGTATAGAAAGTATGAATTGAGGGTAGAAAGGTTCCTACCGCACCTCATAGAGGTACCTGAGATGACGAGGTTACTGAACGTCCAATTTATACTAACGATATTTTTCCAAGAAGACACCGCAAGGTGTCTTTTTGTGTCAGAATTTATACAGGAGTGATAAAATGACAACAAGACAAGAACTAGTAGATTATGTACGTAATTTATTTAACAGAAGGAGTCGGAGTAGATGTTTATTGTGAGTTGTTATTCTTTTTGAGCGTATATAATAAGGTGAATATATTAAAGGAGGAACACAGATGAGAATTATTTCTAGCGAATTTGGTGGAAGACATCTTCGAGCTGTTCCAGGAAAGAACACAAGACCCACAACGGATAAAATTAAAGAATCCTTATTCAATATTTTAGGAGGATATTTTGATGGCGGTATTATGTTGGATATGTATGCAGGCAGTGGAGGAGTAGCCATTGAAGCTGTTTCTAGAGGAATGGACCATGCCTTTTTTTATTTGAAAAATAATCGACAAGCGATTCAAACGATAGAACAAAAATATTGACATTACAAAGAGTCCGGATCAATTTACATTATTGAAACAAAATGTGAAGCATGGATTAAAAACATTAGCTACAAGAGAAGAGTTTAAACCTGTTTCTTTAGTGTTTATGGATCCACCGTATCGTCTGCAAGAAATTATCCAGGATATTGAACAATTGGAAAAATTTATCATTAGTAGCAGAAGATGCTGTAGTTGTTGCAGAAGTGGATAAAACAGTACAATTACCAGAAAAAAATTGGGCGATTTTACTCAATGGAAACGAGTAGAGTATGGAATTACAGCATTAATTTTCTTTGAATTTGAATAGGAGATTTGTATGGTAAAAAGCAATTTATGCAGGAAGTTTTGATCCCATTACAAAGGGTCATCTTCATTTAATCCAACGTGCGACAGTATTATTTGATGAAGTGATTGTATTAATTTCTCATAATCATCAAAAACAGTATACTTTAACAAAAAGAAGAGAGTTCAAACAGTTCAAAAAAAGCTGTGTCAAATTGGGAAAAATGTTCGAGTTGTCGTACAAAATGGAGGCTTAACGGTTGAAGCTGCGAAAACAATTAGGGGCAACTGTTCTTTTTAAGAGGGGTTCGTAATAGTCAAGATTTAGAATTAGAAAAGACATTAGCGTATCATAATCATCGATTAGACGGGAATATTGAAACTGTCTTACTCATAAGTGAGCCAGCCTATGAATATGTCAGTTCAAGAATGGTGAAAAGAATTAGCTAAATTTGGCGGAGAATTTGAGTCTTTTGTTCCAGAGTCTGTAGCAGAAATTTTTGGAAAAAGATATTCTGGACAAGAGTGTCAACAAATGATGCTTCAAGAAAGAAGTGAGTAAGTATGAAAAAAATTTCTTTACGAACGATTGTTATATCGCTCGTTAGTTTATTAGTTCTAGGAATCATTGCATTTTTTCCTTTACCTTATGTATTAGAAATGCCAGGGAGCGCTGAAAAAGTAGAGGATTTTATTACAATTGAAGGAGTTAATGAGAAGAAGGAAGGGTCTTTTCGAGTAATGACGGTATTGTCACAACAAGCAACTCCCTTTATTGGCACTTCAAACATTGCTTCCTCATGTTGAGATGATTCCAAAGGAAAAAGTGTATGGAACAACACCTAGTAAGGAATACAATAAAAATTCAGGAATATTATATGCAACAAGCTAGGAAATGCAGCCATTTCAGTAGCGTATAAGGCAGCAGGGAAAACTGTTCAAGAAGAATTTTTAGGTGTATATGTGATGACAGTAGTTCCTGAATCTGATTTTTAAAGAGAAGATTCAAGTAGGAGATATTGTGACAAAAAGTGGATGGAGTATCATTTTCATCTGCACAAGAAATGATTCAAGCGATTAGTTCTAAAAAATTGGTGATCAGGTTACGATTGAAATTAATCGTAATCAAGAGACTATTGAAAAAACTGGAGTTCTAGTAGAAAATCCTGATACAGGTAAACCAATGCTAGGCATTCAATTAGTGACTCATTCGAAATTGCATGAATCACCTAAAGTAGATTTTTGATCCACATGGGGTTAGTGGGCCATCAGCTGGTTTGATGTTTACATTAGAAATTTATAATCAGTTAACGGATAATAATTTAAAACAAGGTCGAATTGTGGCTGGTACTGGGACTATGAATGAAAAAAAGGAGAAGTGGACGAATTGGTGGAGTAGATAAGAAATTAGTAGCAGCTGTTCGTGCAGGAGCAACTATTTTCTTAGCACCAGATGATGAAATTACGGATGAAATGAGAGAAAAGAATCCTAATATTTTATCGAATTATGAAGAAGCTAAACGAACCGCTGAAAAGATAAAATCCAATATTCAAGTGTATCCAGTAAAAAAATTTGAAGATGCAGTAAAAATTTTTAGAAAAATAAAAATACAAAAACGTCATTTTTCGTATCTATAGTTAGAGGAGGGAAAAATGATGTTTTTATTTTTATTCAAGTGAAAAAGGTGGTTGATGGAATATAAAAAGGTTCTGTCAATTATTGGAGGTGTGTTAGCAGTTATCGTTATTATTCTTGTAGGAAGAGGGATGATGGCTTCACCTACGAAAGAAAAAAAGTAATGGTAACGAATGCTGTGAATACAACAAGAGTGGAAGAAACAACTACGATGATGCCACAAAATTGTTATGTGGATATTAAAGGAGAAGTTCTTCGGCCTGGAGTGTATGAGTTTTCTTGTGAGAGTCGCATGCAAGATGTGATTAAAAAAAGGCAGGAGGATTTTACAGAAGAGGCAGATGAAACAAAAATTAATTTAGCACAAAAAAATTACCGATCAAATGCAAATTATTGTCCCTAATTTACATTCAAAACAAGAGGGAGGAGTGACAGAGGGAAATTCTGAAAAAGGAAACTCGTCTAATTCGACTCCATCTAATTCAAAACAAGGAACGGTCAATATTAATACAGCAACGCTTGAGGAATTACAAACCATAAAAGGAATCGGAAAGAAAAAAGCAGAAGCTATTTTACAATATCGAAAAGAACATGGAGCCTTTCGTACAAAGGAAGACTTATTACAAGTGAAAGGAATTGGAAAGAAAGCATTAGAAGCGATTGAAAGCCAAGTGAATTTCCAATGAAGAAGTGGATTTGGATAACGGTCTTAGAGATTATAGTAGGAAGTTTAATCTTTTCTGAATCTTCGCTTTTTTTAAAAGGGATTTATGTTTTTGATAGGAATATGGACGTTCATTCTTCATTTTTCAATCTAAACAACAGATGTTCTGGGTATTTATTTTACTCATTTCTGTTGGATTACGTTCATATCAAGTTTATCATCCTACAATTGTTCCCGAAGGAGAGTTGGTTGGAATTATAAGATTGAATAGGGATGATTTGAAAATCAATGGAGACTTTATAACGGGAATGGCTGAATTAGAATTACCTTCTTCTAAGCATAAAGTGTTGTTTCAATATAAAATGCATTCTGAAAAAGAGAGAGCTCTATTTGAAGGAGAGGAGGCGAATCTCACTTTATCCGTAATAGGGAAAAGAGTAAGCCTGTGAATGAACCTAAAAATAGAGGGGATTTTAATGCACCAAGTTATTATCGGAGCATTGGGATTTTTGCGTGTGTTTGAAGTTAGAGGATTTTAAACAAATGACAAACGCTCCTTCATGGATGTCAGTCTTTCAAAATTGGCGTAGAAAATTTTATTTGAAAATTGATAAACAGCCAGAAAGTTTTGTCCGTACCTATGCTTTATTATTACTGTTTGGGAAAACGAACGATGCGGATGCAACAGTGATAGGGCATTATAAGAGACTGGGGATTATGCATGTTTTTAGCCATTTCAGGACTTCATATTACATTATTTATTCATCTGCTTGAAAAAGTATTATGGAAATGGAAGATGACTCGAGAAACAAGTGTTGCTGTCATTATCGTTGGATTAGTCATTTATGGTTACTTTATTCATTGGAATATTAGTGGTACACGAGCGATTTTAATGTATATTTTAGCGCAAATGTCTAAGAAGTTTCATTGGAAACTGACAACAGAGGATTGTTTTGGGAATCATATTTTTTGCTGTCACTGTTTTATCGAACAAGTATTATTGAAAATGTAGCTTTTCAACTTAGTTACGGATTAACGGCAATTTTATTATTGACGAGTTATTTTTGTCGAACATAATCTTAAAGGAAAAATGGAAGAAAACAATTTGTATTGCTTTTTTTAACTCCTATCATTGCCTTGCCATTAATTTGTCACTATTTTTTTACGTGGAATATGCTAAGTATTTTTATTAGCTGGTTTAGTAGTTATACTATTTGAAAGCATCCTTATTCCAGGAATTTTTACTTTACGCTTTAGCAGTAGTATTAAATTGGGTATGGATTTCTAATGGCATAGTTTTTCTTTTTAGATACATTATTAAATGGATTGAATCAAATTTTTTTCTTTTTGTGAACAATTTTTTGTTTTTTACGATTTACATTTGGAATATGGTCAACAGTAGCTTGGATATTGTATTGGATTATGATTTATGTAGCTCTTGTTTGCTATGAAAAATCTTGGTTTCGTCCTTATTCGAGTGTTGTATTTTGCGTTTTGTTCATTTTATCATTGCACTTAGTATTCCTTATCATCTGCATGAGCAAATGCTCTTTTTAAGTACGGGTTCGCAAGTTTCAGTATTGTATATTCCAAAAGGATTCAATCATGCTACTTTAATAGTGAGGGAGAAAATTCGTTCACAGGTTCTAAGGGAATGGCATTCGTAAACAATCTTTTTCTAAAAGCTATTACAAATAATATTTTAATAGAAGGCATTTCTCAGTTGGATTCTATTGTACTAACGAATGCTAGTTTGGAAGATAGTGATGATTTGAAAGAGTTGATTCAAGATTTTTCAGTGAGCGAGGTAGTCGTTTCTAAAAATCCGTCTGAAAAAAGAGACTTTGGAGAATTGGATGTTTCGACAAGGTATCATGAATTAGGAGAGAGACAGTTACTTTCTGGAGTGAAATGGGAATTGATTCCAGCGAATGGCAGTAAGAAAGAAGTTCAAAGTTCTATGTTTACAATCCAAGGAGAACGAATACTTATAGTAGAAGATAAGGTGAAAAACTTTACCTAATAAAGCGGACTTTGTGATTGCTTCAAAGAAAAATGCAGAAGAAATAGCAAAAAAATAAATGGATTTACACAAATGCAAACGAATAGTTTAATGTTAGAAAAAGGAAATGGGATGGTTCAATCGCATATTAGTTCACGCTTCTTAGATCAGTTAGAACAACAAGTTTCACATATATGGATTTCGCAAGAAGATGGAGCAGTTCATATGATGCAAGAAAAAAAGGCGTACGAAAAATTCCATACGATAAAAAGTCATAAAGACGAGTGAAACCATGGACAAAAAGAACACTTCACGATACACTAGACTAAGAGAAAGGGGAGTCATGAATGGAATTTCAAAAGAAAATAGAAGAAATTAAATCGGGGAAATTGTCGCCCATTTATATTGTTCAAGGAAAAGAAGATTATTTGCAAAAATTGGGCAAGACAAGTATTTTTTAGAATCTGTAGTGGCTCCTGAAGATCAAGAATTAAATGTCGCTCGATTTAATATGGAAGAAATTTCTGTCCAAACAGCTATTGAAGATGCAGAATCTGTCCCATTTTTCGGAGATAGACGTCTAGTGATGATTGACAAGCCGTATTTTTTTAACAGGTGAAAAAGAAAAAGCAAAAAAATCGATCATCAACTTGAAAGATTACAGTTTTATTTAGAAAATCCCTTAGACTCTTCTGTCGTTGTATTTTTTTGCACCATATGAAAAGTTAGACTCTCGTAAAAAAATCGTGAAGCAATTAAAAAGTAGCAGTCTTATTAGATGCTTCTTCATTAGAAGAAAAAGATGTAAGAGCGATGGTCCAACATAAATTACAAGAACAGGGTGTTTCGATGGAAAATTCAGTTCTACAGTTATTTTTAGAAAAATTACACTATTCTCTAACCGATGCGATGAGAGAAATTGATAAGTTAATCTTATCTGCTATGGATACGAAAGTGATTGATAGTGACTTAGTGGCAACATTAGTTCCAAAAAGTTTAGAACAAAATATTTTTGAACTAGGAGAGGCTGTTCTTCGAAAAGATAGTAAAGTAGCGATTGAAATTTATCGAGATTTATTATTACAAAAGAAGATCCGATTAAAAATGAATGCCATTTTACTAGGGCAATTTCGCTTGTTATTACAAGTAAGCTACTTACAAAAAGAAGGCTATCACGAACCTGAGATGCAAAAGGTATTAGGGATTCACCCATATCGTGTAAAACTCGCTCTAGGACAATCTAGAAAATTTTCGATTGCTTTTATTAGAAGTAGCGTACCGTTCATTAGTAGAAACGGAGTATGCATTGAAAAACAGGACTTGGAATAAAAAGAATTGCAATTAGAAACATTTATTTTTGAAGTTTTTGTCAAAAGAGTGCATAGTAAGCAGATTGAAATGAAAATAAAAAGTACAAAAAGGCCTGAGAATCATTTCTCAGGCTTTTTATTATTTGCTTAATTTTGAAGCAAGACGTGATTTATCACGAGAAGCTTTTGTTTTTTGTGGATTAATCCTTTAGAAGCAGCTCCGTCGATTGCTTTGTGAGCAGCACGTAATAATTCTTCAGCATTTTTCAGCACCTTCAGCTAATGCAGCTTCAAATTTTTTTGATAGCAGTACGCATAGCAGAAGTTTGTGAGTTATTTGCTAGTGTTGACTTTTTTTGTTTGTACGAACACGTTTGATTTGTGATGCGATATTTGGCAATGGGTTCACCCCTCTTTCTTACATTTATATAATCACTGATCAGTTGTCTCCAACAGGAATTATTATACAAAAGTCCTTATAAAAAGCAAGTCTTGCGATGAAATAGTATATAAAATAAGTGGATTTGGAGGACTTTTCTATCAATGAAGAATCGATATTTTGATAATTCGCTCTGGTTTGTTTTCTACTTAGAGCATGCTATACTATTTAGGAATATGGAAAAAGGAGTGGACGAATGGATCATTTTGAATTACATTCTCCCTATCAACCGCAGGGAGATCAACCACAAGCGATTAAAGAATTAGTCTCTGGAATTTTAGAAGGAAAACATGAACAAACCTTACTAGGAGCAACAGGAACGGGTAAAACTTTTACGATTGCTAATGTGATTAAAGAGGTGAATAAGCCTACTTTTAGTATTAGCTCACAATAAAACATTAGCGGGGGCAGTTGTATGGAGAATTAAAAGAATTCTTCCCGAATAATGCCGTAGAATATTTTGTATCTTATTATGATTATTATCAGCCTGAAGCCTATGTCCCTTCTAGTGATACTTATATTGAAAAAGAATCTAGCGTCAATGATGAAATTGATAAATTACGCCATTCTGCTACAAGTGCTTTGCTTTGAAAGAAGAGATGTTATTGTAGTGGCCTCTGTTTCATGCATTTATGGATTAGTAAACCCTGAAAATTATAGAGAGCATGTTCTATCTTTACGAGAAGGAATGGAAGTGGAACGGAATCAGTTATTAACTCGATTAGTAGAAATGCAATTTGAGCGAAATGATATTGATTTCCGAAGAGGTAGTTTTCGAGTGAGAGGAGATGTTGTAGATATTTTCCCTCCAGGTCACGATTCTTCTGCCATTCGTGTGGAATTTTTTGGCGATGAAATTGAAGCGTTAAAAGAAATTGATGTTTTAACAGGAGAAGTGAAAGCTACCGTAGAACATGTACCTATTTTCCCAGCTGCCCACTTTGTATCGAATGAAGATGAAATTAGTCGGGCAGTTGCTACGATCAAAGCAGAATTGAAAGAACGTTTAGAAGAATTAAGAGAAAATAACCAATTATTAGAAGCACAACGATTAGAACAACGAACGAACTATGATATTGAGATGTTACTAGAAATGGGCTATTGTAATGGAATTGAAAAATTATTCAAGACATATGGACGGAAGAAAACCAGGTGAAGCACCGTATACCTTATTAGACTTCTTCCCTGAAGATGCATTATATGTTGTGGATGAGTCGCATATTACCATGTCACAAATTAGAGGAATGTTTAATGGAGACCGAGCTCGTAAAGAACAGTTAATCCAATATGGATTCCGATTACCGAGTGCTTTTAGATAATCGTCCCATTACGATTTGAAGAATTTGAAGAAAGAATTCCACAAATGATTTATGTTTCTGCAACTCCAGGACCTTATGAAATGGCTCATACTCCAACTGTTACAGAACAAATTATCCGACCAACAGGTTTACTCGATCCATTAATTGAAGTTCGACCAATTAATGGACAAATTGATGACTTAATCCGTGAAATTCATGACCGAATTGAAAAGAATGAACGTGTATTTATTACGACATTAACGAAGAAAAATGTCAGAAGATTTAACGGATTACTTAAAAAGAAGTTGGCATTCGTGTGAAATATCTTCATAGTGATATTAAAAACATTAGAAAGAACAGAAATTATTCGAAATTTACGTCTAGGTGAATTTGATGTATTAGTCGGCATTAACTTATTAAGAGAAGGATTGGATGTGCCGGAAGTATCCCTTGTTGCCATTTTAGATGCGGATAAGGAAGGATTTTTAAGAAGTGAACGTTCTTTAGTTCAAACAATTGGACGTGCCGCAAGAAATGCGAACGGACGAGTGATTATGTATGCTGATAAGATTACGAATTCTATGAAATATGCCATTGATGAAACAAATCGTCGTAGAAGTATTCAAGAAGCTTATAATAAAGAACATGGTATTACTCCAAAAACGATTCATAAAAATATTCGTGATTTAATTGCGATTACTCATGCAGTTGAAAAAGAAGAAACACCGAAGACTGATTTCAAACAAATGACTGCTCAACAAAGAAGAGAAGCCATTGAAGTGATGGAATTAGAAATGCGTGCGGCAGCGAAAGACTTGAATTTTGAAAAAGCAGCCCAACTTCGAGATATGATATTAGAACTTCGAGCGCAATATAAATTATAGAAATAAGGATAAAAGAAATGAAATGGATATTAACTTCAGAGTTAAAAAGAATATGAAGGGAAAACAATTCCCTAGCAAAATAGATGGATTTTATTTTTTTATATTGTTACTGCTTCTGTTGAAAAAGGCTTAGAAATGATTGTAAAAGATGAGTTTTCATGAACGGTATTCTTTATTTGATGTGCCAACTACAAATAGTAAAATTGCACAACAATTAAGGCAAGAAGCGGGAAGAGATGGTATTTCAATGGTGTTATTCAGTAGATAGTTCGTTAGTTGCTTTTAAAAGAAAAATGGAATCGTTGGATATTGGAACATATAACGCCTTATTCAGCAATGCCCTTTAAAAAAATCAGCAGCTACCGTATACAATGTAAAAGAAAACGGAAAATGGTATGCGTTAATGATGGAAATACCATTTAGTAAATTAGGAATTACAAGTGATGAAACAGCACTGATTTTGAATGTGAAGATTTCTCCAGAAGAAAAGGAAATTCTCCTTCAAAAGAGGGAGTGTTCGAAGCATACCACATGAATAAAAAGCATTGGATTTCTATTGCGCTGAATGTTTGTAAGGATGAAGCATTCATTCAGAAGTGTGTCGAAAAACAGCTACAAATGTGTTCGTTAGAAGGACGATTTCTTTACATTTTTTAGAAACATTCGATATAATTTTTCATCACATAGACTTATAGTAAAGAGGAGATTCATTATGGTAAATATTGCAATGTAGGTGCAACAGGTGTTGTAGGTACAAAAAAATGATTGAAAGATTAGCAGAAAGTAACCTTCCAGTGGAAAAATTTATACTTATTAGCTTCTGCTCGTTCAGCAGGAAAAAGTATTACAATTTAGAGGAAAAGATTATGTTGTCGAAGAATTAACAGAAAATTCTTTTAAACGTGAGATTGATTATGCGATTTTTCTCAGCTGGTGGAGGTACTTCATTAAAATTTGCTCCAATCGCAGAAAAAAAGATGGCGTGATTGTTATTGATAATTCAAGTGCATGGAGAATGGATCCTGAGATTGACTTAGTAGTTCCAGAATGTAATGCACCAACTTTAGAAAGAAAAATTATCGCAAATCCGAACTGTTCTACAATCCAATCAGTAGTGCCGTTAAAAACCACTACATGAAGCTTTCGGCTTAAAAGAGTGGCTTACACAACTTATCAAGCAGTATCAGGTTCAGGGCAAGCAGGAATTAATGATTTAGTAAATGGAGAAAAAGGATTAGCACCAACAAATTATCCTCATCCAATTTATAATAATGTATTACCACATATTGATGTTTTCTTAGAAAATGGATATACAAAAGAAGAAATGAAAATGATTCAAGAAACTCGTAAAATTTTAGGGGTTAGATGAATCAGTGGCAATTACTGCAACTTGTGTGCGTGTGCCTGTGATGAATTCACATTCAGTAGAAATTAATGTCACTTTTTGAAAAAAAGATACTACTCCAGACGAAATTCGTGAAATTTTATCGAAAGCTCCTGGTGTTGTAGTAGTGGATAATCCTGCTAATAATGAATATCCAACACACTTTAATGGCAACTGGTCATGATGAAGTATTTGTTGGAAAGAATTCGTCGTGATATTTCTCAACCGAATAGTTTCCATATTTGGTGTGTGGAGATAATATTCGTAAAGGTGCTGCAAGTAATGCAGTACAAATTGCGGAGTTAATTGAAGAAAAGAACTACGTAGAAAAATGACTTTTTCTGAGGTAGCACTTGGACGCCAGAAGCCCCTTTCGGGTCTCTGGCTAAATTTCGAGCCCTAGGTCTCGAAATTTCCCTGTACTAGAAGCCAAAGTGGCTTCTAGTACTCGTGCTACGACGAAAAGTCATTTTCTACTTTAGGCGTGGTGTAATGAGAGTGCGTTTGGGAGTATGACTTTTCTGAGGTAGCACTAGGACGCAAGCAGTCTCGCATTTGCGAGTCTTGTGCTACGGTGATTACGTGTATGAATAAGAGTTTTTATATATTTGCATTTTATATTTACTTTTGTTACAATTTAATTATTAAATTTTTGGATAAGGAGTAAGTTTTTTTGAAAACATTATGGAAATATGCTAGTTATTATAAAAAGAAAGTTTGCTAGCACCTTTATTTAAATTATTAGAAGCGAGTTTTGAATTATTGGTACCCTTTAGTGATGGCTCAATTAATGGATGTTGGAATTGCTCAAAATCGTCCGTCCTATATTCTAACGATGTGCGGTTTGTTAATGATTCTTGCAATTATTGGCTTAGTCGTTTCGATTACTGCACAGTATTTTTTGCTGCTAAATCAGCGACTGGCTTTTGCTAAGAAATTACGATATGCTTTATTAGAAAAAAATTACAATATTAGATTTTTTCAACTATCGATCAACTTGGAACGGATGCACTGATTACAAAAATGACAAGTGATATTCAACAAGTTCAAACAGGTTGAATTTATTTTTACGCTTATTACTTCGCTCACCTTTTGTAGTTTTAGGGGCAATGATAATGGCATTTATTGTAAATGTACAAGTAGCTTGGGTATTTGTTGTGACGATTCCTATTTTAGCGATTATTATTTATACGATTTTTATTAAAAACCATTCCTTTATTTACAAAGGTACAAGAAGGAATGGATCGTATCACTCAAAAAGACAATGGAGAATTTAACAGGAGTGAGAGTTCTTCGTGCTTTTAATCGAGTAGAAATAGAACAAAAATACTTTTTCAAGTTGAGACAGAAGCATTAGCGAATCAGCAAAAAAATTCGTCAGTCATTTATCCAGTTTAACGAATCCAATGACGATGATTATCGTTAATATTGCGATTATTGTGTTATTACAATTAGGAGCTGTACAAATTGATACAGGAATCTTAACAAAGGGACAAGTTATTGCGTTAGTCAATTATATGTCTCAAATATTATTAGAGCTTATTAAATTAGCAAATCTAACGATTCAAGTGACACGTTCCATTGCTAGTGCAAAGAGAATTGAAGAAATATTGACGATTGAAAAAAACGGATGAGTTTGCAAAAAGAGTTGGATAGCTTATCGGCAAAAGAAGAGATAGATATTGTACTTTCATTTGAAAATGTTTCTTTGAAATATGAAGGTGATAGTCATGAAGTATTAGAAAACTTAACTTTCTCTAAAAAGGGGAAACTTTAGGCATTATTGGTGGAACAGGAAGTGGGAAAAACTTCACTGATTTCATTGATTCCTAAATTTTATCGCCCAACAAGTGGAACGATTCGTATGAATGGTCAATCACTAGAAACTATTCCAACAGAAGATTTAAGAAAGAAAATAGGGATTGTTCCTCAAAAGGCAGCTTTATTTAGAGGGACGATAGCTGAAAATTTAAGATGGGAAAAATCTGATGCTACAACTCAAGAATTATATGAGGCATTAGAGATAGCCCAAGCAAGAGAATTGGTGGAGCAAAAACCAAATAAATTAGACTATGTATTGGAACAAGAAGGAAGAAATCTATCTGGTGGACAAAAACACGCTTGACGATTGCTCGAGCAATCGTTAGAAAGCCAGAGATTTTAATGTTAGATGATAGTTTTTCTGCTTTTAGATTATGCAACAGATGCAGCATTAAGAAAAAGCCATTGCAAAAAGCTCCATTTAAAACCAACAACAATTATTGTATCTCAAAGAGCGGCTTCAGTGATGCAAGCTCATCAAATTATTGTGATGGAAAAAGGAAAAAAATCGTGGGAATTGGAACACATGAAGAGTTACTTGAAACAAATGCGATTTATCAAGAAATATATGCCTCACAATTTCAAAAAGGAGGAACAGCCTCATGAAGCATGAAAAAAGAGAAGTGTATAAAAATTATTTCCTTATTTAAAAACCATATGTTTTTCTCTTACTATTTTTCTCTGTTTTTAGCAATGATTAGTGTGTTATCTAGTGTATGGATTCCAAAAAGTAATCGGTCAAACAATTGATGCTATGATAGGAGTTGGTGAAGTACAATTTTTCTATTGTAACAAATGGGTTATTATGGATTTTTGTGCTCGCACTAATTAGTATGGTGAGTCAATATGTGATGAGTTTGTGTCATAATCATATTGCTTATGGCATGAGTGAAATCATTGAGAGATGATGTCTTTATTCACTTATCTAAAAATGCCTCTGAGTTATTTAGATATCAAAGCACACGGATCTCTTCAAAGTATTGTAATCTCGGATACTGAGCAAATGGCGGATGGATTATTACTAGGATTTTCCCAATTATTTACGGGAATCTTAACAATTATTAGTACATTATTTTGGATGTTTAGTATTCAACTGACAATGACAGTGGTTGTTCTTCTTTTAACGCCTATTTCATTTGTTGTTGCATCCTTTATTGCTAAAAAGACTTATCATTTATTTCATGATCAATCCACATTAAGAGCTGAACAAACGGCCTTTACTCATGAAACGATAACGGGGATAAAAGTAGTTCAAGCCTACAGTCAAGAAAAAAATGTGTTAGAAACTTTTGATGAGATAAACGAAAATTTAGCGGACCGTTCCTTGAAAGCTATTTTTTATTCTTCTATTACGAATCCAGCAACTCGTTTTGTGAACAGCTTAGTGTATACAGTATTAGGATTAGTGGGAGCATTTTTTGTCTTGAACTCTCAATTAAGTATTGGACAATTGGCAGCATTTTTAACGTATGCGAATCAGTATACAAAACCATTTAATGAAATTTCAGGTGTGATGACTGAGTTTCAAAATTCAATTGCTTGTGCAAGTCGTGTATTTAAATTGATGGAAGAGCCTATTGAATCTGAAGAAGAAAAAGAAATCCAATTACCAGAAATGATTAAAGGAGAAGTCCTATTTGAGCATGTGTCATTTTCTTATCAAAAAGATCAATCACTAATTGAGAATTTTTTTCTTTAGAGGTAAAACCCGGAGAAAAAAATTGCAATTGTAGGACCAACTGGAAGTGGAAAGAGTACACTGATTAATTTATTAATGCGATTTTTATGAGGTAGATAAAGGGAATATTACAATTGATGGCATTTCCATAAAAGATATGAGTAGACAGCAACTCAGACAATTATTCGGAATGGTCTTACAAGAAACATGGTTGCAATCGGGGACAATTCGAGAAAATTTATTATTAGGAAATCCCAATGCAACAGACGAAGAAATTCAACAAGTATTAATCCAATGCCAATTAGATAAAAATGATTGAAAAAGCTACCACAAGGATTAGAAACACCTCTTCATCGACAAGGAGAAGACTTCTCACAAGGACAGCGACAACTCTTGTCCATTGCAAGAGTAATGCTAAGTCAGCCATCGATGCTAATTCTTGATGAAGCAACTTCTTCTATTGATACAAGAACGGAGTTGAAAAATTCAACAAGCTTTCCAAACATTAATGGAAGGGAAAAACAAGTTTCATTGTGGCTCATAGACTGTCAACGATTCAAAATGCAAATAAAATATTAGTGTTGAAAGATGGGCAAGTCATAGAACAAGGAACACATGAAGAACTGATTGCAAGGCAAGGGTTTTACCAACATCTTTATCAAAGCCAATGGATGAGTGAGTAAAAAGTTTACTTTAATAGAATTTAAAAAGAAAGGAAATGACTGTGATGACGGTGAAAGAAGAACTAAAATGGATTTTTGAAACCATTTGAATGTCGATGAGTTAGATGATGAACAAGCAAATGCTTTGATTTCGGTTATTTCTTCATTTAAAGATAGTGTCATTCCTACCAAAGAAGAATTAAAAAGCGATTCATAAATACGAAAAAGGGCGATATGGATTTTTGTTGATTTTTGAATCATTTGCAAAATGAAATGGGCTTTGAATTTTAAAATTTAATGATAGACTAAAAGACTTCTCCTCAGTAGCAAACATGTCGTAAGCTACGAGGAAAAGTCTTTTGCTTTTTGTTTGAGAGAAGTATTAAGCTTGGAATTCTTCTAAAAGCTAAGCTAGCTTCTTCCCATTCCATCATTACTTCTTCTAATGATTCATTTAAGGTTTGCAAAGTTTGTTGAAGTTCACTAGAACGAGTAGGATTCGTATAAACTTCTTCTAATGTTAATTCTTCGTGAACGGAAGAAATTTCTTGTTCGATTTGATGAAGTTTTTTTCTTCTAGTTGTTCTACTTGTCTTGTCAGAGTACGAAGTTGTTTTTGTTCTTCTTTTGAGCTTAAGTAATTTTTTTCTTTTGTATCGGTTAAAGCTACTTCGCTTGAATAACAGGAGGGCTTCTTCTTGTTTTAAGGTTTCAAGCTCTTGTTTCTTTTCAATATAGTAATCGTAATCTCCTAAATACAAGGTACTTCCTTCAGGAGTGATTTCTAAAATAGAAGTTGCCACTTGATTAATGAAATAACGGTCGTGAAACAAAAGCAAATTGTTCCATCATATTCAATGAGCGCTTGTTCAAGAACTTCCTTACTATCGATATCTAAGTGGTTCGTAGGTTCGTCGAGTAATAAGAAATTATCATGTTCTAATGAAAGTTTTGCTAAAAGCAAGTCTTGCTTTTTCTCCCCCACTTAATTGAGCAGTAGACTTTTCAACATCTTTTCCTGAAAATAGGAAACTTCCTAAAATCGTACGAATATCTTTTTCAGGCATCGTTGTATGTCGGCTCCAAAGCTCTTCTAAAACAGTTGTTTTAGAGTTTAATCCAGATAAATTTTGATCATAATAACCGACTTGAACATTAGCTCCAAATGAACTTTCTCCTGCAATCCATGGAATTTCTTGTGTTAGAGATTTTTAATAATGTTGATTTTCCGATTCCATTTTGGACCAACAATCGCAATCGCTTCTTGTTTACGGATGTTTAAGTTAATTGGCCCCGCTAGAGTTTGCCCATCATATCCAATAAAAGCATCTTTCACATTTAAAAACTTGATTACTAGATTCTTTTTGAACAGAAAATGAAAAACGAGCAGATCGTGAATCTGACTGTGGTTTTTTTCAATTCGTTCCATTTTTCTAATTGTTTTTCTACGAGATTGTGCTCGTTTCGTAGTAGAGGCACGAACAATATTTTTTTGCAACAAATTCTTCTAATTTTTGAATTTTTCTCTTGTTGTTTTTCATAAGCCTTTTTGTTGTAATAAGAAGCGATTTTCACGTTCAGTAACATAGTATGAATAATTGCCTTTATAATATTCGCAAGTGTGATGATGAATTTCATAGACTTCTTGACAGACTTTATCTAAAAAAAGTATTGGTCATGGCTCACAATTAGTAGTGATACGGGTGAAGATTTTAAGTAATCTTCTAACCATGTTAATGTTTTCGATATCTAAATGGTTGGTAGGTTCGTCTAAAAATTAAGACATCATGTTTTTTTCTAATAAAAATTTTTAGCTAATGCTAAACGTGTTCTTTGTCCGCCGGATAATTGTTGAATAGGTTTATCATAATCTTCAGGATAAAATTGAAATCCATGTAAGACAGAACGAATTTCACCTTCATAGCCGTAGGCATTCATTTTATTTAATTGTTCTTGTAAATCATCGTAACGTGTTAATGTTTGTTGGTAGAGTGATTCATTGGCTAATACATCTGGATTTCTAATTTATCAGCTATTAAAAGAGCTTCTTTTTAAAAGCTTCAACTCCTTTTAAATAATTCTATCATTTCTTCCCAAATGGTGTTTTCAGAATCTACTGAAGCATATTGATCTAAATAACCGATGGGAAGGTCTTTTTTTCTTACTGACCATTCCTAAACTAGGTTCTTCAATTCCCTGCTAAAATTTTTAATAAAGTTGATTTTTCCAGTTCCGTTTCTTCCCACTAATGCAATACGAGAACGTTCTTGGACTTCAAGGAAATATTTTTCAAATAGTACATCTGGGCCAAAATGTCTAGCTAGCCCCTTGACCTTGTAATAAAATCATGTCATAAGCCTCTTTCTATGCAGTTTCAAATTTATTCTATCATACATATGGTAAGGACAAAAAGTTTTTAATGTTCTTTATGTAAATGTAAGATTGAGAAAAAAATCACAATAGACTTAAAAATGTGATTATTTTTAAGGAATATGTAGAATAAAATGTACAAATGTAATAATTTTATGTAAAAACAAGCATATTGCTTGTGAAAAATATGAAACTTATGCTAAAAATATTTATGAAATTTGAAATAAAGGAGACTGAAAAATGAAAAAAATTGAAATTCCAAAAGCTACTGCAAAGCGCTTGGCAATTTATCATCGTTATTTAAGATTTTTTTACATGATGCAGGAAAACGTCGTATTTCATCAACAGAATTAAGTGATGCTGTAAAAGTAGATAGTGCGACAATTCGTCGTGACTTCTCATATTTTGGAGCATTAGGAAAAACGTGGTTATGGTTATGATGTGGAGTATTTATTAGATTTCTTCAGTCAACAATTAAATCATGATCGTTTAACAAATGTTGCTTTAGTTGGAGTAGGTAATTTAGGTCAAGCTTTATTAAACTATAATTTCCACCAAAGTAATCATGTAAGAATTAGTGCTGCATTTGAAGTTGACGAAAGTATGGTAGGAAAAAAATTGTGAGTGGAGTTCCAGTTTATTCTATGAACGATTTAGTGGAACAACTTCGTGTACAACAAATTCAAGTGGCGATTTTAACTGTTCCTCAAGAAGTTGCTCAAGAAACTGCTAATTTATTAGTGGAAGCAAATGTTCGTGGTATTTTAAACTTTACACCGCTTCGTTTAACTGCACCGGATCATATTCGTGTTCAAAACGTTGACTTAACAAATGAATTGCAAACTTTGATTTATTTCTTAGATAACAACAACAATAATAACTAATTGTAAAAAAACATCTTGTAAATGTGAGGAGCATTTATGAGATGTTTTTTGTCGTAAATGACTTTATCTATAGTAGCAGAGAGGACGGCAGAAACCTTCGGTTTCATTGCTACTGCTACAATGAAAAAGTCATTACTTGTTTAATGGAAGGGAATAGTGGTTTGATGTAGAGTGCGTAAAGCGTAAATGATTCTGTTGACAGATAGTTGATTTAGAATTACAATCAAGTTAGTTAATTAACTAATTTGATTATGAAAGAGGAGATGGTATATGTTTAATATAAAAATGGAATGGTAATCAAGTAATAAAAAGAAACAACATCAGGATTGTTTAAAAAAAGAAATTGGGTACAATGAGCAAGTAATGAAAGAACAAGAAAAATTAAAAGTTATGAATGCGCATACAGGTGGAGGGACTCTTCATCTACACCATCTTCTTCAGAACCAAGTATTGTGATGTTTTTAATTTTTGTTACTATTTTTAACAGTACATTTAAGCTGTAACATAGATTACCGAAGCTATGTTACAGCTTTTTTATGTTTATGAAATGTGGAGGGTTTTATGAATTATTATATTGACAAAAGGTGGTAACTAGAATATCCAATTATGGCTATAATGAAATACTTATCAAAGGAGATATTCTATTAGGATATAGTTAGGAGATTAATATGAAAAGTTTAATGAAATATATAAAAAGAGAATGGAAAAAGAATAGTTATGTGTTATTGACAATTATTGTAGGGCAAGCTTTGTTTAGTATTGTGGGGAGTTAGTATAGCTAATTTAGTGACGGCTTTAGCCAGTTGGAAATTGAAACAGCAAAGTTATTAAGTGTTCAATTGCTTGTTATCTTCATGGTATGGATGCTTCAACTATTTTTGAGAGAAAATTATTAACAGATGCAGTTCAAAGTATGGATTGCAGAATACGAGAGGATATTGCGCAAGAATTAGTGACAACAGATTACCTTTCTTTTAATGAAAATGAACAGGGTGTTTATTTGTCTTGGTTGACGAATGACATCATGACGATTAATCAACACGGTTTTAACAACTTAGAGATGATGATTAATCAGGCTGTGGGGATTGCTTTGAGTATATCGGCTATAGTTTATTTTTCATTATTCAATTATTGTCGTAATAGTGTTATTATTTATAGCAATGGTGTTAGTTCCAAAAAATTTAGCACCAAAATGACAAGTAGTATGGAAATTATGACCAAAAGTCAGTGACGAGGTGACGAGTACTTTTACAGATGTACTGCATGGATTTAATGATTTATCAAGTATGAATTTAGGAGATTATTTTAAGGATAAAATCTTATTTGGATCGTACAGATTAAAAAGTAAAAGGTACAATACGCTGTTGATTCTGGGAAAATGATATCTGCCACAAATGGATTAAGTTTATTTAGTCAAATTATCTTATTGGTATTTACAGGGTATTTATATGTAGAAGGGTATGTCCCTATAGGAGCTATGGGTGGAGTGCAGTTTTTCGCTGCAACAATTTTTCTCGAGCCTAACAGGGTTTAATGCTAATTATGCGGAACTGAAAACCGTTCAACCTGTGTTTGAGAAATATAGTAAGAAATTAAAAAGTAATTGTGAAAGAAAATGATGGAAAAAGTCGTTAATGAGCTAACAAATAGTATCCGATTGCAAAATATTCATTTTAGTTATCCTAATACTGAACATGTTGTTTTAGAAAAATATGAACATGGAAATTAAAAAAGGGAGATAAGGTAGTGATTACTGCTGAATCAGGGAAAGGGAAATCAACACTGTTAAATATTATGAATCGTCGTCTAGAACCAACTAAAGGTAATATCTACTGGGATAATATTTCTTATAAAGACTTAGACATTACTAGTTTACATAATTCTATAATCTACATTGATCAAAAATCCACATTTATTTAATGCAACGATACGTGAAAAATATTATTTTAAAATGAATCGATAGAGGAAGGTAGATTAGAAAATATTTTTAAAACAGGTTGGTCTTAGCGACTGGATTGATTCTTTTGGAACTAGGGTTAGAAACAATTATTGATTATCAAGCAAAAAAATATTTCTGGCGGACAGAAACAAAAATAATATTAGCAAGAGGTTTGTTGAGAAATAAAAAGTCGTGTTATTAGATGAAATTACTTCATCGCTAGATAATCAATCTGCACTAGAAATAGAAAAATTGTTGTTCGATAATGACACGCTTACTGTAGTAATGGTAACTCATCATCTGTCAGAGTATGTGACTCAAAGATTAACTAAACAATATGTTTTTGTAATTGAATAACTTTCTTTTATTACGAAATATTACACTGAGACTTAATGTGTAGAACAAATAGTGGAGTATTTCATATCAGCATGTTTTTCTGAGTGACCCCAAAAAGTTAAACTTTTTGGGGTCACTTCATTTTACGTAAATGACTTTTGTCTTATAGTAGCAAAGGGTGGCAGCAAACCTTTGGTTTCATTGCTAGTGCTACTATGAAAACTTATTGTTCATCGTCAAAAATGTATTTCGGGTAGAAATTCTACTGAGAATTTTCTAATTGTATTTTTAATTGAACTATAATCTGAATTAGAAGTAGTTTAATCTTCTGATTTTTAAGTTGAAGGAGGAACATGATGTTTTTTTAAATAGAGTAATGTATGTATTTTAGATATTTATGGAGGAATTATAATGTATCGTTATATTCGTAAAAAGTATAGAAACCATTTATTGCCTTTTCTTTTGTTAGTATGATTGGGGCAGTATCTGTTGTTTTTATGGCTTATATTATTAATTTATTAGTGGAAACTATCACAGAAGGAAAAATTCGAAAAATTTTTATATGGATTGCAGTTTTTATCCTTTGTTTATGTATTGATTGATTCATATTTAGATTATGCAGTAGATGTTGTGAATGAAAGACTTACGCAAGAATTAATGTGTCATATTCGAGAAGATTTACTTGAATCAATAGAAAGTCAATCCATTGTTGAGTTTGAAAAATTAGGTAGAGATTACTACTTAAATATGTACACAAAGGATTTAGAAACTATTGAAAGTGATTATATTAAAGAATTGTTAAGTATGTACAATGATGTATGGGTATTTATTTTTAGGATTCGTATCTGCCATTGTCATTAGTCCTTTATTTTGCTATTTTAATGATTGGATTAAGTTCGTTACCATTTGCGTTGCCATATTTTTTCAAGAAAAATTTTTAGGAAATGCAAAATTAAATTTATCTCAAATCAATGAAAAGTATTTATCGTTATTAACAGAGATATTCGATTCTTTTTTACAACTTTAAAAGTATATGATGTTTTTCCGTTATTTAATAAACGTTTAAGAAGTAAAAAGTCGTGATTTAGTAGAAGCAAAGGTATACGTAACTCATACTAATAAATTTGTTTTATGCAATTTCTTATGGATTGAGAATGTTTGTAAATGTATTCTCTTGGGTATTAGGAGGCTATTTTTGTATTAAATCATTCGGTTACTTTAGCAGTATTTTTTTACAATTAAACAATTAACACAATATGTAGCATATCCTATTCAGGATTTGGAGCGAGCTATACGGAAGTAGTCGCTGCTAAAAGTGTAAAAGATAAAGTGTTTGAAATCATTGATCAAAGAAAAGTTAACGTCGTAAAAAGAAGAATCTAATATCCAGAAAAATTATTTTTTTGAAGATTTTTTTCGGTAAATTTTGATGAAAAACTAATCTTTCAACATTTGAATCTTCAATTAGAAAAAGGGAAGAAGTATCTTTTGATTGGTGAAAGTGGTAGTGGGAAATCAACCTTTTTAAAAATCGCTGATTGGTTCAATTCTGTTGAAAATCATTCATTGAAATTTCAATTAGAAAAATGGGAAATTGTTGGATAGCTCTGAATTAGAAAAATTTCTCATCAAATATCTTATATTGGACAAGAAACTTCACTATTTCAATTATCATTAAAAGAGAATATTAGTTTACAAAATTCAATTACTGATTCTGAGTTTCATGCATTATGTAAAAGCAAAGTTGGATTAGAAAAATGGGCGGATCAGTCAACGGAGTTTGATAGTATTCTTCGACTGCATCAGGTGGTGAAAAGAGAAGAATTGATTTGGCGAGATTATTATTCTTTGATAGAGAAATTTTATTATTTGATGAACCGACTGCTGGGTTGGATTCTCAAAAATCGCTTGAAAGTAGAAGAAGTAGTGAAACAGTTAGAAAATAAATTAATCGTTTATAGTACACACCAATATGATGAAGAATTTATGCAACAATTTGATTATTGCTTTAGAAATTAAAGATGGAAGCATTGTGATGATGAGGAGATAAATGCGTAAATGACTTTGTCTATAGTAGCAAAAGAGGATGGTAGAGTAATAGAAGTCGAAGTGACTTCTATTACTCCTGTTTCTATGAAAAGTCATATTCTTTTAGAATACTATTTACTAAAACACTACTTTTGCGATATAGTGAACAATAATACTTAAAAAAGGGAGAAATGAAATATGCTGAGTTTATTAAAATTATTCCAATCAATTCCGAAGAAAATTCTCTTACTCATTGTCATTGGGATGAGTATTACGGCATTAGATGGGATTGTAATTCTTATTTTATTTCCAATTTAATCGAAGTGGGAACTTCTAAAAAGTGTTTCGGACTTAATGATTATTTCGATTGTGGGAATATTAGGGTATGGTTTTGTTCGTTTTTGGAGTGTTTATTTGGGATGAATTTCAACAACGACTATTAAAATTATTGTCGATTCAAACGAAAGAAAACTGATTACGAATTATTATGCAGGTGACTTTTGAACAAAGTGAAGTGGAATCCATTTTATTAACGGAATGGAATGTGATTCAACAACAAGGAATTGTTTCGTTTATTAGTTTTGTCTATTGTCTGACTTTTCGTTTGTTACCTTTATTTATATTGCTATTTTAGATTTGAAAATGACAATTATTTTTCTTAGTTTTTGCGATTTTACCTTTGCTAATTCCGCATTTTGTTTACGAAGAAGATTAAAGTTAAGGCACAAGAGTGGTCACAGAATAATCAACAATACATTGCACGTCAACATGAGTTCATTGATTATAAGCGTGTGATTAAAAATTTTCGAGTTGAATCGATTGCCATTTCGAATTTGGGTTTGTAAAATCCGTGCACTGAAGAAGATTATTATCAGATGAATCATTTACGTTTTCTTTCAAAAATATTAGCTGAATTTAGTATCCGGAATTAGTTCTTTTTCTTCCTTTAGCAAATTGGAGTTTATTTTTTCTATTCAGGTGATTTGAAATTATCTGTTGTAATGGCAATTTATTTAGCAAGTGATCGTATTATTAGTCCATTATTAAATGCGATGGATTTTTATCAAAAAAATGAATACAACGATTCCAATGGTTCAACGAATGAATAAATACTTAGAATTTGAACCGATGAAGGAGGAAGAAGTACTTGTCACAGAAGTTTTTCCTATTCAATTAACGAATATTCATTTTGACAGTAAAAAGAACATACGATTTTGCAGGAGTTACACTTGATGATGAATAAAGGAGAACGGATTTTATTGATGGGTCCTTCAGGAAGTGGGAAAAACAACTTTATTAGATTGTATTTATGGAGATATTCATCCACAAGCTGGGCAAATAAGTTTTTGCAGGAGTTAATGCATCTGAGACGAATAATGCTTTTTCAAAAGTTAAGATTGGCTATTTTTATGCAAGAATCTACTATTTTCATGAATTCATTAGCGTTTAATCTAACTCTTGGTGAACAGTATTCTGTAGAACAGATGGAAAATGTTCTAAAAGAAGTGCATTTTGTCTTATTTACTTGAACGATATGATTTATTGGATGAATCTGTAAACTTAGTTGACAATTTATCTGGAGGAGAAAAAGCCCGATTATGTTTAGCTCGATTATTGCTTCGTTCTTATGAAGTATTATTAATCGATGAATTTTTCTTCTGCAGTTGATGAAGAAACCACTACTTTTATTCGAGAATTATTAAAAGACAGACAAAATTAGTTTCATTGAAATTTCTCATCGTATACCGAAACATCCAGAGGATTATCATAAGATTTATGTGTTGGAAGATGGAAAGTTAAAAGTAACTGAAAAATTTAAATGGAATAAAAGTATATTTATTGAAAAGGACACTTTTATGTGTCTTTTTGTTAAGAACATTAGATTTTCAAACTTTGTCAAACAAAAATAATTGAATTATAAAAGCTAAAAAAATAGTATGATAGTTAAAACATTCTTTATTAAAAAGTGAAGAGTATTTTCAGGAGGAAGTACATGAATCAATATACGAAATATATTTTAAAACGGATTTTCTACATGATTGTTACATTGTTTTTTTAATTGCGACAATCACGTTTTTCTTAATGAAATTATTACCAGGTTCGCCATATAGCGAATGAAGAAAAATTTAACAGATGCTCAATTACAAATTATGAATGCAAAATATGGGTTGGATAAACCTGTTTGGATGCAATATTTAATCTATTTGGGTGGTTTTAGTTCGATTAGATTTAGGAATGTCTTTTCCAATATAATTCAACAGTCTTAAATTTATTATCTAGCCGTGTAGGCCCATCGTTCCAAAATTGGTTTACTAGCATTAATTTTCGGTATGGGAATGGGAACATTGCTTGGACTAGTGGCAGCGATGAAACAAAAATACGATTGTGGATACTGGAGCAACTTTCTTTTGCGATTATTGGACGTTCAGTACCAAGTTTTGTATTTGCAGTTGTTTTACAATTAGTTTTTCGGCGTTATTTTTCCGATATTACCAATTGCATTATGGAATCAAGGGTTTATTTCTTCGATTTTACCTACTTTTAGCATTATCCATTTCTCCAGTAGCGGATTCTGCTCTGTTTTATTCGTACGGAAATGGATTTGAAGTGTTACAGTCTGATTATATGGAATTAGCACGTGCCAAAGGTTTGAGCCGTATGGAAGTAGTTATGAAGCACGGGGTACGTAATGCATTGATTCCTTTAGTGACCATTGCTGGTCCAATGTTAGTTGGTTTAATGACAGGTTCAATGGTAATTGAAAATATTTTTGCCATTCCTGGTATCGGGGAGCAATTTGTTAAATCCATTTTAACAAATGATTATCCAACGATTATGGGTGTGACAATGATGTATTCATTTTTACTAGTTGTCACAATTTTTAATTGTGGATTTACTATATGGATTTATTGATCCTAGAATTCGTTTAACACAAGGAGGAGAAGCTTCATAATGACAGAAAAAGTAGCATTTAAACGTGTAGCATCATCTTTTGAACAAGTGGAAAACATTTCCCTTCCTCCTCAAAGTTTTTACAAGATGCTTGGAGACGATTGATAAGGGAGCAGTTGTATCGTTAGGGATTGTAGTTCTCTTTATCATTCTGCTTTATTAGCCCCTTTTTATTAGTCCGCATGACCCATTGGAACAAAATGTTCAATTTGCGAATTTACCAGCTAAAATTCCTGGTATTTTTAAAGGGATGAGAGCAGGGAGTAGATGCCTATGCTCAAGCAGGAGTTCCTGAAGGGACTTATTACTATTTAGGAACAGATGGTTTAGGAGAGATCTATTATCTCGAATTTTATATGGAACAAGATTATCATTATTAATTGCCTTTGCTGCAGCAATGTTTGATTTAACAGTAGGGGTATTATACGGCTTGATTTCTGGTTGGTTTGGTGGTCGTGTCGATACAGTAATGCAACGTATTTTAGAAATTATGACGGCTATTCCAAACTTAGTGATTTTTAGTGTTAATGTTGTTATTTTTACAACCTGGTTGTAAGTACGATTATTTTAGCCATTGAGGGTTACAAGTTGGTTAACAATGGCTCATGTTGTTCGTGCGCAAACATTAAAAATTAAAAATTTAGAATATGTATTAGCATCTAAATCATTAGGACAAAGTTTTTTGGAAAATTGCATTCAAACACCTTTTACCAAATATTGCTGGAATTATTATTATTCAAACGATGTTTTCTATTCCTTCAGCGATTTTTCTTTGAAGCATTTTTAAGTTTCTTAGGAATTGGGGTTCCAGTACCAAAATGCTTCATTAGGTTCGCTCATTAATGATGGCTATAAAACATTTAGATTTTTACCGCATTTAATGTGGTTCCCAGCAATTGTATTATGTATTTTTAATGATTAGTTTTTAATTTATTAGCAGATGGATTAAGAGATGCCTTTGATCCAAAAAAATGAAAGAATAGGAGAAATGTATGAGTGAAACAATTTTAAGTGTAAAAAAATTTACAAGTATCCTTTCAAACATTTGATGGAAAAGTTCAAGCAGTTCGGGGGATAGATTTTGACTTGAAAAAGGAGAAACTTTTAGCGATTGTTGGTGAGTCTGGTTCAGGGAAATCTGTTACAACTAGATCGATTATGCAATTATTATCTGCCAATGCTGTCATTGAAAATGGAGAAATTATTTTTCGAACAAGAAAATATTTTAGAAAAATCAGAATCTGAAATGCAACAAATTCGTGGGAAGAAAAATTGCGATGATTTTCCAAGATCCAATGACTTCATTAGATCCAACGATGAAAGTTGGCATGCAAGTGGCGGAATCGATGATCAAGCATTTGAAATTATCAAAAAGAAGCCTTGCAACAAACCGTTCAATTATTAGAACAAGTTGGAATTCCAAATGCAGAAAAAAAGAGTGAATGATTATCCACATCAATTTTTCTGGGTGGACAAAAGACAAAGAATCGTTATTGCGATTGCCTTAGCATGTAATCCAGATATTTTTAATTGCGGACGAACCAACGACTGCATTGGATGTAACAATTCAAGCACAAATTTTAGAATTATTAAAAGAAATTCAACAAAAGAACGGCACTTCTATCATTTTTATTACGCATGATTTAGGGGTTGTAGCAGAATGTTGCGGATAGAGTGGCTGTGATGTATGCTGGGAAGATTGTAGAATATGGACTAGTCGACGAAATTTTCTATAATCCACAACATCCATATACTTGGGGATTGTTATGCCTCGATGCCTTCTTTTAGACGAGGAGGGCTCCTTATATACGATTCCTGGAACACCACCGGATTTATTAAATCCTCCAAAAGGAGATGCATTTGCCTTAGAAGCGACTATGCGTTAGATATTGATTTTGAAGAAATGCCACCAATGTTTGCTGTATCGAGTACACATGCTGCAGCGACATGGTTATTAGATGAACGTGCTCCAAAAAGTAGAGCCACCAGAAGAAATTCAAAAACGTTGGGCACAATTTGAAAGTAGGAGAGTGACAAATGAGTAAACGTAAATTAGTCGAAGTTAAAAGGCTTAAAGTGTTACTTTGGTTCTTCTTCGAAACAAGTTGTAAAAAGCAGTTGATGATATTAGTTTTTGAAATTTTTTTGAAGGAGAGACTTTCGGTCTTGTTGGAGAATCCGGTTCAGGAAAGTCTACGACAGGTCGTTCGATTTTGCGATTGAATGATGCAACAGACGGGCAAATTTTTATTTGATGGAAAAGAAATTCCAACAAAGACAAAAGAATTAAAAAGATTTTTAGAAAACAAGCTCAAATGATTTTCCAAGATCCATATGCTTCTTTAAACGGGAGAATGAAAGTTAGAGATATTATTGCTGAAGGATGGATATCCATGGTATCGTTAAAACTCGTGCAGAAAGAGATGCAAAAAGTAAACGAGTTGTTGAAAATGGTAGGATTGAATCCAGAACATGCCAATCGTTACCCACATGAGTTTTTCTGGTGGACAACGTCAAAGAATCAGGATTGCAAGAGCTTTAGCCGTAAATCCTCGTTTTATTGTCTGTGATGAGCCGATTTCAGCATTAGATGTATCGATTCAAGCTCAAATCGTGAATTTATTAAAACAATTGCAAAAAGAGCAACAATTAACGTATTTATTTATTGCGCATGATTTATCCATGGTAAAATATATTAGTGATCGTATTGCAGTGATGTATCAAGGGAAAATCGTAGAATTAGGAACTGCTGATGCTGTTTATCATCAACCATTCCATCCGTATACGAAGAGTCTATTATCAGCAATTCCTTTACCAGATCCTCAGTATGAAAGAAATCGTAAAAAGAGTGATTTATCAGCCAACCGTTCAAAATGAACCAGAAGAAATGTTTGAAATGACTCAGGACATTTTTGTACTAACTACAAAAGAACAAGCTGAAATTTGGAAAAATAGTTTATAAGATTTGTAGAAAAAAATTAAAAGTGCTTTCAAAATAAAGGATAGACAATATCTGTAAATTTGAGTAAAATAGGTGTATAAACTGATTAGGAGTGTAGGAGATATCGCTTTAGACAAGGAGGGATAACAAATGTCAGAGCAAGAAGTATTAGAAAAAGTAATTCAGTTAATCTCAGAACGTTTTAGTGTCGATGTATTAAAAATTACAAAAGATACAACATTCCAAGAAGACTTAGGGTGCTGATTCATTAGATGTTGTTGAATTAGTCATGGAATTAGAAGATGCATTCGGAATTCAGATTTCTGATGAAGATGCCGAACAAATTGTTACAATTGGAGATGCTGTAAACTATATTGTTAGTCAACAAGCGTAATAAGGTTACGAAAAGACTTTTCTAAAATAGCAGAGGACGCAAGCAACCTCGCAAAAGCGAGTTTCATTGCTAAAAATTCGAGCCTAAGGTCTTGAATTTTTTCCTGTCATAAAAAGCCGGTGTGATGGCTTTTATGACTCATGCTATAGAGAAAAGTCTTTTTCTTATTGGATAGGTGTTTATGAGAGTACGAAAAAAAGTAACTTTTCTATAATAGCAAAGGATGCAAGCAGTTTTGCAAGAGCGAGTTTCCTGTCATGCTATAACGAAAAGTCTTTTTTGTTGTTTAAAAATTAAAAATGAGTAGAAGAGTCAATAAAGTGTATCATAATTTTTGTAAAAATTTATCGTTATAAAAATTATCTATAACTATAAAAGGTTATAATCATAATATATAGATATGTCCCCAATATTAAAAAAATGATGAAATATCTATTAGAAATTGCAATAAATATTGAAATGAGTTCTAAACTTTGTTACTATCTGGACATTCATTAGTTTTTTAACATAGGAGGGATAATATGAATAACAAGAAATTATATACAGGATTTCTTAGCGTTACTGCTGCGTTAGCTTTAGCGGCATGTGGTAACAAACAACAATCTTCTTCATCAGTACAGGCTCCTGTTGAAGACGGATTTAAAACTGAGGTGGTAAATGATGGTAATGCAATTAGTGGGGAACACTAAATTATGCACAAGTATCAAACTCACCATTTAAAGGATTATTTAACCCTATTTTATATATCGACTCTGGTGATGGCGATATTGTTAACTTGGCTTTCACTAATTTATTTGGATATGATGGAAATCAAAAAATTGATAATAGCAAAGGGATGGCTGAGTATAAGTTAGACCGTGAAAATAAAATCTTTACAATCCATTTGAAAAAGGGAGATTATAAAATGGTCAGATGGACAACCTTTAACAATTGATGACTACATCTTTACATATGAAGTATTAAGTCGTCCAGACTATGAAGGGGTTCGTTTCTCTGAAGATATTTTAAATGTTGAAGGGGTAGAAGAATTCCATGAAGGAAAAGCATCATCTATTTCAGGTTTAGAAAAAGTTGATGATCAAACTGTCAAACTTCACTTAAAAGAAGTTTATCCAGCGTTAGAGTATGGTGGAGAAGCTGTCAATACTTTAATGATTCCAAAACATATTTATAAAGATATGACTTATCAAGAAATGATTACTTCAGATTACTCTCGTACAAAAGTAGTGGGTAGTGGTCCATTCATTATTAAAAACATCGTACCAGGTGAATCTGTAAGCTTTTGAGAAAAAAACCCTTATTACTATAAAGGTCAACCAAAAATTGACTTGAAATTAGATGTTGTAAGTAGTGAGCAAATTGTTTCAGAATTAAAAAGCAGGTCACTATGATTTTGTAAGAGGTATGCCTTCTGATCAATATGAAACATTCAAAGATTTAGATAACATTTCATTATTAGGATTAATGACAAAACCAAATTAGCTATACTGGTTTCAATGTAGGACATTGGGATGCAGCTAAAGGCGAACACGTAGTAGATCCTTCTAAGAAAATGAATGATGTGGCTTTACGTAAAAGCAATTGGATATGCAATCGACAATGATTCAGTAGCGAAAGATACTTATCACGGCTTATCTGTTCGTGCCAATACATTATTATCTCCATTCTTCAAAGACTTATATGTAGGTAAAGATGTCGTTCCCAGGATTCGACTACAACCCTGAAAAAGCAAAAAGAAATCTTAAAAAGAAGCTGGCTATAAAGATGTTGATGGCGATGGACTTGTAGAAGATAAAGAAGGAAAAACCATTAGTGATTAACTTCTTAGCAGCTAAAGGAAGTGAAACTGCAGAAGCAGTATTACAACAATACATTACATGGTGGAAAGAAGTTGGATTAAATGTACAATTATTAAATGGTCGTACATTAGACTTCCAAACTTATGCAGAAAAAAATTACAAAAAAATATGCTGATGACTTTGATATGTGGACTGGAGGATTTACAATTGGATTTAACCCATCTCCAGATGGATTATATGGACCAAAAGCTGCCTTCAACTTTGGTCACTTTGTAGAACCAAAACATACAGCATTATTACAACGTATTTCATCTGACGAAACATTCGATGAAAAAGTTAAAAACAATTATTCTTAGAATGGCAACAATACGTTCAAGAAAACCCATTTGCAATTCCTCGTTTCAATACATTTGAATTAACAGCTGTTAATAAACGTGTGAAGAAAATGAATATTACAGTTGAAAACGGAACTGGTTGGGAAGAAGTAGAATTAGTAGCGGATAAAGGTGTCGCTGCTAAATAAGCTTCATTAAAAATAGTATAAAATTTTTTTAAGCAGCGAATTTTTTTCGCTGCTTTTTCTCTATATATAGATTAGGGAGGTGTTCTATGGAAGAACAGGAAGAATTCAAGTGAAGTTTCAATCGCAAAAGAGATTCTACATTAGAACAAATGGGAGAAGTATTGCCTGGATTTCATAAGGAAAGTGGGAAATTTGTTTGTAATCGTTGTGGCAATCAAAATGTTGAAGAGTTCGCAGTGGGACCTTGCATCATTTGTCAGAAAAAAATTGTCATTATTGTTTGAGATGTTTAAATATGGGAAAAGTAAAAAGAATGTTGTGTATTAGTTGCTATTGAAGAAAAAAACACCAGCATTTTTCACCACATTCAGTTCAATTATATTATAAGCATCAGATGTCTAAAGAGCAGGAAAAAAACTCTCGCAAGAATTAATAAAAAGTAACGGATAAGGAGCATTTAGTATGGGCCGTTACTGGAGCGGGAAAGACTGAAATGATTTTTGAATTAATAAAATCAGTCTTAGAAGAAGGGGAGAGTAGGATTAGCAGCTCCAAGAATTGATGTATGCAACGAATTGGCTCCCAGAATAAAAAGAAGCCTTTTCCTTTTAGAAGAGGTGAATGTTTTACATGGATTAACGGAAGAAAGTTATAAACGAACTCCTATTACCATTGCTACGACTCATCAGATGTTACGATTTTACCATGCATTTGATGTACTCATTGTAGATGAAGTGGATGCCTTTCCTTATTCTAATAGCGATATGTTGCAATTTGCGGTTCATCGTGCGGTTAAAACCAAAGGGAAGGCTAGTATTTATGACAGCAACGCCTTCAAAGTTGGAATTGTACAAAATTCAACATCATCAACTATCGTATTCTTTATTACCTGCAAGATTCCATCGGCATCCTCTTGTTGTACCTCTGTTTAAGGAATTACGAAATTGGGATAGAGCTTTGAAAAAGAAAAATTCCACAAGAGTTGTATCTCTGGATGAAGAAGCGCATAGATGAAAAAAACTCCGTTTTTTTAGTATTTGTATCAACGATTGGGCAAATTCCAGCGGTGGAAGAGATGATGAGCCGAGCATTTCCAAATGCAAGATTTTTCCAGTGTTTCTCTCAAGAGGAACAGCGACAAGAAAAGAATTCAACAGATGAGAGATGGAAAGTTAGATTTTTAATTACAACAACGATTCTTGAAAGAGGAGTTACTTTTTATGGAATTGATGTAGCCGTAACAGAGGCTCAAGAAGAGATTTTTTTACTAGGGAAGTATTAGTACAAATTGCAGGAAGAGTAGGTAGAAGTGTGGATCATCCAGGAGGAGAAGTTGTCTATTTTTTTATGAAGGAATGAGTCGAGCAATGAAACAAGCAAAAAAAGAAATTGAATCATTGAATGAAGAAGCTAGAAAAAGAGGATTAATAGAAGGTGACTAAGATGCGTTGTGTATGGTGTGGAAATGATGTAACAGCAGATTCAGGAATTAGTTCTTTATTTCTATGGAATTCAAGACCGATTTGTCGGCAATGTCAACAGTTGTTTCACTCGTTAGAAAATGAATCAATTTGTCCGGGATGTGGGCGTTTAATGGAGAATGCAACACTCTGTTATGACTGTATTCGCTGGAAAGAGGTGGATTCTTATTTTCCGGTGAATCAAGCATTATATGTGTATGATGAACAGGCAAAAAGAATTTATGGAACGATATAAATTCACGGGGAGACTGTGCTGTAGCTTTTTAATCCAAGAAGATTTGAAAAGGGCGTTAAAACATATCTCAAACAAGGATATACAATTTGTCCACTACCCACTTCTAAACAAAGTTTGAAAAAGAGAATTTGAATCAGTTGAGTACTTTCTAGAACTGTCGAAAAATTCCCGTATCAGCAATTCTTTTACCATATTGGAAAAGGGAAAAACAATCTGAAAAAGACGAGAGAGGAGAATGAAATTACAACAACCCTTTGTATTGAAAGAAAGGTAAACTTGCTGGCTAAAGTTTTATTATTCGATGATATTTATACGACGGGGAAAACCATTCGAGCTAGCTGCTAAGTTATTGCAGGATAAAGGGTTAGAGGATGTTAAATTGTTTACGGTATTTCGATAACAGGAGAAAACAAAAAGGAATTAAGTCATTTAAAAGTTACTTAATTCTCTTTTAAATTTAAATATAGATACTGTTTAAAATTTTGATAAAACAGTTAAAGAAATAACTACCCCAAAAACAAAAAGCAAATGAAAAAGGATGTAATCAATTGGGTAAAAACATAAGTTTGTAAAAATTTTTGGAATACCAATAATCAAAAACAAGAAGGAGTAATCCCATAAAAAGATAGATTCAACAGTTATCATACTGAGATTCCAGTAGGTTGGTTTTGATTGATAGAGTAATGACTAAAATTGTTAATACGATATTCAGGATAAATAAAATGGATATTCCTAAAAGAGCAGTATGATTAGCTCTTAAAAAGTTAGGATAAAATATGTTCATCATTTGAATATTGAAAAAGGTAATAATAGATATAACAACAAAGTAGTAGAAGCAATGATTCTTTTTAACATAATAACCCTCCGTTCAATTTTTAATGATTCCAATGAATTTAGATGAATTTATTATACTGTGTTTAATGAAGTATTTATATTTGAGTTATGAATTACTTAGGAAATATTCAAAAAAATCAGCAGAAGCAGTTATCTGCTTGAGCTGATTAGTATTATCTTTTGAATAAAATATATTCTTCAAAATATTAAAATCGAGGTTGTCACGTACTGATCAAGAGCGATTAGAGCATTGGCTACATCTTCAGCAGTATATTGAACAATCATTTGATGGATTGTTTCGCCATCTTGTGTAGCTAAACGACCGATTTTTAGTAAATCTTCATATGGTACAGTATCTAATTTCACTTCTTTTAAAGGTAGTTGGTAAGCCCTAATTCTTTGTAGAATGTAATATATTTATCTAATTCTTCTTTAGAACGATTTTCTAATAACAGTTGTGTTAATGTACCATAGCTACTTTTTCACCATGAGTTTAAGAGAATGGATATCTCCATGTAGTGCTGTAAATCCATTATGGATGGCGTGAGCAGCTGCTAAACCAGCAGATTCAAAACCAATACCACTTAATAATGTGTTCGCTTCAACAACAGCTTCTAAAGCAGGAGTTACTACTTTTGCATTTTGCTGCACTAATGCTTGAAGACTCATTTTTCAAACAAAGTAGATTCACAAGCACGAGCACAGCCTCTGAAGCGATTGTTGGAGTATCTCCTACCATTGTTTTTCCTTGAGCTTCGATCACTGCACGAGCTTCAACCCAAGTAGCAAGAGCATCTGCAATTCCTGAAACAAGTAAACGAACAGGAGAATGAGCGATAACATTTGTATCAATTAAAACTAATTCTGGATTTTTGTATAGAAACGATAACGTTCAAAATACTCCTTCTGGAGAATAAATAACTGATAAAGCAGAAGTAGGTGCATCTGTAGAAGCAATTGTTGGTAAAATAGCTACAGGACATTGACAGTCATCTGCGATTGCTTTAGCAGTATCAATTGTTTTACCACCGCCTAAACCAACAATGACGGTTAATTCGTGTTCTTTAGCAATTTTCAGCTACACGACTAACTCTTTGTTCGAAGCTTCACCATTGAAATTTTTCATGATAAACAGTTGCTCCAGCAGCAACTAAATTTTCTTCTAATTCTTTTCCAACTAAATCATAAAACGATTGGGTCACATAGAAGAAGTAGTCGATTTCCTAAAGCTAAAAACATGAGAAAGACCTGTTTTAAACACATCTTTTTCCTTGAACATAACGAGAAAGGACTTGCAAAAACTTTTTCCATAAAACAACACTCCCTTTGTAGTTATAAGATACCTTTAATCTAATACTGAAAAACGGTTTCTGATCAATAGTGTTTATCAATTTAATTCCTGATATTTTGGTAGAAAATTGGATTGCTTTTTGAGAAAAATGAACAAATAAAAATTACAATGTTAAAAATGTTTAGGAATTCCTAAAGATTTTTGAAAAACAGGTTTGTAAAAATAAGAAAAAGGTTTATAATAAAACCATAGAAAGAAATCAAAAGAAGTGATTCTTAAGAGTGGTCCTTAAGAGATTTCTTCAGTCTGGCATAGCCAGATGAAAGGGAGATTATTATGTTCAAATATAATATTCGTGGAGAAAACATTGAAGTTACTGAAGCAATTCGTAATTATGCTGAAAAGAAACTTTCAAAATTAGAAAAATATTTTTGGCGATGTTGCTAATGCAACGGTTCATGTTAATTTGAAAGTATATTCTGAAAAACTGCAAAAGTTGGAAGTAACAATTCCTCTTCCTTATTTAGTCTTACATGCAGAAGAAACTTCTGGAGACCTATATGGTAGTATTGACTTAGTGATTGATAAATTAGAAAGACAAGTTCGTAAACATAAAACAAAAATTAATCGTAAATCTCGTGAAAAAGGATTTGAAGTACTTGTTGCCCCTGTTGTACCTGAAACAGTGGAAGAAGATGAATCAGTATTAGAGATTGTACGTACCAAACGTGTTGATTTAAAACCAATGGATAGTGAAGAAGCGGTTTTACAAATGAATATGATAGGGTCATAACTTCTTTATTTACCAAGATGCAGAAACAAATGAAAACACATATTGTTTATCGTCGTAAAGATGGTAAATATGGTTTTGAATTGAAAACAAATGCATAAAATCCTTCTTTAAGGTAGAGTTGGAAAAATTTTCCAACTCTGCCTTTTTCTTTCTATTTTTGAATAATGATGGTGAAAATGAATAAGATGCAACTGGTATACTCATTTTTGCAAGATAGATGATTTAGAAAGAAAAATATAAAAGGAGTCAGAGAATGGCAAATTTTTAAAGCAATTAGTTGAAAAATAACAAACGCGAAGTTCGTAAACTTGAAAAAAATAGCAGATAAAAGTAATTAGCTTGGAAAAGTAAAATGGAGCATTAAGTGATGCAGACTTTCCAGTAAAAACAGAAGAATTCAAAGCAAGATATGCTTCAGGAGAATCGTTAGATAAAATTATTACCAGAAGCATTCGCTTTTAGTACGTGAAAGGTGCTAAACGTGTTTTTAGGCTTATTCCGTATAAAGTTCAAATTATGGGAGGTATCACTCTACATAATGGGAATATTGCGGAGATGCGTACAGGAAGGTAAAAACATTAACAGCGACAATGCCTGTATATTTAAATGCACTTTCAGGAGATGGTGTACACGTAGTAACGGTTAATGAATACTTATCTACACGTGACGCAAAAGAAATGGGTGAATTATATAATTTCCTAGGATTAAGTGTAGGGGTAAACTTAACAGGACAATCTCCAGAAGAAAAACGTGCAGCTTATTACGCAGATATCACTTATAGTACAAACAGTGAGTTAGGATTTGACTACTTACGTGATAACATGGTGGTTTATAAATCACAAATGGTACAACGTCCGTTAAACTATGCGGTAGTTGACGAAACAGACTCAATTTTAATTGACGAAGCTCGTACACCATTGATTATTTCAGGTCAAGCTGAAAAATCTACCGTTTTATATCAACGTGCAGATTTCTTCGTTAAAGCATTGAAAGAAGATGAAGACTATACGATTGATTTAACTTCGAAATCTATTTCATTAACAGACGAAGGTATTAATAAAGCAGAACAAACTTTCCGTTTACCAAACTTATATGATGTGGACAATTCAGCATTAGTTCACCATATTGACCAAGCTTTACGTGCGAATTACATTATGATTCGAGATATCGATTATGTAGTAGATGAAGGACAAGTAAAAATCGTAGATGGATTTACAGGTCGTATGGAAGGTCGTCGTTATTCAGATGGATTACACCAAGCGATTGAAGCAAAAGAGGTGTAGAAGTTGAAAATGAATCTAAAAACAATGGCGACAATTACTTACCAAAACTTCTTCCGTATGTATCGTAAATTATCAGGTATGACAGGGACTGCTAAAACGGAAGAAGAAGAATTCCGTGAAATTTATAATATGAACGTTATTACGATTCCAACAAACCGTCCTGTTCAACGTATTGATGCTCATGATGTGATTTATCCATCATTGAAGAGCAAATTTAAAGCGGTAGTACGTGATATTAAAGAACGTCATGAAAAAGGACAACCCATTCTTGTGGGTACAGTAGCTGTAGAAACAAGTGAGTTAATTTCACAAATGCTACATCAAGAAGGAATTCCTCATGAAGTATTAAATGCTAAAAATCACTTTAAAGAAGCAGAAATCGTTATGATGAGCTGGACAACGTGGTGCTATTACAATTGCTACAAACATGGCAGGGTCGTGGAACAGACATTAAGTTAGGTAAAAGGCGTTAAAGAATTAGGTGGTTTGCGCGTTATCGGAACAGAGCGTCATGAAAGCCGTCGTATTGATAATCAGTTACGTGGACGTTCTGGACGTCAAGGAGATCCAGGTGCAACTCAATTCTATTTATCATTAGAAGATGACTTAATGAAACGTTTCGGTGGAGAAAGAATGCAAGCCATTTGGGGAAAGATTAAATATTGACGAAAATGGAGATGATAATTTCATTCAAAGTAAAAATGTTATCTCGTCAAGTAGAATCTTCTCAAAACATGTAGAAGGAAATAACTATGATACACGTAAAAACGTATTACAATATGACGAAGTGATGCGTGAACAACGTGAAATCATTTATTCACAAAGATTACAAATTATTAATGAAGAAAATTCATTAGAAAAAGTAACAAAATCAATGATTCGTAGAACAATTCACCGTATGGTAGAAAATCATACATTAGGGTGAAAAGAAAACTTGGGATTTAGAAAGCTTAGTAGATTTCGCTAGCAATGCAATTTGTCATCCAGATGAAATTTCATTATCAGACTTAAAAGGAAAAACTCCTTCAGAAATCGAAGGTCTATTAAATGAAAAAGCAAATGAAATTTACAAAGAAAAACAAGAGCAATTAAATGGGGATTCTCAAATGCTTGAGTTTGAAAAAGTTGTCATTTTACGAGTAGTTGACCGTAAATGGACAGACCATATTGATGATATGGATCAATTACGTGAGGGCGTAGGATTACGTGGATATGCAAATCGACCCATTAACAGAATATCAAACAGAAGGTTTCAATCGTTTTCCAACAAATGATTGCGGCTATTGATTATGATGTGACTCGTATCCTGATGAAATCTCAAATTCGTCAAAACTTACAACGTGAACAAGTGCAAGGTGCTAGAAGTGTGATTGCTCAAGGGCATGATCGTCCAACTGAAGAACCAGAACAAGCATAATAAGAAGTAGGGCTGGGCAAAAGTCCAGCCTACCTTTTTACTAAATGAGATAGAGAATGGTATGGAAATTAGTGAAATCAGAAATACATTAGAAAAATGAGTATGCAAATGACAAGTTATAGGGGTCTCTTTGACTTAGATCATTTTAGAAGAAGATATTGCTTCTTATGAGCAACAAATGTCTGAAGCTGGATTTTTGGGATGATAATGAAAAGGCTCAGTCTGTCATTCAAAGAGTAATGAATTAAAAGCAGTCTATGATACTTTTCATCAATTAGAACTACAAGTAGAAGAAGTGGAACTATTATTTGAAATGTATAAGGAAGAACTAGAAGAAGAAATTCATGAGGAATTAGTGGAACGTGTTCTATAGTGTAGAAAAGAACTAGAAAAATATGAATTAAGTATGTTACTAAGTGGGACTCATGATAAAATGTGGTAGCGATTTTAGAAATTCATCCAGGTGCTGGTGGAACAGAATCACAAGACTGGGGTAGTATGCTGTTAAGAATGTATACAAGATGGGCTGAACAACATGGATATCGAATTGAAACAGTCGATTATCAAGATGGAGAAAGAAGCAGGTATTAAATCTGTGACTTTATCTATTGAAGGATTAAATGCCTATGGTTATTTGAAGAGTGAAAAAGAGGGTGCATCGTTTAGTGAGAATTTCTCCTTTTGATGCTGCTGGAAAACGTCATACTTCATTTTGTTCCATTGATATTATGCCTCAATTAGAAGGGATATTGATATCGAAATTAATCCAGATGATTTGAAAATTGATGTATATCGTGCGAGCGGTGCTGAGGGGCAACATATTAATAAAACTTCATCAGCTGTTCGTATTACGCATATTCCAACTGGAATTGTAACGCAAAGTCAGGCGCAGCGTTCGCAATTTAAAAATAAGGATCAAGCGATGGCGATGTTAAAAACGAAGTTATATCAATTAGAAGAAGAGAAGAAAGCAGCTGAGTTAGCTGAAATTCGTGGCGAACAAAAAGATATTGCTTGGGGTTCTCAAATTCGAAATTATATTGTTCCATCCGTATTCTTTAGTAAAAAGATTTTGCGTTCGGGTCATGAAACGGGAAATATTGGTGCGGTGATGGATGGAGATTTAGATCCATTTATGGATGCTTATTTAAAATGGACACTATCCGGCGACAAAGAATAAAAATTGACTTTTTGATATAGTAGCAGGAGGACGCCAGCAGCCCTTCGGTCTCATGGCTAAACTTTGAGCCTAGGTCTCAAAGTTTCCTGTGGTAGAAACACATCACGTGGTTTCTACCACTAATGCTACTATAAAAAGTCATTTTTATTTAAACGGAAATTGAATGAGGTACGTATAAAACAGTGACTTTTTTTGATATAGTAGCAAGTAGCTTTGCTTTGCGAATCTTATGGTTAATACTACTAATTCCTTAATATAGTAAAGTTGTTTTGGATATAAAATTCAACAACTTTATTTTTTTCGGAAAAAAAGTCAAAAACATTTGTTTTATAACGATGAAAGCGGTAAAAATAGAAATAGAAAATAAAAGGGGTTTTGGGAATGCAATATACAGTTAATGAACTTCGTGAATTATTCGATACGCTTGATTTAATTGAAGAATTAAGTCAAAAAAATACGAATATTTTTGATAAATATCAGTTGGACCAACGTGATAATATTTTTCAAGTTGAGTTTATGGATCAGCATCTGAAATCTCAAAATTCAAAGATGATCTACCACTATTTTTATGAATCATATAGATAAACTGACCTTATATGAGAAAAAGGGGATACAAAAAAATTTCTGATTATTATTTAAAGGAGAAATATGCCCAAAAAAATATTTTTGCAAAAAAATTTAAAAGAGGCAAAAAGATGAATTAAAAAGTAAAATGGTTAGAATGTCTGACTCCAAAATTATTTGAATTATCATTTGAAGAAGATTTAGACAATCTTCGACTGTTTTTATTTTGATTATTATTCTGAAAAAAATTCCATCTGCACTCTCCAACCTATCAAGAAATTTTTATTACAAATATATGGTCAGGACTTTGTCTGTTCTAGTTGTCGTCAAATAAAAAAACATCGTGACAAAAGTGATTCAATTTTATCATTCTTATATTCTTTCTAAAAATATCCAACAAATGCTGATGTATGCGAGTTGAGTATTACGCAGCAACAAGCTATTTCATTCTTTCATTTCTTTCTACTTCAAGTGAATGCTCTTATAAAATCATATAGGATTTCTGTCGAATTTAGTCAAAGAGCACTTATAAAAAAAGAGAACCACAAATTTTTCAATCTATTTATCACCGTATCATTCATTTTCTATTTCGTTATTTGAATTTTTTTAAATTTATTTGGAGAAGTTTACTTCAATATACATTCAAAAAAATAAAAAAATATGAAGAATATTCTTTCTATCAAAAAGAAGCGTTTTGTTATTATGCGACATTGCTTTCGATTATCTCTCAAGATATTGCCCAAATGATTTCAAAAATACTTTATTGAAATTGGAACTACTGAAGAAGTTTTTTTATATTTTACTGAAAAAAATTTTTTTGGCACTTAGAAGAAATCCTATTTCATTAACGAATATTAATGTCATTCAACTATTTATGGTTGATATGATTAGTTATGAGTTGGAAGAAAAAAATGGTTTAATGGAGAAATTTCTTCAAGTGAGTTGCTTGAAAAATGGAAAGAAATGATTGAGGAGTATTTTTGGAAAGACCTCTTCTAATCAATTTGAAATAACATTGAGAATTTTCCAACTACTATTAGAAGGTTTAGGGATTCCACTTTTTAAAATTGGGGATTACTTTATCTACTTTTTGAAAGGGAATGTTAACAACACAGTATCACCATCCATTTAAATCATTATTGGAACATTATAGAAGTCAAACATTAACTCAGTGGTTACCGAATATGGAATTTATCAATCCACACAGTATCAAAGAAGAAACTTTTACAATATATGTTTTTGTATCTATCACAGTTATGTAATCATGTTTATCAATAAGAAAATCTAAAAATTGACATCTGTTTGTAATATTTCATCAATAGAATGTCATCATAAAAATGGTATAATGGATAAGACATAGACTATGAATAGAAAGCTGGTGAGCGCATGATTGAAATGATGAATGTTTCAAAAATATGGAAAAAGGTATTTTTAGCTGTAAAATAATTTATCTGTCAGAATTCAAGATGGAGAATTTGTATATGTTGTTGGGCCATCAGGTGCTGGGAAATCAACATTTATAAAAATGATGTATCGTCAAGAAAAAGCTACTAAAGGAAGAATTACTGTAGGAAATATGATTTAACAAAAAAATGAGAGAACGTGAAATTCCTTATTTAAGACGTTACGTAGGAGTTGTGTTCCAAGATTTTTAAATTATTACCTCGTTTAACAGTGTATGAAAATGTTGCATATGCGATGGAAGTAATTGAAAAAGCACCAAAAAGAAATTCAACGAAAAAGTTGAAGAAGTATTAGCATTAGTAAACTTAAAACATCGTATGATGATGTTTCCGAACCAATTATCAGGGGAGAACAACAACGTGTAGCGATTGCTAGAGCAATTGTGAATAATCCTGCTGTGTTAATTGCAGATGAACCAACAGGAAACTTAGATCCAGAAACTTCTATGGAAATTATGGATATTTTTAGAAAGAATTAATCAACAAGGGACAACGATTGTAATGGCAACTCATAATAGCCAAAATTGTAAACGAAAAGAAACATCAGTATTGGCAATTGAAATGGGTCGTATTGTACGTGACCAAGAGGATGGTGAGTACGGATATGAAGATTAGAACAATGTGGCGTCATATTCGTGATGCCGTTAAAAGTTTATTTAGAAATGGTTGGTCTACATTTGGTGCGATTTCTGCGGTGTCAATGGTATTGTTACTAGTAGGAATTTTTGTTTCGTTATTATTTAATATGAATAAAATTGCCACAGATGTAGAACAAGATGTCAACGTTCGTGTCTATATTGATTTAGCAGCAGACGAAACAAAAAAACAGCAGAATTGAAGGCTGCGATTGAAGCGCTGGATACGGTCGATACGGTGAAATTCCGTTCAAAAAGATGAAGAATTAGAAGACATCACTAAGAGTGTTGCACAAGAATTTGAATTATTTAAAAATGATAGTAATCCATTGAGAGATGCATTTGATGTTAGTACTAAAAATCCAAAACAAACAAAAGAAGTTGCAAAATATGATTGAAAAATGGATTATGTAGCTCGTGTTAACTATGGAGGAGCACGTGCGGATACATTATTTAAAAGTCATTTTCAACAGCTAGAAATGTTGGGATTGGTGTCATTTTCAGTATTATTAATTATTGCATTATTTTTTTAATTTCTAATACGATTCGTGCAACGATTCATGCTCGTAGAACAGAAATTGAAATTATGCAATTAGTAGGAGCGACAAAAAGCTTATATTCGTTGGCCTTTCTTCTTAGAAGGTGGATTAATTGGGTTAATTGGCTCAATTGTACCAATTGCTTTTATTATGGGTTTTTATATATGGATTTATAAAGGTGGAAGTGATTTCTTTGCGGGATCAACTTTTAGCTTATTAGCACCAAATCCTTTCTTATACCATCTATCTTGGGCGATGGCTGGAGTTGGGATTTTAATTGGATCATTTGGTTCGATTTTCTCAATGCGTCGTTTCTTGAAAAAATAAGTAGAATAAATACAAGGAAAATCATTTTGCAAGTATGGTTAAACAATGGTAGACTATATGGCATAGAATAAATGCATTGCACAAGAGGAGTAATACGAATTTTAGTTGATAGAGAGAGAAGGGTTGGTGAAACTTCTTAACAAATTTGTATGAAGGTAGCTTGTAAGTTGGCTAGGGGAATGATAGTAACTTAGCTCGGAGTAGACTTCGTTAATAACGTTAAAGGCATCAGTTATGATGCGAATATTAGGTGGTACCACGAAAATAATCGTCCCTATGAAGTGAATTCTTCATAGGATTTTTTATTGTATCAAAATCATTTTTATTAAGGAGGAAAAAAAGAATGGCAAAAGAAATGTCACCAAAGTTTCAACCGCAAGAAGTTGAAGCAGGAAAATATCAATGGTGGGTTGAATCAGAGTCTTCCATCCAAATGAAGATCCAAATGCAGAACCTTATTCAATCGTTATCCCACCACCAAATGTAACAGGTAAATTACACTTAGGACATGCGTGGGACGTTACATTACAAGATATGATTATTCGTCAAAAACGTATGCAAGGGTACGATACATTATGGTTACCAGGTATGGACCATGCCGGAATTGCGACTCAAGCAAAAGTAGAAGAAAAATTACGTGGAGAAGGTTTATCTCGTTATGACCTTGGACGTGAAAAATTCTTAGAACAAACATGGGAATGGAAAGAAGAATATGCCAGTCATATCCGTGAACAATGGGCAAAAATGGGAATTTCAGTGGACTATCGCCGTGAACGTTTCACATTAGACCAAGGGTTATCAGATGCTGTTAAAAAAAGTATTCGTAACATTATATGAAAAAGGCTTGATTTACCGTGGAGAATACATTATTAACTGGGATCCAAAAGCAAAAACTTCATTATCAGATATCGAAGTAATCCATAAAGATGTAGAAGGTGCTTTCTACCATATGAATTATCCCTTAGCAGATGGAAGTGGAGTATTAGAAGTTGCGACGACTCGTCCAGAAACGCTACTTGGAGATACTGCGGTTGCAGTTCACCCTGAAGATGAACGTTATCAAGCATTGATTGGAAAAACAGTTATCTTACCATTAGTTGGAAAAAGAAATTCCAATTATTGCTGATGAGTATGTTGAACAAGATTTTGGAACAGGGGTTGTAAAAATTACACCTGCTCATGACCCAAATGACTTTGAGGTCGGTAACCGTCATAATTTACCACGTGTAAATGTGATGAATGATGATGCTACAATGAATGAATTAGCTGGAAAAATACGAAGGTATGGATCGTTTTGCAGCTCGTAAAAGCTATTGTTAAAGATTTAGAAGAAGCAGGACTTCTTGTAAAAATTGAAAAACATGTTCATAGTGTGGGACATTCTGAACGTACAGATGTTGTTGTAGAACCTCGTTTATCAAAACAATGGTTTGTTAAAATGGGACCTTTAGCAGAACAAGCAATTCAAGCGCAACGTGCAGAAGAAGACAATACGGTTAATTTCTATCCACCACGTTTTAATGATGCATACTTACGTTGGATGGAAAAACATTCACGACTGGGTAATTTCTCGTCAATTATGGTGGGGACATCAAATTCCAGCATGGTATCATAATGAAACAGGTGAAGTATATGTTGGAATGGAAGCTCCAGCAGATGCTGAAAAACTGGACACAAGATGTGGACGTATTAGATACATGGTTCTCATCTGCGTTATGGCCATTTTTCAACAATGGGTTGGCCAGATGTTGAAGCTAGTGACTATAAACGTTACTATCCAACAAGTACACTTGTAACAGGTTATGATATTTTAACATTCTGGGTAAGCCGTATGATGTTCCAAGGATTAGAATTTTACTGGCAAACGTCCATTTAAAAATGTATTAATCCACGGATTAATTCGTGATAGCCAAGGACGTAAAATGAGTAAAATCTCTTGGGAATGGTGTAGATCCAATGGAAGTTATCGAACAATATGGAGCAGATGCATTACGTTGGTTCTTAGCAAATGGTTCAGCACCTGGACAAGATGTTCGTTATTCAACTGATAAAATGGATGCTGCATGGAACTTTATCAACAAAATTTGGAATGCAAGTCGTTATGCATTAATGAATATTGGTGATTTAACAGTGGATCAATTAGATATTACTGGGGAAAAAACATTAGCAGACAAATGGATTTTAACTCGCTTGAATCAAGTCATTGCTAAAGTAACAGAATTATTCGAAAAATTTGAATTTGGTGAAGCGGGTCGTCTATTATATCGTTTCATTTGGGATGATTTCTGTGACTGGTATATTGAAATGTCTAAAGAAACATTAGCAGGAGATGATGAAGCTGCTAAATTAACAACTCGTAGCATTTTTAGTGTATGTATTAGATCAAACATTACGTTTATTACATCCAATTATGCCATTCGTAACAGAAGAAATTTGGCAATCAGTTCCTCATATTGGAGATTCATTAGTAGTTGCTCAATATCCAGTTGTACAAGAAAGTCAAATGGATGAAGCAGCAGCAGAAAAATGGAATTCTTAATGGACTTTATTCGTTCAGTTCGTACAAGCAGAAATGAAATGAATACACCATTATCGAAACCAATTGCTATTGTTGCCAAAACTTCAAGCGCAGATATTCAAGAAATTTTATCAGAAAATGAAAGCTATATTGCTCGTTTCTGTAATCCTGAATCATTTTGAATATGGTTTAGAAGTAGAAGCACCAAGCCATGCTGTAACAAGTGTGATTAGTGGAGCTGAAATTTACTTACCATTAGCAGGATTAATTAATATTGATGATGAAATTGCTCGTTTAGAAAAAGAAGCGGCTAAACTACAAGATGAAGTGAATCGTGTAGAGAAAAAATTATCAAATGAAAAATTCGTTGCGAAAGCACCAGAAGCTGTTGTAGAAGCAGAACGGGCCAAAGGTAAAGAATACGCTGATCAACGTCAAGCAGTTCTAGAACGTATTGCAACCTTAAAAAAACATTAGTATAAAAAGAATACTGGAGATAAATCAGAGGTTTGATAAATCCTGTTGGTGAGAAAACACTAGCAGGATTTTTTGAGACTCTTTGTCAAATAGGGTTGATAAAACAATTTTTAGTGAAGGAATTAAGCAGCGTCAGGTTGCTTTAATTCCTTTTATAGAGTTGTTGGATTTTCTCCATCCACCCTATAAATTATAGAACCGGAATTATTTGGTAATAAAGTATATTTTTAAAAGACCTAGAATGCACATGAAAGTATGTATTCTAGGTCTTTTTGTTTGTATACATTTGATTTTTTTCAAGAGTGTTATCTATTTTTCCAAGCCTGGTAACGGGTATCAATCAATAACTGGGTAAGGCGTCCTATGGTTTCCCTTTCTTTTTGGAGTGAGGGATTGCGCTTGGACAAAGAGATGATGAATGTGTTCAATCGCCTTGAAGGAAGACAGGTCATTTTTAGGGGTTTGATTCAGATATACAGAAGACAGATTGCTTTTTATTTCAAACCTCTAAACGAGCTTTCTTGGATATTTTTTTATTATCAATGCCATTTTCCTTTAAAAAAATTCTTCATCTCATTTACATCATCAGGCTGACCTGTGATGAGATAGCTGAGCTTGATTGCCGTATTCATCAATAGCACGTTTTAAAAATGCTTGACTTTGAGAAAAATTCATCGCTAGTTTTATAAGTAAAATTCGATGTGTTTTTGAGCGAGTTCCTTCATCTCATTATCGAAAAATAGTAACTCCTTTATCAAAATGGTTGAGAATAATCGGAGCTTTACCAGCCCATTCTTTGATAAAGGGGACGTAGAGCAGAAATACCAACATCAGATGCAAAGCAAACTAGTGGCTGATTCGTATCTTTAACGGCTAAAGAGGAATCAAGCCAACTCATCTCAATCTCACTTTCAGCCGGTAAATGTGTCAAGGTTTCTTTAAAGTGGCTACCACTATTATGCGTTAGAATGAGGATTTCATCTTCATCAGGTGTGGAGGCAATGGTTAGCCATCGACTGGTCTGTTCTCCCTTAGCTTCGTTTTTTTCCTAGCAGCGGACGTCGTATCAGGAGTGTAAACTTAGCATAAGCTCCAGCATTCCAGGTTTGATGACTCGGCTTTGTGATATGAATTAAATACAGATCTCCTCTGTTTTTCGATGGATTTTATTGATAATGTCTGACTTCGTCCAAGATAGGCGATGGCACCCCAAGTTATAAGGGCTAGTAATCCAAGTGTTGATAGAATGATAATAAACATTTTTACCTCTTTTCATTTTTTTATGACTCCTGTTTTTAATTTTTGAATGAACTAAAACAAAATTCATTCACATATTTTTTAAAAATAAAGAAAACCATTTTTCTTTTATTTTTTAGAACTCCCTTTTATGAAGTTGGTTGCAAGTATTTTCGACAGTTTTGCCTATATCTGGAAAAATCTTTTTTTCCGTGATATGCATATCCATGTAGTAAAATAGGTTGTAAACTTGTAAAATCTCTTGAATCTTTTCTGGAGAATACCCTTCAGCCTGCATACGATTTGTAAAAAGTTTTAACTAGAAATTTATGAAATGGATTTGCGACTTTGCCTTCTTCTGAGGAATAGTAGCTATGCAACTCATCTGATATAGCAGGATTGTACCATTCCGCAAGGATTTTTATTGGAAGAAACGAGTGCTCTGGACTGAGCAAAGAGTTGACTAATAAGATCAATCATATCAATTTCCCAATCCAGTTCTTCGATCATAGCTTGGCGAACACGGTTATTTTCACCTATATAGATGTCTAGAAAAATGGCTTCTTTACTCTCGTAATAATTATAAAAAGAGCCTACTGCCATTCCAGCTTGTCTAGCAATTTCTGAAATTCCTGTCGCCTTGTAACCTTTTTTCGAAAAAACGTCATAAGCCGCTTTTTTTAGAGCTTGTTTTTTGTCCAATTTGACCTTTCCTCCTTCAATTATGAATGAATATTACATTTGTTTCATTCACATTCTAGCAAATCCTAGCTGGCTTGTCAATAAGAAAGCTAGATCTAGTTGTTTAACGATACTAGTTGTATCAGCAGTAAAACTATGGGAGCATTCACGGCAGAAGAAAAGCTGTTTTTTGTTTAGATGGAGGTAGAAAGTTTAATATTTCTTGCAAGTTGAAGAGGAAATTTGTATGATGAAAATGAAAGAAGGGAAGTTCATGCAAACAGTTAGAGAGTGGATAGTTGATCGAATGAAATATAAACGAAAAATACGGATTAGAGAGAATGAGAGCAGTCATGTCTCTTCTAGGAAATCCGCAAGATGATTATCCGATTATTCATGTCACAGGAACAAATGGAAAAGGTTCTACGATTGCGATGCTATCATCCTTATTTCTTCATCATGGGCAAAAGGTAGGAGCATTTGTTTCCCCTCATTTAATCGATTATACGGATCGTTTTTTTAATGAATGGTAACGTAATGCCAGAAGAAGAATTTGAAATTGTTGGAAATCTCGTTCAACAAGCAGAAGCAAAATTGATAGATGAGTATGAACCATTGAGTTTCTTTGAAATCATGACGGCTATGGCGTTAGTCTATTTTTTTCTAGAAAAAAAGTGGAAGTTGCTTTTATTAGAAGTAGGAATTGGTGGATTATTAGATACAACTAATATTGTCCATTCAACGATGAGCGTGATTACATCGATTGGGATGGATCATGAAGAAATGTTAGGAAATACGCTTGAAGAAATTGCGATTCAAAAAAACGGGAATTTTTCAAACAAAATCAAGCAGTCGTATTAGGAAATTTACCAACAGAAGCACTACAAGTAGCTGAAGTAGTCGGAAAAAGCTTATAACTGTGATCTACATACGTTCGAACGAGAATTTAAAATTGAACTGGTTGAAGATGGGTTTATTTTTTTACAAATGCAGATACTCAAATTCACATTCCACGTTTGAATTTGAAAGGAAAGTATCAATTAGAAAATGCTGCAGTAGCGTTGGAATGCTTTTTATGATTTGAAAAACTTCCAACTTCCAGTTCGTGAGTCTGCCATTCAAGAAAGTTTTTCAAACGGTCACTTGGCCAGGAAGAATGGAAGTTTTACAGCAAAGTCCTAAAGTGATATTAGATGGAGCGCATAATGTTCATGCGTTAAAACGATTCGTTGAAACGGTGAAACAATATGGAGAAGATGGAAATCAACAGACGATTTTTATTTTTCAGCTTTTAAAAAAAGAAAAACACTATAAAAGAAATGGTTGATTATTTACGAAAAGAGTTACCGGAAGCTCGTTTAGTAGTAACAACATTTGAGTATGCAGGTGCCATTGGAAAAACAGATTATCCTACTGGTGAGATTGAATTTGTAGAGGATGCATATCCATTCATCGAGGAATATGTCACACAAGCTACTAGTAAGGAAACCCTTTGGATTACAGGTTCCCTCTATTTTATTTCTTTTATAAGAAAAATTTTTTCGTAAAAATAAAAAATTTTTGCCAATTTTTGCGTATATATAAGTGAAAGTATTATATGAAAGAGGAGGCAATAAAATGGAAATGGATCAACAATTATTAGAATTACCTTTTGAGTCAATGCCAAGAGAACGATTAGAAAAAAATTAGGAGCCAAAAAGTTTAGAAACTTATGAATTATTAGCAATTTTACTTCGGACAGGATCCAGAGAATTAAAATGTATTGCAATTAGCAAAAAAGTCGTGTTAAATACATTTTGAAGATTTATTTACATTAAAAAAATGGCAACGGTGGAAGAATTAATGGCGATTCATGGAATTGGACGAACAAAAGGCAATAGAATTAAAAGCTGCAATGGAATTGGGAATTCGATTAGGAACAGCAAAGCAAACAAAAATTAGGACATATTACAAGCTCGCAAAAAGCAGGAGAATGTATTATGGAAGAATTGAAAGATTTATACCAAGAACATTTAATTGCATTATTTTTAAATTCGAAAAATGAAGTCATTAAGAAAAATTATTTTTCGTGGTGGACTCAATCAAGCAGTCGTTCATCCAAGAGAAATTTTTTTAGAGAAGCGGTTCGTTTTTCTGCAGCAAGAATTATTATTGGACATAATCATCCAAGTGGAAATGTTACTCCGTCTCAAGCGGATATTGACTTTACAAGACGATTATCGGAATGTGGAGAAATGATGGGAATTGAATTGTTAGATCATTTTATTGTGGGGATCATACCTATTGCTCTTTAAAAGGAAGAAGGGTATTTCTAAGGAAGCATGCCTAAAAAAAGTTGAAATGAACAAATATAAGCCGTAAAATATAGGTAACAAGTATTATTCTTTGAGGGCAGAAAGGGTTCCTGCCGCACCTTATTGAGGTACCTGAGATGCTGGATACACCGACCAGCCAAGGAATAATCGTAAATCTATTGAAGAGCCAAGTTCACTTGGCTCTTTTTATATTTTCTGAAGGTGCTTTGGCAAAATGTGAGTACCTTGTCAGTTTATAGTGCATTTGATATACTAGTGTATGAACTATGAAAGAAGTACTAGATAAGATAGTTCTAGTTGGAGGATTGTTTTATGAAAATTATAGTCGTTTATGGAGGCAAAAGTGCTGAACATGATATTTCAATTTTAACGGCTTTTTCAATTATTAAAAGAAATCTATTTTTGATTATTATGAAGTTCAACCAGTCTATATTAATCGAAAAAGGAGAATGGCTGAAAAGGTGAACCATTAACAGGACCTGTAGCTTTTTCTGAAGCATTAAGATTAGAAGCAAGTCAAGAAGCTCGCTTTGCAACTAGTGAAGGAGAAGTTTCAACGGGTGTTTTAGTAACTCCTTATGATTTAAAAAGAAGAGGAATGTGTTGTTTTCCCAGTATTGCATGGACCTAATGGAGAAGATGGAACGATTCAAGGATTGTTTGAAATGATGGATGTTCCATATGTTGGATGTGGCGTATTAGCAAGCGCTTGTGGAATGGATAAAATTACAAGTAAACAATTATTCCAACAAGCAGGATTACCACAATTACCATATGTACCATTTAATAAAACACAATGGAAACAAAATCCTGAAAGTATTTATAATAAAATTGAAGGAACATTAATTTACCCAGTATTTGTTAAACCAGCTAATATGGGATCAAGTGTAGGAATTTCAAAAGCGGAAAAATCGTGATGAACTAACGACCGCAATTATGGAAGCCTTGAAATATGACCGTAGAATTGTCGTAGAGCAAGGGATTGAAGCAAGAGAAATTGAGTGTGCGGTTCTAGGAAATGACGAAGCGAACACTTCAGTTGTAGGAGAAATTGTTAAGACGAGTGGTTTTTATGACTACAATGAAAAATATATTAACAATACCGTTACATTAGAAATTCCAGCGCAAATTTCTGATGAAGTTTCTGCAAAAAGTAAGAGAATATTCTGCAAAAAGCATTCCGTGCCATTGACGGTAGTGGATTAACAAGATGTGATTTCTTCTTAACGGAAACAAATGATATTTACATTAATGAAGTAAATACTTTGCCAGGATTTACTCAATTTAGTATGTATCCACTTCTATGGGAAAAAAACAGGAATTTCTTACAAAGATTTAGTGAATGAATTAATTCAATTAGCTTTAAAAACGTTATAAAGATCGACAAAAATGGATAAGAAAGGCGCCTCACCGAGGCGCTTTTTGTGAGAGGAAGTAAAAACATGGCAATCGGAACAGTTGCACAAATTGTAAAAGTTGTGAAAGCAATCGATTATCAAACAGATTATCGATTTGATGTTATTGAATCAGTTTCATTTGATACAAGAAAATTAACTCAAAATAGTCTATTTATTCCTTTGAAAGGACAAACAGATGGACATGATTATATCCAACAAGCGATAGAAAAAGGCGCAAAAGCTGTATTTTGGGGACGACAAGATCAAAACTCCACCAGAAGGGATTTGTGCGATTTGGGTAGATGATCCACTAGAAGCTTTCAAGAATTAGCGAAGTGGTATTTAGAAAAAGTTCAACCAAAATGTTATCGGCATTACAGGGAGTTCTGGAAAAACAACAACAAAAGATATGACAGCTGCGGTACTTCTAGTCGTTACCGTGTCTATAAAACACAAGGAAATTTTTAATAATGATATTGGATTACCGCAAACGATTTTAGATATGCCAGAAGATACGGAACAATTAGTATTAGAAATGGGTATGAGTGATTTTTGGTGAAATTGAGTTTCTAAGTAAACTAGCAAAAACCTTCTGTAGCAGCGATTACTCTAATTGGTGAATCCCATATGGAAAATTTAGGAAGTCGTGCAGGAATTGCGAAAGCAAAATTAGAAATTTTAAAAGGATTACGTGAAAAAGGTAGTATCATTTTCCCAGCTAATGAGCCTTTTATTAGAACAAGAATTAGAAGAAATGAAAGCAGAGGAACACTTTACGGTGTTACCATTTGGAGAAGGTAGTAGCAGTGTAATTCAGGGCTAAAAATATTCAATTATTTGAAGACCATACTATTTTTGATTTAGTGAAACCTTCTAAACAGTCTGTTCAACTCCCTGTATTAGGAGCTTATAATGTGAATAATGCGTTAGCTGCCCTTCAAGTAGGATTAGAATGTGGCGTGCCATTAGAACAAGCCGTTGAAGCGATTCAACAGTTTGAATTAACAAAAAAATCGTACGCAATGGGTAGAGGGGATTCGTGGTTCTAAAAATTTTTAAATGATGCGTATAATGCAAGTCCGATTGCGATGAAATCTGTCATTCAATCCTTTACATCAGTAGCAACTAAAGGACGTAAAATTGTCGTATTAGGAGATATTCGTGAATTAGGAGAACAATCAAAAGCATTACACGCAAGTATTTCTGAAGTAATGTTCCCAGAGAAAATTCAAGAAGTGTATTTATACGGAGAAGAAATGAGTGCTTTATATGAAGCGTTAAAATCTCGTTTTGAAGCATCTCACTTACATTATATTGAAAGTGATAAAGCTGCATTGATTCAATTATTAAAAGAAGATTTGCAGCAAAATGATCAAGTGTTAGTGAAGTCTAGTAATGGTACTGGATTGTTAGCAGTCGTGGAGGCATTAAAAGAAGCGTAATTTTTATTTGTTCAGTATTTCATTTGTAAAATCAAAGGGCTTTTCTTTGCAATCTAGCTTTGAACATGCTATAGTACTTGGAGAGTTGAGAAGTTTACACAAATGTAATGATATATATCATGAAGATTGAACAAGTAATATTGTATAATCTCGTAATGTTCAGAAGTCTGGAGCTCAAGATGTTCCAGACTTTTATTGTGAAGGTCTATATACCTCGTGTGCTTCTCTTCAGCAGTACAAGGAGGAAAATATGAAATTTAATGAATTAGGCTTAGATTCAGCCTTATTAGAATCTATTGAAAAATGGGGTTTGAGGAAGCAACACTGATCCAATCACAAACCATTCCATTAGCCTTAGCAGGTAAAGACGTGATTGGTCAAGCTCAAAACAGGGACAGGGAAAACAGCTTCTTTTGGATTACCAATGCTTCAAAAAATTAATCTTCGTAATCGTAAAGTACAAGGATTAGTCATTGCTCCAACACGTGAGTTAGCGATTCAAACACAAGAAGAATTATATCGCTTAGGAAAAGATAAAAAAATTCATGTACAAGCTGTTTATGGTGGTGCAGATATTGGTCGTCAAATTCGCTAATTGAAAGATCAACCACATATCGTAGTTGGAACACCTGGACGTTTATTAGACCACATTTCTAGAAAAACACTTCGCTTAGACAATATTGAAACATTAGTATTAGATGAAGCGGATGAAATGTTAAATATGGGATTTTTAGAAGATATCGAATCGATTATTAAATTAGTTCCAGAAAACCGCCAAACTTTATTATTCTCTGCCACAATGCCAGATGATATTAAACGAATTGGAGTTCAGTTTATGAAAGAACCTGAACATGTTCGTATTAAATCAAGTGAAATGACAGCGACATTAATTGATCAATATTTTTGTAAAATGTAAAGATTTTGAAAAATTTGATATTATGACTCGTTTATTAGATGTTCAAACACCAGAGTTAACGATTGTGTTTGGTCGTACAAAACGTCTGTGGATGAATTAGCACGTGGACTTGAAATGCGTGGTTTTCGTGCAGAAGGAATTCATGGAGATTTAAGTCAACAAAAAAACGTATGAGCGTTTTACGTGATTTTAAAAATAATCATTTAGATATTTTAGTAGCAACAGACGTAGCAGCACGTGGATTAGATATTTTCAGGTGTAACGCATGTTTATAACTACGATATTCCACAAGATCCAGAAAGTTATGTTCATCGTATTGACGTACAGGACGTGCGGGACAAGAAGGAATGTCTGTTACTTTTGTAACACCAAATGAAATGGATTATTTAAGAGTCATTGAAGATTTAACTCGTAAGAGAATGACTGCATTACGTCCACCAACTCAAATGGAAGCAATAGAAGGACAAATGAAATCTGCCATTGAGCAAATTGATGAAAAAGATGAAGTCAGTAGACACACGTCGTTTCAAAGAAGCTATTTCTTATTTATTAGATGAATATGAAGCGGATGAATTAGCAGCATTATTAGTGAGTGGAATGATTAAAGACCCAACAGAAATTCCTGTTAAAATCACTCCAGAACGTCCATTACCAAGCCGCAAACGTGGCAATAGCCGTGGAAATTACAATCGCAGTGATCGTAAAGATAACCGTGGACGAAATGGTAAAGGAAGCTTCAAACGTAAAGAAGACCGCCGTGGTCATGGCTTAGATGATGAATATACTCGTGGATATAAGAGTAAAGATTCTCGTCGTAGAAATCATAAAAAGAAATCTGACAAAGGATTTACAATCCGTCAAAAATAATCAGTGAGAAGACGACTTCGGTCGTCTTTTTGATTATGTGACTTTTCAGTCCGTCACGCTCCGTAGGTGCGTGACAAATAAACTCACCCGCTATGCGGGTGCGCATCGAAGGTTATACCAAAAAAACTCCAATCGCGATACAATAAAGGTGTTCAAGCCTATCATATAGCGAGAGGAGAAAAATATGCTGAAAAAGCTAATAGTTTATCACATACAAAATGGATGTGTAAATACCACATTGTTTTTACACCTAAGTATAGACGGAAAGTTATATATAATCAATATAGGAAAAGTTTGGGAGAAATATTTCGTCGATTGTGTAGTTATAAAGGGGTAGAGATTATAGAAGGACATCTTATGCCGGATCATGTTCATATGTTGGTAAGTATTCCACCAAGGATAAGTATTTCAAGTTTTATGGGGTATTTAAAAGGAAAAAAAGCGCACTAATGATGTTTGATAAACACGCAAATTTAAAATATAAATTTGGGAACCGTCATTTTTGGGCAGAAGGTTATTATGTAAGTACAGTAGGACTCAATGAAGCTACCATAAGAAAGTATATACAAGAACAAGAAAAAAACATGATATAGCAATCGATAAATTAAGTGTAAAAGAGTATGAGGATCCCTTCAGGGATGATGGTGAGTAATACAAACGCCTCTTTAAGAGGCAAGTGACGAGTCAAAAGCAATAAGGCTTGAATAGTGAAAGCCAGCGTCTTTAGGCGCTGGCTTTGTAATCTGGGCTTATAGCTCTGGTTCAAACCACCCGTTAGACGGGTGGTCATGATTTCAATAAATAATAATGGATATCCTGTTTCAAAAATTAAAAAAAGTTACCATAAAAAAATATTTTTTTCACCATTTTTCGTATATATAGGTGAAGAGATGATTACAAGTAAAGAATCATTAGTAGTCGCCTTTAAATAAATATAGGAAGTGGTAAAACTGAAAGAACGTATTAAAGATGCAAGACCGATGATGGATTTAATGGCAAAAGAAAGTTTTCAGTAATCATGAAATAACAGCACAGTTTATAAGGGACATCCTAGATTTACCTGTCCACCATGTAAAAATACTGGACGGAACCCAAATACATGACCATCAATTTGAAGATATAAAGACTATGTCACCAGTATTGATGTATTAGCCGAATTAAATGATGGAACACAAGTGATTATTGAAATTCAAGTAGCCTATCAATTTGACTTTATTAAGCGTTTATGGTTATATCTATGTAATCAAGTGACTAAAAATGCAGATGAACATAAAAAAAGATGGCGTAGAGACCCATAAACTCGCCGAAGAATTGTTACCTGTCTACACCATCGCCATCACTCAAAAAGATATTTTAAAGACGATAAAATGGTTCATGTATACTGCTTCAAAGAAAAACACAAACGATGAATTGAAAGTCTATTTTAAAGGGTTTATAGAAGAACAAGACTTAGCTTTAATGGCATTTTTAGAATTAGAGAAGTATAATAAAGATAAGATACAAGAATACAAGAAAGTGCGTTGGATTGAATTTTTGGAAATCAACCCCTATACACAAAAACCAGAAAAGATATTAGAACAAGCTGATCGTATTGTGAGCCGAAAAATACTGGACCAGGGAGGAAAGAAAAATGTACGATGAAAGAACAAGATATCTCCAAGCTTATTCAAGCTTTTTTTAGCGACTGTAGAAAAAGAAAAGAAAGATGCAAGAATGCAAGGGTTAGCAGAAGGAAAAGCAGAGGAATAGCAGAAGGAATCGAAAAAGGAAAAAGTACACGGTATCGAACATGGAAAAGAAAAATGATGATTATCAATTTAATTAAAGATGGTCTTCTCTCGAAAGAAGAAGGTGCAAAAACGATTAAGCATTTCTTTAATAGAATTAGACGAATGTTTGTCTGCTGACGAATAGTAGAATAATAATTTTTCAAGACGGCTTCGGTCGTCTTTTTTGATACAAGCTGCATAGTGTATTTTAAAATTTATTATATTAATTTATAAACTTTTTAAAAATTCTGACAAATGTGCTTTCATTTGATACAATAAGAGGTACATTATGTTTTTAAAGGAGAATGGAAATGGCGATTTTTGGTGTCGGTATGGATGCTATTGAATTATCACGAATTGAAAAAAATTGTAGTACAAGATTCATCTTTCATTCAACGAGTATTAACTCCAAAGGAATTTTCTGTGTATGAAACTTTAGGGATGAAAAGAAAAAGTTGAATACTTAGCTGGAAGATTCGCAGCAAAAAGAAGCGTATTCTAAAGCGTTAGGCACTGGAATAGGGAAAGCTGTGTCTTTTCAAGAGATTGAAATTCTAAATGCTGAGACTGGACAACCAGTATTAACTGCTCCACACCATTATCAAAAAAACATATCAGTATCACGCATACAAACCATGATGCGTATGCTGTCGTTATATTAGAAGAGACTCCCCAAAATATAGAAGAAGGAAAGTGAAGATATGTTTCCTGCAATTCATAGGAATACACGTGTAATCGTTCATTTAAATGCAATTAAACAAAATATTAAAGCTGTTAAAAATCATTATCCCAATACAGATATTTTTTTGCCGTAGTAAAGGCAAATGCTTATGGACATGGAATGATAGAAGTGGCTAAAGTAGCTCATGAAGAAGGAGTTGCGGGATTTTGTGTCGCTTTATTAGATGAAGCGATTCAATTAAGACAAGAAGGTTTCCAAGAACCGATTCTGATATTAGGAATTAGCCGATTAGAAGATGTACCAATCCTCTGTGACTATCGTATATCTACTACAGTGAGTTCTTTAGATTGGTTAGAAAAAGCTCAGACTCTAATTCCAGATGGAAAGCAACTGATTGTGCATCTAGCAATTGATACAGGAATGGGAAGAATTGGAGTTCGAACACCAGAGCAAGTTCAAGAGATAGAACAATTTCTAAGAGAATATGATGCGCAATTTATTTTTTTGAAGGTATCTTTACTCATTTTGCGACTGCTGATGAAGCAGATACGAGTCAGTTTGAACACCAATTGATAGCTTTCAACGAATGTGTGGAAGCTATAGAACAACGTCCAACTTATGTTCATTGTTCAAATTCAGCTGCAGCTATTTGGCATGAGGGATTAACAACCAATGTCATTCGCTGGGGATTGGCTTGTATGGATTAAATCCTTCTAATGGCGGGTTAAGACTTCCTGATACATTACAATTAGAAGAAGCATTAACTTGGGAAACAGAGATTGTTTTTGTAAAAACAATTACATGCAGGGGATACGATTAGTTATGGAGCTACCTATACTTGTAGTGAAGATGAATGGATTGCTACACTACCGGTAGGATATGCAGATGGCTATCTTCGTGCATATGCTCCTGGTGAAGTCATTGTTTCAGGAGTAAGATGTCCGATTGTTGGACGAGTATGTATGGATCAATGTATGATTCGTCTTCCTTATGAAATGCCTGTTGGTACAAAGGTAACTCTATTAGGAAAAAAATGGCAATGAGTGCATTAATGCAGAAGAATTATCTCATAGAAGCCACACAATTTCATATGAATCACTTTGTTTGATTAGCGATCGTGTGCCAAGAAGTTATAAATGATGATTAGGAGAAAGATAAATGGTAAAAAGAGGAGAAGTATATTTAGCGGACTTATCTCCTGTAGTAGGAAGTGAACAGGGAGGAAAACGTCCCTGTTCTAATTGTTCAAAAATGATGTTGGGAATCATTTTAGTACGACGGTAATTGTCGCTGCCATTACGGCAAAAACATGAAAAAGCGAATTTACCAACGCATATTGAAATTCAAAAAGATCAATTTCAATTTAGTAAGGAATCTACTGTATTATTAGAACAAGTTCGTACCATTGATAAAGTGCGATTAATTGAAAAAAATAACAGAAGTTGATGATGCCTTTATGGAAAAAGTAAATAAAGGACTCAGAATTAGTTTTGGAATTTAAAAGAATAGATGAAAATAAGTATTTCGTATATAGTTTGAAATGTAAGAGAATATAAGAAAAAAAGAGGGATTTTACATGAGTCAGTTATATGTACATCGTAATCAAGTCAAACAAGGAAATGAATCTTTAGAAGTAGCATTCCCAATGGTGAAGGATTATTATTGTTTTGATTCTTATAAAGCATTAGCACATTTTATTTCAGAACATTGTTTTTCAGAAGAGGATGAATGGAAGAGCACATTACCATTTGAAAGAGAATTTGAAATTTGGAAAGAAAGCTTTGAAGCAGACCACTTGAATTTGGACTATGACTTATTTATCGCTAGCTTATCTGAATATGATTATCAAACAATTTGCGAAGAGTATAAGGATGAGTTGCAAATTGAGTATCGTGAAAGTGAAGAAGAGTTGTAAGAGTAGAAGATAGTTGTTTATCTCTTAATCTGCCGGTTGCGAGTCGTCCTCGTGGACGTTTATTTTCTATTTGCGTTTCATTCCTTTCTTTGATATAATTTCAATAGGATATGAGGACGGGCTAAAACGCCCTCGTTAAAAGCATTAAAGCATTTTTCAAGATTAGTTCAATTATCATCACGATAGTCGCAAATTGCCGTTGCTACTATACTAAACTTGTGATAGAATAATTGGACTTTTTTTCTTTTTGTAAGGTAGGAAAAACCATTTGATTGATGGGCTTGAAAGAGTAATACCTCATAAGAGAAGCAGACAAAAATATGTTTACTAGCGATTGGCATTATCATAAATGTATTTTTTTCTTCAATTGTATTCACCTCCTTCATATGTCATAATTCTTTCAACTGCAATTATTAAATTAATTACGTTTATCAGAAAGTTGGCTTTTTTTCTTTTTGGCTCTAATTTGTTGAGTCATTTGAAAAAGTTCTTGATCAGTGATGAATACTTAACAATCATGCTCAGCTATCTAACTGCTGGTCATGATTGTTTTTTTAGATTGAGTTAAAGTCTATATCCAAAACAGCGACATGACTAAAAGCAAGTTTGTATAAAATAGCCTTTTATAGAATACATAGCTTGCCTTTAAGTGATATAATAAGTGTACAAAAAGGTATTGGAGGAATTAATAGCATGGAATTTATTCATAAAGTACCAAGTGTCGAAGCTTATAACAAATTGAGAGTTAACTCAGGGATGAATAGTACTAAACCAAATTCTGAAGTTAAAAAAAGGCGCTTGAAGGGACTCTTTTTCGCCGTTTCTGTTTATGAAAAATAATGAACTTATTGGACTTGGAAGAATCGTAGGTGATGGAGGAATTACCTTTGTTGTCTCTGATATTATGGTGGACAAAAAGTTCCAGAGACGTGGAATTGCCAATAAAATGATGGAAATCATTGATCAATGGTTTGATGAAAATACACATGAGAGTAGTTTTATTACATTAGTAGCCAAAGTTCCGGCTGATAAACTTTATAGTAAGCATTATTTCTGTTATCTCCCAGAAAATCGAGTTGGGATGATTAGAGATAAAGATTAATGAATTAAGAATATAACTCTAATTTTTAAAAAAAGGAAGGAGATAAGGAATAATGAAGAAACTCGTAATGATTGAAAAAAAGTAAATTAATAGCAACGGCTTTTAGATAGCGATTTAACTCCAGAAGAAAAAGCTAAATCATTAGAATTTCTTAAAGATGATTATGAAATGGAGAGTTTTTTTGAAAATGACATTTCATGATATTTATATAGCGGTATTAGATAATTTAGGAATTGAAGAATATACCGGAGATGATGAATTAATCAAACACTTAGCTCGAGTATTTTTAATACTAAATTTCATCCAAGTACTTAACAATCGTTAGGTGTTTTTTTATTGGCAATTGAAATTTTTAATAAAAAAAGAAAAAGTGCTACTAAAAAAATAGCACTTTTTTTGTTCCAAATTTGTTCCAAAAATGTTCCGTGTTCCGTGAAATCGATGAAACAAGAAAAATAGAAAATATTGATTTAACAACGTTTTGCAATGTCAGGAAACGTTAGGAAATACAAAAAAATGCCCCCTACATGGATTTGGAAAGAATTTTCATACTGATAGTAATTAAAAAAATATTGAAATATAGGTGATTTTTAGGGAAATACTTTTTAGGTATTTTTCAATGTCATGATTTAAAAAAATGGGGCAAAAAGTGGGGCAAAAATTGAATGACTCATAAAGGTTCTTGGCATGAACTTATCTGCTGAATTTGACTATGCACCATGGAATCAAAGTGGCTTTTGGACCAAGTGCTCTTTTAAAATATTTTTAAGTATAAATACCTTTGGTTTTTGAACCTCAAGATGAAAAAGAACGGCTCTATAATTTCTGTAGTGGGTAAAACCACTGTAGAGATTATAGAGCTTTTTTTGAATGCAGACGAAAAAAATTAAATCAATAATAAGTTATTGGTACAACACACAACCAATAGTTTCAAGCAAAAAAATTTGATAGTAATTTACTTATAAAAATCCTCCATTAAGTTATTTAAGTCAGTTTTTTAGAATAATCTGCCTATCTTGAGTTAATTGACATTTTTCCTCATGGATTAGTTTTTTTCTAATATCTTTTCTCCTAATACTCCACCAATATGAAACTTTCTTTCAGAAAAAAATCTAAACATAATTTGATATTAGGATTAGACTGATAACCCAACCATTGCTGTATAGCATTACTTCCTGCTTGAGTTAAAGAGTAGCTGATAGGGGATTCCTGTTCCATTAATTTATTTTTGAATAAAACCACTCAAATACTGAAACTCCTGCTTTCCCTGCTAAATGGTGCAAAACATATCCGTGCTTTACCAAGCTTAATTGCTTGAGGACGTCTAGACAGTTTTGCAATAGCTTGTCTTCCTTGCTCCGTGGTGAGAGTATTATCATTATTTAATTTATAGTAAATTCGGCCGTAAAAGTTAAATAAAACTATTTTTAGGACTAGCCTTTTAAAAAAAGCAATTTCACTTTTTGATAAAGAATACCCTAAAGTTCTTTCAATCTCATTTTTGGGTGAGAAAACGGTTAGCTGATAAAACCGAGATGATTTGTGACGTTGACATAGTAGTTCACCACCTTTTTAATGATTAAAGCCTCAATTTTTAAAGAAATGGTAGAAATTCGGCATAAGTTGTGTAATGAGCTGTGTTGGCTCATAAATAACGAATTTTTTTAGCTTTTAGTTGTCGTTAATAAGTTAGCATCCTTTAAAAATTTGTAAATGTCTCGATATACTTGAATTACTCATTAATAAAAATTTGAGCCAAAGATTGTGTCGTACTTGGTTTTATCAATAACATAATTCATAATTTGTAAACGGACAGGGTCACTCAAAGCTTTAAAAATAGTAATCAAATTTTCCGGTGTGGAGTTATAGTAACTTGGCTGTTCTGTAATATCATAGGTAATAGCAATTCCTTGGTTGAAAGATTCAACAAACAGATGAGGCCAAATAAAATAACTTGGTAATAACATAATAGAATCACTATCTTGCAGTTGGATTTCTTGGTCAAAAGGTTTAATGATGGCCAGCCTGTCCTTTCTCCAATGAATGCGGTCAATTTGCAAATGATTAAACATTTCTTTAAAACCATTTTCCCTTAAAAAAGAAGCTTTGATGTTGGATTTCTGTTAAGAGCTTTCGTTGAATACCTTTACTTTTCCAAGTTTCATCAAATATTTCTTGGCGGTACCAATCAATAAAAGAGAAAAGATGTTGATAAACACCAGAGGCATTCTTCCTCAAGTCTATAAGTAACTGATTATCCTCATTCAAAGAAAAATCCTTCCATTCTAATCCTTTTGCTAATGTTGGAATGAAGGAGTTTTCTCTGTCACTGGACACTTTCTCTAAATGCTCAATTAATTGAATAGTTGGGAACTCATCAAGAAATTTCTTTAAATTTTGTATCTCTTCTTCAATCGTTGTCGCATGATAGCGAAAATTACAAAGTAAAATAGGAGAAACACCAAGTTCATAAAAAAGTTGAAAATAGTGAAGCTTCTCATAGAAATCATTTGTCAATCTATCTTGTATCTCAATGACCCAATCAATATTTGTACCATGATGACGCGGGTTCAATAAGACATGTAAGCTTCTAAACAGTTCATTTAAGGGTGAGTACACAAATTGTATCCTTTGTGTTAATGTTTCATCCGTTTTCAGAGCATAGTTACTAAATTGAACTGTAATAGTCATGTGCATGCTCCTTCTAAACGATTCGATATTTTTTTAGAATCGATTGATTAAAAATTTTTATTTCATTGTATCATATTTATAATTTTTAGAAAAGAGGTTATATTTATGATACACGATACTAAACATTTAATTTACACAGTTAAACCCAAGGAGGAAATTTTATGAGTAGACGGTTGCAGGATTTACTAATAACAGTTATCGCAGGTATGGGAATGTTATTATCAACTTTAGATACTGGTATTATCAATGTTGCACTATCTTTCCTAAAAGAGCAATTCCATACAACAGCTAATACTGCAGCTTTTACAATAACTGGATATGCACTGGCATTGGCAATATTCATACTTCCTTTAGGCATTTTTAGTGACAAATTCGGCAAACTAAAAATTTCTTACTTAGGATTCGTTCTTTTTGGACTTAGCTCGCTTTTTTGTGGGTTTGCTAATAGTATTGGTTGGCTTATCGCTGGACGAGTAATTCAAGGAATTGGGGCAGCTGCCTTACAAGCTACTTCTGCAGCTTTGATTACAACATTAGTATCAGAAGAACAAAAAAATAGCTCTATTAGTATTTTAGGAGTTATGATAGGTTTAGGTCCTGTATTAGGTCCCTCTTTAGGTGGCATATTGCTATCTTTAAATGTTTGGCGATTTATTTTTTGGATAAATGTCCCTTTCGTAATTATTGGTATTATTTGCAATCACTATCTTCTTAACAAAGTTTCTGAGCAGACTAACAATCAAAAATTAGACACATCTGGAACAATTGTTAATGCAATAATGTTAATTTGCCTATTGTTAGGACTATCATTATTAAGTAAGAGTCATTTACAAATAATCAGTCTTATTCTAATAATAATTAGTTTATTGATCGGTATTTTTATTTTATCGAATTGAATTTATCCAAAAAAATCCACTTGTCAATGTTAAGGGACTTAAGGAGAATCCTAAAGTAATTTCTTACCTTTTACAGACGATTGCTTTTGGTTTTGCCTCTGCCATGATATTTTTACTACCTCCATTTATCTTTGAACAGTTATATCATTTAGGAGTAGGAGTTACTGGATTTCTTGTTTTGGGAGCTCCAGCTGGATTAGTTATCTTTTCACGAGTATCAGGAAAATTGAACGATGGGAGTAAAAACATAACTTTTAGCCGCTTAGGTTTGGGTATTATTTGCCTGTCTTTAATTTTTCTTAGTATTTCTTAACCCCAAATGGTCTTATCTGTTTCTAACTTTTGGACTTTTTATTTATGGTGTTGGTGGTGGCTATTTTCAGCCTGCAAATATCGCCAGTATTATGCAAGCCAGTCCCATGGAAATGCAAGGAAGCACGGGAGCTTTACAACGAATGGTACAAAATATTGCCATTTCGGCTGGTTCAGCAGTTGGTTCAACCTGTCTAAATCTTTTGGCCAAACAATCTATTATTAGCTACTCGGATTGGATGGGGAATTACATTAGTGTTAGTTATTATGAGTTTAAAAAGACATGATTTTTTTCAAAACATAATAATTAACTATAAAAAAAGAGTCTGGGACAAAAAGATTTTTGATTTTTAGGAATTCTTTATTATAAATTTTTAAAATCGATAGATTAGACTTTTGTCCCAGCCAACTTATTGAAAGACTACAAAATAATCAATAATTAATTATAGTACTTGCAAAAAAATCCTTGATTCTAATTTTTTTAGATCAAGGATTTTTTTATTTCAAAAATATATAACAGACTTAAATTATCTTAAAAACGTACTTATACTATCTTATCTTGAAAAAAATATGTTGCATTATTATAGCATTTATGGTTTGAATTGGTTTTTTTAAGATGTTTCTCTTGTTAGGATACTCTAAAAAGATTACTTTCTATTAATCTAATAAATCTTTGTTTTCAATTAAGAGTTCTAGTGGAGATTTTTCTCTTGCTACAATAAAACCGGGTTCATATTGGGTATGAAATGTTCTTTTCTGAGAAGTTGGATCAATATACAACTCTTCTCCATCTTCTGTGTATAGTTGGTTGCCCCTTGTTAGATAGAGTAAATCTTCTAAGTGCTGTCCATCAGTATGTAGGAAATGTTCGATGTATTTGACAGCTTTTAAAATTTCACTTATTTTATCAGAGTATTCATTCGATTCAAGAACACTCTTTTCTAATTCAATCTCTTTACTAGTTCCAAATAGTTGGGTTGGAGTTGCATCAAAAATATTCTGCTATCTTATCTAAATTTGCAAAGGTAGGATAGCTTTTTTGTTTTTCGTAGTCAGAGACGGACTGTTTACCGATTCCTAAATCTTCTGCAAGTTGAGTTTGACTTACTCCTTTTTCTATGCGTAGTCGTGCCAAATTAGGTCCAAAATTTTGAATAATAAAGGTCATGATAAACTCCTGTGTTTTTATTTATAACTCATAAATAAGTTATAAAACTATACAAAAACAGTTCATAAGTGTAGGAATAGTGAGTGAGGAGGAAGTTGAGGACGAAACTAGGACTTATGACTATTCGAAGCCTTGGAGCTAGAAATTGTGTGGACAAGGACAAGGGGGAGCCTGACGGGAAGTCAGGCGAAGTCCCGAAGACTGCCGTCCAGACAATTTCTAGCTAAGCAAAAGCTGGCTATTCTAACAGCCAGCAAAAGGGACACTTAGGGCAACGCCCAAAGAACGACGGAACGAGCAAACGTTGATTTGACGGTGTTTCTGAGTCCTAAAAAATCAAAAAGAAGGGGGGACAATTTTGTTGGTTTCTATACAAGATTTAAGAAGCATTCAAGAACGATGTGATGTAGGAGAATTAGTACAGCGGCTAGATGTCAGTATTGATAGACTAACGGTTATCTGGGATACAGACACTGGTTCCCTAAGACGGATTTTCAAAAATCTGAAACAGGCAATAAGTACAAGAGTTGATTCATTTGAAATATATGATAATGTTCGAGATGATGTCTTTACTTTAGCTAAAGTTTTTTTAATGAGTATGATTCGATCAATATTATATTTTTTTCAATTATCCATTTATGGAGGTGAACAATTGATTCGGATTGATTTCAATCCTAACACTTTAAAAAGAATTTGATGGAATGAAAGTATGGAGGCAATTAATGTACTTTGCCAGATTGAATTCATTGACGGTACGTTTGTCTCGTTTTGATTTGGCATTTGACATTTTCAACAGGCCTGAAATCGTTAATTTGCAACATATTAAAGGTGGTGTTACCCATAAGGTCTTCTATGGTCGAGGGGGCGAATTAGAGACGAAATATTGGGGTTTTAGCGGTAGTAATGTACAAGTTAGGTTATATGATAAGAACAAAGAAATCATTGCTCACAAGCGCGAAGAGAAGCTAGATTTGGCTGTAAATCCGTTTTGGTGGAGACTGGAGTTCCAACTCAGAACCAAAGCGATTGGTGAGGAGATGGTCCAAGATATTATGAATCGACTTGATAATTTCGGATTTTATAAGCTAGAACATATTCGAGTGGAGCAAAGAGCATTTACAATTATCTTTCTCAACAATCCTGAACTTTTATCATTGGCTTTTTCCAAATTTAAAATCAGACAGCATCAAAAAAAGAAAAAACAAGAGTCCGCAAACTATTGAGAGAAGAAACGAACCAATTTGCGGAAGAATTAAAAAGAAGTATTAATACAGAATCTCCCTAAATTAAATACAGAATTACAACTACTTGTAGGTGAGTTTCTGAATTTAGAAAATAAATAAGGAGGATAACTATGGATAATAATTTAATTAGTAACAAAGAATTAATTGAAATGGGCTATCGCCCTCATACAGCGAATGATATCATTCATCAGGCAAGAGAATTACTTGTATCACGAGGCTATACATTTTATAATCGCAAACGTTTGATGGTTGTTCCAAAAAGTGTTGTAAATGAGATTCTAGGAACAGAGGTGGCGTAATATGGCAAGTGTTCGTTACCGAAAGAGAGGAGATAGTAATTTATGGACCCTATGAAATTCGTAACGAAGGAAAAACTGTTGCTCATAATAGCGGTTTTAAAACAAAAAAACTTGCAGAGTCAGAAGCTGAACCGATTCTGCAAGAACTTCGTTTAGGGAAAAGAATTTCTAGAGATATTTCTCTTGTCGATCTATATCAAGAATGGCTTGAACTAAAAATTCTACCGAGTAGTAGGTCGGAAGAGACAAAGAAAAAATATCTTCTCCGTAAAAACACAATTGAAAGATTATTTGAAATAAAAAAAGTCACTCAAATTCAGTGCGAGTGAATACCAAAAGAATTATGAATAAGTATGGGCAAACAGTTGGTAGAAATTTTCTTGGTAGATTGAATACTGGAATTCATCAGAGCATCCAAATGGCAATTGCAGACAAAGTTCTAATAGATGATTTTACACAACATGTCGAGTTATTTTCATCCAAAGAACAACAGATGATAGAAGAGAAATATTTACATACAGAAAAGGACTATCTGGATTTACTTTTAGCAGTAAAGAGAAAATTTGATTACCAACGTTCAATTGTTCCTTATATCGTCTATTTTCTATTAAAAACAGGCATGAGGTTTGGAGAGTTAATAGCGTTAACTTGGAATGAAGTTGACTTTGATAGAGGACTGCTAAAAACATATAGGAGGTTTAATACCCTTTCTCATAAATTTGTCCCTCCAAAAAACAAAACGTCTATTCGGATGGTACCGATAGACGAAGAATGTATTAAGATATTACAAGTCCTAAAAATTGAACAAGAGAAAGCTAATAAAGAGCTAGGAATCAAGAATAGGTATAAAATGATTTTTCAGCATTATGGATATATTCACTTGGTACCAGACATTGCAAGTGTCAATAAAGCTTTGAGTGTTCTTTTAAATGAATTAGATATTTATCCAATTATCACGACAAAAGGAGCACGTCATACCTATGGGAGCTACCTCTGGCACAAAGGATTTGACCTTGGAGTTATTGCAAAAATTCTAGGGCATAAAGATATTTCAATGTTAGTAGAAGTATATGGACACACTTTAGAGGAGAAAATTTTTGAGGAATTTAATCAAATTAGAGATGTCTGGAAAGATTGCTCATAAAAAAATGTGGGGCAAATGATGGGGCAAATCAGTTATAGACAAGCAAAAAAGCCTTGTAAATCAAGGCTTTTTCCTGTTGATTTAGATGCCCCTACAGGGCTCGAACCTGTGACCCATAGATTAAGAGTCTACTGCTCTACCAACTGAGCTAAGGAGGCATTGATTACTTTTTTAGTATAGCACTTTGAAGATAAAATGCAATCGTTTTTAGGATTTTTTTCAAAAAAAATACTCAAAAAAATAGTTATTCAGTATCGTTTATGGTAGAATTATTGCGTATGACAATCAAGGAGTATTCTTTTTAGCGTGCTTACTTTTAGAAATATAAGAAGGTGACTATTTCGTCTGTTTATATTTCTAAAAAGTAGGTTTAAAAGATACTCTTAAATATAGAAGAAAAGGAGAATCGATATGTCAGAGAAAAAAGTATATAGCTATGAATGGGGCGGTAGACTGTTACAAGTTGAAATCGGCCAATTAGCAAAACAAGCAAATGGTGCTGTCTTAGTTCGTTATGGAGATACAGTTGTATTAACAGCAGCCGTTGGTACGAAAACAAGCAAAGGATACAGATTTCTTCCCATTAACAGTGAACTATGAAGAAAAAATGTATGCAGCAGGTAAAATTCCTGGAGGATTTATTAAACGTGAAGGACGTCCAAGTGAACATGCGACATTAACAGCTCGTTTAATTGACCGTCCAATTCGTCCAATGTTTGCGGAAGGTTTCCGTAATGAAGTTCAAATTACAAATACTGTAATGTCTGTAGATCCAAACTGTCCACCAGAAATGGCAGCAATGTTTGGTTCAAGTTTAGCATTATGTATTTCAGATATTCCATTTGATGGTCCAATTGCTGGGGTAGATGTTGGTCGTGTAAACGGAGAATACGTGATTAACCCTACAACTGAACAAGCTGAATTATCAGATATTGAATTATCTGTAGCAGGTACTGCAACTGCGATTAACATGGTAGAAAGCTCTGCTAAAGAAGTGAGCGAAGAAGATATGTTAGGAGCATTATTATTCGGTCACGAAGAAATTAAAAAAATTAGTTGCATTCCAAGAACAAATCGTCCAAGAAATTGGAAAAGAAAAAAATGGAAGTAACATTGCTATCATTTGATTCAGAAATCGAAAAACAAGTAAAAAGACTTATTCAGTCAAGCAATGATTAATGCGATCCAAAACAGAAGAAAAAAATTAGCTCGTGAAGAAAAATATTGAAAAAGTTAAAGAAACTGCATTAGAACATTTTGAAGCTGTTTTTAGAAGAAAATGATGAAAAAGCAGCTTTATTAAAACAAGTATCTCAATTAGTGGATAATCTTGAAAAAGACGAAGTACGTCGTTTAATTACAGAAGAAAAAGTACGTCCTGATGGTCGTAAAATTGACGAAATTCGTCCATTGTCTTCAGAAATTGACTTATTGCCACGTGTTCACGGTTCAGGTTTATTTACTCGTGGACAAACTCAAGCGTTAACTTCAGCTACATTAGCACCTTTAGGTGAATATCAAGTGATTGATGGCTTTAGGAATTGAAGAAGGTAAACGATTCATTCACCACTACAATTTCCCACAATTTTTCTGTAGGTTCAGTAGGTCGTGCTGGTAGCCCAGGTCGTCGTGAAATTGGTCACGGTGCTTTAGGGGAACGTGCATTGAAACAAGTCATCCCAACTCCAGAAGATTTCCCTTATACAATTCGTCTTGTATCAGAAGTTTTAGAATCAAATGGTTCATCTTCTCAAGCAAGTATTTGTGCGGGAACATTAGCCTTAATGGCAGCAGGTGTTCCAATTAAAGCTCCTGTAGCGGGTATTGCGATGGGATTAATTTCTGATGGTACAAACTATACAGTATTAACAGATATCCAAGGGTTAGAAGACCACTTAGGAGATATGGACTTTAAAGTTGCTGGTACAACAACTGGTATTACAGCTTTACAAATGGATATTAAAATCCAAGGAATTACAGAACAAATTTTACGTGAAGCATTAACACAAGCGAAAAAAAGCTCGTTTTTGAAATTTTAGAAGAATTAACTTCTACAATTGCTGAACCTCGTAAAGAGTTAAGCCCATACGCACCTAAGATTGAAATGATTTCTATTCACCCAGATAAAATTAAAGTTGTTATCGGTCGTGGTGGAGAAACAATCAATAGCATTATTGATGAAACTGGCGTTAAAATTGATATCGATCAAGAAGGTCATGTATCAATCGCTTCAACTGATGCTGCAATGATTCAACGTGCAAAAAGAAATTATTGAAGATTTAACACGTGAAATCGAAGCTGGACAAGTGTATGAAGGAACTGTTCGCCGTATTGAAAAATTTGGAGCTTTTTGTTGAAATTGCAAAAAGGAAAAAGATGGATTAGTTCATATCTCTGAATTAGCACATGAACGTGTAGCGAAAAGTAGAAGATGTATTAGCGATTGGAGATAAAGTAAAAGTAAAAAGTTACTGAAATTGATGGACAAGGTCGTATCAACTTATCTCGTAAAGCATTAATCGAAAAAAAGAAGCTTTAATCATTCATGAAATGAGGCTAGGAAAAACCCTAGTCTCATTTTTTTATTTTCAAGAAAAAAATATGAAATGTTAGTCAAAAAAACGTAAATATGGTATTCTAGAATAAGAATGTAAACAAGTTGGTAAGACAAAAATACAACAAATAAATAAGATGAGGTGAACTATGAGTTCAATTAAAATAATGGCGCTAGGAGGCGTTCGAGAAAACGGTAAGAGTTTATATGCTGTTGAAGTAGATGAAGATATTTTTCGTCTTAGATTGTGGATTGGTTTATCCAGAAGACGAATTATTAGGAATTGATGTTGTGATTCCAGATTTTACTTATTTAGAAGAAAAACAAAGATAGGATTGCAGGAGTATTTTTTTAACCCATGGTCATGCGGATGCAGTAGGAGCTCTTCCTTATTTTTCTAAAAAAATATTCAAGCACCAGTTTTTTTGGGACAGAATTAACGATTGCTTTAGCAAAATATTATGTAGATTCTTCTAAACAAGTAAAAAGGATTCGATGATTATCATATCGTCACTGAAAATACAGAAATTGATTTTTGAATCGGTAACAGTGAAATTTTTTTCAAAACAACTCATACTATTCCAGATTCAGTAGCGATTGTTTTTAAAAACAGCAGACGGAAGTATTGTTTATACTGGAGACTTTAAGTTTGACCAAAGTGCTGCCGTTGGCTATCAAAGTAATTTTGGCCGTATTACGGATATTGGAGAAGAATATGTCTTAGCCTTTATTAAGTGATTCTAGTGATGCTGAAAGTTACGAGGAAAAATGTTAGTGATCGTAGAATTGAAGCTAGTATTTTTAGATACATTTAGAAATGCAACGGGTCGTATTATTGTAGCTTGTGTGGCAAGTAATATTTTACGAATTCAACAAGTTTTTAATGCAGCTCATGAATCAGGACGTAAGATTTTTCTTAACAGGTGCAGAATTAGAAGAAATTGTGAATATCGCATTGAAATTAAATAAATTAACGGTTCCTTCAGAAGATTTATTCGTAACAGCACGTGAATTAAAAACGTTTGGCAGATGATGAAATTGTTGTGTTAGAAACAGGAAATGTAGGCGAACCAATTAAAGCTTTACAAAAAAATGGCACAAGGTCGTCACCGTCAAGTGAATTTACATCAAGGAGATTTAGTCTATATTGCGACAACTCCTTCAACTGCAATGGAAACAGCAATTGCTCGTACGAAAGATATGATTTACCGTGCGGAAGCTGAAGTCGTTGAAATGGCTGATAATGCGAAAAGCAAAGCGGACATGCGACTCCAAATGATTTAAAAACTAATGATGAATTTATTACAACCAACATTTCTTTCATTCCAGTTCAAGGAGAATATCGTAGTTTATTAGCTCATGCTGAGTTAGCACACGAATTAGGAATTCCATATTCTAATATTTTCATTCCTGGTAAAGGGGATGTTATTGAAATTTCTAATGGAAGAATGACAGCTACCGGACAAGTTCCATGCGGGAAATGTTTTAGTAGATGGAATTGGTGTTGGAGATATTGGCAATATTGTACTAAAAGATCGTAAGATTTTATCAGAAGATGGAATTTTTCGTAGTCGTTGTAACGATTTCTAGACGTTTAGGAAAAAAATTTTATCTGGACCACAAATTGTCTCTCGCGGATTTGTTTATATGAAGACGAGTGAAGAGCTATTACAAGAATCTCAAAAAAATTGTGACAGATATTGTGGAAGAAAAATTTAGCAAGTGATAATTTTTGAATGGCCACGTTTAAAAACAAGAAGTACGTGATGGATTAAGTCGCTATTTATTTGAACAAACAAAACGTCGCCCAGTTATTCTTCCAATTATTATGGAAGCATCACATTATAAAAAAAGATTAATTTGTATTGTTGAAAGGAGAACATTCATGGGTTCAAAAGCAGTTAAAATTATGTTAGAAGTTTTGTTAGCAATTGCTGTTGCTAGTGGACTTTCTTACATTCCAGCAATTGGAGGAAATGTAGTCATTGACTTTGCCATTATTCCTTTAATTTTAGTATCACTAAGACATGGAGGAATTTGGGGAGCAATCGCAAGTATTTTATTCGGTCTTCTACATGGAGTATTACATCCAAGTGGAACAGGATATATTGTTGTTCCATTTCATGATTCTGTAATGGGATATGGATTTGTAGCTTTTGCTGGATTCTTTGCGAGAAATACGGTTCGTACAGCATTTAATGCTCGTATTTCTTCAACTGTATTAAATGTTGTAACAGCTAGCATTATTGCAACATTTGTTAGCTATAGTTTCCATGCTATTGCTACTGCCATTGAGCACCAACATTATTTGCAACTGAAAAAGTTGCTTTTAGCAAGTGGATTTTTAGGATTTTTCAGTAAACTTTATTGCTACATTAGTCGTAACACTAGTAGTATTAGTAACGTTGATTTATGTGAAACGTGACATTTACATTCCGAAAGGAACAAGATACTTATCTCGAAAAGAAAAATCTCACTTATTAAATGACTAATGAGAGTGGGGAAAACAGTTTCTGTTTTCCTGCTTTTTCTAAGTAAGAAGGGAAGGAGAGAGGAAATGGATTTATTATCGACAATAGTAACAGGTTTGATATTTATCAATACACTTGGAGCCATTATTACCGTATTTAGAGAACCGAGAGAGATATCAGCTACATGGGCTTGGTTATTAGTTTTAGTCTTTTTTTCCCATTTTTTTAGGTTTTTTTCATTTATTTCTTTTTTTGGAAGAAAAATTAGTAAAGATCGAATTTTTGATTTGAAATCCCAAGATACATTTGGAATTAGAAAATTAGCTGAAACTCAATTAGAGGAATTAGAACATGATAATACTTTCTTTGAAGATTTATATTTAAAAAGAATTAGCGGTATTATTTTTTTAGAAAGTGATGAATCTGTCATTACAAAAGGAAATCAAGTTGAGATTATCACAACCGGTCAGGAGAAATTTACACAATTAAAAAGAAGATTTGAGAAATGCTAAAGACCATATTCATATCGGCTATTATATTTTTAATGATGATGAATTAGGGCATGAATTGTTGGAAATTTTAATTGAAAAAGCGCAACGAGGAGTCGAAGTTTTAGTGCTATATGATGCATTAGGGGACTCGTTTTACAAAAACAAAAAAATTTTGGAAGAAACTTCACGATGCGGGTGGACGTTCAGAAGCCTTTTTCGGGTATACATTTGGGATTATTAATTTGCGGATGAATTATCGAAATCACCGTAAAATTGTTGTAATTGATGGAAAAGATTGGTTATGTGGGTGGCTTTTAATATTGGGGATGAATATTTAGGAAAGGGAAAACTAGGTCAGTGGCGAGATACGCATTTAAGAATTAGAGGGAATGCAGTATTATCTCTTCAAGCTCGCTTTCTTTATTGATTGGAATGCAACAGTTTCAGAACGATATCAAAAAAACATTTTTTTACCGCTATATTTTTCCTACTTTAGAGTGTTTAGGCGATACAGCGATGCAAATCGTTTCAACAGGGCCGGATAATGATTATCAAAAAAATTAAAAATGGGATTTGTTAAAGATGATTTATATGGCGAAAAACATCGATTGATATTCAAACGCCTTATTTTATTCCAGATGAAAGTGTTCTGGAAGCTTTTGCAAGTGGCGGCTCTGTCAGGGGTAAAAGTACGGATTATGGTTCCATGCAAACCGGATCATCCATTTGTTTATCGTGCAACAGAATATTATTGTCGGAATTTATTAAAAGACGGTGTAGAAATCTATTTATATGAAGATGGTTTCTTGCATGCAAAAACAATGGTCGTAGATGGCGTTGTTTCTACAGTTGGAACTTCTAATTTTGATATGCGAAGTTTCCGATTGAATTTTTGAAATTAATGCATTTATTTATGATGAGGAAATTTCATGTAAGCTACAAGATATTTTTTTGAGAAAGATATTGAGAACTGTTTATTAGCAGATGAAGCGTATTTTAAAAAAAGCAATCTCCATGGAAAAAAATTAAAACAAAAAAATTCTCCAGACTGCTTTCTCCGATACTATAAATTATTTATAAAAAGACTTTATTACTATAGCAAGGATGCCAGCAGCTTTGCTTTGCGAATCTCATGATATAGTGATAAGTTTTTTTATGTATAACTTTTTGGGGCGCAGTACATTTTGCTACCCAAGAATAGAAAAAAAGACTTCCCATAGTAGTATGAGTACTAGAAGCCAATCGGCCTCTAGTACAGGGAAAATTTTAGCCAAGAGACATCACAGGTGGCTGCTGGCGTCCTAATACTACAATGAGAAGTCTTCTTTTCTATCTACACCTGTATCGTAGAAACAACTTGTTCTATGTTTAAAATCATTGTTAAAGTCTTCACTTAGAAAAACAAAATGATTGTTCGGCTGAATACAGCTTTTTAATAATACCTTTTTTTAGTAAATTGCTGTAATTCACCTTTCGAATTATATTGTTCAAATAAAAGAGTAATTTCTTTTTTTGAAATAGTAACTATTATGAATCGTCTCAACAACATCAATTAATGGCATTACGTCAGTATATGAAGTTGATTCTGTTGGAAATTGTAAACTGTTTAATAATGGTTGAATAAATGAATGAAATGGTTTTTTTATATTGTTCCATAATCGGACCTCCCTGAACAAATGTTTGTATTTATATTATACGAACATTTGTTCTGAAATGCAAACATTATTTTAAAAAAATAAAAAAAATATTTTTTTAAAAAAAGGTAGAGTTTCTTCCTATTAAATTATAATGATAATAGAGAAGAGGAATAGAATTATCGTTTGATACATTTTAAGAAAGCAAGGTATAATAACAAAAGTAGGAATTTATTATCGAATCCAGACCTATGAGATGGGAGGTGTACTATGAGCCAAAAAAATTGTAGAATCTGTTCAAGCTATTGAAAATCAAGCTCAACAATTAAAAAGAAGATTTTCAAAAGAAAATTGATGAAGCAAAAATTCAAGCGAATCAAAAAGATTTCTGAATCTAAAAAGAATGTAGAGATCGCTTTTATCGAATTATGAAAAAGAATTAGAGGATAAATATTCTCAAAAAGAAATTGGATTTCCAAGAAGAATTAGCATCTCTTCAAAACGAAGAAATTCAACAAATACAGCAGGTATTTGAAGCCAATCGACAAGAATTGGTTCAGGAAACAATTAAGGAGGTGTTAAAAACGATATGGCAATTGCTAAAATGAAAAAAATTGATGTTTATTGCACCAAATCGTATTCAAAAGCCAATTGATGGACGCGGTTCAAGAATTACAATCATTAGAATTCATTTCCTTAAGTCAAGGGCAATCCATGTTAGAAGAATCAAAACCTTCGAATCAAAAAAATCTTCAAGAGTTAGAAAGTAAAGTAGAACGATTACAAGAAGATATTCGCTTTTTTTAGAAAAATATCTTAAAATCACCTTCACTCATGAAAAAAAATTGAAAACTAAAAAAAGAAACATTTACGATTGAAGAACTTCAACAAACAGTTTCTAATTGGGATTATCAAGAATTAATTAAGAGTGTTGAAAACTATCGAGTACAATTACAAAAAAATTTGAAGATAAAAATGCAGAGCTCGTTGAAACTGAAAACTCTACTTAGAAAATGGGGAAATTTAGACTTCCATCCAAAGGAAATCTTTAAACAACCATTTACGAAGACAAAAATGGGGACGATTCCTCAAACAACGGATAATCGTTATTTAGAAAGTCTAAAAAGAGAGTCAGTGGATTGTCGTTCAGGAAGTGTATCATACAAGAGAAGAAGTTGGAGTGTTTGCAACCTATTCAAGAAAACATCAACAAGAAGCTAAAGAAGAATTAGCGAAAGTGAATTTTAGTGTGACATGGTACCCATTTGACCATAGCCCTAAAGAAGAATTGCAATTGAATTTAGAACGTCAAAAGCAATTAAAAGAAGCTAAAAAAATTCATTAGTACAAGAAATGCAACAACAAGAGGATCTTGTTAGAAAATTAAAATTATATTGTGAATATGCGTTTAATGAATGGCAAAAAGAAATTGCAAAAGAACAATTGTATTCAGGAGAGCATTTATTCTGCTTACATGGTTATTTATGTGATGATGTGGTGGAACAAGCAAAACAACAAATAGAAGAGTATGGAATTGCTTCTCAAGTGACCGTAGTAGAATTGGAAATTGATCCAGAAGAATATGAAGAAGCTCCAACTGTCTTGAAAAACCATTCGCTCATTAAACCATTTGAAATGATGATTGAGATGTATGGTTTACCAAAATATGGAGAGGTGGATCCAACGCCATTTACAGCGCCGTTTTTATCTTGTATTCTTTGGAATGATGTCTGCAGATATTGGATATGGACTTGTATTTATGGTTAGCAACGTTTCATTGCGTTAAAAACTATTTGTATTAGATAAAGGAATGAAACGTAATTTAATGTTCTTCCATTTATTAAGTTATCCAACAGTGGTTTGGGGAATTATCTTTGGTTCATTCTTTTGGAGTGGATATGCCATTCCAACCATTATCACTTTCAAAAGATTTAACGACGATTATGATTTTTATCAATCATTTTTTTGGGGTTATTCAAATTATTGTAGGTCTATTTATAGGGGCTTATAGTAATTGGAAGAAAAAAAGATTATGCTAATGCGTATACCACTCATATTGGATGGTTAGCGATTATTTTCGGCTTAATTTTATATTTAGTAGGTTCGATGATTTTAAATATACCGGTTCTAGCAACAGTTGGATCGTATGTGGCGATTATTGCAGCGGTACTAATTGTTATCGTATCTATGTTGACAAGTTCGAATAAATTTGCGGGCTTGGCAAGTGGGTTTATATAACTTATATGGTATTAGTGGTTATGTGGGAGATGTTGTCAGCTATACTCGTTTGATGGCTTTAGCAGTATCAGGCGGTAGTATTGCAGCAGCATTTAACATGTTAGTGACTTTCTTACCACCAGTAGCAAGAGTTACAGTAGGAATTCTTCTGTTAATTGCGCTTCATGGACTAAATATTTTCCTAACATTTTTTTAGGAGCATATGTTCATGGATTAAGATTACAGTTTGTAGAATTCTTTGGTAAATTCTATGAAGGTGGCGGAAGAGCTTTAAAAACCATTTAAAAACGTATGAAAAAAATATATTGAAACAAAAACAAAAAAATCAAATCAATAAGATGGAGGAAGATTTATTATGACAAACTGGTTAACATTTTTTTACTGAAAATTCTGGAGGTTTTTATTTTTGCAGCATTAGGAATGGCTGTAGCAAGTATTTTTTTCAGGAATTGGTTCTTCAAAAGGTGTAGGGAATTGCAGGGGAAGCTGCAGCAGCCTTAATTAAAGAACAACCTGAAAAAAATTCGTTCAAGCGTTAATTTTACAATTATTACCTGGTACTCAAGGGATTTATGGATTCATCATTGCATTCTTCATTATGCAAAAAATGAGTGCAACAATGCCTTTAAGTTCTGGTTTATACTTATTAATGGCAGCTTTACCAATTGCATTCACAGGTTTATTATCTGGTATTGCTCAAGGGAAAGTAGCAGCAGCTGGTATTCAAATTTTTAGCGAAAAAAACCAGAAGAATCTACTAAAGGGATTATCTTTGCAGCCATGGTTGAAAACTTATGCAATCTTAGGATTATTGGCTTCATTCTTAATTATCAATCAATTAGGTTAGGAGTTGGAACGTTTGAAAGATTTAGAGCAACTAAAACAACAAGTATTAAAAGAAGTCGAAGAAGATTTCTCACATCAATTGGCTGTTGCTACTAAAGAAGAAGAAGAACGTACAAATGTCATGAATGCAACTTTAGCAGAACAAGAAGTGGCAAAAGAAAAACTCAATTAAAACAACGTGCAAAAACTACTTTGGGATAAAGAGAAAACAATCTTTAGTCAATGCGAGTAAAAAAAGAAATTTTACAAGAAAAAAAGAAGATTACTCGATAGCGTGTTTGATGAAGTTTACTCCTTAATGTCTGGATGGAGTGGCGTAACATTAGTACAGTTTATTCAATCGGCAGTAGCTCAATTACCTAAACAAGAAAAAAATTACATTAGTGTTAGGGGAAGCAACAGCAAGTCAATTATCACAAGAAGATATTCACCAATTAACGAATGCTTCTGAATTAGAAGTGTCACTAAACGACTTTAAAACAAAAAAAGTTGGATTTGTTTTACAACAGTCAGGAATTGAATACAACTATTTATTCGATGCATTATTAAAGGATTTAAAACAAGAATACTCACCAGAGTTAGCTAAAAAAAGCTTTTTGAAAGATAGGAGGGATTTCAATGAATGATTTAGCTTATTCAGGAATCAATACTACTGTTCGTATTTTTAGAACAACAATTACTTTCAAAAAGATATCATGAATAGTTTATTAGCTTCAAAAGAGTTACAACAAGCTTTTAGAAGTGTTACAAAAAAACGGCTTATGGTTTTCAAACGGATGAATTATTGCAAACGAAACAATTTGATGCAGTATTAATGAAGTATTTGAAAAATCAGTATGAGGAATTATATGAATTAATTCCTACACCTGAATTATTAGATATTTTTTTCAATTCGTTATACGTATCATAATTTAAAAGTGTTATTAAAAGAAAAAAATTTGCTAAAAAAAGATTTTTTTCACATTTATTAGTACCCTATTGGTCGCTATTCATTAGTAACTTTAAAAACAATTAGTAGAAACTCGAGATTCTCAAGATGTTCCTAGCGTTATGGTGAAAAGCCGTTCGAGAAGCTTATGAAGATTTTTGAAAAATTTTTGAGCGATTAGAAACTGCTGACGTTTTTTTATGGATACGTATTATTTTTAAACATTTAAGAATGCTAGAACGTCAATTGCAAGATGAGAAAGTGACAGAATTTGTTAATTTAATGATTGATTTAGAAAATATTGCTACTTTTAATTCGAGCAAGTGCTCAAAAACAATCAAGAAGCTTTTTTTACAAACGGTATTATCAAATGAAGGAACGGTATCGAAAAACGCAATTAATTGATACATTCCAAGAATTAGGTTGGGCATCATTATTACAATTGTTTGATGGTGTTTCTATAAAGAGGAATTAGAAAGTATTTTTATCTCAAGAAAATATTTCTGTATTGAAATTAGAATTGTTGAAAGGATGAATGTATTTATCGTTATTTAAAAGATGCGACATTCGATGCTTTTTGGACCTTATCCATCCCTTGCCTATATTCATGCTAGTGAAATGGAAGTGAAAAAAATATTCGATTGATTTTTAGTAGGAATCGATAATGGGTTTAGTGAAGAACAATTAAGAGAAAGGATGCGACCAGTTTATGGCTCATAAAATTGCAGTTGTTGGAGATAAAGACTCAGTCCTTCCTTTCAAAAATTCTTGGTTTTGATGTGTTTCCTGCTCATGAAAGTTTAGAAGCAAGAGAAACCATTGATCGATTAGCAAGTGAGGAGTATGGAATTATTTATGTAACAGAAGCGATTGCTTCTGAAATTGCTGAAACAATTCGTCGTTATGATGCAGTTGTTTCACCAGCAATCATTTTTAATTCCAAATCATAAAGGTTCATTATCCATTGGAAAAATCAAGAATTCAAGAAAAATGTGGAAAAGGCTGTAGGTCAAAAACATTTCTATAATTCGTAAAAATTTAGTTAAGAGGAGGTACTTCGGTGAAGAGCGGAAGAATCGTAAAAAGTATCAGGACCATTAGTGACCGCTGAAGGTATGGAAGATGCAAATATTCAAGATATTTGTCATGTAGGGCACCTTGGACTGATTGGTGAAATTATTGAGATGCGTAAAGGCGTTGCCTCTATTCAAGTTTATGAAGAAACGTCTGGAATAGGACCAGGAGAACCAGTAACAACGACAGGAGAAGCACTTTCTGTTGAATTAGCTCCCCGGAATCATCTCTCAAATGTTTGATGGAATTCAACGTCCATTGAATACATTTAAAGAAGTATCTAACAGTGACTTTTTTTAGTTCGTGGAACAGTAGTAGCCCCATTAGATCGTCAAAAAGAATGGGAGTTTCACGCAACAGTAGCAGTTGGACAAACTGTTGAAGCTGGAGATATTGTAGGTTATGTACAAGAAACAAAAGTTGTTCAACATAAAAATTATGGTTCCTTATGGAGTAAAAGGAACAGTAACAAGTATTTCAAGTGGAACTTATCGTATTGAAGACACGGTTTATACGATTGAAACAGAAGAAGGAGAAAAATCTTTCAATCTCATTCAACGTTGGCCTGTTCGTCAAGGACGTCCATTTAAAGTGAAGAAAAATACGGAAGTTCCAATGTTAACAGGGCAACGTGTAATCGATACTTTCTTCCCTGTAACAAAAGGGGGAGCTGCAGCTGTACCTGGCCCATTCGGAGCTGGTAAAACAGTTGTTCAGCACCAAATTGCAAAATGGTCTGACGTAGATATCGTAGTTTACGTGGGTTGTGGTGAACGTGGTAATGAGATGACAGACGTATTAAATGAGTTCCCAGAATTAATTGACCCAACAACTGGTGAATCAATTATGGAAAGAACGATTTTAATTGCGAATACATCGAATATGCCTGTAGCAGCTCGTGAAGCTTCAATTTATACAGGAATTACAATTGCAGAGTATTTCCGTGATATGGGATATAGTGTAGCTATTATGGCGGATTCAACTTCACGTTGGGCAGAAGCGTTACGTGAAATGTCAGGACGTTTAGAAGAAATGCCTGGGGATGAAGGGTATCCTGCTTACTTAGGTAGTCGTATTGCTGAATATTATGAACGTGCAGGACGTGTCGTTACTTTAGGTAGCGAAGGTCGTGAAGGGACAATTACTGCCATTGGTGCGGTATCACCTCCAGGGGGAGATACTTCAGAACCTGTTACTCAAAATACATTACGTGTTGCTAAAGTATTCTGGGGATTAGATGCAACATTGGCGCAAAAACGTCACTTCCCATCAATGAACTGGTTAACTTCGTATTCTCTATATAATCAAGAAGTTGGAAAATATATGGATGAACATATTCATGAAAATTGGTCATCAATGGTTCAACATGCAATGCAAACATTGCAAGAAGAAGCAAGTTTAGAAGAAATTGTACGTTTAGTTGGTTTAGAGTCATTATCTGAAAAAGACCGCTTAACAATGACAATTGCGAAATCCATTCGTGAAGATTACTTACAACAAAATGCGTTTGACGATGTAGATACATTCACTTCTCGTGAAAAACAATATCGTATGTTAGATTTAATTTTAACATTTGAAGAACAAGCAAGACATGCGATGAGCGTTGGTGCTTATTATGCAGAAATTATGGATGGCACAGAAGAAATTCGTGACCGTATTGCTCGTTCAAAAATATATTCCAGAAAGTCAAATGGAACAATTTACAGCAATTAAAGAACAAATTCAAGAAGATGTTAAAGCAACTATTCAAAAAGGAGGAATGACAAATGCTTAAAGAATATCGTACGATTAGTGAAGTTGTCGGCCCTCTAATGATGGTTGAACAAGTAGAAGGCGTTAAATTTGATGAGTTAGTAGAAATCCAATTACAAAATGGAGAAACTCGTCATGGTCAAGTACTAGAAGTACATGAAGATAAAGCAATGGTACAAATTTTTTTGAAGGACCTAGCGGCATTAACATTCGTGATTCAAAAGTACGTTTTCAAAGGGAAACCTTTATCGTTAAATGTGTCAGAAGATATGGTTGGTCGTATTTTTTTGATGGAATGGGAAATGTGATTGATGGTGGTCCTGAATTATTACCGGAAGCATCTTTAGATGTAAATGGACAAGCTGATTAACCCAGTTTCTCGTGACTATCCGGATGAATTTATTCAAACAGGAATTTCAGCAATCGACCATTTAAATACATTAGTTCGTGGACAAAAATTACCAGTATTCTCTGGTTCAGGTTTACCTCATAAAGAATTAGCGGCTCAAATTGCTCGTCAAGCAACTGTATTAAATAGCGATGAAAAATTTGCGGTAGTATTTGCTGCGATGGGAATTACCTTTGACGAAGCAGAATATTTTATGGAAGACTTCCGTAAAACAGGAGCGATTGATCGTTCAGTTATGTTCATTAACTTAGCAAATGACCCAGCGATTGAAAGAATTGCGACTCCTAAAATTGCCTTAACAACAGCTGAATATTTAGCGTATGAAAAAGATATGCATGTGTTAGTTATCATGACAGATATGACAAACTACTGTGAAGCATTACGTGAAATTTCTGCAGCTCGTCGTGAGGTTCCAGGTCGTCGTGGATATCCAGGTTACTTATATACAAACTTATCAACATTATATGAACGTGCGGGACGTTTAGTAGGACGTAAAGGGTCTGTAACTCAAATTCCAATTTTATCAATGCCTGAAGATGATATTACACACCCAATTCCAGACTTAACAGGTTATATTACCGAAGGTCAAATTATTTTGGATCGTGCATTAGATAAACAAGGTATTCAACCTCCAATCAATGTATTGCCATCTCTTTCTCGATTTGAAAGATAAAGGTTCAGGTGAAGGAAAAAAACTCGTAAAGACCATGCTTCAACGATGAACCAATTATTTGCTGCTTATGCAACAGGAAAACAAGCAAAAGAATTAGCAGTCGTATTAGGGGAATCTGCTTTATCAAAAACAGATAAATTATATGTTGAATTTACAGATCGATTCGAAAAAGAATACATCAGCCAAGGATTCCAAAACGAATCGTACCATTCAAGAAACATTAGATTTAGGTTGGGAATTACTATCAATTTTACCTCGTACGGAATTAAAACGTATCAAGGATGAAATGCTTTGATGAATTTTTTTACCTAAAGGGGAGTGATTCCTAAATGGTGAGATTAAATGTAAAAACCAACAAGAATGGAATTGTCGAAGTTAAAACAGCGATTAACCGTTTCTGTTCGTGGTCATAAATTATTAAAAGATAAGCAAGATGAATTAATGAGACAATTCATTGAGTTAATTCGTAAAAAAATAATGAATTACGTGATCAAGTTGAAAAACGTTTAACAGCAGGAATGAAAAGTTTTGTGTTAGCAAAAGCAACGCTAGAAGAAGCTTTTATTGAAGAACTAGTAGCAATTCCTCCACAAAGTGTCACATTGAATTTACAAGAAAAAAATATTATGAGTGTTTCTGTTCCAGAAATGAATTTTTACGGTAGTAGAACAAAATCAAGAGAGTGATTTTAAATATGGTTATTTAAACTCCAATAGTGAGATTGATCATTCAATTGAAGAAATTTCTGCAGTGTTACCCGATTTATTATCATTAACAGAAATTGAAAAAAACTTGTCAGTTATTAGCTGATGAGATTGAGAAAACACGTCGAAGAGTAAATGCTTTAGAATATCGTATGATTCCTCAATTAGAAGAAACGATTTACTACATTGAAATGAAGTTAGAAGAACAAGAACGTGCAAGTATTACTCGTATTATGAAAGTAAAAAGATATGGGTCAAAAAAATCATAATAATAATAAAACGAGCATCTTGAAATAAAAGATGCTCGTTTTTTTGTTGTCGTTATTTTTACCCAAATATGAAAATGAATGAGGGTCAACTTCTTTTTCGGAGAGGACGCTACTTGAACTAATCTGATAGTGTAATAATTTATTGGCTACTAAAATTAATAAAGTGTCGTCATCTATTTGTTTCACATCTTTTAAAGAATCCTTATTAACATCAAACCCGAATTCAGATAAATCGATGAATTGTGAGGTCTGATTTGTTAAATGAAAAAAAGGCTGAACCCAATTTTTTTAGAATATACTGTTGAATGTTCAATGGCGACTAAATCATCATTTAATTCAAACAGATTACTAGGAGCAATTTCAGGTAAATCTATGAACTCTTTTGTTCCTGAATCCATATCATAGTGGAATATTTTTCCTTGAACTATTTTTTCCTTCGTAGAGTCTTTATGATAACCACTTGAAGTTGCGTATAAGTGATTTCCTCTTACCAAGCTATTGTTAAAGTAATAAGTGATTTCTGGTTGCTCGTATAACGGTTCTTTATAATTCAACTGTAATTTGCTGTCATGAAGTGAAAAAAATGATATAAATTATTTAGGGCCTGATGATTTGAATCACCTTTGACATCTGTTCCTAAAAAAAATAAAGATGATTTCCTTCGTTTAAAAAGTCTGAAAGAATAACTGGTTCTTCAAAAATATATTTATCTACTTTTTTTAATGTTGAATCAAAAAGTTGCTAAATAATTTGAAGCGGAAGTGAAATAGTAATCAGGATTTGAGCCAGAAGATGTATAAGCATAGTCATCTGTTTTATGGTGTTTGATTTCCCCTGCTTTAAAATCAACAGATGTAACTCTTCCAATGACTCCGTGAGGTTTTCCTTCTTCAGAAAATACTAAATAACGATTAGAAAGTTCTGCACGTTTAACGGTAGGATTGATTTGCCCTTTAACAATGTCTACTTTTTCATCAGAAACTTTTTGAACTCAGAATCGTCTAGTTTATATCCTTCAATGTTGTGGTATCCGACTATATAAAAATTAGCGTCTGATGAAATAGAAAAATGCTTAGGGAGTGAGTCAAGTAACTTTGGTGTTAAGAAGAATGCTAATATTACGAGTACAACAATTAAAAATTAAAGTTAGTTTTTTTCGTTTTCTTATTCATAAATAAGTACTCCTTCAAAATAAAATGTAAACCTTTTCATATCTATCTTTATTATATTTTTATTTTTTTAAAAGGTCAATATTTTTGTTGGGTATTTCACAATATTTTTTTCTGAATTATTAAAAGAAAATACGACAGATAAAAAAATGAAGGGAAGATTATAATTTGTTGAGGAAGGGATAATTTTTTTACTTTGGCTTGTTGTTTGACTAAAGTTTATGATAAGATAGTAAAAAGCTGTAAAAAGAATGGAGTTTTGAGACGATTATGACAAAAAGAGGATTGTTAATCGTTTTATCTGGACCATCAGGCGTAGGGAAAGGAACAGTTAGAGCTGCAATTTTTTTCAAAAAGGGGAACAAAAATTTGTTTACTCAATTTCAGCCACAACTCGTAAACCACGAACAGGTGAAACAGATGGAGTCGATTATTTCTTCAAGACAAGAGAAGAATTTGAACAGATGATTCAAAATAAACAATTATTGGAGTATGCTGAATATGTTGGGAATTATTATGGCACTCCGCTAGAATATGTAGAAAATACATTAGCAAAAGGTAAAGATGTATTTTTAGAAATTGATGTACAAGGAGCTATTCAAGTTCGTGAATTAATGCCGGATGGAGTGTTTATTTTTTTAACGCCACCTGATTTAAATGAATTAGAAAGCCGTATTGTTAATCGAGGAACAGATTCCGATGAAGTAATTGCGAAGCGTATGAAAACAGCTCGTGAAGAATTAGAGTTGATGAAGTATTATGATTACTCTGTTGTAAACGATACAGTAGATAATGCTGTTCAAAAAATTGAAGCAATCATTCAAACGGAGCACTTGCGAATCGTTAGAAATTTAGATACTATAGAAGAGCTAGAAGAAATACTGGAAGAAAAGTAGAAAGAGGTAATCTATTATGATGTTATATCCTTCAATTGATAAATTATTGAACAAAATTGATTCAAAATATTCTTTAGTAATTTTTATCAAGTAAAAGAGCTCATGAATTACACCATCATGAACCACAAAAAAATTAGAAGACTATCAATCAGATAAAAAAATGTTGGCCGTGCGTTAGAAGAAGTTATCGCTGGTGAATTAGGAATTCGTGAAGATAGTATTCCAGAAGAAGTTTAATGATGAAGAAGCCTTGAAGTGGAGAAATCCTTCAAGGTTTTTTTATTTTTATAAATAAAATTTAAGACTGAATAAATGGTTTTCTATTTTTTTGAAAAAAAGATGATACACTATTCTTATGATGTAAATTGGGGTAAGTATACCTCTAAAGCGAGGTGAAATCATGTTTGCACAAGTAATTGTAGATGTACCAGTAAAAACAAGTGAATCGACCATTTGATTATAGAATTCCTGCAATCTTCGAAGGAGAAATCGAAGTAGGAATGAGAGTAGTTGTTCCATTTGCTGGAAGAAGTGTGCAAGGTTTTCGTTGTTTCAATTCGTCCAACATCTGATTTTGATGGGGAATTAAAAGAAATTGAACGATTGATGGATCTTGAACCTGTTCTTTCAAAAGAAATGATTGAATTAGGAGAATATATGTCCAATCATTTATTCGCATTTTTTTAATTCACTGTTATCAAACAATGTTGCCAGCGATGTTAAAAAAACAACAACAAGAAAGTTATTTGTATTAGAAAAATCCCCAAGAGCAAGAAGAAATTTTTTTCAAAGAATTTTTTTAATGGACAATTAGAAATAGAAGTAACGGATGAAATGCCAAAGGAAATTTTGGCAGAGTTACTACGTTTAAAACAAAAAGGAATTGTTCAAACAAAAAAACTTTAGTAGAAGACCGCAAACAAATAAAAAAACAGAAGATTGGATTGTATTATCGTATTTACCTGAAGAATATTTGGAAATGATGAAGCAAGTTCCAAAAAAATGCGGCAAAAACAATTAAGGTTTCTAGAAGGTCTGTCTAGTTTAGAGAATACAGAAATTGCGAAAGCTGAATTTATGACTCGTTTTAATGTTGTGCAAGCAGATGTGAAAAAAGCTGTTGAAAAAGGTTGGATTCTTTTAGAAAAAAGAGCAGTAGATAGAGATCCTTATGCGGGGAGAAAAATTGTCTACTCTAAACCATTTGAACTAAATGAAGAGCAAAAACAAGTTTTTCAACAAGTGTTAGAAGAAGAGATTGATGAAACTTCTCATGTTTATTTATTGCAAGGCGTGACAGGCTCAGGAAAGACAGAAGTGTATCTTCAATGGATTGGAGAAGCCATTCAAAAAGGGAAAAAGCGCTATGATGCTTGTTCCAGAAATTTCATTAACTCCTCAAATGGTTCAGCGTTTCAAAGAACGATTTGGAAATCGAGTAGCTGTTTTACATAGTGGCTTGAACCCTGGAGAAAAACATGATGAATGGCAAAAAAATAAAAAGAAGGTCGAGCAGACATTGTTGTTGGAGCAAGATCTTCAGTATTTGCTCCATTAGAAAATATTGGCATTATTATTTTAGATGAAGAACATGAGAGTACTTATAAGCAGGATGATACTCCACGTTATCATGCGAGAGATATTGCGATTTGGAGAGGAAAATATCATCATTGCCCTGTCGTACTTGGAAGTGCAACTCCAAGTTTAGAATCTCGAGCAAGAGCAGAAAAGGGAGTTTATCGTTTATTACGGTTAACAAAGCGTGCTAAACATCAACCATTACCTCAAGTTCATGTGCTTGATATGAAACAAGAATTTTTGGCACAAAAAGGAAGTTTCTCCAAACGTTTATTACAAGCGTTAGAAGATCGATTAGAAAAAGGAGAGCAAAGTGTGTTGCTCTTAAATCGAAGAGGATATTCATCCTTTATTATGTGTCGAGATTGTGGTTATGTATTGGAATGTCCAAATTGTGATATTTCTTTGACGCTTCATATGGATACAAAAGTCATGAAATGCCATTACTGTGGGCATGAAGAAGGTATTCCAAATCACTGTCCGAAATGTCATAGCCGACAAATTCGTTATTTCGGAACGGGAACTCAAAAACTTCAAGAAGAATTAGAACAATTGTTGCCAACTGCAAGAGTTATTCGAATGGATGTCGATACAACTCGTAAAAAGGGACAACATGAAGCGTTGTTAAAACAATTTGAAGAACAAAAAGCGGATATTTTAATTGGAACACAAATGATTGCTAAAGGGCTAGATTTTCCAAATGTCACTTTAGTAGGAGTTGTCAATGCAGATACAGCTTTAAATATTCCGGATTTTAGGGCTGCAGAAAAAACTTTCCAATTATTAACGCAAGTAGCAGGAAGAGCTGGTAGAGGAGAGAAGGCTGGAGAAGTATTTATTCAAACATATAATCCAGATCATTATGCGATTCAATTAGCACAAAATCACTATTACGAGGCTTTCTTTGCTCAAGAAATGAAAATGAGACATCTCGCTCATTATCCGCCCTATTATTTTACAGTGATGATTACAGTTTCTAGTGAACAAGAATATGCTGCACAAAAACAGGCTTATGAAAATTAAAAAGGTATTGGAAGGTAAACTATCTTCTCAATCTGTCTTATTAGGACCGAGTGCAAAAATCAATTGCTAGAATGAATAACCGTTATTATTATCAATTAATTATTAAATATAAAAAAAGATCCAGTATTAGATATTTTTATTACATGAGGTCTTAGTCAATACTCAATCGACTCCGCAATCAAAAAGTAGCGGTATCCATCGATGTAGAACCTCAATATTTTTTTATAAAGATAGGAAGTGGAATTTTTGAAAAAAATTATTTTTTTATGGGGACACCTGAATTTTTCAACAAAAGTATTACATGCTTTAGTTAGTTCAGAAGAATATGAAGTGATTGCGGTTGTGACTCAACCAGATAGACCAGTTGGACGTAAAAAAAGTGATTACGCCATCACCCGTAAAAAAATATGCATTAGAACAAAAATATTGCTGTATATCAACCAGAAAAAAATTAACGGGTTCAGAAGAATTAGAACAACTAATGGCATTAGATGCTGATTTAATTGTGACAGCTGCTTATGGTCAGTTTTTACCAAAGAAATTTTTAGAATTTCCAAAACAGGGTGCTGTCAATGTCCATGCATCCTTATTACCAAAATATCGCGGAGGTGCACCGATTCATTACGCTATTATGAATGGGGATTCTCATACAGGTGTAACCATTATGCGAATGGTTAGCAAAATGGATGCGGGAAATATTTTTATCACAACGCTCGATTCCAATTGAACAAATTGATGATGTAGCTTCTATGTTTGAAAAATTAAGTGTGGTAGGTGCGGAATTATTATTAGACACATTACCGAAAATTTTTGATGGGACAATTACTGAAATTGTACAAGATGAAGCGTTCGTAACGTATTCTCCAAATATTACACGAGAACAAGAACAAATTGATTGGACAAAAGAAGCAAAAATGGTAGATTGCTTTTATCCGCGGATTACGTCCTTGGCCAACTTCATTTACTATATTAAATGGAGAAAGAGTAAAAATTTGGCAAGTAAAGGTAGTAGATCAAACAACTACTGAACAACCAGGAACATTATTTAAAGAAAATCATCATTTGTATGTAGCATGTGGTAATCAAACCGTATTAAAAAAATTATTGAATTACAACCTGCAGGAAAAGCTAAAAATGAGTTCAGATGCCTTTATGAATGGTTTTTGCTTCTGTTATTGAAGAGAAAGCTTGCTTTTGAAGGGTAAATCATGGATAAGGTCAGAAATGCAGTTGTAGACTTATTAGTTCAAGTGGAACAAGATCAATCTTATTCAACGATTAGTTTGAAAAAGGTAATTGAGCAACAAAAATGGACTACAAAAGATAAAGGTCTGTTAACTGAATTGTTTTTATGGAACGATTCAGCGAAAAATGACGATTGATTTTTTTATTTAGCCCTTATATTCAAAAAAAGCAAAAGAAAAATTCAACCATGGGTGAAACAATTGCTAAGAATTTCCATTTACCAAATGGTGTTTTTTTGGATAAAATTCCAGATCATGCAGCGATTTTTGAAGCAGTACAAATTGCGAAAAAAACGTGGACATCAAGGGGTTGCAAAATTTCGTTAATGGCGTACTTAGAAATTTCCAAAGAAATGATCTAAGAAGTTTTGTGGAAATAAAAGATACAGATGAAAGAATGAGTGTACAGTATAGTATTCCAAAATGGATGTACCAATTATTTAAACAACAGTATGGAGTAGAACAAGCACAACAAATTTCTGAGTCTATTTTAACTGCACCAAGTGTCAGTGTTCGTATTCAACCAAATCATTTAACGCAGGAACAAGTCAAAACAACTATTAGAAGAAGAAGGAGTTCAGACTAGAGAGAGCATGTTATCCAATAGATGTCTCATTGTGGAAGAGGGGATGTTTTCCAATCGAAAGCTTTTGAACAAGGACTGATTACGATTCAAGATGAAGCTTCTTCTTTAGTAGCACAAGTTGGTAATTTACAACCAACAAATAAAGTACTTGATACATGTGCTGCACCCGGCGGGAAGACAACGCATATTGCAAGCTATTTAGATCCATCAAAAGGTGGACAGGTTGATGCCTTAGATTTATATGAACATAAACTAAAGAAAATACAAGAAAATGCAAAAAGACTGCAAGTAGAAGATTGTATTTCCATGAAAGTGCTAGATGCCCGTACTGTTCATGAAGTATATCCAACTGAAAGTTTTGATGCGGTATTTGTGGATGCGCCTTGTTCAGGATTAGGATTAGTTCGTCGTAAACCAGATATTAAATATACAAAAGAATTAAAAAGATTTAAAGAGTTTGGAAAAAAATTCAACTTGATATTTTTAATATCTGCTTCAAAAAAATGGTAAAATCAAAGGGAAGTCTAGTGTATTCTACTTGTACAATAAATAAGTCAGAAAATAGAGAGCTAGTCAATCAATTTTTAGAAACGAATCCAGAGTTTGAAATTGAACCGATTGGAAAGTGGATTCATCAAGAAACAGAAGATATTACAATATTACCAAGTGATTTTTAATAGTGATGGTTTTTATATTTGTAAACTAGTTAAAAAAATCCTAAACATCAAGGAGGGATTATATGAAATTTGCCATAAAAAAAGTGATGTTGGCCAAAGAAGAAAAGTAAATGAAGATACTGCAGGATACTTTGAAAGCAAAAAAATAATATCCCGCTTATGATGGTATGTGACGGCATTGGTGGTCATAATGCTGGTGAAGTTGCAAGTTCGATGGCTCTTATGTCAATTGGTCAAGCTTGGGAAAAAAATGGAATTAGTGGATATTGAAGAAGTCTACCAATGGTTGATTCATAAAATTGAAGAAGCCAATAATGATATTCTTTCGCGTTCCACACAATATGAAGATTTGTATGGGATGGGAACTACCTTAGTAGCAGCAATTGTAATTAATAATCAATTAATGATTGCCAATGTTGGAGATAGTCGAGCATATGTGTTAAGAAATTTTCAATTGAAGCAATTAACGGAAGATCAAAAGTTTGGTAAATGCATTGTTGAAATCTGGTGAAATTACTCCTGAAGAAGCAGAAAATCACCCTAATAAAAAAATATTGTGACTCAATCACTTGGTGTTACTTCAGTGGTAGAAATTGACTTTTGTCAGAATGACTGTTAAAAGAAGACGATACTTTACTATTATGTAGTGATGGATTGAGTGATATGTTATCACTAGAAGAGATTCGAAATCTGATGAATCATTATTCTGATATAGAAAAACAAGTAGAAAAAGCTGTCGAAGCAGCTAATGAAGCAGGTGGTCGTGATAATATTACGGTTGCTATTGCAAAAAAATTCAATTACAAGAGGAGGTAGCCTAATGCTAGAAGCTGGAAAAAAACATTAAATGGACGTTATAAAATTCAATCTTTAATCGGTACCGGTGGAATGGCTGCGGTTTACCTAGCAAAATGATTTGATTTTAGATCGATTAGTAGCAATCAAAGTTTTAAGACTAGATTTTAGACAAAATGATGATGCAATGAGAAGATTTAGACGTGAAGCGTTATCAGCAACACAATTAACACATCCTAATATCGTTGGAGTTTATGATGTTGGACAGTCACAAGAGATGAATTACATTGTGATGGAATATGTAGAAGGAACAGATTTGAAAAGATTATGTACGACAAAGAGGAGCTTTTACATCCAATAGAAGCAGTTCGTATCATGATGCAAATTGTTTCAGCTATTGCTGCAGCTCATCAAAATCGAATTATTCATCGTGATATAAAACCACAAAATATTTTTAATTGATCGAGAAGGAAATGTTAAAATAACTGACTTTTGGTATTGCTGTTGCATTATCCGATACTTCTTTAACACAAACAAATACATTACTTGGATCTGTCCATTACTTATCACCAGAGCAAGCAAGAGGTGGAATGGCAACAATTCAAACGGATATCTATGCATTAGGAATTGTGTTATATGAATTGTTAACAGGAAAAGTTCCGTTTGATGGAGAGTCAGCTGTGTCAATTGCACTGAAGCATTTTCAAGAACCATTACCGCCAGTTATAAATCCATCAGTGATGATTCCACAAAGTTTAGAAAATATAGTCTTAAAAGCAACTGCAAAAGATTCAATGAACCGCTACAGAAGTTGTTACGAAATGTTCCAAGATTTAAAAACTTGTTTAGACTCAACAAGATTATATGAAAAGAAATTTGTACCAGCTAATTTTTCGGGAGAGACAAAAGTATTGTCTCCAATCTCTACACAAAAAATTAAACCAATACAATCAAGTCGTGAAATACCGGTAGTAGAAATGGATGAAGAAAAAACTGTTAAGAAGAAGAGAAGATGGCCATGGGTATTATTACTTATGATGATATCTATTGTTGGAATAATGGCATTTTTATTCTTTAAAACAAGTCCGAAGGAAGTTCAAGTACCAGATGTAACAAATTTAACAGAAGCTGCAGCTAAAATTAAACTGGCAGATGCAAAATTAAGTGTAACAGATGTAGTACAAGTACAATCTGATGAGGTAGAAAGTGGAAAAGTTATTGAAACAAATCCAAAAAGCGGGAAGTACTGTAAAAGAAAAAGTCAAAAAAGTTACGCTTAAAGTAAGTTCTGGAAAAGAAGCAATAACAATGAAAGATTATCGAAATAAAACTTATGAAGCAGCAAGAGATGAGTTAAAGAAATTAGGTTTTACAGTAGAGAAAAAGATGAAAACTCGGATAATGTGGATTCAGGGAAAGTCATTTCTCAAAGTATTGCTCCAAATCAAAAAAAGTAGAGGGAAAAGATACTGTTATAACATTAGTGGTAAGTAAAGGTGAAAATTCAATAAAAATGGCAAACTTGAAAGGATATACTCGAGAAGGGGCCATTGAATATGCTAGTGCTAATAATTTAAACTTAACCATTACAGAAGAAGAAAAATGATGCAACAGTGGATACGGTTGTTAGCCAATCAATTCGTGAAGGTTCAGAGATTAAAAAAAGGTGCACCTTTAACAATTGTGCTATCAAAAGGTAAAAAAAGTACACACAGTAACAAAACAGATAGTAATTCCTTATCAAAAACCAAAAAAATAATTCGAATAGAAAAGCTAATAAGATTTCTATTTACATTGAAGACTCGGTAAACCAGCTTCAAAATGTATATAACACTATAGAAATTAGTGAAGACACAAGTGTGAATTTAACATTTAGTTTAAGTAATACTCAAACCAATAGGTAAATATAAAATTGTTAGTGATGGTAAGGAAATTACTTCTGGAACTGTTCAATAATATAAAAGACTGTAGCCTAAAAACTACAGTCTCTTTTTTTACGAAAAAAATATAAAAAAAGTTAAGGAATGGACTTGCAAAGGGAGAAAAAAACTATGGTAAAATTATAAACACTGTTAACGAACGTTCGCTTTTAAAGCGTTTGAAAATTATAAAAACATGTTGACAGCCAAAAAAACTCCTATGATAATATATAGGAGTTGTCGCGAAGAGCGACGTTGACCTTTGAAAACTAAACAAAGAAGACAAAACCAAATGTGTAGGGACTTCACGAAAGTGAAGAAACAACAATTTCTTTTCTCTAAGGAGAAAAAAACAATAAGTCAGTAATTAAAATGAGCTATCAAAAAGCTTATGAAAAGTATTTTCATGAGAGTTTGATCCTGGCTCAGGACGAACGCTGGCGGCGTGCCTAATACATGCAAGTCGAACGAGAGCGACCGGTGCTTGCACTGGTCAATCTAGTGGCGAACGGGTGAGTAACACGTGGGTAACCCTGCCCATCAGAGGGGATAACATTCGGAAACGGATGCTAAAACCGCATAGGTTCTTTAGTCGCATGACTGAAGAAGGAAAAAGAGGCTTCGGCTTCTGCTGATGGATGGACCCGCGGTGCATTAGCTAGTTGGTGAGGTAACGGCTCACCAAGGCCGTGATGCATAGCCGACCTGAGAGGGTGATCGGCCACATTGGGACTGAGACACGGCCCAAACTCCTACGGGAGGCAGCAGTAGGGAATCTTCCGCAATGGACGCAAGTCTGACGGAGCAACGCCGCGTGAGTGAAGAAGGATTTCGGTTCGTAAAAACTCTGTTGTTAGAGAAGAACAGCGCATAGAGTAACTGTTATGCGTGTGACGGTATCTAACCAGAAAGCCACGGCTAACTACGTGCCAGCAGCCGCGGTAATACGTAGGTGGCAAGCGTTGTCCGGATTTATTGGGCGTAAAGCGAGCGCAGGCGGTCAATTAAGTCTGATAGAAAGCCCCCGGCTCAACCGGGGAGGGTCATTGGAAACTGGTTGACTTGAGTGCAGAAGAGGAGTGGAATTCCATGTGTAGCGGTGAAATGCGTAGATATATGGAGGAACACCAGTGGCGAAGGCGACTCTGGTCTGTAACTGACGCTGAGGCTCGAAAGCGTGGGTAGCAAACAGGATTAGATACCCTGGTAGTCCACGCCGTAAACGATGAGTGCTAAGTGTTGGAGGGTTTCCGCCCTTCAGTGCTGCAGTTAACGCATTAAGCACTCCGCCTGGGGAGTACGACCGCAAGGTTGAAACTCAAAGGAATTGACGGGGACCCGCACAAGCGGTGGAGCATGTGGTTTAATTCGAAGCAACGCGAAGAACCTTACCAAGTCTTGACATCCTTTGACCACTCTAGAGATAGAGCTTTCCCTTCGGGGACAAAGTGACAGGTGGTGCATGGTTGTCGTCAGCTCGTGTCGTGAGATGTTGGGTTAAGTCCCGCAACGAGCGCAACCCTTATTACTAGTTGCCAGCATTGAGTTGGGCACTCTAGTGAGACTGCCGGTGACAAACCGGAGGAAGGTGGGGATGACGTCAAATCATCATGCCCCTTATGACTTGGGCTACACACGTGCTACAATGGATGGTACAACGAGCAGCGAACTCGCGAGGGTAAGCGAATCTCTTAAAGCCATTCTCAGTTCGGATTGTAGGCTGCAACTCGCCTACATGAAGCCGGAATCGCTAGTAATCGCGGATCAGCACGCCGCGGTGAATACGTTCCCGGGTCTTGTACACACCGCCCGTCACACCACGAGAGTTTGTAACACCCAAAGTCGGTGAGGTAACCTTTTGGAGCCAGCCGCCTAAGGTGGGATAGATGATTGGGGTGAAGTCGTAACAAGGTAGCCGTATCGGAAGGTGCGGCTGGATCACCTCCTTTCTAAGGATAACTTCTAATGTTAAGACGTTAGAAGAATACGGAACCCTACAGGTTGACATCTTTGTTTAGTTTTGAGAGGTTAACTCTCAAAACAATAAGTCTAAATCCGAACGGGCCTATAGCTCAGCTGGTTAGAGCGCACGCCTGATAAGCGTGAGGTCGATGGTTCGAGTCCATTTAGGCCCATAAGTTTCGAATTTAATGGGGGCTTAGCTCAGCTGGGAGAGCGCCTGCTTTGCACGCAGGAGGTCAGCGGTTCGATCCCGCTAGTCTCCATACTATCCAAAAAGGATAGAAACTCGACCTTTGAAAACTGAATACTATATCACAAATTTAAACCAAAAATTTACCGAGAGTTAGAGAAATCTAACGAAAAAGAGTTTTTTAACAAGAAGCAACGCGACCATAATGGTTAAGTGAATAAGGGCGCACGGTGAATGCCTTGGCACTAGGAGCCGAAGAAGGACGGAACGAACACCGATATGCTTTGGGGGAGCTGTAAGTAAGCTAAGATCCAGAGATTTCCGAATGGGGGAACCCAACACCCGTGATGGGGTGTTACGCATAAGCGCAGGCTTATGACGAGGTAGACGCGGGGAACTGAAACATCTCATTACCCGCAGGAAGAGAAAGAAAAATCGATTCCCTGAGTAGCGGCGAGCGAAACGGAGGAGCCCAAACCAGTGTGCATGCACATTGGGGTTGTAGGACTTTCAACAACGTGTATGACAATCTGTAGCAGAACCCTGTTGGAAAGCAGGACCAAAGAAGGTGACAGTCCTGTATGCAAAATGGAAAGTTGGCACAAGAGAGCACCTGAGTACGGCGGGACACGAGGAATCCCGTCGGAATCCGCCAGGACCATCTGGCAAGGCTAAATACTACCTAGTGACCGATAGTGAACCAGTACCGTGAGGGAAAGGTGAAAAGAACCCCGGGAGGGAGTGAAAGAGTACCTGAAACCGTGTGCTTACAAGTAGTCAGAGCCCGTTAATGGGTGATGGCGTGCCTTTTGTAGAATGAACCGGCGAGTTACGTTAACATGCGAGGTTAAGATGAAGAGTCGGAGCCGTAGCGAAAGCGAGTCTGAATAGGGCGAGATTAGTATGTTGACGTAGACCCGAAACCAAGTGATCTACCCATGTCCAGGTTGAAGGTGCGGTAAAACGCACTGGAGGACCGAACCAGGGCACGTTGAAAAGTGCTTGGATGAGGTGTGGGTAGCGGAGAAATTCCAATCGAACTTGGAGATAGCTGGTTCTCTCCGAAATAGCTTTTAGGGCTAGCCTCGGAATGAAGAATCGTGGAGGTAGAGCACTGTTTGGACTAGGGGCCCATCTCGGGTTACCGAATTCAGATAAACTCCGAATGCCATGTATTTATGTCCGGGAGTCAGACTGCGAGTGATAAGATCCGTAGTCGAAAGGGAAACAGCCCAGACCACCAGCTAAGGTCCCAAAATATCTGTTAAGTGGAAAAAGGATGTGGGGTTGCACAGACAACTAGGATGTTGGCTTAGAAGCAGCCATCATTCAAAGAGTGCGTAATAGCTCACTAGTCGAGTGACCCTGCGCCGAAAATGTAACGGGGCTAAACAGATTACCGAAGCTGTGGATTCAGTTTATAACTGAGTGGTAGGAGAGCGTTCTAAGGGCGAAGAAGCATGACCGTAAGGACATGTGGAGCGCTTAGAAGTGAGAATGCCGGTATGAGTAGCGAAAGACGGGTGAGAATCCCGTCCACCGAATGACTAAGGTTTCCTGGGGAAGGCTCGTCCTCCCAGGGTTAGTCGGGACCTAAGGCAAGGCCGAAAGGCGTAGTCGATGGATAACAGGTTGATATTCCTGTACTTCTGTTAATTGTTTGAGCAATGGAGGGACGCAGGAGGCTAGTTGAGCGTACGACTGGAAATGTACGTCCAAGCAGCGAGTCCGCTGATGAGTGAAATGCTTGTCACGTATGGGGTGAGCTGTGATGGGGAGCGAAATCAAGTAGCGAAGCAACTGACGTCACACTGCCGAGAAAAAGCTTCTAGTGAGATTGACAGAACCCGTACCGCAAACCGACACAGGTAGTTGAGTGGAGAACACTAAGGTGAGCAGAGCGAACTCTCGTTAAGGAACTCGGCAAAATGACCCCGTAACTTCGGGAGAAGGGGTGCTGGTAGCAATACCAGCCGCAGTGAATAGGCCCAGGCGACTGTTTATCAAAAACACAGGTCTCTGCAAAAATCGAAAGATGACGTATAGGGGCTGACGCCTGCCCGGTGCTGGAAGGTTAAGAGGAGAGGTTAGTCCTTGAGGCGAAGCTTTGAATTGAAGCCCCAGTAAACGGCGGCCGTAACTATAACGGTCCTAAGGTAGCGAAATTCCTTGTCGGGTAAGTTCCGACCCGCACGAAAGGCGTAACGATCTGGGCACTGTCTCAACGAGAGACTCGGTGAAATTATAGTACCTGTGAAGATGCAGGTTACCCGCGACAGGACGGAAAGACCCCATGGAGCTTTACTGTAGTTTGATATTGAGTGTTTGTGTGACATGTACAGGATAGGTAGGAGCCGAAGAGATGGGAACGCCAGTTTCCAAGGAGGCAATGGTGGGATACTACCCTTGTTACATGAACCCTCTAACCCGCACCTAGAAACAAGGTGGGAGACAGTGTCAGACGGGCAGTTTGACTGGGGCGGTCGCCTCCCTAAAATGTAACGGAGGCGCCCAAAGGTTCCCTCAGAATGGTTGGAAATCATTCGAAGAGTGTAAAGGCAGAAGGGAGCTTGACTGCGAGACCAACAAGTCGAGCAGGGACGAAAAAGTCGGGCTTAGTGATCCGGTGGTACCGCATGGAAGGGCCATCGCTCAACGGATAAAAGCTACCCTGGGGATAACAGGCTTATCTCCCCCAAGAGTTCACATCGACGGGGAGGTTTGGCACCTCGATGTCGGCTCATCGCATCCTGGGGCTGAAGTCGGTCCCAAGGGTTGGGCTGTTCGCCCATTAAAGCGGTACGCGAGCTGGGTTCAGAACGTCGTGAGACAGTTCGGTCCCTATCCGTCGCGGGCGTTGGAAATTTGAGAGGAGCTGTCCTTAGTACGAGAGGACCGGGATGGACACACCGCTGGTGTACCAGTTGTTCTGCCAAGAGCATCGCTGGGTAGCTATGTGTGGACGGGATAAACGCTGAAAGCATCTAAGCGTGAAGCCCCCCTCGAGATGAGATTTCCCATCATTTTAAAATGAGTAAGACCCTGAGAGACGATCAGGTAGATAGGGCTAGGAGTGGAAGTGCCGTGAGGCATGGAGCGGACTAGTACTAATCGGTCGAGGACTTAACCAAGGTTGAAGGTAAATGAGGAAGGATTTGGATATAGATTCAGTTTTGAGAGGCGAGAGCTTTTTCAAGAGAGAAGTGTGGTGACGATGGCAAGAAGGATACACCTGTTCCCATCTCGAACACAGAAGTTAAGCTTCTTAGCGCCGATAGTAGTTGGGGTTTCCCCCTGTGAGGGTGAGGACGTTGCCACGCTTTTCAATATTCCGCAATAGCTCAGTTGGTAGTAGCGCATGACTGTTAATCATGATGTCGTAGGTTCGAGTCCTACTTGCGGAGTTTACAAAATATACTGGATACTCGGAGAGTTGTCCGAGCTGGCCGAAGGAGCACGATTGGAAATCGTGTAGGCAGTAATCCTGTCTCAAGGGTTCGAATCCCTTACTCTCCATATTTTTGTAGAATTTATAGTATGGCCCGTTGGTCAAGCGGTTAAGACACCGCCCTTTCACGGCGGTAACACGGGTTCGAGTCCCGTACGGGTCATTAACGGAGGATTACCCAAGTCCGGCTGAAGGGAACGGTCTTGAAAACCGTCAGGCGTGTAAAAGCGTGCAAGGGTTCGAATCCCTTATCCTCCTTAATGATATTATCGCGGGGTGGAGCAGTTGGCAGCTCGTCGGGCTCATAACCCGAAGGTCGTAGGTTCGAGTCCTACCTCCGCAATTCTACCATGGTTCCGTGGTGTAGGGGTTAACATGCCTGCCTGTCACGCAGGAGATCGCGGGTTCGATTCCCGTCGGGACCGCTTTTTCTAGGCTCGGTAGCTCAGTTGGTAGAGCATTTGATTGAAGCTCAAAGTGTCGGCAGTTCGAATCTGTCCCGAGCCATCTGGAGGGGTAGCGAAGTGGCTAAACGCGGCGGACTGTAAAATCCGCTCCTTAGGGTTCGGCAGTTCGAATCTGCCCCCTCCATTCATTAAATAGTTTAACTATTTAGGGGTATAGTTTAAAAGGTAGAACAGCGGTCTCCAAAACCGTTAGTGTGGGTTCGATTCCTACCCCCTGTTATTATATTATGGCGATCGTGGCGAAGTGGTTAACGCATCGGTTTGTGGCACCGACATTCGGGGGTTCGATTCCCCTCGATCGCCTATCTTGGGGTATAGCCAGCGGTAAGGCAACGGACTTTGACTCCGTCATTCGTTGGTTCGAATCCAGCTACCCCAGTTTTTTTATATAGAAATGGCGGTATAGCCAGAGTGGTAGGCAGAGGTCTGCAAAACCTTTATCATCGGTTCAAATCCGTTTTACCGCCTTTACATGCCGGCGTGGCGGAATTGGCAGACGCGCTGGACTCAAAATCCAGTGTCCGCAAGGACGTGCCGGTTCGACCCCGGCCGCCGGTATTTTTAGTACAAATTAGAATCTAAAAAGTACTTTAGTAAAATAGCTAGAAATGTTGATTTAATAACATTTCTAGCTATTTTTGTATTTTTGAGAAACTCATAAAATATGATAAAAATAAAAATTTTGTGGGCAATTTGTGGGCAAATTATTAGTAATTTTTTACTACAAAGTTTGTGAATTGAGTGAACAGATAATGTTTGATAGTGTATCATTTTCTGATTGCTCCAATTCGTCAATGATATGAGAATAAGTATTCAATGTTGTATAAATATCTGCATGCCCAGCCCTTCTTGATACGTACTTAATATTAACTTTCTTGTAGAGTAGTGAGAGATATGAGAGTGCCGCAAGTGGTGATGAGT